>TARA_R110000868_G_scaffold411770_1_pt1 | contig 133951 bp, 80 predicted proteins | sample TARA_R110000868 | Tara Oceans TARA_R110000868 (sample SAMEA4397489) | marine metagenome | biome: Polar Biome; feature: [SRF] surface water layer (ENVO:00010504); material: water (ENVO:00002006), including particulate matter (ENVO:01000060) such as... | depth 5 m
ACCACGCTTTCTTGTGAGCAACATTTTTTCCATTACTTGAACTCCTGAAAAGTTGAAAAAGACGTCGACCATAATTGTCGACAAAATAGAGTCTGCATCCCATCTACATTCTTTGAGCGTAATAAAACAGTATGTGTAACGATGAGAAATCAGTTGAACGCCGGAGCCCTCCTGTATAATTAATAATTGTGCCTGCCTGAAAGAACTTACTCTGGCATTTGCGGAAATACAGTCTCAGGGGGAGGTCATTACCTGTTTGTGTTGAGCAAAAATGAGTATTGATAACAGGTTAAGACCACACAGGATTTTAGAAGTCTGCATGAGGAGAGACAATCACTGCTTTCTCGAAAACTTTATGAGACCATCATAATTAATGATCACAGTATGTTTTTATGTGCATGTATATCGGATGGAACGCCATAACTGATCGGAAAGAGATTCCGGTTCTGTACATGTCACGGTGCGGCTCTTTTCTCAGGTCGTCTTAGTGGAAACCCGGAAGAATCCGCATAATCTCAAATTACATTTGCTTCAGCAGGGCAAAGGGTTACATCTATTTCAGCCATTGATAAATATCAGATCTTAGTTGAAACTGAGTCTCAATTTCCTTATATTGGAGTGCTCTCTGCTGAGAGCACACGAGATGACATCCACCCTCCGACTTCTATTGTGTTGAGTTACTTAACTGTGATGACATTAAATCAGCTTATCAAAGGTCAAGTGGCACGGATCACACAGATCAAAGGTGAAGACGCCATTTCCATTCGCCTGATGGAAATGGGGCTCATTGATGGAGAACAGATTCAGTTGCTGGGGAAAGCACCACTGGGTGACCCGCTGGAATATGCGGTACGAGGGTACCGGTTATCCCTGCGTTTAAACGAGGCCAAGTGTGTTGAAGTCGAGATTGTGTAAAATCCCTCCCCTCTGAATCAGAGGGTCCTGCCTGTCCTTCCTGATGAAAGCATGCTTTCAGATTTCAAAATCCATGACCAACCCTTCCACCGTTCCGAAGCAGCAAACTGTGCAACAACAGAAAATGACGATTGCCATTATTGGCAATCCAAATACGGGCAAGAGCACGCTGTTCAACCAGCTTTCAGGCGGCCACGCCCATATTGGCAATTTCCCCGGCGTGACGGTTGAAAAGAAAGTGGGTAGCGTGACATGGGAGGGGCGCAAGATCGACCTGGTCGACCTGCCTGGTACTTACAGTCTGGCACCGAGATCAATCGATGAAATGCTGGCGGTGGATGTGCTGCTGGGCAGGCAGAAAGGTGTTCCGCGGCCTGATGCGATTATCTGTATTGCGGATGCATCCAACCTGGAACGAAACCTGTATCTGTTCAGCCAGATTCTTGATCTTTCGACACCGGTAGTGCTCGTCTTGAATATGTGTGACCTGGCGCGATCCCGTGGTATCGAGATTGATGCGACTGCTTTGTCCGAACGACTTGGTCAGCCCGTGGTCTGTACCGAGGCCCATCATGGGAAAGGGATCAAAGAACTTAAGGCGGCGATTCTGAAGATCGATCCGGGCAGTCGGCATGAAGTTCAGCAGTTATTCCCGGAGTCATTTTATACAGAACGTGCACAATTGCGGGAAAAGCTGGAGTCAAACCAGGATGAAAGTCCTCCTGATTTTCTCGTCGACCGTCTGTTGCTGGATGTGGGTGGGTACGTTGAATCTTACTTTGAACATCATACCCACAACGGTCTGATCGAGCATCTGCATCAGGCACGTCTGCGTCTGAAAGAGGCGGGATGTGCGGTCCCTGCAACCGAAGCCCGGGTCCGTTACGGCTGGACACGTGAATTATTACAGGGAGTGATTCAGCAACCGGAAATTCAACAGGAAACGACTTCGGATAAAATTGATCGCTGGCTGACCCATCCGGCTTTCGGTTTTATCTTCTTTATCGTATTGATGTTCTTTGTGTTTCAGTCTGTATTTACCTGGGCCGGGCCGCTGATGGATCAGGTCGAAGCCGCCCAGACAGCGGTGGGAGGAGCGATCGAGTCGCTGATCGCTCCCGGTCCTCTGCGAAGTCTACTGGTCGATGGTGTGATTGCCGGAGTAGGAGGCGTGCTGATCTTCCTGCCTCAGATTGTGATCTTGTATTTCTTCATCGCCGTTCTGGAAGATAGCGGGTATATGGCACGCGCTGCTTATATTATGGACCGCTTAATGCGAAGCCTGGGGCTGAGTGGAAAATCGTTTATTCCCCTCATGTCATCCTATGCCTGTGCTGTCCCCGGCATTATGGCGACGCGGGTGATTGAAAATCGTCACGAACGCCTGACCACAATCCTGGTGGCACCGTTGATGAGTTGTTCGGCACGCTGGCCCGTTTATACACTGTTCATCGCTGCTTTTATTCCCAATGTCATTTATTTCTCACTGGGTGAAGTGACCTTCGTTTCGCTGCAGGGCATTGTACTGTTTGCGATGTCCTCAATCGGTGCCGTGATCGCGATTCCCGTGGCCTGGTTCCTGAAGCGAGTCTGCTTTAAAGGGGATGTGGCTCCTTTTGTGATGGAACTGCCCGGGTATAAATGGCCTTCGCCACGAAATGTGATTTACCGCGTGTATAACCGGGGAAAATCATTCGTGGTGAAAGCCGGAACACTGATTTTTGCAACCTCGATCGTGATCTGGGCTGCGGGCTATTTCCCCGGGGATCACAGCGAGCAGTTCACACTGCAGGAGCAGATTGAGACAGTAGATGCTTCGGTAGAGAAAACAGAAGCGCAACTGGAAACTGCGAAAGCAGAGACGCCGGAAAAAGTGGAAAGTCTGGAAGTTCAGTTGAATAATCTGGAGTCAACTCAATCGTTGCTGTACGAAAGACAGAACCATGTCAGTGGCCAACTGATCGAAAACAGTTATCTCGGGAAAGCCGGTCATCTGATTGAGCCGGCAGTGAGGCCTTTGGGCTGGGACTGGAAAATCGGAGTGGGCGTGATTGCCTCTTTTCCTGCCCGGGAGGTCATCATTTCGACACTGGGAACGATCTACAGTCTGGGAGGAGATGTGGACGAAGAGAGCGAAGGATTGATCGGCTCGATTCGTTCAGCGACCTGGCCGGATGGTCGGAAGGTGTTTAATATTCCCGTGGCGATTTCAATCATGGTCTTTTTTGCGTTATGTGCCCAGTGCGCTGCAACATTGATGGTGATGCGACGGGAAACGAACAGCTGGGTCTGGCCCATTGTATCCTTTACTTACATGACAACGCTGGCTTATCTGGGCGCCCTGGTTTCTTACCAGGTTGGAATGCTGTTTATCTGAATCAGAAGTTTCGGGGTTTGAAATACTGTTCTGGCAGGAAAGGGGGGAATGATGAATCAGATTGACTGGCAAATGGTGGTTACTGTGTTCTTTATCGCCGCTGCGGTTTTGTCTCTGGTACGACGCAGTATCCGTTTTTTCAAACAACGTTCGGGTTGCGCCGGCGGTTCCTGCTCTGGTTGCCCTTCGTCTTCCCGGGAGCCTGCCAATTTTATTTCACTGGATCAGTTGAAACAGACGAAGTAGCTTCTGGCTTTCCCGTACATGCGATCTCTCTCTCTGGTACCCAGTCCCCTGATTTTCAGTACCGGGAAGGTGCTCCTTCTTCTGGTGAGACAAAACCAGATACACATACAGGCTGTTTTTCAGGGATGAGATTATTTTTAATCCTTTTTTGATTTGAGTCCGTTTCAATGGATATCACACTGAAACGAGACAATTCATCCGGGAGAGTAAAAATGGCTGAAGAACGTGTCTATCATCCAATGTCGGGCTGGTTTCCGCTGACCGTTTGTCTCGCAGGTATATTGGCAGCGGGGCTTCTTTTTGTTGCTGGAGCTGTTTCAGAGAGCGGGCTGCTGATTTTGCTGGGAATCATGACTGGCCCTGCCTGTCTGGTCGGGTTATTTGGTTGCATGGCGATTGCCCCCAATCAGGCGCGGGTTCTGCTGCTGTTTGGAGAATATAAAGGCTCCGTCATGCAGTCCGGATTCTTCTGGGTCAATCCGTTTTACTCCAAGAAGAAGATTTCCCTGCGGATCCGGAATTTTGAAACGGGTTCGGTTTCCACGCCAGAGCAGAAGGATCAGGCGGGAAATATCATCCAGCACAAAACGAGGTCAGGCGGGCGTCCTTCCAAAGTGAATGACCGGGACGGGAATCCGATTGATATTTCAGCGGTTGTGGTCTGGCGGGTGGTGAATACTGCAGAGGCAATGTTCGAAGTGGATGATTACGAGGATTTTGTCTCGGTGCAAAGCGAAGCGGCATTACGAAACCTGGCCAGTCGTCATCCTTATGACAGTGAGGACCATGAACTCTCGTTAAGAGGTAATACGCAGGATATCTGTGATCAACTGATGGTGGATATTCAGGAGCGGCTGGATAAAGCAGGCGTGGAAGTCATAGAGGCTCGGATCAGTCATCTGGCTTATGCGCAGGAGATTGCCGCTGCGATGTTGCAGCGACAGCAGGCGCAGGCCGTCGTGGCAGCCCGGACCAAAATCGTAGAGGGGGCTGTTGGAATGGTGGACATGGCACTGCAGCACTTGTCTGCGGGAAAAATTGTGGAACTGAATGAAGACCGTCGCGCAGCACTGGTCTCCAATCTGCTGGTTGTCTTATGCAGTGACCGTCATACACAGCCGGTGGTGAATACGGGTTCGTCAGGTGCTTAAAATAAGACCGGCAGTTATGTTTTCGGACTCGGCGTCAGTCGGGCGAAACCGGAATGTCTGACGGGCGTTTTGAGCCGGCTGGATAAGTCACCAGATGAAAGTGCCGCTGCGAGTTCCGCAAAAACCGGGTCAGCAGCAGCGAAATAATTCTGAATGTGGCGTGGCTGATGGGCGAGCGTGGGGTAAAAGCCACTGCCGGTCAGGAAACCTTTTTCCAGCATGCGAATGGTAAACAGCGTTCCCAGCTCGGCTGCCTGGGGATGGTCAAACTGATGGTGCAGCAGAGCGGCATGTCCGACGGCTTTCACCGGTATGTCGTGTTGCCGGCCGAGTTCCAGCCAGCCTGAGCGGAAGGCCTCACCGGTCTGCTGAATGTGTTCGCGGACGTTGACAGTCTGCATTTTCTGAATGGTGGCCAATGCAGCCGTTGAGCCCACGCCTTCAGTCCAGTAGGTGCTGGAGATGAATGACGTTTCGGCTGCATCCATCACGGAACGCCTGCCGATGATGGCTGCGACCGGATGCCCGTTTCCTAACGCTTTGGCGAAAACGGCGATGTCCGGTTCAATTCCGTAGTGCAAGTGAGCGCCCCCCATCGCGAGACGCCAGCCTGTTGTGATTTCATCAATCACGAAAACCGCGCCGCATTCATCACAGAGTTCGCGAACTGCTTCCAGAAAGCCGGGGTCGGGGTGAATGAAACGAGTCGGCTCCATAACGACCGCTGCCAGTTTTGAGCCCCGTTCTTGAATAATCTTTCTCAGGCCGTCGATGTCATTGTAGGTAAAGGGATGCGTGGTTTCAGACAAGCCAGAAGGAACCCCGGACGGATCCAGGCCCGGCAGGAGATGTTTATCGAGAGAGGTTCCAGACTCGTTCGATTTGCGAGGCAGGTTTGTCGCGAGGTACCAATCGCTCCAGCCATGATAGCCACACAAGGCAATTTCATCGCGTCCGGTTTTCGCGCGGGCAATACGGACAGCGATGGCCATCGATTCTCCGCCGGTCCGGCAGAAGCGGGCCTGGTCAGACCAGGGGTGGAGGCTGGTCAGCAACTCGGCGAGTTCCACTTCTTCTGGTGAATTCAGCGAGCTCATCGAGCCCAGGTGAACACGGCGGACAACGGCGTCGGTCACATCGGGGTCCCGATAGCCGAGCAGGCAGGAGCCGATGCCCGAGGTTGCCAGGTCGTGATAGGTTTTTCCGTCGAGGTCGATGACTTCGCAGCCATTCGCTTCCCGGAAGTAAGCAGGCCAGCAGTCCGGGGCAAACATTTCAGGCCGCTTGCTCAGCAACTGGGTACCGCCGGGAATTAACTGTTTGGCCCGTTTGTAGGTTTCCTGGGTTCTGTTTTTGGTTGAGCTCGTTTCAATCCCCAGCATGGCACGGGCATTAAAGCAGAAGATACGTTCGATGTCCGCGTCGTTCAGTCGCAGTGTATGGCAGGCCTGTTTGATTGCCAGTAGCGATTCCAGTCCCACGCGAACCGGTTTAGCGAAGGTCGTCGATTCCCAGTTCACATTCTCTTCGCCCAGCCAGAAGAAACCATCGCCAATGCTCACGCAGCGGCCAAAAATTTCGCTGACAGAAAAATCGGTTCCGAACAGCAGGCGGCTGGTACCAAATTCTCGCAGGATGGCTTCGAAAGGCTGTGGTTCACAAATGGCAGAAGTGTCGAAGAAGACATTGTCGATCCCACGGAGAGATGCGATGCCTTCCGTGGTATGGTTTCCACAGAACCCCCGGGCGGCATGCGCGAGAATGAGTTTCGCATCCGGGTATTGCAGACAGTGTTCACGGATGTAGGACTGATTGATGGGGTCTGCCATCGCCCGGGCGCGAACCATGTGAAGCATGATGGCCAGGCTGTAACGGTTTGAAAGTTCCCAGACCCATTCCGGAATGTACTCCTGGGGTTCTGCCTGCAGGGTATCTTTTCGATTGGCATAGACGTGGTAAACTTTAAAGCCGCTATACTTGCCTGCGAGAATTTGTGCTTCGACTTCTTCGGGTGAATCCTCAGGCGTGACCAGCAGAAGTGCTCGACAGCCAGGCTGATCTGCTAACTCGCTCAGAATGAACTGATTCGCCGGCTTGCGATCCAGGGTAGGCTTCGGGATGGCAAAAAACAGTCCGGCTGAAGGACGCAGTGAGCCCATCCAGAGTTCCAGGTTCTCACAGTATTCGTTCCAGCCTGAAAAGCCCTGTTCGTTTTCTGCTGCGGGGGGCAGGGCGGAGATGGCATCCTGTGGCCGGTAGAGGTGGGCATGGGCGTCAAAGCTGTCAGGGGGAACAAAGTTTTTGAGCTGGCTGGCAAACAGTTCCTGATCGTCGGGTAAAAACTCAGTCATGATTTCTTTCCCTGCGTGTAGTGAGTGGCTGAATCTTTCAGTTGATTTTCGAATGTAAATCCGATCTGGCTGAATTGCTGCTGCATCTGTTCAAGGCCATTTTTCACGAAAATGATATCAGCCATGTGGTACAGCATTCTGGCGCCCCGCTGCAGAAGCTGCTGGGCATGTTCCAGGTTAAAAGTGGGCATGCCCCAGTGTTTTCCCTGATTGGCTGCAGCGGTGGCAATCGTCTCGATGGCAGTCTGCATTTGTGGATGATTGAACTGACCGGGGAAACCTTCGAGTATTGAAAAATCGGCAGGGCCCAGCATTAACGCGTCGACGCCGGGAACCGCGGCGATTTCTTCCGCCTGGTCGACGGCGGACTGTTCTTCGAGTTGGATGGTGATGAAAGTGTTTTCATTCGCCTGTTGCACATAGTCTGAGACAGGCATGGTGCAATAAGGCATGTCCGCTCCTGAACCATCGAAGCCTCGTTTCCCCAGTGGAGCGAACTTGGACCATTTTACGACTTCTGCTGCTTCCGCTGCATTGCTGCAGCGAGGGTACATGATGCCTTGCGCACCGGCCTCGAGCATGCGACCGATTCTCATGAATTCCCCATTCGCAGGCCGGGCAAGAATGTCTGAAGAGCCGATGCGTGCCGCCCGCATCAGTTGTGTGGCTGTCTCCAGGCTATAGGTATGGTGCTCCATGTCCATCCAGATACCATCAAAGCCCATCAGGCTGGTGAGCTCAAACAGTGAAGGGTCCAGCAGATGCAATTGAGTAATCAGGACCGGTTCGTTCTGGCTGAGCTTGTGTTTGATGCGGCTGGCTCTCATCGAGTCATTCCTGTTTCTGGATTTTAGAGGAGTGAGAATATTTCAGGATATTACGTTATTATATGATAATAAAGACTGCAAGTGTGATGGCGGAAATATTAAGTTAAGCTATTAATTGTTGCGTTAAGGCTGTTGTTTCGCGTGGAATTTTATTTCTGGAAATTGACAGCTATTGCTTAAATGTATGATAATATCTGCAATATGGCCGAACCACTACAAAATTCGATGGCGACAGTACTGGCGGAGAAAATCCGTCGAAGGATCATGAAAGAACAGTTGCCTGAAGGCCATGTTTTCATGACCGAGGGGCAGTTGGCAGAGGAATACCAGGTTTCCAGGCCCATTGTCAGGGAAGCGGTCAGCCGGTTACGTGCCCTGGGCATTCTGGATGTCAGGCAACGGAAAGGGCTGGTTGTACAACGTCCTGACTTGATGCAGTTGCTTTCGGACAGCATTCCCTTACTGGCTGTCTCTGAGCAGGAGCAACGTGAGCTGGGAATGCTGCGCTATGTATTGGAGATTGGCGCCATCGAACTGGCGGTCAAGTATGCGACTGAGGATCAACTGGACCGACTGGATCAGATCGTTGCAGAGATGGAGCAATATCTGGAGCAGGAAGATTGGGAACAGGAAATAGAACTTGATCTGGCATTTCATTCACTGGTACTGGAAATGACAAATTCTGTCTATGTGGCGGGTATGCAGCAGATTCTGGCAAAGTATTTTCGGAACATTTCTGGAACCGGTCATTCCAGTTCAGACCAGAAATCGCGGATTATCTGGGAGCATTCAGAGCTGGCAGCTGCGATTCGCAATCGTGATCTGGAGCATGCGCGTGTGATGATCCGAATGCAGTTCCAGGGGCTTGTTTCAGAAGTTCAACCAGAATAAAAATGGGGCTTGAGCAAAATACTCAAGCCCCACCGTTCAGGGACTAGATGATTAAAATACCTGAAAATCAGGTGAATTATGCCTGCTCACAATCAAGGGTCGCCTGCTGTAAAGAGATTGTCTGTCGAGATTCAATTTTTACTACCAAAAAGCTGAGAAAAATAAATTTATCGTGAAATCGCGATATATGAGGTGAATCCCGTATCGTCTGGAACGGAGATTCACCTTTTGAAGCGTCACCAGTTCGCAGGACGCTCGGGCAAAAAAAACAGGCGAATCTGATTCGGGCTGACTCTCAGGGAGCGATTTCTGGAGATTGAGTATTGATTACCGAATCCCAGGTGGTGCCGATGCGTAGTTCGTCAAACAGAAATTCTGCATTGCGGGCGGCGTGCAGTCTGACCTGATCGTACACGGAGGAGTCCTTGAATGGATCCGTTGCACAAGTCCAGACGGGGGGCTCATGGCCGGGGATCGTTTCTTCCGGCGCGAAAGCACGCATGAAAATCTGATCTGAAGCATTCTCGCTGGCAACAATCTTGGCGACAAAGAAATAATTCTTATTCGTCTGTAACGGTGGAGCGTTCTCGATGACCTGCATTCCTGCCTGCAGGGTGGAGAAATTGTGGGAACTCATGCCGATTAATATTTTATTCTGAGATTGTGCCGGTGTAGATGTCATCAGGGAGAGGTTCCCATATTGTTTATCTGATGCTTTTCCGGAATTCTGTTTCTGCATGTAGAAGCTTAAGTAGTAGATCGCATCTTTATTCATGCGGACCGGCTTTTCCAGGGTGCGCCAGGCGGTATTCCCTTTTCTCAGTTCAACGAGCCCCAGTTGATCCTCGGCCAGTTTCGAACCCGTCAGTGAGTTAAGAGGCTGGCTGTCACCGTGGGCCGGTTCTCCGCCATTCAACTTGTTTCGCCAGGGGTTCTTCCAGCCCATTCCGGCATTTCTCCAGTCTGAAAAACTTTCCGGATCACTGATGATGGCAGGGTGAAAGCTGTCGTAGGCCCTGGTTTCTTCTCGAATCGCCTGAATGTTTTTGGGATTGGTGGGGACTTCGCGTTTAAAATCTTCCGGTTTGATCTGAATATCGTCGATCCGGTCCTCTTTGAGCTGTTTTGCCTGACCCTCTTTGATAATGATGGATGCAACGAACATTTGATTGTCCTGATTGGGATCAACGCGTACAGCCCCTTCGAATACGTGCAGATCGACTTCGCCATCGGCGTCGATTTTAGCGCCGTATTCTGTTCCAATATCGTGAAACGTCAGTTGGGGTGTGATTAATGCAAATTCCGGAGCTGCTTCGTACCCATGCAGGACAACCTTCCCGGAGGAAACGGTGGCACAGCAGGCAGAATCCATTTTGATTTTGGTCGGGCCTTCGATCACAAGGCGGACGCCGGTATCGAAGCGAAATTCTGCATATCCTTCTTCAAGGAAGAGGTCTTGTGATAACAGTCGCTGTCCTGAAAATTTAGGAGGAGCGTCTCCTCCCCAGACACAATCGGTGGCACGTGTGAGCGTCGCGATATAGGGGAGGTTGACAACAGGGGTTTCTGTCTGAGCGATCTGGGGCTGATCCCAGAAGAAGTGTCCCGAAACCAACCATTCCATGAGCAGGAAGACCATCATGGATGCAGCAGCCACCAGCGCGTAGTTTATGTATTGGGAACGTCGTGGTGGGCCTGGTGCGTGAATCTGTGCAACGGAAGGGGAACGCACAGAAGCTGGAGTTTCTCGCGTCACGATCTGTTCAAGGGACTGGAGTCGTTCGTTCCAGTCTGATTTGATACCGGTATTGATGTCGATGTACTCAAAATACTGGTGCATCGCATCGGGGCTGCTTTTCAGAATGTTTTGAAATGCTTCGAACTCGGTAGGTGAAAAATCTCCCTCCGGGCTATCGAGTAGCCGATTCAACAATTCTTCGAATTCCGGGGGAATATCCTGTACCGACATTATTGTTGACGCTCACTTTGAAGCTTACGGGATATACAAGCCGCCAGTTCACGTCTGAGGAGTGAGAGGCGGTTATAAAGGGTTTGGATTGTTTTTCCTGCAGTTTTGGCGATCTCTTTCACCGACTGATTTTCGTATACTGCATTTTTTAGTAACTGCTGGTCTGAGGAATTCAAGTTCTGCATGCAGTCCTGCAGAAAATCGAGGCGAATATCGTGGTTGTTTAAATGTTCTTCACGTTCATGGGACATGGTTTCAATGAGTTCCTGATTGAAAAAATGTCGATCTCTTCCAATACTTCTTCGATAATTGCAAACAGTAAAAAAAGCGACTCCACAGGCCCAGGAGAAAAAGTCCCGGTCCTGATCAAATTCATCGAACTTATTCCACAGTGTTAAACAGACATGCTGATAAACATCTTCTGCATCTGAATTATTGGGGACGAGTGTTCGGATATAACCGAAAATCCGTAAACGATCTTTACTCAGTAAAGATGTAAACAAACCCCTTGTATCTGGATGTAAAGACGATGTGGAAGTCGACATAAAAGTCGGGAACTCCGTTCGTAAGAGGCTTTGGCGATTTGCAATCGTTTAATCATAATGAAATCAAAGGGCCATTAAAATTAAATAGAAGCAAACTTTGCTTTAGAACGGAAATCTTCGCCAATTCTTATGTCATTATCAATACAAATGGTTAGTATATTGTCAGTAAAATTCTGCCTGCTAATTGAAACTTGTTCTCAAACCAATGACATTTACCATATAAAATTGCGAAATATGTAAAATCCTCACTGGAATTCGGAAACCAGCGAATTTACTTCTGGATTCTACTGCTATTTCCCTTGCTTGAATCGCCAGGATTTGGATGAAACAATTATCTGGTTATGGTACTCTGTCAGTTCAGAGCGTGTCGTTTCCAGTATCTCAGCATTAAAAAATAAACGAGTGTGTCCGATGAAAAAAAAGACCCGAAGAATGTTTGATGCGACCAGCCTGCTGTTAGCAGCAGTGATGGTCATGCTGGCAGGTAATGGATGTAAGGATCCAAAAGAAATCGCCCGTCAACAGGGAGAAACAATCGAAGATAAACCGCAAAGCAAAGCGCCTCAAGAACCGGTAGCAGAAAATGCGGCTGCCGACGAACAGGGAGGCAATGCAAATGAAGACAAGAAAAGTATTATCCACAAGACCACCGCTGTTGTAGTGGATGCAAAAAAAGCATTGGAAAATCCGGATATTGAAGTTGTGGATGGCAAAATCAAAGGGGTCGACCCTTTCACCCAGGCTGGCAGTGCTTATGTTTCCATGGCGTCCCGGGTCAGCACATTGGGAATGCAGCAGGCGATTAAAGCGCACAAAGCGCTGAATGACCGATTCCCCACTTACGATGAATATATGCAGATGATGAAAGAGAATCGCATCGAATTCGCTGAACTCCCGCCTTACAAAATGTATGGCTACGATGCAGAGTCCGGAAATATCCTGGTTCTCCAGGATAACAGGAAAAAAGCAGAGCTCTATAAGAAAGCAGGTATTCCGCTCGACTGAGTGATTTGGTTCGTGACTGGCATACAATCTGCGTCTTACTTCTTCATCCCCTGAATTGAAGAGTGAATGTTGATTCGATTCAACATTCGTTTCAAAACAGTATCAGCGTGTTGCAAAAAATCAACATGTTGAACAACATTGAAGAGGTGAGTCTTATGAAATTCCAACACTCTGCAAAAATCGGAAAGTCAACCACACGATTATTGATGCTTGGAATCTTAACAGCCACTCTGAGCATCGGCAGCGGAACTCAGTCTGCAGAAGCAGAAAACTGGACATTCGGCCGTTCCTATTACAGCCATGAGTTGCCACCAGAGGTCGCTGCCCGTTATCCGCGCCCGGAAAGTCGTTCTGCTTATCGCACACCAGAACTGGCGACAACTCCCGGATTCGCTTTACGGGGAGCCCGTCGCTGGAATTACGTGCGTCTGTATAGTGGAAACAGCTATGATACGACGATTTATCGAAGTGATACATTCAATGTCGTCGCCCCCTGATCATCAGTCTGATGTGACTGACTAATTTTGCTCTCTGAAAACGTACTTCCCTGGCTTTCCCGAAACAGTCAGGGAGTACGTTTTTTCTTTTCTGCCAGAGCCTCATAATAACGTCGCACCTGATCTTCGTACTGGGGAAGAAATTTCTCGGTGTAGATGTTCAATAACTGCTGTCTCATCGCGGGTGGCAGATGTCCCCACGCATCTTTGGCATAGTTGCTTTTCGCATTCAGGTTGCCGGGAGTTACCTGGCCTTCATTCTGGCGGTCGGTGGACTGCCGCGCAGGTCCTTGAGAGAGCTGATTCTCATTGTTCTGTTTCTGCATCCCTTCACGATCCTGTCGTTTCTGCTGCTGTTCCTGTTGCTGCTGATTATTCTGATTTTGCAGACGCATCGAAGTTTTGGGTGCCTGTTCGACCAGGCGAATCAGTTTTTCCAGGTCTTCCACAACCTGTTTCTGAACCTGTTGCACTTCTTTCCCGCCATCCTGCTTTTCAATCAGTTTGCCGGCACGTTCCATCTCTTTAATGATGGGTTCAATCGGTAATTGATTTTTTTGAGCCCATTTTTTGAGCTTTTCTACCTGCTTATCAGACTGGTCTTTGTCCGGTTGGATTTTGTCGGCAGGTTCGTCCGGTTCTGACTCTGCTCTCTGAGTTTTGACGGGTTCTTTTTTTTCAGAACTTTCATCTGCGTTCGTCGGCTGTTCTAAGACAGTAAAGACGATGGCCGTACTGATCACCAGCAGATACAGGAACGGTGTTGATTTTGAATTTCTCATCTGCATTATTGGATCTCAAGATTTTCTTCCGGGTTGTCCGGCAGGAGTTGATTAAAGAGCTCTAATATTTTCTGAGAGAGTTCTGCCAGATCAGCCTGTTCTTTTGAAAGTTGCTTTCTTAATTCAAGCTGCTGTGCCGTTAATTGTTTTTGTGGAGTCAGAGTGTCATTAAACTCTGTCGTCCGCTCAAGAATATCCTCTTGCAGAAGCTTGAGTAAACGAAGTTGTGCGATGATGGGAATCTGATCGGAGGGCATCAACTGCTGGCCATCGCCTGGCTGCTGTTCTGTCTGTACTGGTTCCGTTTTGGCATTCAGGGCCTGCAGCAGAGTTTTGAATCTGGATTGGGCATTCTGTTCGGCGCTTAGCGTCTGCTGGTCCGTCAGCCTCTGATCCAGGCGGTCGACAGCCAATTCCAGTTGATCGATTGCTTTCTCCATTGCCAGTTTAAAGACAGGGGCTTTCGACAGTTTTTCTGCTACTTTGACGGACTGCAGCTGCAGGTCCTGTTCGGTCTGCTGTAGCAGTTTCAGAGATTTCAACTGTCCCCGAGACCAGCGACCACGTGAAATGCGTTCCTGTTCCAGCCGGACGGTCTCTTCAATTACCGACTGCTGCCGTTCAATCAGTCCTTTGATTTCTGATTCCAGCTTGATGAATTCTTCAAAGGCCAGAGATTCCTCCAGCTCGTTGCGACGGGCTGCCAGTTCACGTTGTGCCTGCTCCAGATCATCAAGCGATTCCTGGATCTGTTCCTGTGCTTCTTCCGTATTTCCCTGTTGTAATGCATTGTCGATCTGTGATGTTCGCCGGCCGCTGCGCTGCATCGAATCCGCTGCTTTATTGAGGCTGAGTCGCTGCAGTTTCAGTTCCAGCTGTTGCATCTGCTGTTTCAGTTCCTGCTCCTGTTTTCTTAACTTCTGCAGTTCGGCCTCTTTTTCTTCACTATCAGGTGCATTCTCCGCTTTCTTCAGTTTTTGTAATATTTCCTCCTGTTTCTGTTTGATCAGGTTTAATTCCTGCTCACTTTTTATCAATTGACTTAACATTTCTGCAGTCGAATTGACGGGTTGGTTTTCGAAAATATTTTTTAATTTCTGCATCGATTCCTGAAGTTGCTGCTGTTCCTGTAACGCCTGCCCCACCTGATTCTGTTTTATTCTGTCTGCGGTCTGTTTCATGACTTCGGGAATCGAATTTTTCCGCAGGAAGTCGATTGCTTCCTGGTTTCGCTGCCGTTCGGAATGGGCGATTTCCTGTTCCTGGTCGTTTAATGTATCAAGCAGGTTGCGGAAGGCTTTAAACTGATCGGCCTGTTGCTCCTGGCGATGAGCAAGTTTTTCCAGGTCTGCCTGTTCCTGCAGTTTCAGCTTGCCAAAGGTTTTGGTAATCGTTTTCCTGGCCAGCTTTTCTGTCTGATTTTGAATGTCTGCCTGCTGCTGGATCTGTTCATCCAGTTCGGAAACCAGATCCCTGGTCTGCTGCCACTGCGCCAGTGATTTTAAGACATGATCCAGCCTTTCAATCACACGCTGTTGACCATTCCCGGCGATGGTTAATGATTCCAGGGGTGTTGTTTCCGCTCCATCTTTTGTGCTCTTGTTCTCTTCAGCAGCGGTAGATTTAGTTTCTTTGCTGGATGATGTTGTGCCCGGCTCCCGGGATGGTTGTGTATCCACTTTAGCCAGCATTTTTTTTCGAGCCTGTGTGATCTGCTCCTGGATCTCCGGGAAGACCTGCTGATTCAACTGGGAAAGTTCCGTGTTGAGTTCTGCGAGTCGTTGCTGCATGGCCGGATCTTCAATGCGATTCCATTCCAGTTCCTGCAGCAGTTCACTGGAGCGTTGCTCCAGACCAGTCCGGGGGCTGTGGAGTTGCGATGCAATCCGCTTCTGATCCATTTCCACCTGTTTGATCGTATCAATTTCTTCGGTACGTGCCTGGCCTACGCGCTGCAGTTGATGCTGAACGTCTTTGATTTCCGTTCGCAGCAGTCGCTGGTCTTTCAGGATACGGGCGAGTTCTTCCAGCAGGTTTGCCTGACGATTCGCCAGTTCATTGGCTTTGAACTGCGGGCTGACAATGGTCAATACTCGCGAAATACTGGTTCCTGTATGGGAGTCTGCAGGTTGCGCTTCCTGTGAACTGGTTGCAGAACTGTCCTGGAAGAGATCACGGGCTTCGGCCCGAAAAATAATGCGATCACCTTCTTTAAGCGCCAGTTCAGAGAGCTTCCAGTTGTCTGTCAGTGTCAGGTCCTTCAACTGGTTTTGCCGCTGGTTTGCTGCCGACTCCGGGGGGAATGGCAGGCGAAAAGAAAAGTTTTCACGGTCTGTACGCAGGGCGCGCGAGAGAGTCTCCTGGCTGGAAGATTTCTGATAGCGGATGAGAACATCTTCGATCCCCAGGTCATCATGAACAACGACTTTGAGAGGGATTTGAGCAGTGGGTGTCACTTGCAGGTCGGTATCGGGAACTTCCAGAAAAATTTCCGGAACGTCATCGCTGATTGCATTGATTTCAAAATGATCGGGGGTGGGTGGTTTAAAGCCCTGATCATTTTCCGCTTCGAACCAGTAGGAATAGGTTCCCGGCGCATTGACAACAAAGGTACCTGAAAAATGTTTACGATCCGGTTGTAATTTAAGAGATACAGGTTCGCTGTTTTTAATCCGCAGGTCTACCGTTTTCAACAGTTTGTTAGAACTGGCTTTAAACTCAACACGCGTGCCGACCAGCGCTTTGAAGTTGCCTATTCCGGTGGGGAGGATTTCTTCGGTGAGCTGCGAGTAAGCGGGAGGAATAAGTCTGACCTGCTCCAGGCTAATCATGGTGGGAGGGACCGAGACAATATTGAGCCAGGGCATGTGGGTATCATCACCGCCAACTGCGCGCAGTTTGAGCAGTTTGTTTGTGATGACTAAAGAACCTGTGCCCAGATCATGTGTGACTCCCGAATTATCGGGAACCGATACAATACGCAGGGGGTCAGAATAAATTTTACCCGCAGACTGTTCTTTCTGACGGGACTGATATTCGAGACGAAGATCGTCGGGAGGAGTGCCTTTGCGGTTTTCAACAAAAAACTGAAATGTCTGTCCTTCGACTACCTGGTAGGGATTGTCGGGCCCGGTTTCGATGGGAACCAGTTTTTCGTCCAGGATCAGCAGTTCAACCCGTTGAGGCCAGTCCGGTGCCGAGAAAGGGAGTATCAGGCGGTGAAGCCCCAGGATCACTACCTGCGGATGCAGCAGGGTTAAGAAGGCTGTGATCAGGCAGAGCAGAGTAGCAGAAAACATAATCTTTCTGAGGGGGTGTGTATCAATCAGTTCCAGAAAATTAATTTGAGAGGCACGTTGATAGGCATCTTCGATAACAGCCTGACGCATCTGTGTTGATCCGGCAAACTGAGTGTTGGACTGGTGATCAAACTGAATGCTGCTGGAAAAACTGTCTCGCAACGTCGGGTAGCGACGTTCAATTTTGAGCGCCAGGTCTAAATCGGTCAGAGGGGTTTTTAACGGGATGATGAGATGTTTCCAGAGGATCCAGATCACACTGGAACCTGCTGCGAGACCGAGCAGGAGTCTGCTGGCGGGATCTGAAATATTCAGCATCCAGTCCAGACTGATGATCAATGCTGCCAGCCCGAGAAACAGGGTCAGTCCCCAGCACAATCCATTCAGCCAGATGAGCTGGCGAATCTTGTGGTGCAGTTGTTCCAGTTGTGCTCGAATGGAATGTTGCATGATACCGGTTTCAGGAAAACTGATTGATGCCCCAAAAAGTGACTATGGTTTATTATACTAAGCGAAAACGTTTTCTTAACAGCCATTCTGCTGAGATCAGTAAAGTAAACAGTATCAGGAATTCCCAGCGATTCCAGAGAGGGATCGGTTCTTCATTTTCCAGTGGAACGGGATGGCCCGCCGGTATGGCCTGGGGAAGCTGTTCTGCTGCATAAATGGGAAAATATTTTCCACGCGATTCCCGGGCCGTTTTTTTCATATCACTCTGATTCATATCGCGGTTGACCAGTTCGCGTTGAGAAATTTCGACGCGAAAATCCACTGCAGGCGGCGTTCCCTGAAGAATGGGCTGTGAGATCCAGGTGTGATAGGCGCCTTCCGGGATATTCGAGACACTGCCTTCAAAAATTCCGGGTGAGTTTTCCAGAGGCGTTAATTTCACCGGCTTCGAAGCTTCGCCCTGTCGTTCGAGCATGACCGTAACGCTTTTTGAATCTGTGGGAATCAACTGTTCATCGAGGAATTTGACACGAAACTGTACGGTATCGGCCTGTTGGTAGGTCTTTCTATCCAGCGTCAGCTCCACAGCCTGTTCCTGGTTTAAGAGTTTGGACCGACTCAGATAGCGAATCGTTTGCACCCAGAATCGCGAATAGTAAAGGTCTCCTACCAGGTCCCGCCAGCGCCACAGGTCATCCGTGGCGTTGAAAATGACTTTGCCGGCACCGACTCGCTGGGTCGAGATAATAGGAATTCTCTGACCTTTTTTTCCCTTTTGCGTAGGATGCACTGCGAAGACGGAGGCGCCCGGTTTGATCTCATCTGCTGCATAGAACCAGTACAGCTCAGGCAGCTGATTCCAGATCAACTGGCTTTCTTCAGCATTGTCAGCAAATCGAAAAATAGAGGTGCTGAACTGTCCTTCCGTGGTCAACTCCGGCTGAAAACCTTCGATCACCGGTTTGTATTCTGCAGGTTGCCTGTTATTGGAAATCTCGACCGGCAGCAATGCTTCCAGATCGGTGTTTAAATAAGCGTGGGGAGAAAAACGGGGACCGGCCACCATAATCAGCCCGCCACCTTTTTCCCGAACGAACTGGTCCAGGTTCTCAAATACGGCCTGGCTGAAGTAGGCCGGATCGGCATCACCCAGGATGACGACATCATATTGGTACAGATCTTCTTTTTTGACCGGAAAATAATCGAGGGCAGTGGCATCCTCTGATGAATATTCCAGATCTGATTCCTGCAGAATACTGCGAAACTCGATCGTTTTATCCCGTTCCAGCAGATGTTTGAGATAGCGGTATTCATATCGGGGAACCGAATCGACGAGCAGGACACGGATTTTCTGATCGAGTACAGAAATCTGACTCGTCTGCTGATTATTCTTGAGATTGACTTCTCCTTTTACCGGTTCGACGGCGATGACATATTCGAGTAATCCGGGTTTCGTGGGAGTGAATGTCAGCTCGATTTTCTGATAATCTTTCTGGGCATTGATCGGGAACTGCCGCGACGCCAGGGGACTGCCGGTGTGTGCTTCCCTGAGACTGACTTTCATGTTACCGGATTGAATACCAAAGAATTTTACTTTCGCAGAGACGGTGACGGGGTCGTTGATGAAGGCAACATCATCAACCAGCAGGTCATACAATTGCAGGTCTTTCACCGGCTGTTCGCTGCCGACACCGACGGGAAAGAGGGGAACCAGCTTGGATTTTGCCAGTGTCCCGGCGCGGGAGAGGAGGTCAAGGTCACCGGTACTGGAGATGCCGTCACTGAGTACAATGATGGCCGTCGGTGGGGTTCCCCGAAAATCATTGAGAACTTTTTGGACTGCATGAAACGGACGCGTTTCTTTTCCCACCGGTTCCAGCTGTTTTAAGACTTCCTGTGTCCGCTGGTAATTCTGGAGATCGATCAGCCCCGGTTCGCCCAGAGGCAGGCATTCGTCGGAAAAATGATAAAGTCTCAGTTTGTGTTTATTCTGAAGTTCCGTCAAAAAACGGGCTTCATTTTGCAGCAGGAGATCTTTTACCAGTTCCAGTCGGTTTTTTCCCCGACTCTCCTGCAGGAATGGTTTGCTCATACTGGTGGAGGATAATTCCGCGTAATCATCTTCGAGTCCCATACTGGCAGAATCATCAATGAGTACGGCGACGAATGGCAGTCCGGTTCTATGAATGGTTAAGGTGAACCGCGTGAGGAACAGGATAACGATGGCAAACAGTGTCAGTCGGATTCCAATCAGAACCAGACGTTTATTTACATTCAGGTGAGCGGTATCTTTCAGGTATGCATAGATCAGCAAAAAAACGATCCCACTGCCCAGCAGGAGTACCGCCCAGTCAGGTAACCAGCCAGGCCAGGGAGAATTCCACTGAAAATTCCAGGCGGAACCCTGGCCGGGACCCGCAGCGGGGATCTCGAAATAGGATTCCAGGAGTTGTTTCAGTTTATCCATGGTTTGTGCAAATGTATCGTGACAGGACTGCAGGTAGTCTGTTGATCGAAGTGACTGACAGCGAATCGACTGCTTATATTGTATTCAGATCATCCAGTAATTGCTGTTTTTCATCGCCTTTCAGATCTGATTCTGCGATTTTTTTAGCCTGTTCTACATAAGTTGCTACTTCTTCCGGTTTATTGGAGATCGAAGCAGCGCGGGCCAGCGCTTCATAAGCATACGCCAGGCAGAACGGGCTTAAATGTTTGTCCTGAGCGATTTTGAGACAGAGCATCGCAAAACTGAATGCATTACTGGGCTGATTCGTAACCGCGTAGACTCGTGATAACTGCCAGTAAGCGATGGAAATATTTTCACCCGTGTGATCTTCAAATTGCAACCAGTGCCACAAGGAGGCATGGCAAGTGGAGATCATCTCCAGATTTTCCGTAGCTGCACGATCCTGTTTTTCCAGAAACTCCCATGTTTTATTGAAGCTGTCCGCGGCAAAATAGCGATGTGCGGCCTGTTTATCAAAATCGGATGTCTGCATGATGATTCTCCTTGTGTAGCAAATCCGTCAACCGGAGTCTGATGGAAAACGGGACCTGAAAACTGATCTTCAGACAGATTCCATTTCGAGGCATAATGCATTGTATCGCAGCCGGAGAAGAATTATAAGAACTTACGAAAATTGGCAGGAGATCAATGAATTCTTCCTGATTCGGGTAAAAATCAGGCTGAGTCTTCCTGTCTTATCAATTTTCACCAGCCTACCGGCTTGATGCAACAGGATCTTGCTATTCGATAATGTTTATCCAGTCGAAACAAAAGTCATAACCAATGGATTCAGAACGCGCTGATTCCCGATAGTTAGAGACGTAGGATTTCGGACCGATCCAGCCGAGACCTGCCACTTGTCTGGGAAGACCCCTGCGAGAAATATCATCGGGAACTTCAGATAAACATTAAGGCGATTATGATCCTGTCAAAAGAGAATATTCATCAGCAAAGTCAGTCAGCAGACGGGCTACGTCTGGAATCATCTGCCTTGCCGGCTTCAGCCCATCTGGTTGGCATTTGCGGTTCCGGAATGAAGGCCCTGGCAGAATATCTGGCTAGTGCCGGCTGTCGAGTCACAGGATCTGATTTAAGCCCCCCTCTCGCTACAGAACCTGCTTTGCGTGCAGGAGGATACCGCGTGCACCAGGGGCATGACATGCGGTTTGTACCCGAAGGGACGAGTGTACTTGTTTATAGCCCTGCGATCGGTCTGGCGAATCCGGAGCGTCGATTTGCACAACGAATGGGAATTCCCCAGTTTTCGTATGCCCAGATGCTGGGGCATCTGATGCGTCAGAAGCAGGGAGTCTGTATTGCCGGTACGCATGGGAAAAGCACGACCACAGCTTTGACTGCATTTATCCTGCAGAATGCCGGCGTATCCCCTTCCGCGGTCATTGGAGCCGAACTATGCAGCCAGAATCTGAATGGCTGGGCTGGTGAAGGTGCTTTGTTCGTCGCTGAGAGCTGTGAATATCAGCGTAGTTTTCTGAATTTATTCCCTTTTTACGCAGCGATTACCAATATCGAACCCGACCATTTTGATTATTTTAAAAATCAGGATGATATGACAACCGCTTATGCCGAGTTCGTGGCGCGGATACCTAAGGGAGGGACATTAGTATTACCCTCTACCTGCATGGGCTTACAGAAGCTGCGTGAAGCCTGTAAAGCAAAAATCTCCACGTTTTCGCTGGAACGCGGGGCGGACTGGTGGGCTACCGATATTAAATCGACGGCGTTCGGGTTGCGGTTTCGACTGTTCCATCAGGGAGAGTACTTTTCTGAAATTTCCCTACAGAAAACGGGAAAACATAATGTTTCCAACGCGATGGTCGCTGCCATTCTCTGTCATTCCGCCGGGATTAATGCGGAACAGATTCGAGAGGGGATTTACGAATTCCCCGGGATTCGTCGACGTTACGAGCGGATGGGGTCCTATAAGGGGATAACACTGTTCGATGATTATGCCCATCATCCGACAGCCATTCAGGCAACATTAAAGATGTTAAGGCAGGAATATCCCGATCGCCGGATCTGGTGTCTGTATGAACCGCATCAGGTTTCGCGTACACAGGCGTTGATGGATTATTATGCCGGCAGCTTTCAGCAGGCGGACCGGGTTCTGATTGCTCCCGTGTATGCTGCCCGCGAAAAACTCGCTGAAGAACCTGTCGAAACGTCAAAAGAGCTGGTTCGGCGAATTCTTCTGCATAATGCTTCGGTCAGTTTCAGCAGTTCCCTTGACCAGATGCTCTCAACTTTAGAGACTGAGGCTCAATCTGGTGATATTATCATTACTATGGGAGCGGGCGAAATAAATCGGATCCATCATGAGTTCAATCGAAGACTTCAAAGAGATTCTCAAACCATCTGAACCACTGGCCAAATATTCCTATTTCAAAATAGGGGGGCCAGCACAGTTCTTTCTGGAACCACGGAACGCAGACGAACTGCAGGCTGTGATCAAATGCTGTGTTGAGAATGAAATTCCGGTACGCGTCTTTGGCGGTGCCTCTAATATTCTGATTAAAGATTCCGGTGTGCAGGGGGCCGTCATTCGCATCCATGCCGACGAGTTTTCTAAAATCAGCATCGAGGGGACAACGGTCACTGCCGGCGCGGGGGCTTTACTCTCCAACCTGGTCTCAGAAACGGTCAAAGCGGGTCTGGCGGGCCTGGAGTCCCTGGTCGGAATTCCGGGAACTGTTGGCGGCGCATTACATGGCAATGCCGGCGGCCATAATGGCGATACCGGCCAGTTCGCGACTTCCGTTACCGTTCTGACCGCGCGGGGAGAAAAGTTTGTGCGAACTGCGGACGAACTGAGCTTCAGCTACCGTGAGAGCAGTATCAATGAACTGGCGATTATCGAAGCAGTGTTCGAACTGACGGCTGATGATTCGGAAGAAGTCACAAACCGGATGAAAAAGAACTGGATCATGAAAAAGGCGAATCAGCCTTTGACCCACCAGTCAGCCGGTTGCATTTTCAAGAATCCTCGTGGCATGCATGCTGGTGCTTTGATTGAGCAGGCTGGTCTGAAAGGCACTCGTATTGGAGGTGCAGAGATCAGTGATCGACATGCTAATTTCATCATTAACGATGAGAACGCCACGACAGAAAACGTACTCGATCTGATCAATCTGGCACAGAACACGGTTTCTGAAAAATTCGGCGTGGATCTCGAACTGGAAATTGAACTCTGGTAAATCCGGAGCTCAATTCATCCGCTGCAGCATGGTCAGCCTATAAAGCAGTCTCTCAACGGACTACTTCCCGATGCAGTAGAGATGCCGAAAAGTTCTGATAAAGACCTGTCCGTCAGAAAAAGCAGGTGTGGAATTGCTGCGTTCCTTCAGCGGGTTCTCTGCAACTTTTTCCAGCCCGGCAGTGCTCGGTTGGAAGACGTGCGTCGTTCCATTCTGATCGGTGACATACAGATGTTTGTCGGCTAAGACCATGGAACCCCAGCAGGCGGCTCCGCCGGATCGCTCCTGCCAGACGATTTCCCCTGTGGCAGGATTAAGACATTGAAACAGATTCGGCCCGGCGTTAGCCATGAACAGATGCCGGTTCGTAAAGATGCCGGTAGAGATCCGCTGCGGATTCGGTTCTTTCAGCCACAATCGTTGTGCGTCTGTAATATCGCCGCTGCCCTGCATCCTGAAGCCGATCGCGGGACCATTAAAGCCACCCATGGCCACACAAATCTCGTTTGCCAACACAGGGGAGGTATAGGCGAGATCCCCTTTCTTTCCATGTAGACCTTCACAACTCCAGATGATTTTACCGGATGTGGGCTCATAGGCATTCACTCGCAGCGCCATGCTGCAGATGATAAGCGTCTGACCGTTCACATTCGCGATGACCGGAGTACTCCAGGAACCCATGTACTTCCTCTGGTCATTATATTGACCGTCGCCGGCAACCGGCTCATTGGTTTCCCAGAGCGTTTTTCCACTTTCCAGGTCGAGGGCAGTCATGAAAACCCGCTTGCCTGGTCCACAATGCAGAATGATCTTGCCTGCGTGCAGTACAGGCGAAGCACCGTAGCCCCAGATGTGTTCAAATTCCCCCAGGCTGCGATGCCAGAGTTCTTTGCCTGCAAAGTCATAACAGTATAAACCGGCTGAAGAATGCCAGACTACAACCCGCTTACCATCAGCGGCGGGGGTCGAGCCACAATAGTTATTGGTCTTATGCGTCGGCATGACTTTGTCATAGTCTACTGAACGAACCCAGAGCTGCTTTCCACTGGTTCTGTCAAAACAGTACAGACTGCGTTTGCGACCTTCGTTTTCAGCACAGGTGATAAAAACTTTGCCATTTGAAACGATGGGACTGCTGTTGCCAGGAGCAGGCAGCGGTGCTTTCCAGAGGATATTTTCTTCGGCGCTCCATTTGAGCGGTACATCGGTTTCCTGGGAGATGCCATTTCCCAGAGGTCCTCTAAAAGCGGGCCAGTCTTCCGCGCGAAGCGGCCCGGCGGAAAAAACGAGACACATTGAGAATACACAACAAAAACATTGCCAGTGTTTGACCATGTGAGCGCCTCTTCAAAATATGCAATCGAATTGTATGGTGACCAGCTTAAGCGATGATGTCGTGGATCACATGGCCATGCACGTCAGTCAGACGCATGTCACGACCTCCAAAACGGAACGTGGACCTGGTATGCTCCAGACCCAGCAGGTGCAGCATTGTCGCATGAATGTCGTGAATTTCGACGCGATTTTCGACGACTTTGTAGCCCCAGTCATCGGTGGCGCCATAGGTCATGCCTCCCTTGATGCCACCGCCGGCCATCCACATGGTAAAGCCGAACGGATTATGATCCCGCCCGTTCTTGCCTTGCGCAAAGGGAGTTCTGCCGAACTCGCCCCCCCAGATGACCAGGGTCGATTCCAGCAGTCCGCGCTGTTTCAGGTCTTTCAGCAGTCCGGCGATCGGTTGATCGACGGCGCGGGCGTTATTTTCATGATCCCGTTTCAGATTACTGTGCTGATCCCAGCGATCCCCTTTGACATTCGGGCAGGTCAACTCCACGAAGCGGACTCCGCGTTCGACGAGTCTCCGGGCGAGCAGACACTCCGCACCGTAAGTGCGCGTGGGGGCATACTCTGCATTAAAACCATACAGGTCCAGCGTGGCTTTGCTTTCGCTGTTGAATGTCATCAGGTCGGGGATGGCCATCTGCATTTTATAAGCGAGTTCATAATTGGTAATCGCGGATTCGATTTCATCATGGACGCCGGTCTGCTGCTGTTTGAGCAGATCCAGCTGCTGCATCAGTTTGAGCTTCTGAATTTGGGTCTGACCGGATTTTTCCTGCCGTTCCACATTGGCGATGCCACTGCCCCCCGGTTTGAAGATAGAGCCCTGAAAGCTGGCAGGGAGAAAACCGCTGTTAAAACAATCCAGTCCACCGGGAGGGATCAGGCCGCCATTGATCACGACAAAGCCGGGCAGGTCCTGACATTCGCTACCCAGTCCGTAATTCACCCAGGCGCCCATGCTGGGACGTCCCTGCAGGCCACTGCCTGTATGCAGGAAGTAGTTGGCAAAAGTATGCTCCGGAAATTGCGAGACGACCGAGCGAATGACCGCCATGTCATCAATACAGGTGCCAATCTGGGGAAACAGGTCGCTGACCGGAATACCACTCTCGCCGTATGGTTTAAACTTCCAGGGACTCTCCAGGACTTTGCCGACGTTATCAAACTGGGTGGCCTCGACTTTGAAGAAGTCGCCGGGACTTTTGCCATTAAATTTTGACAGCATCGGTTTGGGATCGAAGGTGTCTACCTGCGAAGGACCGCCGTCCATGTACAGGAAGATGACGTTTTTTGCTTGAGGCGGGAAGTGTGTTTTTCCCGTTGATTCACTGGCGAAGGCACGATCCTGCAGCAGGGCAGTGAGTGCGGCTGCACCGAAGCCGTTCGCGCACTGCTTGAGCATCTCTCTTCGCGTATATTGCTGTCGAAACTTTCCACAGTGCATGCTGTCGTCTTTCTGAAACCTAAAACAGGTAGATAAACTCTTTAAGATTGAAGATCACATGTCCCAGTTCAGACCAGGTTCGAGTCTGATCAGAATCGGAAGGATTTGTTTTCGTTTGTTGTTCAATAAATTCTCGGGCTGTCTGCAGTTCTTCCGGCGTGGGGAGTCGGCCCAGCGCGGATTCGTACATCCAGCGAATGCGGTCTTCGGTTGTCTGCAATCCCGATTCTGTCAGAACGCGTTTGCCCCACAGTTCTGCCTGCTGAAGTACAAACGGATCATTCATCATGATCAGCGCCTGTGCGGGGACATTGGAAACATTGCGTCGGCCCATGGTGCTGAAAGGACTGGGGGTATCGTAAGCCAGCATCATGGGGGAAAGAAAATTACGGCGAACCTGAATATAAATGGATCGTCTGCCTGCACCATCCAGGGGACCGTTGACAGGCGGCTTGCCGCGGCCATCCATGAATTTTGTCAGATGGACGGGAATCGAAGGTCCATACCGGGTTTCGTCGAGACGTCCTGAAATCTGCAGCAGGGCATCGCGGATTGCTTCCCCTTCCAGACGTTTCAAAGGCATCCTGTAAAGCAGGGTATTGTCAGGGTCGACTTCTGCGACATCCTGAGTGGTGGTGCTTGACTGCTGGTAGGTCTGAGTCAGCACCAGATATTTGATCATCTGTTTCAGAGAGCGACCCTCTTCAAGAAACTTCAAAGCCAGGAAATCGAGGAGTTCGGGATGCGAAGGGCGTTCGCCGAGTACGCCGAAATTATCGACGCTGGGCACGATGCCACGTCCGAACAGATGAGCCCAGATGCGGTTCACGATCACGCGATGTGTGAGTGGATTTTCAGGAGCATTGATTGCGGCAGCCAGTTCCAGTCGACCGCTGCCTGCTTTGCTCCCGGGTGAAGCGCCCCCCAATGCTTCCAGGAAACGACGTTCCACGATGGGACCTGTATTCTGATGGCTGCCTCGAATCAGGACGTGATCGTTTTCGGCACTCCCATCCATAATTGCCATCGCGGTCTGGGATGCGGTTCGGATCGACTTTTTCAACGCATTCCGCTGCTGCTGCCAGTCATCGATTCCTGCTTTGAGATCTTGTCGTGCCGGACTTTGAGGTTCAGAGAACAGATCAGGATGAGTCAGCACCCAGTTGACCAGGGCTATTGACTGCGAGGTTGGATCAGGCTTACCGGAAACAAATTCGTCAAACGCGGTTTCCAAGGCAAGCGGCACTTTGGGGCCCGTCAGACTGACGGTTGTCAGGTCAGGTTCCAGAAGAGAAGCTCCCTGTTTAACCTGATACACTTCCAGGGGAGACTGATCGATGGGCGTGAATTCGAGATGGACGCGATGTCCTTTGTAGCGGGACAGATCGTGAGTGACCCAGACCGGCTTACCGTGGGGACTGGCTTGCACTTTTTTGAGTGTGGAGCCATGCAGAGGACCAAACAGCAGTCGATGGGAATCGACGCAGGCATAAACCCAGCAGTCTCCTTTCACGCGATAATTGACTGCTCCCTGTACTTCGAATGTGGGAGTGCGAAGCGTTCTGCCGGCGCGGGGGTAGGATCGCAGCTTGTTTTTCTGGTTCAGTTGTGGCGACTTCGTGTCCACCAGATCATTCCAGAGCGGATCACGCCGGGCGGCGCCTTCGGTTTGTAAAATTAGATGGGAATCAGCACTGGACGAATCAAGAACCAGCGTTCCTCGCGAGCGAGGTGCCATGCCAAAGATAAATCCATCCGAAATGAATTCTTCCGGGGCAGACTGCGCATAATCAATGATGACGCGTTGATCTGTTTTGTCAGCTAGATTATTCGCAAACGGTGAAGGGGGCAAGAGGGGGGAATCCTCTTCTGAATCCAGCATAAAGCGGAGTGACATCAGCTGGCTGTGATCCGGGTTTGATTTGAGAAAGCGGACCCAGTTCTTCAGAATTTGAGGCGAGAGTGTTCCCTGAACCGCCTGCTGTTGCAGTTCCGCTTCCAGGGCGGCTGTGTTTTCTGCAGGATATTTCTCTGCCAGCGCTTTGGCTTCCCAGTAGTATTTCGAGAAGTTTTGAATGCCTTCGCTGAAGGCCGGTTTGATTTTTGCTTTGAGAAGTTCCTGCTGGCGTTGATCGAGTTGTTCAACCTGTTTCGCGATTTTCTGATTGTGTGCCTTTGATTCGAATCTGACCTGGTGGTAATTACTGCTTTGCAGATAACCGTACAGAGCGTAGTAATCTTTTGTGGAGATCGCATCGAATTTATGATCGTGACAGCGTGCACAGGAGACGGTCATGCCCAGAAACGATTTGGTCATGACGTCAATCGAGTTGTCGAAACGATCGGTTTCATCTTTGCGGATATCCACGGGAGAGTGCACCCATTCGCCGAGGTACCAGAATGCAGTCGCCAGTACGGATTCATCAAACTGGGATTCGGGATTGAGTCGTGGCTGCGGCAGGAGATCGCCGGCAATGTGTTCTGTGACAAACTGGTCGTAAGGCAGATCTGCATTCAAGGCACGAATCACATAGTCGCGATACTGGTAGGCATTGGGAGCATCGTTATCGAACTCATGGCCTCGGGATTCTGCATAGCGCATCAGATCGAGCCAGTGTCGTGCCCAGCGTTCACCAAACCGGGGAGAGGCCAGTAAACGGTCGACAACTTTTTCTGTCGCATCGGGAGACGAATCAGCCAGGTAATGCTGAATCTGCTCGGGAGTGGGAGGGAGTCCTGTCAGGTCGAAACAGAGACGGCGGAGTATCGTGCGCTTGTCTACTGGAGCACTCGGATGCAGTTTTTTTTCTTCCAGTTTGGCGAGGATAAAGTGATCAACCGGATGAGTTGACCAGTTTTTCTGTTTGACAGTGGGAGGCTTCACATCCTCCACTGGTTGCCAGGCCCAATGTTCCTGTTTGCGTTGTTGCAGATCAAATGTTCTGGCCGCTTCAGACGCAGCGGGCGTTTTTTCGTCAGGCCAGGGCAGTCCCATTTCAACCCACCTGGAGAGTGCTGCGATCTGCTCGGGCTTCAGTCGCGTATCGGGGGGCATTTCATAAGATTCATAGCGGACCGCCTGCAGCAGGAGACTGTCATGCGGCTGTTTCAGTTCCGCTGCCGGACCCGAGTCGCCTCCTTTCAGGAGCAGCGAACGGGCATCCAGTCTCAAACCACCTTCCAGACGTTTCGACTGACCGCTGTGACATTCGTAACAATGTTCGGCGAGCAGGGGACGGATCGATTTTTCAAAGAATTCGAGTTGCGCGCTCGAAAAGCGAGGGGCTGTCTCTGCTGTTTCCTGTTCCTTTTCAGCAGAGTTCGAAAAGCGACTCAAACCAATCAGGAGCAAAACCAGAGATGTGATACGAATAAACTGCTTCATGCGCCGGTTTCTATTTACGGTGTTCAGGTAATGATCTGGCTGAAGCTGCCGAGGCACTGTGGTATACGCTGTGCCTCACTTCAATGGAGGGAGTATTCTTGAAAGAGCAGACCCATTTATTCTAACGTGAATCCAGACGACGATTCAAGTTTTAATCGGCTGTACAGCTCAAGTCGATCGAATTCAGGCTGGATGCATCAGATGAGCTCTGGTAACGGCCTGGCGTGACCTTCGACCAGGTATTGCGGTCGCCCACTGAAATCTTCTACTGTGGTATGTTCTGTTTCGATCCCGAGATTGTGATAGAGAGTGGCGAACAGTTCGGGGAATGTGACGGGACGTTCGACCGCTTCGCCTCCCAGCCTGTCAGTGGCTCCAATGACCTGACCGGTTTTCATACCACCACCGAACAGAATGGCCGAGTTGACGCGCGGCCAGTGATCGCGGCCGACCTGGGTACTGATTTTGGGGGTTCGACCAAATTCACCCCAGATGGCCACCGTGCAGTCCTGATCCAGTCCGCGCTGATGCAGGTCTTCCAGCAGCGCACTCACACACTGGTCAAAGACAGGGAAGTCTTCTGCTTCGCGTTTGAAGATGGAATTGTTCTTGCCACCATGCCAGTCCCATTTACTGTAATTGAGTGTGACAACGCGGGCACCAGCTTCAATCAGACGACGGGCAACAAGCATGCTCTGCGGAACGCGGGGCGCGCCGTTACTGTCAATGAACTTGGTGGGATCGCCGGTACCGTAACGTTCGACGGTCCGGGGATCTTCTTTTGAGAGATCCAGGGCTTCTGCCAGTTCAGAAGAAGTGAGGACCCCCATGGCCTGTTCGGTGAATGTATCCAGTCCAGTCATCATTCCGGAAGCATCTGCTTCCCGTTTGAAGTTGTCAATACTCTGCAGCAGTTGTTTGCGATCGGCCAGTCGTTCCAGTGAAATACCATTTAGAACCATGTCATGACGGGTCGGGCCCATCGGACGGAAGGGGGACTGCGACAGTCCCAGGAAACCCGGCCCCGGTTCATTATAAGGACCGTGAGTACAGGGGTAGCAGAGGCTGATGAACGGGGGCGCCGATTCGACGTGCGGGCCCTGCAGTTTTGCGACGGTCGACCCAAATTGAGGCCAGCCCCCCTGCGGGGTCAGTTTGCGAGGATCATGTCCGTTGAAGCATTGGATGGCATCGTGGCCGCTTTGTGAACCGACGATCGAACGGACCAGTACCAGCTTGTCCATTGATTGTGCCAGTCGCGGGAATGCTTCACAAATTTCAATACCCGGAACATTCGTAGCGATCGGCCGCCAGGGGCCGGCAATTTCTTTCGGCGCTTCGGGCTTGAGATCGATCATATCCTGGTGTGGTGGACCACCTACGAGGTAGATCATGATGACTGACTTCTGCCGCTTCTTAGCAGGATTTTCCGCTTCGGCCTGTAACAGACGTGGCAGTGTCAGACCGGAAAGCCCCAGGCTGCCAATCTGTAGAAAATTGCGTCGCGATAACCGATCACAGAAAGATCCTTCTGTGTGATTCTGTCCAGACAGCGTCAGCATACCGTTCTCTCTCCCGCAAAAAACGCTTCAGTCTTGAGCCGATGTGAGAACGATTGTATCAATTTATGTTTATGTGTTCCAGAGGAGTCAGACCAGTTCCCCGGATTATTTTCGGGCCCGTTCGCGCAGTTCGGGCAGGACGGATTTGATGCCATTAGCGCCCAGTGAAGCAATTGAGCCGATATTCACAAATCGATAACCTTCATCGATGGCCTGTCGACAACGGTCCAGGTCACCAAAGGTGATTCCGGCAGGTTTATTGGCTTTTGCAACCCGTTTGGGGAAATCGGCCAGCAGTTTCTGCAGTTCCGGATGTTGGATCTGTCCGATGATACCCAGAGACGCAGACAGGTCCATGGGACCTGCGAAGACCACATCAATCCCGTCAACCGCTGCAATGGCTTCGATATTTTCGATGCCTTCCGGTGACTCAATTTGAGCGACGATGGCGGTTTCCTGATTGGCGTAAGGCAGGTAATCATCAAAAGTGTAATCCAGGAACATCACCCAGTCCGGTGAAACTCCCCGTGTTCCTTCAGGTGGATATTTAGCGTACTGGACGGCCAGCTTTGCTTCTTCCGCATTATTGATTTGCGGTACCATAATTGTATTGGCGCCGATATCCAGTGCTTTTTTGAAGTACATCTGATCGAGTCCCGGCACGCGAATCATGGGCATACATCCCTGTCTCCGGGCAATCAGCGGGAGGTTCTTGACTTCATTGATCCCATAAGGACGATGTTCGAGATCGATCCATAAAAAATCGACTCCTGTGTCGACTGAAAGTTTCGCCAGAATTTCCGAAGCATCAGGCATACCCACTCCCAAAGCGACATCACCTCGAGCAGTCAGTGTTTTAATTTTATTTTCGAACATCAGGGGATCCAAAACAAAAGATGAGTTTAAATGGGTGAATCAGACGACGTGGCGAACGTAAAATATCATAAACGTAAAAACAGCAACGGCATACCCTGAGAGAGTATGCCGTTGCTGAAATAATCTGATTTGTTTTGATCGATCTTCTGTTTGACTAGCGGCTGATGTAATACATCGCCGGATCATCAATGATCCACTCAGTAGACCAGGTCCGTCCGTTATCCTGATTGCAGACATTGAAGAATGCGGTGTGGAATGACTGGATCTGGGTTCCATAGGGATAATGTGAAGCAAAGCGGTCAGCCTGAGTCAGTGGACCAACTCCAGGCTTTGCGTAATAGTGGGTTCGTCCATCAGGGGTAAAGGACATGCCCAATGTCCACCAGCCGGTCTGTTTGATTTCAGGGCCGATGAAATCCTGTCCGGAAGCATCTGCCCGGACCACGAACATGGCTGAATCTTCACCATTAGGACTGTCTGTTTTGCTGTTAAACTGAATAAACATGCCCAGGTAGATGGTCTCAATTTTGGTCGAAGAACTGCTGCGGAAGAACCGTCGGCGAGATCTGGAACTGGACTTCATGGGCGCTTTGACAGCGGCACGAAAACCAAACGAAGTACCGGTTTTGTCTTCCCATTCTTCAAACGGGGGCAGATAAACGCGCGTCACAACACTGGGGGAGTAAGCAACGGAGACCATGCTTCCCGACATGATCAGGTCATCCTGGTTTGAACCGCGACTGCCTTGTCCGGGAACACCCGTATGCAGGGTTTTCATCAGTAGAGAACTCTTACTGCCGGGCAGGCCACCTTCAGGAGTGGGGACGCGTTGAATCACATCGGGTTGTCCCCGTTTTGCGCTTTCGGTCCAGACACCGTTCGAAGACTGTCCCAGTGGGTAGCGCGTTTCTTTATCGACATTCGTACTGCTCTTGGGGAGGTTGGTTATATATTCCCACGATTCATCTTCGAAATCATCCCAGGCGCCATCAATGCGGGTCCCTGTACCAGGAACAACCTGTGCATTAGCCTGGCCGCCGGCAATCAGAATAGTGGTTCCTGCAAACAGAGCGAGACAATGTCTCGTAAGAAAATGTTTCCATGAGAAAAACATGCGATTGGTTCCTGGCATCGAGATAAAAGAGAGAGGAAAAGTAGCAGAGTCCTGACGCTTGGCTGATTCTCCCCTGAAATGGAGGAAGGCGTACTATTTCAGGGGGAGGTTACTTTTCCGCAGTTGTGCTATTACTGGAATTATCGGACGGATCGGCAGAAATGGTTCAAACGCTCCTCTCAATCTATTATTGCCGTAAGTTGTTTTCTGGATTCTGTTTTGAGATATAAAACATCGCACATGCCGGAAAGAGAAAGAACGAAATTTGCGATCAGTGAGCCTATAGACTTTGTAGCTTTTGTATTTTGACTGAAAGGTAGAGATTCCAGTATTACTTAATCGAATTGAGCGTGCTGAATTGGATTTCGAAAATGGAGTCGCTAAGATGGCGGTTTGCTTTTCACACCAGTTCCAACTTAAGTCAAACAGGCTGATTTTTAATCGTAGATACCACTTGAGAGGGCTTGGCGCGAGCACCTCCCATGAAATTGACGATTGATTTTAACTTTCGAGAACGTAATGACTGATCCACATATCTCTGAGCAGGATGCTGTTCCCCAGAGTGTTATTGATACCAGACAGGAAGAGTTGATCCTGGTGCTGGATTTTGGTTCCCAGACCGCACAGTTGATCACAAGGCGTGTACGTGAACAGAACGTCTTCAGTCAGCTGGCCCGTCCCGATCTTTCAGCCGAACGAATCCGAGAGTTGAATCCGAAAGGAATTATTCTCTCTGGAGGTCCAGCCAGTGTTTACGGTGAGAACTCTCCCCAGCCTGATCCGGAAATATTCAATCTGGGGATTCCGATTCTGGGAATCTGTTATGGCATGCAACTGGTCTGTGCTTCCCAGGGTTGCGAAGTCAAAGGGGGAGAGTCGCGGGAATTCGGACGAACCCCCAGTACGGTTCTGGATCATTCCAATCTGTTTTCAGGAGTCCCGAGCCAGTTTATAGCCTGGATGAGCCACGGAGATCAGGTTCAGAATCTGAGCGAACATTTTGAATCTCTGGCTTCAACAGAAACCTGTCAGTTTGCCGCTGTCAAACACCACAGCAAACCCTTTTTCGGTCTGCAGTTCCATCCCGAAGTGACACATACTGAATTTGGAGGTCTGTTGCTCTCTAATTTCGTACAGAAAGTATGCGGTTGCGAGGGAACCTGGAAAATTTCCAACCTGATCGAGCAGGAAATTGAAACCATCCGGAAACGTGTGGGGGACAAGCAGGTCATTTGCGGTTTATCGGGGGGAGTTGATTCCTCGGTCGTCGCCGCTCTCCTGTATCGCGCCATCGGGTCTCAATTATCCTGCATTTTTGTGGATAATGGCTTGCTGCGAAAAGGAGAAGCAGATGAAGTAGAGCATCGTTTTGGTGAGCACTTCAAAACGGACCTGCATGTGGTTGATGCGCGCGATCTGTTTTTATCTGAATTAGCAGGGGTTTCTGATCCCCAGGAAAAACGGAAAATCATCGGCAGGTTGTTCATTGAGGTCTTTCAAAAGGAAGCGGCTTCAATTGAGAACGCCAAGTTTCTGGCACAGGGAACACTGTATCCGGATGTAATTGAATCGGGTGCCAACCCTGATGGACCTGCGGCAACTATCAAATCGCATCATAATGTAGGCGGACTGCCTGAAAAACTGGGTTTTGAACTCATCGAGCCTCTGCGGGAATTATTCAAAGACGAAGTCCGGCAGATGGGACACGAACTGGGGTTACCTGATGAGTTGATTTATCGGCATCCCTTCCCCGGTCCCGGTCTGGCAGTACGCTGTCTGGGAGAAGTGACAGAAGAACGTCTGAAAGTGCTGCGTGAAGCCGACCTGATTGTCATTGAAGAACTGCATAAGGCAAACCTGTATCGCAAAACAAAACAGGCGTTTGCCGTCCTGCTGCCGATTCGTTCGGTCGGGGTGATGGGAGATGGTCGGACCTATGAAGATGTGGCCGCCATTCGCGCCGTCGAAACAGACGATTTTATGACGGCCAACTGGTCACCATTGCCTCATGAGGTTCTGGAGCGCATGTCGACGCGGATTACCAACAATGTCCGTGGCATCAATCGTGTTGTGTATGATGTGAGCTCCAAGCCTCCCAGTACCATTGAATGGGAATAAATTTCCTTTTCATACTCTTTTTTTACTGGTTCGCAAAAGAACTGACGTAGAAGGAACAGCTGCGCGCTGAGTTCTGCAATTCAGCCGATCTGGACTTGATTTCCCTACCAATCAGGCTAAGGTAGGGTGTATTCGTTAATGTTCTTTATAATTATCGGACTGGCTGCGCGGGTGGTGTCATAGTGCACGTGACCTGCTGGGATTTCGAAAATCAGTTGTTTTCGGAGACGCGGCTACCTCCCTCCTGATTCATGCCTTTGCTGAAAGAGAAAGTCGGATTTTATGCGTTCGGTTTCCAAGAGAAGTCTGTTTTGTCTGGCCACTGGTTGTTTATCCATCGTCTTATTATTCACCAGCGGTTATTTTTCTCGGGCCACTGCTCAGAAGCCACTGGCCGACGAAGGTGATTTAGCAAAACGCCTGAAGCGTATCCCCGCGACGTCACCCCAGGAGAGTCTGAAAGGTTTCAAGCTCGAGCAGGGATTTCAGCTGGAACTGGTCGCCTCTGAACCGGATGTGATGGATCCCGTCGATGCCTGTTTTGATGAAAACGGTCAGCTGTTTGTCGCGGAAATGCGAGGCTATCCTTATCTGCCGGATCAGGTGCCCGATTACTTCGATCGGCCGGTCAGAAAAAATGCGGGCGTAATCCGCCTGTTAAAAGACACCACCGGCGATGGTAAAATGGACAAGAGCATTGTCTTTGCCGACACCATTACCTGGCCGACATCCGTCTGCTGCTATGATGGTGGCGTCTATGTGATTGCTCCCCCCAATATTTATTATTTCAAAGATACAGACGGTGATGACAAGGCGGATATTCGCGAGACAGTCTTCACGGGTCTGAAAACGAATAATGTGCAGGGTCTGGCGAATAATCTGAAATGGAGTCTGGATAACCACATTTATTTCGCCGGCGGTACCAATGGTGGTTCGATTCTCAAGGACGGCAAAGAAGTCATCCCTTCCGGTCGCCGCGATCTGAAGCTGAACCCGAAAACCAGAGCGCTGGAGCCCGTTTCCGGTGGTTCTCAATTCGGTCATTCCATGGATGACTGGGGCAATCGATTCGTCTGCAGCAACAGTAATCATATTCAACACGTCGTCTATCCCAGCCATTATCTGAAGCGGAATGAATATCTGGCGGTTCCTGGAGTCCTGCGAACTGCAGCACGGAAAGGGGCTGCTGCCCCTGTGTTCCGCCGAAGTCCCCCCGAACCTTATCGTGTCGTTCGTACGGCGCGGCGGGCTGCCGATCCCAATTTTCGCAAACGTCTTTCCCCCACGGAACTTGTTGCGACGGGGTTCTTTACTTCAGCAACAGGCGTGACAATTTATCGGGGCAGTGCCTATCCGAAAAAATATCAGGGGAATGCGTTTATCGGTGATGTGGGAGGAAACCTGATTCATCGTAAGACGATGGATGAAAATGGTGCCACTTATGTGGCAACCCGTGCGGATGAGCAGACCGAATTTATTACATCCGATGATAACTGGTTTCGTCCTGTGAATTTTGTGAATGCCCCTGATGGAACACTCTGGGTGCTCGACATGTATCGTGAAACAATCGAACATCCGTTTTCAATTCCTGAAGATATCAAACGTCATCTGGATCTGGAAAGTGGACATGATCGCGGGCGGATTTATCGTCTGGTTCATCCTCAGGGAAATCAATTTCCAGTGCAGAAACTAGGGGAAATGTCAGTGGAACAACTGGTTCAACAGCTGGAATCCCCCAATGTCTGGAACCGGGAAACGGCTCAACGGCTGATCTGGGAACGACAGGATCAGACTGCTGTGCCTTACCTGGTCAAACTGTTTGAAACGTCAACACAGCCTCTGGGACGCCTGCACGCTTTGTGGACCCTGGATGGCTTAAATGCCCTGGAGGCAGATCTGTTGTTAAAGGCCCTGAAAGATCCCCATGCCGGAATTCGCGAACACGCCATCCGTCTGTCTGAAAAGCAGGCACAGGACAGTCCTGAGCTTTCAAAAGCAGTACTGGCGTTGACTTCAGATCCCAGTTATCGCGTCCAGTTGCAACTGGCGTTCTCACTGGGTGAATTTGACAATCAGGCTGCAATTACCGGCTTAACCAAACTGGTTGATTCACCCAATTATGATGGCGATATGCAGGTAGCCGTCTTGACCTCTTCCGCGCAGATTGCAGGGCCACTGGCAGTTAATTTCTTAAAGGCCGCGGAAGGAAAACTGTCGGGCGGGAAACGGTCTTTGGTGATTGAACTGTTGCGGATATCAGGAGCAAAAAAAGATACGACTGATGCTTTGACCGTGCTGGAATTTGTCTCAAATGATGCTGTTTCACTGTCGGAAAAACAACTGGTTCTGGGAGCTTTAGGTGAAGGCCTGGGACGTCGTGGCGCTTCACTGGCGACGCTGCTGAAAGACCCGAAACTGGACCCTGCTGTCAAGCAGCGATTTGATAAAACGATAGCCGATGCCGTTGCGATGGTTACGGAGGAAGACAAGCCGGTTGCCGACAGGGTGGCCGCCATTCGACTGCTTGGTTTCTTTGACTTCAGTGTCTCTGGAGACGTGTTGGCTGAGGTGTTGAACCCTCGTTCGTCGCCGAAAATTCAGGAAGCTGCTGTAGCCTCGTTATCGCGGATGGATCATCCGGATGTGAGTGGGGCGCTATTGGAAAACTGGTCTGCCTTCAGTCCTGCTGTGCGAGCAGATGTCGTAGATGCGCTGCTCGGATCTTCTGCTCGTATCGACAGTCTGCTGAAAGCCATTCAAGGCAAACAGGTCAAGCTGAATGAGTTGTCACGAGATAAAAAAGACCTGCTGCTGAATCATCCAGACAAAGGGATTCGCAAACGGGCACAGAAGGTGGTCGGCGGTGAAGTCAACAGCGACCGTGCGAAGATCGTTCGCAGTTATGAAGCGGCTCTGGAGCTTAAGGGGGATACCGTCAATGGTCAGAAAGTCTATATGAAGAATTGTGCCGCCTGTCATAAGGTGGGTGACAAGGGGCATAATGTCGGTCCCAATCTGGCAACCACCAAGAACAAGTCTGACAATGACCTGTTGATTGCGATTCTGGATCCCAGTCGGGAGGCACAATCCAATTACAATGCCTACACGATTGTGACGGAGCAGGGGAAATTGTACACAGGTATTATTGCGGCTGAAACTGCAACCAGCTACACCATTCGCAGGGCCGAAGGCAAGGAAGACATCATCTTGCGGAACAACATTGATACGCTGCTGTCCAACGGTGTGTCTCTGATGCCGAACGGTCTGGAGAAAGAGATCAGTCCTCAGCAGATGGCTGATCTGCTGCAGTTCATCAAAACGCTGGAAGCTCCGCCGGAAAAGTAAATCCCCGGCCAGAAATAAAAACAGCCCTGTCAGTGTATCACTGACGGGGCTGTTATCGTAATTGCTGTCTCCCAGGGTGGTTTGGTTTACCAGTCCATTCCCAGAGTGATCGATCCACCGAGCAGGCTCAGGTCGCCCGATGAGCTGGCAGCCGAACCGGCGCCACGCCACCACATGCCATCCCAGGCGGCTCGCACCCAGACAAGGGCTCCGGTCTGCAGGACAAAGTCTGCCTGCATACCGACTTGAACTTCTGTGATACTCAGTGATTTCTTCGAAGTGGTTTGTGCGGTTGCCGTGACAGGCCCTGGAGTCTGGTCTTCTGCAGCATATTTCGAATTACCCCAGAGTGCAGCGTATTTTGCACTGGTAATGAATGACAGGCTGGAAGTTCCTTTGGTGCGGCGATCAAACAATCCTAATGGACGGCGTGCTTCACCAAAGACCACGATACCATTACCGTCGAACCGATGTCCCGCATTGGAAGAGACCGCTGCACCACTGGCAGTACCAACTGCGCTGTATTGCTGGCTCACAGATGCGTGACGGTAACCGCCGCCGAATGTGGTCTGCCAGCGTTCAAAATTTAATTCCTGACTCAAATCAACATCAATCGTATAAAGTTTGATATTGCTGGATGTCTGGATGAAGTCTCCTGCCTGGCCACCTGCACGAATACCACCAATGGCGGTTTGAGTAGGCAGGCCATTGTAGAAGATGAAGTTGTTTGCTGCGGTGGCACCATTGGAAGAGTCGTCTTCAAACTGGAACCAGCGAACCTGGGCACTGAGCCCTTCGTTATCAATCAGTCCCAGGTTGATGCGGGGAGCAGATTGATAGTTGTAAGGAAAGTCATTTGAGGTCGTGATTGTGGCCATACCCGACTGATCTTCAGTCTGAAATGCGGTATCCGTATCGAAACCGGGTTTCACGAAGACGGCAGCCGCACCAGCGATAATTCCCAGCCGTTCATAGGTTGTATCCTCAAGGTAAGGATCATCAATCCAGTCACCCTGGGAGTATTCTTCGAAGGGGCCGTAGTATTCACCTCCACCACCGTAATATTCGGTTGAGGTATACTGTCCCCCTTCCGGCATGGCGATCGGAGATAAATCTGAGGTTCTCGGAGAGGACGGCGCAAAAGAAACGGCGTCGACTGCTGGACCATCATAATTTGACGTATTTGAAATTCTGAAGACACCTTCAGTTTCATTTGATGGTTCGACTGGGAAATCTGACTGAGAATAAAGTATCTGCGTCGAAAAACAGCAGATTCCCGCAATCATCAAGCCAACGAATCCGTTCGTTCTCATAGCTCAATCTCTCCATTTCGGTCTCTGCAGAATCGCACTGATTCGGCCGACCGAAAGATGCTAATTAAAAACTAACCTCTCCGACAAAGCACAAATTGTGATCTCAGAGCATTTTTGTTCGTAAGTACAGCAGCGAGGGGATCTGTGTGTAGACAACCTGCTGTCATAATTGATCGGCTCAGTTCTGCAATGAAGACCATTAAAAACGGTATATCTTGCAAAAACAGTCCGATTTTTCGGAATAAATGATGCAATTGTATAGTAGCGTTGATAGTGAAAATCAGTCAATTTTCGGCGGTTCTCTGGAGACTTAAAATCATAAATACTTGAAATAAATGTAGTTATGAAATTTAAAAAATATTGAAAATGCAGCACAGACGAAGCGAATCATCGTTAGTTTTTAGATTGCCATTCGTCACTTATGTGAGATTTTCGAGTTGCTGTGGGGAACGGATCGGTATTTCAGCTGTACCTGCTCCAGATAAACATCTGGTGAGACTGGAATTCCGAATGTGCTGGCATGATTGTTATAAGTGGAATACACCAGTTATAATTTACCTATTTTGTGCAAATTTCTTTGACATCGGTTCAGACTAGTTTTTAGCATCAAAGACTGGAATTCTGTAAACAGTCAGGTTTTACGCGATGAGAGTGAGTGTTCGAATGTTCTGTATCGGGTAGTCTGCAGGCAGAAATCGTTGAACTGAATTAGAAAATTGACAACTAACAATACAACAGAATGGCATTCAAGTTTGTTCTGAAATAAGAGAAGTGGGATGTGATTTCCTGCTCGAATTTCAGTAAAATGCCATGGCAAATTAGAGTTTATGGGAGACAGCAGATGTTACTGACATCTTGGGTTGAGTCGATGCGAGTTGCGTTCGAAAAAAGCCGTAAGGCAACTTTAAATCCTCGTCGCAGACTTCAGCTTCGAAGCGTTCCTTCATCCGCCCGCCAGAAGGTGCAACGCCGCATCGCGATCGAGCAACTCGAAGATCGAACTCTTCTGACGTCGCTGATCATCAATCAACTCACCGCAGGCATGGGAGTGACGTTAGATAACTCTGTGCTGGACCCTGATGCGAATGGTATCTCCAACTATGACTCGATCATCTTTGAAGATCTGACGATCGATGCTACGACAGGGGCTTCTGTTTCCATTGATCTCGATAATCTGACATTCAATGAACCCTTCTCAATTCTGTTTGATAATGTCTCGATCGACGCTGCCGCGGGTAACGGCATCAATATCGAATTGTCCAACTTGCTGGTGGATACCATCGCGATTGACAGTTCGACAATTACGGGCGGCGTAGGAAATGCCTTCAACGTCGATCTGACTAATGTAATTCTCAATGAATTCAACATCGTTGATTCGATTTTGTCAGGTCAGGCGGGGGCAGGTGTCACGGTTGCGATGAGTGCTTCAACCATCGAAGAAACTTCAATCAGACGTTCTAACATCGATGGCGTCTCGATTGATGTCGCCGATGGATCCGTTCTGCGGCACACGACCCTGGCTGACAATACCATTTCCGGTTCTTCAGGCAATGACGGTGTCAGTGTCAATATCGTGGACTCGATCGCAGAAGAACTGCGCCTGACGAATAACAACAGCATCCAGGGAGTGAGCATCAGCGTGGATGACACTGCCGCCGGTGGTGCAGCATTATTGACAGAGTTGTTCATTCATTCGAATTTCATCACCGGAAATACAACCGGTGCTGGCGTCAGCCTTAATCTGAATAATGTCGATCAGTTTGTTTCGATTACCGGAAACTCCATCACTGCCAATAGTGGTGACGGGATCGTCTTCAACCAGACAGATGGCGATCTGAGTGGTGAAATTTCAGGCAACAACATTGCCAACAACACCGGACATGGTATTAACTTCACGCCCTCAACAACCAATCCGACCCCAACGGGTGGTGCTCCCGGCGTGCCGGCTTATGCAGGTATTCCCGGGCCGACAGATACGATTGATTTTGCAGCGCCCCGGAATGAAGTCCAGTTGATCACTTTTGCAGGTGTGCCCACGGGGGGAACCTTCACGATCTCCTATACGGGAGGAAACGGCGTCACTCAAACTACGGCTGGGATTCTGGCGACCGCGACTGCATCTCAGATCAAAGCCGCCATGGTTGCCGCTTTCAGTGACATTGGTGTCGACGATGTTCTGGTCAATGGTAACTTCCAGGACGGGTATGAAATTGAATTCGTCAATGCCGCAGGGGGCGTTAATGTTAATCCGCTGACCGTTGATGTCAGTGGGTTCAACAGCACTCCCGCTACCGTGACGATCTTTCAGGATACCAGCGCGAATGTTGATGAGATTCAACACATTGATGTAACAGGTACACCAGCATTCGGTACCTTTCAGCTGAACTTTTTAGGGAATACGATTACTCAGGATTATACGCAACTGAATGCGTCAGACCTGGAGACAGCTCTGAACTTCCTCGCGAATATTTTTGACGATGGCACGGGAACAAATCCTTTCACGGGCAGCCCCATCCAGGTTACCGGTAACCTGGCTAGCGGATTCGACATACTCTTCCTGGATGCGGGGACGATGCACGATCTCGATGTGCCTCAAGTCACACTCGATGCCTCCGGCTTGAACCTGTTTGTTAATGTGCAGGTAGGTCCTGCTGAACTGAACCCGAATAAGCCTGCCGCTCAGACCATTACCTTCCAGGACGTCGACGGGAATATTGTGACACCTTCGGGGGGATCATTCCAGCTTACGTTCCAGACAGAGACAACCGGTGATATTCTGATCGACCCCGATCCGAATGTCACAGCTGCGAATATCGATGCCGCTCTGCAGGCTCTGTTCTCAGCCACTACCAAGACCGGTCTTGAAGGCGACTTCATTGTTTCTGGTGATTTTGCCAATGGCTTTGTGGTCGAATTCAATGAAATTCAGCACTTGTCAATGCTCGGTTCATTCGATCCGACCTTCGGTAGTTTTCAGCTGACATTTCTGGGATCGACAGCCACTTTTGCTTATGACATTTCGATTCCCAGCGCATTCGGTGCCCTGCAGATTCAAAACGCTCTGAACACGATCGCAAATAATTCGGGACTGGGTTATACCGGTTCCCCCGTCAGTGTCGCGGTCAGCGGTAATGGTTACGATATTATCTTCCTGGATTCAGGCACAATGGCAGATGCCGATGTGCAACAGATTACAGTCGACGCTTCCCGAATGCGGTTTGACGTGGATGTCGCCAACCTGATCCAGGGGAATGGCACAACGAACGAACAACAGACACTGGACTTTGCCGACTTCCAGGGGAACTTCCCCTTTACTTTCGCTGTAAACGGCATTGATATCACCAACCCGCCAATCGGGGCCGCGTTTACGCTGACATTCCAGGGTGAAACCACTCAGGGTATTGTGATTGACTCTGACCCCGCCGTGACAGCAGCAAACATTGATACTGCCCTGGAAGCATTGTCCATTGCTACCAGTGGCGATGACTTCGATGTGACCGGCGATTTTGCTAACGGCTTTGTCATCGAATTTCAGGGTGACTTTGAGAATGCGAATGTGCCGTTGCTCGTGGCTGATGTATTTCCGCTCGATGTTGTGGGCGTAACACTGGTGGGGAATTTCAATATTACCACCGTCAATGCAATGGTCGGTAACCCTCTCAGTCTTGAGCCTAACGTCACAATCGTTACCACAACAACAATTGATGGTGTTGGGGACAACGAAATCCAGACGATCTCCATTCCGAATATTCCCGGTGGTGGAACATTTACGCTGAATGTAGACACTGCTCCGCTGGAAGAGGTAACTCTCGATTACGATGCGACGGCTGCCGAAGTCCAGACCGCGCTGGAATCCTTATCCAGTATTGGAATTGGGAATGTTCTGGTTACCGGGTCGACACAGACCGGAGGCTTTAATGTTGAGTTTATTGGGGCATTTCGTGCAGCTTCTCCAGGGTTCCTTCTCGAAATCGATGATACTGGAATCCTGATTGTGGTCCCCACGGTTACCACTATTGCCGAGGGAACCACAATCAACGAAGTTCAGGAAATCAGTGTTGACGGGACTCCGACAGCCGGTGACTTTACCCTGACATTTGATGGTGCCACAACCGGGGCCATTGCCTTTGATGCTGATGCGGCTGCCATTTATGCTGCTTTAGTTGCTTTACCAAATCTGAATGCGGACGATGTCATGGTTCGCGGGGATGCGTTAACCGGCTTTGAAATTGAATACACGGGAAATCTGGCAACGATCAATACGCCTCAAGTGGTCGTAGATAATACCAATCTGATCGGGGCTCTGCTGACGGTTAAAACGACGACCGTAGGCGGGTATCTTCGGGGGATCAGTGGCAACACAATTACAGGAAACTCCGGAGCCGGTATTGAGATTGACCTGGAGATGTATACTTCATTCTACGGTGATATTTCCAGTAATACGATCAGCTCGAACAATGCTGTCGGGATCAATCTGGTCGCGGCTGACCCCACATCTCTGTGGAGTGTCGATTTCAGCTTGAATGTCGACGGAAACACCATGGATGATAACACTGGTGCCGGCGTTGCTGTTGCCATGCAGGATACCGCGACGGGTGATATCAGCATTACCGGAAATACCATTACCAGTTCCAACAACGATAATAATGTCTCGACACCTTATGCCGGGGACGCTATTTACGTCGACCTCTATGGAACTGATGTCAGCTTTGAAGCATTCAACCAGTTGCGTGACTTGACGATTGATGGTAACTACCTGGGAACTGATGCCGATGGAACAGCAGGTCAGGGGAATGTCGGCCATGGTGTGGGGATTCATATCGAAGAATCAACCATTATTGACCGGACCCAGATTTCCAACAACGTAATTGCGAATAACACTGCCGACGGGATTAACTTCCATCGTGAAGATGACGCCCGTGTCGGTCGTGCGATTGTTGATCCCATTGTGGGTGAAGAACGTGCTGTCATGATCTACAGCAATATGATCACGGGAAACAGTGATGGTATCGATATTCTGGCACAGAACGGAAACCTGACCACAACGGATTTCGAGATTAAAGACAACGTCATTACGACGAATAATCGTGATGGTGTCAGCCTGCATGCCGAAGCGGATGCGACAATTTTTGCTGATATCATCAACAACCAGATCCTCGCAAACAACCGGAACGGGATCGAAGGGACCACTCGTACCACAAGTTACTTTGGTACTGACCGTCGTGATATTTCCGGAACCTGGATCCAGAATACCATCAGTGATAACGGATTCCACGGTGTGCGAATTTCCGGTCGGATTGGTAACCGCAACATGCTGTTTATCGGTCTGGATGGTGTTGACCCCGTGACCGGCCTGGATCGGGGTAACCTGATCGAAGGTAACGCCCGGGATGGTATCCAGATTGCTGCACAGCAGGACCGGGTTCAAGGTAATGTCAAAATCGCGAACAACTCGATTCTCTCCAACTCGACCGGCGGGATTGAGCTGCTCGGTGAAAGTCTGACCTCTTCCCTCGATAACAACCTGATCGCATTCAATACCGGCAAAGGGGTTGATATCAACTCCAACGGCCAGACGATTTTCATGCGAAACAATGTGATTACCGAAAATACATCGGATGGTCTGGAAATTCTGGCTGCGAACAGTATTTCACATAATGAAGACAACTTTACCTGGACCATCGGCATTGGTGGCAGTAACCGCACCAGCCTGACTGCGATTGGAAACTTCATTGATAACAACGGCGGTCGCGGAGTCGATCTGCAAACAGAAGGTCAGGCAGACTCCGATGTCATCTTTGGTGACGGAACCGAAGCCGGAGCGAACCGGATTGTCTCGAACGCTCTGGAAGGCTTCTATGTTGTTACCACTGCTTCCACGACCCAGGATCAGGATGCGGACAGTACAGCCACACTTGATGCAACGGGAAGTGTGGAGGGCTCTCATGCTGACATGGTCCTGCAGATCAATACCAACTATATCCAGGATAACGGGGTTAACAGCGGATTTTCTGCCAATGGTCTGATCCTGCGAATTGGTAGTATGGCGGGAGAACATTCTCAATATGCCAGCCACGCTCCAGGAACCGATGCGGGAACCGGGGCGGAAGGTAGCGATGGGATTTTTGATAGTGCAGACGGAACTTCAAATGTCTCAGTCCTGAATAACCAGTTCGAAGGTAACTATGGTGAAGATGTCTATATTGAATCTTTCACTTCGACCGTCGATCCCAATACGACCCAGGATATCTGGACGTCTCCCACAGCGAACCCTCCTTTCCGCGTTTTAAGCTCCTATGAAGGGGATCCGCTGGCACGCTTGAACCTGGAATTTCAAGGGAACACCGGAAACGGTCTGAATGTGACCAATGTGGGTGCGTTCTACGATAACTCGGAACCAGACTTCAAATCGCGTCTGAATAATAAGGTCGCGCCGAACCCTGATGGTCCCTTCAATTCTGCTACCCGCCGCCGTAACGCACAGCGTGTCGCTTCCCGTACAAACCTGGCTCCTTTCTCTGGTGGTCCGAACGATGCTCCTACCGCTGTCGGAACGGTCGCCAACGCGTTTCTGTCTTCGCCCGGTGGTCCGATTCAGATTACCACGACCACAGCTCACGGCCTGACTTCAGGCAGCGTTGTAGAAATTACCAATGTATTCTCAAACGAAACAGGAGCGTTTCGTGATATCAGCCCGGCCAACGGTGTGTTTTATATCGATGTAGTTGACGCCTTTAACTTTACTTTGAGAAGTACAGAAGGGGCGATCCTGGGGTCGGTATTCCAGAATTTCGGAACCTGGTCATATAACGACAATAATGCCTTCCTGTATCCCGGTATGGGGGTCAGTACCTTCCGGATTGCCCAGGGATTTGACGGAGTGGGGAATGGCTTCCAGCAGGGCGATTCGTTCTTAGATCAGATCAATCGTCCGGGAACAATTACGGGTGAATTGAGCTTCGGCTGGGATACCTGGGTACCGAATGCTGATAGCTTCCTGGCTCCCTTTACCAGCACCTTCCTGACCGCTGACATTTCAATTGCCAATTCTGATCCGACCAACAGTTCGATTTTGAATCCCTTTATCATCTCATTTACAGAAGATGTGATCGGGGTTAATATTTCTGATTTCCAACTCTTAGTAGATAACCAGATTGTCACACTGAATTCTTTGATGTTGACTCAGATCAATTCTCGAACATACCAATTGGATTTGAGTTCGGTTACCGGAGTGACTGGGGAATATGAACTTAGGTTGTTAAACGATGGTACTATTTCTGATGGTAAGTATATCCATCCGTTTACACCCATTGATTCTATTCTTCCTTCGTTCATCAATTATAATTCAGATATTAACAGATTACTGTTTGGTGATGTTGAGCGATTCACCGTCGATATGGTTGCGCCCACAGCTGATATCGTCGATGTCTCTCCGGATCCCCGCAGTGATGCTGCCGGGGAAGTAGTGGTTAACTTCTCGGAAGAAGTCAACGGGGTTGACCTGAGCGACTTCACCATTACCGTCGATGGCGGCACGCCCATCAATCTGGCGTCCACACCTGCGACTTTAACTCAGGTTTCAGGCAGCCAGTTTATTCTCGACTTGAGCAAGGTGACGAGCCTGTCCGCCAACTACGTGTTAACGCTCAACTCAGCTGGTTCTTCGATTACGGACCTGGCCGGCAATGCCCTGGCTGCCAATGCCAGTGATGCCTGGGTGAATGATACCCTCGCACCTACAGGTAGTTTTCAGTCAGTGAGTAATGGTACTGTAACCAGTGTGGACTTCACTTTTCTGGAACCTGTCACCGGCGTAGATGCTACTGATTTCGAACTTTACAGAAATGGGGCGCTCGTTCCAGGCGGCGTTTTGAGTGTATCCGGTGCTGCAGGGAATTATACTGTCAACCTGGATTCTGCAGTGACCAGCCTGAACGGCGTTTATACGCTCGTATTTCTGTCAGAGCAGTCTGGTGTTACAGACGCCTCTGGGAATGTTGCCGCCAGTTCTCCTGATGCGAAGTGGACTAACGGTACTGATTTTACTGCTCCCACTGCCGGGATTCAGGATGTGTCACCTGACGGAACTGCCTTACCTGCGGGGACCTTTGACATTCAAGTGTCGATCAATTTCTCTGAGCCTGTCACCGGCGTTGATGACAATGATGGTTTTAATTACTCAGACTTCCAGTTGATTTTTGATGACGGCAGTGGTCCTCAAATTCTTGATGTCCCCGTTGGTACTTTGACCGGTTCCGGTTCCTTTTATATTCTTGACCTCAGTTCATTAATTCTGGCCAACGGAGATGGTCAGTATACCCTGAATCTGCTTGGTAATACCGGAACGATTACCGATGCCCAGGGTAACGTCTTCATCACTGGTGCCACTGATACCTGGCGGATTGGTGAACCTGAACTGGCGGCTTCGATTGAGGATATTCCGCCTGTGATTCATACCAACGCGGGTCTGGTCTCGATCAGCTTTGATGATGGGATCAGCTCGGTTGCTGTCAATGGTGTGACACTGAATGATTTCCGACTGACACTTAATGGTCAGGCAATCGACATGGCAGCAGCTGGCGTCACTCTTACGCCTTTAGCAGGCCCTGCCTCAACATATACCCTTGATTTAACTATGGTCACCCAGGTGGCAGGCACTTATGAGCTGACATTGGTTTCAGAAGGTTCAGGGATTACAGGCGGTGGTAACCCACTACTGACTGATGTTTCCAGATCCTGGGTCAACAGCTCCACCATCGATTTGACTGGAGCTGATCCGACTAATACAGACCGCGTCGATGATCTTGCCGGTGATGGTATCGTCGGTGATGGGAGTGCGGCCACAGTTACATTGCGTGCCGCAATTCAGGAAGCAAACGCCCTGGTTGGTTCGAACGTCATTGAACTGGCTGCAGGGACCTATTTACTGGGTATCGGGGGTATCGACGAAGACCAGTCTGCGACCGGCGACCTGGATATTCGCGACAACCTGACAATTCGTGGTCAGGGTGTCGGTGTTACCATTATTGATGGTGGTGCCCTGGATCGTATCTTCCAGATTTTTGCCGGTATCACTTTGAATCTGGAAAATCTGACAATCACCAACGGTTATCTGACGGGCAGCGATGATGGTGCCGGTATCCGCAACAGTGGAACGACCACCCTGACGAATGTGGAAGTCACCGGAAACGTGGCTGAGGACAGTGCCGGTGGTATCAACAACAGTGGTCTGATGGTGATCGTCGACAGTACGATTTCCAATAACACGGCTGGTGGAAGCGGTGGTGGCTTACGAAATACGGGAACCCTGCAGGTTTCACGCAGCACGATCAGTGGAAATACCACAGAGCGTGACGGTGGTGCTTTGTTTAACGCCGGGACCGGAACGGTAACTGTTACGAACTCGACCTTCTCGGGTAACTCTTCAGATCGAAGTGGTGGAGCAATCCGCAATACGGCAACATTGAATGCCACCAATAATACCATGACATTGAACGATGCCGGTACCACTGGTGGTGCAGTATCCAATACTGGAACTGCCAATATGCAGAATAACCTGGTGATTGGAAATACTGCGACAGTCAACCCGGAACTGGATGGTAGTTTTACCAGTCTGAGTGGAAACCTGACCGGATCGATTGGAACTGCAACCGGTTTTGGACTGGGAGATATCCTGGATGTTGCCGATCCCACGCCTGTGCTGGATCTCAACCTGGCAGACAACGGTGGACCGACTCTCACTCACGCCTTGCTGCTGGGCAGTATCGCGATTGATGCGGGAATCAATGCCAATACTGATGCTCTGGAACAACGGGGTTCGAGCCGTGTTCTGGGGGCAAATGTGGACATCGGGGCTGTCGAATACGGTGCCTTCTTTGTGAATAGTACTCTGGATACTGTGGATGCCAGCCCTGGAGATGGCATTGTTGCGGATATCGACGGGAATGTGACATTGCGTGCGGCAATCATGGAAGCCAATGCCCTGGCCGGTGACTCTGTCATTATTCTGGGTGCTGGAAATTATGACCTGACTTTACTCGGTTCCCTCGAAAACTCTTCTGCAACAGGCGATCTGGATATCACTGACACAACAGGCAGCCTGACGATTATCGGTGCCGGTATCGGCCAGACGATTATCAGTGCCGCCGGACTGGATGACCGTGTCTTCGATATCCGTTCCGGAGCCGATCTCTCATTGCAGGGTGTGACGATTACTGGTGGTAATGTGATAGGCGAAAGTGGTGGTGGTATCCGCAACGTGGGTACGCTGGAACTGGTCAATTCACTGGTAGATGGAAACGCCGCTGAAATCAATGGTGGTGGTATTCTGAATGGCGAGCTTGGTCTGCAGGGGAATCTGACTCTGACCAACTCTGACGTCACCAATAACAGTGCTGTCGACGGTGGTGGTATCTTCAATAACGATCAGTCTGTCGTCACAATTGTGGATTCTGAAGTCACCGGTAATACCGCTTCCAGTGATGGTGGTGGTATCTTTAACGATCTGCAGGCAACCGTCGATATACTGCGGAGTTCGATCTCCGGTAATACTTCCACAGAAGACGGTGGTGGTATCTACAATAACGATCTGGCAAGCCTGACAATCAATGACAGTAAAGTAAATAATAATACGGCCGACCAGGGTGGAGCTATCTTCAACGAAGAAGCTGCTTCCCTGACGATTGCCAGGACCACGGTCTCCGGTAATACCGCAACCCAGGATGGTGGTGGTATCTATAACGATGAGGGTGTGGTCTCATTGAATGCCGTTTCCATCCTGCTGAATACTGCCGCTTTTGATGGCGGTGGTCTGTACAACGCCTCCGCAGGTCAGATCACGATTACGAATGGAATGTTTGATGATAACTCGGCGGACCGCGACGGGGGGGCGATTGCCAACTTTGGTATCAGCCTGTCACTCAACGGGACAATTGTCCGAGACAGCAGTGCCGTCAGGAATGGTGGTGGCCTGTTTAACGATCAGGAAGAAGGAACCGTCAGTCTCTTAAACGCTTCCTTCCTTAACAATGAAGCTGGCTCCGGTGGCGCCATCTATAACCAGGAACTGGGAGTCATCAATCTGGATCTCTCTGACCTGATGAATAATACGGCCAGCGTGAATGGTGGTGGTATCTTCAATACTGCAGATGCCACGATCAACGTGCATCGGAGTACCGTTGATGGAAACACTGCTTTGTATGGAGCTGGTATTTACAACGATGATGTTGCTCAATTGAACCTGATTGACAGCACTGTTTCCAATAACGTAGCCAGCAACGATGGCGGTGGTTTGTTCAACAACTCGCTGGTTGTTGGCGACATCGTGAATGCAACGATCTCCGGGAACGAAGCGCTCAATGGTGCCGGGATTTACAATACAGAAGAAGGTGCGATGGAAATCACCAACGCGACCGTCTTCAACAACGCGGCAACAACCGGTGGTGGTATTTTTAATGAAACCGATGGATCTGTCAGCGTAGTAAATACCATTATCGCCGGAAATTCAGCGACAGTGGTAAGCTCAGACCTCATGGGGGTATTCAATTCTAATGGAAACAACCTGATCGGGGATCAGGCTGGTTCATCTGGTTTCACTGATGGTGTTAACAGCGACCAGGTTAATGTCAGCCCGGGTCTGGGGGCATTGCAGGATAATGGCGGTGCAACCTTCACTCATGAATTGCTGGGGGGAAGTCTGGCCCGTGACGCTGGTAATAATTTCTATGCACCCACAGACGATCAGCGTGGGTTTGCCCGCCTGTTCGATGGTGACGGAAATGGATCTCTGATCGTTGATATCGGGGCGTTTGAATCTGGTTACATTGTCACCAGTTTTGAAGACTCGGTCGATGCTGCTCCCGGTGATGGAGTGAGTGTCGACTCTAAGGGACGCAGCACATTGCGTGCAGCAATCATTGAAGCCAACGCCCGTACTGGTGCCGATACCATTCTGCTGGGAACAGGCGTTTATACGCTGTCCCTGTTCGGCCTGAATGAAAACGGCGGCCTGTCAGGCGATCTGGACATTACCGACGACCTGACCATTATCGGAGCCGGTTCGGATCGGACCTTTATCGATGCTGACTTCCTGGACCGTATCTTCGAGATCTTCCCAGACGTCAATGTTTCCATTCGCGGCGTGACGCTCGTGAATGGAAATGTCACACGTGTGGAAGACGGTGGTGCGATTCTGAACTTCGGTAGCCTGACGTTGGAAGATGTGACGATTGAGAACAGTCTCGCCAACCGTGGTGGTGCCCTGTTCAATAATGGGATCGTTGCCATGACGGACAGTTACTTCCATAGCAATACCGCGATTGCTGACGGCGGAGCCATCTTCAATAACGATTCTGGTACGATCACCATTGATCTGAGTACCATTTCCGGCAACGATGCTGAAAATGGTGGTGGTATCTACAACTCTACAGGGGGAACCCTGGCAGTCAACGACACAACAATTGACGGCAATACTGCAACGGTTGCCGGTGGTGGTGTCTTCGTTTCGGATGAAGTGGCTGTCGGGAATGGTGAAGGAGGGAGCGGAGGAAGTGCATCGGCTCCCCTGCCGGGATCAGAGTACCAGGGTGAGGTCGTGGTTGTAGAAGAGTATGAAGAACACTCTATTCCTAAATACGATGATGGTGGCTCAGAAGCTGCCATCTTGAGTGAAGCTCCTCCATTCCCAGTCAGCGACACGTTCAACCTGAGTTCGCTGCCCGGATCTAACTTTACAATTTATCTTGATTTCAACGGCCACACGACCACTGGCACACAGTGGAATAACGCTTTCGGTACCATTGTCACACCTGCTTATGATACCGATGGCAACGTCGGGTCATTCAGCCTTGCTGAAATCGAAGTGATTCAACGTACGTGGCTCCGGGTTGCTGAGGACTTTGCTCCGTTTAATGTCAATGTGACGACTGCGGAACCGCCAGTCAGCGATCTGATTAGAAGCGATGACTCAGATACACGCTGGGGCGTGCGGGTCGTCATTGGAGAGAACACCTGGTACAGCCCTGCCGGGGGCGTAGCGTATGTAGGTTCGTTCAACGATAACGTCGATACACCAACCTACGTGTTTAACACAAGCCTGATTGGTGTATCCGAGGCGGTCACCCACGAAGTAGGGCACACCATGGGGCTCGTCCATGATGGTACATCACTTCTGGAATATTACGATGGTCATGGCAGCGGACCAACAGGCTGGGCTCCAGTCATGGGAGTTGGTTATTACCAGGATCTGGTCCAGTGGAGTCAAGGTGAATACACAGACGCCAATAACCAGGAAGACGATCTGAGCATCATTACAACCCAGAACGGATTCAGTTATCGCCCCGATGATTATGGCAGCACCATTAGTACTGCATCAAATATCACCACCGGTATGGCTTCCGGTATTATCGAGCGAAACACAGATGTGGACTATTTCCAGTTCACAACCACTGGTGGCGATGTCATCATCGATCCATTCTTCGAGAGCCCCAACCTTGACATTCTTGCCACATTGTACGATTCCACTGGAACTCAGATTCAAACGAGCAATCCTCTTGGCGCTCTCGATGCGTCATTCATCGGACTGGCAGCAGGCACCTACTACGTGTCCATCGAAGGGACAGGTGAAGGCGATGTTCTGGGAACGGGTTACTCAGATTACGGGAGCCTGGGGCAGTATACAATTTCGGTTAGTGGCATGCCTCCTACAGTGGACGTTATCGGGAACGTGACGATTTCCAACAGCACGATTTCGAATAACTTCGCCGGTACCCGTGGCGGTGGCTTATTGAATGAAGATACCGTCGATATCTCCAACGTCACCTTCTCCGGAAACGAAGCTGGCAAAGAAGGGGGTGCGATTCATAACACCGGCGACATGACCCTCAACAATACCACGATTTACGATAACTTCACTGAAGGCACCGGTGGCGGTATTTATTCCGTTGCTGATACTGCCAGTATGAGTGTAAAAAATACGATCGTAGCCGGTAATGAGGCACTGGTCAGCGGGTTTGATCTGGCAGGAGCTTTCTCTTCTCTGGGGTATAACCTGATTGGATCCAGCGGAACAGCTACCGGGTTTATTGATGGTTTCAACGGAGATATTGTGGGAACCGATTCTCAACGTATTGATCCCGCACTCAGTGCTCTCCAGGATAATGGTGGTCCGACTCTGACGCATGCATTACTCGCAGGCAGCCGGGCCATTGATGCCGGTGACAATACCGATGGCGTCTCCATCGACCAGCGTGGTGCTACTCGTCCTACCGATACCACCAGCGATATTGGTGCCTTTGAAATTGTTACGCCGACCATCAATATTTCAGATGTCAGCCAGGTCGAAACCAATTCTGGTACGACAGTATTTGAGATTGTCGTTTCTTTGTCCAATGCGAATGTGGATGAAGTGACCGTGGATTATGAAACTTCAAATGGTACAGCGACGGCAGGTGTTGATTATGCCTTCACGACAGGCAGAGTCACATTCGCGCCTGGTGAAACCACTCAGATTATTGAAGTGATTGTCAACGGAGATACCACGGTTGAAGATCATGAAACATTCTTTGTGAATCTGTTTAACTCTGTCGGAGCCCTGATTGGTGATGCCCAGTCCGTGGGAACTATCTATAACGATGAAGCATCAATCACGATCAGCGATGTCACTGCCCTGGAAGGCCCCGTTGGTACAACCACCAGTTTCAATTTCGAAGTGAGCCTGACGACTCCCGTCGCTGGCGTTGTAACGGTTGATCTGCAGACTGCAGATGGTTCTGCGACTTTGGCAGATTTGGATTACGTACAAGAGCTACTGCAGACGATTACATTCGATCCTGATGAAACGACAAAGACGGTCACGGTGACCGTGAATGGAGATTCAGGAATTGAAGGTGATGAAACCTTCACGGTGGAACTGTCGAACCCCAGCAGCAATGCCACGATCGCTGATTCCAGCGGGCTGGGCACAATTGAAAATGATGACTTTGCTCTGCTTTCGGTCAGCGATGTCACGCTTACCGAAGACTTTGGTCCCGGTCTAACGACCACCACTTTCAACTTTACCGTTTCCTTATCACAGGGAACTTCTTCTGTTGTTGAGTTTGATATCGAAACTCTGGATGGTTCGGCAACAGTCGCTGGTAGTGATTATGACTATAAGATGCAGCATATCATATTTGCTCCTATGCAGACATCGGAGACCTTTAGTGTCACCGTGAATAATGATGCGTTGAACGAAGGGATTGAAACGTTCCTTGTCGAACTTTCCAATTCATTGAACGCCAATATCCTGGATGGTCAGGGTGTCGGGACGATTATTGATAATGGAATTGTTGTGACCACATTCGCTGATGTTGTTGATTCTGGTGATAGTGTCATTTCCCTGCGTGAAGCCATTGACATGGCCAATACGAATCCTGGTGTGGATAACATCATTCTGTTGCCTGGCACCTATGATATGGATATTGCCGGTGTCAATGAGAATAATAACGCGTCCGGTGACTTTGATATTCTCGAAGACTTGAATATTTATGGCCAGGGGTCTGGAACGACCATTATTGACGGCGACCAGGTTGACCGTATTTTCCATACTGGAACCGGTGTGACGCTGAACCTGTCGAATATGCAGTTGATCAATGGTGATGCTGATGATGGTGGTGCCATCTACGCGGAGGGAGATACAAGCCTGAATCAGGTCATCTTCCAGGACAACCATGCTGATTACCTGGGTGGTGCGATTGTCAGTATCGGACAGCTCGATATTACTGATGCCCAGTTCCTGAATAACCATGCCGGTTTCCAGGGGGGAGCCATTTATCAATACACTGACACAGCAACAGTCAGCCGTACCACCTTCTCCGAAAACTCCTCGGATGGTCGTGCGGGAGCCGTCTATGTTGCCAGCGGTGCCACCTTTGATGTTTCGCAGTCTCTGTTCTATGCGAATAACGCGGGCAGTCGTGGTGGTGCTATTTTCAACGAAGGCATAGTCACTTCGACCAACGCCACATTCTCTGAAAACCATGCCGGATCTCGTGGTGGTGCGATCTTCAATACGGGTACATTAAGCCTGTTAAATAACACTCTGACTCTGAATACAGCAGATCAGACTGGTGGCGGTATTTCGAATGATTCCGCAGTCAATTCCAGTGCCACTGTGACGATGACCAACACGATTGTCGCTGGAAATATCGGCTTCCTCGGAAATCCGGATCTGGGTGGTGACTATGTCACATTAACCAGCTTTAATAACCTGATCGGGGATATCGGGGCAGCAACCGGGCTGACTGATGGAGTGAATGGAAACATCATCGGTACTCTGGCGGCTCCCATTGATCCGAAGCTGGGTATCCTGCTGGATAATGGCGGTCCTACCAAAACCCATTCTCTACTGTTTGGCAGCCAGGCAATCGATGCTGGCTTGAATGGATCTGCTCCTCCTGTTGACCAGAGGGGGGATGTGCGACCCGTGGATGGTGATCTGAGTGGTACGGCAACAGTCGATATCGGGGCTGTTGAACTGGATGGACCTCCTCCAGCTCCTCTGTTTGGAACCGGCGGTGATTCTTCAGTAGCTGACGAAAATACCAATATCCAGATTTCAGTAGTCAAACAGAAAACGGTTGTCTCCAGTAATGGGCACACAGCAGCATTACCGGGTAACGAAGATTGGATTCAGGAATGGGATTCCTTCTGGGTGGAAGTCTGGGTGGATACCGCCAGCGGATTCGGCATCAGCGATGTGCTGACCGATATTGCCTATAACACAACCTACTTCAGTGCGACTTCCGTTGAATTTGGTTCCAACTTTACCTTCAACAAAACTGTTGTCATTGATGACGCCGCGGGCGTGGTCCGCAATCTGGGTGGCAGCACACTTGCTGCGAACGTCGGTGGAACCGGTTATGCCCTGCTGGCGCGAATTAAATTCGAGTCTCTCGCAGGTGATCAGGTTGATGTCGATCCAGCCGATCTGACGATTGAGCCACTTCAACTGGGGCTTGAAATTCAGAATGCCAAGATTGATGTCTCGGGAGTTGGTGAAGTCACTGTCAACGTGGGAGCACTGCCCGAAACTGACCTCTATCCAGTGATCTATGACATCGATGACAATAATGCGATTGATTATCGTGACCTGATCTTCTTCACTTCTGCTTATAACCAGAATGTCTTCAACGCGACTTCACCTTATGCTTCTGCTCTGGACTTTGATAAGAGTGGTAAAGTTGATTATCGCGACCTGATTGCTCTGGCTGGAAATTACGGCAAAAAGAAGAGTGGTAATACTCAAATCAACTACCCGGCAAACTTCGGTCAGAAATGGGTTGGAAATCAACTGGAAGTAGCCAGTGGTGATGACAGCGTTGACCAGGTAATTGAGGCTGCCATCGATACATGGGAGACAGCTCTGGGTGTAGAAGATCTGGATGTGCAGGTTGTCGTGCACGACTTCGGTACTGCTCAACTCGGGTCAGGACAGTCTACGGAATACAGTGTTGATGGTATTCCCGTTGGAGGTCGTGTTGTGATCGATGACGATGCCAATGGATTAGGTTGGCACGTGGATGTGACCGATCTGCCAACAGGTGGTGCCTACGACCTGTATACGGTACTGTTACACGAAATCGGACACGTGCTTGGATTCACCCGTTACTTTAGTGGTTTCGGAAGCCTGGTTGAAGAATCGGGTGGCGACCTGGTATTTGTCGGTTCTGACTTTACTGTGGCGTTGGATTCAACTGGTCTGCATGTCGATGATCCCGCCTATGCAGACGACTTGATGAGCGATACGCTTGATCCTGGTATCCGCAAGACGATTTCCGATGTGAACGTGCAGATGCTGCTGGAAGCTTATGCCAGTGCCCAGGCAGGTTCAGGCAGTGGTGGTGCAGCTCCGATCTTTGGTACTAACAATGTACCCACTGAAGAGAATGCTGAACCGGTACTGATTCAAAGTCAGGAAGCTGCTCAGACATTTGTTGAGCAGTCTTCAATGAGTCTGGTAGCTCCGGCAGTCATCAAATCGACTGAAGAAGAAGATGCGAATACCGGAATTCAGCAGACGGCCACCTTCGATGTCTTCCAGCCAACAGTCTTCTCTGACAATCAGGTTGCAGACGAGATCGAACTGGATACAAGCCTGTTTGAAGATCTGTATTCTTCTTCGGAATTTGAAGACGCTCTGATGGATTCTGATACTGATGACCGACAACTGGTCTTCACCCATGCAGAAAATGATCTGGAGTGGGGGCTGGATGATGAATTCATCGGGGAGCAGGAATCCATGGACGACGCCTTTACCAACTGGGAAGGTCCACTGTTATAAGGTCTGTCTCCAATCGTGCTGAATGGAATTAGACTGTGTCCAGTTTTACTGTAGCGTCTCCAGGTCGTTTGGATCTGGTACATTAGATTGACAGACGCTGTGGTGAAACGAGATACGCTTTAGAATTGGCCCTCTGTAGATGAGTTTCATTTACAGAGGGTCTTTCTTTTGCATGTATTAAAATATACGAGATTCTTTCCTCTCCCGCAGCCTGGCGGTAAGATATGGAGAGAGCTTTGCTCACAAAGCGACTCATTTTACGATGTATTGATTTGCCTGCTTCACGAGGAGTGACCATTTTGTTTTGGAATCGTTTCAATTTTTGTTGCTGCCTTCTGGTCGGTAGCCTGTTCGGCATACTGCCGACGACTGTCACCGCTGCAGAGTGGGGCACTTTGACGGGGCAGTTCATTTATACCGGACAGGTGCCACAGCCTGAGCAGCTGGATATCAGTCGCGATGAGGCAATTTGTGGTAAATTCAGCGATCTGATTGTCGATCAGGGTCTCGTGACGGGAAAAAAAGGGGAACTGCAGAATGTCTTCATCTACCTGAGGGAATCGAATCTGGAAGAATCTCAGATTCACAATGATTATCTGAAACTGCCAGAAACGGTAACAATTCAAAATAAAGGCTGTATCTTTCAACCGCATGTAGCCGGGCTCTGGGTAAACCGGCAGAAACTGCTGGCTGAAAATAAAGACTTGTGCGCGCACGGGTTTCAGGTGAAAGCTTACAGGAATACCAGTCTGAATCAGGTTCTGCCACCTGGTCAAGAGATGCTGCACACATTTGAATATGGAGAAAAACTGCCACTTCGGATGAGCTGCAGCATTCATCCCTGGCAGGAAGGCTGGCTGGTTGCATTGAACCACCCCTATTTCGCAACAACCGATGAAAGAGGGCGGTTCACGATTAAAAACCTCCCGGTCGGCGAGTGGGAATTTCAACTCTGGCAGGAGAAGGCCGGTTATCTGGCAGCCAGACCGGAGTGGAAACGAGGACGTATTAAAATGAAAATTGCGCCTGGTGAAAACGACCTGGGAGTGATCAAGGTGTCTCCCGCGGTGTTCGCAGGCAAGTAACAGCGAATCGATAATGAGATTATTAAGCTATAATATTCATAAAGGCATTGGTGGCAGAGATCGCCGCTATCAGCTGGAACGAGTGATCGCAGTGATTGAACAGGAAAATCCTGACATCATCTGTCTGCATGAAGTAGATCGCAATGTCAGACGTTCCCGCTTCAATAATCAGCCAAAAATCTTTGCTGACTATTTCAATATGCAGGATTCTCTGTATCAACTTAACGTCAAGTTGAAGACGGGGGGATACGGAAATCTGATTTTGTCTCGCTGGCGCTTTTTATCTCAACATCAGATTTCCCTGACGAATAAGTGGCGTAAAGCACGCGGCGCACAGATTGTGATGATTGATTCACCGGAAGGCACCTTTCAACTGGTGAACTTCCATCTGGGACTGGCAGAAAAAGAACGACACTGGCAGATTAACCACCTGTTGACACATCGTCTGTTTGCAGAGGGGAATGGCTATCCCACCGTGATTGTGGGAGATACGAATGACTGGCGAAACACCCTGGCAGGAGGAAAGTTTTCAGAGCATGAGTTTCAGGAGGTGACACAGCCTCCTTCCAGGTATCGCTCGTTTCCCGCTTACATGCCTGTAGGGACTCTGGACAAAGCGTTTATCCGTGGGGCAATTACGATTAAGCATGCCAAGGTTGCCAAATCAAAACTCGCGAAGCAGGCTTCAGATCATCTGCCTCTGGTGATTGATTTTCATTTGAATGGGGCTGGAGAGATATCATAAAAAAAGGCAGGGCAATTAAATGCCCTGCCTGTATCTCATGTTGAGGGGAACCAGCACTGCTGAATGTGCTGATCTCTTTTCAACTATTCAGATTTTTTAGATGGTGGCATTTCATCTGCTTTGATGAGATCACCATAAGTTTTGCCTTCGACTGAGCTGGGTTTCATCTCTGCAGCTTTAAGCGCTTTGACGATCATCTCTTTATCGGTTGCTTTGCGTTTTTTGCCCAAGGCTTCAAAGACGGCTTCTGCGTAATCGCTTTTTTCTTTCTTGCTTTTTCCAGGATGACAGATGCCACACTTTTTGGAAATCAGCATTTTGGAATCGGGATAAGTGTCAGCCCAGATATTTTTAAAGTTAGGTCGAGCCTCAACTTTGTTTGCAGCACCGAACATCGAAAGTCCTGCTACTACCAGACCAAACAGTAAAGCTGTTTTCACATTCATCAGTTTCCGCATAAAATTCCTCATATTCTTCTAAAAAAAAGTAAGTGACATTTAAACTTCAATTACCCTGGTTTGAGCCAACCAGAGTTATCTCGAAGTGGTTGCCCCGTATCACGTAACGTTCTCATTGGTAATCAGAAACAGGACTACCAATACATTAGAATTATCATTTTCCACGCTGTCAACGCATCCAAGCTGCTTTAACCGGAATGCTTAATTTGAAAAAGTTGTCTTTTCAGGCAATCTGCAGGTTCTGAAAATCGGATACCAGATGAAATGGGTAAATCGATTTAAATCGCCCTGACTGTTCAAAGTAAAATAAATTGTAAGTCTTTTTGGATATTGATCTTAGTGAAGCAGTTGGTAGGATGGATAGAATGTGAAGCAGAAGTGTGTGTATGTCTTCTGTAACTAACTACGCCATTATAATGTTGAGTGTTGGGGAAATAAACGAATTTTTTCATAATAATTCCAGTTCAAATGATCTCATCAAAAAGTGATTTGGGATCCAGTACAGGTAATCTCCTGATCTAGTCGGACTCTAAATCCCCCGCGTCAGCAAGTCGATTGCGTTCCAGTCTGTGTCCCGTCCTGAGGAGAATTAAGGTGAAATTATTTTTTAGGTGTTCCGGATACCTGTTTTCGATTTTATGCATCTTTCATTTTCCGGAACTGATCCAGGCCGAATCGGAATCCAGCCATCCGAATATTGTGATCATTCTCTCAGATGATCAGGCCTGGAACGATTATGGATTCATGGGGCACGATACGATCAAAACGCCTGCTCTGGACAAGCTGGCTTCTGAGAGCGCCGTATTCAAAAGAGGATATGTTCCCGTGAGCCTCTGTCGTCCCAGTCTGATGACGGTGATTACAGGTTTATACCCGCACCAGCATAAAATTACCGGTAATGATCCTCCCAAAGGGATGAATCGACAAAAACTGTTAAAGCATGTGAAACAAGCCGACTGCCTGCCTGAAATGCTGGGGAAGATCGGTTATCAAAGTTTTCAAACCGGAAAATGGTGGGAAGGAAATCCGTCGCTGGCAGGTTTCACTTCCGGGATGACTCACGGCGACCCCAGTCGGGGAGGCCGCCATGGCGATCGGGGACTGAAAATCGGTCGCGAAGGTATGCAACCCATTTATGAATTTATTGATAAGTGCGGACAGGATCCTTTTTTTCTGTGGTATGCACCATTTCTGCCTCACACTCCCCACACCCCGCCACAACGTCTGTTGGAAAAGTATCTCAGTTCTGAACTGCCAATCGAACTATCTTACTATTATGCGATGTGTGAATGGTTTGATGAGACCTGTGGACAACTGATGAATTACCTGGATGAAAAAGGACTTTCAGAGAATACCATCGTTGTTTATGTCACTGATAACGGCTGGATTCAATATGTACCGGAAACAGACCAGGAACGGCAGAAAATGAAGCGTCGTTTTCGATATGCTCCCAAATCGAAACGAAGCCCCTATGATGGCGGGGTTCGGACACCGATCATGTTTCGCTGGCCGGGGAAAATCAAGCCGGCTGAATATGATACACTGGTCAGCAGTATCGATATCGCTCCCACATTGCTCGCTGCAGTCGGTTTGAAACCCACAAAAGAGATGCAGGGCATCGATTTACTGGAGGTAATGCGCCAGGGGGGAAAAACAAAACGAGATGCCCTGTTTGGCGATATTTATGAGCACGATATGGTCGATATAGACGATCCTGCGTCGAGTCTGAAATATCGCTGGTGCGTCCAGGGGGACTGGAAGGCGATCTTTCCAGGTTCGCGTCTGAAAGAGGAAAAAGTGGAATTGTATCAGATCACCACAGATCCCTTTGAACAGAATAATCTGGTTTCGAAAAATCCCGAAAAAGCAAAGCAGCTTTTGAAATTGACTAATCGGTGGTGGGATGCAGATTCCCGATAATCCTGAATGATCAAAAACCAGAGCAGATCGCTAACGCAGAACTGCTCTGGTTTTCTTTGCCACTATAAAAAAACAGGATCATGGAGTTCTCCCGGTTCCCCTTTCCACTCGCATCTTCATTTCACATGCATCTCTTAAACAAATTCGATCAAATCGACAAACTCATTTGAATGGTGAGATTCTAAAAAGATGCGGGCAGCATTTTAATGCCGATGGTGACGTCGTCGTCCACCATCCCAGTGCCCTGTCTGGTGATAGTCGTAGTGACCTGGTACATAGTGGTAATGATTACCATGACGCTGGAATCCGCCGGGATGATAGTCATAGTGACTGGTATCATGCCAGAATGAGTGGCGTCGGCCATAGTAGCGGGGAGTCTGGTTATAGCCCCGGTTCCCATAATAGCCACCATACCCATTACCAATTGTAATTCCGAAATTCACACCGCCAGCCTGAGCCGTGGATGTTGTTCCAACAAATGCCAAACCTGCGAATGCGACGCAAACGATCAATAATTTTTTCATCTCTCCATTCCTTAAAAGAAATTACAGTCTTGTTTGAAACTCACGACCGCTTCTGAAGGATGTTAAAAAGCATCGATTGTGCCAATTAAACAGGAATATCTCTAAGTGACTAATATTATTGGTTTTAATGAAAAAGTTACTATTTATGATTAAATAGAGTGTGCGCTCAAAGTGATAAAAGTGATATCAAAATGATGATTGTCTGCAGGCAGTGTTCGGCAGATTGCTGCAATGAATCCGCGGGTAGGAGAAACCCGGGGGTCAGCCATTGGTTCGAATGGTCATGGCTTTAATAGGCGCCAGTAGACGACTGAAGTCACGCACACGATCCATGGTTACGGAGATTTCAGTCTGCAGTTTCTCAGTATGCGAACCATATCCCAGTCGCCTGGCAAGGAAGTCGAACTCTTCCTGGTCTTGAGGCGGGACTGTTAAATCCTTGGCATTCCCTCTGACCATGCGAAGTGCATCGATGAGTCTGCGGAGGAAGATGTAGGCATTTCGGAGTTTCACGTAATCATCAGGACTGATTAACCCCAGTTCTTTGAGTGAGTCAATCCCTTCCAGTGTATTCGTGGTTCGTAAACCCGGATTCCGATGACCATAAGTGATCTGCAGACTCTGGATCAGGTACTCACAATCAACGAGTCCTCCATCCCCCAGTTTGGCATTGATGGTTCCCCCCTTGACGAGTTGCTGAATCTGCTTCTCTCGCATGGCCAGCATGGCAGCGACGTCGAACGGTTTGCCGCTATAGATAATGGAATCTCTCATGCGGACTATCTGGTTTCCGAATTCTTCATCCGCGGCAATCGGGCGGAGTTTTACCAGGGCCTGTCTTTCGTAAGGCCAGGCTGCGCCCTCGTGAGAAAAGTAACTCTGGAATGCTTCGGCGGAAACAGCCAGGCTGCCTGCCTGACCATATGGTCGCAGTCGAAGATCAATCTGGAAAATTCCTTCACTTCTGGTCTTGATCATCTTGCTGAATTTCTCAACCAGTTTCAGATAGTATTCGTTATTGGTGATGATTTCAGGGCCGGTGGTCTGGCCGGAACCTTCATAGATAAACATCAGCTCAATATCCGAGGCGAAACCCAGTTCACGACCGCCACATTTACCCAGCGCGCAGATGGAAATTCGACAGGGATCTTCCGTCTCCAGTTGAGGGATGCCATAGCGTTCCTGTAACTGCAGGTCACAGATTTCATAGGCACCCTGGACGACAACTTCGGCGACATCAGTCAGTTCATCTGAAAACTGTCCAAATTCCGAAATATGACCCAGGATGTGCCGCATATCAGTGCGTAACATGGCGCGGTCTTTGAACGCGTTCAGGCGTTCCTGCTGATCTTCCGCTGAAGTTGCCTCTGCCAGTTCCTGTGCGAGTTCTGCTTTTAGCTCTGCAAACGAAACGCGGTTTTTTAACTCTTCCACATTTGCAACCACCGGGAAGAGATTCGAGTGCTGCAACCGCAGGAAGTCTTCCCAGAGAAAATCACTGACGCCCAGCAGACGGGCCAAGGCGCTGAGAACACTGGTGCGTTCCAGCGACGAAATTTCTTCAACCCAGTTTGGCTGTTTAAACAGATGTTCCAGGAATTCACGGAAATGCAGTAATGCAGATTCCGGATTGGGCGAGCGCGGCAGCAGGTGCGTAAAATGTTTGATGAGGACGATGGCTGCCCGCAATCCCTGTTGTTGCGCCTCGGCACTGATTTTTTCCCCTTTGTCATCAGTAACATAGAGGACATCACTGACCTTATTTCCTTCAGAATCAATGACCATTCTGGCGATATCGATGCCGCTCATGGAAAGCGCATTCGTCAGTTCATAAAGAAATCCAATCGTATCCTCGGATTGAATCCTTAAGATGGTGTAGCGTGCATCGGTATCGTTATCCAGTTCGATTTCCACCGGATACAACATCTGGCTGGCTTGAGGCAGATCGTGCAGCGCCCCCGCGACCCGCTTGGCAAGTTCTCCGACCGCCTCCTGAATTTTTCCGGTTTCAACTTTATTTAACAGTTCCGTCAGGTCTTTTTTATAGCTGATCCAGAACGACGGCTGAACGGCGGCATCAGATGCTTTGACATCGAGCACGATGACGAACTTGCGTTTACTTTTCGACTTTTCACTGGGTTTGGGAGAACGGCTTTGAGAGGAAGCAGCAGGATTGACTTTCTGATTCGTAAACAGGTGACCTTGCTGGATATCAAAGCCATAGACGAACAGCAGACCACAGATCAGGGACAGATCGCCCGTCTGGTCGAAGCCCACCATGGTGAGACGCAACTGGTTTTCCGGAATCTTTTCTGTTTGAAGTTCTACGTTATTGGTTTCACTCAGTTTGCGGGCCATCTGGCTGTGTTTTTCGATTTCCGCTTCATTAAAGACTTTTGAGTAGGAAGCAGCCATCATGCCGATCGGATTGCTCTCCTGCTCCGACTGAGCCGCGTGCAGACCGGAGTCTGACTTTGGAGGATGGATATACTTTTTGAAGATGTTTCGTACCGCTTTACGATGTTGTTCGTAATATTGAACGAGCTGTTGACCTTCCTGGAAATCGAGTCTGCGCGCCAGATATGCCAGTTCCCGCTCATCGGTCGGCATATGATGTTCCTGGTTATAATGCATCAACTGCAGCGCATGTTCAATTTTTCGGAAAAAGACATAACCACTGGTTAAGTGCCGATATTCATCTGCCTGAATGAGACCATGGTCCACCAGCCTGACCAGTCCATCAAGGGTATTGATACTTCGAATCGAAGGATGTTTGGCACCATTTGCCATCTGCAGATATTGTGTGGTAAATTCGACATCGCGGATGGATCCTTTTCCCGATTTGACTTCGCCCCAGTCTTTGCCTTTCTTTTTCAACTCCGCTTCAATTCGTTGTTTCATTTCCAGAACATTTTTACGCACTTCTTCCGGATCGCAGTTGAAAATCTGTGGCTCAATCCGCCGAAAGAAATTAATTCCCAGATTCTGGTTACCCGCGATCACACGCGCTTTGAGCATCGCCTGCTTTTCCCACAGGCGACCATGCCTGGCAAAATAATCGACATAGGCATCGACGGTTGTGACCAATGCTCCCGATCGTCCCCAGGGGCGCAGGCGCATGTCAACACGATATAAAAAACCTTCTGATGTGGATTCCATCAGAGACTTGATCAGCCGCTGACCGAGTTGCCAGTACTGTGTTGAGTTGTCGCCTGCGATAAAGACAAGGTCGATATCCGAACTGTAGTTTAACTCTTCCCCTCCCAACTTCCCGAACGCCAGTACTGCAAAGTCATCGAGCGGGAGGTTCAATTCTTCCGAGAGTATCGTCAGACAGGTCTGGACCAGCCCGTCTGCCAGTAGTGAAAGCTGAACGGTAATGTTTTTCAGGTCCATCAGGCCAAAAGTGTCACAGGCACCGATGCGCAGGAGTTCCCAGCGTTGAAACCGACGCAGTATATCAAATATTTCTGCGGTCGATTTCGCTTCCTGACGCGCTGCTGCCATTGCTTCCGAATAAAACTGCTGCTGACTTTTGAATTCGGCAATCCGGTTATAACGGGTCAGTCGTTCCAGGTAGTCCGGGTTTTTCAGCAGGATTTCTGTGAGAAACTGGCTGCCTACAAACAGTCTGACCAGAATTTCCACAGCGCGGGGGTTATGCGTGAGAAAATTCAACATGATCTCTGGTTCAGAGACACTGTTGATAAAGCGTTCAAAATTGATCAGTGATCCATCGGGAGTGGCTGCATCCGTCAAGGCCTGCAAGAGTGTGGGCAGAATCAGAGTCAGTTCTTTGCGGATACCGTCAGAGGTACACATCTCGCGAACACGGGTTAACGCGCGTTCCTGATCTGTAAATCCAATTCCAGCCAGAATCTGTTGTACTTCTGGATCTGAGGCTGGAACCTGCTGGTCCAGAAGCTTCGCTGCGTTGGAGTAGAGCACGGGTATATTCATAAAAACGGCAGAACCTGCAGAGTATCAGGTCCGGTGTTCGGATATGGATCAAATCACCGGTCAGATGTTTGCGAGTCTGCGATTGCGGTGGATAACCTGCTGGATGTTGCCTGAGAAAGTCCAGCGTACAAAAATCATGTGAAGTGTCAGGCTGTATTATAAAGCCGATGCCGATTCAAAAGAAGGTTCTCCTCCTTTGAAATTACTCGAAATCAGTTGGTTCATCTGTTTTAAACAGTTCATGATCCTGTTAATGCTACGAATGTTGAATCCTGTTGCTTTTCTGTTCTGTTTATTTTAATCTGAATCCATGTCGTATCTGGCTTAACTTGCAGAGCCATACCGGTTCTTACAGTGATATCAATCAGAAGAAAATCAATGATCCATCTTGAATCCATCAGCCGTCGTCAGTTTCTCACACATCTGATTTCTACCGCAGGTTCCGCTGCACTGGCCGGGATTGCCTTTGCTGACAAAGTAGAGTTCCCTCCGACACGCGTGATTACCAGAGGTCCGCGGCATCACTGGTTTGGATATTATGACAAACTGCAGTTTGATCCTACCAGTCGCTATGTTCTGGGGATGGAAGTGGCGTTCGAACATCGTTCACCGAAGGCCGATGATGTAATTAAAGTCGGGATGGTTGATCTGCAGGATCAAGATCGCTGGATTGAACTGGGAGAATCTTCTGCCTGGAACTGGCAGCAGGGGTGTATGCTGCAATGGCTGCCTGGCTCCGATTCAAAGGTCATCTGGAATGATCGAGAGCAGGGGCAGTTTGTGAGCCGTATTCTGGATGTGAAAACAGGGAAAGGTCGAACTGTTCCTGCACCGGTTTATTCAGTGAGCCCGGATGGTAAAACTGCGATTACTCCTGATTTTCGCAGGATTCAGGATGTCCGTCCCGGTTATGGTTATCCCGGCTTTCCCGATCCTCAATTTGACGATCTGGCTCCCAAAGATTCCGGAATTTTCAAAGTGGACCTGGAGACCGGTAAGACAGATCTGATACTGACTCTGGATCAAATTTCCCGCACTGGAACGATTCCCCGGCAACAGCAGGACATCAAACATTATTTTAATCATTTACTGTTCAGTCCGGATGGCTCCCGCTTTATCACACTGCATCGCTGGCAGTACCCGAACGGCAAGCGACTTTCCAGACTGGTGACAGCAAACCTGGATGGCAGCGATGTACGAGTGGTAGTGGATAATGGTTTTGTTTCTCACTTTATCTGGCGCGATCCCGATCATATTCTGACACAGTCCAAAGCGACTCCGGACAGCCCCTCCTGGGGTGATTTTCTGGTGAAAGATGAATCGCAGGGCAAGTTGCAGCAGGTCGGAAAGGGAGTGCTGGATAATGGAGGACATCTGAGCTACCTGCCGGGCAAGGAATGGATCCTGAATGATACGTATCCCAAAGGAAAAGAGCGGGTTCAGACACCGCACCTGTACCATGTAGCATCAGGAAAGCGAATTGATCTGGGACATTTTCATTCCCCCGCCGTCTATACTGGTGAATGGCGAGTGGATACCCATCCTCGTTTCAGCCCCAATGCAAAGTACGTCTGTATTGACAGTCCGCACAAAAATGAAGGACGACAACTGCATTTGATCGATATCTCAGGCATCGTCGGGCAATCCTGAGACTCGCAGCATAGCCAGGATAAAGTTTATTGCGGCTTTTCTCTGGTCTCGGGATCCGCTGCTTTTGCAGGCAGGGCTTCCTGCGAGATCGCGAGTTGATAGAATTTATTTCTCGTCAATGCGCGCTCCAGTGCCCCGGTATCAACGGGGCTTCTGTTTGAGAAGGAAATTTCTTTCTTGTGCGGATTGAACTGGATCGATTTCTGATCAACCCACACAAATCCTTTCAGACTGCGCTGCACTGATTCTTTCGCATCGTCACCGCCGTAGACACCATACTGAATGACATATCTCTGAGCTGTCTTCCCCTGGGAGGCTGTTGATCCCAGATCAATCATCTTAGAGGGATTCGTTGAAGAGCCGTAATTCTCATATTTCGAAATATTTTCGGGAGTGAGGCGGGTTGGTGTTGGGCTGACAGAAACACCCGCACCCGAGAGAAGATTATCTATCTGGTATTTGACGTTTTCATCATCAGTGACTTTAACAAAAACCCATTTCTCTTCGAGGTTGATTTTAAGTGATCCGGGAACATATTTATCCAGTTGTTTCAATTTGATCTCCGCGATCCGCATAAAGTTGTCACGGTCAAAGTTCAAACCTTTGAGGAAAATGATCTTAAATAACAGTCCCTGGTTGCTGTCCGGCCCAGTGGGGGTGTTGCTCACACCTTCGATGACAGGCGGATAGGGATCCAGTGTGACGGCATTGCCTGTGTTATCTTCTGCCAGGAGCTGCGCCATATTGTCAGGCAGATTGCCGGAAAACTTAAAACTGAGTAGCTGATTCTGCAGATCAAGACGCACGGAACCTTTGATATAACCACTGACGATCTTTGTTAAGCCATATTCCACCTTATCTTCAATTGACCTGGTCCAGAACGTCGGATTGTTTTTCATGGCTGTGGTGTAAAATTCATTATATCCCGCTACTTTAAAGATGGCCCTTTGCTGCGGGGTATTGGGATCAGGTTTGTCTTTGAATGCACTGTTCTGAAACTGCATTCTCATTTTTTCCATCCTCGCGCGAGACGCAGCTGCCTGCTCTCGCATTTTCTTATTCATCTCCACCCTGGAATCAGTCAACGCCTTCGGAGTTGCAACGGGGGTTGAATCAGGAGTCGACTGAGGCTGGGGATCTTGATCTCCATTAATTTTTCTTTTAATCCACTGAATTCCCTTTGGAATTCCCTGGTCAATCATCGTCTGATAATGGTCGAAACCATTACTGGTAATGAAGTTGACATCGACCCCCTGTTTTTGTAATTGCGCAGAAAACTTTGCTGTATTCGAGTGAGAAGTGACCTGATCTCCGACGGAGTGAAATAAGAACACAGGGCAATTTATCTTTTCCGAATAGGTGATGGGGGCCGAGACTCGTATAAACTCTTCCACATCGGGAATGATACTTTTGAAGATGGGGAGGTTTTCTTTGAAGAACGCCCTGGGATCAACGGCGGGAGCGTAAGCCAAGCAACCTTTCAGTTTCAAGGAATCATCCTGAAATGCATCGGAAAAGTATTCTGCGAAAAGTAAGGAGAGCGTACCAGCGGAACTGTGTCCGGCGATAAAAATGTTATCACGGTCAATACCCGGAACGGTTTCTATCAACTGCTGAAACGCGTTCACACAATTGACGACTCCCGCATGGCTCTTACGGAACTTCATATGTGCTGCAGCAAACTGATCGTTGGTTGTGGTTTCGATTTCACCAATGGGGCCATCAATAGAAAACGTAATGACAGCAAAGCCTGCTTTGATATAGGGTTCATGTTCAGCATCAAGCGAAATGTCATTCAGGTCAATATCCATCCCCGTGAGTAGAGTCGCACCTGCCGGAGGAACCAGAACGCAGGGAACCTGAGTGTTCTCCGGCATATCAGGGGGGAGATAGACCTTGAATTTCTGGGTACTCCCCGTCACAGTTTGATCACCAGAGCAGACGAGGTCATATACTTTTGCTGTTGATGCCGTTTGGCGTTCCTGGAAAACATGAGCGCCTTGCACTCCCGGTTCAGGCCAGTCTGATTCAAGAGGCGCAACGGGAACGACATTCAGTTTATTCGCTTTTTTTAAATCCTCTCCGCCTGCCAGCCTGTTTGGATTACCGTTCTGAGGAAACAGGTGATTCACCAGAATATAGGCAAAAAAGAGAAACAGGAGGCATCCGGCAACGGCAATTAAGGGAGCATATTGGTTCGATCGTGTCGGAGCAGGTCTGGACCGTTTCGATTTCGCAGTTGATTTGGCTCCCCGTTTTTTCTTCGGGGTAGAAATTTTATCCGAGGGGGCTTTACTGAGATCTTCCTCCCAGTCATCAAATTCGTCATCCCCCAGACTGTAAGATGATTCGCTCTCATCACCGAAGAATTCCTCTGCGAACGTCGATGGCTTCGATTTCTTACTGCTGGAACTCGACTTGATGGAGGCCGGTCTGGGGATGACAAAGGGGGTTTCGCATTTGGGGCATTTTACTTTTTTCCCAAATGCGGATTTGTTTTTTATTTTAAAAGAGGCCTCACAGTGAGGGCAATGAATTGAGAGCGGGTCTACCATGAAAGCATCTCTGGAGTCGTGAATTGAATATAAGAAAAATAAACAGGCGCAAGCTGTTTAATTCAAATATTCTATTGTTTGTCCGTACACGATGCAATTTGTATCTGCTCATTTCCTCGAATGCAGTGAGATCCTCACAGAATACTATTGGTTCCGTTCTGGTACGCGTTCCACAAGAATCGAGCGGAGTTCGTGTACTTCCCGTTTCAATTCATGAACCTCGTTTCGCAGTTGCTGCAGCGATTCCTGTACTGCGCCGTGGGGACCATGCTCGGAAGGGTGTCTGTGTTCGAGGAGTTGCTGCAGACGTTGTTGTCGCTCTTCTGCTTCGCGGTGTACCCGATGTGCCAGTTCAGGCAGGCCAGCATCCTGCAGGTGTTCCGCTGCAACATGCAATTTATGAATCCGGTGTCGCTGTTCATCCATGTGGCGCTCAGGTTCTCGATGGTCTGGATGATGTGGTTCCCCGGTACGCCCTGCAGGTGCCCGGCGTCGTGGTTGATCTTTTTCGCGGTCTGAGTGTTTGCGATATTTTTCACGCGCGACTTCTGATTCCAGGTATCGGTCAATTTTTCTCTCAAGAGATTCTTCAGCCACCTGTGCAGGGGGTTGAGCTTTGACTTCTGTTTCAGAGGAAAAAGGATGCTGTTGATTCAGCAGGCTGGCAAGAACAAGCATGACGAGAATCGTAGTAAGCGTCGACTTCATGGTTCGCAGTTCCAGTGGCTTCGAGGGATGAAACGGGTAAGAGTGACATCAACTTCGCGATATCATACCCATTTGCGAACGGGGAGTCGAGATTTTCATTGAATCGGTGTGTCGCCAGTCTGCAGTGCAGATGCTGCCAGAGAGCTCATCGATATCAGGCAGAACGCTGTCTGACCTGTGCACTGAGCAGACTCTGGTATTGCGGGCAGGAGTCGACAAGTACGTGATGCGGTCCCGTCGCCACGACTTTGCCGGAATCCATGACAACGATCCGGTTTGCAAATTCCAGCAGGCTTTGGCCTACGGAATGCGTGATGATAAAGACGGTTCGGCCCGGGGAAAACTCTTTCAATGCTTTATGGATCAGGATTTCACTCTGGGAATCGATGGCGGAAGTCGCTTCATCCAGAATCAGAATTTCTGGATCGCGGAGAATCGCCCGTGCCAGCGCAATTCTCTGCCGCTGACCGCCGGAGAGTTCGTGCCCTTTCTCTCCCACATTATAGTCCAGTCCCTCTGGCATCTGTTCAGCGAACTGCAATACATGAGATTTTCTGGCGACCGATTCAATTTCAAGCCTGGTGGCGTTGGGGCGACCATAGCGGATGTTTTCCAGAATCGAATCGTCAAACAGCATGGTTTCCTGGGAGACCACTCCGATATGATTTCGCAGATCTTTCAGGCGGATATCCCGGATATCGACTTCATTGATGAAGATATTCCCCTTATCGGGATCATAAAAACGGGGCAGCAGATTGACGAGTGTGGATTTACCGGAACCGTTTTCGCCTACAACAAGTACGACTTCACCGGCATTGATTTCCAGATTGACTCCATCCAGAATCGGATCGTTATTTCGTGTCGATTCTTTTCGTTGTGCGTAGGTAAAATCAATTTTGTTGAATTTGACAGTCTGCACTTCGGTAGGGAAGCGTTCGGGGTCATCCGTTTCTTTCACCATGGATTCACGGTCGATGATCTGAAAAATCCGTTCCAGGGCAGCGCCGGTTTTTTTCAGTTTTGAATAGACAGAAGACATTTTTCGCGCGGGATCAGAAATCCCGGCCAGTAAAGCGTACATCATTGAGAGGGTCGCTATATCCATGGGGGCTGCTGAGAGCTGGATTCCCCAGATTTCTGTTTTTTGACGCAGGACCAGGTAGGAACCGGGAATCAGGGCGATAAAAATGGCCATCAATCCCAGCATTTCGGTGGTCGGGCTCGTCAGCGAATCGATACGGAGAATCCTCAGTGCTTTCCTGAAGAACTCTTTATTCTCATGATGGAAGCGGTTACGGTGTTTGCGTGCGCCGTTGAAGGCAATAATGACCTTTGAGCTTTCGAAGGACTCTTCGAGTGTTTTGTAGATGCGTGACATGCTTTCCATCATTTTCTGACTGGCATGTTTCAGGGTTTTTCCGATTTTGTAAAATACGATCGCAATCAGAGGGGCAAACACGAATGAAAGCAGAGTCAGTCTCCAGTTAACCATGAACGCAAAGACAATGCAGGCAAGTGCCTTGAGCGGTTCACGGATAATTTTACCGCCCATCAGTGTTAAACCTTGAGAAAGCTGTTGCATGTCAAACGTGAAGCGTGACATCAGCGACGCCGTTCCCTCATCAGAGATACTCTGGTAATCCAGATCGAGAACCTTGCGAAAGCATTCTTTGCGGATTGCCATCGTCACCAGTTCCACGACGCCCCCGACCATCACATCCTGCGTGAATATACAGATGCCTTTAATGAAAGTCGTAATGAGCAGCAGGCCCAGGATGACTACGAATGTGTCAAACGGATCTTCCGGGATACGACTGATAATCGTGGACTGGATCCACTTCAGTACCAGCAGTTTCTGCGAAGCTGTATTGAGTTTGGTCTGCTGGCGGGTATGCTCGCTGAGCAAATCGACGGGGGCCGCTGCCAGATCCGTTTGTGTGAGCGTGGAGTCAGGATTACTCTCTGTGGGATTTTGAGATTGAATCGATTTGGAGAGATCCTTCACGACTTTTGATTTGTCCTGAATGATTGCTTCCGTCTCACTGATCTGTTCCTGGACGTAACCACCCAGGGTTTTCCCTTCCAGCAGGACCTTGACCACCAGGAATGTGGCAGAGAGATTCGCTCCCCAGAGGATCGCAACCATGATTGCAAAAAAGAAGGAAACGACCAGTCTTTTACGGTAAGGCCAGACATATTTAATTAATCGCGTAAAACTGTTCACAGGATTCACTCTGGTGCTTTAGTTTAGGATGTTTTGTCTTAAGTGTTTACTTAGAAGCGTTTTATGTGCTTTTGTCAGACGCCGGTATCAGTCAGGAAAGGAGTCCCGGACCAGGGGCTGCCCGATGAAATCCGTGAATTAAACTAGGAATTGCAAATCAGGTCCAGACGAGATTTTAAGTTCTGTAGATCTGGACAATATGCCAGAAGTTTCCAGCAGCAGAATCGGGCTGGGATTGTGGAGAGAATTGCGAACTAATTGCAGTTCTGACGTGTCGTGGGTAGGGGCATTTGTGTGAAAATTGTGATATGCTGCCAGCCGGCGGTCTGCGTTTTTCCTTCTCTGCTATTACAATTCCGGCGATTGTATTCTGCGCTCTAATTATCCTGAATCGGATTCTATTTGAGCGCAGCGCATTTAACCATAGCGTCTCTCATTCTATATAGACTCGGTTCAAATGACCCTGGAGACGCTACAGTAAAACTGGACACAGTCTAGATGGACTCATCGTCCCTTGAAAATCAGAATAGTCTTGTACGACCAGGAAGCTTACGCGAACTGGCGAACGTGGCAATACCCCTGGTGCTCAGTTGCGGTTCGCTTTCCATTATGCATGTTGTAGACCGTATTTTCCTGTCCTGGTGGTCAACAGATGCCGTTGCTGCTGCTTTACCCGCCGGGATGATTCAATGGGCCATTATGTCGATTGCGATGGGGATGGCGACGTATGTGAATACGTTTGTGGCGCAGTACGAAGGTGCCGGTCAGAAGCAGTACGTTTCAGAATCGGTCTGGCAGGGATTTTACCTGGCATTGATCTGGGGAGGTATCCTGTTGCTGGGCATCCCGCTCTCCAGTACTTTTTTTCACTGGATTGGTCACGCTAATGAAATCCAGGTTCTGGAAGTAGATTATTTTTCGATTCTCTGTCTGGGCTCAGGTCCCTCATTAATCTCGACAGTACTCTCGTGCTTCTATACCGGTCGCAGCAAGACCATGGTCGTGATGTGGGTGAATCTGGCGGGGGTAATCGTCAATATGATTCTGGATTACCTGCTGATCTTTGGGGCAGGACCAATCCCTGCTATGGGGATCAAAGGAGCCGCGATTGCAACGGTACTGGCCAATGTAGCGACAATGGGTTTTTATGCTGCGATCATCTTTGCCCGGCATGAAGCCCGCGAGTATGGCTTACTCAATCACTACCACTGGAATCAAAGTCTGCTCATGCGATTGATCCGTTATGGGTTTCCCAATGGAATGCTGTATTTCGTTGACATAGTCGGCTTCACCCTGTTTGTGGTCCTGGTCGGACGCATCGGAAAAATTGAACTGGCTGCCACGACGATTGCCTTTAATCTGAACTCACTGGCTTTTGTGCCCATGATGGGAGTCGGCACGGCGGTGATGACGCTGGTCGGTAAACGCATTGGAGAGGGACGGCCTCAACTGGCAGTCAAAACAACCTGGAAAGCCTTTATCGTCTCGGCTTTATATATGGCTGTTTTTGCAGTGATTTATGTGGGATTACCCGAACTGTTACTCAGTCCCTATCAACCGGAAGTCATGACGGAAGAGTTTCAGCAGGTGAAACAGATGACCGTCGTCCTGCTGCGATTTGCTGCATTATTTTCGTTTTTTGATGCATTGGCGGTGATCTTCGGATCGGCGATTCGCGGAGCCGGCGATACCCGGTTCTGCATGATCTATTCACTGATTACAGGCTGGGCCATCATGGTCATACCGACATTTCTGATCTGGAAGTATGCGGATGAAAAAATCTTTGGCAGCTGGACTGCCTGCACGGCGTATATCGGCGTGTTGGGATTCGGGTATCTGATTCGCTTCCAGGCAGGGCACTGGAAAAAAATGAGGGTCATTGAAGATCATTTTTCGACTGTTGAGGTCGAAGAGCACGAACAACCCATTCAGGAAGCATTGTCCTGATTCAGCGGCGGAGATTCCAGTTCTCCGTCGCATATTTTTCCTGTACCAGCTGCTGCACACGTTCGCGGGGCAGTACAGGTTCAGGCTCTGATGCCTGCCAGGTTTCGATCAGCGCGTCTCTGAGTTGAGTAGGATTGATCTCATAATTGGTGACAAACTCCAGATGGTCACGATGGGATCGATAGTCGGGCTCCCGTTCGGGACTGGTCAGATACCGGGGAATGCGTTCCAGGTCGAAGTCGTAGAGAATCGTGCCATGATGCAGGAGCGTGGTGGTTAACCACCGTTGAGAGTTCCCGGAAAATTTGTGTCCCTCAACGGTCAGATCGCTGATGCCACGCACTTCAACAGACCGTTCCGGTTTGAGTTGATTGAGAGTCCCGGAGATACGTCTCAATATTTCCCGCGTGGTCGCTTCGATGCCTGCCAGATGCTGCTCGGCAGTGATGCGCAGAAACAACGAATAGATAAAACAGCCCGGGCCCAGCAATACGGTTCCGCCACCAGTACAACGACGGAGTACGGGAATCTGATCCTGCAGGCAGGCCGCCTGGTTCACATTTTCAGCAACCTGGTTCGAACTGCCTAGAACAACCGCGTATTGATCCACTTCCCAGATTCTCAGGCAGCCCAGAGAGTCCTGCTGATTAATCTGATACAACAGGCTCTCGTCGAGTGCCAGATTTTCAGCAGGAGTCGAGAGTGTCGTGTCTGAAAAGTGACAGCGAATATCAGACATCTCAGAAGTTGAGGGCCCGTTTATCGACCGCCAGTGCTGCTTCTTTAACCGCTTCTGCCAGCGTCGGATGGGCATGGCAGCAGCGGGCGATATCTTCGCTGCTGGCACCAAATTCCATGGCGACGGCACATTCGGCGATCAGGTCCCCCGCGCGCGGTCCGAGGATGTGAACGCCCAGGACACGATCTGTCTGCTTGTCCGCCAGCATCTTGACTTTGCCTTCTGTCTGCCCCATCGCACGGGCGCGTCCGTTGGCGATAAAGGGAAAGACCCCTTTACGGTACTCGATGCCTTCCTCTTTCAGTTGTTCTTCTGTTTTTCCGACGGCGGCGATTTCCGGATTGGTATAGGCAACACTGGGAATCGCATCGTAATTAACGTGACCATAACCTGTCACTAGACGCTCGGAAAATGCGACTCCTTCGTCTTCCGCTTTATGTGCCAGCATGGCGCCGCCGATAACATCGCCAAGGGCGAAGATCCCTTTGACGGCAGTTTCGTAATGGGCGTCGACCGGGATAAAACCCCGTTTATCCAGTGCAATCCCGATTTCTTCCAGACCGAGGTTTTCAGTATTCGGACGTCTGCCAACTGCGACCAGAACCCGGTCACAGCGGATGGACTTGGCGTCTGCGATTTCGACATCACAGGTCTTTTTGTTGGCTTTCACTCCGGTCACCCGGCAGCCCAGCTGGAATTCAATCCCCTGTTTTTCGAAGATCTTCTGTGCCTCTTTGGCGATTTCCAGGTCCGTGGTAGGCAGGATGCGATCCAGGTATTCCAGCACGGTGACTTTCGCTCCCAGGCGGCTCCAGACGGCCCCGAGTTCCAGGCCGATTACACCGCCGCCAATGACGACAAGATGTTTGGGGACCTGCTCGTAGGAAAGCGCTTCTGTACTTGTACCGACACGATCACCGTCGAGTTCGATTCCTGGCAAGGTGGAAGGTTCACTGCCGGTGGCAATCAGAATGTATTTGGCTTCCAGCTCGGTTGTTTCGTCACCATTATTCACAGAGACTTTTCCGGGAGCGGTGATCGTGGCGTGACCGGAATAGCGGGTGATTTTGTTTTTCTTGAACAGCGAGTCGATGCCGCCGCCCATGGTTTTAACGGTTCGGTTTTTCTGACTCAACATCTTTTCGAGGTCGAGCGACAGCGAGCCGACGTTGATGCCGCGATCTTTGAAAGTGTGTTCTGCTTCTTTATACAGCTCACTCGATTCGAGCAGCGCTTTACTGGGGATGCAGCCGACTCGCAGACAGGTGCCACCGAGCATGCGTTCTTTTTCGATACAGGCGACATTCAAGCCCAGTTGAGCAGCACGGATTGCTGCAATATAACCACCGGGACCAGCACCGATAATAACCAGATCGTGGTTCATTTTCTCATTTTCCTGCAGTGGCAGGAAACCTTTCCAAACCTCTTAAGATGTGCGTTTGATTCTCAGACTTCCATCAGCATGCGTGATGGTTCTTCCAGGACTTCTTTGACTCGTTTGAGGAAGACCACAGCTTCTCTGCCGTCTACGACACGGTGATCGTAAGTCAAAGCGATATACATCATGGGACGAATCACGACCTGGCCATTAATGGCGACAGGACGTTCCTGAATTCCATGCATGCCGAGCACGCCACTTTGAGGCGGGTTCACAATCGGAGTGGAAAGCAATGATCCGTACACGCCGCCATTGGTGATCGTGAAGGTGCCCCCCTGAAGTTCTTCGAGGCTGATTTTATTCGCTTTGGCACGTTGGCCGAAGTCGTTGATTTTGAGTTCGATGTCCGCAAAACTGAGTCGCTCTGCATTTCGCAGAATGGGAACGACCAGGCCTTTTCCGCCGCCGACAGCAATCCCGATGTCATAGTAGTTGCGGAAGACCAGATCGGTGCCGCGAATTTCGGCATTGATTTGTGGATACTGGTTCAAGCCATCCACGACGGCTTTGACGAAGAATGACATGAAACCCAGTTTGACATCAAACTTCTTGAGAAACATGTCTTTGTATTTGGTCCGCAGTTCCATCACGGCCGACATGTCCACTTCGTTGAACGTTGTCAGCAGGGCTGCGTTGGACTGGGCTTCGACAAGTCGTTCCGCAATTTTTTTGCGGATGGGACTCATGGGAACAATTTCTTCTTCGCGATAGGCACCGTTGTCTGAACCGCTGGACGCCTGATAGTTGAGGGCGTCCTCTTTCAGGATGCGTCCTCCCGGACCTGTCCCTTTGACATCCGCCGGGCTCAATCCTTTTTCTGCCATCACACGAGCGGCTGCCGGCATGACGCGTTCGCCGGATCCGGTGGACGCGGATTGACTGGCAGTGGGAGCAGGCGCCGCTTCTGCTTTGGCCGGACTCTTTTCCGGGGCAGGCTCTTCAACTCCTGCGGGGCGTTCCGCTTCTTCCAGATAACCGATGACTTCACCAACGGCTGCCATCTCCCCGGTTTTTTTCAGTATTTCGATAATGATCCCATCCATCGGGGCGGGAACATCGAAGGTGGCTTTATCGGTTTCGAGCTCGACAATTTCACTGTCCTGAGCGACCCATTTACCTTCTGCAGCGTGCCAGGCTCCGATTTGGACTTCGGAGATGGATTCCCCCACCGAGGGGACTTTAATTTCAACAGACATCGGACACTATACTCCAACCGAGTCACGGGGAAAAAACGTATGTTTTCAGACTTATTTCAGATGATTTTCTTCAATTTGCGAACAGCAGTTTTGATTATGACTTCTTAAGAAAGCCAGCACAATTCCCGCGTACAGGGAAGATGATAATCAGGAAAAATTTTTGAACGGAATCGAGCGAAACAGACCACATCCTGTGGATTAGCCTGTTTCCACAAAAAAACGCTGGTCTTTTTATCGGCTTTTCAGCCAGACCAGCGTTTAGTTTATCCCGGTTCACTCATTATCGAACCAGATGGAACAAGTCGCATCAGTTGTATTGCCGGCATCATGAGGATTTACCAGGGAAACGGTGTCCTTTGGCTTTGGTGTCCACGCGATACAGCGAAGTGCGTGCGGTAATGAACAGACTCGCATTATCTTTTCCGCCAAATGTCACATTGGCCGGTTTTTCAGGGACTTCAATAATGCCCAGCAGTTTCCCTTCAGGAGAGAAGACCTGCAGTCCCAACCCCGAGGTAATATAGAGATTTCCATTGGTATCGATCGTCAGACCATCGCCGCCTCTGCCCGGTTCGGGTGTCCCAGGTTCCTGCTTCAGGCTGCAGAAAACACGGCCTTTGCCGATTTTACCAGGAGAAGTTACAGGATAGGCCCACATTTCTTTCGACATACTCGGAATCACGTACAGTGTCTTTTCGTCGGGAGAAAGAATCACGCCATTCGGGGCTGCCAGATCGTCCACCAGGCGAGTCACTTCGCCATCCGCGGCGCGGTAATAGACGGCAACTTTACCCTGTGGCAGTGGTTCAGGAGCCCGGAAATGAGGATCTGTGAAGTAAATGCCTCCCGTGCGATCGATGACCAGATCGTTGGGGGCGTTGAATCGTTGTCCCTTGTATTGTGGTGCCAGCGGTGTGACTTTTTTGTCTTTCAGGTTGATACTGACCAGTCGTCCGTCCATTTCACAGGCCAGCAGCTTGTTCGCTCCGTCGAGCATCAGGCCATTACAGTGATTGGAGGGCTCCAGGAAGGTGGACAGTTTACCCTTTGTGTCGACCTGGTAGATTTTATTATCGGGGATATCCGTAAAATAGAGGTTTCCCTGCAGGTCAAACGCGGGACCTTCCGTAAATTTGAAATCAGTAAACAGTTTAATGGGCTTGCTGACGGGGCCTACGCCGGGGATTTCAGCCTGATCTTCCGCCTGTGTCATCGCAGCAGTCAGGGAAAGCATCAGAGCCACTGCAGTCCAGTTCAGTATGTTTTTCATCGGGGACTCCTTGGAGTATGAGTTCAGCAAAAAGGGAACAGTGTTTATTCCTATTAGAGCCTGTCAGCAACACAAAATTCAACCATCTGACGAATCGGATTGCCGTATCAGTGGAAATCGATCCGTCCATGAGGGACACTTGGCAGAGAGAAATGCTGCGTGATAAAGTGCTTTTAGGCGTGGATAGGGAGCTTGATGAGAGGTGAAATGTCGATGGATGTTGTGAGGCTGTTAAAACAACTGATTGCCATTCCCAGCGTGAACCCGATGGGCCGCGCTGTGACCGGTGAGATCTATTTCGAAGGCAGACTGACCCAGTTTTTATGTAGCTATTTTACAGAACTGGGAGTCGAATATGAATCAATCGAAGTGGTTCCCGGAAGAAATAATGTCATAGCACGTACGACACCTAAACCCGGAGTGCCCACGATCCTCATGGATGTTCACCAGGATACCGTTCCCGTCGAAGGCATGATTGTCCCTCCTTTTGAAGGCACGGAAAAAGACGGAAAGATTTACGGCCGCGGCGCCTGTGATGTCAAAGGCAGCATGGCGGCAATGCTGATGGCATTTACCCGCCTGGTCAAAGACAATCCTCCCGATGCTGCGAATGTGATTCTGTCCTGCACGTGTGATGAAGAAGCGACCGTCAAAGGCATCAATCACCTGGTGCAGCTCTGGGAAAACCCGAGTGGCCTGAGTCAAATTCTGACCGAGCCTCCCGATCTGGGGTTAGTTGCCGAACCGACCATGCTGGATATTGTCGTAGCACATCGGGGCGCCACCCGCTGGAAAATCAAGACGACGGGAAAAGCCTGCCATAGTTCCCAACCCAACGATGGAGTGAATGCCATTTACAAGATGGCGGATGTCATCAAGGCGCTGCAGACGCACGCGGATGAACTCGCAGCTCGGGATGCACACCCTTTATGTGGTCCGCCGACCTTGAGTGTTGGCGTGATCGAAGGGGGCGAAAGTGTCAACATCGTGCCTGACTGGTGTACCATCGAAATTGACCGACGCGTCATTCCCGGCGAAGACGGGATCGAGGTTATGAACCAGGTGGAAGAATATTTAAAGCAGACACTCCCATTCGAATTCGAGATGCTGCCGCCATGGATCACCGGAGTTTCCCTGTCCGATCATAATAATGGAGAATGGAGCGACCGACTGTTGTCCGTCATTGATCAACTGGAACCAGGCCACAAAAAAGTGGGTGTGCCTTATGGCACGCATGCGGCCCGTGTGAATCAGGGAGGGGTCCCTTCAATGGTGTTCGGTCCCGGTTCGATTGCCCAGGCGCATACCGTCGATGAATGGATTGACATCGAAGAGCTGCTGAAATCGGAAGAAGTCTACTACCAGTTCTGCGCCAACGCAGCCCGGGGTGTGTAACAGTCTGATTGTCCTTACTTCAATTGGCGCAGGTTGCGGGTCATGTGTCCGCATGCCTGGTGAGGTTCAATTGGTGCCCGCTTTCGATGGCAACAGAAAACAGTCAGGGGAGTACCGGATGGAATCCGGTATTGCCGCAGGCAACAGGAGGTCGCAGTGCAGACTATGGGGAGAATGTGTCTGCCTCAAGCTCATTTATTCAAACAATTGGGTTTCTCTGTTGTGAATTAATCTCGTAAGCTGGGACCTCCTGCTCGCTGCGCTCGGCCCGAATTACATTCGGGCTCACCCCCTGGTGAATTCTTTCCAAAAAACTTCTTGACAGTTAATACCTAGAGCGGCTATATATGGAATATGTAGTCATCCTATGTATCGGAGGATAAGAGATGAATCCGCAATTATTTGCAGGCACCATGGAGATGCTCGTTCTGGAGCTGGTTTCAGAAGGGCCCACTTATGGCTATGAAATTACCCAGCGCGTCACGAATCGTTCGGCCAATGAGTTTGAGCTGAAAGAGGGGAGTCTGTATCCCGCGTTGCATAAGCTGCAGCGTAAAAAACTGTTGAAATCGTTCTGGCGAGAAGTCGATGGTCGTCGACGGAAATATTACGAACTGACGATCCAGGGACAGAAAGCGCTCAACGAGAAACGACAGGAATGGAAGCAGTTCTCCTCAGCCATCGAACGCATTCTGGGAGCTCAAAGTGGCCTGGCCTGAGATCAGTATCGGAGATTTTCCACCGCGACGGGACGATGAGCCTTCATCTCTGCGTCAGGATATTATCGATGAACTCAGCGACCATTTTGCGTGTGCCCTGAATCGGGAACTGTTGAAGAACCCGGACGAACAGACAGCAAAACAACGAGTACTCAATCAATTCGGCGATCCCGTCAAAATCGCCCGCCAACTCTGGCTGGACGCAATGAAGGAGAAAATCATGTCGCAACGCATTATGACCGGAATTTCTGTGGTAGCGGCAGTCTGTTGTATCGCCGTGGTGGGCTTTGCCTGGTCGATGATGAAGCAGAGCGAACGCGTCAATTTGAAGCTTTTAGAACATCTGAATCAAAAGCAGACTGTTTTAGCTGGTGCTCCTGCTGAGAGAATGAATGCGATCTCCTTCCAACTGGTTGAGCAGGGAGATGATGAAAAGGCAGTAGTCGGCTTTTCCGGTGAACTGACGAAGGCCGGAGATAAAACAGATTCATTTTCAATAAGTACCGTTGTTGATGATTTTGGGGAACTTGATTTTGGACAATTACCCTGGGGAAGATACCATTTGAAATTATCTGCTCCTTGGAATGAAACATGTTTCAATAGAGAATTTACAACGATCCCTGGACGTGATTATTCTCAAACAATCGTCTGTCCTGCGAGTGCTCCCGAAGATGTTCCTGTTCGATTTCATGTCAACTGGCCAAACAAGCTAATGCCAGATGATTGGGTTGTATTGTGTGATTTTCGATATCCTCTTCAAGGAAAAGAGCTCGTCCCCTTTACTCTGAAAAGTAAGCGGAGCATCCAAAATCACTTTTGGGTTTATGATCATAATCTACAACGCGCGCCAAAAGGCGTTTATCTGATCAGCAGTGATAATCGAGCAAGTTCTTGTCCATTGAGTTCACAAGAAGATTATAAAAATATCAATTTGGAAGATTTAAAACTAAGTTCAGAAATCACAATGAATGAGGGAGAATATCATTTGTCTGTCTTTTATCTGGTTCATAAAGATAGTTTGAAGAAACTGTCAGAGTTGAATTCTCCCCAGCCCTTTGGAATCCTCGCCTTTACGCCTGAACAGAATCCACGTGTAAGAATCTACCCCAGAGTAAGACGTGGGACCGGGTTCAGCTCTTTTGTAAACCTTTTCGAGGAACTGAAAATAGAATCTCCATCTCAAAAGCATCTGAAATCACTTTATGGCTATGCAGTAACGGATCTTCACGGAATCCAACTGCCAGTACCTCTCAACTTTACGGCTGCTAAAGAACTACCGAATGTCTGGGAGATTAATATACCTAAGATGGAATGGACTCGTTCGGATCTAGAAGCGATGAGTAATTAGATAAAAAGATCGTAACCTTATTTCCTCGCTTGAAACTAAGGAAACACACAATGAACTGGCCTGAGATCAGCATCGAAGATTTTCCGCCCGAGCGTGACGACGAACCGTCATCACTCAGGCAGGACATCATTGATGAACTCAGCGACCATTTTGCCTGTGCCCTGAATCGGGAACTGTTGAAGAATCCGGACGAATGTCTGGCAAAACAACGTGTTATTCAAAACTTCGGCGATCCCATCAAAATCGCCCGGCAGCTTTGGCTGGACGCGATAAAGGAGAAAATCATGTCTCAACGCATTATGACCGGAATCTCTGCTGTGATGGCGGTCTGCTGTATCGCTGTGGTGGGGATTGCGTGGATACTGATGAAAGACAGCCAGATCGTCAATCAGAAAATGCTCGAGCAGTTGGCGGTCATCTCCGAGCGGCCCCAGACAGATCCTGCTGTTCTTCAAGGTCTGCAGCAGACAAATGAAGCGATGATGCGCGAGTTGAAGTTACTTGTAACAATGCAGACAGATAGTCTTCCAGATGGAGTCGGCCTCTTTCCGGTGTCCGGTAATCAGAGCCGGAACGGAAACCCTGGAGGCGGCGGATTAGGTGGGCCCGTCGAAGGCAATCCCATGGGAGGGCTAGGGGGGCCGGGAAGGCACGCGGAACCAGCTCTCTCAGCTGATACCGGTTTGCAGATTCTGAGAGAGCTGGAACGGTTGAACCAGAAACAGGGTTTACTTGAGAATCTTGCCGGGATTGGGATGAGCCAGGTTGCGTTTCAGTTGATTGAGAATCAGAACGAGCAAAAGTCAGCTGTCGGATTTAAAGGGACCTTGACTAAATCCGGTGGCAAGACAGAATCATTTTCCATCGAGGCGATCAGCAACGAAAAGGGGAGACTCGATTTTGGCAAGCTGCCGTGGGGAGACTATTATTTGAATCTGGTTTCTCCCTGGAATGAATATTATCACAAATCGCAAGTGACCGTGATCCCGGGGCGGGACTACTCAGAGACAATCGACTGTCCGGCTGCCCCATCCCAGAAAGTATCCATTCATTTTGATCTGATCGAGGCGGAAAAACCGCTTTCAGAAGACTGGGTTTTGATCTGTGATTTTCGACAGTCAAGATCCATGGGAGCAGTTTTAGAGACCAACAATTACTACTTCAGCAGTAAACGCATGATCGGAGACTGCGACTGGATCACCTCAGCAGACTCTCCTGGTGTGTATCTTATCGATTCCCGGAACCAGGTAAGTGTTTGCTCTTTGAAGGAAGGGGGGGAGTTTGAAAATCTCCGCCTGGATTCTATGTCACTTAAGTCAGCGATCGACTTGCCGCAAGGTGAATATTGTTTGCCGGTGATGTATCTAGTCCGAAAGCAGGATTTGTCTCGGCTAAACCAGATGAATTCTGTCAAAATGTATCAGACCCTGAAGAATAAGCGACCGGGCAGCTATTCATTCAATCCTGCTAATTCCATGCAACGTGCCGGTTCAGAATATTTTCTTGGTAGTGCTTCTGCTGATACTCGCACATCAGTCATTCTGATTCCCTTCAATGATAAAGCGAAATCCTCAGATCCGAAAAAACCTGCCTCGCTTTTAGACTATATCTGCCATAGCGAACTTGTATATGGACTCCAGTTGAAACAAGTATTGAAATTTTCAGCGCAGATAGACCAGGAGAATATCTGGAAAATTGATCTATCGGAGCTGGAACAGGTTCCTGCCTTGTAATTGATCTGGAGTGAGGCAAGTGAATTTACTTTTAAAAAGAAACTGGGCTTCCTTTAGAAACCAGAGCTGAAGCACACAATGAACTGGCCTGAGATCAGCATCGACGATTTTCCACCGCGGCGTGACGATGAACCGTCATCGCTCCGGCAGGATATCATTGATGAACTCAGCGACCACTTTGCGTGTGCTTTGAATCGCGAATTGTTAAAGAACTCAGACGAACAACTGGCGAGACAACGTGTTATTCAACATTTCGGCGATCCCATCAAAATCGCCCGCCAACTCTGGCTGGATGCCATGAAGGAGAAAATCATGTCTCAACGTATTCTGACCGGAATTTCTGCCGTGATGGCGGTGTGCTGTATTGCCGTGGTGGGCATTGCCTGGTCGATGATGCAGGAAAGCCGGGCGTTTAATCTGCAGATGCTGGAACAGTTCAAGCAGGCACAGGAGAAATCATCAGCTGAAACGTCGGGGGAACTGCAGCCAATTCTGTTTCAGTTGGTGCAGGAGGGGAGTGAGGAACAACCGGCTATCGGATTTGAAGGGACCTTATCCAAGGGTGATGGCAATAACCCTGTTTTTACTGTTGAAGCGATCAGTGACAAAAATGGCTTGCTGGATTTTGGAAAGCTGCCTTGGGGTAAATATCTTTTGACGCTGAAAGCACCCTGGGGAGAGTCTCCTCAGGCTGAGCTGATCACCACGATTCCCGGCCGAAAGTTTGAACAGACCATCGTCTGTCCGGCGCATGCTCCAGAAAAGGTGGAAGTTCAATTTCAGGTCAACTGGCAGAATATGCCTGAAGAAAAAAATTATCTGCTATGTGACTTTCGACATCGAGTGAGTATTTCATCTAACGTATCGGAACAGTTTGCATTGAGTTCCTATCAGGAGATCCAAGGACGTCGATGGGTCTATTCACATGACCTGGACCAGGAATCCGAGGGAAATGTTTACCTGATTGATGTGGAAAATCAGCGGGCGGTTTCCTGTCCGCTTGCTGCAGACGGGAGCATTAAAAAGTTTGATGTACAGCAATTGGACTGGCATCCGACTGTTAAAATTCTGCAAGGTGTGTATCATCCGCCGACAATCTACCTGATAGCGCAGCATGAATTCAATAAAATATCTGAGATCAATTCGCTCAGTAGTACAAAAGGTGTAAGGTTCAATAGAGGCAACCTTGAAACAATTAGCTTCATGTTACCAGGACAGGGGGCAATTATTTCGCCTTTCAAGAAACTCTCGATCGATCCCGCTCTGGTAATTAATAAAACACCTACTGCGCTGAAACAGATTCATGGATTCATACCGGACAGGCCAACTCATGAGACCTATGCGGCCACAGAAAATCAGCCCAACGTCTGGAAAATCAACATTCCCGAGCTGTTTCCGGTTACTCTGGAATCTGGTTCATTGAGTAGTGACCGGTGACCGGGAAGAGTGTTTCAGCTCCTGTGCCGATCTGCTGGCAGTTGACTTCGTAGACGAACTTTTCTTTGAGTTCGTTGACCTGCAGGCGAATCGTTTTCCTGTCGTCGGAAACAGTTACGTCTTCCACTTCGACTTTATACCGGCCGCTGTCGGGGCTGGCGTAGCTGCCGCTCCAGACGCGGGTGTAGCCGGCGATGGTGTAAGCTTCTTTGTCGGCGGCTTTCTTCGCGTCGACCGGGGCGAAGAATTCGAGTTCGAAGCCATCGGGAGTCGCGCGGAGTTCTTTGATGCCGTTCGGCAGTTTGCCGTTGGGGGTCAGTTTGGTGATCGAACCGGTATTCTGACCTCCGAGCCAGCCGCTGTCGTGGATGCTGCCGACGTAGATGTCACCTTTCGGACTGACCGCGACCGACATGGGGCCGGCGAAGTTGTGTTCATCGGGGGGGACATCCGCGCGGGTGAAATAGTAGGTTGCGCCCTGAACGGTATCGCCGACTTTCTGTGTGGTGAAGCGAATCAGGAAACGTTGATTGTATTCGCAGCCCAGCCCTTGATCGAACAGACTGTCGTATGCGAACTGTTTCGGTATGCAGGTTAAACCGTTGACACTGCGTGTCCAGGGGTGAGGCACCTGGATGGCGGCGCGGGTTTCTTCGAGGTTTTCTTTATTACGCAGGTCAGACTGGCTGGGAACGCCGTAGGCTTTCCCGGGTATCAGTAAATTAATTTCGTTAAACGTATTCTGCACGCCCTGTTGATCGGAGATATAGATTTCATCTTTGGAGTTGATTGCCAGTCCCGTGGGATAGCGGAAGGCGTGACCCAGAATTTCGAGATTGCCGTTATAGGTGATTTTGAGAATTTTGCCGCGCCAGTTGATTTGATCGTCGGGGCGTTTCATCTGGGCATAATCGCTGCCTAAGCCGACATACAGATTGCCTTGGCTGTCACGAATACAGCCGGTGGCCCAGTCATGGTAGTTATCATTGAAGCCCCAGCCGGTGGCGATGATCGTACGCTGGTCTGCTCTGCCATCCCCGTTGGTATCAGAGAGGCGAATGACTTCTGGTTTGTGAGAAACAATGATATCAGAGCCATCGGCGATGATGCCGAACGGTGCGGAGAGCCCTTCTTCGAACAGAGTCAATTGATCTTCCACGCCATCGCCGTCGGTGTCTTTCGCGAGATAGACGTCTCCCTTGAGCGAGGTGAAAATCATTGTGCCATCTTCGCGCCAGGCGAGGGCCGTGGGCATGATGCCGCCATCCAGAGGCAGTCGCACGCCATCAAAGCCAGGCGCACTGGTGACCGTTTCAATTTCCGGCTTGGGTTTGGGTTTGGTTTTGACCTGCAGCCCCTCTGCATTGAGTTTGCAGAGGTAGTTCAGCGTCAGGTTGGCATGGCCGGATGAGGGAGTGTCCGCCTGCATAAATTCGTGTGAATTATTATCGGTGATGTGCATCCAGGTGGCATCGGGTTTGTCCGGATTTGTAATTTGAGGGCTGCCGATGCTCGCAGAGAATCGAGGCCGACCAATATGGAGAGAGTAGCCTTCGGGAAGATTGCCCGCTTTGATCGTGCGTTGTAATCCCGTCAGGCCTGGTTGATCGGAAAGCGTTTTAAAGGTGTCGGTCACTGCAACGGTCGTGGTCTTATCACCGATTTTGAAATTGAGTTCGTAATTCAGGCTGACCTGATTGCCTTGAGATTCGTAGCTGCGCAGCGAGCCTGCCAGGCCGTTCTGGAGCTGTGGATAGACGACTGCCGCCGGTTGCTTGCCGGTGGGAGTCAGCACGAATTCAAAACCGCGATCGTAGCCGGAGATAATCGGTGAGCCGGCCATGTCCCAGTACCAGCTTTTGCCTTCGGTACGCTGGTGGGCCAGGTCTCCGAGCGTCCATTGTACGATGGCGAACTGATCGAGATCGAACAGCAGGTTATGTCCATTATCAAAGCCGACCGCAAAGGCGCGTGATACATATCCACCGCCGGTCTCTTTGGGGTTGGTAAAGACATCGCGAACGATCCGCGCCGGTTCGCCGGCAGCGATGGTAAAGAACTGTTCCACGACAGAGGGGTTCGTCGGAACTTTGAACTGGGGATCATTCAAGCCGAGCCAGATGGCATCCAGTTGACGGTCGATATTACCTCCCAGTACTTTGGGAACGCTTTTCTTGAGTGCGGGCATTTCCATGCCGGGTACGATCCGGAGCGGGTTGTGCACCCAGCGGAGGAAGTATTCTTTCCGCATGCGATCGCCGAGCATCAGCAGGTCAGAACCGCGGGTTCCGAGCGCGACATTGCGCGGTTCGTATTCGCCGAGTACATGGCAGGAGATACAGCTGAAGCCTTTGGCGCCGGTGATGGTCTGGCCGGCAATCAGCAGTTGCGCACGATCCTGGTCGGACGAATCAACCATAAATCCGGGCTGTCGCGGACCATCGGCGGGCACACGATCATGGGTAACCAGATAATCGAGGAGTGCCTGTTTGTCGGCTTTCGTATGCTGGAAGTGAGGCATGCGGACACGCAGCCAGGGCATGCGTACTTTTTTCTGTTCGCCGCTGACAGCTTCTGAGAGGGCTTCTTGTTTGAGTTTGTCGCCGACGGCAGTGAGCGCGGGGGGAATCATGCCTTCACTCTGTCCGGCGAGCGCGGGATCGAACTTGGCCATAGATCCGGCGATCTGGGTGATGCCTTCGTGTTTATCCCGTTCGTGACAGTAAATGCAGTTGCGCTGTTCCAGAACATAGCGACCGCGGTCGAATTCATTTTCCGGAGACGGCGAACCAGCGCTTGATTTGAGATAGGCGATGACGGCTTCCCGGTCGATGGTACGATAGGCGGGGCGCCCCTTTTTCAGGTCGGGGGTTTCAGCCAGGCAGGAGTTTTTCCAGTCCTCAGTAGACTTGGAAAGATCGACGATCTGCTGGGCCGGTGTTTCGATGCCGGGAATCGTATGGCAGGCGGCACAGCGGGCCTGGGTGATCAGTTTTTTTCCACTGGCAATGAGGGTTTTATCTGATTGCGGCTTTTTGCCCTGAGGGAGTTTTGCCTGCTTCAGTTCCGAAAGTGCGTAAGCCAGCTGACGACGTTCGGTTGTACTGAGTTTAATGACCGGCATGCGATGTGCTTTGTTGAGTTTTGCCGGGTCTGAGAGCCAGGTGTAAAACCACTGTGTTTCGCGTTTGTCGCCAATACTGCTGAGATCGCCGCCACTGAAAGGCTGTTGGTTGCCTTTACCGTCAATCGTATGACAGGCCAGGCAGCCGACCGAACGCATCAGGATTTCCCCGGCCCGCTGTTCTTCATCATGCGTGGGGGCTTTTTTGGTTTTCTTGTCTTTCGGAGCCGCGGGGATTTTACTGAGTGATGCTGATTTGGCGTTCGCAAACAGATAGGCGGTGATGGCTTCGGCTTGCTGATCGTTGAAGCCGAAGAATGGCATCTTGGCATGGGCGGAGACAGAGTCATCGTTTTTGATTTTTCGAACCAGCCATGCCGGGTTCAGCGCCGTTGTGACATGCGTCAGATCGGGAGCGGCGGGACTGGTCAGCTGATCTGCTCGTTGATGGCAGCGGTTACAACGATGGGCGTCGAAGTGTGTACGTCCGCGCCAGATCTGTGCGACTTCGGGATTCCCCTCTTCGCGATAGAGGATATTGGCCTGGATCGGTTCGAGTCCGAACAGATTGGAAGACCAGAAGAGTTGGACGCGTGCCTCTGGTGAGATCTTTTTGTAAGCGACTTTGAGTTCGAATTCGCCGAAGTTCTGTTTGTATTTTTCTCCGACAATCCAGCCGGGCGTTTCGCGTTTGCCTTTGAGTACTGTTTTACCGTCAATTTCAACGGTGAGTTCTCCTTCCAGATAGGCGGAGATCTGGTAGTCACCCGGCTGCCGGACGAGGATCAGACTGGTCCAGTCGGCAGAAAACGGACCTGCGGGAATTTGCGGCAGCGGTGCCTGTTTTCCCCAGTTGAAGGCAATATCCGGATCAATTCGCTGGATCTGCGTATTTTCAGACTGGTAAGTTCCCAATAGACCGGGGGGATAATCGTCTTCTTCGGGATCTATTTCTGCTGCAGCCAGGTTTCTGCCGGCCATGTTGAGAAAGAGAGCAAGAAGTAAAAATAACATCAGGGGCAGAACGCCCCTGATCCAGGCTGCAGGAATTCGCTGGGTGAGCATAATGGTCCGGTAGCTATCGTTCTGAGAAGGGGTTTGTTAAGAACCTGAAATAAGTCGTGATGAAAATAAAAAAGCAGCCATTCGTTATTGTTCGAATGGCTTTTCATCTTTGGCGTTGGCACCGAAAGAGGCGCGGAATTCATCTACGATGGATGTGACGGTCTTTTTAGGGCCGGTCAATTTCAGGAAGTAGTATGCTTTGCCTTCAACAGCCAGGATGACGCCCAGCATGCGTGAGTCGGGAACCGCTTCGGTTTTGCGAAGGAAAGGGGGGCCGATCGATTTGTTATAGGTGCCCGAGATATCGACAAAGATGTATTTGCCATCTTTGGATTCACCCTGGGTGACTTTGGCTTCGCGATCTTTTCCTGAAGCAAACTGACCAATCCAGCGCGAGACGTTCGCAGCGACGCCGCCACCTGTCCCACCAAAGGACGAGATGACCAGTTCAGCAGGTTCTTTATCACCTTTGACGGCGGGGATTTCAAATTGCGCAAGACGCAGGTTGTTGGAAGGGGGAGAACTTTTCCAGGCTTCCGGAACTTTGAGCGTGATGTCTTTGATTTTGACTTCGGTTGTTTTCTCAGTCTTTTCTTCTTTGTCGGCTGCTTTTGCAGAGCAGGCATAGATGGCGAGAGAAAGTCCGAGAACGGAATACAGAACTCTTCTGAATGTGGTGGGAGAAATCATATATATCCTCAATTTGAAATCAGGAGATTGCGCGTACTACTGATTTAATTGTCCCGCATTTCGCGGTGATTTTCAACTCGTTGCTTCCAGATTTGGCTGACTCCAGCCAATTTTGCAGAAGTTAATGATGTTGTACAAACACGTTGCAAAAAAACAACAGGTCTGTTTTCAGGGAGAAACAGCCAGGTCGTTGTCAATCAGCGGACACGCAGCGATTCTGTGCCCAGAGACGCAGTTGGGCGATCCGTTCCTGCATCAGGACCGCGAGAGGGCGTGTTTTCTGGATTTCCGAGGCGATGTGCCGATCCTCGATTTCGGCATTTTCGGTAAAGGCGGCGAACAGGCCTGACATGACCGCCTGTTCCAGCTCGGCCCCGGTAAAGTCTTCTGCCAGTGCAGCGAGGGAGCGCAGATCAAACTGATCAGAGTCGCGTTTCCGCCTTTCGAGATGAATTTTGAGTATCTGTTCGCGGGCGGAAGAAGTAGGCAGGTCGACGAAGAAGACTTCATCGAAGCGTCCCTTGCGCATCAGTTCCGGCGGAAGGGCGGAGATATCGTTGGCAGTCGCGATGATAAAAATCGGATGTCGGTGGTCCTGCATCCAGGCGAGCAGGGTGCCGAACATGCGTTTGGAGAGCCCTCCATCCGCGGACGAACCGGAGGCTGATGCGAATGCTTTTTCAATCTCATCGATCCAGAGAATCACGGGCGCCATTGATTCCGCCTGGGAGAGGGCCTGCCTGAGCTGACTTTCGCTCTCGCCGATGAATTTCTGATACAGCATGCCCGGGTCCAGACGCAGGAGCGGCATATTCCAGTCTGACGCGACCATTTTTGCACAGAGACTTTTTCCCGAACCGGGGACACCCAGCATGAGCACGCCGCGCGGTGGTTCAATTCCATAGTCCTGGGCTTTTTGAGTAAATCCACCCCGACGCAGCTTCAACCAGTCTTTCAGTTTATTCAATCCACCAACTTCATCCGACTTCACATCGACGGCGATGGATTCCAGACAGCCTGTGGATCCCAGGAGTGTGCGTTTGGCTTCAATGATGTGGGGCAGATCATTGGCGTTGAGATCGTTATCCTGCAGGATCGCTGAACTGATGACGCGTTCGACTTCGCTGCAACTGAGTCCCCGCATGGTGAGCACGAGTTGTTCCATTTCGCGACGGGTCAGCCTGGCTCTGATTTCGGAATCGCTTTCCCGCTTGATCTTATTGTAGGTCTGTTTAATGACGTCTGATAATTCATCGGTCGTGGGCCAACCCAGTTCGTAGCGGATGGTGAAGCGTTTGATTTCATCGGGCAAGGGGAAGGCATCGATCAGGATGATCGTCGATTTTTTTTCATGGCAGGTGTCCATCAGATCGCGGAGCATGCGATTGACGACGTTGTCCCGGCAGTAGGCACCCAGGTCCTTAAAAATAAACAGGTCTTCATCGGTATTTTGACGGATGAAGGTCAAGGACTGTTCCGGTTTGCCGCCGGGCACTGTGGGCGATTTCAGGCTGCCATGTTCCAGCTTGCATAAGCCGCCCGTTGTGGACCATTCAAAGATGGGCTTTTTCAACTTCAGCGCGATATCCCGGATCACTTTCAAGGCACGCTGTTCGTCCAGGGTCTCGATGGAGATTAAAGGATTACCCGAGCGTATCAGCAGTTCCAGTGAATTCGGCATGAAGGTTCGTTCCTGTAGAGTCTTGTTCGTCAGAAGCGGTAACGGAGCTTTCAGGAAAGGGGATGAAAGATTATTTCGATGTTTTCAGTAATTTCTGAAATTGCTTCCAGGTTTTGGTATTCGCGACATCTTTTTTCGTGAGCCCGGCCCGGCGCGCCTGGTAGATGCCGTACTGCATGACATCCAGCCCGGAGACGCTGTGGGCATCGGTGTTTATGACAATCGGAATGCCCAGTTCTTTGGCCCGGGCGGCGTGGATGTCATCGATATCAAGTCGCATGGGATGCGCGTTGATTTCCAGCATGGTGCCATAGTCGGCGGCGGCTTTGAGAATCTCCCCATAATTAAGATCGGCACCGGGGCGTTTGCCAATCAGACGACCCGATAAATGACCGATGATGGAAACATTTGGGTTCTGGATGGCATTCAGCAATCGTTGATTGATCTGTTTCTGGGGTTGCTTGAGTCCGTAATGCAAGACAGCGATGACCCAGTCGGCTTCGCTGAGGACATCATCGGGCAGGTCCATGCTGCCATCTTCGAGAATGTCGCATTCAATGCCTTTCAGGATCTGAATGCCGGAGATTTTTTCCTGGACTTTTTCAATGGCTTTCCAGTGCGTCCGCAGTCGTTTGGCATCCAGTCCATTGGCCATGGTGACCCGTTTGGAATGGTCGGTGATGGCGATATATTGATAGCCTTTGGCTTTGGCACCTTCGGCCATCTCCAGGATGGAAGCCGTTCCATCGGTGGCCGTCGTATGCATGTGCAGATCGCCGCGAATGTTTTTGAGTTCAATCAGTTCTGGTAATTCATTCTTTTCTGCAGCGGCAAACTCCATCCGGTCTTCGCGGATTTCCGGCGGGATCCAGGGAAGATCGAGCGTTTTGTAAACTTCTTCCTCGGTTTTTCCGGAAATCAGCTCGTCCTCGCGAAACAGTCCGTATTCATTCAGTTTGAGTCCTCGATCCTGGGAGCGGCGCCGCAGAACAATGTTGTGTTCTTTGGAACCGGTGAAGTAGAGCAGGGCGGCGCCATACGATTCCTGGGGGACGACGCGAAGGTCCAGTTCGAGACCGGAATTGAGCCGCACACGTTGCTTGGTATCACCGCGGGCGAGAACTTTATTCACCAGTTCGTGGTCTGCCAACGCGTCCATGACTTCGGCAGGCTGGCTGGAAGTGACGAGGATATCCAGGTCACCGACGGATTCTTTACGTCGGCGACAACTGCCGGCTTCCGATATCTGCTGAACCGAATCGAGTTTACTGAGATCATGAATGATGGCATCGGACTGAGCTTTGGCCTCTGCGAGCCGAACACGATTTCCGGCCTGGCTGAGATGTTCGAGTCCTTCCAGAATGATCTGTTCTGTTTTTTTGCCGAAGCCTTTCTGCTCGGCGATCACGCCATTTTCAGCGGCTGCTTTGAGGTCGTCGAGTGATTGGATGGAGAGTTCAGAAAACAGAAACGCGACTTTTTTAGGACCAATTCCGGGGATATCCAGCATGCGAACGACATCTGCAGGTATCTGCTCTTTGAGTTCTTCCAGCTGAGGGAGCGTCGAAGTTTCAACGATCACGACAATCTTTTCGGCGAGGTCTTTACCAATGCCGGGCAGATCCTGCAGTTCTCTGGGATCGGACTCCACAATATCCTGAATGGAGTCAGGCAGTCCCGAAATGGTTCGGGCGGCGTTTCGATAAGCGCGAAGCCGAAAGGGGTTTGCGCCTTGAATTTCCAGCAGGTCTGCCAGTTCCTCAAACTGGCGTGCGATTTCTGAGTTTTGCATGTTCCGAATCCGGATGTGAGATCATAAAGAGTGGAAACCGAAAGTGGTGTCGTATTCTTCTTACGATAACGGGACTGGCGCATAAAAAAAGTGCAAGGCGGTCAGGCACTTGCACTTTGTTGAGACTTTGAGTTGCTGCGATTACTTGCTGGCAATTTTTGCAGAATCGGTAATAGCAAACCAGCCGGAATTCACAGGCACATCCTGTTTGGCAACCTGCGGTGCAGAGAAGCTGGTACGAATCGTCAGGCGTTCGGCACGTGGTGCTGATTTCCAGGTGATTTTCTGGTCCAGATTCAGAGGACGCACTCGCAGAGGAGGAAAGTTGGTTTCCTGTTCTGCTTTTGGAGTTTTAATCGCTGGTTCCTGAATCGGAGCCGTCTTTTTCTGGGGGATGGCGGTTTTAGGAAGTTTGCCATCGGGGGTTGGTTTGAAAGCGTCGGTTGAATTGCTGCCACCGAACAGATCGTTGCTTTCTTCTTTTTTCTCGGGGCCAAAATCAGGCTGGCTACGTTCAAATCCCGGATTGGCAGGAGTCGCCGGTTTGGCGCCTGGCATAGGCAGTTCTTCCACATCCCGATTCAGAGGAGCTTTGAACAAGTCTTCCGCTTCATTCTTCGGCATGGGAGTTGAATTCATGGGACTGCGATCATAGCGTCGCTGCTCGAATCCGGAGTCTTCCACACCGGGATCTGGCTTTCTGGAATTCATGGGGTCATCGGCAAATGTTTTGGGAGTTGTACTTTCGACTTCGCGCGGTGGAGGAACTGTTCCCCCGGCATTCGGATCGGGAGTCGGCGTACTGGCGGTCGCCGGGTTATAGGAGACTCCGCATTGTCCGGTACTGCAGCCGGCTGCACCGCAGGCACCGGTTGAGCATCCGCCGATACCACAGCCACCCATTCCACAGGAGCCACAACCAACCGGGCCATAATAACTGCCGGTGGAAGCATAAGCATTTCCGCCGCTGAAATTACGGTAACTGACGCCAACCGCTTGAGGATTGTTGAGCAGATACCAGCGGTAGGCTGCACGGGAACTGCGTCTTGTCTGACTGCGATTCATGGTTCCACCATAGTAGCTGGTGTAACCGGGCTGGCCGCAGCAGCTGCCGCTGTTCATCATGCCATATCCACCATAGTTGGTGGTATAGGGGGCAGGAGCATATCCGGCACCATAGGCCATGGGACCGTTTCGGCTCGGACCAAAGATGGCATTATAAGTCCAGGGAATGACTCCCGCGTTGGACTCGGCCAGCGACATCATACCAATGGTCAGGAAACAACCGACCGTCAGACATACTTTTTTCAGATTCATTTTTTTACGAAGACTCATCATCCATTCGACCTTTTTAAATCGAGCTTAACAATTGCACGACCAGGGGCAGTAAGCCATGCCGAAAGAAGACGTAGTCCATCACGCCAGATTCTCTAAACTTCCAATTTTTTCGAATATATCGAAAACTTATCCATAAGTTACTCTTTTGTACCCGGACGATCGTACCGATGTCAATGATTGGGATTATTGCTCCGGTCGGTTAAACTAAGTTTTTCAACAGTAATTTATAATAATTCGCAATAGTCTCCATTTTAACTAAAGTCAGATTTATCGGGATTGCACCTGTTTTTGAGACTCAATCGACATTTCGCACGGTTCACCGATCGATGTTGATCAAAGAATGGTGATAAGTTGATGTGTTGGAACGACTTAATAAAAATATTCTGAGTCAGTGTTTCATTCCCTCGGATTCCGGCGTGCAGAATCTGTGAGGGGGGCCTCTCAGCCTGAAAAACAGCTGAGTTCCTCTACCGCAGAAATCAAAAAAATGGTAACGTTCGTAGCCTGAATCAGGCGGATAACCTGATATTTATGCTTCAGCTTTGTGACTTCATGGAGGAAGATCACCAGCGCGTATGAGAGATCGTTGTGCCAACACGTTTTCTGAGCCCCGGTTCGGTGTGCCGAATTTGAACCGCTCAGGTTGCGCGCGGCGTGCAATATTCTGCAAAAACTCGGGCTGGTTTCTCCTGGCAATACTGTTTCTGATCTGTTCGAGCTGCGTCAGCTGGAAGCAGAAGATGGCGATTCTGGATTCCGAGTCGCAGGACCTGGTTGAACAGGTGCGGGTAGCGAGCGAAAGTGGTCGTCAGGAGCAGGCTGCTGAACTGCTGAAGCAGGCCGTCGCATCGAATCCCAACAATGCTGCCGTGCGTCAGCAACTCTCTGAATTTCTGATTGCCAATGGTTACTCGGAAGAAGCGATCCAGCAATTGCAGAAGACGACCGTGCTGGCCCCCGATGATCCACGACCTTATATCGATCTGTCTTATCTGCTGTATGAGAAGAAACAGTACACGGACGCGTTGAAAAACCTGGAACTGGGCCTGATGCTGGATCCGACGAATATTCGTGCCCTGATCCTGAAAGGGGAACTGGAGGAACTGGCGGGACTGAATTCTTCGGCAGTGGAAACATATCATCGTGTATTACAGGTAGAACCTTATAACATTGTCTCACGCCTGAAACTGGCTGGGCTTGAGATCAAGCTGGGAGAACCGAACCGGGCGACGCCGATCTTACGCCCCATCTGTCATAATACGAGTGCCACCATTGAACAACGGACCGAGGCTCAGTGGATGCTGGGAATCGCTTATGGGGCCGAGCAGCGCTGGACGGACTCTGTCGCTTCGCTGGAACAGGCGTTAAAGAATCGGGAACAGGTTTCTGCTGATGACTGGTATCGGATGGCGTACGCCTGTCTGCAGGCCAATCAGATGGAAAAAGTGTATCCGGCGGTCACTCAGGCATTGACTCTCAATCCGATGCATACCGAAACAAATCGCCTGTCCAACTTTTTGACGCAACAGACCAATCAGATGAATATACAACAGGCTTCCCTGTACACTCCGCTGCAACGTCCCGGTTTTATCGGACAGGAACCGGAGCGGATTCCGATCGAAACTCTGCAGCCTCCCCAAGGCTGGGAACGCGTCAACAGACACTCTGTTTCTTCTGGCAGCCCGAATCTGCAGTAGGCACGGTTGTTCAGGCCGGAATCCATTAACTGTCTTACCTGTCTGGCAAGACTGATCCGGTCATTCCGATTCCCTTCAGGGAGCTGAATTAACGTAATTTCAGGTTAGAAAAGGTCTTATTTCGATCAAAGCCAGATGATTAGATAATTTTGATACTTGAAAAAAGTATCTATGGGACTAAATGATATACTGGTAAGACTTTGCTATAGTATGAAATACTGAGTGGTTTCGATTAATTTCAGATGAATTAAATGACTGTCCTCTGCCGGGTTTTCGTGCGACTTGAGTGCTTCCGATTGAGTTTTCCCTGTTGCGAAGTCTTAAGTAAGACGCCTTCCCTTACCAGAAGCGTTACCGCAGTGACAGACCAACGAAAGACGTTTGCATGTTTGAATTTGTTTCCGATGCGCTGAATCTCAAACAGATGGGATCAATCGATCCGGGTGCGCAATCCGTTCTGTCTACAGACTCACGAGTGGCTTCCTCGAAAAGCCTGATGCCAGATGTCGCCAATGAGTCGCTGCCTATAACGGGGGGGACACTGGAACGCGTGGGCATGTCAGGGGTCGAACTGGTACTGCGATTACGTGACGCATCGGGCGAAATCTTTCGCACACCGGCCCGGGCGGATGCTGCCGTCAGCCTGGATGATGAAAACGTCAAAGGCATTCATATGTCTCGGTTGTTTCTGAGCCTGAACAATCGACTGGCGGACACTGAACTCAGTTTGCCTGTGGTCAACGAAATTCTGCAGGATTTTATTCACACGCATCAGGACATGAGTTCCAGCAGCTATCTGACATTAACTTACGAACATTCCCTGAAACGACCTGCATTGCTCTCTGATCATGCCGGCTGGCGTGCCTATCCGGTCAAGATTCAAAGTGCCTGCCAGGAAGGTGTCTTTCGTCATCAGCTGCAGGTCAGACTGACTTATTCCAGTGCGTGCCCCTGTTCGGCTGCCTTATCCCGTCAGCTAATCCAGCAGGCCTTCGAAAATCGCTTCAGCGATCGCAGCGAACTGACACATGATGAAATCATGCAATGGCTGGGCACACCGGAAGCGATCTTGGCAGTGCCCCACAGCCAGCGAAGTCATGCGGATGTATGCGTCGAACTGGAAAGCGACATCGAAGAATTTCCGATCGAGTCGCTGATTGATTACCTGGAACGCGTGATTGCCACTCCCGTGCAGACAGCGGTCAAACGGGAAGACGAACAGGAGTTTGCCCGGCTCAATGGTGCCAACCTGATGTTCTGCGAAGACGCCGCCCGCAAACTGAAAGGCGCACTGGAAGGGCATGAAGGCGTGAAAGACTTCCGCGTGGAAATCAATCACCTGGAAAGTCTGCATCCCCACGATGCCTCCGCCGTGGCGATTAAAAACCGCTCCTGATCTCTTTATCACACATGATTTTAAGCCTGCCTTGTCGCAGGCTTTTTTTCTGAAAGCAATCAACAGAAGATTAAAGACCGTTTTACCCCGGTTTTTCTATTTTGACGCGAGTGATGACTTTTTTGATGTTGCTTCTTGCGGAGAGTCGGCTGATCCAATAACTTAATTTTATTAAAGAAACTACTTTTGGTTTATTGTAGCGGCAGGCGGGAGTTCGGTTCCTGCTGACGCGGTTTAATTCAGGAAAGCGCAAATGGTTTTGAAACGACTACTGACGATCACCTGTGTCTGTCTGGCTGCTGTCTCTGCTGTAGGAGCGGAAGCGGGCGACAAAGTCATCACCCCTAAAGATGGTGTGATTCATCTGTTTAACGGTAAGAATCTGGACGGCCTGTATGTCTGGAATCGTGATACCGCTTATGAAGATCCCCGTGAAATCTTCACTGTGAAAGATGGCATGCTGCATATTTCCGGCGATGGTTATGGCGGACTGATTACCAAAAACGATTACCGTGATTATCACATGGTGATTGAATTCAAGTGGGGCGAAAAGACCTGGGGCAAGCGGGAAGACCGTGCCCGCGATTCCGGCGTGCTGATTCACTGCCATGGTCCCGATGGTGGATACGGCAATACCTGGATGGCATCCATCGAAGCACAGATCATCGAAGGGGGCGTGGGTGATATCCTGGTCTTATCGGGCAAGGACCCCAAGACCGGCGAACCGATTCCCACTTCACTGACTACAAAAATTACCAAAGACCGTGATGGTGAAAAAGTCTGGAAGAAGGACGGCGAAGAAGTCACGTTGAGTTCCGGCCGAATCAACTGGTTTGGCCGTGATCCTGACTGGGCCGACAAAGTTGGCTTCCGCGGTAAAGATGACGTCGAAAGCAAGTTCGGCGAATGGACGCGGATGGATGTGATCAGCAAAGGTGGCGAGATTGAATACCTGGTCAACGGAGTCGTTGTGAACGCAGGCTACAACGCCAAGCCAGATCATGGCAAGCTGCTGGTGCAGACCGAAATGGCTGAGATGTGGGTTCGCAAATGGGACCTGTATCCACTGGGCAAAGCACCTGAGTACAAAAAAGATTAGCTTCACTTATTGTGAATTCAGCCCTGCTGCGGTGATGACTGCAGCAGGGCTTTTTTTATGCGCAGCTAAAAGAGTCAGAGGCTGTTGCTCTCACAGCCACTGTTATTATTTTTTCATCGTAACAGGGGAATCGTCGGTGTCTGCCAGTTCGGGAATTTCTTCCTGCATGACGGTAAACATCTCGGCGACTTCGGGTTTGAAGACATCGCCGATCAGGATGTCGACGAGATTCGATTTGAATTGTGGGTACTGTCTGAGGAAGTTTCCGAAACTGAAACCGGGGGTGTAGAATGCGTAGACCAGCTTACGGAAGTTATCGACGCCTTCTTTATAACCGGGATACCACTGGCTCAGACGCTCGACTGAAAAGTCGTCTGTTTCATACGCTTCGTTGATGGCATCGGCGATCAGTTCACCCGATTTCATTGCCAGGAACACGCCACTGGAATAGACCGGATCAATGAAGCCAAGTGCGTCGCCGGCGAGCATCCAGCCGGGACCGGCAGGTTGGCTGGAGTGATATGAGAAGTCTTTGGTGGTCATGAATTCGGTGACGGGATGGGCTTCGGTCAGGCGGCGTTTAATGCCGATACATCGTTCGACTTCCTGGAAGAAAATATCTTCGCTGTTCTTTCTCTCTTTGGAGAACATGTAGTTCATGTCGCCGGTACAGCCGATGCTGACCACGTTGTCCTGCAGCGGAATATACCAGAACCAGGAGCGTTTGCCTTCGGTCTGCAGGATGAGGGTGGCTCCTTCGTCGATACCGGGATCGCGTTGTGCATTTTTGAAGTGTGCCCAGACCGTTCCTTTCCTGAGTACCGGATCCGTCTGTTTGAGTTTCAGTCGATTGGCAATGAAGCCGGATTGCCCGCTGGCATCAACGACCAGTCTGGCAGTGATGTTGCGTGTTTCCTGGTTGCCCAGTTTGACTTTGACGCCGGTGACCTGTTCGTCTTGTGTCAGCAGGTCAGTCACTTGGGCTTCGTTGTGGAAGGTGGCACCTTTAGACTGAGCATTGTCGATAAGCATCTGGTCAAATTCGGCACGATAGACCTGCCAGGTTTGTGAGCTTTCGTGATCTTTGTAGTCGTGGAAGTAAAAAGGCATCGTTTCGACGCCTTCATCTGTCACAAACTGGACGCTGAGTTTTTTGGGAAATGCTGTCTGCTTGAGCCGCTCAATCAGGCCGAGTCGTTTGAGAGGCCAGTAGGTTTCCGGAATCAATGATTCGCCGACGTGGAAGCGGGGAAAGCGGGCGCGATCGACTACCAGGGTTTTGCGTCCCTGTTCGGCCAGCAGGGCAGCCACTGTAGAGCCTGCGGGGCCGGCTCCGATGATCACGACATCGTATTCAGATTCGAGTTCAGGCTGTTCTTTCAGGTCCGTATCAAGCATGGAAAACCCTTAGTCAGTCAGTATAAATTCAGTTAGCGAGCAAGCAGTGTTTTGATTGTGTCTCTGCTGCCAATCAGGTCGATTCGACCAGACCCGGAAACACGCTGGTGAACGGGAAGTCGCCCCGCCCCGTGCTGGTTTCCAGAGAGTTATAGCAGTGGAGCCGAAACTTCCAAGAGGTCAATTGCCGGTTGTTGATTGCAAAAAATAGTTGCCAGGCGTCCATAGGTTATCTGGCCAGGTTCGATTTTCATGACTTTCGACAGGCCGGGGCCTGCTGTAATGCGGAGTACGGCTCCCAGGTCAACATGTCGAAGTACGTTGTGGTTGATTAATACACGACCGAGCGGAATTTCACCCGCCAGAATTTCGTCTTTCACAGCCTGGGTGACATAATCAAAATTGAAACGGACGATTCCGAACTGGACGACATCGTCGGTGCCACTCTTGGATAACAGGATCTGCCTGCTGTAAACATTTTCATCGAGTCTCTGGTCAAGCACGGTCACATCGACAGAAGTCTTGTGGTATTCCTCCATGGTGACAGTCATGTGGTGATAGTGCGCGAGTAATGATTTATAAGGTTCCGGCAGACTGGCAGAGGAAACGTGTTCAGCCCGTTCGAACAGTCGTTGTTCGTTGGGAAACAATTTGACAAGTGCATCGAGTTCGTCTTGTGGGTTCACTTGAAAATGATTTCTTTTATCAGGGGAGGATCAGGAGGAGTATCATCTATCTGGTAGCATAGAAATTTTATGTGTATCTTACCATACGGTGTTCGGGTTCGAAATATTCGGTCAGCAGACTGTCTGCCTGGAGCATGCCTTTGCGTGTCAGTTTTACCTGCGCCTCGTCATAGGTGAGGTAGCCCGCTTTCTGCTGATTTTCCAGTGCTTCCGAAAATTCTTCGGTCAGATCGACGCCAAATTTATCCTTGAATGGCTGGGTCAGTACGCGGCCTTCTTTGAGCTGCAGAATGAATTCGCGAATGAGCCGCTGGTGTTCGGAAGGTTCCAGGGCGCGATTGATGGGGAGATCCCCTTTTTCTACGGTTTCCAGATAGTCTTCCAAGCGGTCGAGATTCTGGTAATGGACCCCCTGCATATGTCCGAATGAAGAAACTCCGGTGGCGATGATATCGTTACCCCGGAAGAGATTGTCGCGGTAGACGAAACGATCTGTTTCGGGATTTTTGACAAGTTCGTTTCCGCTGGCGAGGTGATAGCCTTTTGCCTGCAGTGTTTCGATGGCTTCATTCATCCAGCGTCGTTTGGTAGTCCAGTCAGCGATGGGAGAGGTGAGGCCCATCTCTTTCATTTCTTTGGAAATGATCGTGTTGTGTGGAAGTTCCATCTGGTAGATGGTGATATTATCCGGCGCGAATTCAGCCGCTTTTTCGACGGACTCGGACCAGTTCTCATCGGTTTCTCCCATCATGCCGGCAATCAGGTCTATGTTGACCTGCGGGAAGCCGACCTGCTGAATCCAGTCATAGGCTTTGTAGACTTCGGGTGTCAGATGGGCACGGCCGTTGGCTTCGAGCAGTTTGTCGTTAAAGCTTTCGACTCCCAGGGAGATACGTGTGATGCCGATCTCTTTGAGGGTCTCGACTTTTTCCTGATTCAGTGTTCCCGGTTCACATTCAAAAGTGACTTCTTTTGCCGTTTCCCAGGAGAGCAGGCTGGACAGTCGGTCGCGGACGGAGAGCAACTGCTTTGAACTGAGATAAGAGGGCGTCCCACCGCCGAAGTAAGTGAAATCCAGGGTGCGGTCTTTGATGGCTTCGACCTGGCTCAACATTTCGAATTCCTGCTGCAGCGCCTGCACGTAGCGTTCGATGGTTTTGGCATTCTGTTTTTCGTAGACACGAAAGTAACAGAATTTGCAGCGTTTGCGGCAGAAGGGAATATGGATGTAGAGGCCCATCGGAATGGATGTATCAGGGCTCTGGTGCAGAACCTCGTGGATGCGGGTTACATATTCCTGTTTCCACTGGGAAAAAGGAGGATAATTCGAGACAAAATAACTGCCGATTTCGGTGGTGCCTGTTGCTTCCAGATCCATATTTCTCTCAACGTCTTAATTAAATGTTCAGTGGAATCAGCGTCAGCGTTTCTGCTGTTTCCGGGGCTTACTTCTTATTGTCACTTCTTTCCGAAACAATACAAGGCACCATTTCGGGATTCTGTGCCGATGATCAAATGTCCTGAGCCAATCGCGGGTGAAGCAGTGATGTCATCACCCAGATTCTTTTTCCAGATGTTCTTCCCTGTCTTCAGGTCCAGTTCATACAGGTTGTCGTCCGAAGATCCGATAAAGACGCGATTTCCCAGAATGACGGGAGAGCTGTCAACACGTCCGCGAGTGGTAAAATCCCAGACCGATTTTCCGGTCTTGCGGTCGACACAGTGAACCTGTTTGTCCCGGCCGCCTGCGACGACATACTCATCTGTAATTGCTGCAGAAGAATGATAGGGAAATTCTTTTTTGGGATCTTTAAAACGCCAGTCGACTCTCAGTTCTTTCCAGTTGACCGAAATAATTTCACTGGCATAAGTACCCACGTAGAGGTTGTCTCCCATCAAAGCCGGCGAGGCGATCAGGTAGGTTGCCAGGGGCATAATGCTGTGCTGTTTACCAGTGGCGATATCGATGACGCGGAGTTGTTCATCGCAGCCGGTCACAAACGTGAAATTTTCCACGATGGCGGGGGAGCAGTTGACATAGCCGTCGGTTTCAAAACGCCAGACGAGAGAACCATCATTTTCCTTGAGACAGTACAGCGAATTGTCGTAGCTGCCGAACAGGAGTTTTCCGTCTGCCGTGACATTGGCGCTGCTGATGATTTCAGCATCCGTTTTGAACTGCCAGAGTTTTTTCCCCGTCTTGAGATCAATGGCGTGAAAGATCCCGTCTTCGTCTCCCAGGTAGACGCCTTGCGCTGTGACCAGCGGCGAGGCTTTGAAACCGGGGGCGAATTCTTTGGGATCGGGATTTTCAATCGAGCGGTATTTCCAGATCGGTTTGCCTGTCTTGAGGTCAAGGCATTCCACATAACCGTTGAGGCCTGCCATATAGACGCGATTGCCGACGATCGCAGCGGTAGAGGCGATGCCATCGGAAGAGGTATGTTGCCAGAGCAGTTCCAGTTCGGCGGGCAGTGTGGATTCTGCGATTCCCTGCTGAAGTTTGCCATTCCGGAAAGAAGTCCAGTTTCCTGCTTCTCTGGAGTCATCCGTTGCTGGCGGCCCCGGCTTGCCTGAAACATCTGATTTTTCAGCAGCGGTGACGCTATGGATTGAGCAGACCAGGAGGAGCAAGATCGAAACGTGCCAGCAGTGTGTGAATCGGGAAGCAGTTAAAACGCGCATTCGTACAAATCCCTAAGTGAGGATTGATCGACGGGCCGGGGGTTAAAGTTGCCGGTCCATTGTCGGGATGCTTCTTCCGCCAGCTGGTCGACCAGATTCAGGTCGACTTCACATTCTGAAAGTGTGGTTGGCGCACCGGCCAGCGAAACCAGTGATTGAAAGTGTTCGGCTAACAGGCCTGCGCCTGCAGGGTCCTGAGGATCGCAGAGACCAATGTCGGATGCCAGCAGCGAATACTGTGAACCTACCAGTTCTGCATTAAAACGAATGACATGGGGCAACATAATCCCGATAGCAATGCCATGCGTGAGGCCGAAATGCGCAGAAAGCGGGTTGGCCAGGGCATGCGTGGCGCCCAGCATCGAGTTTTCAATCGCGGCGCCGGCGAAGTGGGCCCCCAGTTGCATGTTTCCCCGGGCGGTCAGGTCATTGGGGGAATTGAGTACCTGGGGAAAGCTGTTGGCGAGCAGAGTCCAGGCGCGACGGCTGAAAAGCTGGGAGATTTCGTTGCGCGGTTTCGTCACGAAAGTTTCCAGTGCGTGACTTAGTGCATCGATGCCGGTGACATGTGTGACCGAGCGGGGCATGGTCAATGTGAGTTCGGGATCAAGAATCGCGACGCGGCAGGCTGCTTTTTTATCGCCGCAGGCCATTTTCATGTGAGTTTCAGGATGGGCGATGACAGCGAACGACTGTGCTTCACTGCCCGTTCCTGCGGTTGTGGGGACAGCGATTAAGGGAAGCATCGGTTTGCTCGCTTTACCGACGCCCCAGTAATCTTCCATTTTACCGCCATTGGTCAGCAGGAAGTTGATGCCTTTGGCGCAGTCCATACTGCTGCCTCCCCCCAGACCGACGATCAGGTCGATCTGATGTTGTCGGGCGACCTGCAGACCTCGTTCGACGTCTACTGTTGTGGGGTTGGCATGGACGTCATCAAAGATCGTGATCTCAATTCCGCTATCCTCAAGCGATGCGACGGCCCGGGCTTCGTGGCCGGCGGCCGCCAGTCCTTTGTCGGTGACCAGCAGGACGCGCCTGGCATTTTCTGCAACAGCGAGTGCTCCCAGTCGGTTCAGTGAACCACTGCCGAACACAATGCGTGTTCGGGGTTCGTAATCAAAGGCTGAAAGCGAGGCTCCTTCTTCCAGTTCTGTATTGAGTTTTGTTGTAGATTTCGAATCCATGACAACCATATTTTCCTTACGATTTCTGTCAGGTTGGTCAGACCGAGTGATGAGTCACACTGACAGGTATAATTTTTAATCCGATTCTCTGATGGTGTCGCTGTTGAACAGGATCAAAGTTGTCTCAATAATATCTGGCGAGATTTTCAGGCAGGTTTCAGCGGGTAGTCAATTTCTACAGGCGGGTGATCCATTCCCGGATTGTCACCATTTAACACCGACATCTTATAGCAGGCATCGAATTAAATGCTCAATCGTGATCCTGCTTCCTAATTCTGATCGAAACCGGCGGGAATTTCCAGTAGTCAGCACTATTTATAAGAGTTCCTCTCTCATAAACGAAGTGAAATTATTAGTTTAGGGAAATCTTACTCTAAATATAGTCTGTTATTGTGGATATAAACTTCGACGGAACGGGGCGTCATATAGCGGACACTTCTATTTTCATGAATTCGCTGCCGGAGATCGGTGGATGAGATTTCGATACCCGGCATGGTGACCCAGAAGATTTTCCGGTCGATGGCTGCGCCGAATTTCTGCTTCAGCTCGGTCAGGTCTGGTAGACTAATGTTAGGGCGATTGACGCCGATCAGGCTGGCCAGTTCCAGAATGGCTTCCGGTTCGCGCCAGGTATGCAGGTCTCTGACCGAATCCGCACCGATAATCAGAAAGAACTCGTCCTGCGGGTGCAGAGCCTGCAGTTCCTGCAGTGTGACGACTGTATAGCTGGGACCTTCGCGGTGCAGTTCCAGATCGTTGATCAGAAACGCAGGGTGGCCGGCGATCGCGAAATCGAGCATTTCCCGGCGCTGTTTGCCGGAAGTGACATTTTTGCCTTCTTTGTGCGGCGGGTTTCCGGCGGGGATGAACCAGATCTGATCCAGTTCACATTGCTCGCGGCACTGTTCTGCCATCAGGAGATGCGCATTGTGCACAGGGTCAAACGTTCCGCCTAGTATTCCAATACGCATTGATTGATCGTTTCTATCCCGAATTCTGCTTCAGGCTGCGGTTCCGGTTCGCCATGAAGGAGGTCGAGGAATCTTTTGTCGCGAAAACTCGATAGTCGAGTTTGTTTGTTGAGTTCAGCAGGGGAAAGAGTTACAAAACAAAAGAACCCTTTCCCCTAGTATATCCAGCTGGCGTGATGAGTAAACCGAAGCAACAGAGCCTGTTTGAAGAAGAGGAACTTCCCGAAAACCCGATGCCCTGGGAGCGGGAGTCGGCCCAGGATCTGTATCTGGCGGAAATCGTCCTGAATCGCCCGGTGGATCGCGTCTTTCATTACAAAGTACCGGAAGAGCTGAGACCGCTGCTGCGGGCGGGACATCGCGTGCAGGTTCCCTTTGGCAGAGGAAACCAGCTGGCGCCCGGGTATTGTGTGGGGGTGGGACCTGGCGATGAGAATCTGCCCAGTGTGCGTTTGAAGTCGGTCGAAGCCATTCTGGACAGTCGCCCGCTGTTCAATGCCAAAATGCTGAAACTCACACGCTGGATTGCTGACCGGTATCTGTGCAGTTGGGGACAGGTCCTGGATTGCGTGGTTCCCGCGGGAGTCAAAAACCAGGCCGGGACCCGGATGGTGACAGTGTTTGAAGTGGTGCCTGTGCCTGGGGAAGCAGAGCAGAACGAAATCATCGAGAAACTGCCAGCGAAACAGCGTGCCGTTTATGATGCACTCAAGTCTGCTGCCCGTCCGCTGACGTTGGATGAACTGACGCAGGCGGCGGAATGCGGGTCCGGCCCGGTGAATTCGCTGAAAAAGAAAGCGGTAATCAGCAGTCATCAAAAACGGATGCAGTATTTTGAAAATGACGATGACGTCGTGCATGCACATATTCAGAAACAGGATGACCTGAAGCTGAATCGGGATCAGCGACTGGCTTTGGATCAGATTCTGACTGCCATTCGTGGTCAGCAGAGTGAGACATTTGTGTTGCATGGCGTGACCGGGAGTGGCAAAACCGAAGTTTATATTCAGGCGATTCGCGAAGTCGTGAGTTATGGACAGCAGGCGATTGTGCTCGTTCCGGAAATCAGCCTGACGCCCCAGGCGATTCAGCGGTTTCGTTCCCGCTTTGATTCGGTCGCGGTATTGCACAGCCATTTAACGGACAGTGACCGACATTATCACTGGCAGAATATCGCCGCCGGCAAGGTGCAGGTGATTGTCGGTGCCCGCAGTGCTGTCTTTGCGCCGGCACCGCACCTGGGTTTGATTATTATTGATGAAGAACACGAAACATCCTTCAAGCAGGAGACCGCGCCCCGCTATCACGCACGCGAGGTGGCCCGCAAGCGATCTGAACTGGAACGGGTTCCCCTGATTCTGGGCTCCGCGACTCCGACGTTGAATTCCTGGTTACGGGTGATCGAGAAAAAAGACACTTTGATTTCCATGCCTCGACGCGTGAATGATCTGCCGATGCCAAATGTGAATATTATCGATGTGCGGAACGATGTGCAGATCAGGCGGAATGAATCGATCGGCCGGGTGTTATTTACCGGTATGCAACATGCGCTGGGAGCGGGGGGGCAGGTGATCCTGTTTCTGAATCTGCGAGGTTACTCTCCCGCGCTATGGTGTAAGGGATGCGGGAACTCGGTGAAGTGCCCGCACTGTGAAATTTCGTTGACGTGGCATCGCGATAAGAATTTGGCAGTTTGTCACAGTTGTGATTTTTCTGCCAAGCCACCGACGAACTGCCCGGGCTGTGGCGCGCCGGGACTTCGTTTTGTGGGGGCAGGAACGCAGCGACTGGAAGAAGAGGTCAAAGCCAAGTTTCCCGATTATTCCTGTCAGCGAATGGACAGCGATACGATGCGCGGGGTGGGCAGTCATGCGCGCGTATTGAATGCCTTTGCCGACGGTGAAGTGGATATTCTGCTGGGAACCCAGATGATTGCCAAGGGGCTCGACTTTCCGAATGTGACGCTGGTGGGAGTCGTGGATGCGGATACGATGCTGCATCAGCCCGATCTGTTCGCATCCGAACGCACGTTTCAACTGATTGCGCAGGTGGCAGGTCGCACGGGGCGGGGGATGCAGGGGGGGCGTGTGTTTGTGCAGTCTGCTTCTCCCACCGAACCTGCGATTGTGAAAGCAGCGGAACATGATTTTCTCGGGTTTGCCCGGCTGGAGCTGGGACATCGCAAAGAGATGCTGGCACCACCCTTTTCCCATTATGCACGCGTGATTTTACGCGGTCCCCAGGAAGAACACGTGGAACACTTTGCCCGTCAACTGGCAACAATTTTGAGTGATGCAGCGGGCGAAAAACAGTTGCAGGTGCAGATTCTGGGACCAGCGCCGGCTCCCATCATCCGGCTGAAAAAGTATTTCCGTTATCATTTTCAACTGGCGGCCCTTGATGTCGACCAGATTCTGCAGCTCTGGCATGAGGTGGAAGGAAAACTGCCTCGCGAAAAAGGGATTGAGTACATCATTGATGTCGATCCGGTTAACATGCGATAACCGGTTTGAGCAATATAGATTCCGTTTCCGCAGTGAATGCGGGAGTTTCGCAATTGCATTTGCCAGTCCCGCAAGGTTGAATAGTATCAGTGTATTATAAGCCCTCAAATCCTGCGAAACGTCCTGACGAACGACGAATGAGGAAATTCTGAAATGTCAGCCCCTGAGAATAAGAATCGTTTGGATGTCTGGTTCCTTTTTTCTGCGGTGCTCGCCTGTTTTGTGATCCAGGTTGCAGCGATACACGCAGAGGATTCCCGTTTTGGTCTGGAAAAGCGAGTCCCCTGGACCACGTCGCGTGTCAAAGGCACTCCCGACCCGGCGTTGCCTTACGAAACGCAGCGGGCCTTTCCCCAACTGAAATTCAATCAGCCCCTGGCGATTGCGACGGCTCCGGGAGAGAAACGGTTCTTCGTAGCTGAGCGCAAGGGGAAAATCTTTTCGTTCAACTATGAAGATCAACAGACTTCAGAGGCCGATCTGTTTTTGGATCTGAAACTCAAAGAACCGGGATTGAATGAAATTTACGGGATCACATTCCATCCCCGGTTTGCCGAGAATCGCTATGTCTATATCTGTTATGTGCTGAAACCCGAACTGCCGGAAGGGACCCGCGTTTCGCGATTTAAAGTGCTGGATACCGATCCGCCACGTTGTGATCCCGATTCGGAAGAGATTCTGATCGACTGGTTATCGGGGGGGCACAATGGGGGCTGTCTGCGATTTGGTCCGGATGGTTATCTTTATATTTCGACGGGTGATGGCGGACCGGCTTCCCCTCCGGATATCCATAATGCGGGCCAGGATGTCAGCAATCTGCTCTCCTGTATCTTGCGCATTGACGTGGATCATGCCGGGAAAGAGAAGCCTTATTCGATCCCAGCCGACAACCCGTTTGTGAATCAGCAGAACGTGCGACCTGAGATCTGGGCGTTCGGATTTCGTAATCCCTGGAAGATGTGCTTTCATCCTGAGAACGGTGATTTGTGGGTGGGAGATGTGGGCTGGGAGTTGTGGGAACTCGTCTATCGTGTGGAAAAAGGAGGCAATTACGGCTGGAGTATTCGTGAAGGAATGCAACCGGTTAAACCGGGTTTGAAGCCGGGACCTACGCCGATCCTGCCGCCAACTGTGGCACATTCGCATCGGGAAGCACGTTCAATCACGGGCGGCTATTTCTATCAGAGTCCGCGTCTGAAAGAGTTAAACGATACCTATATCTACGGCGATTACTCGACGGGAAAACTCTGGGGACTGAGGTATTCCGACAAGCGGGTGAACTGGCATGAAGAGCTGGCCAATTCCACGTTGAAAGTAACCGCGTTTGCCGTCGATGATACGGGGGAAGTTTATATAGTCGATATTGAAGGGGGCGGTTTTCATCGCCTGGTGCCGATTCAGGAATCAGATCATAATCCGGAGTTCCCGACTTTGCTGAGCCAGACCGGTCTGTTCCAGGATACAGCGAAACATCAAGTGGCTCCCGGCGTCATTCCCTACAGCATCAATGCGCCGGCCTGGGCTGACTATGCTACCGCAGAGCGATTTGTGGCGCTCCCTGATGAGACGACCATTGCTGTCGTCAAGAAAAAAATCTGGAACTTTCCCAAAGACAGTGTGCTGGTGAAAACGATTTCCATTGAAACCGAACGGGGAAATCCCGCGAGCGCGTATCGTCTGGAAACTCAGTTAATGCATTTTAACGGGGCCCGCTGGCTGGGTTATTCTTATCGCTGGAATGAAGACCAGACCGATGCGACACTGGTTCCAGCGTCAGGAGACCAGATCAAACTGGAGATCACTACTGGTGAGCCTGCAGAGAAAACGATTTCTTATGAGTGGCCGATTCCCAGTCGGGCTGAGTGTGCGGTCTGTCATACGCCTTACCAGAACTATCTGTCGATCCTGTCATTTGAAGAACCCCAGTTAAATCGAAGTCAGAAGTACGGTGCGACGGTCGATCATCAACTGAGATCACTGGTGCATATTAAAGTACTGCCGGAATCGGTGTGGACCGATTCGAAAGGGGCCAATGCCAATTACCTGGTCGATCCTTATGATACGGGCGAAGCCTTGAATTCCCGGGCACGTTCGTATCTGCATACCAACTGTCGACACTGTCATCGGAGTAATGGGGGAGGCGGGGCGACAATTGAACTGGGGGCGGCATTGAACATTGACGCCATGAAAGTCATGGGGGTGAAACCGACTCAGGGAACGTTTGGAATTCACGATGCGCAGGTGATTGCTCCCAGCGATTCCTATCGTTCGGTGCTCCTGTATCGCATGAGCAAGCTGGGAAAAGGTCGCATGCCTTATTCCGGTTCCTCCTGTGTCGATACCCGGGGGACACGACTGGTACGTAACTGGATCGAAAGTCTGCCGGGAATATCCGGGGATTCTACCTTTGAAGTCTCTCGCTTAAGAAATCGTCAGGGACAACTGTTGTCAGATGCCGTCCAGATAGAGGATCAGGAATTTGTAAGCCAGAAGATTCAGGAAGTCCTGGGTACTACCAGCGGCGGTCTGATGATACTCAGGACATTGGATGATACGCCGATTTCCGATCAGATGCGAAGACTGATGATTCAACTGGGGACCGAACATCCCAGCGCACAGATAAGAGATCTGTTCGAACGATTTCTGCCTGCGGAGCAACGGGTGAAACGCCTGGGCGTGAAGATCGATTCTGCTGCACTGGTTTCGATTCCAGGAGATTCGCGTGAGGGAAAAAAACTGTTTTTCGAAATGGCAGGACTGCAATGTCGCAATTGTCATCGCGTGCATCAGCATGGGAAAGAACTGGGTCCCGATCTGACACAGATCGGCAAGAAGCTTTCCCGTCAGGAACTGCTGGAAAATATTATTGAGCCTTCCCGAAAGATTGACGAAAAGTATTTCACCTGTGTTGTCGTGTTGCGGTCCGGCAAGGTGATCAGCGGGCTGTTACTGAAAAAAGATGAGACAGTCGTACGACTGAAAGACGCGAAAAACGAGGTACAGGAAATCGCTCCGACTGAGATCGAGAGTCTCACCATGCAGAAAAAGTCGATCATGCCCGACCAGTTATTACGGGATCTGACTGCCGAACAGGCCGCGCATCTGCTGGCATATCTGGAATCATTAAAATAACTGGTCCTGAAATCTGAGTGATCCGGACAGAGAGGACGAAAACTCTCTGGTTTTTCGTAGTCAAATCCTTATAATTCCGTTCAGTCGCGCACTAGTTCCCTACCAAAGCTGCCACAGCTGATTTCCGGATGATTGAATTCTTTCTTTCAGGCTCAATCCGTTTTTCAATAATCTATTATTCACTGAGTTAAACAATGGCGATTCAGTTTGATTGTCCTTTTTGTACGTCCACATTAAAAGTTCCTGATTCGACCGCGGGAAAACAGGGAGACTGTCCCCGGTGTGGCACAAAACTGGTCATTCCCAATCCGTTTGCAGCGGAGGGTGGCACGCCGCCTGCTGATCCTGCTGCTGCTCCTGACGCTGCGGTTTCACCTTCGCAAGATACACCCACTCCGCCTCCTGCCAGCCAGACTCCGGAACCAAGCCCTGTCATGCCGCCCGTGAATGTGGTGGCTCCACAACCTCGATCGAGTGCCACGGCCCAGTATTTAAGGAAGCGACGAAAATCGAATGCCGGGGGAGTGATTCTGTTTCTGTTTTTCTTTGCGGTGATGGTGGGAGTCGCCGGGTACTTTTACTGGAATTTTGGACTGCGTCTTGAAGGAAATCTGGTCGCGGCGCGGATTTCGTCTGAAGCTGCCAAGGTGGAACAGCGATTAAATCCTGCGAATGCGGGAGTGTCGGAAGATGTGATCAAGGCGGTCAATCAGAATCTGCTGGAAACGCCCCGGCGAGTGCAGAGTGATCTGATGGATGTGCTGTTTTACGGTCTTGAAAAGGGGGGATTGGAAGTCCGCTTGAAACCGGGAGCAAAAACCGAACTGGTGCGTGTCGATCTGACAGGCGATCCGGCGCTGATGGATTATATCAGCAAACAGGGTGCACAACTCGATCAACCACGTGTTGCCGAACTGCAGAGTTCGTTGAAGAATTTTTACACCGACTGGAATGCATTTTTGCAGACACAAGGCGTGATGCCCGACCTGCTGCATTACCGGAATACCGTCTGTCTGAATTCAATGCTGGGTGGATTAGGTTATTTCATGGAAGCCCGCGTGAATAACAAAATCTATCCCTGCGTGCATGAAGATTTTAAAGGGGGGCTCTATTTTCTGGTACCGAAAGGAACGTTGCAGTTCAACATTCTGGGACGGGAAATGGAAAATGGCTGGAAGACATTTCCGGGGAAATATGAAGTCCAGGTGACCCAGGTATATGAATCGCAACCCTGAAGTTCCGGTTCATAAAAAATCGACAACGATGGAATCGGCGAGCAGACAACCAGCCGAGGTCAGTTTCAGATGGGTGTCCGTCTCTTCCAGTAAACCGGCTTCGAGGTTCGTGCGGATAGCCGTTTCCGCCAGCTGATGCAGATCAAATCCGTAGCGTTCCTGAAACTCACGTCGATTGATTCCTGCGCGGCGTCTTAAGCCGAAGATGATCGCTTCGCGTGCGCGTGCTTCGGGTTCCAGTTCTTCCTGATCCACAATCGGAGATTCTCCGGCTTGAACTCTTTTTAACCAGGTGATCACGCTGCGATGGTTCTGGCGTCGAATACCATCCAGGTAACTGGCGGCACCGGGACCAAAGCCAAAATAAGGATAGCCGGTCCAGTAGACCTCGTTGTGACGACATTCGTATCCGGGGCGGGCGAAATTGGAAATTTCATAATGCTGCAGGCCCGCTTGATCCAGAAACTCCAAAGCGTATTCATACATGTCTCCGGCTAGATCATCTTGAGGTAGATCGAAGAGACCGGCTTTCTCCCGGCTCCAGAACGAAGTCCCCTTTTCAATCGTCAGACCATAAGTTGAAATGTGGGGGATGTTAAGTTGTACGGCATTCTGCAGTGTCTGTTTCCAGCCTGCCAGGCTCTGGCCGGGAACGGCAAAGATCAGGTCGAGGCTGGTGTTGCTGATCCGGGACTGCAGTGACTTCACGATTTCAAAAATCTGATCTGGCTGATGGTCGCGTTCCAGAAACGTGAGGATCTCTGAATCGAACGACTGGACTCCCAGGCTGACCCGGTTGACTCCCGACTGCTTGAGAAACTCAATTTTTTCACTGGTCAGATTCAACGGGTTGGCTTCGATACTGAATTCATAATCTGCGGCCAGTCGAAAATGAGAAAAAATGCTCTCGAACAAATGGGAAAGCTGTTCAATACTGAGATGCGTCGGCGTGCCCCCCCCCAGAAAGAGTGTTTTTAGTTCGATCCCCTCGCCCAGTTCAGACATCTGTTTCGCCATCGCATCAAGGTACGCTTCGATGAGATGATCTTTTTGCGCGACAAGCGTGAAGTCACAGTAGCCGCACCGGTGCTGACAGAAGGGGACATGAAAATAAGCAGAGCTGGGAAAACTCGGGTTTAGCACAATCAGGAATCCGCTGGCTGAGTCAGCTTGTTTCCGGGAGTGATTCAGCATCTCGACAAGAGTATTGAGAGACCACTTCGCTGAACGGGGCATCACTGAAACTCAAGGCAGCCAGTATATGAGCCAGTGTCAGGATTGCATCACAGGTGGGAACTGCATCCCTGAACCAATGATATCCGGATTGGCCACCTGCGTAAACGGCCTGCTGCTGCATCATCTGAAAATAGCTGTCTGCCAGGGTGCCTGCGTGTGTGGAGATGTTCCAGCCGGCGGGAACATCATTCCACTCTGCCTGACATGTCTGATCGAGCAGGAAGTTGCGGGAAGACTGTTCCCGGGAAAGTGCCTGCATCAGAAAGCGGGATACTTTTGCATTTGGCAGGAGTGTGCCGCTTTCCGTGAAAAAAGCACAGCGACGACTGTCATCATCAATAATCAGACCCAGATCAGCGGAATCTGCCTGCAGCTGTTTCTGCATTTTTTGCACATCGTTGTCTTGGGGATTGAGCAGATCCCGTCTCTGATGTGGAATGTCGACCCAGGTGAGTTCGCAGGGCAGTTTTTCAAAGAGTGCATTCAGGGTTTCCCTGACCAGCCTCAGCGAGCAGGCGATTTTGATTTTGAGCGGTCGCAGGGCATGAAAGTATTTCTGGAACTGGGCCCGATAGGCTTCCATGGGATGAAAGGTTCGCTGCGATCCCGGTTGCCGGGAAGCGCGACCAAAGCCGCGCAGTGAAATCTGTTCGATGTTTTCCAGACCCCGTCCTGCTGAGACCGGCTGCGAATGTTCCAGCAGGAAATCAAGTCCGGTATAAGAGGGACCAAATTGAGCGCCGGTGACCATGATTGCGCCGTGGGCCTGCAGGTGGTTTGTTGCAAACGAGAGGATGGAGGGCACCGTCAATCCCAGGTCGATGACCCGACAGCCGTTGCGGCGGAGTGCACTGGCCACTCCGGTAATGATGTCTGGCGAGGCAGGACGTTCATCAAAACCGATGACCACACTTGGTCCTCGACTTTGTTCCTGACTGGCAGAGGATACAGCAGTTGCAGACTCGGGAGTGCCGTTGGAAATCGATTTTTTGGGTGCAACACCTTTCAACGGGAGCGCTTCCCAGAGGATCGTGGAAAAGGCCCCGGCGATATGAGCGGCGTGGGTCCGGTTGATCTGATTCAGATAGACGCCGCGAACGCCTTCCGTTGTATACGGGTGTTGTTCAGAGGCACGGCTGCGTTGTGTCTGCTTTAAGCGTTCGATGATCTCAGGGGACAGGTTTCCGGTATGACCTTTATGAGGACACTCGCGACATTTGGGGTAAAAAGCGGCCAGCCGGGACAGGTGGATGGCTTTCGAGATCGGGTAGTCTTCACCTGGACACTGAAAAAAGACTTCTGACGACTCCAGCAGAGCAGGTTGTAAAATTCGGGGGAGCGGGGGCAGAATCTCAGCTTTGATCTCAGGCAGAGGTTTCACTTGTGATTCTGGTTTCGATGAAATGGGAATGTGCTCCATGAGGATTTTTAGTTTTTACGGGATCCGCGGGTAGCATCTCTCGAAATCAAAGCATAAATCGATTGTAATGAGAGACAGGAAAGTTCCCTGAATTTTCAAGTCATCTCAAATCTGAGGGAGTCAATGTACGTCATCCCACTGATTTTGGTCAATAAGAGTTATCTATGAGCCAGCACGTTACCGAATTTCTGCTGAATCCTGCCGCCAGTGAGTTTGGGCCGGTTGTGGTCCTGTATGGCGACGATCGTTATATGAAGCAGGAAGCGATCAAGGCGATCGAACCGCTTGTCCTGGGTGAAGAGGAGGACACCAGTATCACCCGCTACGACGGTAAACGACTCGAAAAAGAGCTGCCCCCCTCGACCCTGTTTGATGAATTGAAAACAGTCTCCATGTGGGGAGATAAACGCCTGGTCATCGTGGATGATGCAGAGAAGTTTGTGAGCGCCTTTCGAGGGAAATTGGAGAAATATCTGGAGGCCCCTTCGAAAAGCTCATTTCTGATTCTGGATGTAAAAAGCTGGAGTAAATCAACGCGACTGGCCAAGCTGGTCTCAAAAATCGGGCTGGACCTGGAGTGTAAAGAGCTCAAAGGGGGGGCTTTAGCAAAATGGATTTGTGATACCGCCGGTCAACTGCATCAGAAGCAGATTTCCAGGGAAGCCGCTGCTTTGCTGGTCGAACTGGTGGGCACGCATTGTGGACAAATCCATCAGGAACTGGAAAAGCTGACGACTTTTGTGGGAGATCAGCCCCGGATCAGTCCAGATGATATACGTGCGGTTGTGGGGGGCTGGAAAGCGGAAACAACCTGGGCGATGACGGATGCGGTCCGCGATGGCAATATCGGGGATGCCTTGCATTACCTGGATAATCTGCTGGTGGCGGGTGAAGCGCCGCAGAAGATCCTGGGGGGGCTGAACTTCGTCTGGCGAAAATACTTTAAGGCGACACAGCAGGCAGTGCAGGGAACCCCATTAAAACAGGCGATCAAGCAAGCGGGCGTATTTCCACGTGATATCGATTCAACTGAACGCTATCTCAGGCGACTGACCCGAAAAAGGGCGGAAAAAATCTGTCACTGGCTGTTAGAAACCGATCTGAATCTGAAAGGAAAGAGCCGTTTGACGCCTCGCCTGGAACTGGAGCGATTATTGTTTCTGTTGAGTGGTTGTATCTGATCTTTTAATAAATATATTCCGATTCACCACTTAAAGCGTGCACGTATCTTCATAAACTTCCTTTCAAAATTATCGAAATCTGCGTGAAATGAATCTTGCCTTGGATTTCGGGGAGGGGTATAAATCAGAGTTGATAAGGTTTATACGAAACTCATTGACGCTGTTTGAACCTTGCAGCGATTGGCAAAGTTTCGTGCTCTATTGGGATCTCAGACGCACATTGAGGTGAAGCATGTCGTCGGAACTCTTGGATCCAGAGGAAGTCGCCAGCATCTATGAGGAAGCCCCTCTGGAAGCGGATCGGCACAAATGGATCGAAAGCCAAAAGAATGGCTGTGATCTGGGCAAGCTTGCTATCTCTGACTGGTATGCAAATCACTGGTACTATTTTTGCATCGGTAAGAAGATAGAGCATCTGTTAGGAAACAGGTGCTGGCAGGAATTCAGTGACACTCGATTTGGTTTTTTGAAGTCACTGCAGCTTGAACATGATCTGTTAGCAGACCGGATTCTTGATCGGATTTTCTGGCTGCGAATGGAGAATCTGGATATTATCATCTGGGCGCGCGAGTGGAGTTTACCACTTGACCGTGTGCTGGAAATTCTCGAATTGATCGACATTAATTCCGCACGCCTCGAACCCGTATTATCCTGATTCAATTAGTGTTTCATGGATGAATCTGCTCCACCTGAAAATGCCTCAATCAAACAATCACAGGTGGCTGCTGCAGAGAATACGCGCAAACTGTTCTCGGGACTCCGGGTTGTCAGTCTGCTGACGTTGCTGAGTCGCATTCTGGGGATGGTCCGCGATATCGGCATGGCGACTCTGTTCGGCAACGGACCGATCATGGACTCTTTCTCGGTCGCCTTCAAGCTGCCGAACCTGATGCGTCGACTCCTGGGAGAAGGCGCGCTTTCGACCGCTTTTCTGCCTACTTTTATCCGGGAACTGGAAAATCAGGGCCGCGAATCTGCGTGGAAGCTGGTCACCGCTGTTTTATTCTGGCTGATGCTCTTCTCTGTGATGCTCGTGGGAGCCGGAGAGATTCTGCTGATCTTTCTGAGCAGCCTGGAGTCGGCCAGCCCGGAAGCCCGCCTGCTCTACTGGCTGACAGGTTTACTGTTACCCTATCTGATTCTGGTCTGCATGGCGGCCCAGGTGAATGCCACGTTGCATGCCTTGAATCATTTTTCGATTCCCGCGTTGCTGCCCACGATTCTCAATCTGTTCTGGATGGGGGGGATCTGGTTGATCGCTCCTTTTTATCCAGATGCCTCTGCCAAGATTACCATCGTCTGTCTTGCGATTCTGGCCGGGGGCGTTTTGCAACTGATTTTACCCTGTCTGAAATTGTTTTCGCTGGGTTATCGCCCCCGTCTGGACTGGCAGGGAGGATTGACACAGATTCAGACGATTGCGGCGAGTATGGCACCGATTGTTGTGGGCCTGTCGATTACTCAGTTCAATACCCTGATCGACAGCGTACTGGCATGGGGACTGGCACGACCGGAAGATATCGCAAGGACAGGGGAGGTTCCGATCTGGGAAATCTTTGAATCCGGGACGGCCTCCGCGCTCTATTTTGGTCAGCGGATGTATCAGTTTCCATTGGGAGTATTTGGTGTCGCATTGGGGACGGTGCTTTATCCCCGACTCTCGCGGCATGCGGAACGCCAGGATGGTGAACTGTTAAGGCGGGATCTGCTGTTGGGATTACAACTGGTGATTGGAGTGGGATTACCGGCCAGTCTGGGGCTGTTTCTGATGGCTGAGCCGTTATCGACGCTGTTGTTTCAATATGGAGACTTTGATGTCTTCGATGCACGCCAGACAGCAGAGATGATACGTTATTACGGGGTCGGGGTCGTTGCTTTTATGGCAGTCTTGATTCTGAATCGAGGATTTTACGCCGTGGGAGATACCAGGACCCCCGTCAGGATCGGGGTGGTGATTGTATTCTGCAATCTGCTGTTAAACCTCGCCTTGATCTGGTGGATGAAGGGGAAGGGCCTGGCTCTGGCAACTTCCTTAGCAGCGATGATCCAGTCTGCCCTCAGTCTGTGGCTGATTCGGGAAAAGACAGGAGCATTGAATCTCAGGCAGTTGGCCAGTACATCGCTGCGTGCTGGGATGGCCACCCTGGTGATGTCTGTTCTCATTGGGGTTGAGCTATCTCTGCTGCCTGTCTCAGACCAGTTTCTTGCTCGGCTGATTCGCGTGCTGGTGCCCGTTATTTCTGCTGTGCTCAGCTATTTACTGCTGGCACGGTTGCTGGGATTGAATGAAATCATGACCTTGATGAAATCGGGTAGAAAACCGCCGGAGAACACAGAGTCTTGATCGCGTTCAAAACGGGAAAAACAGACAGGCCCTCCGGAGATCCCGCAGGGCCTGTGTTTATCCTGACGATGCGAAACGTCTTTTAAAATTCACCGATCACTTCACCGCCACTGCGGGTGCTGAGTGCACGATAGGTGTTCAGATCGATGTTTTCGCTGAGCGAGCGAACAGATCCGTCCATCAGCAGGGCATGTACGATCCCGGTGTGGTAGCTGCGTGCGGTGACGGCGGCATAGGTCGGGCCAGTACAGCTCTGGGCTTCTCGACAGGAGGTGTAATCACCGGCGTCGATGGCTCCCGTGGCTCCTGTTACAGCAACTTTGGTATTGGGAGGCAATGTTGTCGTAAAACCGGTCTGATGCACGCGTCCGTCGACCCATTCCGTGTGTCCGCTGTCTGGTTTATCTGATCCTCCAGCCATCAAAGCTTCTACTCCGCCGGCAGTACTGGGGATGGTTGAGGTACCGGCGCCTCCATCCCGGTTGTATGCGGTAAATGCTTTGACTTCTGCGAAGCAAAGTGTATTGGTGGTTCCATCGGTAAAGTCACGTGGTCTGGTCTTGCTGTTGGGATAGAACGCACCATCGCCGCCACTCAGGCTGGAATTAGTGAAAACACGCCAAGTGCCTCCGTTGTAGCCGTAACTGACTGGATAATGCACAGGAGTCCCGGAAGAGGTTCGAATCCTGTCATTGATTTCACTGGGGCACAGGAAAAACGGGACACGAGTATAAGCGATGCTGGGATCAGGCTGGCCTGAGTAATTTTTCGTGAAATCAATATTGTTGAACAGGTTGGCCGCGTCTCCAAAAGGAAGAATGCGAGCATGAATGGACCATTGCCCGCCTGGAGTATAGGTGCTGCTGCCGCTCGGGCTGACACAGAAAGCGGGAGGAAAGACAGTGTAGGTGGAAAGGTAATTGTGTAACGCCAGTCCAAACTGCTTGAGGTTGTTTTTGCATTGACTGCGGCGGGCTGCTTCACGTGCCTGTTGTACTGCAGGCAGCAGTAATGCAATCAGGATGGCGATGATGGCGATCACAACCAAAAGTTCAATCAGTGTGAACCCTCGTTTGTGCTGACCGTGGGTTTGGCGGGAATCTGAGTGTTGCCCCATTTCTCTTCTTTCTGGTGAAAAGGTGAAGTGGCAACGTGCTCTCAGGTATGCATTCTTGCAACGTGCATACAGATTCCGGCGGGTATCTGAAAATAAGCCGTCTTGCCGATAATTCAGGAAAATCTAAGAGACTTGGTGTCAGGTCTTAGTTGACACTGAGTCTCAGGATCATTATGTTATCGGTCAGTCGAGCGAGTTGCAAGGTTCCCTTAATCGTTTTTTCGCATTTCCAATGCAAACAGATCATTGAGGAACTGCTGTTCAAGCGGCAGCCCTTTCGGCTATGCGGAAATAAATTTAGAGCATTTCAATAGGTAATGGTGGGTTTTCACGATTGCCTGGGGCGTATTGACATGCGATTTTTGAAATCTCTTAATTTTGGTACGTATTTTACTATGAGCGAACAAGAAAACATGGAACGCCCGTCTCCAGCATCTATCCCTTCCACTGAGCTTCCAGCAGAGGTGATCGGTTCAGACACGATCCTGCAAGGCAAACAGGAAGTATTGATTCAGCATGGGGAGACCACATACCGTTTGAGAATTACTCAGAACGGGAAACTGATTCTCTGCAAATAGCACTGAGTGGGTACCCGGCAGAGAATTGAGCACAGGACAGCAGAATTGTCTGCATGATCACGTTATTTGGAAAATGCGATCTGCAGACTTTCCAGCATATCCTGTTCCAGGGCAGGGTCTCTTCCCAGTGGGATCCAGCCGACCGGGTTGCTGTGATCCTGGACCAGATTCAAGTCGCGACGCAAACTCAGATCCTGTTGAAATGTTGCTCCGCCTGGCGCAGTGGAGAGATTTGTGTTTACGTCTTCAATTTCTTTGAAGGCTTCGACTCCCAGCAGATAACCCCCTTCCACAGGTGTTACGCTGATAAAGGCGCGTCGGCGGATCGATTGCAGACTGCTTTCCAGTCGATTATCAAATCCGACCGTATCCCCATGCCAGGGTTCGAGGAAGTTCGCACCAACTTTGTACTCGGTCTCTATGCGACCATCCAGCTTGTTTTCGCGCGCGATGCCAAATTTGTAGTTGTGAATCGTATCGACCACGCGTTCCCAGACGACATCCTGATTGGTTCCCGAAATCTGAATCGGATTGCTCACGGCGACAGGCGCAGGTTGATTCCCGCCTGTGACACAGCTTGTGAACAGGATGCATAACATCAGCAATTTGATAAGGTTACAAGTCATTTACGGATGCCGTCAGTCAGACTGCATTTTGATCGTTTTGTAATAGACAGGCACGATGAGAGTGGTTTCTCAGTGGTCAAATTTGATGGGACGGGGATAGGGATTGCCTTGAGGTTTCCTCAAACAGCTGCCAAGTTTCCCAGATTAATAAATCTGAGGCAAGATCACTTTGAAAATCCATTTGTAATGTTTGTTCAATAACTTCTGCAGGCTACTCTCCCTATTGGTTTCTGTTTAGAATCGTCGTTTGAAGTGATTGATTTACAACGTTTTAACCTCAATACAGGTAGCACCATGGAATACTTTGCAGACGTCCCGAAAATTGAGTACGAAGGTCCCCAAAGCAAAAATCCACTCGCCTTCAAGCATTATTGTCCCGAAGAAGAAATCGAAGGCCAGACGATGCGGGATTTATTCCGCTTCAGTATCTGTTACTGGCATACGTTTCGGGGAACCGGCAGTGATCCCTTTGGTGCCGGCACGCTGCAGCGTCCCTGGGATGATGGTACCGATTCCGTCGAAAACGCGCTCAAACGTGTCGACGTGGCTTTCGAATTTTTTGAAAAACTTCAGGCTCCCTACTACTGCTTCCACGATAAAGACGTCTCCCCCGATGGTGCGACCCTGAAGGAGGCCAACGAGAATTTCGATCGGATCGCCGACAAACTGCTGGAAGCCCAGGAACGAACGGGCATCAAGCTGTTATGGGGGACTGCGAACATGTTCTCCCATCCACGTTTCATGCACGGCGCAGCGACCAGCCCGAATGCAGATGTTTTTGCTTACGCAGCCGCCCAGGTCAAAAAAGCAATGGAAGTGACACATAAACTGGGGGGAGAAAATTATGTGTTCTGGGGGGGACGCGAAGGGTATATGAATCTCTTCAATACGGACATGAAACGGGAACTCGATCACCTGGCCCGTTTCATGCATATGGCGGTTGAGCATGCTCAGAAGATCGGCTTTAAAGGACAGTTCCTGTTCGAACCCAAACCCAAAGAGCCCACCAAGCATCAGTACGATTTCGATGCGGCTGCCTGTCTGAATTTCCTGCGGGCCTATGATCTGCTGGACCATGTCAAACTGAATATTGAAACCAATCACGCAACACTCGCCGGTCATACGATGATGCACGAATTGGTTTACTCTTCGATTCAGGGTTCACTCGGCAGTATTGATGCGAACACGGGCGATCTGCTTCTGGGCTGGGATACCGATCAGTTCCCGACCGATATTTATCTGACCACGCAGTGCATGCTGGCAATTCTGGAGCAGGGTGGACTGGCGCCGGGGGGAGTCAACTTCGATGCCAAGGTCCGTCGCGAAAGCTTCGAACCGATCGATCTGTTCTATGCACATGTCGGCGGCATGGATGCGTTTGCCCGGGGCGCAAAAATAGCTGCCCGGATTCGCAAAGACGGTGTCCTCTCCGATTTCGTAGCCAAACGATATGCCAGCTATGATGACGGAATCGGGAAACAGATCGAAGCAGGGAACGTCTCTTTTGCTGATCTGGAAACCTACATGCTGGAAAAAGGAGATTCCGCTGCGAATATGAGTGGCCGTCAGGAGTGGATCGAAAATGTGATCAACGATTACATTTAAAACGGTGACCAGATTCAATTTCGAACTGAGGGCCCCCTGTGTTTCTGAGGCACAGGCGGCCCTCTGCATTTCGTCCCGAAGATTGGGAAAATTCAGAAAAATTCTCCCCGGCTGTCATCCGTGAAGTATGCTTGATGCGGGACTCTCTTTCATAAAGCGACAGTTCGTTTTTTTGATTGCTGCTGAAAGTCTGCGCGACAAGCGCGGAAGTTCCCATTGTCAAAAGATCACTGTTTGATGATTTTCAAGAGAGGTGCACAATGGTGGAAACAATTCAGGATACCTGGCGTGAATATTCCACTTTTTATATCAGCTATTTGAATAAACGGTGGGATAATATCTCGCCCATGGAATACGGGATTGTGCTGGTTTCCATCGCAGTGGTTGGCTGGCTGTTGATGCGAAGTGGTGCCAGAAAAGCCTGAGCATCCGGCTGTGCCCGCGATGCAGAAACCCCGCTGACAGTTTTTGTCACACCCCCAACGCGTGAAAATTCTTTCCCGTGGATTCCTCTTGCCCCCATTCCGGAAATGATTAAGATCTCCCCTCCTGCTGCGGGGGACCCGTTCTCCGGCAGATCACAAGACCGGCTGTTTTTCCTTTTTTTTGAAAAACGAGGCAAACAGTCAGGCCTGTGAATGCCGATGAATTTTACAACCTGCCTCAGGCAGTGATTATTTTAGCTTCAATACCCGTGTCATCGTGAATTTTTTGTTTTGATTTAATTCACCCATCGACGAGTGTATTGACGATGCATACAATGAAATCAGTATTCTGTCGTATCAAATTCCGTCGGAGGATCCTAAACCTTAGCATGGACCGGAATCATTAGTGGTGAGTGCCAGGCACTACCCGATTCGCCGTCCTTCTTGCAGCGACCCCACCGTCGCAATGTTATGACAGCAATACGATGAAAGTCGTGACCTCTACAGAGGCGCGGCTTTTTTTATTGCGCGGACCGGAATAAAATCGTTGTTCACTGCAACGGAAGGTCAGTGTTGAATTTTGAATAAATCGGCTTCAATTCTTGCTGCCAGGCGGTTTTCATGTCACACTTTAGTATTCTTTGAATTAATCGCACCACTCCAGATTCTGATACTGTTTCATGAATATCTCGAAAAGCTCACTGGGCCGCTCATTTTCTCATTCAATTCTGAAATCGTTTTCGCGCTCCCGACTGTTTTCCAAGGGGAGCATGTGGATCTGGCCGATTGCCGGCACAATCCTGCTGCTGATTCTGGGGTTCATCGTGCGCTCTGTTGTGGAAGAATCCGCCAGAGAAACGGTTGCTAATAACCTGCAGACCATTCTGGATGCAGATGTTGCGGCCCTTGAGATCTGGCTGGAGCGGGAAGAATCCCTGGCAGAAGTGATGGCGGAAGAACCGCGGGTGCAGAAGCTGACCGCAGAACTCGTTGCCTTGAATCAACAGAAACCCGATGACCGCGAGGCATTACTGCATTCCAGGGCGCTTGTGGAACTGCGACAGGAATTCGAATCGGAACTCGAACATCTGAACTACCTGGATATCGGGCTGTTCAGCCTGGAAGGCCGGGTATTAGCGTCTGCCCGCGATGAACCGATCGGCCGTGCAGATTTACCGATTCAGGAGTCGGCGCTGGAAGCAGTGAGACAGGGTAAGGCGACCGTGACGCGACCCTTCGAAAGTGTGTTCGTCCGCAAAGATCAATCGGGGGAAATCAAGTCTGGATTACCTACGATGCTGGCAATGGCGCCGGTGAATAATGCCGACGGGAAACCGATCGCCGCGCTTTCCTTGTTGATTCGTCCGGAAGTTAATTTTACACGAATTCTCTCGATCGCCCGTGCCGGGAAAACCGGGGAAACCTATGCGTTCGATAAAGCAGGCGCGATGTTATCCCAGAGCCGTTTCGACGATGACCTGAAAATGATCGGACTGATTCCTGATCGTGCCGATGCACAATCGATTCTCAATGTGCAGATCCGTGACCCGCAGGTCAATATGACGGAGGGCAAGCGCCCCGCATTAAGACTGGCGGATCGCCCTTTAACCCGCATGGCAGCCTCGGCGGTGCAGGGAGAAGCCGGCATTGATGCGAACGGTTATCGCGATTATCGAGGCGTGCCCGTAGTCGGTGCCTGGGTCTGGCTGCCTGAATACGATTTAGGAGTCGCCACCGAGATGGATGCCGCAGAAGCATATCGACCACTCTATCTGTTGCGTTACAGTTTCTGGGGACTGTTCGCGCTGCTGGTTCTGGGGGCGATCGTGATTTTTGTCTTCACGATTATCCTTGCCCGCAAAGAACAGGATACCCGTCGTGCGGTGATCAAAGCCAAACAGCTCGGGCAGTATGCGCTGGAAGAAAAACTGGGAGAAGGGGGGATGGGCGTTGTCTATCGAGGACAGCACGCCATGCTCAGACGGCCGACGGCGATCAAGTTACTTGATATCGAGAAAACCACTGATGAAGCCGTTGCCCGCTTTGAACGCGAAGTGCAGTTGACCAGCCAGTTAAATCATCCGAATACGATTGCCATTTATGATTATGGCCGCACCCCGGAAGGTGTATTCTATTATGCGATGGAACTGCTGGAGGGCATCAACCTGGATGATCTGGTGAAGCGGTATGGCCCGCAGCCGGAAGGTCGGGTGATCCATCTACTGAAACAGATCGCAGGTTCGCTGGCAGAAGCGCATCAGTTGGGCGTCATCCATCGCGACGTGAAACCGGCGAATATATTTCTGACGCATCGTGGCGGCGTTTACGACTTTGTCAAGCTGCTCGATTTCGGTCTGGTCAAAGCCGTCGATGGCAGAGAGCAGGCCTCGTTAACCTCTACCAATTCGATGGCGGGCACGCCGATGTACCTCTCTCCGGAAGGCATCAATCATCCCGACGCCGTCGATGGCCGCAGCGATCTGTATGCATTGGGAGCAGTCGCCTATTACCTGCTGACGGGGACCACGGTATTTGACGGAGAGTCGATCATCGAGATCTGCATGAAGCACGTGCAGGAACAGCCGCAAAGTCTCTCGGAACGCCTGGGCAAACCGGTCTCCGCCGATCTGGAACAGATCGTCATGCAGTGCCTGGAGAAGGACCCGGAAAAACGACCGCAGAGTGCGTATGAAGTGATTCTGGAACTGTCGAAATGCCAGTCCGACGGCAAGTGGTCGATCCAGGACGCCAGCCAGTGGTGGGACCAGCAGATGCCAGGTCAACCCACTCAAGGTCAGGCAACACAGATCCAATCCGGCGTTCAAGGCAAGACATCAACCAGCTCCGTCGCCGACGCAACACTGATTGTGAACCTGTCGCAGGACGAGTAACTGCAATTTTGTCTGACATGGTTCTATAGGCTGCCATTATGTTGGACCGCTATTTTCCTGAAAAGCGGTTTGCTTTTCGTTTTTTCTGTAAGTCATCCTCTGTTCAAGTTACTAATACTTGTGGAAAGGAGAGTCGACTTGCTGAACGAAGACCAGAAGACGCTGTTCATGAAGTGGCTGGACGAGCATGGCTCGGCGGTCATGAAGGTAGCACGCGCCTACACTCGCACCAGTGAAGAGACGCAGGACCTGGCACAGGAAATATTGCTGCAGGCCTGGAAATCCTTACCCCGGTTCGAACAGAAGTCGAGTGCCGCGACGTGGTTTTATCGCGTGGCACTGCAGACCGCGATGAACTGGCAACGCAAAGAGAAGCCGCGCCGTAAAAATCAAGAGCCTCTGCTGGAAGTTCATACCGTCATCACGGAAGGTGTGAATTCAGCCGAAGCGGCACAGCAGCGGGATACCGTCGAACAGCTGTACCGCGCGATTCGTCAGTTACCCAGAACGGATGCTGCTCTGGTGCTGCTTTACCTGGATGAACTGAGTTATCGCGAAATGTCCGATGTCTTAGGGATCTCAGAAAGTAATGTGGGCGTGAAACTGAACCGGGCGAAACAAAAACTGAATGAACTGATGAAAGGGGAATCCGATGGCTCCTGATGAATTTCAACAAGCCTGGCAGGCACAGGCGTCCCGGACACGTGTCACCATCGATGCAGATTTGCTCCGCCAGGAAGTGCAGCGCGACCAGCAGGATTTCCGGGCGAAGATTTTCTATCGCGATTTTGGGGAAGTGGGGGTCGCTTTAATGCTGATTCCCATCTGGATCACTCTGGGAGTCATGACGGAATCGACCTGGTCATGGTATCTGACGGTGCCGGTCCTGATCTGGATGGCCGGCTTCATGCTCGTCTATCGCCGACGTCATCAGCAACAGCCGAGTGAACCGGATGAGCCGCTGCTGAGTTGTGTGCAACGTTCCATCACTGAAGTGGATGATCAAATCTGGTTGTTGCGGAATGTCTTCTGGTGGTACCTGCTGCCGCCCAGCGTTTCCATCCTGATTTTCTTTGCGCATACTTCCTGGTTAGCACGGTCGGGAGGCGAGTTGTATGCGCTCATTTTCTTCCTCCTGCTCGCTGGTTCTCTGGTGGCAGTATATTCCTGGGTCTATTCTTTAAATCAACGGGCGGTACGTCTGCAGCTGGAACCTCGACGCCAGGAGTTGTTGACGTTGCTGACCAGTCTTCAGGATGAAACAACGGGGAACGCCGCACAGGATCAAATCGCGCTGCCGGGATTGCCCTTTACGGACCAGAAGCTCTGCATGCCACGTACTTCCCCGGTCCGAATTATCATCGGCGTGTTCGTGCTGCTGTTTATCATCATGCTGCTGGTAGTATACCTGATGAGCGCAAACCTGCATTTCCTGTCAGGTAAAAACGATCCCAGAATATCTCCCTTCGCCGCAGTACGCTGGCAGGAATCCCAGCCGGAAGTCAAAGTACAGGAGGAATGGTATCAACTCGTGTCGTTGAACGGCATCTCTGCCTCTGAGATCGTGGATTTCAGCAAGCAGACCTACGACGACAAGTGGCAGAAACGGTTCGAAGAGGACCTCGTCGACCTCCTGACCCGCATGGGCCATCCCCCTGAAGACCGGGTGACGCTGGAAATCCAGTCGCTGGATTCAGCCGAAAAAAAGACGCTGAAAGAGGTCCCCATGACCTACGAAAACCGCCGGACCATCCGCAACGCAGCGCGAGAGCGGGAGGGATCGAAGCCGTGAGATTAGCGCCGGCTACGATCAGCAAACGATGCAAAACGTAAAAAAGATTGTTCGTGGTCGATTGGAACGGGTATTATCAACAGAGCCGAATTGGATAAAGGCAGGAAGCTGAAATAAAGAGACCTGTGTTTTCCTTTAGTCCAGACACAAAACACGCCGGGTGCCACAGTTGGCTTGGCCCACTCATCAATCGCTCCTTTTTATTGAGATTTAGATTCGACCATGATTCAACAAACCAGATGGAAACGTGTCCCCGCATTTTGGATTCTATCTCTGATCGTTGTCTTTTTTGATTGCTCGTTGCTCCCTGCGGAATGGAAGCAGGCCCCTTGTCTGGTTGCTGAGAACGGTCATGCCAACATTCCGATCGTGGTCTCAGAAACCGCCTCTGCGCAGACGCGAGGCGCTGCCGATGATCTGGCTCACTATCTTTCAGAAATCACGGGCGCTCCCTTTTCAGTGAAAACCGGTAACGGCTCAATGGGCCTGGCAGTGGGATTACTCAACGATTTTCCCCAGCAGAACGCCGCCCCTGACTTGGATGGGAGCAACTTCAAAATTAAAGATCGTGAAAAGTATTGTATTCGCTCCCATGAAAAGGGCATTTACCTGCTCGGCCTTACAGACCTGGCCGTTGAACATGCGGTCTGGGACTTCCTCCATCGACTTGGATATCGCCAGTATTTTCCTGGTTCGCACTGGGAAGTGATTCCACGTCAGAACACGTTACAAATTAATCTCAATGTGATCGAAGCCCCCGATTATCAGAATCGAGTCATCTGGTATGGATTTGGGCCCTGGGATTATGCAGCCGAACCGTACCGGCGCTGGTGTCAGCGGAACCGTGCTACTTCAGGAATGGCACTGAAGACCGGCCATTCCTATGGACAATTCATCCGCAACAATCAGGCGGAATTTGACGCGCACCCTGAATATTATGCATACGTTGATGGCCGCCGCGATGTTCGTGCCCAGGCAAAGTTTTGTATCAGCAATGCGGGATTGCAAAAACTGATTGTGGACTCGTCATTACGCTACTTTGCAGAAAATCCAGAGGCCGACAGCATTTCGCTTGACCCCAGTGATGGCGGAGGCTGGTGTGAATGTGAGGCGTGTCAAAAGATGGGGAGTATCAGCGATCGCGCTTTAACTCTGGCCAATCAGGTAGCAGCAGCCATTAACCAGCCGCAGGCGGACGGTGATACGCGGCAAAAATATGTGGGTATGTATGCGTATGCTTATCATTCGCCGCCTCCTGCCATCAAAGTCCATCCGAATGTCATTATCAGCGTGGCCACCGGATTCCTGCGCGGAGGTCATACACTTGATGATATTATCAGCGGCTGGTCAGAACAGGGAGCCCGGATCGGTATCCGTGAATACTACAGTGTCTATACCTGGGATCACGATCTGCCCGGTCTTGCCCGTGGTAGCAGAATTGATTATCTGAAATCGACGATACCTCAATTTCATCGACAAGGTGCCCAATACATGTCAGCCGAGTCGAGCGATAACTGGGGGCCCAATGGTCTGGGGTATTATCTGGCAGCACGCATGTTATGGAACCTTGACGAAGCCCGGCAGACAGATCAGCTGACAGACGATTTTTTAACACGTTGCTTTGGTAAAGCCAAACCGCCTATGGCTCAATTCTACGAGCAACTGGACGGCTCGCATTCCCACCTGGTGGTCAGTGATCAATACGGTCGCATGTTTCGCTCCCTCGCTGAAGCGAAAAAAATGGCTGTTTCAGATGAAGTCCATGCGCGGCTGGATGATCTGATTCTATATTGTCATTATGTAGATCTGTATGAGCGCTATCGCCAGGCATCCGGCGCACAACGGCAGCAGGCATTTGAACAACTGATTCGCCACGCTTACCGCATGCGAAAAACGATGCTCGTTCACAGCAAGGCCGTGTATCGCGATGCCGTCAAGCGGGATAAGCAGGTGAGTATTCCGGAAAATGCGCAATGGCATATTCCCGAACCGCAAAATCCCTGGAAGGAAAGCACGCCGTTTTCAGAAAAAGAATTACAGCAGTTTCTTGAGGAAGGGATCGCAGCGTATCCACTCACAGAACTCGATTTCAAGCCTGTCACTTACTCCGACGAACTGGTTCCCGCTGGAAAGCCCACTTCTCCTGATCAGCAACCGGGAGTTTTACAAAGTGGCCGTGGTGTGCAGACTTTTTATACGTATGTTTCAGACACGGCAACGCCCATCGAACTACAGGTGACAGGAGGGTTGATCGCCCATTATCGGGACCGGGGTAACGTGAAAATCGAACTCTGGAAAATTGGCGGGGCCAGTCAGACGGGAGAACGGGAGACGTTCGTGATGAAAGATCAATCGGTCCCGCCCGATGGAAAAACACGTACGGTTCGATTGCCAACCAGAGAGACGGGCATGTATCGCATTACGGTATCTGATGGAGGTGATAGAACGAGCGTGAACTGGAAAGCCGGGCAACTGATGGTAATGCCTTCCAGCCTGGATGAACCAATTGTGACATCGGGGCGCTGGTCACTTTATTTTTACGTCCCTCAGGGTACGAAAGTGATTGGCGTTCACGGAGGAGATCGCGGCAGTATTCAGGATCCGACGGGTAAAGAACAGTTCTCGTTCAAGGATCGCAAAGCGAATTATTACAGCATCCCCGTCCCAGCCGGATCGGACGGCAAATTGTGGAAAGTAAACCAGGCAGCCGGCCCCATTCGTTTATTAACGGTCCCCCCATACTTTACCAGGTCTGCTGCGGAGTTATTGCTACCGCGTGAAGTACTGCAGGCAGACAGCGGTTTGGATGAGTAATAAGGGGGAGCAGGGGGCATGTAATCGACTCCTGACCCATTCAATGAACACCTTGTTTACGTCCAACTAAAACGGACCAGGCAGATTCAACAAACTGATCGTTTTTAGAAATATCAAGACAGTCTTTCAGGCAAGAGACAATTCACGCTCCTGAATCAAGATCGAATTCATCTAAGGGTTTCGTAACATTGTAAATAACCTTTGCCACATTTTCTGCTAGATAAAGAAGATTTAAAAGTTCTTTTTGCTTATGTGAAATACAATCTGATTGTTCTAATTCTAAGGAAGAAAAAAGGGGTCAGGAGTCAAATAAACGACTCCTGACCCCTTATTATATTTACCCTTATTATATTTATTTCTAAGTGAAATCGGGCATCGATTCATCTCTGGTTTCTTCGTGGCCTCTCGGTTTCTCGCGTTCTCTCTGTCGTACGATATGGCTGGTCAAATTAAAGGTTGTGACATGGTTGACGTGTCGTACTCCCTGGATTATCCAGAGCGTGCATGTGATAGCGAGGACACCAGCCAGAGCTTTGATTCCCTTTGTGCCAAGCGATCTGGCAATAGCGATAAAAGTTCTGGATTTAGCGCGATGGCGAAAGCTATTCATCGGCTTTACTTGGCGCCCTGCTTCAAGGTCAACAGCGGGAAACCAGCAAGCAAGAAGAACACCGCCCAGAAACATTGCGACAAAAACAGGGCCGTATAAAGCATCGAAGAAGTGTTTTTCTGTCTTAATTACCCAGTTGTCTGGCGATTCCTGTTCGATCAGTTTAGTGGCTGTATGAATGGCAGATACTTCATGTGAGTCATACCGCATCAGCGGCTGGGATTCATCTCGAATAATCAGATGTTTCTTGGCAGTGTTTGTTACAATCTGACGCACATCTATTATGGAAATTTCGCGGGGAGTAATGGAGTGTTCGTCTATCTGTTGCGCGGGAAGCTGATAAGCATCGTCGGGAGAATTGATGAGTTGCGCTGCGTGTCGATCCACAGTCTTCATAAAGTAGACCGATTGGTTTTGGCCAAAAACTTTGCCATCACGATCTATAACTGCGAATCCCGTTTCGTCGCTGAACGATATTGTCACAAGCCTGATCTCCTTGGTTTAGATTCCTGGATGAACATAGAATGTCAGTGTACGATTGCTGTGCTGGGATTCAAAGGTTTTTTCACAAAATGGTACAAAACCATTACCAGGCGATTCGTATCGGGAGGATGATGTCTCAAGCGTTGAGATGATTCCACAGCCAGAGCAGGTTGTAGTAACAGAGGATAAAAGGTGTCAGCGACGAATGGCACTGCCTGTTGTTGTGAAAGAGTTTGCGTTCATACA
>TARA_R110000868_G_scaffold262401_2_pt1 | contig 132716 bp, 139 predicted proteins | sample TARA_R110000868 | Tara Oceans TARA_R110000868 (sample SAMEA4397489) | marine metagenome | biome: Polar Biome; feature: [SRF] surface water layer (ENVO:00010504); material: water (ENVO:00002006), including particulate matter (ENVO:01000060) such as... | depth 5 m
AAATTTTAAACAACTTGCTTGGCGTAGAAATTGCAGTCTACAATAAGCATAATATATAAAGATAAAAACAAGGACTGGTGAAATGTTACATAAAATACTTATCACAACAGCTTTAACGCTCACACTACCAAGTGTTGCCATCGCAGCTTGCTTACCAGCAGAGCTTTGCACCAAAGTTTCAGGCCTTACTGACGTGCCGCTTGGTACTTGGGGGGGCAGTGGCGATCTCACCAGCAACTATACACTTTGCGTTTACGTTCAAAACGATAATGAAAGCAATTACACCGTTACAGGTACAGGCACAGGTACAGGCAATGAATATATTGTGACCAGCGGTGCCAATGAAATTCCACTCAACATTGACTGGGAAGAAGACAGCGATCCAGGCTGGACAGGTTTAAGCGAAAACGCTACCACAATGTTTCCCAACCATAATATTTTAGATGAAGATTGCGCTATTGGTGGTAACAGTGCCAAAGTGCGTGTCACTATCCCACAAGCTAATATGGACTATGCGATTTCAGGCAGTTATAGTGGTACTGTGAGTATCCTCACCTCACCAGACTAAACAACCCACTACAATAAACATTTAAGCCCCTGAATTGGGGCTTTTTTTTAACGATTCACTTTTTTCTTCAAGCCGTAAATAAAGGCAACAACCTTCGCAACTGCTTCATAAAGCTCTAGCGGAATTTCTTCATTCAGTTCAGCTTCGGCATAAAGCTGCCTTGCCAGCGGAGGGTCTTCATATAATGGAATATCGTTTTCTTTTGCAATTTCACGAATACGCAACGCCACATTATCCACCCCCATTGCCACAATACGTGGGGCTTGTTCTTTGGCTTTGTCATAACGCATAGCCACGGCATAGTGGGTAGGGTTTGTGACCACCACATCCGCTGTTGGAATTTCTTGCATCATACGGGCACGGGCACGGTCCATACGTATCTGGCGTTGACGCCCCTTAATATGCGGATCACCTTCGGTGTCTTTATATTCATCTTTAAGCTCTTTACGGCTCATGCGCTGGTCTTTGGTATATTGAGACTTTTGGAACAAAAAATCAGCCACAGCAATAAGAAATACAAAGGCTATCACACCTAATAACATACGCACAACAATGGTTTCTACGGTGACAGAAAGGTCCATAACCGTTTTATCCGTCAGCATCAATAGTTCAATATCATGTGCTATTAAAATATAATAAATAATCGCACCAATCACCACCATCTTCGCAAAGGATTTTAAAAATTCAGCCAATGACTTCACGCTAAACATACGCTCTAAGCCCTTAATCAGCGAAATTTTAGAAAGTTTTGGTTTAATAGGTTCAACGCTTACAATCCAGCCATTTTGAATAAAACCACCCATGTAAGCAAAAAACATTAAAATAAGAAAGGTCGGCGCTAAAACTTTAAAAAGCTCTAATGACATATAAAGCATACTGTCGCCCAGCATCGCTTTATCAGAAAGGCGTTTAACCCCCAACTCACTAAAAGTACCGCCAAATAAATTAAGCAAGTCAACCCAAGCAATACGCAAGGTGGTTACAAGCGCTAACAAAATACCCAAAAGTACAAAGAGATTATTCACCTCTCTGCTTTTAGGGACATTCCCTTGCTCTTTAGCCTTGGAGAGCTTCCGCTCGCTGGGTTCCTCGGTTTTTGAGCTTTTGTCTTCGTCATCATCAGCCATAATGCGAGTTTAACGGAAGTTGCGTCTATTTGCATTGATTTTTCTACAGGTTTTGACTATTCTAGCCATATAAAGACTAGAAACATCAAAAAAACAAACGTTTAAATACATTCCCTCTACACTTTTACCTCCTGGAGGTTTCATAATGACTTTTTTTCAAACATATAAACAATGCACCCTCGCCCACCGCGCCATCGGTATAGGCATCCCTCTTTTAAGTGCTGGACTACTTGTGTCAGGTATCATCAACCAAAGTATGTTTGTAACAGCGCTTGCTTTGTCCATTGCGGTTGGGCTTGCTATTTTAGGTTATAAACTAAAGTGCCAGTTCAAAGACGACCGTGCTTTAACACTGCTTACGCTGCCTTACGCTGAACTTACTGAATATCACCTTAAAAACCGTGAAATATTTTTTGATGATATAACCATTGAAGTCTACAAAAAAAATGCAGCCAGCAATGCCATTAAGCTTTGCATAAGCGCCGACCGTAAAAGCCTTACAACCAATAAAAAGCCTCAAGCATCCTACAAAAAAGGAACCAACAAGGCTTAACACTCCTTTAATCGCGCCATAAAAAAAGCCTCCCAAGTGGGAGGTTTTTTTTCGTTAAACAGGGTTAAATAAGATTAAGCAGGCCTAGCTAATTTAATTTTTGACAGCGCATGTGCAATCACACCAAAACAAAGGCACGACAGCAGCATAAACACAGCACCAATGCCCCAAGGGAAGCCGTGTAAAAAAAAGACACCGCACAAAGTAAACGTAATGCTAGCATAGGTAAAAAAACGAACCACATCATACATAGGCTTTTGAATACCATATATGGAAAGTGTTTGCTTATACGACAAAAACAAAATCATAACAGGCACAGAAAGATAAATTACAAAAGTGGCAAGTAAACTGCCAAACGCATAAGCACTGGCTTCCATAGGGAGCTGAATATCAGCACAGAGGGTTACAGCCGAAATCACAATTGAACAAGTCAGCAGCAACATAAAAATGCCGCCTGGAAATTTTTGAGTCCGCATGGGGTTATACCTCCAGTTATAAAAAGGAAAAAAGGTGTAGATATTTATTAAAGCCATCATACAACAATGCTTTTTTCTGTCAATGCTTATAACCCTGCCCCATAAAAACTGGCACGCTTTATGCAATTATGTTGGTGGGAGAACAATTTTTGGGAGAGAATTATGCCACAAAACGTAAGCATGTCATTGAAACATCGCATGAATTACTTGATAGAACGCCAAGGTGTTATTTCAGGTAACATTGCCAATGCAACGACGCCAAACTACAAAGCGAAAGATATTTCGTTTGAAAAGCTTGTACAAAACAACGGCATGAAAATGGCGACAACGTCAGGCAGCCACTTACGTGGCAGCATTACAGGTGGCAATCACAAAATGACCACAAGTACAGAAGGTATCCGTCATGATGGTAACTCTGTCAAAATGGACGACCAAATGTTGAAACTCCAAGAAATTCAAATGAACTATCGTTTGGCAACGCAGCTTTACAAAAAGCAAGTTGGTTTCCAAAAAATGGCACTTGGCCGTAGCCAATAATTAAGGGGAAGATAAGCACATGGATTTAATGAAATCAATCGCCGTTAGCACCAGTGGTATGAATGCACAAAGCAGTCGCATGCAGGTCATTTCGGAGAATATTGCCAACGCCGAGTCTATCGTGACAGAAAATGGTGGTCCGTACCGTCGCAAACTTATCACATTTGAATCGGTGGTAAACCGCGAAACAGGGCTTACAGAAGTGGGTGTTAAAAGCATTAAGTCAGACTATGACACACCGCTTAATCGTGAGTACCAGCCTCACCATCCGCTTGCGGACGCGCAAGGTTTTATTGCCAAACCAAACGTCAGTACACTCATTGAAAAAGTGGACATGCGTGACGCTGCACGTGCTTATGAAGCAAATATGGCAGCTATTGAATCTGCTAAGGCAATGATGGTAAAATCATTAGACCTATTAAAATAAATTGTAAAAGGAAGTAACGCAGATGAAAGTTGAAAGTTTACTACAAAGTGCCCTTGGCGGGACATCGTCTCTCACAGGTAAAACGCCTTCTACAAGCAATGCTTTTAGCGATATGGTGACCAAAGCATTGTCTAAAACAGCCGACACACAAAAACATGCAGAAGTTATGACACAAGCAGCAGCGGCAGGCGAAAACGTGCCTATGCATGAAGTCATCCAAGCAGTAAGTGAAGCCGAGCTTACACTTCAAACCATGCTGACTGTGCGTGACAAAGCGGTAGAAGCTTACCAAGAGATTTTACGTATGCCTATCTAAGTGCATTTTAAATTTTATAAAAGCGCCCCTTAGGGGTGCTTTTTTTTGCCACAGTGCCCATTCTATTTAAAATTAAAGATATTGTTATTTATCTATAGTTAAATATGATATTTTAAATAAAACATACAAAGGTTTACACATGAAAAAAATTGTCTTGTCACTTTTATTAGTTAGCACCGCCATCAGCGCACATGCCATGGACGAAACACAACAAAACTGGACATACTCTTTAGGTGCTTTTAGCCATGTAAGCCCAGACTATATGGGTTCTGGCGATTATAAAGGTTCTATTTCACCATTTTTTAATGCCACCTACCAATGGGACCAGCATCAAAACTACTTTTTTATCCGCTCCCATGAAGGCATTGGCGTGCAAACCCGTTTAGGTCAAGCTATTGTTGGCACGTCTCTTGGTTACAGGGGCGGGCGTGAACGTGAAGAAAACACCAACCTTGCTGGCATGCATGGCGTCAATGAAACGGGAACTACCAATCTCTTTTTCCGCTATGGGCACAACGAATACAATGGTGGTATCAACCTTTCTAAAGGCCTTAGTGGCGACAATAATGGCCTTGTAATTTCTGCCAATGTAGGCTGTAACTGTAAATTAAGTGAAAAAGTAACAGGCTCATTTTCCGTTGGTACAGCATGGGCCGATAACACCTACATGGATGACTACTTTGGCGTTAAAACCAATGAAGTGACAGCCAATCGCACCGCTTACAAAGGGAAAAAAGGCATATTAAACTATGGCATAAGTGCTGGACTTAGTTATCAACTCCAAGAAAAACAAAGCATTGCAATAAGTGCGGGGTTAAGCAAAATTTCAAAAGCACAAAGCAGCCCCATTGTTGCAAGTGACATTCAGGGACGTTTAAGCCTTGGATACATACACTCTTTCTAGTTACAAATATCCATGCTATAAAAGGTTGTTCAAAACAGAATAACCTTTTCTTTTAAAGGAAACGCCCTATGTCCTTACTCAATTTAAAGTTCATTGATTTTTTAAATCAAATGTCAGACCCCCGCAAACAAGCCCTTATCAAAATTTACAATGACCACATCAATCTTTTTCATGAAGCGCGTGGTTCAAACGTTAAACACCAAGCTTGGGCTGGCGGTTATGCCGACCATATTACCGAAACATTTCGTGTCAACCGTGCAACCTATGAAGCTCTGTCTGCCATACGCCCTTTACCCTTTACCCAAGACAACGCCATCATAGCTCTCTTCTTTCACGATATGGAAAAACCCTTTAAATATGGCTCAGATAAGCATGAAGATTGCCAAAAATTTCAAAAGATGCACAAACAAGGTGCCTCATGGAAAAGCATCAAGAAAGATATTTTAAAAGATATGCAATTAAAATATAACTTCCGCTTCACAGACGACGAACTTAACGCTTTAAAATATACCCATGGCGAAGGTGACGATTATAGTGGAGAAAAGCACACAGCCTGCGAACTGGCAGCCCACGTGCACCACTGCGACAATACCTCTGCCAATATTTGGCGCAACGCAGGCAAAGGCACAAGCTAAGCCACTTAATACCAGCGCACAAAAAAAGCACCCTATTTATATAGAGTGCTTTTTTAATGCGCTTAAAGTTGATTTGCAATGCGTTTCACAATTTCATCGTATTTACTTGCACGCTGAAAAGTGTTGCCATCGTCCAATGTAAACAAGGCATGTTCGCCTAAGTCGTCACCATCGTGGCGTACCAATAATAAAAAAACAATAAAAGCATTATCTTCCACGGCTTCTTCGTCATTGTCATCGTCATCTGGTAAATTCTTAAAAAGTTTTTCCAAATCATTTTCATCTATGGGGCTGGGCATTTGTTTAAACAGCTCAGCCATTTCTAAAAAAAAATCTTTGGTTAAGGTACCATGCAATAGAATATCAGCTAAAATTTCATCGGATACATCATTGATCATAATATCCCCTCCATATAAGGTATTAGTGGCTAAAAGGGTTTGGATGTGCTCTTAAATTATCATAAATACATTGCGTCATAGCCTCATAATTAGGAGACTGTTCATAACCAATCATTTTATAATTTAAAGCGCATGCTATTTCAAAATCAGGCTCATCATCATCATAAGTATAAACAAGGAGCTCAAAAACAATTTCAACCTGCTCGGACGATAAACGCGGCAAAGCGCGTTCAATATCCACAGGGTTAAACAAGTCTTTCATTTTACCTACTGTATCAAATGCTTTTTGAAGAACCTTTAAATCAGGGAAACGGCTTTTTGCATAGCGCCTCATATCTTCATCAATGTTAATTTTCATAGAGATGCCTCTTCATAAAACAAATACAGGGCGTTTAAACACCGCCCTTTATTATAAAAACCATTTTTAAAGGTCGTCACCATCATCTTGTACTTCGCGTACGCCTGTAATTTCTTTCACAAACTTAGCTTTACGTGCAATTACATAAATTGCAACAGAAGCCAAAGCATAGCCTAACTCAATTAAAGCAGGGCTTTCCATAGTTTGTAAAACGCCAGCGTAGTAAAGGCCATACAATATAACGCCAATACCTACCATCGACAAAAACGCACCTAAACCACTAAAAGTTTTAGACACAATATGAAGCATCACACCTAAAGTTAACAATGAAAAGGCAAAACCGCCGACAATAGAAATATCGCCTAATATCTGAATCTCTGTTTTACCTTCAGGGCTTAATAAGGCAACAACACCATCGAAGCCATTACTTTGCAAAAAACTAAACAACGACCAACCGACAAAGCTAAGCTGGTTGTAAATAAAGTTAAAGGCAAAAAAAGTACCCACAGTCATCCAGCCATGACGGCTAAATAAAAAAGATAACATATATTTGAATAGACCCAACCCTGCACCACCAACAGCTTTTCCGGTTCCTACAGCAACGTCTGCAGCCATAGAACCAACTTTTGAGGTAAGAGAAGCATCAGCCTGCCCTTCGTTTGCCTCTACGGCGTCTTCAATTTGAGATGTATCGACTTGTGAGTTTGAATCATTATTTTGACCAGACATAAAATGCCCTCCAAATGTCATCAGAAAGTAGGAATAAGAACTATTCCAAAAAAAGGTAGAGCAGATGTTTTATAAACATAACCATGTATACACCCGAGACTTTGAAATATCAAGCAATAATCTATCATAACCAAAAAAATAGACCCTCTAAAAGAGGGTCTACCGAATGCTTAAAGCGACTAGGCTTAGTTCATTTCTTTCACAGCTTCATCTGCAAATTTACCTGCAGATTTAGCGTCCATCATTGAACCAACTACTTTTTCCGTTGCTTCTAAAGTCATAGCAACAACTTCTTTACGTAGGTCATCCATAGCGTTTACCTTCGCTTGCTCAATGCTATCCGCTGCAGCTTTAGCTTTACGGCTAAGTTCAGCTTCAAGTTCTGTCATACGTACAGCTGCCATTTTGTCAGATTCCTGACGGGCAAGTGTAACAATGTCAGATGCTTCTTGCTGTGCTGTTTTCAACTGCTTTTCGTAAGTACGAAGCATTTGTTCAGCTTCAGTTTTTAGGTTTGAAGCACGGTCCAAGTCCTCGCGGATTTGGTTAGCACGTGCGTCCAAAGTGCCTGTAAGCATTGGCGTTACAAATTTCCACATAATCACAAGTAGGCAAGAAAAAGAAACCACCAACCAAAAGATCTGTGTTTGTAAGTACTCTGCGTTTAGTAACATATCCATAAGATAACTCCTAACTTATATCAGCTGCTTAGTGAGCGGCTGGTGCTGCGTTCATTAACAAGATACCAAGTACGAATGCAAGAATCGCAATAGCTTCCACAAGCGCGAAGCCCATGAACAAGTACTTAGATAGAGCTTTTTCCATAGATGGTTGACGTGCAACAGCGTTGAAGTAGCTACCGAATACGTTACCAAGACCGATACCAGCACCGATCATACCAGATGCCGCTAAACCAGCACCTACAAATTTTAAAGCTTCCATTTCCATGATATATAACCTTTATTTTATATTTTATATTGATGGCTGAAATTCAGCCGATTTAAATTTATTAAGCTTTTAAAAAGTGCCTTCTACTAAAATAAACCGTAGCTCAGCATTGTTTAAAAGGTTTAATAAACTTCCTAGTGCAAGTTAATTGCGTCGTTTAGGTACACGCACGTTAACAACGTGAAGATGTACGCTTGAAGCAAGGCAACAACCAACTCTAAAACTGTTAAAGCAAAAAGACCTGCAAATGGCAAAGCTGCGCCAAGTACTGCAACGCCTTCCATTGCCATAAAGCCAACAATAAATGTTGCAAATACTTTAAGAGCAATGTGTCCCGCCATCATGTTAGCTGCCAAACGTACAGCGTGTGTGAATGGGCGGATAAAGAAAGAAACGATTTCAAGTGGGATAAGCACAGGCATAAGGAAAAGAGGCACACCCGATGGCGCAAATAGGCCAAAGAACTTAAGGCCGTGTTTCCAAACACCCATAATAATAACGGCTAAAAATACAGAGATAGCCATCACACCTGTTGTGATAATTTGTGATGTTGCCGTGTATGAAGTTGGGATCATACCAGCCACGTTAAGTGAAGCGATAAAAACAAACAGCGTAAACACAACTGGAATAAGGCCTTTAGCCTGTTTACCAGCAATATCTTTCACCAAACCGTCAATCATATCGTAAGTAATTTCGATAAAACCCTGAAGGCGGCCTGGAACCAATGCTTTTTTGCGCATACCAAAAGCCATAAAAAGGCCTACTAAAATAGTCACAGAAACCATCCAAAGAGATTGGTTTGTAAAAGCAATTTCAGTGCCTGGTATAACAGGACCCTGCGTTAAAGGTTCAATAACAAACTGGTGTAATGGGTTAGCCATTTATTTTTCACTCCATAAAAAAACTTATAATCGTTTTGGTTTTACCTTTCAAACGCTCATAAGTCAACATTTATTCGCCCTTTTTACCCCACCTTTTACAACATTTTAAACATAGATTTAGATTTACATTTCAAATGTTTTGTAAAAAACGACATTAACCATAAAAAAAGAGCCCCAAAAAGGGGCTCTTTTTACATATAAAACATCGATATCAGATTACTTTTTTAAAAGTATTTCAGGTGTAGACTTTACACATTGAATATTCGCTGCAAAAAAGCGTTTCAGCAAGACAGGGTCGTCCACCAAAGTGGCAACAGCCCCAGGAGCAGAAGCCGCTTTCTTTTGCGGTACAGCAGCTTTTCTTTGAGCTTCAAACATGCCTTCATAGTCCACCTTCAGCGAAGGATCGGTCACATCAAGGTTGTACATCAAAATTGAATCACCAAACATTTGTGGCAACACTTCTTCGTAATGTCCAACACCATCAATCAAACCAAGCTCAATCGCTTCAGAAACCTGAAAGCTTTTGCCTGAATAAGCACGCTTAGTATCGGTGATTTTATCACCACGCATCGCGCTCACATGCTGCTTAAAACCCTCATGGATATATGCAAGTTCTTCTTTAAATCTCGCAAGATCCTCAGGAGAAGTTTCAGTATAAACATCGTCCATTGTACTACGCTTCTCATCACCAGAGGTAACAATGCGCTCTACAATGTCAGAACGATTGCGACCACGCTCCGTCAACTCTGTATAGCCCGAAACAACACCAATACAACCACATGTCGTAAACGGTGTGGTTACAAAGACTTTATCACCCGTACAACCAATCATATAACCACCAGAATTGGCACCATTACTTGTAAAAGTATAAAAAGGAACCTTCGACTTATTCGATTCACGAACAAGCTTCATGCCCAAATTATAACTTTCAGATGGTGAACCACCTGGAGAGTCAATATGCGGTACAACAGCAACCTTTTTACCCATAATCTTTAGTGGCTTTCGCAAACCATTTTTCACATCCAGTATTAACTTATCATGGACCTGTGGACTCAACTTTTCTTCAAGTAAAGCTAAACCACGTTCTAAAACAAGCTCATCATCAAGTTGAGTTATGTCAAAAGCAATTTCAATCAACTCTGCATATTTTTCCATATTAAGATATGGCGTTACAGCAAGCGAACTACCCGCAGCCGTACCTGTATATTCAGATTTAATTTCACCATGCATTGGCAAAACCACAACCACAGGAACAACTACCTGCTTCACATCATCAATGTCAACCAAGTTAACATGTTCAACAGAAACAGAACCTTCAGCATCAATCAAACTAGCCTGTGCTAAAAGCACACTCAAGCTTTCAAGCTCTTGATCGGTCAATTCAATTTCATACTGAACATCATCAACACGGTCAGAAGCCATTTTAATAACTGCCTTAGACTGTTTTTGATTGGTAAAGCGTGTTACTTGGCCTTTAGCCACGGTACGCATTTGCACAAGTTCTGCGCGTTGAGCTTTAAGTTGCGCAACGGCTGTTTCGTACGCAATAAACTTTTCAGATTTATTAGTTTGATCAGTCATAAAAACCTCCTGCCTAAAAAGGCGTGAGCGCACAGAAATGTGCTGTAAAGTTCGGATTTAGAATTAAACCCTTTGTTTTTAAATAAATTACACCGAAGTGTAAGTGAATTTTTAAAAGTTGAAGTTATTAACTGTTAATATTTTAAGATCCTATCGACACGATTACAACCTTTAAAATACACATTATTTCAATCTTCTTTATTTAAACCTTTCCATAGCTGCCACATGCCCGCAGAAAAACCAATAAAAACAAATAGAACCACTAAAAACCCACCGGTCTGAAAAAATTTATCGGTGTAATAACCAATCACCGTACACACCAAAACTGAAATAAGTAAATTCAAGCCAAGCATATAACCGCTCCAGTCGCTCCCGCCATCAGCTTCAAGCTTGTCTTCAACCTCTATTTTTGTTTGATAGCGAGATTTAATTTCGTCAATCTCAGCTGAACGTTCATCAAGCATGGCCGATATGTCTTTTAAGTTTTTATTCTTATCCACCACTTTAACTTTTTGGGCGTCTAAAGCATCTACCTCATCTAACGCGTCTTTATTTTCTTCATCTTTTCTTGTCGTCATTTTATTTCCATTCGCTTTTTACGTCAAAAAAGAGGTGAGAACCGTTAAAATTCGCACCTCTTTCGCTTTATATTCGTCTCTTATTCGCCTGATATTCGCCTTTATTTGGCAGCAACAGCTTCAATTTGAGAGATAATTTCAGCCAAGGCATTTGTGGTCATAGCCCCTTCAATACGGCGCCCATTCACAAAGAAAGTAGGCGTGCCTTTAACTTCCATAGGACCTACCGCTTCGGCGTAGCTTTTACGTACAATGTCGCTTACTGTTTCGTTTTTCATGCAGGCATCCACGTTCGCTGGTGACATACCACCTAGCCTAGCTATTTGCTTAATACTACCTAAGAAATCATCGCTTGTCGCCCATGCTTCTCTTGTGCTCATAAACGCTGAAACAAAGTTAAAATACTCGCCTTTTGGTGCACAACGGGCCACCATAGAAACAGCTTGAGCTCTTGGGTCCCAAGGTAATTCTCGGAAGTTAAACCTTACTTTACCTGTATCAATAAACTTCTCTTTTATCTCGTGATAATATTTCGTGTGAAAGTCTGCACAGTGACCACAAGTCATAGATGCATATTCAACAACTTGAATAGGTGCATTCACATCACCTTCATACATATCAGTATCTTTTAATTTTAATAATTCTATAACTTCAGGTTTTTCCTGAACCAAGGCATCAACCGCAAATGCAGGTAACACCGCAAAAGAAGTAAATAAAAATACTGCTGCTGTTAAAATATTTTTCATAATTGTTATGACTTTCTTGTTTTTTTCTCTATATAAACCATTGCCGCTAAGCGCTGAAAACTTGCCCTTAAACTATCATCCTCAATAGACGAACAAGTGGACTCAGCATAAGCTAAACTGCCCTCATCTTCAAGTAGTTGTGGAAAAATATCGTTTGTTTGAGCATCAAACTCTTTAATATGATATTTAATTTCTTTGACTGCATTATAACCAAAATATTGATTGATACGTGCGAGTAAATAAGGCCCTTGCATACGCAAGTTTGTTGCAGCCGACCCACTATTTGTTGCCACTTTCAGCACACCGCGCTTTAAAGACATTGGGCGCATGAAAGCTGCATAAGAAGGGAATATCTCCACCCATTTTTCAAGTACAGAAACTTCAGCAAACCCACGCACTTTTGCAGGCTTCCTTAACATTTTTTGACTTAAAATAGACAATGGGCGCATTAAAAACTTCTTAACCTTTCATTTTAAAAATTATTCAAAGTATAAAAATTTAGTACTTGTAATATTTTTCTATTTCTTCAATATACACGGCAATGGAAAATTTTGCTAGCCACCTTTTAAAACACTATAAAAAAAACGCCCGTGATTTACCATGGCGTCAAAGCCCTACCCCTTATAATGTATGGCTAAGTGAAATTATGTTACAGCAAACAACAGTTGTAACCGTCATTCCATATTTTGAAAATTTCACCCAAAAATATCCATCTGTAACGGATTTATCAAAAGCATCACAAGAAGATGTGATGCACCTATGGCAAGGCTTAGGCTATTACTCACGTGCACGTAATTTACATAAATGCGCCAAGGTTATTGTTGAGAAGGGTGGTCTATTTCCGCAAACGGAAAAAGAACTTTTAGCCCTACCTGGTGTCGGACCTTATACAGCGGCTGCCATCGCATCCATCGCTTTTAACAACAAAGCAACCGTTGTTGATGGTAACGTAGAGCGTGTGATGAGCCGTTTGCATCGCATAGAGACACCATTACCCACCGCAAAAAAAGAACTAACACTGCTTGCACAAAAGCTAACCCCAAACAGGGAAAATGCTTTATACAGCAACGCTATTATGGAGTTAGGCGCTTTAATTTGCACACCTAAAAAGCCGAAATGTAGCCTTTGCCCTGTATCTCAGTTTTGCGCATCTTCAAATCAAGATGACGTTGAGTCATACCCACGCAAGAAACCCAAAAAGGCCAAAAAAGTTGACCACGGCAACGTTTATATCATCAAAGATAGTACAGGAAAATTTTATTTACAAAAACGACCAGAGACAGGGCTTCTTGCAGGTTTATGGGAGTTCCCTTCCACCGCTTGGGCTGGCGAAAGTACATATAAACCATCACTCCTAAAAACCGCCGTGGAAGAAGCTGAACACATCGGCCAAATAAGGCACATTTTCACCCATATAGACCTTACTTTTGATGTTATGTTGATGGAAGTAGATAAGCTTTCAGAAGGGTTTGATTTAGATAATTTACCCCCGCTACCAACACTTATGAAAAAAGTTTTAAAAGCGATAAACTTATAATGATTTTATCGTGTCACAAATCGTCTGTGCAGATTTTTCCCAACTATATTTATGAGCGACCTCTAAACCCTTTTTTTCATAGCCATGGCGCAGTTTACCATTGTCAAGAACCTCTAAAATAGCATCTGCTAACGGTATAACAGAATTCTTTTCATGCGCTTGAACCGATACATAATGCGCAGCATTATCACCTGCAAGTTCATACTGAAAAGCATGTTGACGCACAACAGCAGCCGTACCAAGTGACATTGCTTCTAGCAATGTAAGACTAAAAGCCTCAGCATCAGAAGGACTTACATAAACCTCAGAACAAGCCAACAATGCTTGAACTTCATTGTGCGGTAACACACCACAAAAAGTTATATTTTTTTCTAAATCTAAACTTAACACAAGGCTTTTAAGTTCATCTTCTATCTCAGCTGAAACTGCACGCCCAACAATAAACAAATGTGCATCTAACCGCTTTTCTTTCACCGCGGCAAAAGCCCTTAACAGGGTAGGATAATTTTTTTGAATATAAAAGTCACCAATCGCAACAACTTGCCCCTTATTTTTTTTAACAGGCAGGTCAACCTTAACATCACAAGCCGTTGTGGCTATGACCATTTTTTTTTGTAAAAAGCGCCATATACCCCCTGCATAAACTTGCTGCATATAGCTACCATTTGAAAAAGACTTCGGCGAAAATATAAGGCTTAAACGCGTCATAAACACAAGCATTGGCCAATAAATTTTCGCAAAAAATCCTTTTGAATATTTACCAACCTCAGGATTATTTGTAACATAAACCATAGGCTTAGGTGCGAACAAAGGACCATAATTTGCCATATTAAAGGTAACATCAGCCCCTAAGCCACGTATAAGACTTGGCAAACACAATTGTTCCCATATTAACGTTTTATAAAAGCCGCCTTTAAAAGAAACTTTTTCGAGTTTGACATTTTTAGGAATATCTAGCCTATTTGCATAATCTTCATGCGCAACAACAGAAATTTCTAAACCGCCATTTTCCGCCAATAAGGGCACAATATGATTAAAGAACACAACACCGCCACCTGACTTTGCATGCAAAGCATTTATAACAACATGAATAGGTTTATGCGACATCATACCCCCTTTTCTAACAAAGCCTGAATGGGTTTAAATGATTTTCGGTGATGGTCTGTGACACCGTACAACGCTAAACCTTCTTGATGAAGCTTTGTACCATAGCCAGCATTGCGCTCCCAGCCATAATGCGGGTAGTCTTTCGCTAAATCCGCCATCATCTTATCACGGTAAACCTTTGCTACAATAGATGCACAGGCAATTGAAAGAACTTTAGAGTCACCCTTTACCACCGCTTCAGAGACACAGGGTAAGTTTTTAGGCAAGGCATTTCCATCAACGTAAATATAGTCTACAGGTAAATTCAGCCCCGCCACAGCACGCTCCATTGCTAAAAATGTAGCCTCACGAATATTCAAGGCGTCTACCTCTTCTACACTACACTCTGCAATAGAACATTGCGCATCGCGCAGTATAACCTCGGCTAAGTCATCTCGCTTTTTAGCTGTGAGTTTTTTACTATCCGTTGCACCATAAGGGATTTTATCGGGATCAATCCATACCGCGGCAGCCACCACAGGACCCGCCCAAGGACCGCGCCCCACCTCATCAACGCCAACCACAACGTTTTTACCGCTTTTATACTGCGTCTTTTCTATGGAAAAATCTGGAAACATATTTATATCTTTAAACTTCAAAAAATTGATTAGTTAGATGAAACAATACTATTATAACCTTTATAAACAGGCCAATGGTTTTGTGCAAGTACACCCAAACTTTGGTTATCTTCACGGTAACGATCTTTATACATCCACAAGTTTGCAAGCACGTGTTGCACATATTTACGCGTTTCTGTAAATGGAATACTTTCAATGAACTCAATAGGATCTTTTTCACCTAAGTCCTTACCAATCCACTTAGAAACATTACCAGGTCCAGCGTTATAAGCCGCCACGACATGTATAATATTACCATCCAATCTTTCCATCAAGTAAGACAAGTAGTCTTGCCCTAAAGACATATTCACATCAGGATCTAGCAAGGCATGGCGCGAATACACAGGCCTGTTATGTTTACGGCGGATATATTTAGCGGTACCAGGCATTAACTGCATAAGCCCCCTTGCACCAGCATGTGATTTCACACTCGGTTTAAAAGCACTTTCTTGACGCATAATTGCATGCATCAAAGAACGATCTACAGAATAGCCACCACGTGGCTTCCACGCAGCAGGTTCTGGATATAAACCTGAATGATAAACAATTTGGCGCTCTCTCAAGTTACGAGCAAGCGACATTTGAATATTTGGTAATTTAAGCTGACTTGCAAAAGCTAACAGGCTTTCATCCATATCATATGGCACACGTTCATGAATTAATTTGAGCTCTTGCTGTGCTAAGTCATGCTCACCAATTTGAGCAAGTGCAATCACGCGTCTCACTAACGGGTCTTTAAATAAAAATGGTTTATCTTGATCACGGATAACAGGCTCTGACCAAGTCCATAAACGGTCACGATTCAAAGCTTCCGCTGCAACTTGCCCATAAAACGAGCTCTCATCTTGCGCTGCTAAATTAAGGAAAACGCGTGACATCGACTCACGCCCTGCCTCTGTATAAGCCTTAGAAGCCCAAAAAGCAGCTTTTGCAAAGTATTTACTATTACGAGGCACACCATAAGCTAAACGACGAAACATCGCAGCGGATGATTCAAACTTTTCTAACTTAAAACTTGAAAAACCTGCAAGCCACAAAGCTTCATTACGACGAAACTCTGTGTGGTTGATCACCATACGCGCTAAACGTTCTGGGCGTTTATAGTCACCGTCATTAAAAATAGAGCGTGCAAGTTTAAGGCTTACCTGCGCCCAGGTGTCATCGCCCAATAATTCGCGATTACTATTCTTAGACAGTAACAACATCGCTTTGGAATAGTATTGGCGCTGACGATATGATTTTAAATTACGCAGTAAAGCGCTGCGCTTACGGCTTGCTGTGACCGCTTGTACTTCAGCTTCGTCAGGGTCGCTGTATTTTGCTACAGAAGCCTTAACATACATTGGTTTTTTTGGTCCATATTTGTCACCGCGTGGTTTACGTTTATTCGCCAAATCATATATTTGCGGTGCCATGCTATGATCACTATAACGGTTCAACCACTTTTTCAAATCGTTATAAGGTGATTTTGTATGAGGGTGTAGCAAGCGCTCAGCAATAAGGTGTCCCATCAACTCACGGTTTTGTAATTTAGGTACAAGGGCAGAAACTTGAGAACGCTGATTTTGACGCTGTAGTCTAAACATTTTTTTATACAGCAAAACATCATTTTCAGATAAAACAGCAGGAATTTCGCCTTCTACATAACCAAGACGGATACGGTCAGGTTTTTGACGTTTATTTTTATCAACAGATTTTTTTGTACTTTGAAGTTCTTCTGCCTTTTGAGAGCTGGCAATAATGCGACCTTGCTCTGCCATAGCAGTTGCTGACAAGCAAATTGATAAAGAAAAAATACATATGAATAAAAATTTTATTTTCACTATCTCTCACCTAATATTTCTTTAAATTTAAGCAAATCCTGCCATGCAATTTTTTTAAGTAAAGGTTGTGCTAATAAACTGTCAGGGTGCATCAGCACACCACACTTTTTACCTGCAAATTCATTTTGATTTAAACGTGTTTTCAAAATCCCTGCACCAAATGTAAGCTTCGTCGCTTCTTCTCCTACAAAAATAAGACGCCCACTTTCGCCTCTGTTTTCGAGCGCATGTAACGCTGTTTTTGTTTCTGCTTTATTAAAACTACCTGCATTGGAGAAAACAAAATATGTTATTTTATCCTCTTCAATACCAATAGCTGCCAACATTTTAACAAAAAGAATTTTTGCGCTTTCCGATAACGGGTTAACCCCTTTATCCAAAGAAGAAGAAAGAACCACTTGAACTTTTGAATTTTTCTCACCAAAGCTCCACAATAAATCATCAACGCTTCTTGATTCTGAAGTTTTTTCGGCACTTTGAGATTTAATTTCTTTTTGAACGTTTTTTTCTTGAGGCAGTTGAACAGGATCTGGCACTGAAATAGGCATCGGCGAAGAAGGCACCTCAAAAGGCGCTCGTATTTTACCGTTCGTAAAGTCAAAAGGCATATCACTTACAACATCTGTTAAGCCAGCACGATGCATATCACCTAAAAGCACCTGTAATGGATTGTGATTATGCATAAAAATTACTTTTCCTTAGTTCAAAACATTTACAGATCGGGGCATAGCCGACTCTGTTGAAGACACGAAGCTTAACATTTCTAATTCTAAACGCAAGCAAGATAAAATAAAAGAAAAACGTTCCCGCACAGAAAGTATTTCAAGCCCTTCTTGCCGTTTTTCAACCGATAAGGACAAATGCTTCAATAAGGCAAGGGAATCGTTTGATTTTATGGATGTCATGCAAATATCTGGCATCATCTCTGGGTCAAAACGAACCAGATTTTCCATATAAGATTGATATAATTCAAATACCTTTTTTAGCAAAGGGTCTGTATCTTCAATATCAAGCACATCAAAAATATATTGTACATCCGCAGCATAGTGAATATTGAGTTTAGGTAAAGTTTCAGAAAAAGAAAAACGGTGAAGACCTAAAAGCTTCACTTCCATCACCCCTCCCTCAATGCCTTCGCATTTTTCAATACGCGCCTTGCAGCCCATTTGACGAAGTGATGCGAGTTCGTTGTTATAATCCGAACAAAAAACAACAGCTAACTCACCTTCATGGTCCATACAACGTTTTAAAAGCGCCTTATAGCGCTCGTCTTCCAATTGCACAGTTAACACCATATCAGGCACTAACACTGTTTTTAACGGTAAGATCGGTAACATCACCGGCCCCTTTATCGTTTGCATCTGTGTACATTTATAGCACACCACGATAGATTTATCCTAACACTCGCTTTATTTTGAATACAAAGTGACCTCTTCACACGCCCTACATGTGACAAAAAAGCCTATATTTTATGCAAATAAATACTTATTGTATTATATTTCAATGGCATAAAGTATCACAGTTGCAACACTTTATGATAAAACTACCTTTTTATACAAAAAAAAGCACCCGAAGGTGCTTTTTTGAATAACCAATAGGTCTACTTAACGCGCTTCTCGCGGATACGAGCAGCTTTACCACGCAATTCACGTAGGTAGTAAAGTTTCGCACGGCGAACAACACCACGACGAACAACATCGATACTATCAAGAGTTGGTGAGTGAAGTGGGAAAACACGTTCAACACCTTCACCGTATGAAATTTTACGTACTGTAAAGTTTGAGTTTACGCTATCGTTTTTACGTGCGATGCATATACCTTCAAAAGCCTGGATACGCTCACGTGTACCCTCTTTTACTTTTACGTTAACACATACAGTATCACCTACTGCAAAAACTGGTACTTCTTTACCAAGCTGAGCAATAGTTTCGTTATTTAATTTTTCAATAATGTTCATGGTAGAACCCTTTATTTACGCTTAGGTCTATAGATTCTTACGTCGGTTATAAGCCGCTGATCCAGAGAGACATAGCTTTGTTATATCTAATATTTTCACTTGTTTTTATTTACAAGTACGCTTCTTCTACGGCATTTACGCAAAAAAATAAAGCAAAAAATTAACTTTTTCCTAAAAACTTATAGGTCAGAACAATAAATAACAACTAACAAAGCACAAAAATAATATATACTTCATGGAAAATATGAAAGTGGTGGTTATGCTCTGGATACTTATAAGTTTTATTTCCCTTATTATTGCCTGTCTGTTTGCTGACTGGAATCGTAAGCATCAATACGAAGTATTCGCACTTAACTTTTGGCGCACCTTAGTTGCTGCCATCAGTTTGTCGCCCATCTGTTTTTTTGGGAACTGGCCAAGTGATACATCTTTTTACGTTATATCCGCATTTATTGGTGTGGTTTCAGGCACATCCGCAATGACCGCCTTTCATTTAGCTGCTAAATTTAACGGACGCATTTCTGTTTTATTTAGCGCTGTTTCCATTATACTCACCTTTACCATTTGGACACTTATTGACCCCGAAAGCCGTCAAAACTTTACAGAAAACCCATTTAAAAGTGGCGTAATTATTTTACTTATATTAAGTGCGGCGATATCACTTATTTTCATGCGCAACAAAGACAAAGCCATGCCAGAAAAAGGCTATCTACTGCCCGTTATTTTTATGGGCTTTTTAAGCACAACCATTACCATTACAGGTAAAGTCACACTTCCTAACGAAGCAACACAAGCACTTGGCACCCAAGTTTTAATTATGGGACTCATTATCTTTATTGTTCAAGCTATCATGTCTTTTTGCATTGTATGTTACCGAAACAGCAAAGGCATTGGCACCGGATTTAACACCAAAAAGCACATAAAGTGCAAAGTTTTATACTTTGGACTGATTGGGTCAAGTGGATGCGTCGTTTCTTGGGCGTCTATAGCTCTAGCACCAAACCCAGCGTACGTTGACGCCATTTTAATGAGCGCACCTATTCTAATGCTGGCTTACCATAAAATCATGAAAATTGAAGACAAGGCAAACCCTGTTGCAGGGACAATTTTAACCGTCAGCGTTATATCACTTATACTGGTGCAGCAACTTATACCTTAATCCAACAGATCAGGACGATTTGCCTTTGTTTTTTCAAGCGCTTTTTCTTTGCGCCATTTTTCAATATGACCATGATGACCACTCGCCAAAATTTCAGGCACTTTACGCCCCTCCCATTCCACAGGACGGGTATAATGCGGATATTCTAAAAGCTTTTCGCCTTTATCACTCTCAATATCAAAACTTTCTTCGTGAAGCGTTTCATGGTTTCCTAAGCTTTGAGGAATATTGCGCACAACAGCATCAACCACAACCATCGCAGCAAGCTCGCCGCCACTTAGAACATAATCCCCAATACAAAGCTCTTCATCTACCTCAGCATCAATAGCGCGCTGATCAACACCTTCATAATGTCCGCATAACAAAATAAGCCCTGCATCATGCTTTGCCAATTCACGTGCCTTGGCTTGATCGAATTTTTTACCAGATGGGGTCATAAAAACAACCCTTGCGCCAGGCGTTTTTTCCTTCGCACTACGAATACTGCTGGCAACAACGTCAGCACGCATCAACATACCCGCACCGCCCCCATAAGGCGTATCATCCACCGTATTGTGTTTACCAAAAGCAAAATCACGAATTTGGACCGTGTCTAAAGACCACAAACCTTTATCAGCAGCACGCTGCATAATAGAAACACCTAAAGGACCTGGAAACATGTCAGGAAACAAGGTAACAACTGTAACAGGGTATGGATTAGACAAAGAACTATCTCGCATATAATTAATAACCCTTCAGTCATAATGCATTGTAGGTGTACATAACAAGAAAAAAATTTAGAAGCATGCTTTCATTTTTAAAGTTTTTATGATAATGGTATACATATAAGTACAAGTAACACTTACACTTTTACACATCAAAGCACCTCACGGAGGTTTTCTTATGAACGGTATTTTATGGATAATAGGCGGCATATTTTTTGTTGCAGCACTCACACTTTACCCTATCTGGAAATCCATTCAACAAGACAAGGCAAATCCACCCCCAAAAATACCCAGTGAAAAACTCAAAGACTGGGACAAAGATGGCTGGGAAGATTAACCAGCCTTTTAAAAAGAGATAAAAAAAATAAAATCATTTCACCTACAACAGGAGAAATTAATCATGATGAATTTTAAAAAAGTACAGCCTCTTTCCAGCGATGAAATAACCACCTTAAACCGTATGCAGCATATGCCGCTTTCAGCATCTATAAGTGACTCTCTCACTAAGGCTGAATTCAAAATTGCTGATAAACTCGCACAACGGGGACTATGCAAACTTGACTACTGTTGCTCTTCAAAAGGCGTACAATACAGCATTACAGAAAAAGGGAAACGCGCCCTCATCTCTTTCAAGTCTATTACATAAACCCAATCATCGAACAAAAAAGCACCCCCCTGGGTGTTTTTTGTTTGTAATACACAAAAGCCCTCACCATATATATAACAGATACGAAACATTTTACATTTAGGGTAACCCCTATAAGGAACTTTTATGACTTTATTACCACTTGTAGCTGTACTGGCTGTTTTGGCGTTTTTAAGCTTCTATCGCTTTAGCATAGAAACACAAACACACAAACTTACCGTCAATACACTGCAACGCCCACTTAATGATACAGAGTGTGACTACATGACAACCCTCCCTGCTATGGGTGTCACCATTTCAGATGATGCAGAAATTTCATCTGCCCATGAGTCTTTACTTATGATTGAACTGGTGACCGAAACTTGGAGCAATGACGGCAAGTCACGCACTATCACTTTCACTGAAGAAGGACAAGCTCTTGCACGCCTTATGCGCGCTGACAGCTAATATCGAAACAAAAAAAGCCTCCCCAACGGGAGGCTTTTTTTTCGCTATACATTAAAATAAATCACAGCGGTCTTTTCGCTATATAAAAATGTTGAATACAGACAACTATCCAGGCAACAAGAGCATAAATCAAAGTCAGTTGCAGGACTAAAAGGCTATAAACAGCAACACTTTCTATAGATGCAGAAATTGAAAACATCTCCAAAACTTTAAAAATCACCCGCGTACCATCACTCTGAGCCCCTAAAACACCAGGTGTTAAATTAGCTAAATGCCCCAAAAAACAACACAATATTAAATTAAAAATAAAAATATAACGTTTCTTATCTTCATTTATCATAAAAGCAGATAAACGTACAACGCCCTTGGGATTTGCAAGATTTACCTTCACATGTTTAAAAAACAACCATGGCGTTAACAGATAAAAGCACATTTTAAACAAGAGCAAATGTGCCTGAGCGATAAAACGCCCAAAAGCTAACGGGTAACGCATAATGCGCAATGTCGCAAAAAGCGTCATGAGTAAAAAATAGATCCCAGCTATAGGGCCTGCAACACCAATTAAAGCGTCACAAACAAGACTTTCAGTAACGCGATGACGTACTACACCACCACCCACGCTTTGATGAAAGAAAAAGTTTGTGTCAAGCCATGTAAAACTGAACAACACATCTCCTTTTCCCACAGTATAACTCAACACATCAACACCAAAAGCTTTAGCTATAAAAAAATGCCCAAACTCATGAAATGTTGTGGCAATGTAAGGCAAAACATAGTACAGCGTAACAACACAAAGTGTAAAAACAACCCATCGTAAAGCAGCCATAACGGCACCTCGCAAATAAGGAAGTGAGATATCTTCTTGAAGATATGTAAGATAAGTTTTTCACCCAAAGGGCGTTAAAACGATTAAGTAAAAATAGAATTACTTATATTATAGAATATAACCTTTGATTTTCAAGGCTTACAGATTAAATTTATTCAGAATCTTCTGGATTGCCATTGAGTTCGGCAAATTGATCAGCCATTTCTGAAACCGTAATAGTTGAAGCTTCAGCATCTGCCGCCAAAACCACATTATCCGTAAACGGTAACAAAACATCTTTTTTACCTGTTTCCGGTACTTTAACAGCAATAATAGTTTGTGCACCATTATCAAAATGGTTACGAATGGTACCAAACAACGACCCATCTTCACGCAAGACTTTCGTACCGATCAAATCATCAAGGTACATGTCATTCTCATCAAGTTCTGGCAAAGCATCATTTGAAGCATAGAGGTACATGCCACGCAATCTTTCTGCATCGTTACGTGTGTTAACACCTTTTAGGCGCGTGATAAGGCCTTTGGATGTTGCACGAAAGCTAGAAATAGAAAATGGCACGTCTTGCATGTTTACAAGCGTGCCATATTCTACAATGTCTTCCGGTATTTCGGTAAAGGCTTTAAGTGTCACCTCTCCCTTAATGCCGTGCGCTGTTGCGACAACACCTACACAAAAAAATCCTTCTTTGTGATCAGGTCGACGCATTATTCAGCTGCTGGAGCTTCTGCTTCTGCCGCTTCAGCTGCTGCTGCCGCTGCTAAAGCTTCTTCTTCAGCTTTTACCGCTGCTTCTTCAGCCGCTTTCACTGCTGCTGCAGCTTCTGTGCGTTTACGTACAATTTCTGTACCACGGTCAATAGCTTTTTGGTAAGTTGCGCGTTGAGCGTCTGAACCTAAACCTTCTTTAAGAATCATTTTAGCGATACGGTCAGTTGGTTGAGCACCAGTACCTAACCAGTAGTTTACGCGCTCGGCGTCCCACTTAAGTTCTTTAGTGATCGGGTTCCAGAAACCTAGTTTCTCGATAAAACGACCATCACGTGGAGAACGTGCGTCAGCTGTTACAATGTGGTAAAATGGTTGCTTCTTACGGCCACCACGGCTTAGGCGAATTTTAGTTGCCATGATATATATCTTTCAATTAACTCGAACTTTTGCGCTGTTGAAAGGCAACCCTGCCTTTCCCGTACTGTTGTTCGAAGTTCCTACCAGCGCAATACGGTAAGGTGTTTTTACAGACTTTTTAAATGGATTGCAAGTATTTATTTGTATACTTACACGTATTTATTTCAACATATTGGGCGGAAATCCACCACCACCCATCATAGAGCTTAAGCCACCCATGCCACCATTGCCCATTTTTTTCATCATTTTTTGCATTTGTTGGTGAGATTTTATCAGTTTATTAACATGACTCACTTCCAAACCACAGCCTTTGGCAATACGTTGACGGCGCTTGGCATTTAAAATACCTGGATTACGGCGTTCTTGCTTGGTCATCGAATCAATCACAGCGATTTGATGCACCACCATTTTATCGTCGATATTCGCCTTATCAAGCTGCTTAGCCATTTTTGAAATACCAGGAATAAGCTTAAGCATGCCCTTCATATTCCCCATTTTTTGCATCATTTTCAGCTGCTTTTTAAGGTCGTTCATATCAAACTGACCACTCATCATTTTTTCCATCATCGCCATCATATCTTCTTCGGATGCGGCTTCTTGCACCTTTTCAACCAAAGAAACAACGTCACCCATACCTAAAATACGGTTTGCAAGGCTTGCAGGGCGGAAAACTTCTAAAGCACCCAAGCCTTCACCCATACCTAAGAATTTAATAGGGCAACCCGTCATTTCACGCATAGAAAGCGCGGCACCACCACGGCCATCACCGTCAATACGTGTCAGCACGTTCCCTGTAATACCAATACGTTCATGAAAAGACTTTGCAACATTTACAGCTACTTGACCCGTCAAACTATCGACCACAAGCAATGTTTCAATTGGGTTTGTAACAGCCTTCACTTCTTCAAGCTCTGCCATTAAAGTATCGTCAATTTCAAGGCGACCTGCGGTATCTAAAAATAGAACATCATACCCGCCTGTTTTAGCTGCCTTGAGCGCACGCTTAGCGATGTCTACAGGTTTTTGACCTTCAATAATCTCTAAACCATCAACACCTGTGCGTTCAGCCAATGTTTGTAACTGCTGCTGCGCTGCTGGGCGGTAAATATCTAAAGACGCAAGAAGAACTTTTTTATTTTCTTTATCTTTTAAACGCTTTGCAATTTTACCTGTGGACGTAGTTTTACCCGAACCCTGCAAGCCCACCATCATAATAACAGCTGGCGGCTGAGTGCTTAAGTTAAGTTCAGCCCCTTCACCTAAAATTTCAACCAAGGCATCATTAACAGCTTTAACAACTTGTTCACCCGGTTTAATAGACTTTAAAACCTTTTCGCCTACTGACGCTTCTTTTACCTTTTTAACAAGAGACTTAATAACAGGCAAAGCAACATCAGCCTCAAGCAGAGCAATGCGCACCTCACGCATGGCAAGGTCAATATCTTTTTCACTTAAAACACCACGGCCTGTAATTTTTTTAAAAACGCCGTCTAGTCGGTTTGAAAGCTGGTCGAACATGGTTTTATATTCCAAATTTGTTAATTCACCGCCAAATGTATAGCAAAACATGTAAAAATGCAAAATGTTCATCATAGCACTTGAAATAGCCGCAATAACTGCTATGTTTTAATGAGGTCGTGAGAATTGGTCTCACACATCATCTGGACTTTTTATTATGAATAAATTCATAACATCTGTTTTCATAACAGCGCTTTTATGCCTGTTCAGCAATACAACTCAAGCTAAAGTGAAAGGAATAAGCGACCGTGATGCGGTTCGTATTTATTCTGATGGCTCAAACACCAATGTTTTTTTTGATTCAGGTCGCATTTGCGAATCAAACTCAGAAAACTATGCAAGCCCTCACTGTAGCAATTGGGACGTAAACTACTTTCAAGCCAAATTTTTTATTAACACATGTCAAAAACATTCTGACAATAAAGACATATGCAAAACATACCAGTCTTTATTCGATAAAAAGAAATGGCATGAATCATGATAATAGCGAAAAAAACACCTCCAACGAGGTGTTTTTTTTATTTTATACGTAGAATTATTATTCAATCTCTGTAAAGAAAACTTCAAATAAAACCATACCACGTTCAAGCGTTTCCATATCGCAAGCGTACGAAATGCGTAAAGCACCATCTAAACCAAATGCACTACCTGGAACGGTGGCAATACCTTTATGTTCAAGCAGTAATTCACATAAATGCACATCATCTTTAATAACTTCACCTTTATATGCCTTACCAATAAAAGCGCTACAGTCAGGAAATGCATAAAACGCACCCTTAGGAAATGGGCAAACCATACCATCAATGCTATTGATAGAGTTCATAACAACGTCACGCTTTAATGCAAATTCATCGCGGCGCTCATTTACAAAAGACTGATCACCCGATAAAGCCGCTGCCGCCGCGCGCTGTGAAACCCATGGAATATTCATAAACGTATTTGCGGCGATAGAAGTCATCATTTTAATAATAGATTCTGGCGCGGCCACAAAACCCACACGCCAACCTGGCATGCCGTAAGATTTCGAAACAGACTGAATAATCACCATGCGGTCACGTAGTTTTGGTTCTGCCGTTAAAAGGTGGTGAAACTCTTCGCCGTCAAAAATAATACGATCATACAAATCATCGCTTAATATCCAAATATCATGCTTTACCAACACCTCTGCCAAAGCCGCAATTTCTGCCTTTGTATAAACCATACCTGTAGGGTTAGAAGGGTTGTTGAATAAAAATATTTTTGTTTTTGGTGTGATGGCGGCTTCAAGCTGCTCCGGGGTTAACTTATAATGTTGCTCACTCCCGCAAGAAATAGGTACTGGCACAGCGTCTGCCATTTCAACCGTTTGAATGTAACTACTCCAATATGGCGCTGGAAATAAGACCTCATCCCCTGGATTACATAATGCTAAACATAAATTTGTAAGGGCGTTTTTTGCACCAAGTGTCGCGCAAGTTTCTTCCAACTGATATTCAAAACCTTGACGTTTCAACAAACCAATAAAACTGTTCAACAAAGGTTCATCGCTCCCCTTACAGGCCAAATAAGAACCGATATCCTCCGTAACAGCTTCTAAAGCGGCATCGTATACATGTTTGGGTGGTAAAAAGCCTGGCACACCAATTGAAAAGTTGGTAATGCTACGGCCCTCTTTTACAAGTGCTTTCGCTTTATTATTAATAGCAACAATTGCGCTGCCTTCTGTTTTTGCATACTTATCACTTACGCTGGGCATTGGTTTAACCTTTTATTTTTTTTAAACTAAAATTATCATACGTGTAACATTAAAATCCTACAACCGATTTTAATTAACATCACCGCTTTTAGGATTGTTTATAATTTTTAATGGCGCACCTGTTTTTGTTTCAACTATACGCTCATTTTCTTTTAATGTTTCAATTTTTTGTAATGGTTTTTCAAGCATGCGCTGACGTGTTGTGGTGAGGTCATAAAATGCTTTTTGAGAATTGTCGATATGCTTACCGACTTTATCCATCGCTTCTGTAAATTTATACCACTGCTTTGAAAACTGGTCGAGTAAGCTTAATATTTCACTTGCCTTGCGTTCCATATGGAAATTATCGACCGCTTGCCTAATCACACTCAACACTGCATACAGCGTGGTTGGAGAGCATAGTACAATTTTTTTGCGTAATGAGTTATCCACAAGGTCGTGATCATGCTCATTTAAAAATGAGTAAACTTGTTCGTTTGGAATAAAGACCAAAACATAATCAAGTGTTCCTTGAGATTTATCGATATATTCACGTTTTGTCGCTTCGTCAATACGCGCACGCGCATCCTTCATAAACATCGCCTTGTATTTTTCTTTTTCAAGCTCAGTTTCTGCATTTACGTGGTTTAAATAGTTTTCTAAAGGAAACTTAACGTCCATATGCACCACATGGTTATCAGGTAGGTAAAAGGTGTAATCAGGGCGACTACGATCACCTTCTGTGAGCGTTTGTTGTTTTAAATAGTTCGTACCCTCAATAAAACCTGCCAGACGCAAAACGTCTTCAGCCATACGCTCTCCCCACTGCCCACGCACACGTGAATTGGTAAGGGCATTTTTAAGGCTATGCGTTGTTTCACGCAGGTTACGCGTTTCGTCTGCTGTTTTAGTAATTTCTTTAGATAAAACGTCAAACTTCGCCTTACGATCCGATTCAAGAGACTGAACCATTTCATTCACTTTACCAAGTTCCATTTTCATAGACTTTAAAGTTTGATCAATCAGTTCTTTTTTGCCGCCCATTTCTTGCTTATTAGCTTCGGTATGCTTTGCCAAAGATTCGCCCGCAACTTTTAAAAATTCTTCAGTATTTTTAGAAAGTGCCTCGAGGGAAAGTGCACCAAAAGAATCTTTCATGGACGCAACCATACGGTCCATATCTTCACGGGCACGACGCTCACGCTCATCATACATAGTTTTTACAGCGTCTTTAGCTTGTTTAGCTAACAATAAACCTACGGCTAAACCAAAAATCAACCCAACAACTGTTCCTGCTGCAAATGAGACCCACGTTTCCATATTATAATATTCCTCCCAAGAATTTAAAAACACGTTCATTATAGGTTGTTTTCATTTTTTTTAAAAGACTTGTCTTTTCTTATTTTTAAGTATATATTTAAGGTATACGAATTCAAATCTTTTAACTTTTTCAATATCTAAACACACCTAACACACACCTAACATTTAGTTAGAAATTACACATCCTTTCCTTTTTTGGAGGTTATTCTTATGGGAAAATTTTATGCCTTAGGTATTATCCTATCTTTCATGGCGGCTATGATCCTTATGAGCGCTATTAGATGTCACATTGCTGAACGTAAAAAGAAGGCGCAGTTAAAAAAATCGTCACAGGATAGTCATGGTGTCGAATCTTTTACCCCACCTAAAAAGAAATGCAAAAACCCTGACCCAACATTTGATTGTGGCGGTAAATGCCAATGTAAAAAGAAAGAGTAAGGAGTTTTAATATGAAACACCTTATTGCTTTTGTTCTTATTTTTATATTGTTTAGCTTTTACAAAATTATCAGTCAATTTGGATTCGACGCTCTCATACTCACCATTGCATTTATCCCTATAGTCGTTGGTGGGCTTATCGCCTGGTATTGCTGGTGTCATTTCAAATATGAAACCCGTAACTGTGGCCCTAGTTGTACTAAATGTTGCGCAAGCTGCCCTTGCCGAGAAGGTATAAAGGAAGACCTTAACCTTGGAAGCAGCAAATGCCACGACTGCTACAAAAAAAATACCTGCCCATGGATTAAAAAGGGTCGATCATAAAAACTGTTAAAACAAAGGTATCGAAAAAAAAAGCCTCCATTTTGGAGGTTTTTTTTATGGCAAAATACAAAATGTTCTAAAATTACTGGTGATAAAGACCTAAAACCTTACCAAGGTGCGGTTCTTGTATAATAACTGCAACACGTTCTCCTGCATTTTTTACTTTAGGTAAATAGATGTTCGTCGCTTCACCATTCCATACAAATAATTTTTCAAGACTACGCACAACATTTACAGAATTCATCACGCGCCCTTTATTTTCTCCTGCCTTAATATCAGTCTTTTCTTTAGGGTTATAAGTAACAAACCAAATATCTGCTGGAGCCTTCAAGTCATACCCACCAACACGTAGCAAGCCTTCATGTAGCGTCATGGGAATATCCACCTGCCCTTCTCTTATACCATGCGCTAACATTTTAACACGCCAAGCCCAAGCCGCATTTGTATCATCTACTCCATCTAAAACGGCCTGAGGGGTATATAAGTTACTATTGTCTAGCACCTTTCTATAGCCATCTTGCCTTTGTGTAAACTTAGGCTTTGCCAAAGGGTCTTTCCAACCCAATCTATCCCAATAATCCACATGAAAACTTAATGCAAAAAAATCATCACGTTCATTCAATTCGGCAACCACCTCTTCCCCCATAGGGCATGTACTGCAGCCTTGGGATGTGTAGAGCTCAAGCAGGGTCGGACGCGCTAAAACGGGGGACGCTAAAAAAAACGTCACCACAAACACAAAAATTTGACATCTTATTTTTTGGGACATTGCTTTCATTTTTTCTATGGTTTGACACATATACCTACACCTTATTTTTAAACAAACCCTCACCAAGCGCAAACACTAAGCATTCTTGTAAATTAAATTCTTTATCTTGCGCACACAACGTTGAAGCTTCAACAAACGATACGCCCTGCTTTAAAGCATTATAAAATGCATATTCTAAGGAAGATAAAATCTTCACCTGCACATTTAAATCTTTATCCCTATAAACCATAACACATTCACCTTGATGTAAATCAATATCTTTCATATCAACCTTATGCCCACAGCCCGAGCGCCACAACGTAAAAATAGGGACATCAAATTCAAATATATGCACACTTGCAACCCATTCAAATTTAATATTTTGAATAACACCTTCGCTCAGCTTAGAAAATCCCTCAACATTTATAGGGGTGTCATCTGCGGCGTCATAGCTTAAATGCCTTGCCCATTCAAGCTCTGCAACGCCCGACAAATAAGGAAAGTCCTTAAGCGCTGGAAATGTTTTTAAAAAGTCAGAAAACGACGCACCGTAATAAAGTAAAGCCCCTTTTTGTGGTGGATATTCATGAATAAATTGATGCGTTACATAGCGAAAAAATTCAACTCCAACCAGCGCCATAATGGCAGGGTAAACATCTGCCAATAGAGACTTTAAACCGACATGCACTGTATTACGATAGATATTCACACGTTCCTCCTTTGAAAGAGGCCCTATTTCTAACACCCAAGGCAAAAGTGAGTCTTTGCCGTTATAAACACTTTCCTTAAAATTCAACTGCAACTGGTTAAGATTATGCGGCATGAAAATTACCCTTCGCGACGCGCTCCATGACCATCGTTGCTTTTTTGGCTTCTGATACCAAAACATCCAAATCAGGTATATCTAAATCCCATTCTATAAGCGTTGGCGTACAACCTGTATGCTTTAATGCTTCTTCATACAATGCCCAAACCTCATCGCAGACCAAATCACTATGTGTGTCAATACGTATCGTACGGCCTGAATGGATGTCTGTAAGTTGTTCAGCACTTAATTGAGAAGCCTTGTAATCGGGTCCGTCATAATTTTTAATTGTATGCCCTGCAAGGTGAATTTCCCCCACATGTTGAAGTGGCATACTTTGCAAATGCGCCAAAGCATTACCCCCTGTATTCTGAGCGCTCACAAAAATATTATTTACATCCAATAAAATACCACAGCCTGTGCGTCTAACAAGCTCCGCCATAAATTGCCCTTCACCCATCGATTCCAAATTATAAAGCAAATAACTTGATGGATTTTCGATAAGAATTTTTCTATTCAGTGCATTTTGCACAATATCTACATTGCGACAAAACAAATCAAGCGCTTCTAAAGTATAGGGGACAGGCAAAAGATCGCTGATATATGTCTCGCCTATAGAGCTCCAAGAAAGATGTTCACTCACAAGAGCTGGGTTAAATTCCTGCACCAATTCTTTGACACGTTTTAAGTGATCTGCATTTGGTTTTTCTGCTGAACCAAGAGACATGGAGACACCGTGGAAGCTTAAGGGGTAAGCCGCAGCCGCGTCACGTAATGCACGCGCTGTTTTGCCACCTTTAGGAAAATAATTTTCGATATGAACTTCTAAAAAACCAACATCAGGCTTTTTATTCAGAACGTCATCATAATGCGGTGCGCGAAGCCCTATCCCTGCTTTTTGTACATCAATATTCATGGCTAACCCGCTTTTTAGTTTATAATAAAAAAAGGCGTTACTATTTAAAGCGAACGCCTTTTGTGTATCGCAAAAAATTACTCACCAGACTCTAAGCTACCACCTACAAGTTTATCACAAAGACCTTTAGGTACAAAAACCCATTCTGTGCTGTCAGCGTCTTCCGTTGCTACACCTGCACAACCGTGGTGAATGCTACCACAGTCATTTGAGCCTGCCTTAGCAACGCCGTAACATTTTTCGCCTTCACCAGTTGGCTCCATTGCGTTTGCTGTCGCACCAAGAGTCGAAACAGCGCCTGTTAAAGCTAAAAGAGCAAGCTTAGTTGAGTTGTTCATTTTATTATTCCTTTAAAATTACAGTCATATTCACCAGAAACATCTGGCACTCTATACAAAACAAGTTCGTATATATTTTTCATTTCTTTACATTGTGATATATTTTTTTTAAAATCACAAAAAAATAATATAAAGCTTTATAAAAAAAGACCTATAATTAAACACTTAGAGCTTTTTAAAGTTTATTTATTACATTGTATGATTATGATCGATCAAGGACATAGTCTTCCTCAATCCCATTTCTTTGACGCTCCATCATGACAGTTTGCATATCCATGACAGCAAGCTGCAATGACTCAGGCGAGTTAATCTCCATAACATCTAACCCCAATGCTGCACGTTGCCCCTGAACATCGAGCGCTATTTCCATACCACTTTCTGCAAATAACACTTGTTTTCTAGCTTCAAGCTCCGCTTGATGTACTTGCATCTCTGCGTCAAAACCAACTTCTTCTTGTACCTGCATCTCAATTGTTTCTTGGCTTATGGCACCACGTGCAACATCACGTTTTACAGATTTACGCAGGTCGTTATCACCGCCCACTAAATCTTGTGCACCTAACATTTCATTTTCACCCAAAAGTTCAGGATTTTCTAAAATAAATTCTTGCATTTCAGTCGCACGGAAACCTTCATTAATATCAGAATCAAACGCATTTAAAGCATCACGCCCAGCCTTAGGGTCCGCTATTTCAAATGCAGCCGATTTATCATCCGCTTTCATCATACCATCAGCACGTTCCAATGCCTGTTCAGGATTATCAAATAAATAAGATATTTTGTCGTTAAATCCGCCACTTAAATTTTGATCAGATACATCGTCTAACACTTTATCATGCTCAACCTCTAATGCATTTAAGGCGTCTAATTCATTTTGAATTTCTATATATTCATCAAAAGGTGACTGCAATTCTTTATGTAAATCCTCATGATACCTCTGCGCCTCTATCGTATCTAAAGATTCCATTTCTACGCGTAACTCAGCCTGATTTTCAGCGTATTCATATTCTAGAGGTAACAATTCTATAGACTTTTGCTCTAACCGTGTCGCATCCATTTCCTTTGCACGTTCAAGCGCTGCACTTGGTATTTCTTCCACCAAGCTGGCACGATAGGTATTTTCATCAACGCCTTGCGCTAATAATTTAAAATGCTCAAAAGAAATATCTTTATCAGATAAATTAAAGTCACGCTGGACATTTTCAAATGTTGCACGCATTGATTTTTCATCAGCAGGCAATTGAACCGCTAGAACCTTTGCACGCAAAAGTGCATTTTGCTTTACTAAGTTATGATTTTGGTATTTAGCTTCAAGATCACTCCTGTAATCTTGTTTAGGGGATTGGATGTTATCCATGGACTCTTGCGCAAAAGAATTTTCGTTTGCCCCCTCAACCCCAGCAAAATCAGACAGGTGGATATCATGCACTTCTGACGAAACCGACATCTCTTCTGGCTGTTTTTCAGCAGTATTTCCAAATAATTTTTTAAACATAAACACACCCTATTTACTTACCCTATTTAATTATTATAAGGTGTATACATTCTGATTACAATATAAAAAACAACAAGATATAAATATTAACACTTAAAAGCTGTGGTTAATCCCATTTATCAAATTTACCTTTAAACTCTGGATCTGCAAAATAGCGTATCTTTTGAGCCATAATAGGCTTTAAACCCTGCACAAACACGACTTCTGTATCCTGAGGCATTCGCATCACTTCATCTGGCGTCATAAGAGCTCTAGATGTTTCTGAAATGTTTGTGCTGACGCTACCACCAAACCACTTCCCTTTTTCTTTAGATGTACCACCGCCTTCTACACGTACTGTCGTCGTCCCCATCATATCTGAAAGAATTTTTGCTGTATCAAAGTCATTGGTACCAAAAGCCATACGACACCCACAGTTTGCAATTAAGGACGCCCATTTAGGATAGTCTTCTTTAATTTGACTTAAATCTTGAATAAACATCCAAAGTGAAATACCGTAACCCGCCAAGTAACCAACACCAGACTCAATATTTTTCATATAACCAAGGGCTGCAAACTCATCAATAAGGAAAAGTGTGGGGTCTTTAGGTTTTTCATGTGTTCTCGTTAAGGTCGCAATTGTAATCCCCATCATTAAACGCACCACCGGCTTATATACATCTAAATATTCAGGCGGAATAACAACATAAAAGGATGTTGGCTCCTTTTTAATATCATCTAATTTGAAATCGCTGCGCGAGGTAATGGCTGTTAAACGTGGGCTGTCCCACACGGCTGTTTGCGACTTAGCCGTAGAAAGTACGTTTGCAAGCACTTTAGGTTCGGTGGCAGCAATAGAATTTGCCATACGCTGTACAATTGGATTTTTAGAACGCTGCATATCCTTAATTGTAAGTTGGAAATCTTTTCCATCTTGCATTAACAAGTAACGCACTTCACCTAAATTTCTAAGTGCTGCAGGACTTTCATTTGCTACATATAAAATCAACCCTGTTACAGCATTTTTAGCTTCATTGGTCCAAAATTCGTCACCACCACCAGGTACAATAATCATATCAGCAATTAAAGAAGCATCGTCAAGCTCATCACTTGTACCCACACGGATAAAGTCAATAGGGTTATAGCAACCGCTATTTTCTAAAAACGGGGCAAAGGTAATAACTTTAGAAAAAGTAGCACGATGACGGCCTGTTACGGCGTAGTTTTCTCCTTTAATGTCATTCACCACAACACTACCAGGATGGTCTAATAAATTTGGAATAACGTGCCCTACACCTTTACCACTACGCGTTGGTGCAAATGTAATAAGGTGCCCAGGAACACGAAAACGTAAAAATTTATTATCGAACTTACCAAGCAAAAACCCATTTTCTCGGATAAGATTACTTTCTTTTAAATCTTTTTTTGTCGCAAAGTCGGCAGACCCATGAGCTGTACTTGCGTTACCCTTCATTTTTTTTAAAATACCGGCTTGCTTTTGATAACCTTCTTTTGGGCGTGTTTTAAAATAAATAAACGCAATTGCCAAAACGGCGATCACAGCAAACTGGGCAATATACCCTTCAGGGGCAATAAATGGCAGCAAGGCTGCCACAACCAAAGAAAGAGCTAGAAATAATTTTTGACGCATTGTTATTTTAAAACTTTTATAAATTAAACCAATAAACCTTAACTTAATAGAATAAATACACCCTAGATAGAGTGCAATTATTGCTTACATTTCAAACATTGCTCTGTTGCACCTTTGTTGCAAAAAACATTGTTTAATCATTAAAGGAGTCTGCTAAATCTGGATAATCTGGTTCTTTTTCCACTTCATGGGAACGTTCTATAGTTGGTTCTAAACCTTTTTCCATAGCCATTTGAACCATCTGAAGCTGATCTCCATAAACTTCTTTTGCTTCATGCGCATCTTGAAGAGCTGTTTGCGCTTCTACGAGGCTCTGTAACAATGGCTCAGATTGATCACCTACGATATTTTTTATTTGTTTTGCTTGTGTTGTTATTTCACTCATTTCTTACGCTCCTTTTAATATATGACCGAGCCATTTTGCTATTTTTTTACCTTCATCAAAGGATGACTTCATCCCTTCGTAATTCAAAGTTAGTGCTTTTTCCTGTGCGCGGCGCCTGCTGTTTGTTGCCACACCTAAAAGAGACATACCACGCAACGGCCCAAACACTGAGGGCTTATTTCGAATTGTCCAGCCTGTTTTTATGACACCCTGAATAGATTCCCACTTACTGCATTTCTCTTCTGCTTTTTGTGGTAGTTTATAAATAACGCCAAAACTTTTGCGCATATCCGTTTGTATAAGTTGTAATTTCCCAAGAATTTTTTTATAGTCTTCTTTAAGCATATAGATCTGGCTTTCAACTTTGCGCACCATCTGCGTTTTTTGCCATACATCAACATCGCTATCATCCAAAGCTTTACTTAAATAATGATTTAAAGAAGCAAGCTCTTCTGGAGACATACCTTTAAGCATTTCTTTAAATTCATTTTCAGTACCAGTTTTACCCAAAATAGCTTTAAGGTCTGGACGTTTCTCTAAAATATTCATGTATTCCCCTCTCACACAGGACCTATTAAAATCCGTATTTTTTTATAGGGACGAACATTAACTCTCACTTAAAAAAAACTGACGAAAACGCTTTCAGCAAAAAAAACAACGATTAAGCACTTGTATTTTAATACCATGGACATAATAACTTTTTAGTAAGAGGAAAAAATGAGGCATCTATATGATGACTGAAACCGGCACTGACGACACAATTCTAAACCTACTACATGAAATGACAGAATATCAAAAATTGTCATTTACAATTCAATGCTTAGAGCGTTTAGATCTCACTCAACTTTTTGGAAAAGGTGACTGCATGCTGTTTGCAGATAGCATTGCCCTGATGCAAAAAAGTTTAGATAATTCTAGCGAAGCTGATTTATTGGACGAATATATTGCATACATCGCACCTCGATGTGGCGAACTACATCAAACTGTAATAAGCACACCACATTTAATAGAAAACAAGTTTAATATTAAATCTAGGTCATTTGCAGCTGACGCTATTTATGCGACATCCGAACTGATTTATCATCATTTAACTTGCAAAAACTGCCCTTTAAATATCATGCATGTACTTGAAAATATACAGCTTTCCAAAAAGTGGTTAAAAGAGGCCGATCCGCAAGCTGTGCAGCAAGAAATAAACTGGCAAATCCACAAAGCACAAAGTATATTAACGAATGCACCTCAAGAAAAAAACCAGACAGCAACTGTATTTAAGTTCCCTAAAAGTACTTAATAAACAGTGACTGAAATATCTTCAACAGGTATAGGTGACATGATTACAGAAGTAGAAACGGCGATAGGCACCTCAACGGGTGCCTGCTCTGTTTTAGAGGTCTCTGGCGCGTCTATTGTCACAGGCTCAAGTACAACTAAGTCAGGCTTAACGTCTAAATCTTCCTGTGTAGGTAAAGCTACCGTCGTATTCGTCACCTCACTTACAGAAACAGATTCCATTTCAACAACAGGTGGCATGGCAGGCAATACCTCTGCATCATTTTCAGTAGGTGAAGACATTTCTACTCCACCAACTTCTTCAACCTCAGCCTTTGCAGACGGATTTTTATAGATAACAGATGGCATTCTATCAACCACATTTAACAATGAAGGCATGGTGAAAATAATTGGTATACCATTCAAAAGCAAAGAATTACCTTCTGTTTTAAGGTTGACACGCACAGTGTCCGATTCTGTCTTCAAAAGGCTAAAAACAGGCGTAATTTTATCTAACCCTGCCACTTCCAAAGCCGAAATATTTTCTAAAACAACCTGGGCCTGACCTGTTGGTTTGTAATTTTTATCAATAGCCAATTTACCGTTCAAAGAACCTTTAAAATCGCCTATCGTAATATCATATTTCTCAAGTGAAATAAGGCTTTCATTCTGTGCCATCAACGTAATCTGATTTTTAAGCGCCTGTTTAAAATGCACCAAATCAACTTGCTCTCCTCTTTCTTGAGCAAGTTTTTTAAAAGCGTCTGAAAAGTTTTTACTGTGTGGGAAATCTTTTACATTAAAACTCATATCTAAAGTATCGACAGTAAGGCTATTTTCACCTTTTAAGTCAAAAAATGTTGCGCCTGTAAATTTAATATTTTCAGAAATATTCAACAATGCATCTGTCTCATTTTTACTTGTTTCAAGCATGATATTATTAATAGTTAAAAGGCGCTGGGAAGGTAATTCTTTTGACTGCACATAGAAATCAACATCGCTTGTAACACCTTTATACGTCATGTTATTCGAAAAAACGCCTGCACCAATAGAACGCACAGCAAACACAGAAACAGCCGCTGAATCTGTCGGTGATTGCACTTTAATAACGCCTTTAAAATTTTCAAGCTCAGTACTGAAAGGGATAGATTTTTGTATTAAAATTTTAGGAATATCAAATAAAGAAATGTAAACATAATTTTCCCCATAAAAATCGGCCTGAGCTTCTGTTTGAGCAACAGGGTCTTTAACGGTTATGCGAACATCCTTAACAAGGTAACCTGCTTTAAAGGGGAAACCATATGAAATAAGCGTATATGATGTACGGACGTTTTCATTCGTCTGCTCAATTTTATTGATATTATGCTTCAAAGCCACTTCTAATTGCATAAGTGCTTGATGCCACAAAGCATACCAGCCACAAATAAGAACAAACACAACAATAATCGACCAAGTAAAACGCTTCATACCAACATTAAGACCTTTTTATTTAAAGAAAACCATGAATATTTCACGGCAATATAACCTATTTAAGTCAAAATAACACGCATTTCAAGAATACAATGAATAAACTTGTATTTATCACATTTATTTGGTATACATACGTGACATAAATTCATCTCTCAACATTTCCCTCTACAACCTTACACCACTCTCTATGGAGGTCATTATTATGACTACGCCAAAGTATCCAACACTTACAAGTAAGGGGTTTTTGTCCAAACGTGGACATGACTTAGACCCTGAACTTATTAACATTGTTAATAACATTATTAAAAAACTACCTCACGGCCTACCATTAGACGCCAAGACACGCGGTGACTATGCACGTGACATTTACATGCAACGCTGTGAAGGGCAAAAACCACCCATACTTAAAACACCCACACATATGTTTGATGAGCTTTCAATACGTGAGGTATTATATAACGCCACAGCAAAAGGACCTTTGCGTATCATTACCAGACCAAACCCAAATGATGCGGATAACCCTCATGTTTATTTAGAGCGGTACCCTATATTTGAAACGCCTGAATTGCTTTGCTACATTCACCACTTTAGAATGTCGGACGAACCGCATATTCATAATCACCCTTGGCGTATGTCTAACAGCATTATCCTCGCGGGTGAATATACGGAAATACGCCCTAAAGATCTAACCTCAATGGAACTAACCCAAACAAAGCGCACAGCTGGTAGCATGGGTTCACTTACCTTTGACGACCTACATCGCGTTAAATTACCCATGTGCGAAACAGGTGAAAAGTCGGTTTGGACATTGTTCATGCATTACCGCCACTGGGAACAAGGATGGGGTTTCGTGGAAGAAAAACCATTTAAACACCAAGTATGGGATGACCTTATAAACGGTGGCGAAGGCGGACTAAAAACCGTCGATGCATACCCCTTTGTTCCTAAAGAAATTGGTGCAAACCCCAAAGACTGGTGGCACTTACCAAATGGTGAAACCCGCTTTATTGGCAACGCACAAAAACTGCGTGAACGCTTTGGTTTACACAAACACACTTATCTTTAGTATAGCGAAAACAAAAAAGACAGCCGCGGCTGTCTTTTTTTTATATTTTATAAGCTTTAAGCTTTAAGCTTTAAGGCCATAAACCACCATAACGCAACCTGCAATGGCAATCATCACACCACATAAAATAAGCATGTTTAATTTAGACCCATCAACCAACATCGCCATAACTGTCATCCATATAACAGTAAAAACAACCGTTCCTACACCGCCAATTGCAGCACCGCCAACCTCATAAGCTTTACCAACCAAGTAATTTGCTGGGCCAAAGAAAAACGGGAACGCTACAATCACGCGCAACAAACCATTTTCACTAAAAGTATAAACAGCTGTTAACAGTTGCGGAAATAATAGGCCATTTAAAAAAGCAACACCCACGTAAACCAAACCCATACCAAAAGCACTTAAAGTAAGCGCTTGAATTGTTACCATCATTATATTTAACTTTCTTTAAAGGGCAATTCAGCCTGTTTTTGCTGTGCCGCATAATCTTTTACAAAGGTTAAAATACGTTCATCGCACTTTATGTCCCTTGCGTTAATACGTTTTTTTAGCGCAATTTTGTCAAAATGTCTACACCTTGAAAGCGCTACATACAATTGCCCTGCCGCAAAAGCACCATAACCAAGGTCAATAATAGCACTTTCTAGAGTTTTACCCTGACTTTTATGAATGGTGATCGCCCATGCCAAAATAAGCGGATACTGGCTAAAACTACCAACCTCTTCTTCCTTGAGCTTATCCTCTTCTTCATCGAAGGTGTAATGAATGGATGGCCATTTTTCTTTTTTAACCTGATAGCGCCTCGGCACACCTGCTTTTATAATTTCAACTTCAACATTTTTCAAACTTAAGTCTACAATACGACCAATGGTACCATTTACCCAACGCTTTTCAGGGTCATTTTTCACAAACATCACCTGTGCGCCTTCTTTTAAAACCAATCGCTCGGGGCAAGGCAAACGCCCTTTGGCTTTATCAAAGTCACCTTTTACATCGCCTTTAAATGTAAAAGGGGTTTCTTTAAGGCCTTGAATTCGCTCTTTGTTAATGGTGTCTGCAATTTTATTGGTCGAACACAAAGTTACGCTGTGTTCATATTCTTCCATATCAACGCCATGGCGTTGATTCAGATATTCTAAAATGCCGTCATGTTTTTGTCCCACACGCACACGGTTTAAAACATTGATAAACTCGTCTTCTTCTTGACGAAAAATATTGTTAAAGCGCACCAATTTAAAATCGTCCATATCAAATGAATGGGCATCAAAGAAAAATGGTGAGTTATAAAAACGACTGAAATATTCTTCCTCTTCTCCTGTAATCACAGGCGGAAGCTGAAACAAATCACCAATCACACAAATTTGAACCCCACCAAAGGGTGTTCCTTTAACAGGGCCGTTGACACGCAAAACTTTTTCCAACCCATCAAAAACATCGGCACGCACCATAGAAACTTCATCGATAATAATTAAATCAATCTCTTCATATGTTTTACGGTTACGGCGTTTTCCAATACTAGAAACATCGACAAAGCGCGCACCTAGACCAAAAAATGAATGTATAGTTTGCCCGCGCACATTTAGCGCACTCACACCTGTTGGGGCAACCACCACAACATTTTTCTTCGTATTTTTACGAAAATGATCGAGAAAAGTTGACTTACCCGTCCCCGCCTTACCTGTAATAAACAGGTTTTGCTGAGTATATTCCAACGTTTCGAAGGCTTCTTCAAATTCGCTAGTGAGTAAAATATTGTCGCTTGTGATCATGCTTTCAAATATCACACAAATATCTACTTGCTTCAATAGCCTTCATTCGATAAATTACATTTATGCACAAAAAAACAGTCACACCAACAGTTCATATCTCCCAAAAAGGCTTTGATGCCTTTCATGCATCTCATGCACACAAAGCGCAGGAACTTTTAAGCGCTTGGGCTGATTTTTTTGGTAAAAACCGTTTAAAAATGGACGATATCATTTCAAAAATGATGTTATACAATAAAAAATTTGCTTATAAAAAAGAACTTGAAGCCACAGTAAAGGCATCAAACCTAGCAGGCGTATACAGTCTTAACTTCAACCGATACCTTGGCTGCACCAGCGCTATTAAAGACAGTATTTTATATCGAACATTAGATGTGACAGCCCCTGCCCTTGGCGAAACCTTGCACCTTGTGGAAAAAGAAACCCCGCACGGGGCTTACACAAATCTAACATGGCCAGGGTTTGTAGGCGTTGCAACTGCTGTTGCACCAAACCGTTTTGCACTTGCTTATAACGAAGCCCCACAACCAAATCGCTGGCCTTTAATAAACATATTTAACATTATTGTGAGCCGCAACATTCCCCCTTTATGGTTAAGCCGTCAGGTTATGGAGAATTGCAAAAATTATGATGAAGCCAAAAAAATTCTAACACATACGCCTCTATGCACCAGCGCTATTTATACACTGATGGGCGGCGAAGGCGAAGGCTGCATGATTGAACGTACCCCAACAAAATCTGTGGTACACACTTTAAATAACGCAGGCTACACAGTTGCGGGTAACCACTGGCAAAACGATAAATTTGCAGGACTTGTCATATCTTCTAAAAAAACATCATATGAGCGCTGTATTTTTATGGAGAAATTTTTACGCCAAGAAAAACCAACAAATGCAAAGCCATTCGACTGGCTAGAACACCCCATCGCAAACGACACCACCCGCTTTGCATGCGAACTTTCCCTCAGCCAACCAGCAAAAATACGCATTCTGTAAAAGTTGCGTCAAATATACATTCAAAACGAAAACAGGCACCCAAAGGTGCCTGCTCCATGTACTCATAAAATTTATTTTTCTAAATACCTAATTGTATCGAGAGCTGCCATACAACCTAACCCTGCCGCTGTTACCGCTTGGCGGTAAATTGGGTCAGCCACATCACCCGCAGCAAATACACCGTCAATATTTGTATTAACTGTACCCTTTTCAACTTTGAGATAGCCATATTCATCCATATCAAGCTGACCTTTAAACAAACCTGTGTTCGGCTTATGACCAATCGCTACAAAAACGCCATGTGTTGCAACTTCTTTATAGTCACCTGTTTGAGTATTTTGAAGCTTAACGCCTGTCACGCCCCCTAAAGGACCTTCTGTGCCTAAAATTTCAGCCACAACCGCATTCCATTCAATAGAAATATTTTCAGCTTTTTTCACACGTTCACGCAAAACAACTTCACCACGGAATTCCTCACGGCGGTGAACCATAGTTACTGATTTACAAATAGCGCTTAAATATAACGCTTCTTCCATAGCCGTGTTACCGCCACCGATAACAACTACATCCTGACCACGGAAAAATGCACCGTCACACGTTGCACATGCGCTTACACCCTTACCGCTAAACTTCTGCTCGCTATCAAGCCCAAGCCACATTGCAGATGCACCAGTTGAAATAATAAGGACATCGCATGTATAAGTTTTACCGCTATCACCTTTTAAAACATGAGGTTTCACTTTAAGGTCAACTTCGGTAATCGTGTCACGCACCATTTCCGTACCGCAGTTTTCGGCTTGCTTTTGAAACTGATCCATTAACCACGGACCTTCTATCACACTTGCAAAACCTGGATAGTTTTCAACTTCATGGGTAATTGTCATTTGCCCACCTGGCTGCATACCATGAATAAGCATAGGTTTTAAACCTGCGCGTGCCGTATAAATAGCAGCCGTGCAACCCGAAGGCCCACTTCCAAGAATGATAACACCGCGGTGGATTGTTTCTGACATATTTTTATTCCTTAAAAATTGAGATAATTTATTATGCTTCCTTTGTATCAAGCCTTACATTTTATTTCAACAATCCATTTGACCCTATACAAAAAAAATAAACTATTTAGGTATACAATATCATGTGATAATGTAACCTAAAGTTTAATAATTAGCCATTTAGGAGAAGCTAAAATGACATTCATGGTAGGACAAAAGTTCCCAACAGCCACAACACCAGCCGTTATGGAAAATGGTGATATTAACAACGACTTTAGCGTAGCTGAATTTGGTAAAGGCTCGTATACAGTTGTATTCTTTTACCCACTAGACTTCACATTTGTATGCCCAACTGAACTTGTTGCATTTAACAAAGCAATGAGCCGTTTTGAAGAGCTTGGTTGTAAAGTTGTTGCTGCTTCTGTTGACAGTGTATTTTCTCATGCTGCATGGCGCCGTACACCACTAAACGATGGTGGTATTGAAGCTGTGAACTACCCAATGCTGAGCGACATTGAACGTAAACTTTCAAACGAACTTGGTATTCTAGCAGACGGCGGTGTTACATTCCGCGCTTCATACCTTATCGACAAAGAAGGTACTGTGCGCCACATGGTTATCAACGACCTTCCTCTTGGTCGTAGCGTTGAAGAAATGTTACGTATGGTTGAAGCTTTAGACTTCCACGAAACACACGGCGAAGTATGCCCTGCAAACTGGAAAAAAGGTGAAGAGGCGATGAGCGCAACGAAGGAAAGCACACAAGCTTACCTAGAAAAACACGCTAGCTAATGACACTTATACCCATAATAAAAAACCTCCATTAGGGGGTTTTTTATTACCCAAACGAGATTATATAAAACAACTTAAGGTTGTTTATTTAAAAACCCACGCATAAAGCTACATACAAACATATAAAACAGGTACTTAATTTAAAGAAATTATTTCAATAACTCACATTTTAATCTTGACTTAATCAACCCAAGCGTGCATAAAAAACAATAATTATAAATTATGAAACACTTCAACCTTTAAAAAATCTTTCCAGATCAAAAAAACTTTCACATTACATTTTTCATTTAAAATGAGGAATTTCTAATGCTTGTCAATTACACAGCAAGACTTCATGACAAAATTCGAGAAACCTCAAACACGCGTATTTCTATTAGTATGCAACTTTGCGGTATCAATAAGTCCACAATATGGGCCACAAATAACATTTTCCCTTTAAATGTTATCAATACACATTGCAATCCAACAACACATTGGAAAGGCACTCCTGACATCATCAATCTGATTCACGAAATTGAGTCCAATGGATTTAGTGTTAGTTTACAAAAACGCTGTATTGGTGATGAAACAAACTACCCCACCAACAACCCACGAGATTATAAACTTGTCATCTCTGAAGCTATCCCATAACAACCAAAAAACCGAACAAACAAGCCCTTATATAATAAGGGCTTGCTTTATATAATAAGGGTACTTGACAGATATAATATAAAAAGGTATACAGTTAACTATAAGACACAAAACCTTTCATTCCGTTAATCATTAGAGATAAATCAAACATTTAAACATCTCTCCATCACACCTTTTACTGAGGTAACTTACATGAAAATTCAAAATGTATTAAATCAAACTATTGGCATTTTTTTTCCATATGTTAAACAAAACGTTATATGCCTAAGCAATGAAAAATCCCTTACAATTTGGTTTAGCGAAAATCGCTTCCCTATTGATATCATCAACACTGGCACGCCAAGTAGCGAGCTTTGGGAAGGGGAACATGATGTTCTCACCACGCTCCGCGACGTTGAAAAGCAAGGGTTTACAATTGAAATGAAAGAACGCACCGTTGGTGACGAAACGTCATATGATGATCCGTCAAGCCAAGACTTTAAATTAATTATTACAAAAAACCCATAATACGCACCACCCCCAAACACCGAATAACCCCGCCCATATTTTATGGTCGGGGTTTATTTTTTAAGCATTTTATGTATGACAAATGCCACTATACAGCCCTTAACCGTATCATTTCTAAACTTCTATTTGAGAAAGGCTATATTTTGGTGCTACAATATGCTTAATTTATTAAAAAATAGGCTGATTAGCGTGTTAAAGGTTGAAAACCTTTACGGTACAACCCATAAAAAAGGTAAATAAAAGCCTCTATAACAACAAAAAGAGAAGGGCCTTCAAGCCATGCAAATCGAAAGTACACCTCAGTTCGTCGAATCTGTTTACAAAAAAACAGAAGAAAATCTAGCTATCGTTAACAAACGTTTAGGACGCCCATTAACATACGCTGAAAAAATTATTTACGGTCATCTTGACAACCCAGAAACAGCTGAGTTAAACCACGGTACATCCTACATTAAGGTACGTCCTAATCGTGTTGCCCTTCAAGATGCAACAGCTCAAATGGCTATTTTACAGTTCATGCTTGCAGGTCGCTCTAACGCTGCTGTACCTGTAACCGTTCACTGCGACCACCTCATTCGTGCTCATACAGGTGCCAAGGCCGACCTTGACGTTGCCAACACAGAAAACAAAGAAGTTTACGATTTCCTTGCATCTGCATCTGCAAATTATGACTTTGGCTTCTGGAAGCCTGGCGCGGGTATTATCCACCAAGTAGTTCTAGAACAATATGCATTCCCAGGCTTAATGATGCTTGGAACAGACTCACACACACCAAACGCTGGTGGTCTTGGTGCCTTCGCTTCAGGTGTTGGTGGTGCTGACGCTGTTGACGTGATGGTTGATATGCCTTGGGAAGTATTACACCCAAAAATTCTTGGTGTAAAACTTACAGGTAAACTAAATGGCTGGACAGCTCCAAAAGACGTTATTATTAAATTACTTGGCATCCTCACATGTGCCGGCGGTACTAACCGCGTTATTGAATACTTTGGTGAAGGTGTTAACTCAATCTCTTGTACAGGTAAAGCGACCATCTGTAACATGGGCGCTGAACTTGGTGCAACAACATCTGTATTCCCTTATGACGAACGCATGAAAACATACTTAGGTGTTACAGAACGTGCCGACACCGCAGCTGTATGCGATAAGTACGCACACCTTCTTCGCGCGGACGACGAAGTAATTGCAAACCCAGAGAAATATTACGAAAAAGTTGTTGAAATTAACTTAAGCGAACTTCAACCACATGTGGTAGGCCCACACTCTCCAGACCTTGCCGTTGCCCTTGGCGACATGAAAGAGCATATGGAAAAAGGTGGCTGGCCAACAAACTTAACATCTGCACTTATCGGCTCATGCACAAACTCTTCATACGAAGACATGGGACGCATTGCTGCCATGGCTGATCAGCTTATTGAAAAGGGTGCAAAACTTAAAATGCCACTTCTTATCACACCTGGTAGTGAACAAGTACACCAAACAATTATACGTGATGGTCAACTTGCAAAACTAGAAAAGCTCGGTGCAACTGTACTTGCAAACGCTTGTGGCCCTTGCATTGGTCAGTGGAAGCGTGACGACATAAAAATGGGTGAAGAAAATTCTATCATCAACTCATACAACCGTAACTTCCCTAAACGTAACGATGGCAACCCACAAACATGTTCATTCATCGGTAGTCCTGAAACTGTTTTGGCATACGCATTATTCGGACGCTTAGACCTTGACCCATTCAACACAGACATTGAAGCGGCTGACGGTACAACTTTCCGCATGAGCGTGCCAGAAAATGTTGCAGAAGTACCTGCAACAAGCTTTGTAAAAGATGAAAAAGGTTACCAAGCACCAGCTGTCGGCCATGTTGAAGTTGTTGTGACGCCTGGAAGCGAACGTCTTCAAACACTGACACCATTCGACAGATGGAACGGTGATGACTATAAAGGTCTAAAATTACTTCTTAAAGCCAAAGGTAAATGTACGACTGACCACATTTCGCCTGCGGGCCCATGGTTAAAATTCCGCGGACACCTCAACAACATTAGCGACAACATGTTTAATGGCGCTATCAATGCCTTTAACGGTGAAGCTGGTCACGGTACTAACCCATTCACAGGTGAAAAAGAGCTATTTAGCAAAATTGCACGTGACATTAAAGGCCACGGTGAAGGCTGGGTTGCCATTGGTGATGCCAACTACGGTGAAGGTTCTTCACGTGAGCACGCAGCAATGAGCCCACGTCTCCTTGGTTGCCGTGCAGTTATCACACGTAGCTTTGCGCGCATCCATGAAGCAAACCTGAAAAAACAAGGTGTACTGCCACTTACATTTGTAAACCCAAGTGACTATGACTTGGTAGAGCAAGGTGACAGCATTGACTTGGTTGGCCTAAAAACCCTCGCACCAGGTAGCAAAGTTACAGCGGCTCTGCACCACAAAGACGGCTCTTCTGTTGAAGTAGAACTTCAACACTCACTCAATGATGAGCAGTTGGTTTGGTTTAAAAACGGTAGTGCACTCAACACAATCCGTGCAGCTTTGTAAAAGTATCATCCACAAAAAAAGAACCACCTTATGGTGGTTCTTTTTTTATTCGCTAAGCGGCACAGTTTTCTTGATTTTCTTCAAGTTGAGCCTTGATCAAAGACTGTCGTTCTTCTTTTTCGGCCGCTGTTAATTGTCGAACTTTTATACTATCCACATACAAGTCAGCAGCAACCAAATGGGCACCAGCCCAAGCAATAAACTGATTACATGTAACCTGATTGACAAAAATATAACTTGTTGCTGTAGACGCCTTTTCCAAAACAGACTGGGCGAGGATAAGCATATTTTTATCGACACTTTTTATGACGCGTTCATCGCTCAACGTATCCAATGTAATTTTCATCACCGACGCGTGAAAACGTGAAAGATAAGCGTCTACATCTTTTATATTTACCGTAGTGACATTATCCAGTGTTACAATATAACAGTCCCGAAAGCCTACGTTTGACGCATCATTATACCCTTCAGCATTTTTCACAAAACACTCAGTTAAGCGTAAAAGCGCAATAACAGGCTTGGGGTATTGGCGGCGCTTTTTAACAACACCTGTTTCTGTACGTGCAATTTTTACAATATTTGACATAAATATTATCCCTCAAAAGAGAAAAAGATACGTAAAATTAAATTTTACGACGTGTATTCACCGCATAAACGTTTGAATGAATATTTGTGTTGTCATTTATGACGATAAAAGGTCAGGAAGATACTTTTCCAGACCGGCGGTTTTAACAGTAATATGCACTCTACGCAAGCGAATAATAACCTAAAATTTAAATTACAAACTATTAAGTGTGTTTACAATTTTCTCTAACGACTTTTGTTCCTTAGAAGAATGCCCTGCATTTGAAATAACGTGCAATTGACTATGCGGAATATTTTTATGTAATTCATAGGCGGTTTTAAAAGGACAAACCATATCATAGCGTCCTTGAATAATAGAAACCGGTATATTTTTAACCTTCGTGCCCACGCTTTTTAAAAGTCTATCACCGTCTATAAAACCATTGTTCATAAAATAATGATTTTCTATCAGCGAAAAGGCTTCAACCCCATCTTCATTTTCAAGACTTTTTTCAATATCGGCCACAGGCATTTCAAGTCGTGAAATACTAACTTCCCACTTTTTCCAAAGGCGCAGCGCCTGGGCTATTAATTTTTTATCGTTTCCATGAAGGATTTTATAGTAACCAGCAATAGGGTTCGCCCTATCGGATTCTGGTAAAATATTTATATATGTGTCAAAAACATCGGCAAAAACACGGCTCGCCACACCGCCTTCATGATAAAGGTCAAAAAGTTCACGTTCACGGCACAAAAATATACCCCACATGGTTAAAGATAAAATTTCTTCTGCATATTTGTCGGCGTAAGCCAGCGCCAACGTACTCCCCCAAGAGCCACCAATCACATGCCATTTTTCAATGTTAAGGTATTCTTTTAAAGCATGAACATCTGCTACTAAATGCGCCGTTGTATTGTCTTCTAAACTGGCGTGCGGTTCACTTTTTCCACATCCACGTTGATCCAACAATATAATATGGAATTTTTGGGGGTCAAAAAATTGACGTTGCCACGCCTGCGTACCGCTACCAGGACCTCCATGCAAAAAAACAATCGGTAAACCTTTGGGATTACCGCTGCATTCAAAATAAATTTTATGTAAACCCCTATCGAGGTGCCCTGTTTGATATGGTGTAATTTCTGGATAATTCATAAGCTCTATAATGCCGTGAACATTGCTAAGATTCAAGTTAATTCATTGCAACATTTGGACATTTCAAAAAATCATCGTATAATGCTTTTAAATTAAAAAAATAAGGACCAAAACCCATGCATTTCGAAACTTTAGCTATTCATAGCGGTGTTAAGTGTGACGCTACACACCGTAGCGCTATTACACCTATCCACCAAAACGTTTCATTTCAATTTGATAGTGCCGCACAAGCAGCCGACTTATTCGCATTAGATGAATTTGGTCAAATATATTCTCGCATGGGCAATCCTACAGTTGATCAATTCGAAGCTAAAATGACGGCTCTTGATGGGGGTGTTGGTGCACTTGGTCTTGCTTCAGGCATGACAGCCATTGCTTATGCTATTATGAACATATGTAAAGCAGGCGATAACTTTGTGACTTCACGTAACCTATATGGCGGTGTTTCAAACTTATTTGCCAACATCTTTAAGGACTATGGCATTGAAGCGCGTTTTGTGGACCACAACGACCCTGAAAACTTTAGAAACGCTATGGACGATAAAACAAAACTTTTCTTTGGTGAAGTTTTACCAAACCCACGCCTCAACATATTCCCTATCGCTGATGTTGCTAAAGTAGCCAAAGAAGTAGGCGTACCCTTAATGGTCGACAACACATGTGCAACCCCTGCGATTTGCCGCCCAATTGAGCTAGGTGCCGACATTGTTGTTTACAGTGCAACTAAGTATATTGGCGGACATGCGAACGCTATGGCTGGTATGGTTGTTGATAGCGGTAACTTTGACTGGAGCGCCAACCCTGACCGCTTCCCAATGATGAATCAACCCGACCCATCTTTACATGGTATTGAGTGGATTAAAAAATTTGGGAAACTTGCCTATATTGTAAAATTGCGTGCAACTATGTTGCGTGACTTTGGTGGCTGCCTTGCCCCTATGAATGCCTTTTTAATGAACCAAGGTTTAGAAACATTAAGCCTACGCATGGAAAAACATTGCGCAAACGCTAAAAAGGTTGCTGAATATCTTCAAAACCATCCTAAAGTACAAAACGTGGTTTACCCAAGCCTCGCGACAGACGGCACAAAAGAACTGGCTGAAAAGCAGTTTAACGGCGTTTACGGGCCACTTGTAGGCATGGACGTTAAGGGTGGCACACAAGCTGGTAAAAAAATAGCTGAAAGCCTTAAAATGTTTTATCACGTTGCACACATTGGTGACGTACGATCTATGGTGATTCACCCTGCCAGCACCACACATTCACAAATTCCAAGTGAAGACCGTGCCAAAGCAGGCATTACAGACGGCTATGTACGTTTATGTATTGGTATTGAAAATGCCGATGACATTATTGCTGATCTAAGCCAAGCGCTTGACCAGATATAATCTAAGTCGTAAAAAAACTCCCGTAAGGGAGTTTTTTTTATCGAGAACCGAAGTTTTATTCTTCGGTTTTTTTCTTACCACCATTACAATTTGCGCGGTCCTTCATGGCACGCTCTCGTTTTTTAGCTTGCTGCTGTGATGGGGTGAGTTTATTTTTGTGTGCCTTCGAACGATTACGTGTCGTATTTTCTATACGTGATTCACGTGCATTTTTACGTGCGAGATAATCAATTGTGTCCTGAATTTCTTGAGCACTAATGCCCTGATAATTCACACGCACAACTTCAATTTCTTTCGTCGCGGCACATTCAGTCACAGCTTTTACAAGCTCATCTGAAATAGCATTTGGCAAATGAATACGATCACAATCATTTTGCGCGGCACGCAAAACAACATCTTCAACCGCACTTGCATCACCCGCCAATAAACGCGTAATCACTTTTTTGTTGTGCTTAATATTTAGAACAGTCATAGAACATCCTTAGCCAAAGCATGGCAATAGTGGGAAAGTTAAAACCCTAGAATAGGGTTAATAAAGGTATAAAAAATGTTTTATATAGCTCTATTATAAGGAAGTGTATACATATTTACAACCCTGTTCTTATTTTTTTTAACATCATCATAAGATCAGAGTAAATTTCAAAACGAAACAGTTTATTTAATCCACTCTTCAATCTCTTTATTACTTGGTAATGCACCTTTATGGACAATTTTTCCGTCAACAACTACAGTGGGCGTGCTTATAATACCGCGCATGGCTATCTCAACTGGATCATTTATGTGATGTATATCAATTTCGATACCTAGATCTTTGGCTGTTGATTTAATCATATCTTCTATTGTGATACATTTTTTGCAACCTGTTCCAAATACTTCTATTTTTTTCATATCGTTTTTCCTTTATTTAATTATTTAATATAACCAGTTAAATCCATAACCTACAATGATGAATGCAAATGTCAAATAGGCCACAAAAAACACAAGCATCTTTATTTTAAGTACTTTTCTTAAAATTACTAATTCTGGTAAGGAAATGGCCACTGTACTCATAATAAAAGCCAATGTTGTCCCAACAGGAAGCCCTTTAGAAATTAACACTTCTGCCACAGGAATAGTACCAGTCACATTAGAGTAGAGCGGGACTGCCATAATAACGGCTAAAGGTACAGCAAATAAGTTATCAGCATTTGCATGTTCAATAAACCATTCCTGTGGAACAAAGCCATGGATACCTGCTCCAACGCCAACGCCAATAATTACGTAAAGCCAAACACGTTTGAGTATATCAACTGTTTCATCATAGGCATGATAAAAGCGTTTTTTAATTGTAAGTTCAAGCTCAGCTAAATCACCTTCAGATTTCTCAATCTGAAAAACAAAAGGTTCAACCCACTTTTCTAGTTTTAAGAAATCAATTAACGCGCCTCCAAGCATACCTATTATCATTCCAACAGATACATAAGCTAATGTGAAGTCCCATCCTATTGCTTCACCAAATAAAACTGCAGCAACCTCATTTACCAAAGGTGAGGTAATCAAAAATGCCATCGTTACACCAAGAGGGATACCCGAACTAAGGAATGCAATAAACAGTGGGATAGATGAGCATGAACAAAACGGTGTGATAGCTCCTAAAATTACAGCTAGTAAATATGCAATAATTTTAGGCTTTCCGTCTAACCAATGTCGTACTTTTTCTGGAGAAACCCATGAACGAATAAACCCTACAATCATCATTAAAGCAGTAATAAGAAAGAATATTTTTGTCGTATCTTCAATGAAGAAATGAACAGCTTCAGCCAGATGCGTGCTGGCATCAATTTTCAAGAAATTATAAGTCGTATAATCAGCTATTTTTGTAAAAATTTCAAACATCGATCATACTCTTTCAATTCATTATTTAATGACATAATTTTACGATAAAAAAACTTGTAGAGTCAAAAGGTACAAGAAAGCCGCTACTATTGAAAGTGACGGCTTTTATTCGTTATAAGTGGTGAGTAATAGTACAAACGGCACTCAATCACATTTCACTATACCCCCTCCCCAATCAGGAGGTTTTTTTCATTTTAGTTACTCTTTCTAGTTAATCAAACCCTTTAATTGGCCAAGGGCGACGTTTAACATAGCGTGTGTTGTGGTTTCATCCGCAACAAGCTCCTTAATGAACTTTTGATACTGGCTTACAGAACCATTTTTATGGCTTAACCAAGAGTTTACAGCATCATCTGCCTTTTTAAGCTTCGTTGCTTGCTTTTCAGCAATCACCTGACCTGTAATTTGCTTTTGGAAACCATAAAGTTGCTCGATGATAGACAAGCTACCCACACGTTGCCAATTGTCTGTCACAGGGATAGACTTCGTACGCTTATGAAGCACATCCATATTCAAACATTCACCCACGCGGAAATGTAAGTCCATTACATCAGAAATAGTCTGATTTGTTTCAATCGCAATCGTTGCCACATCAGCTGAGCAATTTAAACTTGGAATAAATGACCAAGATTTTGCAATTTTCTCAGGCACACCTTTAGCTAACCACTCAGATTTACGGCGCTCTAAACGAGACTTCATATCATCTGTTAAGTGTTTTTCTAAGTTCTTACCAACTTCTTCAAACGGCTTTTGGTACTTGGCAAGTGTATTCGTAATATTTAGGGGCTTTTCACTGCCATTACGCAAGAACCAAAATGCAGTTCCTTCCACAAGTTTCTTCACAATATCACGCAGATCACGCTGAACCTGAGCACTTACTTTGTTATCCAAAGCATCGATAGTGTCATACCATTCTTGTGCACCTAACAATGTTTTAGCAATAATGAAGGCACGTGTGATAGTGCACGCTTCATGACCTGTTTCATCCATCATACGGTCCATAAAAGTCATGCCCATACGGTTAATCAATTCGTTCGTCACTTGTGTTGCCACAATTTCACGTTTCAAGCGATGATTATCCATCATGTCTTTATATTTAGCCTGTAATTTCGTTGGGAAATAATTGTACAAATACAAATCTTCCAAAACTTCTTCGCTTGGTAATTTACTACTTAAAAGCGTGTTGTAAATATCCATTTTAGCATAAGCCATCAACACTGAAAGCTCTGGCCTTGTTAAGCCTTTACCTTCTTTAACGCGGTTTTCTAGTTCTTCATCGTCAGGTAAAAATTCTAACTTAGGATCTAAGAAACCTTTTTTATGCAGGCTAGAAATTAGTCGCTTATGCGGCTCTAACATATCCTTACTTACTGTCTGAGCAATAGATAAAATTTGTGACTGTCGATAGTTGGCTTCTAAAGCAAGCTCACCCACCTCTTCTGTCATTTGCCCAAGCAATTTATTACGCGCCGCATTTGTCATTTTTGTATTTTCCTGGATCAGGCTTAACAAAATTTTAATGTTAACCTCAATATCAGAACAATTCACACCTGCCGAGTTATCAATGGCATCAGTGTTTACATAACCATTATTTAAGGCAAATTCTATCCTTGCTAGCTGAGTTGAACCAAGGTTACCACCTTCGCCAAGTACTTTCGCCCGCAATTCGCCCGCATTAATACGAATCGCATCGTTTGCACGGTCGCCAACATCTATATTATTTTCTTTTCCAGCCTTAATAAAGGTACCAATACCGCCGTTCCACAACAGATCAACCGGTGCACGTAAAATGCCTTTAATAAGCTCATTTGGTGTCATTTTATTCTTTTTCAATCCAAGAGCTTCTTGCGCTTCGCTTGAAATCGTAATTGATTTATCGCTACGGCTAAACAAAGCACCGCCCTTAGAAACAAGTTTTTGATCGTAATCTGCCCATGAAAGACTTGGGTTTTTAAACAAACGCTCACGTTCTTTATAACTTTTTTCTGTATCAGGCGTTGGGTCAATAAAGATATGCATGTGATTAAAGGCTGCCACAAGCTTCGTTTTTTTAGAAAGCAGCATACCGTTACCAAATACGTCACCAGCCATATCGCCAATACCTACGCAGGTAAATTCTTCTGTTTGAATATCTTTATTTTGTTCTCTAAAGTGATGTTTCACACATTCCCATGCGCCACGTGCTGTAATACCCATTTTTTTGTGGTCATAGCCGTTTGAACCACCAGAAGCAAAAGCATCTCCCAGCCAGAAACCATCCTTTGTACCATCCCAATAATCAGCAGCCATAGCTTCACCATTCGCCATATCAGAGAATGTTGCTGTCCCTTTATCAGCAGCGACAACCAAATATGGATCATCGCCATCAAGGCACACCACGTTACGTGGTTTTAAAACATTACCAGCAGAAAGGTTATCCGTCACACTAAGCAAACCACCAATAAATATTTTATAAACAGTTTGAACAGCTTCCATCATTGCTTCACGTGTATTTGTAGTTGGTTTCACTTTTAAAACAAAACCACCTTTAGAACCAAGAGGTACAATAACCGCATTTTTTGTCATCTGTGTTTTCATAAGACCTAAAACTTCTGTACGGAAATCTTCAGGCCTGTCGGACCAGCGTAAACCACCTCGGGCAACCATACCACCACGTAAATGAACACCTTCAACTGTACTGTGATAAACAAATATTTCAAACAACGGGTGAGGTTTTGGTAGGTTTGGAATTTCTGAACTCTTCATTTTAATAGCAAGCGGTGCAGTTGGGCTTTGGCTTTGGAACGCGTTAGTACGCAAACAAGCTTTAATAACCCCCCAAACTTGACGCAAAATAACATCTTCATCTAAAGATTTAACCATAGACAAAGCCTCTTCGATTTTATTATTTATAGCTTTTAAAGACTTTGTACGACTAGACACCTTTTCAGGGTTAAAACTTGCATCAAACAAATCGCATAACATTTTAGAAATTTGCGCATTGTTAATAAGCGTTTGACGAATGTAACCCTTAGAATAAGGCATGACAGTTTGCTGTAAATAAGCGACAAATGTACGTAGATACACAACTTCACGTACACTTAAACCGGCCCCAACAATCAGGCTATTCAACTCATCGTTTTCTAATTCACCATACCAAGCACACTCCAAGGCTTCAGTTAGAACGGAAATAGTCTTGTCTTCACGAATTGCTTCTTGGCCTTCTCGAACCTGCACACCAAAGTCATGCACCCAAATATTTTCGCCATCAGCTTGCTGAATAGGTGTTGAATTTTCGTCTGTTACATGTAGCCCCATATTGTTAAATGTCGGCATTAACTCTGATAAGTTTAAGCGTCCTTCTTTGTGGAACACTTTCAAATGCACATCTTCATCACCTTCTTGACCTTCAGAAATAGCCACTAGAAATTTAAGGCCATGTTTATTCATATTTTCAAAAGAAGCAATATCTTGCAAGGCGAGGCATACAGAATTATTTTCTTGGTAACCTGCACGGAATGCAGCACCATATGTAGCATGTAAACGCAAACCTTCTAATTCACCATAAGCCACACAAAGCTCATGGGCAAGGTCGTCTGACCATGACTTAGCGGCTTTACGCACCATATTTTCAACAACAACGTCATTAACCATTGGTGTTGTTGGTGGTTTCGAACGTATTTTCAGGAACAATCTCGCAAGGCGTGATTCACCTAGTGAAACGATAAATTCAACATCTTCTGCATTATACGCCTGACGCAAGAGTTCTATAATAGTTTCCCTTAAAGCACTGTTCATACGTTCGTTTGGAATATAAACCATGGCTGTTGTAAGCAATTCATGGCGGCTATGACGTGTAAAAACGCGCACTTGCTGGCGTTCTTTTAGGTTTAAAATACCTGTTGAAATACGCTCTAAATCATCCACATGAATTTGGAACAATTCGTCACGTGGGTATGTTTCTAAAATGTTAACAAGCGCTTTATGATTGTGCGATTGTGGGTGCAAATTATGCTGAGAATTTAAAACAGCTTCAATTTTTTTACGCACCAAAGGAATTTCGCGAGGGTTTGTTGTATAAGCACGAGAAGTTAATAGACCGAGGAATCTATGTTCACCAATAACATTGCCCTTTGCATCAAACTCCTTCACACCAATATAATCCATGTCGGCACGGCGGTGTACAGGTGACTTTGTTAAAGCTTTTGTAATAGTTACAAATTCTTTTTTATTAGAGTAGTAGTGTTTTAGATTTGGTGGCACATCATCTAAACATTTTTCGTTGTAAACAGAAGATGTTTTATCATCACTTAAAATACCCATCCCACTTTTTTTCGTGAGCTTCATATAAGTTTTAGCACCTTTACGGCTAATGCTGTAGTGACGGTAACCTAAAAAGATATAATTTTTATCTATTAACCATTTAAAGAACTCAGCATCTTCGCCATGGTGCCCTGCTTTTGCAGATGTTTCAATTTCAGCTATAAGTGTTTCCATTTTACCAATCATCTTGGTAAAGTCACGTTTAACAGTCACAGCTTGTGTCAGTAAATCACGCGCTTTTTCTTCCAACCCTTTAAGATCTTCATCAGCATTCATATAGTCTAATTCCATATGAATAAATACTTCACGGTGATACCCTTCAGACTTGCCTTCTTCTGCAGTTGTGTTTTCTTTAAAGTCTATAAGTTTGCCGTCAACATCACGCTTAACAAGCAAAACAGGGTGAAATGTATGGCGCACTTCCAAGTTTGAACTTTGAACTTCTTCCCATAATGAATCAACTAAAAATGGGCCATCGTTCATATACGCTTCAAGAATAGTATTGTTTGTACCGGCAGCACGATAAACACGTACATGTACGTCACCAGGTCGCCAATTTTTCATCAATGTAAATACATCTTCAATATGCTGACTTAACTCAGGTCGTGAATCTATTAAATCCACAATCTCCGTCTCTGGTGTGTGGTCTAAATAGTAGTGTGCGAATTTCACTAAACTCCTACCATCTTTCTTTTTAGAAAGAGTCGAAACAAGAGATTTAAATGCTGTTTTACCGTTTTTTGTCGTCATAGGAGCCATATCTTTTTCACTTTTTATTCTTGTGCGTTAAATTACAATAGTTATTAGTGAACAATGATAGGATTTTTAAAATAGAAAAGAAAGTGAATTGCTCATGCGCTTCACTTTATGACACAGAAGTGCGAGCAAATGTTGCAGTTTTGTTTCATAAGTAAAATGAAGTAGAGAATTGTCCAATCAAATGAATATCATACCTTATTGGATAAAAGGCCGTAATATTTAAGCTAAAACGTCTAAAAGTGAGTCTTCCATATCGCTCACAACAGAAAACACCTCAAGGTTAGCTTTATAGGCATGTTGACTTGTCATCATATTCACCACAGGGGAAATTGTATCACTGGCTGCAGCTAAAGTTTCTGGCGAAAGATTTTCCCCACTACTGGCACCACTCACAATATTCGCAGCGGCTGCATAATTTTTCACAACACTTTCAGCAGCCTTCGAAAACTTGTCTGCACTATCAGTTATACCTTTAACCGATGTAGCCAAAGCTGTATTGCTGTTCATTGCTTTAATATCCATTATACCACCTTAAACCAATTGATTAATTTTTGTATCATACGCCGCCTCTAGTAAGGAATCTGTCGCAGCATAGCTATTTACCTGTGATAAAGCTGCGTATTTTTTAATATCTGTATTTTGACTTACTGTTTCGTTAATAGCGTCGGTTAACGTTTGTGTTTTACCATCTTGCGTAAAGCTAATATTAGGAATTTCCTTGGAAAAGGACGATGATAACAAGGTAGATTGCGATAAAGCGTTGTTTGAAGACGCCGAAAAACTGTTACTCAAAACAGATTTATTAACGACGTTACTTACATGGTCCATATTTATACTTCTCCCGATATTCCCCATTAACTTATGTATACATACATTAGAATATTATCAACAAATAATGACATTTACCACTAAACACCCATTAAAATTTGAGATAAAATTTTTGCATGTAAAATTTCCATATCATCTTGTAACTTAGTCTGAGCTTCCATTTCTCTAAAGATTTTCGTTGTTTGAGCAAGGCCTACACCGCTTTGGGCACGGGTTTCGTCATTACTCACAAACTCTGCCGCGCTGGCGATTTTTTCTGACATTTGCATTTGCTGTGCATCGCCACTTAATTCACTAGAACCACCTAACCCTGCCAAGGCTTCGCTACTTCCAGAACCACCACTTGTTGTCAGAGCCGGTTGAGTGTATGTCGGGGGAGCCGAAACTTCACTCACGCTGGCATCGCCCTCTGTACTTCCTGTACCTTGAGTCGACTCCGTGCCTGTTTCTCCTATTGTGCTGGTATCACCTATATTACTTATAGCCGCTACAGCTGTCGGACTACCAACCGCCCCGCCTGTACCTGCTAAAGCGACCAATGCCGATACAAGGGCTGTGGTTGAAACATCTCCATCTGCATCACCTTCACCACTTGTCGCTAAATCATATATTCCTTCTGAAAGTGTCTGATCCTTAATTGCATCTGTAAAAGATGCGTCTGTATGGGCTGTATCAAAATTAACGTCTTGAATCGCATTCACCATACCGCTCGAAATAGCAGCGGTTCCAGATAAACCACCCATAGATGACATATCGGTAAAAGCAGGTCCATTTTCATTATTCGGGCTAAGCCTTGAAAATCCAAAAGGGTTATCTTGATTTGCAAATCCATTGGCAACATTGAGAGATGCTATACCAAAGTCAGAACTATGCTCTTCAACCCCCATACTAATACGGGACATAGCACTCATCGCAATAGTTCCAACACTACCAACCATGCACATACCTCCCTGTATTTATTATGTTTTTATAAATTATATTGCATTCACTCCCACTACACTTATAGGTATGTATACAATCTTAAGTAAGAAAAAACTGTCACTTATTATTTAAGCGCACACCACTTTTGATAACTTGATAAAAAGAATAATGCTTTAAAAAATTCACAAAAAAGTATATATAATATCATCATGAAAAAGAAATATGCCCTTGCTATAGAAACTTCAACAGAACACCTTGGCGTGGCTGTTATAGACATGTGTGGAAAAGAAATTGCAAGTTATAATGACATGGCTTACCGTCGCCTAAGCGAGAACGTGCACCCAAGCATTCAAAAGGTCATAACCCAGGCTGATATTGAATTTAGTGATCTTGAGTTTATCGCCGTTACGCGCGGCCCTGGCTCATTTACCAGCATCCGTGTGGGGCTTGCAACGGCTAAAGGCTTAGCCTTTGCACTTAACATTCCAGTTATTGGCGTTACAAGCTTAGAAGCATTGGCCTATAACTACATGCAAAACAATCCACTTAAAAACAACCTAAGTGTATGGATAGAAGCACACGGCGGCAATATATATATGCAAAATTTTAAGACAGATGGCGCAAACGATAAACCCGTTTCCATTCAATCTACCGATGCAGGTAAAGCGCTTTTTGAAAATAGCGTTGTTATTGGAAACGCTGTTTTAAAGCATAGAGAAGATATACCAAACCACAGCCAAGAGGCAGAAGAATATCATTACATTAACCCTGTCGAACTTGCCCGTTTTGGCCTTGAAAAGTATAAGGCAAATAGCCCCGAAATTGGTAATACATCAGCTCTCTACATTCAAAAATTGACCTACAATAAAACCTACAACAAAGACGGCACAAAAAAGTGATTTTATCATTTACGCCGGCCACTCTTGAATATGCAAGCCTTATGGCAGCCCTAGACGGTGCCTGTTTTGATAGCGAAGTTTTTAGCGAAGATATGCTGGTTTCGTTAATGAAAACCCCTTATGTTTTTGGTTTTATAGCACTCGCTGATAAGCGCCCTATTGGGTATAATCTGGTTTCAGTCGCGGGGCGACAAGGTGACCTTTTAACCATTGGCATTATCCCTGAATTTCGAGGCCGAGGCTTAGGTAGAGACTGTTTAATCCATCTTTTAAAAGAGGCTTCAGTACGTGGTATAAAAGAATTATTTTTAGAGGTGCGCCCTACCAATGTGGCGGCTGTAAACTTATACGTTAGCTTTGGTGCAACCAAAGAAGGTTTGCGTAAAAACTATTACGTCAACGAGCTCACAGGTGAAAAAGAAGACGCCATCGTGATGAGATTACCTGTTTAGCCTCTAATTTTTAGCAAAAACTGACACAGTAAACCATGCAAACCTAACCCTTGTCAGTAAAATAAGGCGAATTAAAAGCGAATTATAGCGGCATACACTTGGAATGATGTATATAATTCCAAGGAATTGAACCACCTGTGGCGAACAGGTACTTCCATAACCTATAAACCATTTTTTCCCCGACCTATAAGTATATAGATACCCACCCACCATTTTGGTGTTACCGTTTTATAAATTGATTCACATTGTGGATTTTTTTAAGCACGGCAAAATCCAACCAAGGAACTTTTATGTTTTTATTAAAATTTTTCGCCGCTTTATCTTTCGTTTGTATGATTGTTACATTTAAAGCCTTAGCCATACCTGTGGTTATTGCCCTATGTATTCAAGCTATTATAGCTTTAAGACCGTCATTAGATGATGATTCAAGAAATATGGCAGTGAAACTTCTTTGTTTAACACCTTGCCTTTCTTTATTAGCGATGTATTTCACATTTTAATGTGCGATACAAAAAGCCTCACTTTTGTGAGGCTTTTTTTGTACCGCCCCCTTTTTTTTTCAGGTGCACCGAAAGAAAGGGTGATTTTGGGCTGTAATTTTTTGGTGCGACAAATGGAGCTACCATATTTAGGTAGTGACAACTTGATAAAACGAAAAAGGACACCCAAAGGTGCCCTTTCCCATATAACTAAAAGTTATGCACTGCGACGTGGACGGCGGTCGTTACGGCCACCCTTCTTGTCGTCTTCTTTCTTCGCTTGACGTGGCTGATCTCCACCTTCTTCAGCAGCTGTAATTTTAGCAGCAACTGTTTCGTTTTGATCAATGCCTTTCATTGTTAGGCGCACTTTACCGCGCTCATCAACTTCTAGGCAGTTCACTGTTACTTCGTCACCTTCAGCAAGAACACTGTCAACTGCACCTAGGCGCACGTTACAGATTTCGCTGATGTGTACCAAACCATCTTGGTTTGGAAGAATCGCAACAAAGGCACCAAAGTCAGTAATACGTACAATTTTACTTGTATAGTTTTTACCTACTTCAGCAACAGCCAAGATACCTTCAATCATATCGACAGCAGCTTGTAGAGATGTACGGTCAGCAGAAGAAACGCGGCATGTACCATCGTCTTCAATGTCAACACCAGCACCTGTTTCTTCAATAATACCGCGGATAACTTTACCACCTGTACCAATTACTTCGCGGATTTTATCAACCGGAATCATAATTGTGTGCATTTGTGGTGCTGTATCAGAAACGCCATCACGTGATGTTGAAATCGCTTCAGCCATTTTACCAAGAATGTGAATACGGCCGTCTTTAGCTTGCGCCAAAGCTTGTTCCATAATCGCTTTATTGATAGATGTAATCTTAATATCCATTTGAAGTGCTGTAATACCTTTTTCTGTACCACATACTTTAAAGTCCATATCACCTAAAGCATCTTCATCGCCCAAAATGTCAGAAAGAATGGCAAAATCGTCGCCTTCTTTAATAAGACCCATAGCGATACCAGCAACTGGACGTACCATTGGTACACCTGCAGCCATCAATGACATTGATGATGAACATACTGTTGCCATAGAAGATGAACCGTTACATGAAAGAATTTCAGCAACAACACGTGTTGTGTATGGCCATTCTTCGCGTGATGGAAGCATAGCTGTTAACGCACGACGTGCAAGCATACCATGACCGTATTCACGACGTGAAGTACCACCCATGCGACCCGCTTCACCTACAGAGTATGGAGGGAAGTTGTAGTGTAGCATGAAGTTGTCTTTGTATTCGCCTTCAATAGCGTCAATCATTTGTTCGTCGCGGCCTGTACCAAGTGTTGTAATCGCAATCGCTTGTGTTTCGCCACGTGTAAACAATGCAGAACCGTGTGCGCGGTTAAGAATATCTGTTTCACACAAGATAGGACGAATTTCAGTTGATGTACGACCACCAATACGTATTTTATCTTTAAGGATAGACTGACGTAGTGTGTTTGCTTCAACTTCTTTAATAATTGCTTTTACAAGGTCTGCTGAGTATTCAGATTCTTCGCCTGCAAATTCTTCAAGCGCTTTTTCCTTCACAGCGCTCATTGCGTTTTTACGGTCCCACTTTTCGTTGTGGCTGTAAGCCGCCTTAACGTCCGCAGCGTAAGCAGTTGTTAGTTTTTCTAGAAGTTCAGAGTTGTCTGGCACTTCAAATTCAAAACCAGGCTTCGCACAAGCTTCAGCCAATTCAATAATTGCTTCAATAACAGGCTGGAAAGATTCTTTAGCGAACATAACCGCGCCAAGCATAACTTCTTCGCTTAATTCAGAAGCTTCAGACTCAACCATTGTTACACCTTCAGATGTACCAGCAACAGTAAGTTTAAGTTCTGTGTCAAGTTCTTGTTCCATAGTTGGGTTTAGAATGTACTCACCGTTTTTATAACCTACAGCGGCAGCTGCAATTGGACCCATAAATGGTGCGCCAGAAAGCGTTAAAGCAGCAGAAGCACCAATCAATGATGGGATAATGCTGTCGTTTTCGCCGTCAGATGACATAACTGTTAAAACGATTTGTGTTTCGTTTTTAAATCCAGCTGGGAATAGTGGGCGGATTGGACGGTCAATAAGGCGAGAAGTAAGTGTTTCTTTCTCAGTAGGACGACCTTCACGACGGAAGAAACCACCAGGGATTTTACCACCAGCGTAGAATTTTTCTTGGTAGTTTACTGTAAGTGGGAAGAAGTCTTGACCAGGTTTTGCTTTTGTTGCAAAACATGCTGTTGCGAGAACCTGTGTACCACCGTAAGTAATCATCACAGCGCCATCAGCTTGGCGTGCAAGTTTACCCGTTTCAATTGTTAAAGGACGACCGCCCCATTCCATTTCTTTCTTAAAAATTTTAAACATTTTATTTCCTTATATGTTTGGCTCTTTTCCGCAAGAAAAGCGCTTCATTTAAAAACCCTGATTTTCAAGACCTTTAAAAGAAACTCTTTCCAGAAAAGAGATTTATTTTTGTATAACCTTCTTTATACAGGGAATAGATAGAAATGAAAAGTCATAATTCAAGCCCCCCAACGCATTTAAGGCTCATAAAGCGCATAAAAATGTTGTCGGAATGGGGTTTGTCAGTTTTTTTATACAGCATCTATAGGGCATATCCATAAATAATTAACTTAAACACATCTGTGTGGCTTCAAAAATTGTGGCCACATCGGCTGCCTTTTTAAAAGTCACTCTTGTCATAACAGGAGATTATTATGACGACTTTAAACTTTCTAGACTCTTCAATCATGCAAGCTACTGAGCTTTCAGACTTCGTTTTAGAAGAAGTGATGACAGGTTCACCTAAACCATCAATTTTAAAACGTGCGCGTTCAAAGCACCCTACAGGGCGCGGCGAACAAAAGAAAAGCGCCCAGTGGCACGACTATGATGAAACCTATATAAACACAATCATAGCGTATAAAGCGGGTCTTGCCCCTTCTGTTTGTGAAGGTGTAGAAGAATTTGAGGGTATTGCATCTTCAAATGATGACACATCCACTGAATACACAAGCGTTGACGCTTACCGTTCAATTGCTGAATATCAGGCGCATAAGCAAAATCAGACCGCTTTAGAAGAAGCATTTGATGCCGAATTTTACGCCGATAATGACAGTGAATTTGAGGATGAAGATATTTTAGAATGCCTTTATAGCACCGATAAAAACGCCTATACAGCCCCCAAACCCGATACTAAAATTCGGACTTGGTACAAGTGTAAAGGTGCGGTTGCGCGGTTAACACAACGTCAGCACACAGCCGACGTTTGCCAAGCTATACCCGAAGATTACGACCCTTACGAGTCGTAAATTTTTGAATATCGAACAATGAACCCTGCTTGCGGGGTTCTTTTTTTTGCTTTAAAGAGATTCAACTACATGTTTTGGCGCGTTTTTTGCTTATATCAACACATAAGTAAAAGCGAGGAAAAACTATGGCAAACACAATTAATAATTACGGCGTTTTAAACAACGGGGCATCAAGCCACCTATTTAACCGCCTCAATGGTAAAGACGCAAGCGCGCAAAGTGCAGTGGTCGTTCAAAATTCTGACGGTGACAGCGTCAACGTTTCTATTTCGCCAGAGGCACGCCAAACGCTCGAAAAAATTGATAGCATCACAGAAGAACTACGCTACATCGAAAAACAACTCGGTAATGTAAATTTCTCACAAAATGACAAAAACCGCATTTCAGAAATCGCTGAAAAACTAGACGTATTACACGGTTATAATTTAGTTGAAACGTCTGAAAGCTACTTATTTTTGGGCGCACAAAACCGCCCCGTGGCCGATACTTTAATGCATGAACTTAACACCCTATTAAGCCAAGAAGAAATCACTACCGAAGACCAAACCCGTATCAACGACATAACGGCTGAGCTTGACGGCATGCTTACAAGCGGCGATAAGTTTGCCAACCACAGCTTACAAGGCTTAAGCAATGAACAGCTTAAAGAGGTAAGTAATTTATTTATAAACCTTGCTGAGGTTACCAAAGGTATTGAAGATGATAAGTTAAGCGACGCTCAAATGAAGGCAGCGACAAACCTAAGCCTTGAAATTGACAAAATTTTTAATGAGCACGCTGCCTTAAACCCTGCCAAAACACTTGATGAAGACGAACAATCCAACGTGAACGCTTTACTGCAAGAACTCGATCTTATTATTGAAAAAAATGGCAGCAATGGCGTGGCAGAAAAAATGCGCCAAATGGCACAGCAAACATCTTTGAATTTTATTCAAATTCTAAACGGCAAAAAAGCCAGTACGTCGAATATTTTCACATCAGCAAGTTCTGAGCAAAGCTATAGTTCGTCGTCACGTACAATGATAGAAGCCCAGCGCATGATAGACGCCTACAGCGCCAATCAGTTGTAATTAAATCCACCCTCATTTTATGAATAAAAAAAAGCACCCGAAGGTGCTTTTTTTATAAGAAGGCTTGAATTACTTACGTAGGCCAAGTTCTTTAATAAGCGCAGTGTAACGTGAAACTTCTTTACCTTTAACGTAAGAAAGTAGTTTACGGCGTGTGTTCACCATTGCGATCAAACCACGACGTGAGTGGTTGTCTTGCTTGTGTGTTTTGAAGTGTTCTGTTAGGTTTTTGATGCGTTCAGATAGAACCGCAACTTGAACTTCTGGAGAACCAACATCACCTTCGCTGCGTGCGAATTTTTTAATAAGTTCTGCTTTTTTTGTCGCTGTAATAGACATATTTTATATTTCCTTGTTTACGATATCATTTATAAGTAGTGGAAAATTCTTCTTTGGCTTTAATGTTTGACCATCAAATTCTGCCAACGAAGCTAATTCACCAACCTCTGTTTTCACCCGAACCGTGCCAGTTGCACATTGAATATTGTTCAATGGCATACCACGCAGTACGGTCTGCACTTCATTATCAGATGCGGTATATACCGGGATATCGGCCAGTACGTGGTCAACATCCAATAAATGAGTTGTCGCACTTTGCCCCATTTCTGCACATAAATCAAGCATTTCTTTTGTAACAGCTTCATTTATATCAAATGGCGGCACTTGCGTGCGGATTAAACGCGTCACATAAGCATAACACCCAAGTGCGCGCCCTATGTCATGACAAAGTGAGCGCACATAAGTGCCTTTTGAAACATGCACGCTTAACATTGCTTTTTCGGGCGTAAAACTATCGATAACAATAGTGTGAATGGTTACTTGGCGTGGCTTCATTTCAACCTCTTCGCCTGCACGTACACGGTCACACGCACGCTTGCCATTAATTTTTAAGGCACTGTAAACAGGTGGAATTTGCTCAATTTCACCTTCAAACTTTTTAAGAACCTCTTCCAATTGCAGCTGACTTGGGCGTTTAGGTGACGTATGCACCACCTCACCTTCCGCATCATCGCTGGCGGTTTCGGTGCCAAAGGTCATTTCAAACTGATAGTATTTGTTTTCTGTGAGCATGTAAGAAAGCATTTTAGTGGCTTCACCCAGCGCAATAGGCAAAATACCTTCGGCAAGTGGGTCGAGCGTGCCGCCGTGCCCCGCCTTCTGAGCGTTAAAAATACGACGCACAAAACCAACTGCCTGATTCGACGACATGCCCACAGGTTTATAAAAATTTAAGAACCCGTGTACGTGATTTCCTTTTTTAGTGCGTGCCATATTCAACCTTTATAATAAATAGAAAAAAGCACATATTTATGCGCTCTTTTCTACATAATGAGAATTATTTTTTGTAAACCAATTTACAATGCTTCGTTTTTACATCACATTCAGCTTTTTCCACCGCAGGCTGAAGCATCATCATACATAGCGTGCCATTTTCTTCCATCTTACGGTAAGTACACTTTGCAATTTCTGAAAATTCTGTATTCACAGGCGCTTTAAATTTACAGGCATCTTCCACCAACATGCAGTCATAGTCAAAAGCACAGGCTGTCCAGTCGCGATTTTCAAGGTCGGTAGATTCAGGGCAGTCCACCACCCCTGCCCATGCAGGCACGGAAAAAACGGTTAGTAAAAGTATTAAGGTGCGAAACATTAAGCGTGTACTTCTGCCTTTGTAATGTGTGTAAAAATTTCTTCGATCTTTGTTGTGCGCTCGGCATCATCATCGGCGTAAAACTTCAACTTAGGTGTGTTTTTACGGTTAAAGGATGCAATATCTTGTTGGAAACGGAAAGCTTCTGCATTCATCGCTTTTGCCACTTCTTTAGTTGCAGCCGAGTCAAGGTTTTGTAGCGACGTAAAGTAAACACGTGCATTGCGCAAGTCTGGGCTTATCCACACATATGGAATATTGATCAGATTATCGATCAAGTGGCTTTTAAAACCACCGCGCGCAATAGATTGTGCAATTGCTTCACGTAGTTGCTCGGCTACTCTTTTTTGTCGCATAGACATTTGTTTCATGACAAATTTACCTTTTAAATTTCATATATTCTTTATATATATAGTAGATTGTATGCACATTACAAGCCAAACTTACGTACATCTGCTATTTTTTTATGGATAGGCATATGACAAACCCAAACCAACGTGCCCATCAAAATAAAACAGGCGCCCAAAGACGCCTGTCGCTAAATTTACGAAGATAAATTTATTCGTCTTCCATAGCTGCTTCCATTTCAGCTTCTTCCTTAGCAATTTTTGCTAGGCGAGCCTTTTCTTTTTCAGCTTTTTTAACGTCTTCAAGTGTACGTTTGATTTCAATCATTTCGTATGTTTCAATCTCATCACCTTCAAGCACTTCAGAGAATCCACCGTCAAACGTTAGACCACATTCGTACTTCTCAGTCACTTCTTTCACATCATCTTTGAAACGACGCAAGCTGTCTAGAGAACCTTCATGGTAAACCACACCTTCACGTAGAAGACGGATTTTACCGTTACGTACCAACTTACCGTCAGTTACAAAGGCACCAAAGATCTTGAGCTTGTTGATCAACATCACCTGACGAATTTCAGCACGGCCTGTTACCTTCTCTTCAAAGTCAGGAGATAGTAGACCTGTAAGCGCCGCTTTCACGTCGTCTACAAGGCTGTAAATAACGCTATAGTAACGTACTTCAATACCGTCACGTTCCGCTGCTGTACGCGCTTGCGCATTGGCACGCACGTTAAAGCCAAGTATTAAGGCATCAGAAGCAGAAGCTAAGTTCACATCGTTTTCGGTAATCACACCAACAGCGCTATGAATCACTTGTACTTTAACTTCTTCCGTTGCAAGTTTACTCAATGAATCTGTAATCGCTTCTACAGACCCTTGAACGTCACCTTTAACAACAACAGAAAGTTTGACAACTTCACCTTCAGCAATTTTACTAAAGATAGAGTCCAGTGAGGTTTTAGCATGAGACATAGCCACTTTTTCACGTTTTTTCTGAGAACGGAAAGCCGCAACTTCACGCGCACGCTTGTCACTTGTTGCAACCTGGAATGTATCACCAGCGTCACAAACACTTTGTAGACCTTGAATTTCGACAGGTGTTGCAGGACCAGCTTCTGTCAAGCGGTTCCCTTTATCATCCATCATAGCACGTACACGTCCCCAAATAGAACCAGCAACAAACACGTCACCTACTTTTAGCGTACCACGAGAAATAATAACAGAGGCAATTGGACCGCGACCTTTATCAAGGCGAGATTCAACAACCACACCGTCAGCACGACGTTCAGGGTTCGCTGATAATTCAAGTACATCAGCTTGTAGAAGGATCATTTCTTCCAACGTATCAAGCCCTGTCCCTGCTTTAGCAGAAATTTCAACACAAACAATGTCACCACCAAATTCTTCTGGAATAAGGTCATGGCTTAAAAGCTCTTGGCGCACACGGCTTGGATCAGCAGCGGGCTTATCACATTTGTTGATAGCAACAATAATTGGCACTTCTGCAGCTTTAGCATGACGTATTGCTTCAACTGTTTGCGGCATAATACCATCATCAGCAGCAACAATTAGAATGACAATATCTGTAACAGACGCACCACGTGCACGCATCGACGTAAACGCCTCGTGTCCTGGTGTGTCTAGAAACGTAATCATACGGCCAGATTCTGTTTTAACTTGGTAAGCACCAATGTGCTGTGTAATACCACCAGCTTCACCGTCGGCAACGTGCGTTTTACGCAAAGCATCCAATAAAGATGTTTTACCATGGTCAACGTGACCCATAACAGTCACAACTGGAGGGCGTTCTATAAGTTCTTTTTTAGTATCTACGTCACCCACCAAATCATCTTCAACGGCATTGTCATTGACAAGTTTGTATGTATGACCAAATTCTTCAACAATAAGAGCTGCTGTTTCTTGATCGATAGATTGGTTTTGTGTCACCATCTGCCCCATCATCATCAACTTCTTAATCACATCAGAAACTTTTTCTGTCATACGGTTGGCAAGTTCTTGAACTGTAATAATGTCTGAAATGGTAACTTCACGTAATACTTTGTCTTGAGTATTTGTGCTTGTAACCACACGCCCACCACGGCGACGTTGGCCAGACATTGTACGCATACGCGTTTCTAATTTTTCTTTGTAAGCATTACGCCCACCACGTTTTTTAGAAGAGGTTGTTGCCGCTTCAGTTGTAGCAGTTTTTGTACCTTTTTTCTTGCCTGTAAATTCATCAGCAGAAATAAAGCGCTTATTCGTACCTTTTTGTTCAGCCGTTGTTGCAGCCGCTTGCTGCTCTGCAAGCTCTTGCTTCGCACGCTCTTCAGCTTCTTTATTAAGCAACGTATCTTCTTTTGCTTTTTCTGCGGCAAGTTTTTCAATTTCTTTTGCTTTTAGATCCGCTTCCTTCTTGCGCATCTCTTCTTCTTTTTGAGTCTGAAAATTTTGCAGCGTGCCGGCTTGCTTGCGTGCTTCTAGGCGTGCAGCTTCTTCAGCGGCAGCATTTTTTTGCGCATTTTCAAGTGCCTTGAGGCGCTGACCCATTTCTGTTTCAGGTTCAACCTCTTTGGCTGGAGTAGCAGCAGGCGTTGGTGCAGCAAAACGGCGACGTTTTACTTCAACAGACACACCTTTTGGCGCCGATGACGCCTTAGTACCACCGCCTAAGCTAAGTGTACCACCGAGACTCAACGTCCCTTTTTTTGTTTTCTCTGAATCAGTCATTCATTACTCCATTTTATTTTCTATAAAAAATGTCTGGTAACGTTCCCACGCAACTTTTACATTTTCTACCTGTGGCTTGTCTAACAAGCCGACTAAACTAATATTTTCACCACCCAAGGCGTGCGACAACTCGTCTTTTAAAAGTTCCGAGCAAACGCCCACTTCCCATGAATGGACACGTTTTGTCACGTCGCCGCCTGCATCTCCTGCTAGAAATACGGTAGCTATGTTCCCTTTGTGGTAAATCTCTTTTACCTTTTCAAGCCCTAACACGGTTAAACCGCTTTTTTTAGCAAGGCTTAAGCTTGCAACCAACTTTTTCTTCAAAGTGCTGGTTACTGTTTCAAGTATATCGCTAGGGACAGTGACCTGCAAAGCTTCTTCAAAAAGCTTACCCTCTAACGCTTTACATAGAAGGTCTTTTTCGCAAGGTATAAAAACCTCGGCTTCTGTCGGTGCCTTTTCGTCTACGTCAAACCATAAACTTCCTTCCGGCCCCTTCACAAAACGCAGGCGTTCTCCTTGTTCAATTGCTTGACTTTCAAAAAGGAACACCTGTTGTTTCATGCACACTTTTTCCTTTTAAAATTAAGCGTGTTTTGCAGTAGAATCTGAAAGATGAGCATCATCTTCGTCTTCATCTTCAAACCAGTGCTTACGCGCTTCCATAATCAACGTTTCAGCTTGGTGTTGTGTCATCACACCTTCAGGCAAAATTTCCAACAATTCATCTGTTGCAAGCTCTGCAAAGTCGTCAAGTGTCGTAATGCCTTTACGAACAACATGCATCAACATTTCAAGTTTAAGACCGTGTAAATCTACAAGTTCTTTTTCTACCTTCGCTTTTTTAAGCTCAGCTACTTGTTCATCAATTATTTTTTGCGCACGTGCTTGAATTTCAATTGCAAGGTCTTTGTTAAAACCTTCAATGGCAGCAATTTCGTCCACACTTACAAGAAGCAATTCGTTAATGCTTGAAAAACCTTCGTTGACAAGAACATGTGTAATTGTCTCATCGACATCCAAGCCTTCCATAAAGCTCTTAGATACTACTTCAAATTCTTTTTGACGACGTGTTTCTTCTTCCACTTCTGACATAATGTCAATGTTCCAACCTGTAAGGATAGAAGCCAAGCGTACGTTTTGTCCACGACGACCAATAGCAATAGATAATTTATCTTCTGGAACAATAACATCAATGCGCTGCTCTTCTTCGTCTAAAACAATTTTAGAAACCTCTGCTGGCGCTAGCGCTTCAACCAAGTAATCAGCCGGGTTTGCTTTCCACTGAATAATATCAATGCGCTCACCTTGAAGCTCAGTTGTGATGTTTTGCACGCGTGAACCACGCATACCAACACAAGCACCTACTGGATCTAAGTTATGGTCGTATGATTTCACAGCAATTTTAGCACGGAAACCAGCATCACGGGCAACACCCATCACTTCAATCACACCATTACCAATTTCTGGCACTTCTTCTTCAAAAAGTTTTTTCAGAAACTCTGGGTGTGTACGGCTTAGAAATACTTGTGGGCCACGTGGCTCACTTTGTACCTTGTAGATATATGCACGTACGCGGTCACCCGTACGGTATGACTCACGTGGAAGCATTTCGTCACGAGGCAAGAAACCTTCGGCTGTGCCGAGGTCTAATGTTAAACCAGCGTAATCTGTACGTTTTACTGTACCAGAAATAAGCTCACCATTGTTGTCTTTAAATGATTCGTATTCTTTAACACGCTCTGCTTCACGTACTTTTTGGAAAATAACTTGCTTCGCTGCTTGCGCTGCAATACGACCAAAAGCAATTGGAGGCAGGTCTTCAGACAAGAACTCACCAACTTGGATGTTTGGGTTACGCTTTTGTGCTTCTGCAAGCAAAATTTGCATGCTGTTTTCTTTAAGAGGGTAACCACCCTTGTCACAAGCTGTGCGCATTTCCATTGGGCGGTGCTCACGCTGTGCTAAACGATATTCCTCTTCGTTCACAGGTTCCATCACCAAGTTAACAACTTCAACAACCTTTTTAAGAGTAACGTCACCTGAAATGCGATCCATCGTTGCGACTACATTTAAGTGCATACCGTATTTACGGCGCGCAGCCATTTGGATAGATTCCTCCATCGCAGCTAGAATACTTTCCTTGTTAATGCCTTTTTCGCGTGCAACCGCATCAGCAACTTGTAACAATTCCAAACTCATTCTCTTATTCCTCTGTCATATTCATTATTTGTTTAATATCTTCATCTGTAAAATACAGGTGAGCGAATTTAATTTGCTCGTATGGAAGGTTCACTTCCATCTCATTTTCGTCCAAGGTTATGGCAACTTCCCCGTTTTCACATCCTTGCATAACACCTATAAACTTGCGGCGGTCGTTAAAAGGTACAGCCATCTGCACTTTCACACGGCTACCCGCATAGTCTTTAAAATCTTTTTCTGTTACAAGTGGGCGTTCCATGCCTGTGCTTGAAATTTCCAACGAATAGCGTGCCGAAATTGTATCTTCTACATCAAGTAAAGCAGCGGCCATACGTGACACCTTTGCACACTGACCAACCGTTGCAGAAAGAGGGTTATCTCTTGTTGCTTCTGTCGGCTCAATCATAACCTGTAACACATTGCTACCTGAACCACCTGTAAAACGCACACGTACAATTTTAAGACCAAGTTCTTCAACCCCTGGTTCAATCAATTGCCATACTTCATTTTCTATCGGCTGTAACATTTAGGCCTTCTCCTTAAAAAACTTCATTTAAAATATAAAAAAAGCGGGTTATACCCACTTGTTTTACAAAAAGCGCATTTAACATGCCTTTTTAAAACTCTTCAACAAAACGGACTATATAACCATTCCCTTTATTTAGCAAGAGCTCTTTGTATTTTTTTTGGCTATTTAACCATAGCCTTTGGCATAGCCTTCACCATATCCAAAACCTTACGACGCAACACGTCGTCTGTGATGCTGTAATAAGCCTTCATCAGCTCAATCGTTTCACGACTGCGCATCTGCTTGTCGAACTTGGAAACATCTTCTGAAACAGCCATACGTCCAGAATTTTCGTCATACCCTTCAAACATATAAGAAACTGGAACGCTTAAAATGCGCGAAATAGCATATAGACGGCTTGAACCAACACGGTTACTTCCATTCTCATACTTCTGCACCTGCTGAAAGGTGATACCAAGTTGGTCCGCCAACTTTTCTTGACTTAGTCCTAGGACTGTACGTCTCATACGGACGCGACTACCTACATATACATCTACTGGATCTGGCCCAACCATTGTTAAATTCCAATTCTTTTTATATTGATACACAGCCTTAGAAATAAGGTTGCCCCTGCGCATTTTTATTTATCACTTTAATTTTCATGGTGAATATATATCAAAAAATACTAAACAGCAAAAAAAAAGCTACGGAAATAGCCATTTTGCACGTTGACCTAGATGAATAATAACAACATCAACCGTGAATTGTATTCAAAATTCAACCTGTTATAAGCAAACAACTAAAGCTGTCACAACTTAATGTATATATTTAAAGGCTTATCGTCAAGCACATCCAAAGATGTAACAGTTCGACCAAACCTGTCAATAAACGCATTAACACCAAAATTACCCACACGTATAAAACTCTTTCCTAACGAAATAGCACGTACCTTAGAAAACGCAAAGTGCTGATAAGGACCAATTGTCCCTTCAAACCATGCATCATTTGTTATATTTAAAACGTATGGAGAATCTTCTGAAACCAAGCCTTTACTATTTGGCAAAACAACTTCTCCACAAATAAGAGGCGAAAACGAAACCCCTCGCACCGAAAATGTTTTTTGAGATGGCGCACCTGGCGTATATTCCCCCTGCCCTTGCAAGAAAAGCTCAAACAATGCGGGGAAATATTCCCTTAATGGAAAATACTCGCCAAAAGGCACAAGATGGCGTTTATCATAACGATAAACCTCTTCGCCTTTTTGCAAAGCATACAAACTATTATAAAACTGCCCTTTTGTATTTATATAGGGCGCACCCACAACAAGCGTTGGTGCTAAAACATAACGCGACAAATAAGTGCGGAGTTTTTCTTGCTGATTTAACATAGCGGTTACCGCTGTTTCTGGCCATATCACAACATCTGGCACTGTCTCACCATCATTACTTTGCGTAATATATCTGTCTATAAACGCTTTGCGCTTTAAAGGCTTCCACTTTTCCATCTGATCCACATTTCCAGACACCAAACGTATATGCAACTTATCAGCCGCAGGCGTTGTCACATCCTCAACGGGGTTGAAAAGCAACCTTTGATAACCGTAGCCGTAACAAAACACCAAAAGTACAACTGAAAAAATGCGCCATTTTCTGCCATAAAACAAAGATGAAGCCGCAAGTAACAACACAAATGAAAGTAAATAAATGCCACCAAAAGAAGCTATTTGTAAAAAATTATCAGAGAAAGCCCATTGATAACCCGCCAAATTCCATGCAAATGTTGGCGTTAAAATAGAGCGTATAAATTCTGAGATTAACCAAAAAGTCGCAAATACAAAAGGTGCAAAACCACTGCAATCATCAGCCACTAAACGCAGTTGACGCCCCACCATCGCGGTATAAAAAGCCAAATACAGAGAAAGAAGCATCACGCACAAACCGCCCACCAAAATAGCGAATGGCAAGCTTCCTAAAGTGACATAGAAAGAACCCACAAGCCAATGTAGCGACGTTACAAAATGAACAAATCCAAAAATAAGCCCTATTTTAAAGGCTTCTTTTTTCGAAGAAGCTTTCATAAACAAATAAAACAAGCCCCCCAAACAAGCCCCGCCTAAAACCCATAAGGAAAAAGGTGCGAATCCAAGTGTATAAAGTGCACCTAAAAGAGCCGCTAAAGACTTAGGTTTTGACTGTATTTGCTTTTTTATATTTTCGAACATCAACAAAAGATACTGCATTTAAAGAAAAGCCACAAGTGTATGAAAAAAAAGCCCTGCTCAAAAACAGGGCTTTTTTTACTATTCAATAAATACCAACAAACTAAACAGCCTTAAAAGACTTTGGTATATAGGTTACTTTTTGAACGCGACGTCCATCAGCCTGAGTGACAACCAAGCGACAACCCGATTCTAAATTAAAGGTCGCCCCCTCTTCTGGTACACACCCTGCCAATTCAAGCACAAGACCACCAACAGTTTCATAATCAGCATCGTCGCTCACACACAATGACTGACGCAAGCCATCTTCGAGGTCTTCTATTTCAACGCGCGCATCTAATGCATAACGCCCTTCAATAAGCTCAATAACGCCCTTAACAACTTCTTGTTCATTTTCATCATCAAGGTCACCTACAAGTTCTTCCATAATATCTTTTACAGTAATAAGACCTGTTGTACCGCCATACTCATCAACCACCACAGCCATTTGTACAGCATGGTTACGCATTTCATCTAATACCGCAGAAATAGCAAAACTTTCTGGCACAAAAGTACAAGGACGCATAACGTTTTTTAGAGTAAATTCTTCTTCCCCTGCAACATACTGAAAAAGGTCTTTAAGTGTCACAAAGCCAACAACTTCATCCAAGTCCTTTGCGCACACTGGTAATCTAGAGTATCCAGACTCTTTAAAAGTTCCTACAACTTCTTCGAAAGTGTCTGTTTTAGATAGATGGACAATATCACTACGTGGTACGCAAGCATCGTCAGCAGTAATACTGCTAAACCTTAAAACCGCCTCAATCAGCTCTCTTTCCTCATTCGTCAAAGGAAGTTCAGCATCTTCACGGCTTTCAATTAAATCTTGCAAACCTTGGTCTAAATCGCGCTTAAATAAACTTCTAAAAGAAGCAAACATGCGCTTTAGAAAATGCTCTCCACTTAAATGTGAAGGTTCAGCTTCTGCCTGTGTATCCATATATATTTATTTGTCACCTCATTTATATTCATCTTATCGAACGTATATTTATTCTATTTACTTATGATACGGGTCATTAATACCCAGCTTTGAAAGAATCTCTATCTCTAAAGCTTCCATTTCTTCCGCTTCTGTATCTTCTATATGGTCATAACCATATAGATGTAAAACACTGTGTATTAACAAGTGGCTTAGGTGGTTATCCACCGTTTTAAATTGCGCACTTGCCTCTTTTTTTAAAGTATCACAAGAAATAATAATATCACCTATATATTTTTCTGCCAACTGTTCCATGCCTGGCATGTCATCTCCTGAAGGAAATGACAAAACATTCGTAGGCTTATCCTTGCCTCTAAAGTCTTTATTTAATTGCTGAACCTCTAAATCATCTGAAAAACGAAGCGTAAAGCTTAAGTCTTTACCCTTCCAACACGCTGGAGATTCAACCACACTTTCTATAGCACGAAGCGCCTCTTGCAGTAAATTTTCTACAGGCTTTTGAGTTTCTAGCTTTATATTTTCATCAATCGTTGGTATCAACATGTTGCAAATCTTCTTTATTTAAGTAGCTTATTTACTATATTCACATACCAATAGCAATGGGTATAGCAGCTGCATACGAAATTCCACCCACTAACAATTGCTCCTGCCAACGCCCTTCACCCCACAAAAGAGACGAAATAACCATCACAACAGGCCCCACCAACGCCATAGCCACCCAAGCTAATGTTACTGGTAAATGCGTTACCAAAATCGATAAAATCATCACCTCACTAAACGCAAGCAAAATACCAATACACATTGTCTGACGTCCCAGCACACAACGCGCCACACCACGCAAAGGCATACGCCCTAATACACAAGAAGAGAATGTCATTCCCACGCCTGTTAACAACAACAGGCCGTACCAGTTTGCATGCGTTAAGAAATAATGGTCTATCATGCCAAACATACAGCCGATAGAAACCATAGCCATAAACATTAACTGTATAAAAAAGGGTTGCGTATTTAAATGCCCTCTAAATGTAAAATACAGCCCCGTTAACGTTAAAACAACAACAGAACCCCATTGGAAAACACTTAACTCTTCACCAAAAATACTATTCCCAATAGCAATGAGGCCAATACAAATAAAACTATAAAAACCGGCACTACTGTTACTGGTTTTACGCACAGTTTGACCTGCAAAATTCATTCCCCAAAAGCCAAAACCTTTCAATAAGCCAAGCGCAATTAAATAAGGCGTTTCAGCCAATGAAGCAAAGGCAGAATCTGCCATATCTTTAAACAAAGGATATATGAGCAATGAAACAATCAACATCCAACCACCAATCGAAGCGCAAGCTTCAGCAGGTGTCATAACAAAGGCCTGACGACGCATATAAAGAGCCCTTATTAAAATAAGAACAAACAAAAACGTCATAAAAAATAACTGAGACATATAACCGCCATTGTAAGATTTGAAGAATTAGTTTAATTTATTAACTGTAATTATCAATAAAAACAATAAAAAAGTTAACTTTAAAATGCAAAAAAACTTCCTTTTCACAAGTGAATCTGTGTCTGAAGGGCACCCTGACAAGGTATGCGACCGTATTAGCGACGCTATTTTAGACGCCTTTCTTTCAAAAGACCCTCAATCACGCGTAGCGGTAGAAACCTTAGTCACAAAAGACCTTGTCACGGTTGCAGGTGAAGTACGCTCAACATTCACACCTGATTATGACAATATTATTCGCAGCGCTATCCGCAACATTGGCTACACTGACGGCGACTTTAATGCTGATACCGTTGAAATCATCAACCGCATCCACAGCCAAAGCGCTGAAATTGCACAAGGTGTAGACGAAGGTGAAAAAAAGGAAGAAGGTGCTGGCGACCAAGGCCTTATGTTTGGTTATGCCGTAAACGAAACACCTGAATTAATGCCCGCCCCTATTTACTATGCCCACCTTATTGTAGAAGAGATGGCTAAAATGCGTCACGCGGGTGAAACGCGCCTTGGCCCAGATGCCAAAAGCCAAGTCACACTTATTTACAAAGACGGCAAACCTGTTGGCGCTGATACAATTGTGGTGTCACACCAACACACAAGCGACACAAGCATTGAAGAAGTAAAAGAATTAGCATTACAAGTTATTAACCGCATCTTCCCAGCGGGCTGGATTACAGAAAAAACACGCCTATTTGTGAACCCAACAGGTTCTTTCATTTACGGTGGACCAGGTGCTGACACAGGCCTTACAGGTCGTAAAATTATTGTCGACACATACGGCGGTATGAGCCGTCACGGTGGTGGTGCATTTAGCGGGAAAGACCCTACAAAGGTAGACCGTAGCGCTGCTTACGCTGCCCGATACCTTGCTAAAAACGTGGTTGCTGCAAAACTTGCAGACAGTTGTGAAATTCAACTGTGCTACGCCATTGGCGTAAGTGAACCTTTAGCTGTTTACCTTGATACGTTTGGCACAGCTAAAAATTATAGCGATGAGCAAATTGCCAGCGCTGTTAAAAAATCGATGTCACTTTCACCACGCGGTATCCGTGAACACCTAAAGCTAAACAACCCAATTTATGAACGTACCTCTGCTTATGGCCACTTTGGTCACAAGTCAGAAAATGGTTTTTTCACCTGGGAAGCAACAGACCTTACAGAAACGATTCAAAGCAATCTTTCTTAAAAGAAGTAATCCTTCTTACACAACAAAAAAGAGCCTCCTTATGGAGGCTCTTTTTTTTCGATATATCTATAACGTTAAGACTGAGGATTCACCAAAGGATTGAAAACTTCCGTCACAAATCCATCAACAGCAGCAACAAGGTCAGCCGATAGCGCCATTAAGCTATTATAATTTAGCGTATTAGCGCCTGAAACCTCGTTCTCACATCGCAATTCCGCTGCTGCATTTGCCTCCGCAATACGCTGTACAACTTCAGAAATATATTGATACTGAGGCGTTTCTGAAAACTCCTCTTTCAAATCACCTGATTGATGCAAAACAAATATTTTTGAATAAAGTAAACCGTTATCTGCCTGCATAGAAACTAACTTATCATAAGCTTTAGTAGCGCTTATATAAGCAGCATCTGAAAGCGCTGCCTTACAACGCTTAACACCAACAGGTTCAGCATCTGCAAAAACATTGACAGAAAAAGACATAGCCAGCATAAAACCAGTAGCAAGGGTTAGTAATTTTTTCATAAAAAAGTCCTCTAGAAAGTACTGTGCGATAGGCACAATAGTCATTAAATCTTGATAAAGATTTATAAAAGAAAAAGTAAAACTTCATATTAAACATAAGTATTTACGCCCTCATTTCAAGGCCTAATAACCTAAAAATACCCCTCTTTTAAAAGAAGGGTATTTAATTTCGTCAATTTTGACTTTCCACGTAACGTATAACCTCACGTTCAAAGTCTTTTAAAGCATCTGCGTACTTCACAATATAACCATATGCACTAAAACCATAACGGCCAAATATATTAGCGTCAATTCTAGCACCATTATACCAACAACTGGTGACAGCTGCTAAATAAAAGCCCTTCATAATAGCAATTTGATCAGCAATGGGTTTATACGCAGGAGAAGAAATATCTGCTTGCTTTAAAATATCGTAATAACTTACACCTGCTTTTGTTTTTATTAGGCTCAACCTTTGTCGCATTGGATCCCTAAAAAATTTTACCGTTCGCATCACCTTAACCCGACAAATAGAAATAACTGAAACATGAGACGTAGAAGAATTTACTTCGCGCGCATAAGCTACAGTAGAAGACCAGCCAAAATTTAAAAACAAAAGCATACATAAAACATAAAGCTTCTTCATAAAAGCCCCCGTATACATGTAAACAACAGATAACAAAATAGAAATTCAGCCAAAGCTGTATAAAAGAAAAAGTAAAACACTTAAATATATTATATAGATATTATCATTTATTACAAGCATCTCTCTAAATCTGGCAAAAACACATTGCAAATGCATACAACTTCATTTACAAATATTTTTATGAAAAATTCAGAAAACGAACCATTTGTAAAAGTTGGCCGCATGCGTTCATTTGGGCGCACGTCTAGCCGCATGTCTCTTGAAGAACAAAATAAGCTTGAAGAACGCTTAAACGCATACAGCTGCACCGTCACAAACACCATAGATCTAACAACCCTTTTTGGGGCAGACGTGAAACACCTTGTGGTAGAGCTTGGTATGGGCAATGGTGAGTCTATTGGTATACGTTCACAAAAAGAAAACGACAAACACTTTATCGGCTGTGAAGTTTACAAAAACGGCTTACTTTCATTGGTACGTACAATAGAAGAAGAAAATATTAAAAACCTAAAGATTTGCAGTGATGATGCCCGCGAGCTTTTAGAGCAGTTACCTATAAAATCTGTTGATGAATTGGTGGTATTATACCCAGACCCTTGGCCTAAAAATAAGCAGAAAAAGCGTCGTATTATAAATGAGGAACTTTTAAACTTAGCCAATAAAGTCCTAAAAGAAGATGGCACACTTTTCATTGCTACCGACATTCCAGACTATATGATGTGGATACTACGTGAAGTTTATAACCACAGCGTTTTCTTCCCAACGGCTATTTCCCCCGAAGAATGGGCCACACCCCCTTTATGGTGGCACAGCACAAAATACGAGCAAAAAGCTATTATTCAAGGGCGAAAACCTTGGTATATGCCTTTTAAACGTAATGTTGACAAGTCAAACACCAAGTGCAAACCGCTTATCAAACAAGCAGATAAATAAAACACCACAGTAATATTGTAAATTTATAAATAAATAGCAACGTCACTTCAATTACGTTAAAATATTTTTAATAAAAAAATTAGTGGGAATAAACATATGTCAATATTTGCAATAGCTGCAGGTGGCGCAATCGGCGCCTTAGGACGTTACGGCGTGATGAGCCTTGTGGGCTTAACAACCTTCCCCTACGCAACTATATTGGTGAATGTTATAGGATCTCTTGCACTGGGTGCACTTGTTGAGGCAAACGCCCTGTTTTTAGACTTATCCGAAAATACAAGGCTCTTTCTTGTTGTTGGTTTACTTGGTGGTTTCACCACTTTCTCTACATTTAGCATGGACAGCGTTTTTCTCCTTCAAAAAGGTGAGTTCCTTAAAGCCGGTCTTTACATGGTTGCAACACTTACACTGACCCTTGCAAGCTTCATGGCTGGCATGTGGCTCATAAAATAAGGTAATTTCATGAAAAAATTATTACAACTACTCGCGTTATCAAGTGTCATGTTTACAAGCATTGCCTTTGCAAGTGCAGAAAACGCGAATGAACGTCACGCAAATAAGGACGAATTGGTTGGCGCTTGGCGTGTTGTTGGTTTTTTATCGGGTAGCTTTGGCAAGCATTACCCTGACAGCCATTATCTAGCACCCTCACAAATTTATGGTTTCTACCCTGATGGACATGTGCGTTCCCTTGTTTCAGACAAGGCAAAATCATACACACAGAACCTAGAAGAACTAGAGGCGCATTTCACAAATAAGCCAGCGACACTACATTACAACTTTATAAATGATAGTCACATCGCTATCACTATTGATGAAAAACAAGAGATAGGTACCGTTTGGCGTGCACACATTTCGGTAGAAGATGGCAATTTAGAGGGCATTCCTTTTAAGTCTGGTGATCTTATTATGGGTATGACACCTAAAAAAGATGACCCAGAACAAAAAATGCGCTACATCCGTGTTTTACGCAAAAATCAATAAAGCGTCCAATCGCCAAATGTAAAACTATTGAAAAATCACACCCAAAATCAGAGATTATTTTTTATAAGAAACACATAAGCCAAAGCACCGCAAACCACATAGCATCCGCACGATAAAAGCTCTAAAAATTATCTTTAAGTAGGCGTAGCGCCTTAAATTCTGTCACATTAACCGCCTGCAAGAAGACATTATGTAATTTTTCAGCCTTTATTGTACTGGGCACTGTACGTTTTGATAATGCACGCATCTGCTCAGCGCCCTTCAAAGCATGTTGAATATCTATATTTTCTGGTTTGACGTGCCGGGCAAATTTCAAATTAGATACCGTATATTCATGTGCACAATAAATAAGAGTTGAATCTGGCAGAGACTTTAATTCAACCAAATAGTTAAACATCATATCAGCCGTACCTTCAAACAGCCTTCCACAACCACCTACAAACAAAGCATCACCACAAAACAAACAGTTGTCATCAGCAAAATAATACGCAATATGCCCCATAGTATGCCCTGGTACATATATAACTTTTGCAGCACACAAACCAAGATGAATACCCTCGCCATCTTCAACCATTTGCGTCACACAAGGTATGCGGTATGCATCATCCCTAAACGCAACAACCTCACATTTATATTTTTGAACCAATTTCTGTATGCCACCTACATGGTCATGATGATGATGGGTAACAAAAATTTTTGATAATTTTTTAGCACCCAGCGCCTGTATAACAACATCGGCGTCCCCTGGGTCAACCACGGCTATTTCTTGCGTGGCGTCACAAGCCAGTAAAAATATATAATTATCATCAAAGGCGTTTAATATAGTCACATTTAACAATTTGGTTAACCTTCTATTTCTTGTTTAAAAAGCACTTGATCCATACGCCCATTACTCTCTCTTGTTCCAATACATAAATAGGCCTGCACACGCTTAAACGGTGGCTTTACGGCACTTAATTTAGGTAATACCAACCCATGGCATTCATGACAACTTAATGTGATATGCGGTCTAAAATCTACCCCCACTTCACTGTGCACGTTATAGTCACTCACAATATTTAAAACCTTGTCCTGAATCTTTGAAAGCTTGCCCCACTCCTCCAATAAAAAAGATGTATACACACGTCCGTCATGCGGCGCATCTATACAAAATGATTTTAATACAACGCTATATGAAAGTGGTATACCGTATTCTAAAAAACGCTGCCATAAATACTCAGCCTCATCAATGCCAGCATCAATGTGTGCAAGAGTTATATGTGCATGCGTGTTTTCTCCCAAAACACAGCTCGATACACTTTGCTTATTAAGCCCTTTAGAAAGAAGGTTTAGACTTTGGGCATCTTCTTCTGAAACAATTAGCGCTATATTCAGCATCACGAGAACCTTTTTATAATACAAAGTCCATGATAACATAGATACACAAGCACTTAAACAAGGCATTAAAAGAGATAATGGATATATTAACCTTAAGAGATTGGTACAGAAGCCCCACAGGGCATATGGTCAGACGGCAAATACAATCTGCCTTACATGATATGTGGCCAAGCATCACAGGCAAACGTATTTTAGTGATAGGTTATGGCGCCCCTTATATTAAGTTGTGGTTAAAAGAAGCGCAGGTTTTTTGCGCTTTGCCTTCACAAATGGGTGGCATTAGCTGGCCTGACCGCAAACCTAACCGCGCAACGCTTATATCTGAAGCAGAGCTTCCGTTCATGGACGGATTTTTCGATGCTATTTTAATGGTACATAGCCTAGAGTTTTGTAAAGATGATAGCCAACTTTTATGGGAATGTAGTCGAATTTTAAAAGACGATGGTCGTATTTTATCTATTGTACCCAACCGTGCTGGCGCTTGGTCACACCGTGAAATGTCACCCCTTGCCCGTGGCAAGCCATTTAGCCAAGGCCAACTTATGCGCGCTTACAGAGACAGCGCCTTTTTAGTAACCAGCCAAACATACGCTTTGTACGTACCACCCACCGACCGTGAATGGATTTTAAAACACAGCGCAACTTTTGAAAAGCTGGGGCGTAGATGGCGCGCACCTTTAGGTGGGGTTATTTTAATGGAAGGTAAAAAAGATATCCACGCACCTATTGTTGTACGTGCCTCTAATAGATTTACAAGAAAATTAACCTTTAGGCCTTGCCCAGCATTATATTCAACCAAATAGTTATATAAACAATATACCTTTTAGTTAAATATTAAATATCAATAATTAAACTTATTGGTTAAATAAAATAATTGTTAAAAAAGATATAGATAAAATATATGAGCTATTGAATTAAAGCGTACTTATATTTTTATCGATATATGACTGAATATCATTCAATTCAGATTCTATAACACCCAATACCTCTTCACGCTTTTCAGGGAGCGCCACTTCGGCTTGCTTACAAGCATCCACCAAAGCAGTCATAGCAAAGTTAGAGGATGAACCTTTAAGACGATGTGCTGAACGCTTCCAAGCGTCATCATCGCCAGATTGAAGTGCGTTTTTTAATAAACCAACAGCTTCATTTGCCCCTGTAAAATACACATCTAAAAACTCTTTAATTTCCTGAAGGTCTCCCCTGCAAATATCTTTAAGCGTTTCAATATTCACAGGCGTACTTAAAGCAGGGTCGTCTACCTCTTGCGTTTCGTCCACAGACGCCAGTATTGGTAGCCTCCCACTTGAAGAGGCAAGTGAATCTGAAGTACCCGCATCTATTAAATAAGATTTTAAAATACTAATAAGCTTGGCCTGCGTAATGGGCTTACTTAAATAATCATTCATACCCGCTTCATAACATTCCATTTTATGCTCTTTCATCGCATTTGCAGTCAAAGCAATAATATTTGTAGGTTCAATGTTTTTATTTTTCTCATAGATTCTTATTTTGCGCGTTGTTTCTATACCGTCCATTTCTGGCATTTGCATATCCATAAGCACTAAGTCATATTTATTGTTCACAAACTTATCAAAAGCTTCCACACCATTACTGCTTAAATCACAAACAATACCCAACGATTTAAGCATAGACGATATAACCTTTTGATTGACAAGGTCATCTTCTGCCACAAGAAGCTTCTTACCAACAAAGGCGTCTGTCATCGTCTCTACCAGGTCGGAATCTACAAAGATAAAATCTTTTTCATGGCCTGTGCTATCCCTGCCAAGCTCAGATAAAATATAAGTCAATTCTTTTAAAAAGAACGGTGATTTCAGGTGCGCATCTACTTTTAAATATTTCAGTTTTTCGTAGTTAACATAATCCTCGCGGGAGGTGAGGCTAATAATTTTAACAGAATCAAAAATTTTGGTACTACGGATATTTTTTATAATAATATCGCTTTTAACCTTGTTAGAAGACATGTTTATAAACACATATTCATATGGAACGCCAGTCTCATTGCCTTTTTCCAAAAGAGCTATAATTTTATTTTTATTTATTTCTGTTTCAATGTCTAAACCAACATAGGCAAGCAAGTCTTTAGTAATTTCACGCTGTATTTTGTTTTCGTCAATCAACAAGAGACGACCTGTATATTTGTTTTCCTGCATAGCCATGCGGTAACGACCTTCATACGGCAAATCAATTTCTAGGTTTAAGTTAAAAATAAATGTGGAGCCTTTGTCAACTTCACTTTCTACCCTCACTTGACCATTCATCATAGAAACCAACTGAGAAGTAATCGCCAACCCTAAACCTGTGCCGCCATATTTACGTGTTGTTGATGAATCTGCCTGCACAAACCTTTCAAAGACCTGATTTTGCTGCTCTGGTGTAATGCCTATACCTGTATCCATAATTTTAAATACAAATTGATCCATTTCATCATAGCTAACGTCAACCATAACATAGCCTGAATGTGTAAATTTAATAGCATTACTTAAAAGATTTGATAAAATTTGCTTAATACGCGTCGGGTCACCAATGAGCATAATAGGCGTGGATGGGGCATAACGTACAAACAAATCAACTTTCTTTTGGTTGGCAGCTGCTGAAAATATATTTGCCACGTCAAAAACAACCTCTTTAAGGTCAAACGACACAAACTCAAGTGATAATTCCCCTGCTTCAATTTTGGTAAAGTCTAAAATATCGTTAATAATACACAATAAACTATCAGCACTGCTGCGGATTGTTTCAGCGAAGTCTTTTTGATCTATATCAAGGTTACTACTCATCAACAAATCAGTCGTTCCTATAATACCATTCATAGGTGTACGAATTTCATGGCTCATATTCGCCAAAAAGTCTCGCTTAGCCATGTTGGCTATTTCCGCAAGTTTACGTGCCTTTTCGGCGGCATCTCGTTCTTTAATTAAATTAAAATCACGCTCTTGAATTTTAAAAATCATGTCATTAAAAGAACTAATCATACTACCAAGTTCGTCACGGCGCTCTAAGTAGTTATTCGGAATAGAAATATCATAGCTTTCTGTCATACTACGCATCAGTTTTGTAATATGCTTAAGTGGCGTTACTAAAATAGACTGAATCGCATAAAACAAATTAAAGACAATAATCGCCAAAACGCAAATAAGCGCGGTAATTTGAATCCAAAGCAATTCATTATAACTACTTATAATATAGCCCAGCGACCAAGACATCGCCAAATAACCAACCAAACCTTCATCCTTTAAAGAATATACAGGAGAAATAACACTATAGGACCTATCTGTATTCACAGAGAAAAGTTCCCCATCGTGAGTAGTTTTATCTTTATACTTTAAGAAAGTATTGTCTAAATCTGCGATACCAAGGTCATATATAGATATTTGATGCGCAATTTTAATACCACTGGCATTATATACAGCAATCGCCTGCACTTGACTCGTCTCACTATGTAAAAGGTAAGCATATACCTCCTCGATAGATTCAATATCTTGATTTTCTAATCCTTTCGAAACAAGAGGTCTTAAAATATTAATCGTTTCCTTATAGTTGGAAAAAGCCATATCAAACATTTGTTGTTTTTGATACTGAAGACCGATAAAAATAATAATAGTCCCGCCCAAAATAATAAGCATTGTCAATATAACTGACAAACGCTTACCGACAGAATTATTATTTTTTTGCAGCATTCTTATTCCTAAAATTTTAAACGCATTTTTACATGCACAATCATAGCAATGATAAATCTATAAAACTACCTTTTGTAGCAACAAAGCAGAGATAGTATAACGAGGTGAATTATTAAACATTTGTATGACAGATGTTGTATTCAGTGCAACACCCCCGTTACAAAACCACGCAGACACAGCACATACAGTCGAAAACACACATCAATTTAGCCTGTCATATGCTTATAATCAAAACAAACCAATAATCATAAGGCAAGTATATGGGATTTTCGTACGCAGAATGGGAAGATATTTCAGTAATTGTACCTGCATACAATTCAGAAAATACAATTTTAAGAGCCTTACATAGCATTGCCAAACAAACAGTAAAAGTACGAGAGGTTATTATCGTGGACGATGGGTCTACGGATAACACCTTAAATATTGTAAACAAAGAGGCTACCTTAGAAGGTTGGGTTTTACCTATACATGTTTTTCAACAAAAAAACACAGGCCCCGCTGCTGCAAGAAACCATGCCATCAAACACGCCAAAGGTGAATACCTTGCCTTTTTAGACGCCGATGACGAATGGCACCCAACCAAAGTTGCCAGAAGCATCGAAGAAATGAAAAAACACAAGTGCACACTCATTGCACATGACCTCATACACCAATACAAAATGGGGCGTAAATATTATATAGAAAGCTCTCTAAACTACGAAAAAGAGCGTGTGGGTTGTCACGCACGTTTATTTTTAAACAATTATATAAATACCAGCACTGTGCTTGTGCGTAAAGACGCCGTCGTTGAAGCAGGCGGATTCGACCAAACCAGCCTTCACGATGTAGGCTACGACTTATGGCAAAGCATTTTAAGCAATCCTAAAAATACATTTTATGTTTTTAAAAGCGCGCTTGTTACTTATCACATTACAAACCATTCACTCAGCAGTAATATTTTACAACGCCTCAGACAGCACGAGCGCTTTATTGTCCGCCATGCAACCCATGCTGCAAAAGGTACTTTTTTACCGTTTCCATTATTGGTTATTAGTAAAACATACAATTTTAATATGGGCATTTCGGGACGCGCTATAAAAAGCAATATGTTTGGGGGCTATTTCATAACCATCATCCGTATGCCCTATTCCATATTAAAAACGCTTTTGCTTTCAATAGTGATGCCACGCTTCAAGCGCATTAATTATTTAAAATAATAATCATTTCTTTTTCAGGCGTATAGCTACGCCTAGGGGCCTGTCTTTTTGAAAGAATGTTTCAGTATTTAAAACATAACAAGGATTACGCTGCAGATGATTGATAAGCTGTTTCAATTCTATAGGTGTTTTCATATGTTCATATTTATGACCTGCAAAATATTCAAACGTGCGGTGAAAAGCATCTTTATAACGGCGACGCAAACAAAAGTAACCACCCGGCTTTGTTGAACGGTGTACCAAGTTGTTTTTACGTAAGATATACCCACACAAAGGTATCAAATAAAGAAACGCCGCAACCCTTGAATACATTTCAGCTAAATAGACAGATCTGGTTGACAGGAAATTTCTAAGACCTTGATTTACAGCCTTATAACGCATTTTCTGATACCAATACTGTGACTGCCTTACAGGGCATGATATCACAATTTCGCCGTTATCATTTAATATATCCCAAAGTGACTTCAAGCTATTGTCAAACGATTCAGTATGTTGAAGAACATCATTACAGGTAATAAGACCCGAAAACCCATTTTTTCTAAAAGGTAGAGCCTCTAAAGAACACTGCACAATGTCAATACATTCACACTCTTCCATACATTCTCTTGCAACACCATCTACATGATGTGAATTTTCCAAAACAATAACATGCTTAGCGCCATGCTCTATCATCCACTTACTTTGGTAACCAGTGCCACCACCGCAATCAATTACATTTTTACCTATAAAAGCATTGGGTGTCGTAAAAGTTTCTTTCACATATTCGTTCAACCATGACTCACGGTAAAGGTTTTGGTGAAAATCGCTGTGCTGTTCAGCATGAGATACCGATGTACGTACGCGGGCACGTTCACCCGTAAAGCGCGGTATACCATGACGCACAGGATAAGTATTGCCATTTTTACTCTCCAATATTCCCGCTGTAATATTACCGTTCTCATCATAACGTGGATGCTTAATAGACAATCGGCTCTGGTCTTCAGGGTCACATAACATATTCAGTAAATAAGGTGTCATGGTCATACTCTCAAATTTTTAAACTTTTAATACTTTAGTGACATGTCCCCTTCAAATCAACCCTTATAATGGTTGTATATACTTATTTGTATGACAATTCATCGTTTACAAAAAACATACAAATTCAAACACATATAAATTGCACATTACATACAACCATTATAAAACAATGCCTTAGATTAAAATCTATACTTTAGAGATAAAAAATAGTTCTTTAAGCACTACAAATAAGTCTCCATAGTAAATATATGTAATAAGTTATTAAAAAATATGCGAACTTTAAAAAGTGAGGATTAAACCATGACAAAAAACACGAAACATTGTATAAATATGACCTTAAGTGATAAAGCATTAGGGGATACTATGTTTTTAAAAGGGGATTCAAAATTGGCACCATTAATGCCGTTCGTACTAGATGCGATTAGTGAAGGTGTGTTTATTGTTGAAGGTAGGGGCGGGTCCTATGCTTTACTACAAGCCAATTTGGCTGTACGCAAAATTCTTGACATTAAAAACATTGTTTCGGGCCAAAACATGAGCGACCTTGTTGACGAAAACACAGGTAGATGGATTACTCACCAACTCAATAAAGTAATGCGTTTCCATGAAGTTGTAGACACCGAAGTCGCGTGGGACGTTTGCCGCACAGGTAAGCAGCATGTACACGTCAGGCTGATGCCTGTAATGGGTGAAAATGGTATTGACTATATCATTGGTACAGTGCGTATTATTAGCGACGACATGCAAATAAAAGCCCGTAGCCAAGAGAAAAACGACCGCTATGTCACCGCATTAGAATATGCCCCATATGGCGTTTGTTTTATCAATGATGAAGGCAGGCCTTCTATGGTAAACCGTGCACTTTGTCAATGGCTAGATATGCCTGTAAATTTCATTATGAAGTCACACATTTCTGATTTCTTTTCAGAAATTGATCGTGCTGTTTTTACCCAAGCACTAAACAAAGTTATTTCAAGCGGACGCAGTTACCGTGGTATTGAGCTTAAACTACGCCCTATCAATGGCGAATCTATTTGGATATCACTAAGCATGTCACGCGTGTTAGAAACTGAAAACCCATATACAATCGTACAGTTTGTGGACATTACAAAACGTAAAAACGAAGAAACCGAACTGATGCGTCTTGCCACTCAAGACCACTTAACCGAGCTTTCAAACCGTAAAGTTTTTGATGAAAACCTAGAAATGAGCATCAAACAAGCCAAACGTTACGACCGTCATGGCGCTGTTGTCTATATCGACCTTGACAACTTTAAAGGTGTTAATGATAACTTTGGTCACAAAGCAGGTGACGCCATTTTGCAAGAAGTTGGCAAAGTTTTAAAAGAAGTTTTCCGTGAGACAGACACAGTCTCACGTATTGGCGGTGACGAATTTGCTGTCATCATGAACGAGGTTGATGCACAAGAAGCTGAACGTAAAGCTTCTATCGTCGAAGAAAAAATTCGTGCCATTAGCGTAACAGTACACAACCAACAAGTTTCTGTCAGTGCGTCAATGGGTGTGCAAATGTTTAACGCATACAACAACCTAACACAAGAAGACATTGTAGCGGCGGCTGATAGGTCTATGTACATCAACAAGGCTGAATCTAAAATTGAGAAAAAAGCCCTACTCGACTCTTAATATTGAATATAAACCATTACAACCAAAGCGCTTTCCTTAAGCGCTTTTTGTATACAGACCTCTGTGTAAATAACAATTTGTGGCACATTCACTAAATTCTCAAGGAAAACCCTTTTTTTTGTGTGGCAATAGGTGTAAAACAGAATGACGTAAAAATTACACCAATTAAAGACAACGCAAAATATATGAAAAAAATTATCAGCGGTATTCAGCCAACGGGCCAACCAACACTTGGAAATTATCTCGGCGCTTTTAAGCCTCAAATTTCTATGCAAGACGAAGCCGATACAACTTACTTCATTGCAGATTTGCACGCCATTACAGTGCGTCAAAATCCTGCCGAATTACGTAAAAACACATATAGCGTTGCCGCATGGTATCTTGCATGTGGTCTAAACCCAGAAAAAGCGACTTTATTTGCACAAAGTCATGTAAGTGCACATGCGCAACTCGGTTGGATACTCAACACCTTCGCACAAATGGGCGAACTTGAGCGTATGACCCAGTTTAAAGACAAGTCTAAAAGCCACGCCAATAATATTAACGTGGGGCTTTTTGCTTACCCTGTCCTTCAAGCGGCCGATATTTTATTGCATCAAATTGATGAAGTTCCTGTGGGCGAAGACCAGAAGCAACATATAGAACTTACCCGTGATATTGCCACAAGATTTAACAACCATTTTTGTGGGGACAACCCAGATGCTAAACCTATTTTCACAATACCAAAAGCTGTAATGCCAAAGGCTGGCGCAAGAGTGCGCGACCTACAAGACCCAACAGCGAAAATGTCCAAATCTATTGGTGGTAAAGGTACTATATTTTTAGAAGATGACTTAAACGTTATTGCTAAAAAAGTAAAATCTGCCGTAACAGATAGCGATGCACAAGTGACCTATGACAAAGAAAATAAAGCAGGTGTTTCCAACCTATTAGAAATTTATGCTGTCGTTCAAAACATGTCTATCGATGACGCCGTCAAAGTATTTGAAGGGCAACAATATGGCACATTTAAAACAGCTGTCGCTGACGCTTTAGTGGCTGAACTTAAACCTGTACAACAACGCTACAATGCACTTATGCAAGACAGGGCGGAACTTGACCGTATACTCAAAATTGGCGCTGATAAAGCCAGAATTGAAGCCTTTCGTACATTAAACAAAGTTATGAAAAAAATGGGTTTTGTCCCCCCTATTAAATAAGGAGCCTCACTTTGGCACGCACTTCAAAAGCACGTAAAGAACGTAAAGAATTTAACCCCTCTTCCATGAAAAAAATGGAGTATACGGTTATTGTCTCTGTGCTTGCATTCGCCATTGCATTTATTGGACTTTCATTTTTTACAGGCATGGATAACGTTTGGGATAAATTTAACAGCCTTTCGGCTCAAACATGGGCTATTCTTCTTTCACTTTCACTCGTTAATTACGTGGGACGTGGCTTAAAATGGCACTTATTTGGTAAGCGCCTTGGTTTTAAAATCCCCTTAAAACGAATGGCTATTTATTATTTTAGCGGCATGTCCATGACAGTAACCCCTGGGAAAATTGGCACAGGTTTACGCTTATGGTTTCTTAAAAAATGCCATAAAGTTTCCTATTCAAAAGGTTTACCCTTAATGATAATGGACCCCATAACCGACCTCGCTTCTTTGTTTATCATGTGCCTTGCGGGTGTTGCGTCATTTGGTGGTGGTCAAAATGCTTCTTTGTTTGTCTTTGGTGCCATATTAGGTGGGTTAATGCTATTATTCGCCAAACCAAAATTGTTCTTATTGGTGATTAAAGGTTTATATTCCCTAACCAAGCGCACAAAACCAAGACGCTTTGCAGCATTGCAAAAAATGATACGTCACATCACAACTTTGGTAAGCCCTAAAGTATTCACCTCAACCGTATTTTTCTCAATGATAGGTTGGGGCGCTTCAACACTTGCTTTCCATACAATTTTAGTACAAATGGGTGCAGACATTAGCTTTACACAAGCCATGTTCATCTTTAGCTTTGCCACTATTTTAGGGGGTGCCACCATGTCTCCAGGCGGTTTAGGTGGTACAGAAGCCGCTATGGTCATTGCGCTTATCGCTTTAGGTATACCAGAAGAAACGGCCATTGCAGCAACCCTTGTAATTCGTACAACAACCCTATGGTTTGGCGTTTTTGTTGGCTTTATGTTTTTACCATTTGCTATGAAAATCGCTAAGCAAAAATAGAGCTATCCAACCTGACAGGAATATCTATTTGTGCCCTACATCATAATATAGATGATGGTACTTGCTTCTCATCTCTGTTTTTGGGAGAATATAAGTACAAAGAAAAATAACAAGGCGTAAACATTCATGACCGATAACAATCACGTAGATAGCTCTGAAGACAACAAGTCAAAGCCTGTGCGCTTGTCATTTGACGATAACCAGCTTTTGATTAACCTTTGTGGCCACCACGACAGTAACTTGCAACAAATTGAAGAGCACCTTGGTGTTCAACTTGTTGTGCGCGGCAACCAACTCGCCATTTTTGGTGACGTGACACAAGCCGATAAAGCCAAAGTGGTTTTAGAAGACCTTTATGAATTACTTGAAAAGGATATGACTGTAGGTGCCAGTGAAGTGAGTGCTGCTTTGCGTATTACCGATGGTTTAATAGATGCGACACAGCGCCCCAATGACCTTATTGGTGAAAAAGCTGTGATCCACACACCCCTTAAAAAAATTACCCCACGTACAGTGCAGCAACATGTCTATGTGAATGCGCTACGCACAAGCCGCCTAACATTTGGCGCAGGCCCTGCCGGAACAGGTAAAACGTTTTTAGCCATGGCTATGGCGATTAGTTTTCTGGCATCTAAGCAAGCTAAAAAAATCATTCTCACACGTCCTGTGGTTGAAGCGGGTGAAAACCTTGGCTTTTTACCAGGAACGCTTGAAGAAAAGATCGACCCTTATTTACGTCCATTATTTGACGCGTTAAATGATATGGTTGGACCTGAAAAAACAAAAGAATACTTAGAAAGCGGTGTCATTGAGATTGCACCACTGGCTTATATGCGTGGTCGTACGCTTAACGACAGCATTATGCTTTTAGATGAAGCACAAAACACAACACCAATGCAAATGCGTATGTTCCTCACCCGTATGGGTGAAGGTAGCCGTATGATTGTTACAGGCGACCCGTCACAATGTGACTTACGTCCAGGGCACCCAAGCGGTCTACGCGAAGCTTTGAACGTACTAGAAGGCCTAAAAGACATTGACGTCATTCGCTTTACCGACGTGGACGTTGTGCGTCACAAACTTGTTGCCCGTGTCGTACAAGCTTACGACGAACATGACAGGCAAATAGGTATGAAAATAGACAGTAAGGGTTCATGGTAAGGTCAACATTTAAAATGTAAGCCACTTTTCATTTATATGTGTAAAAAAAAGCCCCTCGTAAGGGGCTTTTTTTCGCTATCTAGATTTTTTATTTTTGGCAATAATCGCATATAGGCACAGGTGCTTCGTATGGAATATTTTCGTTAATAAATCGGCGCCCACGATGCTTCATGACCATTTGAGACATATGAATGGTTTTAAGTTTCATATGTGCGTAGTCAGCCGCAGACAAACCAGAAACCGTATATTCACCTTGCCTATGCGGCTCTAATTCGGCGTCACTATAACAGTGATTAATCATACGACGTGCACAAGCATAACAAAGCACTTTAAGTGAGTCAGATGCAGATTGAACCACAAAACGTTCCTGACAAATAACACCAATAATAACGCCGTCAGTTATACGTAAACCTTTATTATCACGACCTTTAAAATTTTCCAAAACAAGTTCTTTTTGCTTTTCAACGTCTTTGCATTTTGAAATTTCTTGGCGCAACTCGTCCGAACGTGTTCGGCGTTTAATCATCTCTATCATTTTTTTGTCATCAGGGTCGGACTTCAAAGAGCTACGAGCATTAAACATTACAAAAAAAGCCATCAAAACGACTAAAATAATCCAGAATACCATAATGTTTTCCTCCTTCAAGGAAGTGGCGTATCTATCAATAGAAAATATAAAAAGGAATGTAAGATATAGAATAAACATGAATGTACACAAAAAAAGAGCCTTTGTCAGGCTCTTTTTTAAATATGTATGCAATTGCAGAACTTACTCTGCCATTAAACGCCTTGCGAGTTCTAAATCTTCTGGCGTATCAACCCCAACAGGCGCTTTTTCTGTCATGGCAACATAGTAATTTAAACCGAGGTCTAAACCACGCAATTGCTCTAATTTTTCCAATTCTTCTAATGGAGATGGCTTACTTGAAACAAACTTTTCAAGCGCTGCATATTTATACGCATAAAAACCAATATGACGTTTCTTTATTTCGCTGCCGTGCGGAATAGGGTGGCGTGAGAAATAGTGTGCTTTTCCTTGCGTCGACGTCACAACTTTCACCATACCTGTGTCGTTAATTTCTGCTTCTTTATGAATTTCATGCGCAAAAGTAACCACGTCTGGCCAACCCAATTCAAAAGCTTCAACCGCTTCTGTTAAAAGCTCTGGTGGCAACAATGGCTCATCACCTTGTACGTTAATAATAATATCAGGTTTCTCACCCCCCGCTTCTATTTGACGCTGCACTGCTTGCCAAATACGGTCACTTCCAGACGGTAGCTCACTGTCTGTCATAATGGCGTTACCACCATGCGCCTGAACAGCTTCAGCTATACGTGTATCGTCACAGGCTACAAAAACATCGCCCACATTTGCTTCCTTTGCACGATTCCAAACATGGCACACCATTGGTAAACCCGCAATATCCTTTAAGGGCTTATTTGGTAAACGTGTGCTTGCCATACGGCTTGGAATATAAACTTGAACTTTCATAAAAATAGAACCTTTTATCTTTTTTGAATAATTTAAATTAGTCGTTATAACGCAGATATTTTTCCATAGCGGCTTGCATATCTTCCCATGTGGCGCATGCTGTACCTAACTTTGCAACCACAACACCGCCTGAAACGTTCGCAAAATGCGCCGCCTCTTCCACGGACATGCCTGCTGCAACACCTGCTGCAAATACAGTTATCACGGTATCTCCTGCACCTGAAACATCAATAACCTCTTGTGTTTTTGATTTAAGGTGTAAAGTTTTACCGTTCTGAACCAAAGTCATACCATCACCGCTACGGGTTAACAACACATGGTCAAGATCAAACTTTTCAACCAATGCTTTAGCCATCTTTTCGGCGTCTTCATTATTTTTGGGTTTGTCACAGCCCAAAAGTTCGCAAGCTTCTTGTACGTTTGGTGTCATTGTTGTTGTCCCAACATAGGCCACGTTACGCGCTTCACCTTTTGGTTTTGGGTCAATAAATATTTTGCCCGTGCCCCATATTTTTTTTATATCGCCAAGCATTCTATCATCAACCATGCCCTTAGAATAATCTGACACAATCAAGACATCCGTTTCTGTTCGTGCAGATTCTAGCACTGTTAAGACGCGTTTGCGTTCTTGTTCTTGAAGGGCGTCTGTACATTCTTCATCAAAGCGCACAACTTGCTGAGTACGCGCAATAATGCGAGATTTGCTAATGGTTGGCACTTCAGTTTTTAGAATATATTTCGTGTCAATGTTCATATTTTTTGCCATTTGAGTAAACTCTTCACCCAAGATGTCATTGCCGACACGTCCAATTATAAGAGGTAAACCGCCCAAGGACGAAAGGTTTGCCGCAACATTACCAGCACCACCTAAATGGGAATTACGTTTAGTGACACGCACAACAGGGATAGGTGCTTCTGGAGAAATGCGGTCAACCTCACCATAAATAAATCGGTCAAGCATCACGTCACCCAAAATAGCAACTTTAATATTTTGGAAGGGGTTTTTATTTAAATCAGTCAGTAATGAAATTGACATGCGTTGTATTCTTTCCTTTGTCAGTGTCTATTTTACCTTTTTCGGGCAAGTATTCAGGCGCCTCAGACACGCTGTCTGCCGCACCATATCGCGTTAACATAGCATGAAATGAACCCACGGGTAGATCAATTTCTATTTTTACAGGTATAAATCTTTTATCAGCCGTTACCCAAATAGAAAGCCTGTCTTTAACACGTTTATTGGCATCACCCAAACCCACCATAACAGGCTGAATACGAAACAGATCTATTTTCCCTAAAACTGTTTTCATACGCCTTTTTTCTCGCACATGCATCTGCATTTCATAAAGGCTATCTAATTCAAAAATAGGTAATTTGTACACATCCCCTATTTTTAATTCTTTTTCCAAGCTACGCAAATGATATAAAGCCGTCATAAGGTCACGGCTATCTTCTTCAATAGGGTATGCTACAGGCGCTAAACCACCATGTATGTTTTTATAATAACCCTTACCTTGCGACCTATCGTATAAAACAGTTTTATGTGCTTTATAATTATTTTCATTTAAAAAAGCAGTGTAACTTTCTGTTAAAAGACCACCATTTTGCAACTGACCCTGAATTAAAATACGATCCAGCAAATGATACACAGCATTCACACTTTTTCCCGTCCAAGCACGACCAATTATTTTATAATTATCAGCATTGGTTCTAAATAAAAGCTCAGCTTGCCCCACATTTAAAAACGACCAATTGACGTCATAAGTTAAGCGTTCCCCGTCTTTTTTCCATTCATAAGCCGCAGAAAAAGACGCCTTCACTAAAAAAACGACAAGGGCTAAAACATATATAATTCTTTTCATAAGCTTTATAATAAGGGTGTGCGCCTTTAAGTGCAAGTGCAACTGCAAAGACACAGTACATAAACAGCAATAACAGCCCTACCTTGCCCCCAGATAAAAAATAAATGTAAAATGGCAACAAGCTTTTATGAGCAAACAAATACTTAAGGCAATTTTATGAAAAAAACCGTTATAGCGCTGGCATTACTTACTTTGACTCTTTCTGGATGTTCAAATCCTATCGAGAAAATAGACGCATACATTCAAGAAGGTAACTACGAAGATGCCATTGATTGGTTAGCTGATGAAATTGAAGATGAGCCAGAAAACCCGCTATACCATGCGCTTATGACAGAAGTTATTTTGAGTGAATGTGCAAAAACAGACTGTTTTGATAAAGCACCAAGGAAATTAGAGAGCCTTACCCATCATTTCACTAAAATTAAAGACCCAATTGTTGACGTTGATGGTACATCACTCAACCTACATGACCGTATTTTAAACGTGACGGAAGGTCTTATAAAAAGCAAACACCACCCTAAAGCCCTTGCCAGTATCAACCAATTCATGCCTTACGGGCCTTTATTGCAAAAACTTTCTATCCTAACGTTCAAAAAAGCATCAGAACACATTATTAAAGGCGATATACCGCCTGCAAATACTCTAACAGAGTCATTAAGCAAAAAACTTGTCATTAAAAACCCAAACCAAGCCATGGCATTGCTTTTAAACGGCTACATTCAAAATGACCAAGACATTATTAAAGAAGCTTTAGAACACTTTAAAACAGCAGATAGTACAATTCCATTAAATGACGACAGTATTAAAGCGTTGCCTTATGCCATTTACCAAATGACCATTGAAGGCAACCCCAATGACGGCACCGAAACATTTATCAAAGACCTGCGTAAAATACTAATTGAAGCAGATATTCCATACCTCAACACTGAAAGTGGTCAGGCACAAATTGCCAATGCTGTTTACGCCATGTCACGTGACGTACCATTTTTAGACCGCGCAAAACAACATTCTGTTAAAACAGCCTCTAAAGAACCAGTAGAAAACCTAGCGATAGCGGAAGATATATCTCAAACAATCGCAATGGAAAAAGAACGCGCGCTTAACATTGAACTTTTAAAATTAAAATTCATTAAACTTGCCCTTCTAACCAATCCTAAAAATCAAAAATCATGGGATATTTTCCTTGAACCTGCTGCGACATATGCCAAAAAAACAAGAGACGCTTCTATCTTATTTGAAGACTTAGCACCTGGCGACATCCCTTCAAGCATGATAAACACATACAACGACACATTGTTTACCATTGCAGAAGACCTTACCCTTGCAAATTTAAGTATTTTAGATGTTATTCAGCACATTATTTTACCAGCAGAGGGCGCTCAAGCTGTTAAAACACGTGTCACAAAACTTCTTAATGAAGCAATGATTGGCGCTGTAAATCAAGCAAATTATGATTTAGTTTACAAATACGCATCTTTCCAACCCGACATCGCCCGTCTCTCTCGCCAAAAAGTCGTGTCAATTACCATTGAAGCTTTAGAGAAAAAATGGCAAAAAAACGAATTTGAAGGCATGGATAAATTAGCAGAATTTTTATCTGAAACTATGGGCATAGACTTTAGCCTAGACAGCTTATTACTTCAAAGCTTTGACGATTACCTAACACAATCAGGCATTCAAAAACAGCTTAATGCAAACACAAGTGATGCTCTGTTACAAACAAAAGAAGAATCCAAAATTGAACTTGGTGACAAATTCACCTTCTTACAAAAGCATTTTGCCAAACAGCCTGAAGTTATCGACAACCTTTTAAAAAGTTTAATTGTAAAGTCTGAAGGGGCATATGCGACACCTGTTTCATTACATAAACTTTACACATATTTTAGCGATAACTTCCCTGAAAAAGATAGACACGCCTATCTTATCAACGCTATTAAAAACAGCCTTTCTGAAGACAAAAGCCTTACAGCGCTCGAATTCGCGCTTCAAGGTATTAAGCTTCAGAAAATTTACACTGATATTCCAAAAACTTTCATTGTAAACAAAACCATGGAAAAACTAACAACCCTTGAAGAATCTAAAAAACTTTGGACATTAAGTGGTGATGAATTTAAAACCATGTTAATTGACACAAAACCTCAATTTACAACGCTTATGCGCGCTATTGAAGCTTACGATGCAGGCAACCATGAAAAAGCCGCAAGTTTATTCACCATTCTGTCAGATGTAACACTGATAGAGCAAGCCCGCCCGTACCTACAAGAATATGTAGAAACTGTGCGTGCCCAAGTTGGTGCTTATTCTATTAAGCCTAATAAAGATGCTCTAAAACCTGTTTCAACAAAACTATTATTTATTGACTTGATCAATGATAAAGAAACGGAAGAAAGCACCAAATTAGATGATCAAAAAGACTTGTTAGCGGTAAAAGTCACACTTCTAAGCCACTTAGGTGATATCAAAGTACAATCACCAAAAGACCTTTCTGAAGATTATGGGAAAGTTTCTCGTTATGAAATTACAGGTCGCATTAACCCAAATACAATGGAAATTGTCATACCTGACAATCAAAAATCAGGGCAAGGCTTACCAGTATCATTTGAAAAAATATTTGGCGATTTAAAAAGTTTAAGCCTTGAAGGTGACCGTATCATATACTTCACAAACGACGATTCATTTACCTTTAAGCGTGTACGTGGCTACAGTACACAAAAACCGAATTTCCCAGATGGTAAATACACCATAACAAGCACCCACGACGATAACGATATACGTTCACGTCACGTCATGCCTGTAGGTTCAATTATAGAATTTAAGACAGACGAGCGCCGCGCTATTACGCCAAAACAAGGCGCGCAAATCATGGGAACCATATACCCTATTAAAGGTGTTGTTTACCACCCTTCTTCAGAGCGACCACGCCCAATGGATGGCTTTTACAGCCCTGACAAGCAACTCATATCATTTAGCTATACATATCCACTTATCAACGGTGGTACGCTAGATGCTGTTATACGCTGTCAGCCTATTGGTGAAGAAATTACATGTGCTGGCCACAACAAGCATTGGGGACGCCAACGCTATAGCTATATTGTAACAGGCAGTAAGATTTTTGAAAAACCAGAACCAACACCAAGCAAAATCAACCGCGTTAAGTCCGTACAAGACGAATAATCAGTTAGGCACCTAGATGGGCGTTCAAACATATACCATTTTAAAAGGTGCCCTAACTTTTTTAGACATAGCAAACGTGCCAAGGCCAACACAAGACCCTTTTTGGCTATGTGATTACACAACCCCTCTAAAAAAACCAAAAACAATCTGTGATGTTGGTAGTGGTATTGGGACAATTGCCTGCATACAGGCACTCAAAAACCCACAGGCACAGGTGACCGGTTATGAAATAGATACAAACTTACTAAATATTGCCAACCATAACGCGCAGTATAATAAAATTGGAAATTTGATATTTAAACCCTGTAATATACTTATAGAAAAGCCTAAACTAAAATACGATCTCGTTTTATCAAACCCGCCTTATCATAATACGGAAAAAGGCTTTAAAGCCAAAAGCACACAAAAAAATTTAGCGCACGGTGCTAGTATTCAGCAAATGCAACAATGGCTTATAAACTGTATATCCCTCACACAGAAAGGCGGTACATGTACACTTATACACCACAGCCATAATTTAGAATACTTCACAGAAATACTGAAGGTATACGACCATTCTATCACCTATATAGAAACAAGCCCAGCACGTCCTCCTAAACGTTTTGTACTTAATATTCACCCATAAAAAAAAGTGCCTAAGGCACTTTTTTAAAATAATTATTTTATTTATATTTGATTCGCACGGTAATGCAGATCTACGACATTTTCAGCTTCATCAAATACAAAGTAAACACGCCCAGCATCAGGGTCGTAACTACCGTCAATAGTTTCATCCAACTTGCGTGCATCAGCTAGTGGCACACCTTCTAGAATAATTTCAATATATTCTGCACCTTGATAGCTAACTGGACGCTGCATAACAACACCGCCAACGCCGTATTCATGGCGTACGCCATTAGCGTTATATTCTTTAGACATTTCGCTGATATAATTTTTAAAAGAAGTCATAGAGTTGTATGGGTAACGCATAGCACGTGGTGAAACAAGGGCACTCACATTCATACGCCAGTCACCAGAAGTCGTTTGGTGTGGCCACATGCGGTGGCGTTCATAAAATTCGGCATTCGCCTGCTCAAGTGTCACTAATTTTTCTTGCATTTTAGAAGAGGCATTAAACATCCCTTCCCAAGGCACATTTACAACAACAAAGGCACCTAAACTTGCTACCATTGCGGTAGCTAAAATAGCTTCATCGGCTGCTAAGCCTGTTTGACTTTTAATTACTTTAAATAACTTACGCATAATCTCTTCTCCCAGTTCGATATATGTTATCATGTTTCATATTCATCCTCAAAGCTCCCCAATGTGTATACAGCAAGACGCGTGCCAGTTTAAAGAAACACACTGTGATTAAATTATCATTTTTATGCAGGCATTTTACTTAAAGTATTGATTTTTTGTTAATATTATAATCACACAAACAGAGAGGGATATGACATTTTTGATGTATTTATTGGGGAGATACCCCTTTTAATTGCTAGTAAAAACTTACAGGGTCAACATCCACAACAACACGAATAGAAGAAGGTATTTTTGTTCCTGATAGCCATTTTTGTATTATAGAATGATTATTCTCAGCACTTTTAACCAACAAGCGATAACGATACCTATCACGCAACTTTGCCAAAGGTGCAGGTGCTGGGCCTAATATTTCTACACCCGACTCCAAAGGAAAAACTTTTGCCAACAACCGCGCAGATTGCGCTACTTCACGCTCATCTTTACCACTAACAATCAAAGCCACTTGCCGACTAAAAGGCGGGTCTTGCCACTGCTTACGGCTTGTGAGTTCCATTTTCAAAAAACGGTCTCTGTCACACGTGAGCAAGCAATCAAACAGCGGATGTTTAGGATCATGCGTCTGAATATACACCTCACCAGCCTTTTTTTCACGCCCCGCACGCCCAGCAACTTGCATTAAAACTTGGAATGTGCGCTCAGCTGCCCTAAGCTCACCGCGCGCCAAGCCCATATCACCATCTACAATACCAACAAAAGTCAAATTCGGGAAATGGTGCCCCTTCGCGACCATTTGTGTGCCAACTAAAATATCTATGTCACCCATTTCCATTTTAGTCACTAATTCACCCATTTGCTTATCACCGCGTATACTGTCGCTATCCGCTACAGCAATACGTGCATCTGGGAACAAACCTTCCAATTCTTCTTTAATTTTACGTGTTCCAGGACCAAATGGGCGCAATTTTTCGCTACCACAACTTGGACATTCCTTTGGTATACGTTCGCTAAAACCACAATGGTGACAAATTAAATAACTATGGTGCACAACTAAAGACGCATCACAACTCGGACAACCTGTACGTCCACCACATCCCCCACAAATAAGAAGTGGTGCGACCCCACGGCGGTTTAAAAACACCAATGACTGTTCACCCTTATCAAGACGCTGCGTAATCGCATCAACAATAGGAGCGCTTAACCACTTATCTTTTTTACCAACCCCACCCTCTTTCATGTCAATCAAACGCATAGCAGGTAACTTAGCCCCTGCAAAACGCCCCTCTAACATCAAATGCTCATAACGCCCGCGTTTGACATTCAACCATGTTTCGGCCGAAGGCGTGGCAGAACATAAAACAATAGGGCAAGCCCATAAATGTGAGAGAGCCACGGCCATATCACGTCCGTGATATCGAAAAACCTCTTCCTGTTTATAAGAGCTATCGTGTTCTTCATCGACCACAATGAATTTTAAATTTTGATACCCTAAGAAAAGGGCCGATCTTGCTCCAATAATAACCCGCGCCTTACCATTAGACACCTGCCACCAGTTTTTACGACGTGCCTTATCCGATAAACCAGAGTGCCAAAGTGTGGGAATAAAGCCAAAACGCTTTTCAAAACGTTGTACCAGCTGAGGGGTAAGTGCAATTTCTGGCACCAACAATAAAACCTGCCCTGTTTCATCTTCCGTTAAAATGCGCGCAATCGTATCAAAATAAACTTCTGTCTTACCACTCCCCATCACACCATCTAAAAAAAATGGTTTATGCGCACCCAATGCGACCGCCGAAGCAAGCTGCCCTGCAGCAACGGCTTGCGAGGACGAAAGTTCTGGTAACTGAATATCAAAAGAAAACTTTTCTTCAGGCATTTTTTCCCAATTCAAAACACCATTATCAATCATCCATTTAACAACAGAAACACCAACACCAGACGCCTCTGACAAACTTGACTGAGAGGTATATTGTGCACTTTTTACAGCTTCTAACACCTTTGCTCTGGCAGTCGTCAATCTTTCAATAGGCTGAGCAGTACGTACTAAAAAATAGTCGGGAGAAACAACCTGAGGCACCTTACCTGCAACCAAAGCTGCACGAATAGGGTCTCCTGGTAAGGCCATTGTATAACGGGATACCCAACGATAAAACTTCAACATAGGCAATGAAACAGGGGGAACAGATTCTAAAAAACGTGCTTCTTTTAATTTTTTCACGTCGAAGCCATTTTGTGACTGATTTACAATTTCAAAAATAACACCATGGACAGATTTAGTGCCAACTTCAATTTCAACAAAAGACCCCAACTGCGGCTCAGCGTCTAAAAACAAGAGATAATCAAGCATTTTAGGCACAGCTAAAGAGGTCGCCACCCTCACGATAAACCTGTTGCTTTGATGCACCATTATTTTTCTACAAATCCCTTATAACACTTGATGAAGGTACTTTAACATGACACTATAAAAATCAACAGGGGAAACAATAAGACAGAATACAACAAAAAAACTTTTCCAAAAAAAGCGGGCATAACTTACATTATGCCCAAGCAAGAGGGAAGCTTAGTAATAAAATATTTATTCAACCGTCGGCACTGACTTTAAAACAAACACTTTATTACCGCTATAAATATTATTGGACAGTTTTTTAAAATTAAAACCCTTGAAATGTATTTTTTTTAACCTACGCATAAGCGTTTTTTAGACAGGTGAATTTTTGACAATGAACAACACAGCGCAACAACTACCCGCAGAAACTGCAGAAAACTTAACAGAACAGTCTATTTTGGATTATCTTGGTGTACATAAAGACTTTTTTTTGCGTCACAGTGATATTTTAGAAAAAATGACATTGCCAACAAGCATTGACGGCAACATTGCAAGCTTTAATGATTTTCAGAACCGAAAACTTGCAAATAAAATTACCAAATTAGAGGAGCGCAATAAAAGGCTTATTGCCACTGCCATTCAAAACATTGAGAGCTCGACAAAAATAAACCAGCTCACTTTAAGTCTACTGCATAGCACGAGCAAAGAAATGATGATGAACCACTTTAGAGAAGTGATTCAAAACGACCTTGAGCTAGATAGTGCACAGGTTCTTTTAAAGTCAGACGAAAGCCTTTCATACCAAAACATTTACGACAAATCTTTTACAGAAACAAAAGATGTGTGCCTGCGTACAGCCACAGAAGAAAGCCCATGTTTGCATGAAAGTAGTGATGTTTGCATTCGTTCAGAAGCGCTTATAAAGCTTAAAAATAAAAACGGTGACAACTTTGCTGTACTAACACTTGGCAGCCGAGATATTCAGCGTTTTCATGAAGGTCAAGGCACAGAACTTCTAGAGTTTTTAGGCGAAGTAATAAGTTATAAGCTTGAAATATTCATGCAAAGATAATGAAAATGAGCCTTATTTTTAGTGATCAATTTTTTAATTACCTCATCACCGAAAAACGGGCAAGCCGCAATACAGCCTTAGCTTACAAACGTGACCTTGAAATTTTTAGGAGTTTTTTAAAAACACACCAAGGACAAGATGTCACACAAAGCGTATTAGAAAAGCTAAGCATTGACGACCTTCAGGCCTTTATAACCGATGGCATTCTTAAAGAAAAAGTTTCAAAACAAACGGTTAACCGCCGCTTATCTTCTGTTAAAACATTTTTTAAATGGCTAAAGCGCAAAGAAATTTTACAAAACGACAATGTAAGCCTCGTTAAAAATATCAAGGCCGAAAAAGCCCCGCCCAAAGCCTTACCTAAGGAAGATATTTTAAATATTTTAAAGAAATTACGCCCACCCAGCCAAGGCGCCGACATGCATGAAAAACGTGACTATTGCTTAATACTCACTCTTTACGGCCTTGGTTTACGTATCAGCGAAGCCTTGCAAATAAACAAAGAAGACATTGGTGGCGAACGCGTTATTATTACAGGTAAAGGGGACAAGCAGCGCTCACTCCCTTTGCCAAAACCTGTCAAACTTGCCATGCAGGACCTAGCAAAAGATCTACCTCATACTGCCAAAACATGTCCTTTATTTATAAATCAACGCTATGCCGACAGGCTAACACCACGCGCGGCACAGATGATTGTGAAAAAAGTGCGCATTCAACTGGGCCTTGCCGACCATGTAACACCCCACACCCTGCGCCACTGCTTTGCCACGCACATGCTTGAAAACGGGGCCGACATTCGCACCATTCAAGAACTTTTAGGCCATGCCAGCCTTACCGCAACCCAGCGTTACCTTGCCATAGACGCCAAGGAACTTAAAAAAGCACACGACAGCGCCCACCCTCTCAACAAATAACTATTTAAACCTCACCGCCGCCAATTTTTGCCATATACTTAAAAGTATAAGCTTTAATATCACCGCAAAAATAAACTCTATTCCCTCGACAACCCTAAATGAGATTGATAAACTATAAGAAATAGAAGGTTTAAAAACATGTTCAAAAAATTAACACTTGCTGTCATTATAAGTCTAAGCCTCACAGCATGTTCAAGCGGCCCTTGTCCTGTCATTATTGATTTCGACCGCAAATAACTGTCTTTTTTTATCATAATTTATAACACCTGTCAGGTTCCCCAGCCTAAGACGTACAAAATGTAAGTAGTCACTAACCTGCGTCAGTTTTTAAGCGGAATACACGGAGAACCACAGCGGCATACAGCTAGAATAGTCACGACATATGCAACGATTTACAAAGCAATAAAGCACACATCACCCCCTTAACCCTACCCCGTAAAAAAAAGCACCCAACAAAGGTGCTTTTTATATATCGATACTAATAAGATAAAAATGCCATATAAAGCAAACGCAACGCAAGCAATGTAATCACAACTTTGTAAGCCACCCTAAATATTTTTTCAGGCAATTTAAGCAAAACATGTTTACCCACATAAGTGCCCGCAAAACCTGTGGCTATCATCAGCCCCATCAACAAAGCATAGTCTGCAAAAGCAAAACCTACAAAACCAAATACTAGCGTTTTTAAACCGTGCTGAACCACCATGGCTGTGGCATGAGTTGCTACCTGCGCTTCCTTTTTTAAACCAACACGTCCTATAAATGCCGCTGCCAAAGGCCCTGAAGCCCCCACAAATAAAGATGCTAACGTTGTTAAAAAACCACCTAGATAAAATTGAATTTTATGGCTCATATACACCTTGCTTAATTTAGGACCCCAAACCAAATACAAAATAAATAAGCCCAGTAGCAACTGTAAGTAAAAAGGCTCTAATGCCACAACAACTTGCGTACCCAACAAAGCAGCCAACAACGAACCCACAGCAAATGGCACAATAATAGACCTGTCTATAAAATGACGCATAAGCCCCATGCGGAAAAAATTAGAACCTGCCTGAACCACCCCATGCACAGGAATAACCACCAATGGCGGAAAAACCGTTACCATAACAGCAAGCAACATAACCCCGCCACCAATACCTGCCACCGCCGTTAAAAATGAGGTAAAGAAACTCACCCCAACCAAAAGCCATTCTGCCGCTGTTAATATTTGTAAATATTCCATACAAGAACCTTCGTTATATTTAAAAAGTAAAAAAGATAAATACCGCTTTTTATAAAAACATAAACAACAACATATTGACCATTAAAAAAGGCACCCAACGGTGCCTTTTTTTAATTATGATTGACTATCTTCGTCGTCCACGTAATCCCTCGGGTCACCTGGATCAAATGCATCTTCTTCATCTTCAATGTAATCACGCGGATCACCTGGGTCATATTCACTTGTGCGGTCAACTTCAATTACGTCACCTGTCGCTTCGTCTTTTTCTATCTTCGCACGTAATGCACGTACTTCAGCCACAAGTGCGGCTAAAATCTCATCAATACCTTCACCACTATGCGAAGAAAGCACAATAACAGGCTTACCTGAAGCCTCTTCCAATATCACCTTTGCTTCTGCTATCAATTCGTCTGTTAAAGCATCTGTACGGCTTAATGCAACGATTTCTGGTAGTTTTGATATACTAGAGCCATAAAGCTCATCAAACCTCTCAAGCTCTCCACGTAAAACCTTGTAGTCTTCAGCAATTGTTTCACTGCATGCATCAACCAAATGAAGTTGAGACGAACAACGTCCCAAGTGCTTCAAGAAACGGTGACCTAAACCTCGACCTTCATGCGCACCTTCAATTAAACCCGGTAAATCGGCTAATACAAAGTCAGTACCATGATGCTTTACCACACCCAAATTCGGATGCAATGTTGTAAACGGATAGTCAGCCACCTCTGGCCTTGCGCCTGAAACCTTCGAAATAAATGTCGACTTACCAACACTTGGCTTACCAAGCAAACCAACGTCAGCCAAAAGCTTTAAACGTAAACGCACATACATTTCTTCATTCAAGCCACCTTCAGTGAACTGACGCGGCGAACGGTTTGTTGACGATACAAATGACGCATTACCACGACCACCTTCACCGCCTTTAAGCAAGGTAATTGTTTGGCCATGCTCTAAAACATCAAGAATAATTTCTTGCGTTTCATCGTTGATAATTTCTGTACCCAGTGGCACGCTAATTGTCACATCTTCACCAGCCTTACCAAAACGGTCACGCCCTGCACCACCGTCACCACGCGGCGCACGAAAATGCTGCGTATAACGAAAGTCAATCAATGTGTTCATATTTTTATCACCTACAAAGGAAATAGAACCACCACGACCACCATTACCACCATCAGGACCACCCTTTGGAATGTACTTTTCTCGTCTAAAGGACACACAACCATTCCCCCCACGACCAGAGGAGATAAATATTTTAGCTTCATCTAAAAATTTCATGACTATGCATACCTTTAATTTAATTTGTAGCGGGTTGCTTTATGCACCCTCGAAGAGGGTTTTACATTAAGAAGTGTATACATGCAAGGGAAATAAGAATATCTTTACGAATAACCCGCAAAAAAACCTACCAAAGAACTTACAAGACAGCTTAAAAATTACCTTAAACACCAGCCTATAAAAAAAAGGGCCGAAGCCCTTTTATTTCGCTAAAAAATGTATCAATAATCTGACGTAATAGACAAATGGAATGGTAAAATACCTTGCATGAAAGCGTCATCGCGTGTTTTTAAAAACAACGTCGCATCAACATCCGCTTCACTCACCCCTGCAAGCACTGCAATGTCATGACAAGCCACAATGGTCGCCGCACGTATAAAACGCTCCATATGCCCATTTGATGCAATAGGCGTTTGACTATCAACCACAAGGGACAACGCATCGTCATATTCCAGCACACCTAAATGACGCAAAACTTGCGGAATACGATAGTCGGCATACGCCGTTAACTTTGAATTAACAGACCATTGACGCGCATTAAAATTAGCAGCCAACATACCATAAAAAAGCTGTGCCTTTTTTAAAAAGGTATCTTCATATGCAAAAGAAAACTCTTGCGACAGACCATAAGCCATTGCTGTATCAAAGTAATAACAACCATTTTTTTTAACAGAATTTTTAGACCAAAAATCTGAAAATTTCTGCATATCAGCCAGCGAGGCCAAAATCTTAGCGCGCTGCTCCGCATATGGCATATCAAGATCTTTTAACGCCTTACTATAAAAAGCCAGCGTTTGGCTGATATTTAAATGCACACCAGGAAATTTACCCGCCTCATAAAATTCGATCATCATTTGTGCCATACCAGTTGATCCTTTTAACTTTGGATTACCTTTATAGCACCAATGCTTAAAACCCTCACCTTTGTTGTTACTCCAATAACAAAAGTTAATAGCCGTTGTAACAAACAGAAAATATGCAACTTTTTGAGCATCCTTCTCTTCCAGCTGATCAATTTGTAAATCTTTAGGCAAATACCAGTCCCAGCTAGGCGCTGAACCTGACTGCATGGTTTGTGCTACCTCTTTCAAACGTTGCGTATTGATACGCACAACCGAATAACCAACACACAACTGACGACACATCGCAATGATATTTGAATAATTCATATAGTTACCTCGTTAAAATAATAAACATTGAAGAAACCTGTGCACGCAAGGGCGCTCATAATAAAGCAACAGGGTTTTATATGGAAGAATCTCCACAAAAAAAAGAAAGAAAAGATGTTTCAATGCTTAAGGATAAGATACACCACACCCCCGAAAAATACAATGCATAAAAAAAAGCGCCCAAAAAGGGCGCTTTTAGAACAGTGAAATGTTTACGCAGACGCATCTACAGAAACAAATGTACGGTTTTTAAAACCTTTTTTGAAAGTCACGTTACCTTCTACAAGTGAGAAGATAGTGTGATCTTTACCGATACCCACGTTTTTACCTGGGTGCCATTTAGTACCACGTTGACGGATAATGATGTTACCTGGGATAACAGCCTCACCACCAAATTTTTTCACACCAAGACGACGTCCTTCGGTGTCGCGACCGTTAGCGGTAGAACCACCTGCTTTTTTATGAGCCATTGATTTACTCTCCTATTAAATTAAGAACGCTGAAAGCTTACGCTTCTTTAGCAGCTTTCTTTGTTGCTGTTTTAGCTTTAGCTGGAGCAGCTGTCTTAGCACCACCTTTAGCAGAAATTTCTTCAATCTTAAGAACAGTAAGGTACTGACGGTGACCCTTTTTACGCTTGTAACCTTGACGGCGTTTTTTCTTAAAGATAATAACTTTTTTATCACGGATTTGCTCTGCAACTGTAGCTGTTACTGTTGCACCTTCAACAACTGGCGTACCAACTGTTAGCTTATCACCATCAGCGATAAGAAGGACGTTATCTAAAGTTACTTTTTCACCTTGTTCGCCAGTAAGACGTTCCACAAGGACAGTATCACCCTTAGAAACTTTGATTTGCTTACCACCGCATTTCAATATTGCGTACATTTTAATTTACCTGTTCTACCTAGTTTTCAACAAAATTTTTCAAAGACGAAAAGCTTACCTTTATATAAAGATGAGCGAAAAACGATTTCGTCCATGGCGGTTTTTACATGATGTAGGGTGCGTTGTCTACATATTTTTTAATATTAAGGAAAGATTTTCAAATTAACCTTCTAAAAATACACAAACAGTACAAACCATCGCCAAGGTTTATATAACCATATAAGACAAATATTCAACCCCTCATTTTACAAAAAAACACGACCATACCCTGCACACATGACCACCAAAACACAATTTACTGACAGGTGTCATTTAAACAGCAACCTTATAAATACCTGTTTTACATAAAAAATATACATGTAACTGACATTTACGTCTATATTTTAAAGACGGTGTCAGTTAAAATATAAAGCGGCTTAATATAAGAATATGTAGCGAAGGTCAACCTTAGTGAAACCCTAAGAGAACGAAAGTGCAATTTTGATTTGATCGCCGCCACAAAAAAAACAATAAGAATAACAACGAAAGAAATGCCATGCTAAAACTTTGCTTCACCGCACTCATTGGCACTTTTATAATTTACGGTTTAGACGAAATGAAGATTATCTCTTCCGATTTTGACTATATCGAGGAACCCGCCACTAAGGAAACGCTCTCTAACGCTCACAATGTAACGAAAGCGCCAACAAGCAGGTTCACAGACAGGATTGTTAACAAAAGACAGCAACAGGGAGGACAGGGGTAATAAAAACAAAAATGCAGTGCAACGCCCATTTATGGTGACAAAGCATTGCGGGATACTGGGTAATTTTGGTTCCTAGGTTCACTATAAGATGACTAAACGAAGCTTCCCTCATAAGTTTCAAATATTTTTACCCCGCTTCGGCGGGGTCTTTTTTTGTTTCTTTATAAACAAGGTACTTGCAATAAACGAGAACTGTATATATATCATTACGCATACACGTGAAATACCTCATTTTTTTTCTTAAGCAACTGCGGTTGCACCAACCAAGGAGCATTTATGCCCAACCTACTTCAAATTTTAATAAACAAGAACGTTTGGGATAGCAGTGATAAGCGATACAACCCCATTTGGCACACAGCCGTTGAGGACATTTTCTTAAGCCTCTGCTTCATCATTCCATTTTGCATAATATGCTTCTTTTTGGGCGAGCTTTCAGGCGAAAATATATACTCTATTATACTAAGCCCAATCGTCGCAATAAAACACTATAACGCCCTAACATACTTCTTAAATAAAAAACCAACCACCTACCAAATTGCAAGTCAATTCCTAATCCCTTGGTCACCATTGATAGTATTGATGATTGTTGATAAAGCCTTAAACCTAAACATAGCATGTTATATACAAGATATAATCGCCACCCTTTATTTAGGTGCTGTTGGTATTGTCGTCGGCCGCCGAATAGATAAAAACCGTTTAGAAAAAGCAGCCAAAAACGCTGAAAATTAAACTTTAAACCTCGACAACAAAAAGCCTCCATGACAGAGGCTTTTTTTATTGGATAGTCTTTCAATAGAAATTGACTATTTTTTCTTCGCGGCCACCTTCTTCTTAGGTGCGGCTTTTTTAACAGCAGGCTTTTTCGCCACTACTTTTTTTGGTGCGGCTTTACTCGCCTCTGCCTTTGAAACAGCCTTTGGCTTTGCATTGACACGCGGACCTTTACGCAAAACATACTGCTTGCGCCCTTCTGGCTCGTGGTAAATACGCACAAGCAATTCACCCAGCACACCCATACCAATAAGCTGAACACCCATCAATACCAACATAACACCTGCCATAAGCAGTGGGCGTTGACCAATTTCGGCACCAAACAATTTAATCAATGTCATATAACCTAAAATAACAGCACCTGGCATAAAACACGCAAGACCTGTCATACCGAAGGCATGCATAGGGCGGTTAATATAACGTAGCAAGAATTTAAGCAGAATAAGATCGAGCACCACACGGAACATACGCCCCATGTTGCCATATTTCGACTCACCAAATGCGCGGGCGTGGTGCGTTACTTCCACTTCAACCACTTTTGCACCAAACTGAGACACAACGGCTGGAATAAAACGGTGTAATTCACCATAAATACGCATATTTTCCATCACTTCTTTGCGGTAAGCCTTAAGAGAACAACCTGTGTCGTGCAGGAAAACGTCGGTCATCTTCGCCACCAATTTATTCGCTGTGCGTGAAAGGAAATTACGGAAACCGTCATCTTTACGGTTTTTACGCCAGCCCGAAACAATGTCAGCGCCTTCTGTTTGCATTACTTCAAGCATCATTGGAATGTCGCATGGATCATTTTGAAGGTCACCGTCCATGGTAACAAACACGCCACCCTTAGCATGATCAAAACCTGCCTGCATGGCCGCAGTTTGACCGTAATTACGACGTTGATACAGCGGCGTAAACTCTGGGTAGTCCTTTTTAAGGCCTTCCATAATCACAGCACTATCATCTGTCGAACCATCGTCCACACAAATCAATTCCCACTTATAGTCTGTTTTACGCATAACCTCTGCAACACGGGCAAGTAGGTGCGGTAACGTTTCTTCTTCGTTGTAAATTGGAACAATGATTGATACATCCATAACAGTTATACTTTCTTAATATAATTTCTTACTTTTTTTGTCGGTCTGTTAAATACTGACTTACGTCTTTCATTTTAACTTGAGCCAGACAATAGCCACCTTTACAGTCAATTTCAGACCACATTTCTGGTATATATTTTTTAAGGTTTTCCAAACGTTCTTGCTTAAGAACAAACCATAAATCAGCCTCTGGCTCTATTGTTTTTTCCTGCATAAGTGCAGCAGATGTTGACAATGAAGTAAATGGCACACCACTCACAAAACGTACAGAAGGCTGGTGAATTGCGATAAAGTAAAGCTTATCCTTTTCCCTATCAAACTTCATGTTTATTTTTTCGCCTATTTGCGCCAAAGGCAACTGTGTAAATTTATAGACAGTTGGCACAACGCTACAGCTTATCAAAAGCAGTATCATACCCGTTACAACGCCTATCCATACAACACCAGCACGCTGACGCTTAAAGATAAAGTACACGCCCATTGTAATACCCATAAGGGCTAACAAGCCAAGAGCTAGAGGTGCCGAACCCACTATCACATTTTCTGACAACATCCAACGTGTTTGATCTTCAATACCACCCAAAACCAAACCAAAGTCAGATTGTAAATAACCTATAAATTTTTGCATAAACGTTGGCATTTTTTCAAATCGACCCAATAAAATATCAGGCACATATTTAAACATAGCAAAAATAACGCTAAACAAAAGAACAATAGGTGCCATCCAAACGATATTCCATTTTGAAAATGGCTCATCCCACATTTTTTCAAACCTTGCAGCTATCATAAGTGCGGCCCCCGCATAAGCTGGGATAATGTAGTGCGGTAACTTTGTTGCTGAAAAACTAAAGAAGACAAAAATGGATAAAAACCAAACCAAGCCAAGACTTGGCAAAGCATCTTGCGCCTTGTCGCTTCGAATACCTGATAAAAAGTTTTTGGCGGCATGGTAAATTGCACTTGGTAAAAACAACACCCAAGGGAAGAAGCCAAACATCAAAACAGCAATATAATAAAAATGAGACCCACTTTGTGTGTTCCCCATAGCTTGTGTAAAGCGCCCTAAATTATGCACAAAAATAAACTCATGGAAAAATTCCATTCCTTTTGCGTCAATAATAAACTGCAACCACGGCACAAGCGTAATACACATCGCCACAATAACAAAAATTGGGTTCACACATTTTAGGTTATACGGTAAATTTTTCTTCAGCAAAACAGCTGTACCCACAACAAAAAATGGCACCATCAAACTCACAGGCCCTTTAGCCAACATAGCAAGCCCTAAAACAACACCCAAAGCCGCAGGTGCAATAGGAGAACGCCTCACAGCGTATAAATTTGCAATAAAACCAAGGGTTGCCATCAATACAAAAAAGTTTAAGGCCATATCTGCCGTGGCAGCTTGAGAAATAATAAGAAAAGATAAATTAGCGCCCAAAATTACAGAAGCCGTAATGGCAAGCCGTCTATTATGTGTCATACCTGAAATAAAAACATAAAAACCAAAAATAGCTAAAAAGGCAAAAATTGCTGAAGGTAACCTTGCCGCAAAAGCGCCTTTACCAAAATAATCCATCGACGCGGCTTGCAACCAGTAAATAAGTGGCGGCTTATGGTAACGCGGGTCACCATTATATTGAGGTGTCACAAAATCTCTCGTTTCCAGCATTTCTGAACTGGCTTCTGCAAAAATAGCTTCGTCCACGTCAAACAAACCTGTATTGGACAAGCTCATAAAGTATAGACCTGCAAAAAACACAAAACTCATCACCACAAAGGCCGATATATGTTCGTTTAACTTATGCATATTGACACGCTTTTGATTCATTTATTTACAACTTTTTCTCAATTTAAATTTCTGTAACAGTAAAGTTCCAACCACGTAGCCTAACACAGCACCCGATATAACGTCACCCATATAATGCGCGCCTATGCCCACACGTGAAAAACCAATAAGCCCCGCAAGCAACACCATTGGGATTTGAATTTTTCTTGGATAAAAAGGTAAAACACAGGCCAAAAATGCAAATGTTGTAATGGTATGACCTGAAGGCCAACTGTTCATTCGTGCGCCAAATTCAAACCATTCTACGTTATATTCTGGCAGCATTTTAGGGCGTGGTCGTCCCACAATAAATTTCATAATTTGTACTAGAACACCGCTAAGCATGTATATAATAATCGAACTATACCAAACTCGGCTCAGTTGATAATGGCACTTTTTATAGTAAAAGACGCCCATCGTTATAGAAACAATAATCTTAAACCAGTCTTCGCCAATACGCGATAATAGCCCCCAAACGTCTTGAAGTTGCGTTTTAAAGCCCGCATCACTGCCCCAAGCAATAACAGACCTATGAATATCAACATCAAGGCGCGTTATATACAGATAATAGCTCAAAGAAAATGCCGCCAAAACAGAAAAAAGCATCAACGCTTTCTTGTTTTTATCTAAATATTTAGGGTTGATTGTCATTTAAATTTAAAGTTTCCTTGCTTTGCATGCTTTAGCATTTTAGAATTAATGGATACAATAAAAATATAAAAAGCGCAACTAAACAAAGGGAGCTTATCCATGACATCATCTTGGGACGACATGAAACGTGTTCGCGAAGAAGAGTATTTTCACAAACAGGAAATAGTCAAAAAAGACAGTCTTAAAAACAAGATTTCTCAAGAGGAAACCCGCCATAAACAAGCACAAGAAAAGCTAGAAGGATTTAAAAAAGGAGATAGCCCTATTACAGGCGCGCCTTTCTTTAAAGCCATTGTTCAAGGTCATATTATACTCGACTGCCCCGAAGACGACATGATCCTTTTAAGCCACTCAACCCTACTTGCTGTGATGGAAACCTTGCAAAAAGGTGACAAACAGGCTATCAATGCGTGGAAAGCATTTTTAGATAATCAAGTAGATATAGATGACAGCGAAAATAAATAACACAAACAGCACTTACAACCTGATTAAAAGGCTTGTAAAAGGCTATTTAACGCCACACAAAGGCAAACTTTCTATTGCTATATGTTGCATGATAACTGTCGCAATTTGCACGGCTTTAACCGCTAAAATGATGCAGCCTATTCTAGATGAACTACTTATCGCTGGTAATAAAGACCTGTTCTTCATTGTCCCTGCCTTGGTGGTTACTATCTTTTTTGTCAAAGGTATTGCTGGCTACTTCCAAAACTTTATCATGGAATTTATTGGACAACGTATCGTTGCCGACTTGCAAGGTGACCTTTATGAACATGTTATCCACCATGACCTCGCCTTCTTACAAAAAGAAACCACATCTGGGTTAGCTTCACGTTTTATCTACGACCTGCATCAACTCAAAAAAGCAATATCAAGCACCATTACAGGGGTTTTGCGTGATATTCCCATGATTATTGGACTCATTGCTTTAATGATTCACCAAAACTGGAAACTGGCACTTATTTGCCTTACCATTATCCCTCTGGCTTCAGCACCTATTGTTTACTTTGGGAAACGCATGCGCAAATATAGTGGCGGTACACAAGAAGAAATGGGCGCCTTTGGTGGTATTTTAAAAGAAAGTTTTAGCCACATACGGCAGGTTAAGTCGTACACAATGGAAAATTACGAAATAACGCGCAGCAAAAAAAGCATCGACACCGTCTTTAACTTTATGATTAAAATGGCGCGTGTGCGTGCACTTTCTTCACCTGTGATGGAACTTTTAGGTGGGCTTATTATTGCAAGCGTTATTATGTACGGCTGTACACTCATATGGTCTGGCGACATGACAGCTGGTGAATTTATGTCATTTCTCACAGCTGCAATGACCATTTATCGCCCTCTAAAAAGTGTTACAAACATCAATAACAACCTACAAGAAGGTCTGGCTTCGGCACAGCGCACCTTTGAATTGATTGATCAAAAGCCAACCATTACAAACAATGATAACGCACCAAAACTTAATGTTACCAAAGGTGAAGTTGTTTTTGAAAACGTGAGCTTTAACTATGAAGATGGCACAAAAGCTATTAGCAATTTAAACCTCACCATTCCTGCTGGTAAAACAGTTGCACTTGTGGGCGCTTCTGGTGCGGGTAAAAGCACCGTTCTTAATCTTATCCCACGCTTCTTTGACCCGTCTAAGGGCTCCGTAAAAATTGACGGTGTAGACATTAGAGACGTGACTCTTAAAAGCCTACGTGAAAACATTGGCCTGGTAACACAAGAAGTTGCTATTTTTAACGACAGTATTAAAAACAATATTGCATATGGTATTAACCGTGCGAAAAAAGACGATATCATTAAAGCAGCCAAAGACGCTTCTGCACACAGTTTTATTGAAGAAAGCGAAAAAGGTTATGCCACTATTGTGGGCGAAGACGGCTTTAGTCTTTCTGGCGGTCAGCGTCAGCGCATTGCCATTGCCCGTGCTATGCTTAAAAACGCCCCTATCCTTCTTTTAGACGAGGCCACATCAAGCCTCGACACAGCGTCTGAAAAACACGTACAAAAAGCGCTCAATAAACTCATGAAAGGGCGCACAAGCCTTGTTGTGGCGCACCGTCTTTCAACCATTGTAGATGCGGATATTATTCATGTTCTGCGTGGTGGTAAAGTTATTGAAACAGGCACACATGAAACACTACTTGCAAGTGGTGGCGCCTATGCACGTTTACACAAAATGCAAAACAAAGAATAGGGGTTATGTCCTTTGAAAAAAATTCTTAAAAAGTTACCTAAAACAAAGGGTGGGCAATTTTTGATTGCTTGCTTTGTTGCTTTTTATATTTTACTCATACGCTTAACTTGTAAAATTCACATCACCAATGGCAATACTATTTTAGACCTTGCACGTGCAGGGCAGCCTGTTGTTTTAACGCTGTGGCATGGGCGCTTGCTTATGATGCCTCTTTTATTCCCACGTGGCATGAAAGCGCACACGCTTATCAGCGACCACAGTGACGGCAAAATTGTAAAGCACACAGCCCGATTTTTTGGTTTCAAAACAGTTGTAGGCTCCACTTCTAAAGGGGGCGCTAAAGCCTTTAAAGAGATGATTACACTTATTAAAGAAGGCACAAGTTTGTTTATCACACCTGATGGTCCTAAAGGGCCGCGTGCTGTATTCCAGCACGGTGCTGCCGAAGTTGCACGCATGACGGGCGCGCCTGTACTTGCCACGTCTATCAGTGCAGCGCCTGCTAAATTTGCCAAAAGCTGGGACAGTTTTATGCTCCCTAAATTATTTGGTGACATTTACATTCATTATGGTGAACCTATGTACCTTGAGCGCAAGGCAAGCGGTATAGAGCGTGACGCATTTTACAAACGTTGCGAAAACATGTTGCAGGAACTTGAAGCAGACGCTGATATGGAATCGGGAGCACCTGCGTCATGATTTATTTCTACCGTATTTTATGGCTTATTTTAGCCCCTATTGTTGACCTTTGGTTTTTAAGAAGGCTGATAAAAGGCAAAGAAGATATATCCCGCCTTCAAGAACGCTTAGGCTTTACAAAAACACCGCGTCCACAAGGAACATTAGTGTGGTTTCATTGCGCAAGTGTGGGTGAAAGTTTAAGTATTTTACCCTTATTAAAAACGTTAAAAACACAAGACCCTGCCCTCAACATTTTGGTAACAACAGGTACGGTCACATCGGCAAACCTCATGAAAGAGCGCTTACCAAAAGGCGCCATTCATCAATACATTCCCATAGACTTCTATTTTAGCGTTAAAAGTTTTATGGCACATTGGCAACCCGATTTAAGCGTTTTTGTTGAATCGGAACTTTGGCCCGAGCTTTGCCACCAAGCGCCAAACCCTATTATCATTAACGGACGTGTGGGTGACAAAAGTGCCAAACGCTATAAAAAACTTAAATGGTTCACCAAAAGCTTATTTAACAACTTTAGCCTCGCACTCATGCAAACAGACCTTGATACTCAGCGTATGATGCAAATTTCAAATATCCCAGCTGAAACATCGGGCAACTTAAAGTTTGATGCCGACACGCCGCCTTTTAATGCAGAAAAACTTGATGCGCTTAAATCTGTATTAAAAGACAAAAAGGTATTTGTTGCAGCCAGCACTCACGCAGGCGAAGAAGTTATGCTGGCGCAGTTACACCAAAAACTAAAATCCGACATACCTCATCTGCAAACTATCATTGTACCGCGCCACCCAGACCGCGGGCGCCGCATTCAGCAAGACATAAGCAAAAACCATATAAAAGCCAGCTTACGTTCTAAAAATGAAGATATAACCGATATTTATATTGCCGACACCTTAGGCGAAATGGGGATATGGTATAACCTAGCTGACGTTATTTATATTGGTAAAAGCTTTGTGCCAGGTGGTGGGCAAAACCCATACGAACCACTTAAATGTGCCAAGGTTACTTTATGCGGGCCTTATATGTTTAATTTTAAACTTATGATGCAAATTTTTAAAGAACGTGAGATTATTTTACAGGCACAAACTATTGAAGAATTTGAAAAAGATCTTGTTTATTTTCTAAAAAATGATAAACAAAGACTACTCGCTGAAAAACGTATTGCAGAAAACATGCAAGGCCTTGGCGGCGCAACGCAATTTACAGCAGAAAAAATATTGAATCTACTCAAAGGGTACAAGTAAGCCATGCCACAACAAGCACCAAAATTTTGGCAAGAAAAAAGCATAAAGTCTTTATCTTTACTACCCCTTTCTTGTATTTACCAAGGGCTAGCTAAACTTGATAAATTCTTTAAAGAACGTAAAGCCGAACGCCCAAACATTCCTATTATATCTGTGGGAAATATTACAGCAGGTGGGAGCGGTAAAACGCCTATCGTTGCTTTGCTAGCTGAGCACTATAGAAAAAAAGGCGAAACCGTTGCCATTCTTTCACGCGGGTATGGCGGGCAAATTAAAGAGGCACACCTTGTCACAAAAAATGATACAACAGAATTTGTGGGTGACGAACCTAAAATGCTTTTCACAATGGATGTGGCCGACCAAATTTGGGTGGGCGCTGACCGCCGTGTAACCAGCAAACTCGCACGTGATAAAGGGGCAACTCTTATTATATTAGACGATGGATTCCAACACTTTAAGCTGCCACGTGATGTAGATATTTTAGTTGTGGGTAAAACAGGGTTTGGTAACCAATTTACAATTCCTGCAGGGCCACTACGTGAACCACTTAAAAACCACACCCGTGCCGACTTTGCTGTGGTGGCTGAAGGTGTTGACGTGAAACTCGACATTCCAACCATACATGTCGACCGTAAACCAAACAGTAATGACATTGCCCCTTTACTTGGGCGTAAGCTGTATACATTTTGTGGTATTGGCAACCCGTTACAGTTCTTTGAGGGGCTTATTAAAGCTGACCTTGATATTGCTGGCCGTAAAGTTTTTGGCGACCATCATAAATATACAGAAGATGATATACGCCTTTTAATTAACAAGTCAGAAGGTAACCAACTTGTTACCACGCCCAAAGACGCTGAAAAGCTTCCAAAAGACTTTAAAAAGCGTGTGCGTGTTGTGCGCCCTTCATTTGACGAAGAATCGGCAAAGTCTATTATACGCCTCACAGAAGAAGCCCTTAAAAGGAAAAGAGGAAACTAATGCCAAACCCGAAGCACTTTATCGAATATGCGCTTGGCCGTTCATTTTTAGGCACACTTAGCCTGCTTCCTTTACCTGTGGTAAGCTTTTTGGCAGGTAAATTCGGTGCATTTGTCGCAACGCTACCTATTAAAGCCAACAGCACTGCCAGAAAAAACATTCAAATTGCCTTTCCTGATATGAGCGCTCAAGAAGTGCGTCACATTCAATACAAAGCGACTCAAAACTTTATGCAGACCATTCTTGAAATGCCTGCGCTATACAAACTGAACGCTAAAAATTTTCATAAACATATTAAAATTGAAGGTTTTGAACACTTTACAGATAAGCCAAACCGTTTACTTCTTAGTGCACACCTAGGTAACTGGGAAGTTTTGCTTAAAACCGTGGGATTTCATAACCTACCCTTGGCGGCTATTTACAGGCGTGCCAACAACCCTTATATCGACAAATACATTATACAAGTTCGCAAACAACCATACGGAATTTTAGCACCTAAAGGCAGAAGCGGTGGCAGACAACTTTTAAAAGCTGTACGTGAAGGCATGGGAGCTGGATTTTTAAACGATCAAAAAATGAGTGACGGCATTCAAAGTACCTTTTTTGGTCAAAATGTGACATCCGCTTCTGCTATTGCGGACCTTGCACTTAGATATGACCGTGAAGTATGCCCTGTTTTTTGTAAACGTACAGGAAATGGTCAGTTCATACTGACATTTTACCCAGCCATCACACCCACAAAAACAGGTGATAGCAAAGCTGATGCACATGCAAACATTCAAAACTTCAATAACATTATAGAAGAACAAGTACGTGCCAACCCAGAACAGTGGCTCTGGCACCATAAAAGATTTCCCAAACAAGGGTAGCGGTATTGAAAACAAGTCGTTTGGTTTGAGTTAGCTTGATGCAACGCTTTTATTTATATGATAAAGCCTTTGAAGCGTTCACCATTTAGGTCTTAATTATTGCGGTTACCCCAAACATACATCACCATAGAGTTTATACCAAAACATACCAGCCCCAAAAGAATAGCACCAACAATCACCCATATTTCAGCATTGTTTAAATAAGCACCCAAAGCAAAGACTAAAACATAAGGCCATAAACGTCCAAGGCTCATACCGATACCAATGGTTAAGCCCATTTTAATACCATCTAAAATACCACCAGCAGCCATACCCATAGCAGCGCCAATGACAGCATTACCCAATGCCCAAAGCACAGAAACACCCAATACACCAAAATAAATAGCATGACCCATAGCTTCTGTCAGCTCATACTGAGGCTTTACATTGCCATAATATTCATAAGTAAGCGCCAAAGTACCAAATAAAAGTACCGTGTGTATAATACCCATAATTATTTTAAACATGCTGTATTCCTTTATTCATTTAATGTTGCTTGTTTTTGTAAAAGCAACATAGGGTTAAGAGCCATATTACGCCAATATAAACCCCAGTGTAAATGTGGCCCTGTGGAGCGCCCTGTACTACCAAGCGTACCAAGTATATCACCTACTTCAACTTTGTCACCAACCTGAACGCTTATGCTGTCCATGTGTGCATAAATTGTCATGAGTTGATAACCATGGTCAATAATAACTAAATTACCGTTAAAAAAAGAATTCTTTAAAGCCAAACGCACCACACCTGCTGCAGGTGCTTGAATTTTTGTACCACGCGGGGCTGCAAAATCGGCACCTTTATGCCAATTACGCTCTTCACCGTTATAGGTACGTCTGCTGCCATAAACCCCTGTAATTTTACCATGTACAGGGTGCGCAAAAGGTGTTTGAATAAATGGTAAGCTTTCAAAAACCCCGCGCGCTGCGTTAATTTGATATGTGTCTGACGCAATTTGATCCAAATCAACTTTAGAGCGCGGGGTCACATGCTTATCTTGAACTCCTTTAATCGCCTGCGTTTTATAATTGTTTTGAGCGATTGAAATATCGTGTTTTTCTTCAATCCCGCCCATCAGCATGATACTCAACTGGCTCTTTTCAGCCTGATCACGCGGAATACCAATTAAAAAAGTGCCTGTTTCATCTGCCTTTGTTTTGGCATCACCAAAGGTAATTTGAGCATCAGGAACAGTGTGGCCCATTAAATAGCCGCCTTGTTGCGCATAACCAAAAAGCTCTAACGCTTGCACCGTAGGGCTTAATATCAAAAACAACAATGAAAGAATAAGTCTTAATTTCATAGAGCCTATCATGGCATAAGGTATACATAAAAACTATAGTAGCATTAAAAAAGAGAGGTAAAACCTCTCTCTTCAAATATGCGGTAGTGACTTTTATACAGTCTCTCCCCTAAGCCTCATACGTACGCTTGCCTGTGTTGAGGTCATTGCCCGGATAAGGTTCTAATAAACGATTATTATATATTATAAGGTTTTATAACCAAAATACAAGTATTAGCTATGTTAAGAAGTAATTTTAGCCGTAACCTCACCATCAATAAAGTGAATATTCACGTCCTTCTCGCCTAGACTCGCCTTATTGCGCACAACAGAACCGTCTTTATTGGAAATATAGGCATAACCGCGCTTTAAGGGCCCCTGCGGAGAAAGGCTTATCAGTAGCTTTTCGCATTCTACAAGTTGTTTACGTTTAAGGTGTAGTTGACGCTGTAATATCTCAGGATTAAGGCGCTGTGTAAGGTTGTTTAAACGTTCTTCCTTGTTCTGGCGATAAGATGCCCATGTTTCTAAAGATAAACGCCCCTGCACTGCGTCAAAGCGTTGTTTTTTCAATTTTGTAAAGCTGCTAAAAGCCTGTATAAATCTCTCACTGCGTTCATCCAGGCGTAGCTTGGCCTGCGTCAGACGGCTCATCGGGTCACCCAATGTTTGCGCCATAAGTTTTAAGTGTTTTTTAGTATAACTTAAACGACTCAACATCGCTTGTTCGAGCTTACCCCTTAAAAGAGAAGTGGTGTAAACCAAATCCGCACGGACAGGCACCACCATTTCAGCCGCGGCTGTTGGCGTTGGCGCACGTAAGTCAGCCACATAATCACATAGCGTTGTGTCAGGTTCATGGCCAACGGCGCTAATAATAGGAATCAATGAAGCTGCCACCGCGCGCACTACAATTTCTTCGTTAAATGCCCATAAATCTTCTAAAGAACCACCGCCCCGTGCCACAATAATAACATCAGGCTGTTCCTCTTTAGGAAGCGCATTAAAGTAGGCGATACCTTTAGCAATTTCTTGCTTAGCCCCCACACCTTGTACCAAGGCTGGATAAAGCACAACATGGCTTGGAAAACGGTCACGTATACGGTGTAGTATATCGTCAATCACCGCACCTGTGGGCGACGTGACAATACCAATTTTACTTGGAATAAAAGGGATTTCTTTTTTAAGGGCAACATCAAACAAGCCTTCTTTTTCAAGCCTCGCCTTCATTTCCTCAAACTTTTGCATTAAAGCGCCCATGCCAGCAGGCTCTATACGGCTCACAACCAACTGGTAATTACTGCGTGCGCCATAGGTTGTGAGTTTTCCATGCACCACCACCTGCAAACCATCTTCAATTTTACATTTTATACGGTCGGCTTGTGTGCGCCAAACAATCGATTTTACTAAATTTTCATCGTCTTTTAGATCAAAATAAACATGCCCCGACGCCGCACGCTTTAAACCTGAAATTTCACCTTCTACCGCAAGGCCTGAAAAGCGTGATTCTACCGCCATGCGTAATTGGTTTGATAACTGAGATACCGTTAAAATATTATCACGTGGGGGCGCACTAGGCGCGTCTTCATTTTTGGTATCGGCATAAGAAAAAAGATCACTCATCTCTATTCTTCACCGCCCACAATAACTGTGATCATCTCATTTTCATGTAACAAACGCTTAGCCACACGTTGCATATCTTCTTTGCTAACACTTTCAATACGCTTGGTCCATTTATCTAAATAGTCTAATCCTAAATTTTCCATTTGCATGGTGGTTAAATAACCAAGCACTTTACTGCTCGAATCTAAACGGAGTGGGAAAGACCCTTTTAAAAAGCTCATAGCACCTGCGTATTCTTCATCGGTAACACCCTTTTTCTTCAGGCGTGCAATTTCTTTTTTAATGAGCGAAATAGCCGTTTGTACATCTTTGTTTTTTGTACTTACAGACGCAATAAACGCACCTTTATGTGGCAAAGGTTCAAAATAACTTGAAACACCATAAGCAAGGCCCCTCTTTTCGCGAATTTCTTCCATCAAGCGTGAATTAAAACCGCCCCCCCCTAAAATGTAATTCATGGCATAAGCCGCATAATAGTCTTTGTCTTCACGGTTAATGCCCAGGTGCGCCAAATAAACTGTCGACTGTGGCACCGCGCGTGTTTCACGTATAATAACAGGTGTGATAGCTTCTGGGGCCTGCGCCACTTGTTGACGTCCTTGCCCTTGTGGCAAATTTTCAAATAAAAGATCTAAATAATTTTCTAGCTCAGCTTTTGTAATATCCCCCACCACGCTTACCACCATGTTACGGCGGGTAAAGTTTGCCTTATAAAAGTTTTGCACATCTAAAACACTTAAATTTTCAACAACGGTTTGTATGCCGTTTGTGGGCTGACCATAAGGATGATTGATATACAAATTTTCACGCAACAATAAATTTGCAATGCTACCTGGGTTTTGTTGCGCCGATTTTATAGCGCTTAATGTTGCGTCTTGCATGCGTTTAAAAGCTTCTTTATCAAATCTTGGTTGTGAGATAGCCATACCCAAAAGTTTAAAGGCTTCTTCTTTTTTATCGCTTAATGTGCGCATTGAAAAAGTTGTATTGAGCAGCCCTGGGTTCACAGAAAAAAGCGCACCAATACGTTCAAGCGATTCAGTATAAGCTTTCGAGTCTAAATCACCCGCACCTTCATCAAAAAGAGCGCCTGTTAAATGTGCAAGACCGCCTTTACCTTGTGGGTCAAAGGCACTACCTGCACGAAAAGCAACTTGAATATTCACCATAGGGATACTTTGACTTTCGACCAGTAAAGCTTGAACACCCAGCTTTGGAGATGAGACTTGTTGTATATTTAAAGCTTGAGCTTGAACCGCACAAAAAACAAAGAAAACTGTAACCAAGAAGCGCATATTTTTTATTTTCTAATTATTAAAATATTGCGGTGTATTCTACGGCAAATTAAGCAAAATGGCTAATAAAATTAAACGCCGCCATTTGCATGACAGCGTTTAATAATTAGGGAATTAAAGTGTTTGGTCATTATTCTCACAACAACCGCTCGCTTTTAAAGTTCTACAATCTGTGTACCTCTAAAGTAATACTACTAAAGTGGTATGTTTTTGGATTGTCACAGGTAAAGTATCCCAGTTGGACTAGCAAGTCCAGCAAAAAGAGCACCGAATTCATTACCTTATATAAAAAAATGAAAATAACACCAAAAAGGCAACTGGCGATTGCCGTGCTATAAAAAACACACTAAAACTGAGTCGAATCAGAGACAAGTACGCCTGTTGTTGACTGAGACTTTTTCAAATACTGACCAGCAACACTTAAAATATCTTGCTTTGTAACAAGCTTAATATCACTTAGCCAGTCGTCGTAATTGTCAGCAAGGCCACCTGCCACCAACCAACGTCCTAAAACGTAAGCAGCCGAAAAAGGATCATCTCTACCATAAACATCACTCGAAACACGGCGCACCTTCGCACGCTCTAAAGCATCTGTAGAACCACTTAAACCATTTTTCAGAAAATCAACAAGCACCTCTTCATAAGCACTTTCAATACGTGAAAGTTGCACCCCCTCTTTTGGCGTAATAATAATGTCAAAAGTTGATTCACCACGTGCAACGGCATTGTAGTCAGCACTTACAGCATCTGCTAGCTTCATTTCCTTAACTAACTTTTCATAAAGAATACTTGAAGAACCGCCACCCAAAACATCTGCCAACAATGTTAGACTTAAAAAATCTTCCGTACCCGTTTTTTGCCCTGCTATACCCGCAAAAGCACTCGGCGCACGATATGTACGCACCCATGTTGGTACTTGAATTTCTGGGTCTACTTTTTCAAAACGCTTAGCTTCTGACCACAATGGCTCAACAATCCACTCATCATGCGTAATTTCTTTAGTTGAAGGGACTTGTGCATATGTTTTTTCAACCAGCACCTTTGCCTCTTCTTCTGTAATATCCCCTACAAGAATAAGAAATGCATTATTGGGTTGATACCATCTTTTATACCAGTCATGGGCAACATCTGCTGTATAAGCTTCAATATCCCTTTTCCAGCCGATCACAGGGCGACCGTAAGGATGGTTGGGCATATGCTTATACATCAATTCTTCATAAAAGCGGTTTTGAGGCTTACTGTCAATGCGCCAACGACGCTCTTCCATCACAACGTCACGTTCTGGTAAAAACTCCGCATCGCTAAAAGTTAAACCGCGCATACGATCCGATTCAATTTCCATCATACGCGGCAAGTTTTCCTTTGCCACCTTTTGAAAATAGGCTGTGTAGTCAGAAGATGTAAAAGCGTTATCTTGCCCGCCATTACGCGCCACAATCTTTGAAAACTCTTGAGGTGGGATATGTTTTGTGCCTTTAAACATCAAATGTTCTAACATGTGTGCAATACCTGTTTGACCATTTTTTTCATCTGCTGCACCTGCTTTATACCACACAAAATTCACCACCACAGGCGTGCGATGGTCAGGTATAATATAAACATCCATACCATTTTTAAGTGTGTATTTGCTAAAATCAAGCCCCCACGCAGTTGGTGCAATGAGGGCAAGTATAGCGGCAGTGATAAAATGCAAACGTCGCATATTTAAAGCCTTTATATGATTTAACTTATTTTTCTTTTTTAGCCATTTCAGCTAATTCTTCTAAAGTTGGATCCGCATTTTTTTCTTCCGAAAACATACCTTCTAACCAACCTTCTTTTTCAGCATCAACGTTTCCATCACGAGATTCTTCCGCCATCAACTCACGAATAGAGGCATTACGTGTTTCACCACCTGCTTTTTCAATCAACCAGTTATCTGTTGTTGTTGCCTGTTGCTGCATTTCTTTTTTACCCAAGATAAGGTCTTGCGCTTTTTTATTTGCAGCTGCCGTTGCCGGTGCATAACCTTGACGTGGTGGACGTAATTCAAAACTTGGCGGTAGTGTCAGTGGTGCATGGTCAATAACAGCCATTTCATCTGGCGCATTTTTTCCACCAAGGCAACCCGTTAAAGCAGCTGATACAACTACTAAAGCCATCATTTTATACATTTTAATCATCCCCTGTTTATTTCCCATCTTCAATTTCATTGCTTTCAAAATAAGCGTCCCATAACATTAACACGACACCTAAGAATATTGCAATATCCGCAATATTAAATGTTGGCCAGTGCCAACCCGCGTAGTGAAAGTCTAGAAAGTCAACCACCGCACGGTGTGCAAATCGGTCAATACCATTACCAATAGCGCCACCTAAAATAAAACCTAAACCTAAAACATAAGAAAGACGTTCTTTGTGTCTAGCCATCACATGAATAATAACAACACTCACAACAAAAGCGAAGATACCTAAAATTTCTGGAAGATCTTCTGCATTTAAGCCGCCCAGCATACTAAATGACACCCCACGGTTAAACGCCAAACGCAAATTAAAGAAACCATCGATAATACTTACAGGCTCTACCGTTAAATATGCCAAAGCAACCTGCTTTGTTGCCTGATCAACCACCAACCACAACACAGCAGCCAACAAGCCAAGTAGGCGCATTGAAATGTAAGTTTTCATTATTTTCATTACGCAGCTTCCTCTTTTTCTTTATTCGCCTTTAATGATACAGCATCTCGCGCTGTTACGTAAACATCTTCTTCTACATTTACAGCATCTTCTTTAGCTACGTATCGCCATGAACGGGTACATTTCACGTAATCAGTACTCATTGTGAGTGGTGTCACAACAATATCTGTGCTGTTGCCAGCCACAATATGAATTTCAGAAACGACCAAATAATCGGCTAAATCTTCAAGCGTCATATCTTTTGGTTTTGTTTCAATTTTCAAGACCTCTTGAGACATAGAAACTCTCGCTTCCAAGTTTGACTTCACTTCGCCAGAACTTCTTTTCTCTTCAATGGCCATGTTCACCTCATCACGCAGTGTCCAAACAGTGTCAAATTCCACTTCTAAGTCTGCATTATGCCATACATCTTCTATCACTGAAAAGTCTTGCAGGTGCAGTTCTTCCTTGTCACCAAAGGCACTACGCCATACTTCGTCTGTGCTAAACGGCATGATAGGTGCCAAGTGCGTTGTTAAACCTTTAAGTAAATGCACTAACACCGTTTGACAAGCGCGACGACGTCTGTAAAACGCTTCACCTTCGTCTGTTTCATTACGTGGGTCGCAATACAAACTATCTTTACGAATATCGAAATACAAACTCGAGAGCTCTTTCGCACAGAAATTATGTAACAGCTCATACACACGGCGGAATTGATATGTATCATAATTCGTTTGCACGTCACGCAATGTTGTGTGCAATTTACTCATCACCCATTTTTCAAGATCTGGCATATCTTGTAAGTCCACCATGTCGGTATTCTCATCAAAGTCATACAAATTACCAAGTAAGAAACGGAAAGTATTACGGAAACGTCGGTAACTGTCTGCCACACCTTTCATAATTTCTTCACTGTAGCGAATGTCTTCGTTATAGTCGGCACCTGCCACCCAAAGGCGTAAGATATCCATACCATAATTCTTTGCAATTTGAGCAGGTGTTATCACATTACCAATCGATTTTGACATCTTTTTACCTTGGCCATCGACAACAAAGCCATGCGTTAGCACTTGCTTGTAAGGGGCGTACCCGCGTGTTGCCACACAAGCCGTTAAAGATGAATTAAACCAACCACGGTGCTGGTCTGAACCTTCAAGGTACAAGTCAGCTGGAAGCTTTTGTCCCATTTTATCTTCCACCACATGGGCGTAAGTTGTACCACTGTCAAACCATACATCTAAAATATCTGTCTCTTTGACCATATCTTCAGCTTTCCAGCCCTTAGACGCAAGATAACCTGCTGGTAAAAGTTCTTCAACGCTAAGCGTTTCCCAAACGTCAATACCGTCTTTTGCCACCAAGGTTTGAATATGTTCAAAAACCTCTGCTTCAAAAGTGTAATCACCTGTTGGTTTGTGCTGCATAATTGTGATCGGCACACCCCAAGCGCGCTGACGTGAAATACACCAGTCAGGGCGACCACTTAACATAGCTGTAATACGGTTTTGTCCATAAGCAGGTATCCACCCGCCAGCTTCACCTATATTTTTAATTTCTTTAAGTGCTGTTGTGCGTACTGTGTCAGCACCTTCAACAGCTTTATCAAGCGCGACAAACCACTGTGGCGTTGTACGGAAAATAAGGGGCGCTTTAGAACGCCAAGAAATAGGGTAAGAGTGCTTCATTTTATACCAACGCATTAAAGCACCGCTTTGAGTCATTTCTTCAATAATCAGCTTTTGCGCATCCCAGATAACTTTTCCTGTCAATTCAATACCTGTTTTAGGTAAAGGCAACACACCGTTAACATACCTACCCGAGCCATCTACAGGACACGTTAATTCCATTCCAAATTTCTTACCAAGTTCAAAGTCATCAGCGCCATGAGCAGGTGCAATATGCACAAACCCTGTACCACCATCTTCTGTCACATGGTGACCTTCAACCATTTTAGAGGTTGCGAGATGGTACAGATAGTTATATGGATGCCTAGCTACTTTACCCTCAAAATAAGCACCTTCAACAGACTTCAATTCCTTATAAGCTGTAAAGCCAACCATTTTAGCAAAATTTTCTACCAAGCTTTTGGCCACCCAAACTTTGTCGCCCACTTTAGCTGTGGCTTTTTCAAAAACTTCCGTTGCCTCTAGAAGAACGTATTCAATATGCGCGCCATAAGCAATACCTTCATTGGCAGGCATTGTCCATGGTGTGGTTGTCCAAATAACAATTGACTCATCAGGTTCATCGTCAAGTGGGAACTTCACGTAAATAGCTAAAGATTCTTTATCGGCATATTCTACTTCTGCTTCCGCTAAAGACGTTTCTTCAACGGTAGACCACATAATAGACTTAGCACCCTTATAAACAAGCCCTTTTGCCGCCATTTTACCAAGTTCGCCGACAATGCCTGCTTCGTTTTTGGGGTGCATTGTAAGGTAAGGGTTTGCATAGTCCGACATAGTACCAAAACGCTTACCGTCTTCAATTTGAACATCCACCCAACCCTGAGCAAATTCACGGCATAGATCGCGTATTTCTTTTACAGAAAAATCTTCTTTGCTTTTACCTTTTGCTTTAAAGCCTTCTTCCACTTTCCATTCAATCGGCAAACCATGACAGTCCCAACCTGGAGTATAAACAGCGTCATAGCCAGACATTTGTTTTGAGCGTACCACAAAGTCTTTTAAAGAAAAGTTAAGCGCATGCCCAATGTGTAAATTGCCGTTGGCGTAAGGAGGCCCGCAATGCAAAATAAATGGCTTGCGATTTTCAGCCTTCGATTTTTCACGTAATTTTGTGTAAAGGTCTTCACTTTGCCAGCGTGCCAACCATTCGGGTTCACGCTTTGGTAAGCCTGCACGCATTGGAAATTCTGTTTCTGGTAAGTTTAAAGTTTGTCTGATGTCGGACATATTCTACTCTTCTATTTTTTCAATTAACGTTAATTTAATTTTACCTTCTACCAGGTTCGGCAGGTCGGGCAGTGGCGGGATATACCCTGTATTATCTTCAACCTTCATAGGCACAATACATGTGTCAGCCTGAAGCGAAGTATCAGTATACTGGATTTTTACAAGGTAAACACCATTTTTTACAGGCGTGTAATGGGAAAAATGCGCAACTAAATTGCAATAATCGTCTTCATACAAGAAAGAGCGCACTAAAAAACCGCGCCCCAAAAGATTTGTTGCTTCTTTAACCAATCCATCTTTTAACATTTGGCGAATACGTGAGGACGAAAATCTTGAAGAAGCGTCACACACAATATCTGAAACAACAACGGTCTCAAACCCTAAAATAGCACCCAATTCTTTTAGCTTACCAGCTGTCCCTTCACGCCCTTTACCAAAGGCAAAATCTTCACCCACAATCACCATTTTAGCATTAAGGTCATTTTTAAGGTGCGTCGCAAAATCTTCAAAATGTGTATTGGCAAATTTTTTGGTGAAAGGATGTGCAACCACGCATTCAATGCCCACATCTCTCAATAAACGAGCTTTTTGTGCAAAAGGCGTGAGCGGTTTTGGTGCATTTTCCCCCATAAATAATTTTTTAGGGTGAGGTTCAAATGTGTAAAGCGTGGGAATAAAGCCTTCTGTTTTAGCCAACGAAACACCTTTTTGAATAAGCGTTTGATGCCCTTTATGTACGCCGTCAAAATTTCCAATAACAATGGCTGTGCCTTTTGTTACATCAATTTTATTAAACTCTCTGCGTAAAACCCTGAAACTCATGTGCTAAAACATAAGCGAAAACAACAAAAAAGGCTAGAAACTTCTAGCCTTTTTTGATTTGTGTTGATTCTTTATTTTTGAAGCAATTGCTCAATAAGTGCTTTTTGCTCGGCATTTTCAACTTTAACAGCGTCTAATTCAGCTTTCAACTCCGCAATGGCGCTCATCATTGGTGCAATAAGCCCCACATAATTCACCGATTTC
>TARA_R110000868_G_scaffold186236_2_pt1 | contig 125212 bp, 110 predicted proteins | sample TARA_R110000868 | Tara Oceans TARA_R110000868 (sample SAMEA4397489) | marine metagenome | biome: Polar Biome; feature: [SRF] surface water layer (ENVO:00010504); material: water (ENVO:00002006), including particulate matter (ENVO:01000060) such as... | depth 5 m
TATTACCATTACTTCTAAAAATGTTTCGGTAGTATACAAAGGAACAAAAATCAACATTATTGATACTCCTGGTCACGCCGATTTCGGTGGAGAGGTAGAAAGAGTATTGAATATGGCTGATGGAGTTTGTCTACTTGTAGATGCTTTTGAAGGACCGATGCCACAGACACGTTTTGTATTACAAAAAGCACTTGACCTTGGTTTGAAACCATGCGTTGTAATCAATAAAGTTGATAAAGAAAACTGTACTCCTGAAGAAGTTCATGAGAAAGTATTTGACTTAATGTTTGAATTAGGAGCTACTGAAGAACAATTGGATTTTCCAACTGTTTACGGTTCTGCTAAGAACAACTGGATGTCTGACCATTGGGAAAACGTTACTGATAATGTTGAAGCGTTATTAGATATGGTTATTGCTAATGTTCCAGCTCCTAAAGTTTCTGAAGGAACTCCTCAAATGTTGATTACTTCATTAGACTTTTCTGCTTTTACAGGTCGTATCGCTATTGGTCGTCTTGAAAGAGGTGTTTTGAAAGAAGGAATGCAAATATCTTTATGTAAAAGAGACGGCGTTATAGTAAAATCACGTATTAAAGAATTACATACTTTTGAAGGATTAGGTCGTAAAAAAGTTCAAGAAGTAATTGCTGGAGATATTTGTGCAATTGTTGGAGTTGAAGGTTTTGAAATTGGAGATACAATCGCTGATTTTGAAAATCCTGAAGCATTACAAACAATTACTATTGATGAGCCAACAATGAGCATGTTGTTTACAATTAATGACTCTCCTTTCTTTGGTAAAGAGGGTAAATTTGTAACTTCTCGTCATATTAGAGACCGTTTGACAAAAGAATTAGAGAAAAACTTAGCAATGAAATTAGGTGAAACTGATTCAGCTGATAAGTTTATGGTTTTTGGTCGTGGTGTACTTCACTTATCTGTTCTTATTGAAACAATGAGAAGAGAAGGGTATGAAATGCAAATCGGTCAACCACAAGTTATTATCAAAGAAATTGATGGTAAAAAATGTGAGCCAATTGAAGAATTAACTATTGATTTACCAGAGAGTCTTTCAGGTAGAGCAGTTGAATTCGTTACTTTGCGTAAAGGTGAAATGCTTTCTATGGAAACTAAAGGGGAGCGTATGATTGTGAAATTCAACATTCCATCTCGTGGAATTATTGGATTACGTAATCAATTGCTTACTGCTACAGCTGGTGAGGCGATTATGTCACACCGTTACATAGGATACGAACCTTTTAAAGGACCAATTGCTGGACGTAACAAAGGATCATTAATTTCTATGGAAAAAGGAAAAGCGATTCCTTATTCTATCGATAAATTACAAGATCGTGGTAAATTCTTCGTTGAACCAAGTACTGAAATCTACGAAGGTCAAGTAATTGGAGAAAACTCTCGTGCTGATGATATGTGTGTAAACGTAACTAAAGAGAAAAAGCAATCTAACGTACGTTCTTCTGGAAATGATGATAAAGCGAGAATTATACCTCCAATCATTTTCTCATTAGAAGAAGCTTTAGAATACATTCAAAAAGATGAATATGTAGAGGTAACTCCAAAATCGATTCGTTTGAGAAAAATATATTTGACTGAAACAGATAGAAAAAGATTTAAAATCTAATTTTATTATTTTATATAAAAAAGCCATTCGAAAGAATGGCTTTTTTTTGCTTGCTACTTAAAGTAAGAAATAGTCTGGTGACTATTTATCGTTTTAAACTAAAGTGACCCTTTGCTTCTCTACCATCTTCTAACTTAATAGTAAACCAATAATCATCTGCTGGGAGGGTAGATTTGTTATAGTTACCATCCCATCCAGGACTCGTAGGGCTTAATTGTTTGAGGAATTTTCCGTAACGGTCAAAAATGTATATTACTGCATTCTTATAAAAGGTAGTATTTAGTCCTTTTAAATTCCAATAGTCGTTATAACCATCGTTGTTAGGAGTAAAAAAGTTAGGCGCTTCTAATATTGAAAAACTTTTAATTACTTGACCACAACCATTTAAGTTTTCTACTATTAATTCGTGAAAGCCGCCAGGTACGTTTTCGAATATGACTGAATTTTGAAATGGTGTTGACGTACCATTTTGAAAACGAATCATGTATCTATAATTGTCAGGATTCTCTAAATTAACTATAATATGATTTGTAGGTACTAGATCATGAACCTCGATATCTTTTATTTTTGCCAGGTAAGACATCGTTACTTTACAGGTTCGTGTCGTTGTACATCCAACATTGTTTTTCACTACTACAGTATACTCTCCTTCTTTTGATACTGATATGGAGGCTGTGTTTTCCCCTGTTGACCATAAGTAGGTGTAGTCGCTAGTTAGTGCTGGAGCTTTTACGCCGGAGTCTAGAACTATAGTCGGATTTGGACCTTCACATAAAATCCTTTCCTCATAAGTATTTATTTTTGGAGTGGGTTCTACAATGATATCAAATTGACCTGTTCCGTAGCAACCTTCGTCATTTTCAGCTCGAATATAAAGTGTTCTGGAAGCGGAAGTATATTTCTCTTCTAATTCATTTAGTCCATGTGAAGCATTTTGTTCACTTGAATAAAAATGCAATCGCACACCTGACGGAAGATTTAATTCGGTTTTTATTGATTCCTTTTTTAAATCCAATTGGAAAAGTGCCTTTCCAGCACCTAAGTCACATTCATGCATGGGTTCTGGGAGTAATAAATTATTTTCATTGGCATGTAAAATTACGGTCCCAATTTTATAACAGGATGAATTTGGCTGGGTGACTTTAGCGTATACAACTTCGTCTGGAATACTGTTTTGGTATAGAGGTGGAATAGATTCGGTATTATTTAGATCATTCTCAGCTTCAGCTATACTATGATAGAAAAATACCTCATATTCAGTGTTTCCAAGACTAATGGGTTCACTAGCTAAATCGAGATTAAAGATTGATAGTCCATCCTTTGGGTTTGCATCTTGTGTGTCACATTGTATGAGCTTATATGGGTTCTCAGAAATAACTGGGGCTTCATATATTGTAATTGTTTTTTCTATTGGTTCCCTAGTCTCACCATTTACTGTTTTGGTTAAAGTAACGGTATAATCACCAATGTTTTGATAGGTGTGGTAAGCATCTAAATCAGTTGACGTAGTCCCGTCACCAAAATTCCATAGAACCGAATCTACTGTTTCTACCGTATTGATAAAAAAATGAGTTGAGTCTCCTAGACAATTAAATTCATACGCAAAGGAGTAAAGAAATAGTGAGGTTATGAATGGGGGTAGCCCCAGTTTTGATAGTTTGAAATTCAAATCAATTGCATTCTGTAGGTAGTTACTACTTGTTCCGTCTAATTCAGGATTATTTATGACGGATAATTTATTAAAGCCATCGGCAAAAAGAGGATAACCCGCACGGTATATTTTTTCATCTATAGCAAGCTGTAATGCTCCCGCCACATTATTTGAATTATTTATAAGTGTATTTGAGCCTGGAATATTTGAATTTTGTAAATCGAACTGAAGTAGGGAACTTCCTGAGGAGACTCCTTCTGAATTAAAATTATTTGTCGTTACGTATAACTTTTTTGTTTTTGAAGAAAATTCTACACCGTATGGGTTCGCATTATTTAATAATGTTATTCCATTATTTACAGCTCCTGTTCCGGAATTAAAATCAAAGAGTAACACATTTCCTGTATTGTGTACTTCATTTCCTTTTGGGTCTCTTTCGTTTGTTCGTCTTGTTGCAGTATTTGCTATGGCTATTTTTTTTCCATTTGGAGAAGCCTTTAAATAGCCTATAGAATTTGGCAGATAACCGCCAAGAGGTATGTTAAGAGTAGTTGTAGATTTTACGGGCGCAGTGTCGACTCCTTGAGTACTTATTTTAAATGAATAAAAATTATTTATAAAATGGGTAATTACCCAAAAAGAAATACCATCTCCATGCTGAACAGCAGTTATTTTTTCAGAACATTTAAATTTAAATTCTTCGTTATTATTAGGGTTATAAGTGATTAGATGAACATTTTTTTCAGTGTTAACAACGTCTCCAAGACCATTGTTAAGTCTCATGTCAACTTGAGAGTAGTTTAAACCATGATTTGGAGGAGGATCGTTCCTGTCGATGGTACCATTAGGGTTTTCAGGAAGTGGTTGATCTACTGTAAAAATATAATAAATATAAGGATTTCTGGGTTTTGGGACAATTATGGCAGACTGTGTACTAGATCGATTTCCCAGTAACCCAAAACCATTAGTCATTATTTGATGACTTTTATTGTATACTGTTGAGCCATCTGTATAAAAAAGTAAATTTCCGTTTTTATCAGAAATGCTAGCGCAACCTTCGCTGGTATTTAAACTTCCATTTGTTAGAGAGACAGGACTTCCTGAATTAAAATCTAAACCAGCACCATATCCGAAATACCATATCGCTGCTTCCTTTTGAGCATATGCTGGAGCTAGGATAATAGAGAAAAGTAAAATAAAAAAAGCCCTGATTGTCATAGTAACTCAAATGTAGTGAATTCTAAGTAATATTGAATTAATAATAATAAATCACTATTGCATGTTAAATATGTGAATTCACTTATCTTTTTAAGCTAAAGTGTCCTTTTACTTCCCTTCCATCCTCTAACTTAACTGTAAACCAATAGTCATCTGACGGTAGTGGGTGTCCATTAAATGTACCATCCCATCCAAGATCTGAGGGGTTGATTTTTTTAAGCAGTTTACCATAACGGTCAAAAATATAGATTAAGGATGTAGAATTAAAGTCTTTATTTGCACCTTTTAAATTCCAGTAATCATTGTACCCGTCTCCATTTGGAGTGAAAAATTTAGGTAATCCGAGAACGGCTATTGTTTTACTTATAGTTCCGCAGCCATTACTATCATTTATGTATACTTCATGAATCCCGGCTGCTACATTATCAAAGAAATTTGATAATTGAAATGGACCGTTCGGTTCGTCCAAACTATATTCATAGTTACCTTGACCAGTAACATTTACAGTAACGGTATTGGTATTTGCTAAATCTACGACAGTTATGTTTTGAAGATGTGCTATGTCTGATGCGGTGACTTTGATCGTTCGTATTCTACTGCAGCCAAAAGGACTAGTTACATTTACGGTATATAAGCCTACTGCATTAACATTCAAAAAGTCCTTCGTTTCAGTAGTTAAATTTATATTGTCTTTTGTCCATTGATAGGTGTAATTGCTTGAAGAAGTCCCATCCTGAATTGCGGCATCTAACCTTACAAAAAATGTAGGAAGATTGGAGCATACTAATTCATTCTCGTTTCCATTTGTATTTAAGTTTATATTTGGCAAAGGGTGAACAATAAAAGGAATAGTTAGTGACGCTTTACATAATGTGTTTGCTGTATTCTCAACTGTAACTCTAATATTCTGTGTTCCAGTAAGAAATGGATTTGGTAATGGGCTAGTCAATGGGTTTCCATTTTGGTCAAAGTATTTAACGACCATCCCACTTTGTCCTTTTAGAATTGTCCCTTCAAAAGTTGTTGTGTCGAAAGCAAATTTTCCGTCTTGAAGTAAGGGATTTAACTCATCATCGCATACTGTCGTTAAGGAAGTAGGTATTGAAAAAGTTTGTGGTAATGCATCGACTGTAAATTTTATTAGAGTGTCGTCATAACATTTTAATGTCGAATTATTGGTCACGACCGCTTTTATGGTTTGCGAAGTCGTTGAAAATGTGGTAGGGAATGGACTTGGTAAAGGATTATTATTTGAATCAAAATAGGTAGTTGTAATGTTGGTTTGTCCATTTAGCAATGTGGATTCAAGATTTGCCGTGTTAAAAGTGAAAATCCCATCCTGATTGTCGTCACATTGTCTAGGAATAGTTACAATATTTGCAAATGGTAGTTTTTCAACAGTAAGCGAGACATAAGGTCCAAGGCCATAACATGCATTATCAACATCACTATCGACTCTACCCCAAATTTCTTGCGTGTTTTGATAACCAATATTTCTGTAATTTGAAATATTCGTGATAATATTAATTTCTGCTAGGGCATCAGCTTGATTGCGATAAAAAGTTACAGTATAATTTCCAACTGGCAATAAAGCCTTTATAGCAGTTGCAGCACTACTAAAGTTAAAAGAAGTGACTCCATCTCTTTTATTATTGTTTGAGTTGTTGTTCCCGTTTAGATCTAAGAAATCGTCGCATTCTGTATACGTTCGCTTGAATGTATTTGGAATTTGCGTAGCCAAGACCTTCAAGGTTAATTCAGCCACACTAAAGCACCCGTTAGTATTCCTGACTCTTGCCCAAACTTTCATTACACCAGGAGTTGTATTGGTAAAAGCTAAAGGACTGCTTATTAATTCTGCCGAGTTTGCAGTTGTAGCTCCCGACAGAGAAGTATAGTATGTGAAACTTTCATTTACATAATTACTCGAAATCACATTGTTTTTCACAGTTAGATTGAATGTTGTTACCGCGTCTAAATCATCGTCACATTGAATGATCGTTACATTGTTTACAACGGGTAAAGTGTAAACGATTAATGTGGCGTCAGTTGAAAGTAAACCACAAGAATTACCAACTTTATTTAGTTGAACACGATATTTATATCCGTTCATGGCATTTTTTACACTTGTTATTAATAAAGTTTTAGTTGTAGTTCCGGAGTAGGTTGCGTTATTTGTTATTGGACTCCAAGTAGTTCCATTTGTGGATAGTTGCCATTGGTACGTGTTACCACCATTATCTATTACTGTCACTGTTGCATTTTGTAATTCACAAGTAGGTGAAACACTAGGTTGTGTTGTAATAACTATGGGTGCAGCAGTAATGTAATGGCTGTTTGGAGCCGTATAGCCAGCAGCACTAGTTACTTTGCCATTTATGGGGTCAACGGATAAAGGGCTGTTTCCTAACAAACCATCATTATTAGGGTCTAAAAATCCTGCTTCAACAGTATCAAAACACAAGTCATTATCACTGTCTAATTCAAGATAATTTTTAATCCCATCGCTATCTGTATCTCTAATGGTATAGTTAATGATGCCACTTTCGGGTACGGTTTCTAGGTTGTTTGCTAGACCATTAGCTCCAAAATTAGTGCCGTCGATAACTCCATCTAAATTGGTGTCAGGAGCATTAGAACCAGATTCAACTAAATCGTAAATTCCATCATTATCACTGTCTAAATCCAGATAATCTTTTATTCCATCATTATCACTGTCAACAGGACTTAACCCCGTTCCGAAAGCATCACTTAGTCCATCTTTATTAATATCTACAGCTGAATAGGCTATAAAAGTATTTGCCCCTTGTGCTTCGACAGTATCTGGAATTCCGTCATTGTCACTGTCAAGGTCCAATTGGTCAGGTATTCCATCAAGATCAGTGTCTTTTGGTATACATGTAGCAACAATTGAAAATGAAGCTTTATTAATTTCTGTATCAGATAAGTTTTTCTGTGTAAAAGAAATTGATTCTGTCATGAAAGAACGAAAACTAAATGTACCTGTACCAGCTGCTAATGGTACAGCGCTATTTAATCTAAATCGAATTTCGAAAGAAGAAAACTCGGTTATATTACTTTCAAAAATCCCATCATAATTAGTGTCAATTAAGAGTTGATTATTTGGGTTTAATACTGTAATAGTTTTATTAGTGGGTGATTTTAAAATAAATTCGGAATTAGAATTTAGCAAGTCACTACTGTTTGCTACTGTAATGTACTCTAACGCTAATGATACTGGTTTAGTAAAATTCATCTGATAAGTAAGGGAATTTCCACTACCAGCGGGGATCTCAGTAGTGAAATCTCCATTCGTTTTGCCTGTAAAAGTGGAAGTAGCTGTAGTAGGATTTGAAGTTAGTACTCCAGTAAAGGAGTTGGTATAATTATTTTTATTAATGATGCCGCTACTTAGATTTGAGGTGTCGATTCCAAGATTACCATAAGACTCAGTACAATTTGTAATCCCATCATTATCATTGTCGATATCAACATTGTTATTTATTCCATCATTATCAGAATCTAATGCACAGTCACTTACGGGTATTTTATCTGAAAATACATTACTTACACATCCTAGAATACCACCTTTTACTTGATAATAACCTGGTTGAGTAGGAGTATATGAGTTTGAATTTGCTCCTGTAATTGGGATGTCATTAAAATACCATTGGAATGTGTCATAGGAAGAAAAAGTACTAATATTTAGGTTTACATTTGGGATGCAGTTTGTGCTATTTATGGCTAAATTATCAGTCACGATTTCAGGCTTAGTATCAAAACCAGAATAATAACCCCCATAAGTTGCTGCCCCATTAGTTCCAAAATAAGAAACATAGACTTGTTTCGTGGATTTAACGGTAATATTACCGGAAAGACCATTTATGGTATATCTTTCGAAATTTAGATTTCCAGCTATTGAAACGGCTGTTGTTGCAATTGGCCTGCCATTGATTGAAACTGATGCGCCAGTTTCTGTTACTATGTTTAGTCCTCCATTATAGGTTATATTTCCTATTGATTCGATTAAAGGTATGTTGTCAACAATGTTTGGTGTTGAGCAGTTTATTGGCGGTACAAAAAATAAGTTTTGATTAGCTGGTGCGGCAGTGCCTCCTATACATTGATAGGCAAATAAGTTCTCAGATGAATTTACATATAAGTTTCCATTAACGAAATTACTACCATTTAGAACATAATAGCTTCCAGCGTTAATTGTTGCAATAGGAGTTGAATTTCCATTAGTAAATATTTGAGTATTATCGCTATGAGCAACTAAAATTATACTTTCTAATTCATCAGTCCCATTCCCTCTTACAAATATATATTCCTTACCTGTTTTTTCTAATGGCACAATTTGATCAAACCCTACGTCGCGGCCAGTTCCCATTGGAGCTGCTCCTGTAACTATTGTATTATTGCTTCCTCCAAATGAGCCTGAATTTACAGCTATAGGTTTATCAGACTCTACAAGAGCGCCTATCATTTTAGAGCTATTAGAAGTTGTATTCGAATAGTTTTCTAAAGCTAAAACATAACTTTCATTTTTATTTAGCAGTATTGAAATAGGACCGGTAATTGTAGTTCCGTCAGTTAAAACAGTGCCAACAGGAATGTTTGAAATAGTTACTCTAGTGCTGTTTTCAGTTGAAATAATGGAAGCGAAATTTAGCAGAGACGTATCGTATAATGGATTCAACATTGCACCTAATCTAAATACTTTCCCTAAAGCACTTTTCCCTTTAGAGACTAGACCTCCAGCATGATTATACGTTCCGTTGATATTTAAGCCGGAGTTTACTCTGACACTAGCATAAATTAAATTTTCGGATTCTATAATGTAACCTTTATTTTGAATTGTTCCAATTGTTGTTTTTGGGGTAAATAATTGAGAATTATTTCCCTGGCCAATATAATATACAAAGGGAGCAGTATTGTTGACAGTGCCTGAAATTACAGCGCCTCCATTCTCAATGATCTTGAAGTTAACGTTGGTAGTACTTGGTGTCGAAATATACAAATAATGATCTCCTACCAAATTATTTTGAGCAGTAATTGGCGGTATATAATGTGTTTTACTAAACTGGGAGAAACAGCTTATTGATAAAAAAGTAAAGAAAATAAGTAAAGTTTTTTTCATGGGCTAAAAATAGGGAAATAAGTATTATCTCTTTAAAGAAAAATGGCCTTTTATGATTTTTCCATCTTCAAACGTTAAATTAAACCAATAATCATCAGCAGTTAATGGATGTCCATTGAATGTACCATTCCATCCCACGCTTGTAGGACTTATTTCTTTTAATAATTTTCCATAGCGATTAAATATGGTTATCGTGGATTTTGGTAATAGATCTAGGTTTTCAATATTCCAATGATCATTATAGCCATCTCCGTTAGGGGTGAAATATCTAGGATAATCTAATACATAGAAGACAAAAGGAGTTGATATACCACAACCATTTTTATCTCTTGCATAGGCGATATAGGTTCCTGCGGCTACGCCTTCAAATTGTGGATTATCCTGAAAATAGGAACCATCAATTGAAAATTCGTAATCTCCTGGACCTGTATATTCTATTAACACTGAATTTTCATTTCCTGCGAAATCATTTATCGTAGTTCTGTTTATGGTCGCGATTCCCGAAGCAGTTATATAAAACCTTTTAGTTGCTAAACATCCGTTTGAATTGGTAACTGTAACGGCATAGTCTCCGGCAGCAGCTACTGCAATTGAATTTGTTGTTTCGCCAGTATTCCATAAGTAGCTGGTGAACCCCGTAGCGACTGATATATTTATCGTATTCCCGTTACATAAACTTGAGTTTGAATCTTGGAAATTTGGAGGAATAAAAGTATCTATAATCAGTGTAATAGGGGTAATGGCATAACAGTCGGGGCCGTTTATAATTTTTGCATAAATAATTTGTTGATAGGGAGTCGTGTTTTTAAATACATTTGGAATTACATTCTTTTTTGAAAGAGCGTCAGCTGTATTCAAATAGTATTCTACATTTAATCCATTCGGCAGTCCATTTAAAACCGTTGGCGTTATTTCTGCATTTAAATCAAAAATAGATAAGCCATCTTGAGTGGTATCTACATCGCAGGTCATAAATGGATTTAATGGCCCAATAATTTTATTAGAAATTTGGAGTGTTAGTTCAGCATAATTTACACAACCGTAAGAATTGGTAACTCTTGCGTACAGGATTTGATTTTGGGATTTGTTAGCATACGATGTCGAATTTGTAATCGCGTTTACTGAGCCTGTGGCTTCTGCCAATGATTCATAATAAACAATCGGACTTAAAGAAGAATCATTATTCTTGATTTGAGCATCTACTTTAGTTAAGTCAAAAAAGGAAACTCCGTCTCCATTGTCATCGCATTGCACCAAAGTTGTATTGTTCAATACAATTTCAGGAGTGTATTCAATTTTTATTTCATTCGTCGCGGTGCACGTTGTGGGGTTTAGCGTGATTTCAACTTTGTAAGTTCCGGAATCTTTAACGGTATACGATGGGTTTACTTCACCAGCGATTAATGTATTGTTTTTATACCACTTATAACTATAAGTTGTAGGTAGTTTAGTATCTATAATGTAATTTTCGCCAAAACACACACCGTTATTTGTGGCCAGTAACCTATCTGCGCCTAAATCTATTTTAGATACAAAACTACCAGCTTAAAGGAAAACAGCGGAGTCGAAATATTCAAACTCATCATCTGCGATTACCAATTTGATATGATATAAAGTTCCTGCAGTAACAATTGTTTCTGCGGTCATTACTTTTGTTTGTCCACTATAATTTATAGGGCTTGAATTAGGTATACTAGTATTTAGTTGCCCAAAATAGTTTTCATTTATTGCAGCGCAGGATTTAGTAGCTCCTGAAGTAGGATTTGTATAGCTGATAGCGGGATGTATGTTTGTAGATGAGACTGGGGTAGAAGACCCAGGAATTACGGCCAAATTTTTGTAACTACCAGTACTTCCTTTTTCTTTTATTAAAAATGCAAATCCATCGGAATATTCGCAAGGGAAAGCGTCTTGATATTCATTTGAAGCGAAAATATAATTGAAACTAATGAAGTTGGTCAAGGGTATGAAATCAAATTCTAAAACAGTTGCATTTATCGATTTAATATTTATTGCTTGATTTAGATCAGCATCGCCTAACCATAATTTACCACCACCTCCGGAATTTCTAAAAAATGGCCCAACTGAGTTAGCACTGCTCCAAGTGCTCAAAAGCACACCTTCGGCAAAGGGAAAGCCACTTGGTCCTGAATTGAAATAACTATAACTGTTTTTTGTTCCTGAAAAGGTGTCTCCTGACGCATTAGAATTTGAAGTAGTAGCGCATGTACTGTTGTTTGTCAGTATGTCTACAAGATTTTGTGCAGTATAAGTATCGTTTACAGTAAATGACTGAGCCTTTCCCATAATGGGAAAACAACAAAGAAAAACACAAAGTAATATTGTTTTTAAAGACTTCATACACTTGTAAAGGTACTATAAATCTCTGTTTTTTAATAACTTGTATGATAATAACATAAAGATAATTGACCATGACAACACTATTAAAAGTGAAGAAAAATGAACACTGTAATCTTTTACACTGTCTACTCCAATTTGTGTTCCTATATTTTTTATCACCGATAATCTGGAAAAAGGCTCAATTATCAGGTTAGACATCGACTCTAGTGGAAAAAGTTGAGTTATATAATCCGCTATTTTATTATCAGGAAATATTTTAAAAACTAAAATTCCTTTTGCTATTCCTTCTATGATATTCCATACCAATAGAAACCCAAGGGCAAATGCAGATCGCTTTACTAGTATTCCTAAAAACAAACAAAAAGAGAAAAAGCCAACTAATTTGACAAAGAATGCCACTAGGTATTCCATTTCAGAAAAGACTACAGATAGCTCTGTATACGAGGAAAAGAGGTAGCCTAGAATTAAAGACATAAGAAATACAAAAACGGTAGAACAAAAAGAAAATAACAGCACCGTCAAAAATTTAGACAAAATGAACTCTTTTTTACTCAAACCGTCAATTAAGTTTTGTTTTAAAGTACCGTAACTATACTCATTAGCCATCATGGAAACGATAACAATGGCTAAAAATAATTTTAAAACTGCTGCAATATAAGTGTTGAAGTGATAAATAAAGGGGAAATTAAATATACCCATTTCAGCAAGATGAATTTTAAAAAAACCAATATCAAATTTTATAGAAGCAATCATTGCTATAAAGGAAAGTAGAATGAAATAGGTCAACGTCAAAACTCGACTAGCTTTGTTCATCCATATTTTTTGCAATTCAATCGATAATAATCTTTTCATTTTTTTAGTTTTTAAGTGTTGGTGAAGCATTTTTTGTCAATTCTAAAAATTGCTCTTCCAAACTGTGTTTGCGTTTTACCAAATGACTTAGATTAATATTTTTTTCGCAAAGAAATTTATTTAAAGCGGCGGCTTCTAAGGGACTTTTTAGATATACAAAAACCTTTTCGTCCTCTTGCTTAATACTCTCAATAGCGGGATGTGTGCGTAAAGTTTGGATTAAGTTTTCAGAATCTTCTGCTTGCAGTTCAAAGAAACCTTCATTGGAAGACATGCCATGTACACTTCCGGAATAGAGAACGAGTCCTTTTCTTAACACTAAAACATGTGTACACACTTTTTCGACTTCATCTAATAAATGAGAGGCAAGTAAAATAGTAGTTCCTTGCGATGCAATCTGTTTTATAATATCTCTAATTTGATGAATTCCCTGAGGGTCTAAGCCGTTAGTAGGCTCATCTAAAATCAATATTTCTGGATCATTTAATAGGGCAGAGGCAATCGCTAAACGTTGTTTCATTCCTAAAGAAAAGGTGCTGAATTTACTGTCTTTTCTTTCGTCTAAACCTACAAGTTGTAGTTTTTCCTGAATTTTAGCATAACTGATATCCTTTATTTTACAAACTAGCCTCAGGTTTTCTTGTGCTGTCATATAAGGATAGAAATTAGGCCTTTCGATAATTGCTCCTACTTTTTTCAAAGCATCGTGGGTTTCCATTTTTCCGCCAAACCAGCTGTATTCCCCTGAGGTTTTATTGACCACATTTAAAACAATTCCAAGGGTTGTTGATTTTCCGCTTCCGTTTGGTCCTAGAATACCATAAACGTGACCTTTTTTTATTTCGAAGGAAATATCTTTTAAGGCTTGTACGCTTCCGTAGCGTTTGCTGAGATTTTTAATAGAAAGGATGGTTTCCAAAATGTTCGTTTTTATATTATCTATAGGACGAACAAATTAACGAATTGTTACCGTGATAGCAAAATTAGTTTCTTAACCAATTAATAGGGTTGCTTCTTCTAATTTTTGAGCGGTAATTGGTTTCATGATATAACTTTTTACAATGTCATATTTCTTTACCATTTCAATATCAGAGGGGTCAATGGAAGAGGTGACAATAAAAATGGCGATTTCTTTCTTAATGGGTAATTTTACAAATTCATCAAGGAATTGCCATCCATCTAAAATAGGCATATTTAAATCAAGCAAGATGACGTCAGGTAAACTTGAGGGCTTATCACAGTTTTTAGCCAACTGATTTAATGCAATTTGAGAATTGTGAAAAGATACTATTTCTTCACAAAATTTATTTTTTGAAATCAACATACTCATTAATTTAATCGACAATTTGTCGTCATCGATTATATAGGTTGTTTTATTTTTCATTTATAAAAATTTTAAAAGTAGAGCCACAGTCTAATTTACTTTCTACTTCAATCTTCCCGTCCATGGCCTCTATTTGGTTCTTAGTTATATATAATCCTATTCCTTTTGCATCTTCGTTGCCATGGAACGTTTTGTACATTCCAAATAATTTATGGCCGTTTTTCTTTAAATCTAATCCTAGTCCATTGTCCTTAAAGCTAATAATAGTTTGGGATTCATTAATTTCGTAATTGATTTCAAGAAAAGCTTTCCGTTTTGGCGATTTGTATTTTATAGCATTGGTGAATAAGTTAAGTAAAATGCTATCTAGATAAGCGGGGACTACCTTCACCATTAAATTGTCAGGAATAGTGTCGATAATTGATATTTCACTTTCTTTAATAGCCAATCGCAAGGCCATTTTTGTCTTTTCTATTTCGTCTTTTAAAGAAATCGTGATTTTTTCAACGTTTGTTTTTTGCTGAATAGTTATTATTTCGTTTAAATATTCGATCGTTTCAGAAAGTTTTGCAGTCCCTTCTTTAAATAGATCAAAGTAAGAAAGTTTTTCGTCTATAGTTTTCGAATCCTCAATGATATCGACAACCATTTCTAAATTGCTGGAATGTGATCTAATATTATGGGAAACAATGTGTGCAAAATTATATAATTTACTATTTTGTTGACTTGTTACTTCTAAGAGATTTTTAAGTTCAATCTCTTTTTCTATCCTTTGAGTAACATCCCGTCCTACACCAACAAAGTTTATAAAATTATTTTCGTTATCAAATACGGTTGTGATATTTAATTCAAACCAATATTTTTTTTTCTTTTTATTGTAATTCAGAATCGTAATTTTTATACTTTCTTTATTCTGAATAGCTTTTCGCATTTTGGCAGTGGCTTCAGGATCTGTCTCTGGGCCTTTAGACATATAGCCAGGTCGCTGGTCTAGTACTTCTTCTAAGCTAAAACCTGTCAATTCTAAATAGGCCTTGTTAGCCCAAATTGCTTTTCCCTGTGCATTAGCAATGACAATGGTGTCAGTAGTTTCAGAAGCTGCAAGAGATAGCATGTTTAAATTAGCTTCTACATTTTTGCGGTCACTTATATTTCTAAAAAAACAAACCAGATAGGTGTGATTGTCTACAATAAACTTCTTGCCTGAGGCAACTTCCACTGGAATATTAGATTCTGTCTTTGTTTTTAAGTAGGTTTCATTAACGAAGTGGATATCGTTTTTTAATTGATTTGCAAGAAATCGTCTAATTCCTTTTCTTTTATCAATTGGGAATAGTTCTGAATTATGAAGGCCTAATAATTCAGCAGGGTCATAGCCAGTGAGTTCATATACTCTTGAATTGCAGTCTGTAATTATTCCAGTTGATGAGTCAATAATGATGATGGCATCATTTGCACTAGAAAAGATAGAGGAGAATTTTTCTACGCTTAATTCTAGTTTATGAATCAGGTTTTGTTCTTTTGTAATATCCTGAAAAGTACCTATTAAATGAATTGGTTCGCCGTTTTCGAATTCGACTTGGCAAACACATTCGACATATTTGGGATTGTTTTTGGCTGTTGTAATTTGGAATTTTTCGTCAAATGGAAGCCCTTCTTCAACTGCTTTTTTTATGTTTTTTTCGAATCGAGTTCTTACTTCGCCCTCCGAAAAGAAATTGATTGCATATCCTCTTATTGGTTCAAAATCTTGAGAAACCTCAAGAATGCTTTTTGTGACAGCGTCCCAATAAACGGTATTGGCTTTGATGTCTATTTTCCATATACCGATTTTAGCAGACGCAGCTGCTTTAACATAAATATCATGTTGGTTTATCATAGTAGGTTTAGAGTATCGATTTAGCCTTGGGGGCTTTCAAATGTAGAATAAATATATTCCCTACTGTTTTTTTTAGTAATTAAATTGGTAATATTTTCGGGTTAGACGATTGCTTAAATGGTAAGTAGTTGTAGGTCAGTGATTTTTTTTATTATCGTAGAATGTTTTAAAAAGTACAGGATAAAATTTTTCTTACGCTAGTATGTTGAGACAGTGGATACTAGTTTTAATTTTTAAATACTTGGAAACGGGTCTCTTAGGCTTGTCAAAAGTTAAGAAGTTTGCGTTTTATTATCTTTTACTTATAAATTGATGTAAATTTGCATTAAATACACCCCTAATGAGCGATTCTGAAGTACTGTTTAAAAAACCATCCTATCCTATAAATAATGCCCTTTTTGATTATTTAGGTCGTTTTGATCGAATCTCGAAAGTTCCCGTAGTTTATGATGATTTGTTGCGTTTCTCAGGAGCGATAAACGTTTATGATAAGCAGGAGGTAGATACCTTATGGATAAGGGTTTATTATAATGAATTTGAAAGAATGGAAATTGATCTTACTTTAAAAAAGATTTATTCGCTTTTGCATTCTGATGGTAATTTAGATATTATTAAGTTTTTGAATGTAGATTCAATCGATTATTGCACTTTTGGGAATTCTAAACCTTTTCGAATAAAAGTTAGAAACATATTAAATGATAATTACACTCATTTTTATGTAAAAAAAGCAGATGCTTCGCGTGTATATGGACTAGAGTTAGAGCACATTTTATCTCCTGACAAAATCAATTTCTTAGTATATGAAGATACATTAATTGAAGAACATATTATGGGAATTCCAGGAGATGTATTTATAAAAACACTTTTGGAAGATTGTAGTGAAACCGAAAAAGCACAGATAGCAAAGGAATTTGTAAAGTTTAATGAACGTTGTATGATACGTCTTTTAGGAGATATGAGGGCGTACAACTATGTAATTGTGCCAATTCACGATTTTGATCAGGTAGTCTATAGAATTCGCCCTATTGATTTTGACCAGCAATGTTATGAGGGGAATTTCAAAATTTATAGGCCACAATTCTTTAAAGAGAATTATCCTATGGTAAAATTAGTCAAGGATAAATTGCAGGATAGCTCCATTGAACAATATAAAAATGAAGAACGTGCGGTATTAGCTAAAAGGATCCTTTCGGCAGAAACACGTATTAAACGATTATTGAAGATTATGGGAAATGACCTCATTGCCCCTGATGAACATGTACAGCGACTAAAGAATGATTTGTTTGTATTTACAAATGATTTGAATTTTAAAAATGCTAAAAGGATGGGAAATGTTTTAACAGCCGCCTTCCGATTTGTTACCAGAAACTATAAAAACGCCAATTTATTTAAACCTGGGTTTTAATCTATAATTAAAATTCTTTATTGTTATTATATAATTCTTCAAAGTATGAGAAACCCAATTTCGATTCTGCTATTGTCAATATTGTTATTGTCTTGTAAACAGGATTCAAAATTAATAACATCGCTTTACGCACTACCGAACAAATTAAAAGAAGTTTCAGGAATAGCTTATTCAACTCAATCTAGCTTGCTTTGGGTTCTTGAAGATAGCGGTAATGCAAATGCAATTTATGGGTTAAGCCCAAAGGGGGAATTGGAAAAAAGTATCACAATCCAGAATGCTAAAAATATCGATTGGGAAGACATTACTAGGGATAGCGAAGGGAATTTATACATAGGGGATTTTGGTAACAACGAGAACAACAGGAAAGATTTATGTATTTATAAAATTGCTAAAGATTCTTTACTAAAGAATACGATAAATGCTTCTTATAAAATTTCATTTGAGTATCCTGAACAAAAAAAGTATCCTCCAAAAAAGAAGGATCTTCTATACGATGTAGAATCTTTTTTTGAATTTAAGAATAACTTTTATCTTTTTACGAAAAACAGAAGTACTAAATTTGATGGTACAACCTTCCTCTACAAAATTCCCAATATAGCTGGTTATCATCAGGCAGAATTACTTGGAGAATTTAAGACTGGAGGTAGTTTTGAAAACAATGCCATTACGAGTGCAGCCATAAGTCCAGATGGATCTAGAGTGGTTCTTCTATGTCATAGTAAAGTATGGCTTTTTAAAGATTTCACTACAGATGATTTCTTGTCAGGAAAAGCAAGTGAACTTAAACTTCATCATTTTTCGCAAAAAGAAGCCATTTGCTTTAAAGACAATTCAACATTATTGATTGCTGACGAAAAGACTAAAAAGATAGGTGGTTTTGTTTATGAAACTACCTTAGAAAGACTAGAAGCCCAGCCCTAAACCAAAAGTGATACGTCCTTCATCATCGGCACTTTTAAAATAAGTTAATCTTGTCGTTATGCTATTGAGACCATTAAGCCAGATACCGCCACCCATGGATTGATGCCATTTATTTGAGGTTTCTCCATCTAGCCAAACTCTTCCATAATCAAAACCACCGAAGACTCCATAGGTCATAGGAACGATACTGTTCTTGATTTTTCCAATTGAATATCGAATGTCACTGCTTTGAAAAAAGGATTGGTTTCCTAGAAAACGCTGGTTTCTAAAACCTCTTAAATCATAATCTCCACCTAAAGTTGCACCCTGGTAAAAGTCATAATTATTGTTCAAGATCGCTTTCCCTTTTAATAAGGTAGCTAATACAAGTTTTCCGTTCGAATCAATTTTATGGTTAAAATTAAGTTTAGACTCGATAGCAGGGAAATTACGTTTTGTATCGTTAAGATTTATTTTCCAACTTCCACCTATTGAAAAACCCATTCCCATGGTCGGCAGTGAAGGGTTATCATAGTTTTCATAACTGTATTTTATACTTGCCCCAGCAAATTGTTGACTGTCAAAAACTCTGGGGTGTACACTGTTTGGAATTGCTACAAAACGATTACTAGTGCTTTCTACATCAAAACTTTCAAGAGAAGTCTGAAAAAGAATAGTACTTCCATAAAGTCCTATTTTTTTAATTTGTGGTGCTATTTTGAACATTCTAATGCGAACTCTATTGTAATCCATGCCGTATAACTCTTCTATATTTAGACTGTTGTTTCCGTAACCAAAATAGTTAATGGCAAAATTTGGGCTGGTAATTTGGGATTCTAAATTAAAGTCCCAATTCCCAGCTATTTTAGGAATATGGAGGTTGTATAGTAATTCAAAACCTTCAGTTGCAAAATAATAATTAGCTTTTAGCGTGTGTTTTCTAGTGTATGGATTTTGTTTAAAATGATTGATCGTGTAGTTTGCAATAATACCAAGTTTTATTCCGTCATCAGGGTTAAAACCAATAGTCGGCATACCTGAAAAGGCATTGTATTTTGGTTTTTTATAATCATAAAGATTCGCCTCATAATCATCAGTCAGGAACTTTTTAGTTTTTGAGTCAATGGCAAAGCTGTTTTCCTTTGATTTAAAATCAATGATTTTAGTGTTGTGACCATTTGTAATGGTATAGATATCATGGTTCTGCCCACCAATAAGTCTAATGTTTATACTTGATTTTTTATTGCCTGTAACTTCAAATTCATCATCATCATCTAAGCCATACACCCAGATATTCTTAGTTCTTGAAGCGTTGGATAATTTAGTATACTGTAGTTCATCGCCCTCTTTTTTTATTCGATAAACACTAACTTCAATTTTATTTTTAGCAACATGATGAATTATAAATTTGTCTTTTTTATTGGTGCCAACGATCAAATCCGTTTTTTGTAATACACGGTTGTACTCGCTCGCATATTTTACTAACTGTTCTCTTCTCAATTTTAGTTTCTGCTTTATTTGGTCTATTGTCTCGTCTTGTACTTCTTTAGGTAAGTTGTCAAAAGCGTGGTCTATAGTTTCGTCAGACAGGTTTTCTTGAATGTACTTCGCCTGTGCAACCCAATCTTTTTCTGTAGCAGTTTTTAAAAAAGCAAGGTCTAAGGGATACGGTTCTCTATTGAACCACTTAACATTCTTAATATCATCCTTGAATGTTTGCATATGTCGAAGTGCTGGAATATTCATTAGGATTGAAAGCAAGGCGCCATCATATTTAGAAAAAGCTTGATCTCTATCACGAGGAATAGGTTTATAAATAACTTTATTGCCTTTTTTGTATTCGGCCCAGCGCCATTGATCATAATGTCTGTCCCAGTCACCGATGAGCATATCAAATAAACGCGCTTTTATGTATTCGTTTTCGTCAACGATATATTTTTCATCCTTGTGTAAGTTCTCTAGTAAATCTTCAGTACTAATTATATCTTCGGGTTTTCCAAAGGTCTCTAGGTCTTTTTGACTTTCGGAAGGACGCTCTTCAACTAAATACAATTCATTCCCAAAATCAGCATTAAAAGCTCCTAATGCTTCTTGTTTTGGGATAAAATACAATTGAGGATTTGTATGGAAAACACCAATTCCATCGGCTAAATTACCAACGGCCAAGGGCGTATAAGGATGTGCGGTAGTATAAAAATCATATAGGAAATTTTCAGCATAGGTATTTTTAAATTCATGTTCTACATATTGATCTTTGAAAGCAACACTTTGCAAAAAGCGTCCCACACTTTTCTTTACAGCGCGCATTACATATTCTTTACCGTCCGGGTCAGTAAGTCTCAGTGAAATAGATTGATGTCCGCCGCCAGCTCTTTCAGGTGATAGACCACCATACAGCGTGTCTAGTGTCGCTACTTGTGCTTCTATCAAAGTGCCATAATATTTTCTATAATGGGTCCCAAAAATAAAATTATGAGTAGCACTTTTGTCAATCATTTCAGACGTGTAAATAGATGTCTTTTTTGTGGAAGGAAATTGACTTACATAATCAACTTTAATTTCTTTTTTAGGATAAAGTACTGTTTTTCTGAATAATAATTGAGTTTGATTGTTGTCTCTACCGTAAAATGAAACTATTGTTTTTCCGTTGTTATAGGTTTCTAATGTAGTATAACCATTTTTCCCATAGGAGAAATCATTTGAATTTATTGCTCTTGCTGCCTCAGATTTAGATCCTGCACCGCTTATAATTTGCTTGATATTATCATTGTCAATATATTGTAAATTATGGTCATGACCAGAAACTACAATTACATTGTCTTGGCTCTGTAAAATGGTTTTCATTCGTTTTACATAAGCAGTATATTGTTTATTTTGAATGTCTTGAGGACTAATTCCAGAGGTTTTTCTCAATAAATTAATAAAGGAACCTATAACTGGTAAAGGGATTTTTTGTTCTAATGGGAAAATCTGTTTTTTTAAAGAAAATTGCCCACCATGACTGCCATTGGTCATCAATGGATGATGCAGTGCCATAATGACTGTTTTATCTTTGTTTTTATTTAAGATACTTTCTAATTCTTCAAAAAAAGCTTCTCTACTTTTAATCGAACAATCATCATTTAGTGTTGGAGTTTTATCCCAGTCTTCAAGAAACCATTGACTGTCAATCGTAAAAAGAATTAGGTTGTCATTTATTTTCGTATCATCAATAGGGCAGCCTTTTCTGGGTGAGAATGATTTTTTATCATCAAAGTAATTCGTAACTATTTCTTCTTGTCTTTCTAATCCTTTTATTCCGTTATACCAGTCGTGATTTCCGGGGATAAAAATAGTTTTACCCTTGAAATTTTTTGAAATTTTTAATTGGTTTTGTAGCTTATTGTGAGCGATTTCATAGTCGATTTTATCTTCTTTTGGAGGCATTCCTTTTGGATAAATATTATCTCCTAGGAATAGAAGTGTACTCTGTTTATTAGCTAGAACAAGCTTTTCATGAAGAGAGTTTAACACGTTTTTCGCATTTTCCTTGTCAGCGTTCCCCGCATCACCAATTAAAAAGAAAGTATGGGCAATTTTTGAAGTGTCGGTTGCGTTATCAGCCACAGGATTTTCAATCTTATTTCCAAATTGTGGATGATGTGTCGCACAAGACTGTAATAATATTAAAAATAAAGCTAGAGAATGATATATTTTATTTTTGTAGAAACGATTATCCGAAAACAATTTCATAATTTAGTAGTATAAAAATTTACATATGAATCTTATAGAAGAAGCCGAAAATTTTGTTTGTAAATTACTCAAAGATAAACTTTCTGTTTTATATTTCTATCATGATTGCAACCATACTTTAGAAGTAGTAACTGCAGTTCAAGAACTTTCTAAAGAGGAGAAATTAAGCCCGCTGGAAAGTGAAATATTACTTGTAGCAGCATGGTTTCACGATACTGGATATATATACGGATGCGAAAATCATGAAAATCATAGCATAGATATTGTTTCTGATTTTTTAAAGGAAAAAGATAAATCAGAAGAATATATACAACAAGTTTCTAGTATTATAAAAGCAACTATTTTCGATTATATTCCTCAATCTCTTCTTGAAAAAATAATTAAGGATGCTGATTTTTTTCATTTCACAAAGGAAGATTATCCAATAAAATGCAATCTACTAAGAAGGGAATGGGAAAGTACAAATAGAGTAAAATATACTGATTTAGAATGGGCTCAAGAAAACTTGAGAATGTTATCTCAGCGTCATGTATATTATACTGAATATGCCATTGAAAATTGGCAGACTCTAAAAGAAAAAAATATTAAAGTAATTGAACAAGAAATACAAAATATGCAAAACGATAGTAGCGATTTACTGGAAGTAACTAAAATTAAAAAAAAGAAAACTAAAAAGGAAGATAAGAAAGTAAAACCAGATCGTGGAGTTGATACTTTGTTCAGAATAACACTAAGTAATCACACTCGTTTAAGCGGAATCGCAGATAGTAAGGCCAATATATTACTATCTGTAAACGCTATTATTATCTCGATTGCATTATCTTCTTTAATTCCAAAATTAGACAATGCTAATAATGCTCATTTGATAGTTCCAACTTTTATAATGTTGATGTTTAGTGTGGTATCGATAATTTTCGCTATACTTTCAACGCGTCCCAAAGTTACAACTGGAACTTTTACAAGACAAGATATAGAAGATAAAAAAGTGAATTTACTGTTTTTTGGAAATTTTTATAAAATGCCTTTAGTCGAATACGAATGGGCAGTAAATGAGATGATGAAAGACAATGCATATTTATACAACTCTATGATTAAAGACTTGTATTTTCTAGGTGTTGTTCTCGAAAAAAAATATAGATTATTAAGGATTACCTATAATATTTTTATGATTGGAATAATAATTTCAGTTATCGCTTTTGTAATAGCATTTAATTCCGTGAGGCTTTAATTCAATTCATCAAGCAATTCCTGATACGTATATCTCTTGTCAGGGGAGTTTTGGTCAACAGTATTTGAAACTTTTACTCTTAGTGCTTTAAGCCCCGAAACACCTTGTAATTCTTCGACGTCAAATTGCTCTATTGTTGGTTCAAGGATTCCTTTAAATTGTAAGAACTTGATATATTTCAAGTATTCAGTTTCCTCATAATTATGGGAGTACACGATCGTGATTTTCTCTTTTTGGGTAATTCTTTCGGTTGTTCCTTTGATGTTGGATTTATCAATACGTTTTTTTACCACTTCATAACGGGCATTATAGGTTCCGTCAACATCAAAACGTTTTTCATCCATTCTGAAACGAATAGAAATAGGAGAACTAAACACTAAAATCAAAGAAGTTACATCTAGTTCATAAGGCAATGCTGATTTAAGCTGATGATGTTCTAACTCCATTTTGCACAGAGTTTGGAATTGCCATAATCTTAAATTATTCAGATACATTAAATCAAAGGGTTTTGAAGGAGCAATCGAGGCGCCAATATAGAGATTGTGCTCGACTCCATCGGTTTTAAACCTTTCGAAATAATGAGGAAATATACTTTGTGCTTCCAGCTGTTCTTTGTCTAGAACCGTAGCCATTTTTTTATTGATGATTGACATTGCGTCATCAAATTTTTTACGTGCTTGATAAAACAAACCTGTTTTTGGATCTAAGTCTTCAAAATAGCTATTTATTAATAACTGACATTCGCCCTCAATTTTTGAATTAGATAAAATGGGGTGTATTTCTTTTTGAATGTAGTTTTGAATCTGTTGCTCTGTATCTGCTTTTAATTCTAATTGCAATTCTTTAGCGTACGATTGCATTTCAAATTTTCGTTGCTCCAGTAGAGGAAGTGCACTATTTGCTTCTAAATTTTCAAAAATGGCAGATAATACATTCAGTTGATTTTTTAAATCTTCTTTTACAGTTGCGTTTCGGTGTTCAGAGGAGCCTTTAATGTCAATCTGACCATACAGTGGATACACTTCTTTGAAAACAATTTCTTTAAATATATAATCCTTATTAGAGGTGTTTGTTTGAAAATATTTTTGTGCCTCATTTCTAAATTTCCAGTAAACACTAGAGTGTATTGCAGTATATTCGCGTTGAATGATGGCTTCTAACTGGTTCTCTAAATCGATGCTGTATCGTTCCAAAGTATCTACGATATAAGGCAGTATTAGATCCAGATTGCTAGCATTAATACTATTTAGTTGTCGTGGTTTGGATGAAACGAGTTCCATGATCCCTAGCAATTTATTATCTTTTATCACCGGTGCCAGAATACAGCTTTTTATGTCCTGAGCTAGTAAATGTTTAGCAAACTTTTCATTACCGGGGATAGTAGAGAAATGCTCCACATTTGAAATTGAAAATGGTTTTTTATCTTCTAGAAGTGTGCTGAATGAGCATCCGAGAAAAGCTTTTTCGCAAGGAATTTCATTTTCATCTAGTAGAATGAAGCTTTCTAGTTCCCCGTTTTTAAAGGGAGGTTTTATAAACTTGCCTTCTTCTTCATTATATATAAGGAGGCCCATTCTTAAATCAGGAACTTTAAATATTGATTTAAAAATAGTATCTGAATTCTTATTAATATCATTTTGCCCTTTTTCAGATTTTAAAAGATTACTTTTTAAATTAGATATAGCACTTTCCTTAGTAGCGTCATAAAGCGTGACTATTCCAAAACCTTTTAGAATCCAACTTTCTGAAGGGAATTTCTGTTTCCATAAACCGATAGTACTATAATTGTCCATCAATTCATCAATATCTTCAGATGATAATGGAATTGCTTTTTCTGTGGGGTATATCTCTATGAAATCAGCATTGTAGAGAATGCGGTAATGATTTAGAATTCCGTTTGAATTTGGGATGTCGTAGAATAGAGGCTTGTTGTGATCAAATTGCTGACCATAATAGGAGTTTAATATGAGGATACAACTTAGTATATAAAATTGATCATCGTTATAATCTCTAATGGTAAGATCAAATTCTCCTGCGTCATTTAATATTTTTTTGAATCTTTCAGAATAATTAAAAGTCAAATTTTGAAACGGAATAGTAACCGCTTTAATCTCATTATTTGTTAATGGAGTAGGGAAGAGATCAGTTAGTAAATATTTTATAATTGTTTTGTTCTTTTCAATTATAGACAAGTCGACAATACCAGTTCTAAATTCAGGTATTGGTTCAATTTCTTTTAACACCGCCTTTGCATAATTAGAACGATAATCAATATCTGACAATGCTATTTCTTCCAATGATTCGATTAGTTTATGAAAGGAAATCAGCGTTTTAAAAGGGCTGTCGTTAAATAGTAAGGTGTTCATTATGAAGTGGATTTAAAAAGGCAAAATTACTAGTAAATGAGCTTTTTTACCTCTGTAAATTTATAAAAAAAAACTCCAACCACTAGAGTAATTGAAGGTTTTATATTTTAAGGTTTAGAACAAGCTTTACTAAATGGCCTAAATAAACTGGAGTTTTCTGCATTGCTAACTAAGACTATAAAGTCTACAGCTTATTTTACTTTGAACTTGAGCGTTGGTTCATTAGTAAGGAACATTAGTAAAATCGGGAAATAAAGATTTCATATTTTGATCTCTTTTTTTCGTTTTAGATTTTGCTTCATAAGTAAAATACAGTGGGTCAGTAATAATATTAGCATCTTTTGTGATTTTTAGAGGGTTAAAGAAATAGTATTTAATCAAAATATTAAGGCTTCTAAATATGCTGAAGACTTTTCTTTACATAAAAATTTTTTAGAGTATTATTTATATCTTTTAATTCAGGTGTTAGAAACGTTTTTTTTCCGCTTTCATCATTTGTTAGTTCTAATTGACATACAGTACATTTATATTCCTTCAAATGATTAGTAATTTCACGCGTAGTAATTATTTTATGGCCAAAAAGTAAACAATATAATTTTTTACTTAAAAAATTTTCTTTGATTTCGACTGTACTCATACTAGTGGCGTTTAGATAGATTTGGGCTTATAAAACTATTAAAAAATCGATTAAAGAAACAATTTAATCGATTAAATACATGTTTTATGAAAATAAGTAAAAAATATCTTATAAATATTAAAATATTTATGTGCTAATAATAAAGTTGCGAATTAGTTGGTTACTAGAGTGTTAAGAAAAAACCTCAATTACTTAGTAGTAATTGAGGTTTTTTTAAATTTACAGAAGTAAAAAAAGCTTTACGATTTTTCTTCTTTATTGAAATAAACTAAATAGTAATACATCTGTTTTTCTTCGTCCCAACCTTTTTCAACATATTTCTCTGCACTTTCTGGATTGATGAAATCCATTTTGATTTGAATGTGTGTATCTAAGTTGATTACATTTTTTATTGATTTGCGAGCATCCGTAACTGCAGCATTAGCAATAGGGAATGAGGTTACATCTTCAATGCTATATTTTTCCCCTTTGTCAACCTTGTAATTTTTAAATTCCGGAATTAGGTCTGGATTGTCCAAAACTTCATTCAAAAAGTTAGTCTCTTCAAATTGATCATTTTTTGCAAAATAATTTACAGAACGGTTCATGAACATCACTTCTTCTTTTTTGTCTTCAGCAGGAAAAACAACATCTTTTGCAAAGTTTTGACAGAACTTCAAGTATTTTTTAGTGATAAAGTTTTCATCTTCAAAAGCATCAACAGATAAGAAATGCTCTAACCAGTATCTCGCATCATAACGGTTGCTGTCCACAGTCAATATTTTGTATCCTTCTTCTTTTTTATGATTAAAAATGATACATCCTTTATCTAATTTGCTTAAGTTAATCCCTTGTTGCAGGATCATCTCTAAATGTGTTCCTTTTTCTTCAAATTGTAAAAAGTCAGCTTGCAACTCACTTTTAAATATACCTATGGCATCAACGACATTGTTATCAATATTAACGTTTGTTAGATATGTAACATATACCTCTCCATTCTTAATATGAGGATGGTTCGATTGTTCGAATAAATGATTAGTGATATTCTTTGAATTTTCATGTAAACTAGCCGGATTTTCAAAAATGGCTGAAGCAAATTTATACATGTCGTTATAATCTAAATCAACTTCATGCGCAAACTGAAAATAGTTTTCTTCTTTTTCTCTAAAAGGTTTCAAGAAAAACTCTTTTATAAGGGGCACAATCTCATCTTGAAGACTAAAAGGTTGCTCTGATAAGAAGATAGCTTCGTTACGACTTTTGTTTCCTACTCTATGAATAGAAAGTGTCTCGATGTGAGTGTTGAATAAGTTAATCATTTTGTGTGTTTTATTTTTTAGATGAAAAAGCCAAGATTATAGACAATAGAGAAGTCTTTAATCTTGGCTCTTGATTCTTATTTTTTACTATTCTAATTCCAGTTTTCGTCAGATCCAAAATCTTCAAAACTGTCGTCTCCGCCAAACATGTCCAAATCATCTTCATCTAATCCGTCTTCATAATCATTGGCATAATCATCAGCATTGTCTGCTTCAAAGCTTTTTTCCATTGCCTCATCAGGCATTTCACCATGAGAAAATAAAGTTTCGGGATATAAATTTCCTGCTTCTTGCTCTTCAACTGCAGCTAATTCAACTAAGAATGTCCACATATTAATAAAATCATATACATAAATGATTTTTGTATTTTCAGCATCTAATAGATCTGATAATTGGTAAGAGCTCATTGTTTTTTGCTCTCCAACAACATCGCCTGTGTCAAAAAGCGAAATTTCATCTTCTTGGTTCCAAGTCTCATCACAAGTATAGAACGAAGCCACTTCCATACCGTCAAAACCAAAGGAATTGAAGATGGCGTTGTGTAAATCTTCTAGAGTATCATCAGCAAGTATTGCTATGTCTCTAAATATATCTTCCTCTGCGTCTAATATTACCCTGAATTTGTAAACCATAATCTTTGTTTTTATTGAATGGTCAAAGGTAAAATTTAATTTTAGATTTAAGTTTTCAGAAAGAGGATTTGTTGATAAGATTTCTATAATGGTATAATTGCTAAGCCTGCAGCTTTTTAGTAATGCGTTTTCTAAAAGTATGATACTTTTTATGGTATTTGTTGTTACTAGGATAGCTGCGATTTTCAGTCAGATTGTTGACTATTAAGGCAACGAACAAAAGAATAAGTACTCCAGTAAGTATTGGACTCAATACATACCAGTAGCCTAGATCTTTTATTTTATCAGAGCTAATTACGGCTATCAATGCAGTAGCGCCTCCAGGCGGATGTAACGTTCTGGTTATTTGCATTAGTATAATCGAAAGAGAAACAGCTAGAGCCGATGTCAACCAAATAATATCAGGTAATAAAAGTTGTACTGTAACACCAACAATTGCTGATAGAAGATGACCTCCAACGAGGTTTTTTGGTTGGGAAAACGGACTTTGAATAATACCGTAAATGAGCACGCTCGAGGCACCAAAAGAACCAATCAGAAAAACAGCATCAGATCCTGCGAAATTATGAGAGTTAAAATAAGCAATACTTCCAATACCTATAAACGAACCGACAAAAGCCCAGAAGTGTTCTTTAAAATCAATTAATGTTTCCTTATAAAGGATGTATCTTGTTTTGCGATATCCTTTTTTAATTTTCTTTATTGGCATGAGTTTTTATTTTGAGAGACTGGCAGAATATGAGTATACCGAATAAGGGTAAATCATCTTTGCTGTATTTTTCTTAAGCGAGCTAAGACATCTTTATTAATTCGAGCTGTATTATTTATCTGAAGATTTATTATAAACCTTAGTTTTTTAAAAGGCTTTTTTTAAGTGCAGCAAACTTAAAGAATTAAAAAAAGACAATACCTTAATATGAATCCATAACCGGATTTTTTATGAAAGGTTTATGACTACTATGATTTTAGAAATACAATTCGTTTATATTTCGTAAAATTCTAATGGAAGTCCATCTGGATCTGCAATAAAGAAAAAACGCTTGGCTGAAAATTCATCTATTCTGATTGTTTCTGAAGAGATGTTATTTTGGACTAAAAAATCACGCGTCTGCTCAATATCATTTACTTCAAAAGCCAAATGACGTAATCCGCAAGCTTCAGGACGGGACAATCTTTCAGACGGATTAGGGAACGAAAAAAGTTCCACAATATATTCGCCATTCAAGGCTAAATCGAGTTTGTAGGAATCCCGTTCTTCTCTATAAATTTCTTGAAGTATTGTAAGTCCTAAAATTTCGGTGTAAAATTGTTTTGATTTTTGATAATCGGAACAAATAATTGCGATGTGATGTACTTTGTTAAGTTCTAGCATTTTATTGTAAATAAGTCATAGTGGGTAAATTAACTTCGGGATTTTCCGCTAAAGCTTGTGCGTGTAATTGGTCAATTAGCACTTTCGTTTTTTCGATAGAATCAATTTTAAATAAAAATAAAACTTCTTTATCGTTATCTGCATTTTGCCAAACATTTTCTAAATACATTCCTTGCGAAGCATGGAACTCTTTGTCTTTTTCTAAGATCTCTATAATATTCGTAATGGGTACACTAGTGAGTTTTGCTAGTAAGTATGGCATAATTTATTGATTTAGTTTCCTGATTACTTTTGCAGGATTCCCCACCGCCAACGAATTATCGGGAATGTCTTTTGTTACAACAGTGCCTGCTCCAATAACGCATCCTTTCCCTATTGTAATTCCAGGACAAATCACCGTATTTCCGCCAATCCAGCAATCGTCACCAATGGTTATTGGCAAAGCACTTTCTAGCGTTTTTCTAAGTTCAGCCTCCAGTGGATGTGTTGCAGTATACAATTGAACATTTGGTGCAAAAAAAACATTGGAACCAATCGTTACTTTGGCGCAGTCCAGCACCACGCAGTTGACATTGAAATACACATTCTCGCCACAACTAATATTATAACCATAATCACAATGAAAGGGAGGCTCAATATACAAGTTCACACCCGCATTCGGAATCAGTTCCTTGATAATATCTCGCGCTTTTTTTGTTACCCTATATTCGGTAACATTCAATCTATGGAGCAGGTTTTTAGCGCGTCGTCGGTCTTTTACTAAGGTCGCATCTCCGGCCAAATAATATTCTCCGGCAATCATTTTCTCTTTTTCGGTTGTCATTCTAGCTATTTTAAATATTATTTTGAGCATGCCCTTCGCAAAAGCTACGGTCGGGCTATTCGTTACAATCTCTCTTGTCTCGTTTTAAAAACGAGACAAGAGAGGATTTTCACTTCTATCCCTCATGCAAACCGCGGGCGTAAATATTTACGATTGGATGTAAATATAAACCAAAATTAAAATCACTACAACTCATCCTCGAAATTTGACAGTTCAGTTCCTTTAAGTTTTTAAAAGAAGATAATGTAAATACATTTGGACTATCAAAATCAAACCACATGAAATCAGTCATAACAGTTGTTATTTTATTTTTTGCCACAAGCGTATTTTCTCAAACCATCATTTCAGGGAAAATAGTAGACAAAAAAGGAAAACCCATCGCCGGAGCTAACATTTATATTGATGGGACGTATGACGGCGCTACGACAAATGAAAACGGACAATTTTCTTTTACGATTACAGTAACTGGAAGCCAAGTTCTAGTCGCTAGTTTTCTGGTTTACGAAACCTTTAAAACAACAATTGATGTCGCTAATTTTCAAGACAAAACTATCGTTTTAAAAGAGAGCAGTAACACTCTTGATGCAGTAGTAATTTCGGCGGGAACTATGGAAACAGGTGATAAAGCAAGAGTTTCTGTTCTTAAACCTTTAGATATCGTGACTACTGCAGGTTCGGCAGGAAATATAATAGCTGCACTGCAAACCTTACCCGGAACGCAAAGCGTAGGTGAGGACGGCCGACTTTTTGTTCGTGGGGGCGAGGCCAGTGAAACCCAAACTTTTGTTGACGGAATTAGAGTAGCACAACCTTACAATGCAACGATCGGGAATGTGCCTACACGCGGACGCTTTTCACCTTTTTTGTTCAGCGGAATCTCGTTTTCTACAGGAGGTTATTCAGCCGAATATGGGGAAGCGCTGTCCAGTGTTTTACTTTTAAATACAGAAGATAATCCCGATCAAAACAAAACTGAAGTCTCCTTAATGACCGTTGGTTTAGGCTTAGGAAATACCCAAAAGTGGAAAAAAAGCTCCCTCAGCGTAAATGCTTCTTATATCAATTTGGCGCCTTATCAAGCCACTATTCCTCAAAATCTGGATTGGAATAGTCCATTTCAGTCTTTGTCTGGAGAAAGTGTGTATCGCTATAACTTCAACAACGGAATCTTGAAAGTCTACGCTGCATTCGATTCTTCAAAAATGGATATCAATCAAGAAAATATAAATGGGCCCGAGAAAATCAGAGTTGATTTAAACAATAATAATTTCTATTTCAATACTTCTTACAACGGTCGTTTTGGTGACGGTTGGCAAGTGGTGACCGGATTGAGTTATGGATACAGCAAAAACCAAATAGGATTGGGTTTAGACAACGTTAATAGTGACGAAAACGCAGCGCATTTAAAATTAAAACTAAAGAAGAACTTTTCTAATTATTTTAAGTTATCGTTTGGGGGTGATTACTTCATTACCAAATTTGGCGAGAGCTTCACTCCCAATTTAGGCACAACGAAATCAAACGGCTATAATTCAAATATTGCAGCAGCCTACACCGAAGCGGATATTTTATTTTCTAAAAAACTAGCCGCCAAAGTTGGTTTAAGAGCTTCTTACAATGATTTGCTGGAAGAAAGTACAATTTCGCCACGAATTTCAATGGCCTACAAAGTGGCTAAGAATAGTCAGTTTTCTATAGCCTACGGAGATTTTTCTCAAAGTCCAAATGTAGATTACATCAAATATTCTAAATACCATCAGTTTGAAAGTGAGAAAGCATCACATTACATTCTTAATTTTCAATATAGTAAGGATAATCAAACTTTTAGAGCTGAGGCCTATTACAAGGATTATAGTAATTTAGTGAAATACGATACGCAAGCTATTGCTTACAACTCAGTTTTCAACAATAAAGGTTCGGCTTACGCCAAAGGATTGGACATTTTTTGGCGAGATGGGAAAACCATCAAAAATCTAGAGTATTGGATTTCCTATTCGTACATCGATACTAAAAGAGATTATAAAAATTTTCCAACGGCAGTCACACCTAATTTTGTGGCCAATCACAGTTTGTCATTAGTAACTAAATACTTCATCACAAATTGGCGTTCGCAAGTAGGTTTTACCAATTCATTTAGCTCAGGACGACCGTACAACAATCCAAACGAAACCCAATTCATGAACGGAAAAACGAAAGCGTACAATAATCTAAGCTTCAATTGGGCGTATTTAATTAGCCAACAAAAAATTCTGTATTTCTCGGTTTCAAATGTATTAGGAACGCAAAATGTCTACGGATACGATTATGCTAAAAACCCAGATACAAATGGAATTTATAATAGAAGGACAATTACACCTACAGCAGATCGATTCTTTTTCGTCGGTTTCTTTTGGACGATTAGCAAAGATAAAAAAGACAATCAGTTGAAGAATTTATAGATCAATTTAAGAGTTTCAAAGTCTCACAGTCCTATATTTTTCATGTTGTTTGTTCAAAGGGTGTGAATTTCGACTCATTAGACAGTTCATCCTTGAAATTCAACAGTTGAGTAATTATAAATTTTTACAACAGTATTTCTAAGATACTTTTGAAGTATAAATAATCAAGTTTCAATCATCAATAAAAAAATCATCAATCTTAAAAACTAGAAATCATGACTAAATTAATCACCGCATTTGCACTATTTGTAATTACATTGCTTTCAGCTCAAGGGCAACAATCTGTAAATCCTGCAACTGGAGGACAATTTGAACAAGGAATGGGAAAGGCTTTCGGACTTTGGGGAGAAGGTAAAAACACCGAAGCTTCTGATTTATTCGAAAGAATTGCCGCTGCTGAACCGGCGAAATGGTTGCCAAATTATTATGTAGCTTTGGTAAATACAACCGCTGCTTTTGGAATAAAAGATAAAGAAAAAATAAATTTACTACTTTTAAAAGCGCAAAATGCTTTGGATTTAGAAATGGCAAAAGATCAAAATAATGCAGAGCTTTATGTGATGCAAGCCATGATCAACACCGCCTGGATTGTGTATGACCCCATGACAAACGGACAGAAGTTATCTGGCCCAACCATGGAACTATATGCAAAAGCAGAAGCAATTGCACCAAATAATCCTAGAGTAATCTTCTCAAAAGCGGAGTTTGAAATTGGAGGAGCCAAATTTTGGGGGCAAGACACTAAACCGATGTGTGCTCAAATTGACAAAGCCATCGAGCTTTTTGCTACTTTTAAACCTGAAACTACTTTCTCTCCAAAATGGGGATTGGATAGAGCATTAATAGCGCAGAAAAATTGTAAATAAGTCGAAAGGCACTATTGAACTTTTTAATGATAAACTCAAATGAATAAATTAATACGAGAATTTCCAAGAGCTTTATTTATATCGATCTTAATATTCATTGTTTTGACAATAATCCCTGTTGTAAATGGAGGTGAAGTAACTTTCAATAATCATTTAAAGGTTAATTTCTTATACACCCTACTTTATGGGATGACATTATACTGCATGAATGCGATACTTTTTATGTATTTAGATTCTGTTTTTATAAACAATAGATATGCTGTTAAAAGGTTAATTATTGGGTTTTTAAGCTCGTTTGTCCTTTCATTATTTGTAATATTCTTATTAAGGGTTTTTGAAGATGTAATAATTGAAGGAAATACTTTAAGTGCGTTTTTGAAAGAGGAGAAACCTTCTAATTATATTGTTGCATCAATAGTTTCATTTGTTGTTCTTTTAGGAATCCATGCACTTTATTTTTACAAAGCCTATAATGAGAACAAAGTAAAAGAGCAAAAAATTATTGCTGGAACCGCATCGGCTAAATTTGAGAGTTTAAAGAATCAAATAGACCCACATTTTCTCTTTAATAGTTTGAATGTTTTGAGTTCTTTGATTGAGGAAAACCCTGAAAATGCACAACGATTCACCACTTCATTGTCTAAGATTTATCGCTATGTCTTAGAACAAAAAGACAAAGAACTGGTTTCAGTTGATGAGGAATTGGCTTTTGCCAAAACTTATATGAATTTACTTAAAATGCGTTTTGAGAATAGTTTGTTTTATGAGTTACCCACATCGATCATTGACCCAGAAGCAAAAGTAGTTCCACTTTCCTTACAGCTATTGCTGGAAAATACGGTGAAGCACAATGTAGTAAGTGAAAAAAGGCCCTTGCATATTCGGATTTTTGTTGAAAAAGGCTATTTGGTTGTGGAAAATGATTATCAAAAAAAAGAAGTGCTACAAGATCACAAAGGAGTAGGATTGCAAAATATCATCAATCGATATGGAATTATAACCGAAAGGAAAGTGATGATTGGACAAAATGAAAAAGTGTTTACAGTTAAAATACCAATTTTGACCAAACAAATATCGGTTATGGAAACAACGACAGATTATAATGAAAACAACGCTTATTATAGGGCAAAAAAGAGAGTGGAAGAATTGAAAGGGTTTTATGGAAACCTGATTTCGTACTGTATTGTAATTCCTTTTTTGATTTTTATAAATCTTAGGTATTCTCCACACTTTCAATGGTTCTGGTTCTCCGCTGGGGGTTGGGGTTTTGGACTGATAATGCATGCTCTTAAGGTTTTTGGATACAGCTCGAACTGGGAGGAAAGAAAAATTCAAGAGATTTTAAATAAAGAAGATAATAAACAAACATGGAAATAGTCATGGAAAATAAATATCAAAACGAAGACCGCTATTTTAAAGCTAAAAAGCGAGTGGAAGAGATTAAAGGGTTTTACGGTAATTTGATTGCGTACATTGTTGTCAACATTGGGCTCTTAACAATTAATTTATTAACATCACCGAGTCATTTGTGGTTTTTTTGGCCGCTGTTAGGATGGGGAATTGGAGTTTTTTTTCACGGTATGAAAGTCTTTAATTATATGCCATTTCTAGGAAAAGACTGGGAAGAGCAAAAAATTAAAGAGTTTATGGAGAAAGAAAAGGAAAAAGATCAAAAAGCAAATTGGAAATAATCAAATTCAAACAAGATGGGACGATTAAGAAGAAGAATGTTCGAGAATGGTGCTTCAGACATTGACGGTCCTGATGCACGATATGACATAGCATATAAAAGGGTGAAAAGGATTAAAGGGTTTTATGTTCACTTATTGGTTTATGTGCTTGTAAATGCCTTTATATTGATTTCTATTTTTAACAGGAGTATGTTTGGGGACGAAGTTTTTTGGCAATGGCAAACCTGGAATACCGTTTTCTTTTGGGGAATTGGCTTAATAGCGCACGGATTGTCAGTTTTTGGAAGAAATATTTTTTTTGGATCTAATTGGGAAGAAAATAAAATTCAAGAATTTATGGATAAGGACAAAAATAATAAATGGGAGTAGCTATTTTAGCTAATTCAAATTACAAACAATTTTCAAACCGAAAATAATTTTATATTGAAAACAATCATAATTGAAGACGAAAAACCAGCTGCAAGACTGTTGCAAAGAAAGCTCGAAAAACTAAATGTTGAGGTAGGAGTGATGCTTCATTCTGTTGAAGAATCCATAGCCTGGTTTTCTAAAAATGAACATCCGGATTTAATTTTTTTAGACATACAATTGTCGGATGGATTGTCGTTTGAAATTTTTGAAAAAGTCGAAATAAAGAGTGCTATAATTTTCACAACTGCGTACGATGAATTCGCTTTACGAGCGTTTAAATTGAATAGTGTGGACTATCTTTTAAAGCCCATTGACGAAGATGATTTAGAACAAGCGATTTCGAAGTTTAAAGAGCGACTGCCTAAAAAGGAAAAGTTACAATTGGATTTTGAAGAGATAAAAAAAATGCTGGGCAATCCTTTTGAGAAAGAATATAAAAAAAGGTTCACTGTAAAGATTGGTCAACATTTAAAAGTTATTTCGATTGAAGAAATTGAATGTTTTTTTAGCGAAAATAAAGGAACTTATATTCACACATTTGACAATAGAAATTATCTTGTTGAATCAACTTTAGAGGTTTTAGAACAAGAATTAGATGCAAAAGAGTTTTATAGAATCAACAGAAAATTTATAATTCCTATGAAAGCAATTAAAGAAATTGTGCTTTATAGTAACTCTCGCTTGAAAGTAATTTTGCCTTCTTATGGAGAGGATGAGGTTATTGTAAGTAGAGAAAAAGTAGCCGATTTTAAAGTATGGATTGGGTAGCGAAAAAGCATAAAAAACTCTTTCAAAGAAGCACGTTTTTATTTCGTTTTAAATAAAGTAAAACACATTTTTCTTTGAAACAGTTTTTAGTAATTTTTGAACTCGAAATTAGTCAAATAATGATTTAATTTCTTTCTCTGTCTTACCTAATTTTTGTTGTAGTTTTCCCCACATCACATCTTCTTTTCCTTCTTCAAATAACAAATCGTCATCGGTAAGGTCGGCAAATTTTTGTTTTAGCTTCCCTTTCATTTCATTCCAGTTTCCTTTAATCTCTTCTGAATTCGGCATAATAGTGTAGTTTAATAGTTACTAAATTATCTATTACAAAATTGAATAAAAGCGAAAGAAAAAATGTTGTACAATTCTTTAAAATTGTTGTAAAATTGCTTTAGGGTATAAGCTTCAGGAGTTATTCTTTATTGTTAAACGTATTAAGTAAGTTAGTAGTTGTAAGTATCTGGTAAATAGTTATTTTTAAATCACATATAGATTTTATCTATGGTCATTTTTAAGCTTTAAGAAACGATTTTCTTATTCCGATTATGACGAATATAAGGAAAGAATATCCAATAAAAAAAGGCGCGATATATTCAATGTAATTCATGGCTAACATCAGCGAAATTATCAGTAATTGAAACCCTAGTCCATACAGTGAAACGAAAGTCATAAACCAGTTTGGGAATGTTTTTACCTTGTATGCGCTGTTGTCCAAAGCATGGATAATCTTGTCAAAGCCCCCGTAAACGACTGTGTATATTTTGAACAAAATATCGACTGATTTTTGAGTTTCACCGGCTAATGCTCGAGGCGATTTGTATTCGAAAATCTTGCTGGTTTTATCTCCTCCTACCGATTTATTTCTCAAAATAACATAGTAGTAATTGTATAAAGTTCCTTGTAATTGAATGCAGAAAAAAGCGCCTAAAGTGAGCAGAAAAGAGGTGTTTGAAACGTAGCAAATTGCACTCAAAAAAAGGAAGTTTAAGATGATGTCAAAAACGCTATCGAGGTATCTTCCAGTATAAGAAGGAGTGTTTTTTAATCGGGCAAGTTCACCATCGGCAGCATCGATACCTGATTTTAAAATAATGAAAAAACCAGCTAGGTAATAGTGGTTTTCCAAAATACAATAAATCGCAATTAGCCCAGATATGCCAAAAAGAAGCGTGACATGGATAGGTGTAAATCGAGTGTTTTTTAATCGATTCGCGAGCATTTTTCCAAACGGTCTTCCGTAATCTGACAGGTCAAGGAAGCTGTCTTGCGCAGCAAGTTTAGACATTTTTTATAGGAACAAATAGAAATGTGACAATATAGTCAAAGGTAAATATAGTGATAAGTTGTTATTTTGACAACCTATGTAAAGTAAATGTCATCGCCGATAAAAGGAAAAAAGCATTGATTTGATGTGTTAATCCTAACCACAATGGTACACCGTATAATAGGGTAAAAACCCCTAGAGCAAACTGTACAAAAACGAGTATTACAAGTAGGTTTATACCGAGAGATTGTGCACGATCTAAAGTGATTTTTCGACTCTTAAAATAGAGTAAAACTATAAAACCAACCACAACATAAGCTAAGGTTCGGTGGATAAATTGCACACCACTTTTACCTTCCGTAAAGCTTAATAGTAAGTTTTTTTGTTCTAGAAAAACACTGTCATGGATGAATTGGCCATCACTCATCATTGGCCAATGATTGTGAATTAATCCTGCATTTAAACCTGCAACAAAACCACCATAAATGATTTGGATTAATAAGAATACTAATGCATATCTCGCAATTGTTTTTAAAGGTTGTAAACTGTTTTTTCTATTTGGATAGATTAGATCTAAGGCTACCCAAAAAGTATAAGCAAAGGTGATAAATGCAAAAGTCAAGTGTAGCGCTAGTCTAAAATGACTAACATCTGGATTGTTAATCAAGCCGCTTCGAACCATAAACCACCCTAAAAAGCCTTGGAAAGCACCCATTCCTAAAAGGACGATGCACTTGTTTATCGTTGCTTTATCTAATTTCTTTTTGATTAAAAAATAAAAGAATGGAACTATAAATACCAAACCAATAATACGACCTATAAAGCGGTGAAACCACTCCCAGAAATAGATAAATTTATAATCAGAGAGTTGAAAGTCGTTGTGAATGTTGATTTTTTGATATTCAGGGAACTTCTTGTATTCGTCAAATGCTTCTTGCCATTTAGCTTCTGATAAAGGCGGAAAAGTGTCTGTAACTAAATGCCAGTCGGTCATCGATAAACCGGAATTGGTCAATCTTGTAATTCCTCCTACGGTTACCATTAAAAACAATAATACGCAACCAGATAATAACCAAATAATGACTGATTTATTCTCTTTTTTCATTTTTGAAACTAATTTTGGCAAAGATATTTTAAATAAAAGAAATCCTTAACTCAACAATCGTTAAACTTTAATTAACCCCATTTTTTGCGCTCTTTTCATCATAAAACCATAAGCAGCGTCATAATCATTCAGAATTTCTCCTTCTAATATAGCTTCTTTTATCGCTTCTTTAAGCATTCCTATTTCTTTTGAAGGTTTCAGGTCGAAAATCTCCATAATCTCTTCTCCTGTTATCGGAGGTTGGAAATTACGGACATGATCACGCTCTTCTACTTCTACAATTTTCTTGCGAACAATTTCAAAGTTACTATGGTACTTCTTGAATTTATTCGGGTTCTTAGTGGTAATATCCGCTTCGCATAATGTCATTAAATTCTCTACGTCTTCTCCGGCATCAAATACCAAACGACGAACAGCAGAATCTGTAACTGTTTCTTGCGATAGAACAATTGGACGTGAGCTCATCATTACCATTTTCTGAACAAATTTCATTTTTTGGTTCAACGGCATGTGCAAGCGTCCAAATATTTTTTTGACCATTTTACCGCCAAGAAATTCATGCCCATGGAAAGTCCAGCCCTGTTTTTTGTTGAAACGTTTGGTTGGCGCTTTTCCTATGTCGTGTAATAAAGCTGCCCAACGCAGCCAAACATCATCAGTGTTCGGGCAAATATTATCTACCACTTCTAGTGTGTGGTAAAAATTGTTTTTATGGGTTTGACCTTCAATCTCTTCTACTTGATTCAAAGCCGTCAATTCAGGTAAGATAATATCTAAAAGCCCCGTTTTGTATAGCAGTAGAAAGCCTTCAGAAGGTTTGTCTGTCGATAGAATTTTATTCAACTCGTCAACGATCCGCTCTCCAGAAATAATTTTGATACGTTCTGCATTTTTTGCAATGGACTGAAATGATTTTGCTTCTATTTCAAAACCCAATTGATTAGAGAAACGGATGGCTCGCAACATACGTAAAGGATCATCAGAATAAGTGATGTCTGGGTCAAGAGGAGTTCTTAGGATTTTGTTTTCTAAGTCGCCTAATCCTCCAAAAGGATCTGAGATCGCTCCGAAATTATCAGTATTCAAGGATAATGCTAGCGCATTAATAGTGAAATCACGACGGTTTTGATCGTCTTCAAGAGTTCCGTTTTCGACAACGGGATTCCGACTTTCAAAATGGTAGGATTCTTTTCTTGCTCCAACAAATTCAATTTCCGTATCTTCAAAACGAAGCATGGCAGTACCGTAGGTTTTGAAAACCTGTACTTTGGGTTGTTTTGGAAGTAGTTGAGAAACTTTTAAAGCCAATTCGATTCCGCTACCAACGGCAACAATATCGATGTCTTTTTTAAAATCTCTTTTTAATATCAAATCTCGCACAAATCCGCCAATTACATAACTATCAATGTTAAGTTCTTGGGAAGCTTGTGAGATGACTTCAAAAATTTTATTGTTTAAAAACTCTTTATAGGAAGTTTTAATATTCATTATTATGTGTTTAAAGTTTAAAGTTTAAGGTTGCGAAACCTTAGAAACTAAAAACCGTGGCTGAGAACTAATTGCTATTTACGGATTATTTTTACCTGAGCGTCATTCGACAATTTAATAATTGTAGATGGTTTTCCGGCAATTTTATCGCGCTGCAAATTTACAACATAGTCCACACCTTTGATAATCTCTGGACTGATTTCTTTGAAACTTTTTGGTGTAGGTTGGCCAGAAATATTTGCTGAAGTAGAAACCAATGGTTTTTTCATCTTTTCCAGTAATTTGAAACAGAATGGTTCTTTTACGATTCGGATTCCTAAGGTTTTATCTGAAGCAATTAAATTAGGAGCCACGTTTCTAGGGTTGTCCAGAATAATAGTGGTAGGGTTTTCAGATAAATCCATGATTTGCCATGCCACCTCAGGAATATCTTTAAAGACGTTGTACATCATTCGTTCCCCGTTCATCAAAACAATCATGCTTTGGGTTTCTACTCTTTTTTTGAGCTTGAAGATTTTAGCAACTGCCTCTGGGTTTGTAGCATCACATCCAATTCCCCATACGGTGTCTGTGGGGTAGAGGATTATTCCGCCTTCCTTTATGATTTCGTATGCTTTATGAACTTCTTCGTTAAGATTTTCCATCATTGATTTTTTTATGTTGTTCTAAATTCTTTTAGGTTTTATTATAGTTTTATAACTATTAATCTGCTTTTCATTAGAAATAGTAGTGAACCTAGAAATAGGTTTTTTAGCATGAAATAAATAAAATCTTTTAAAAAAGACATTTTTCATATACTTTTAAATATTCAGCAGCTGCCACTTTCCAGTTGAAACTTGCGGCTCTTTCTTTCATTAATAATTCCATTTCGGTTTTATTATTGTAAAAATGATTTAAGCCTTCAATTAGTGTTTCTTTCATATATTCAGGATCGAAATTATCCCAATAATAAGCATGTTTTCCACCAACTTCAGGTAGTGAAGTTTTGTTAGATAAAAACACGGGTTTGCCAAAATGCATTGCCTCGATAGGGGGAAGACCAAATCCTTCACGAATTGATGGGAAGACAAAAGCATGACACTTCGATAAGTAAAATTGTTTAGCAATATCACTTACTTTACCAGTTAGAAAAACTCGATTTTGTAAGTTATTTTCTTGGATGAAGCGTGCTATCTCTATTCCATATGGCTTATTGCTATTCCCTGATAAAATCAAATTAAAATCAGTAAGATGTTTCATCATTTTTACTACAGAAAGGAAGTTTTTGCGTTCTAAAAAATCTCCAATCGAATATAAAAAAGGTTTGTCTGTAGGGATATTTGAAACAAAAGTAGAAGTGTCTAAAATTGTCGAAATAGGATTTCCATTGTGAATTATATATTCCGGGATAGTTGGGACATTAAAATATTGATGTGTTTGTTTTTTTGCAAATTCGGATATGTAAGTAATAGCGGTTGCTTTTTTTAATTTTTCAATAAAAGCTACGTTTTTCTTATGGTTCATATCCGACGAAATTTCTTCAACAAAGTTTACATCGTGTATAGTTAAAAGATATTTTGAGTCAAATCGGGGTTCTATCTTAGAGTTTTGGTTTACAGAATGCCATAAATCATACTTTTTGAATGGTCTTAAATGTTTGTACCGATGTGCACCAATGTATCGATGGTAATTAAATTTATCACCGAATTCAGATTTCAATTTACTAGGATTGTCAGAATTAAGGTAAAGGTTTAAATTGTCAAGGGGAAGGCTTTCTAGACCTTTTATTAACTCGTAATTAAAAGTACCGAGTCCACTTGTTCTGTTTTTTATATTATGTGTTTCCAAAAAAACACTTTTATTTTGTGTCATTACAATAATTTTCGACGAAAATACGATATTAATTTGAAGTCTAAATTGGTATGTGTATTTTTGTTGGTTGGTAATGGTTTTGAGAGCTTGTCTCTGAAATTTGATTACTATTTGTGAGAGCCGCGAATTCATATAGGATTAATGTAGCTTTTTGAATCCATTTACAATCAAATAGAGCTTTTTTTGAAAGCAAAATAAAATAAAAATGACAATAAAACTAATGTTCTCTAAGACGGTTCAAAATTCTAAAGGAATCCTTCGCTTTATTAAAGAATTTAATTCTGATTTAGGAACTGTTTTTGGAAATGGAGACAGAAACGTAATCAAACTATTTGATCTTGATGGGAAAACAATTAATATCAAGTCGTTTAAAATTCCAAATATTGTCAACAAAGTCGCCTACAAGTATTTTAGAAAATCTAAAGCTAAACGTTCTTTTGAATATGCTACTATTTTGTTAGAAAGAGGAATAGGAACTCCAGAACCACTGGCCTATTTTGAAAATTTCAATAGCATAGGTTTGCGAGATAGTTATTATGTTAGCGAACATTTAGAAGCCAACCTTACTTTTAGAGAATTAGTGGAAATCCCAGATTATCCAGATAATGAAAATATTTTAAGACAGTTTACAAAATTCACTTTCGATTTACATGAAAAAGGAATTGAATTCTTAGATCATTCTCCTGGTAATACGCTGATTAAGAAAGAAGAGAAGAGTACTTATAGTTTTTATCTAGTTGATTTAAACCGTATGAACTTTCATGAATCTATGGATTTTGACATGAGAATGAAAAACTTCAGCAGGCTTACGCCAAAGAAAGAAATGATTGCTATTATGAGTAATGAGTATGCTAAATATTATGCAGAAAGTGAAAGTACGGTTTTTGAAAAAATGTGGCAGTTTACCGTTCAGTTTCAAGATGAATTTGCGAAAAAACGCAGGTTGAAAAAGAAATTGAAGTTTTGGAAGTCTTAGTTATTTAAGCGGATTCTTTTTAATTCCTGAAAGCGAACATAAACGCTATAGGCGTTGAGGTAACAAATAATAATGCCTTTTTTGCCATCCAATATTCCCATTCTAATGACGTATTGATATAGAAATTGGTATACGGGTCTCACATAAAAATGAAAAAAAGTAGGTTTTGTTCCTTTGTTGAATTCTTCAATTGCTTTTAATTTACCGTAAACGCTCATTTTTTGTCTGTATTCGTCGTAACTGCGAAACGAATAATGAATTAGTTCATTCTTTAATTTTCCAATTTTTTCAGAAACCGTTAACTTTTCATGAACAATCTTTCCTAAATCATACTGAGCCTTTTCTTTCTTGAAAAGTCTAATTATTTTATCGGTTTGCCATCCACTAAAGTGTAATTTGATGTTTTCAAACATAAAGGCACGACGGCAATAATAGGACGAAAAGGAGTTTTTGTCATGAATGGTTTCAATAATCTCCTCTTTTAGTTCAGTTGTGAGTCTTTCATCGGCATCCAAAAAAAGGATCCAGGAATGAGTGGCTAAACTAATGGCATAATTTCTTTGGGATGGATAATTTTCGAAAGGATGTTGTACCACTTTTACATTCTTATGATCTGCTGCTATTGCCACGGTTTTATCCGTACTAAAGGAGTCCACGACAATTATCTCATCGGCAAAATTCAAGTCGTTTAAAACGCTTTTTATATTGTGCTCCTCATTATAAGTGATAATTAGTGCAGTCAGAAATATTTTATTGGATGATATTTCGTCTTTACTTCTATTAATTGTCATTTGATAGATTCTTTAATAGAAAAGACTTTAGTTTATCTTTAAATAAGTTAGGTTTAAATTCTTTATATAAGCTAAGAGTATCCTGTTTAAGTTCCTTCTCTGTTTTTTGCGATAGCAATTCCGGTTTATAATCATTTAAATGTACTGACATGTGATGGATGCCATCTTCTAATGTGGCCCAGATTTTCTTTTCAATCCATGGAGAAAAGATTATAAATGAAGGTTTTCCTAGTGCTTTAGCCATATTTATGGCGCCGCCGTCATTCCCTACAATTAAATCGCATTGATTCAATACGCCAATAAACGCTCTCAAATCACCACCCAGTAAATCAAAATATATTTTTTCCTGGGTTGATGGTTTACAACTGTCAAAAACAGTTTTAGCATCATCGACTTGCTTTGGGAAATAATTAAAAAGAATATTCACATCGGTATTGTCTGCAATTGTATCAATAACGGATGTTATATAGTTTAATGGATAGGTTTTTAGTTTTTCACTACCCAAAAGGCTAATCATGACCGTTTTTCTATCTTTTTTAAGTTTATATTGTTCAATAAGGGAGATAGCATGCTCATTTTCCGCTTTAGTAACAAATAATTTAGGTAGCGGATCAATCTTTACCGCCAAATCAAGGGGCTCTATAAGTGACAACCTTCTTTCGATGGCTAAACCCAGATTAGTTTTTGGGAATTCCTCAAACGCGACATTGTCAGTATACAGAAAAGTGCGTCCTTTTTTCTTATAAGATATTTTTCTTTTGGCTCCACTCAATAGTACGATTAACCAACTTTCCAATTTTGAATAAGCATCAATTAATAAATCGTATTTATTGGCTCTGATTTCAAGAGCTAAATTCAGTAATTCTTTTTTGCTTTTTCGATGCTTTTCTTCAAAACGAATAATCGTATCAATATTTGGATTGCCTTCTAGAACAGGAGTAGTTGATTCATACACCAAATAATCAATTTGAGCATTAGGGTAGGCAAGTCTAAGGTTGTTGCATATGATACTGCTAACCAATACATCCCCAATCATTTTTTGCTGTATAACTAGTATTTTCATAAGATAAAAAAACCTCCCTTTTTGAGGGAGGAATATACAATATAATATTTTATTACAAAATAAATTTAAACAGCTACGTCATATTCGCGTAAAGCGTTATTCAAAGATGTTTTTAAGTCAGTAGATGGCTTACGAGTCCCAATGATTAATGCGCAAGGAACTTGAAAATCACCTGCTGCAAACTTTTTAGTATAGCTTCCTGGAATCACAACTGAACGAGCAGGAACAAAACCTTTCATCTCTACTGGCTCATCACCAGTCACATCAATAATTTTTGTAGATGCAGTCAAACATACGTTGGCACCAAGAACAGCTTCTTTCCCAACATGTACCCCTTCGACAACAATACAACGAGAACCTATAAAAGCACCGTCTTCAATAATTACTGGCGCAGCTTGTAAAGGTTCAAGAACTCCTCCAATTCCTACACCACCACTTAAATGCACGTTTTTACCAATTTGAGCACAACTTCCTACTGTTGCCCACGTGTCAACCATAGTTCCTTCGTCTACATAAGCACCAATGTTTACATAACTTGGCATCATGATTACACCACTTGAAATGTAAGCACCGTAACGAGCAGATGCTCCCGGAACTACACGAATTCCTTTAGCAGCATAATCTTTTTTCAATTCCATTTTATCATGGTATTCAAAAATCCCTGCTTCCCATGTTTCCATTTTTTGGATTGGGAAATACATAACAACTGCTTTCTTAACCCATTCGTTTACTTGCCATGCATCACCTTTTGGTTCTGCAACACGTAATTTACCGGAGTCTAATAATTCTATAACCTCTCTAATGGCTTTTGTAGTAGTTTCTTCTTGTAACAAAGCTCTGTTTTCCCAGGCTTGTTCTATAATTGTTTGTAATGAATTCATGTGTGATAATTTTTAGGCAAATATAAGTTTTTAATGCAAAAACAAAAAGTCAAATTGCTTTGAAAATGTTACAAAAATTTCAGACTAATGCTGAATGTTTTGTCCGTTTTTCCGAATAGCTCATGAAGTTGGTTTTGATTAAATGTGATTGTAGTAGATTCGGTAAGCTCTTAAGTATTAATTTCGAAAAATAACATCAACTTTTTTGATTTTATTCATAATAAAATAAAGGGGATTTGATCCAAAACGAATAAGAAATGAAGATTTCCGTTGTTGCTGAGAATCGGAAAATTAAAATAGTTATCTTTGAAAAAAAATAAAAATGCCTAGAGTACTTGCGATAGATTACGGACAAAAACGCACCGGCATTGCGGTGACAGATGAAATGCAAATCATTGCTTCTGGATTGACAACGATTCCAAGTCCAACAGCCATTGCCTTTTTAAAAGATTATTTCTCTAAGGAGAAGGTAGAGGCAGTGCTTATTGGCGAGCCTAAACAAATGAATGGGCAACCTTCAGAAAGTGCTTCTATAATTAAAGGTTTTGTAACTCATTTCACCAATCATTTTCCAGATATGAAGGTGATTCGAGTAGACGAACGCTTTACCTCAAAAATGGCTTTTCAGTCCATGATTGATAGCGGTTTGAAAAAAAAACAACGCCAGAATAAAGCGCTTATTGATGAAATTTCTGCTACAATAATGTTACAGGATTATTTGAACCGAAAAACGTTTTAAATAGTCATCCTTAAAGGACTATAAATGGCTAAAACGTTTTCGTAGTTTGTAACTTTTCTCTAGCATTTTATGCTTTTTTTTGCAATTATAAAAAGTATCTTTGCACTTTAAAATTTTTGCTATGCCAGACACAACAATTCGTTCAAATACTGAAGTAGTTCTTATAGGTGCTGGAATCATGAGTGCCACTCTTGGATTAATTCTGAAAGAACTGCAACCAGACATAAAAATAGAGATTTTCGAAAGATTAGATATGGCAGCTGCCGAGAGTTCTGATGCATGGAATAATGCAGGAACTGGGCATTCTGCTTTTTGTGAACTCAATTATACTCCTGAAAATGAGGATGGAACGATTGACCCGAAAAAAGCAATTAGTATTGCTGAATCTTTTGAGGTGTCTCGCCAGTTCTGGGCTTATTTAGTAGAAGAAAATAAAGTTCCTTCTCCTGAAAATTTTATCAAAAGTATCCCGCATCTAAGTTTTGTTTGGGGCGATAAAAATGTTGAATACCTAAAGAAAAGATTTGAAGCTTTACAAAAAAACCAACTTTTTAAAGATATGGTTTTTAGTACTGATTTATCGCAGTTGAAAGAATGGATGCCTCTAGTAATGGAAGGTAGAGATGAGTCAGAAAAAGTGGCCGCTACAAACATGGCTATAGGTACTGATGTGAACTTTGGAGAATTAACCAGAAGTATTTTTAGTTATTTAGATACTCTTGACGGAGTAACTATTCATTATCACCATGAAGTTCAGAAATTGAAACAGCGTGATGATAAGTCTTGGAGAATAAAAATTACTGATTTGGCTACAGGCCAAAAAAGAAAAGTATATACCAAATTTGTTTTTATAGGCGCCGGTGGTGGCTCATTGCCACTATTAGAAAAAGCAGCTGTTCCTGAAGGAGATGGTTTTGGTGGTTTTCCTGTAAGTGGACAATGGCTTAAATGTACAAACCCGGAAGTAATTGCAAAGCATGCCGCAAAAGTATACGGTAAGGCCAGTGTAGGTGCGCCACCTATGTCTGTTCCACATATAGATTCAAGAATGATTAACGGAGAGAAACAGTTGTTATTTGGCCCTTTTGCCGGGTTTTCAACTCGTTTTTTGAAAAATGGTTCCTATTCGGATTTACCATTATCTATAACTACAGATAATATTTTCCCAATGCTATCTGCAGGAATTAAAAACATTCCGCTTACAAAATATTTGATTCAACAAGTACGTCAATCTACTGAAGACAGAATAAATGCTTTACGTGAATACGTTCCTAGCGCAAAGTCAGAGGACTGGGTGATTGAAAGAGCGGGACAACGGGTTCAAGTTATTAAAAAAGATAAAAATGAAGGTGGGATACTTGAATTTGGTACTGAGGTAATAACTACCGCTGATGGATCATTATCGGTTTTACTTGGCGCTTCGCCAGGTGCTTCAACCGCAGTTTCGATTATGATTGACTTAATTGGGAGATGTTTTAAGGAACAGCTAGCTTCTGCTGAATGGCAAGAAAAACTTAAAAAAATGATTCCTTCCTATGGTCAGGCATTGAATGAGAATCCTGCTTTGTCAGACGAAATAAGAAAAAATACTGCTGCAGTTTTAAAACTAAAAAATTAAATTTATAAAATGAACTTCAATGATTTATTGGAGTTCATTTTCTGTTTTTATTAATACTCTGGTAGTTTTAACTATATTTTCTGATAGATTAGTTAACCATATTAACTGCTCGATTACTAATTGTGCTTCCTGCATTTTTAATTGAAATGCGTCTTCGTCAATAGCATTTTCTTCTTTTAATTCTTTGGCTCGAATTTTATTTAATTCGATAAACCGTTTGCTTAAATCCTCGCTGACTATATCTGCTTTAGATTCTATTCCATCTTCTTTTAATAGAGTTATAGCATCTTTGAGATTTTTAATGACTTTGTCTACCACAACATTAAATGCTTCTGAAGCCGCAGATGTTTTATGCGATTGTATGTAGGTTCCTAAGGAAGCTGCAGACGACAATAGGGTGTGATTCAGTACGGTCAGTTTATAGACTTGTGCTAACTTACTTTGTTTTGATTTAGGCTCTTGAAGCATTCTCTGGAAGGAGGCCATCAGATTTCCAACTTCGATAAAAGCATGTTTTCGAGCTAAACGATACGAAGTAGGAACCTCTCCTTTTTTATTGTAAAACAAGGATATTTGCTTTAAATAATTTCTATTTGCTTCAATAGATTTTTCTAAATACACTGGAATTTTAACAAACTCCCAGGAAGGCCACAAAAAGTAATTGGCTAGAAAAGATAAAACGGCTCCAACAAATGTATCTAAAACTCGATATTGAATTACATCTTCGATATTAGGGGTTAGAATTCCATATATAAAAATCACATAAATAGTTACGAATGTGGCTCCAACTTTATAATTAGTTGGTGTAAATGAAAAGCCAAAAAGCATCGCAATAATAGCGAGTCCGCCAAGGATTGTAGAGTCGTGAACGAAGGATAGTATTCCAAAAGCGATAAAACCACCTAGAATTGTTCCGAAAATTCTTTGAAAGGTTCGTTCTTTTGTCAAGCCATACCCCTGTCTCATTATAACGACAATGGTTAGCACGATCCAATAGGCATTTTGAAAGGGTAGTATTTTTCCAATAATAAAGCCAATCAAAATGGTAATAGTCAATCGGAGTGAATGTCTAAAAACAGTGGAGGAAAAACTGAAATTTTCGATCAGTGTACTTATTGGATAGTATTGTGGTGTAATGAATTTTTCTAAATCTTTATCTTTTCCTTTTAAGTCTTGTGATTTGACAACGGTTGTAAATGCGCGTTCGAGTGTTTTGTTTATCTCCACTTGCTTTTCAGCATAATGCAACATGTTTGTTAGCATTAAAACACCTTCTGAGGCGTTATCTTTCCCTAAATCATTTTCATAATTTGTAATTGCCAGTTCTAAGTCATGTAAATCAGTAATAAGGTTGTGTTCAGAAATGTATTTCTCACCGTTTTCAATGCTTTCAGATACTTTTTTAAGGCTTTTTGCAAGGTTATAGGCAAGGTTTTGGTAGGTTTTTAAAACCCGTGGATGAGCGTCAAATTTTTGGTGTAGCTTATTATGGTCGAATGAAGTAGCGATAGCCAACTCCATAATTTCCACTAACGAAATGAATACCAAAAGCATTTTTCGATTCTGATTAGAAGAACCGGAATCAGTTCGATTCCTGATAAGCACTTCTCTTATGTTTTCGTGAATAGTGTTTAGTTGAACCTGTAAATTCAATTGTTTTTCGGTGATTGCTTTTCGGTCTGAGTTTAATTCCCATAAGTCACCTCTTAATTTTAAATAATTAGAGGTTAATTTGATGCATTGGGCAATTTGTAATTCAGCATAACGATGTGGTCTTATGTAAAAAAAAACTACAGAAATAAGTAAGTAGAATAAGCCTCCTAAAAGCAGTAGTCCAGAATACTGAACTCTGTCCCAACCTATTTGCAAATGAGCAAAAGCCAATGAGATTGTCAGTAAGGCTGAAAACGAAACCATTGTCGCTCTTTGTCCATAGACTGAAATCATTGATAAGAAAAACAATAATACAGTTAAGAAAGGATAAAATAGCCAGGAGTAGGGATAGACTAGGTTTATTAATAAATTAACTCCGGAAACGATTAGAATGGTAACAAGAATTCCGTTAATTTTATGTTTCAGATTACTTGGGATATCACTGGGATAAACAAGAATGGCTCCCAGGGCTATAGTAAAACCAATTTGGAAATTGCCTAAATAAGAAAATAGCAAAACTGGAATAGCCGCCGCTAATGTTATTTTTAAAGCATTTGTAAAATAAGTACTGTCTATATTCTTTTTGACTTTAGGAAACATATAATAAGTATTGCATACAAATATAAGTATTGTACGATTTATCCATAGCTGAAAACGCTTTGATTTAAGTTTAAAGTAGAAATAAATGCTAAATATCCTTTAGGAATTATTCATTGTCTAAATTTTTACTATTTTTGCCAACCGTATTTAAGGAATTAAAATTCTTAATTTATGGCTGATAATACTTAAAATAACAATAATGATTTTACCAATTGTAGGATATGGCCATCCTGTTTTAAGAAAAGTAGGAGAGAATATTTCTCAGGAAGATGCTGACTTAAAAGAGACGATCGCTAATATGTATGATACGATGTACAATGCATGTGGAGTGGGACTTGCTGCGCCACAAGTTGGCAAAGCACTTCGTTTGTTCATAGTTGATACGACACCTTTTAGCGAAGATGAAGATTTAGAAGATTCAGAGCAACAAGAATTGAAGGGGTTCAAAAGAACTTTTATCAATGCAAAAATGTTGAAAGAAGATGGTGAAGAATGGTGTTTTAATGAAGGATGCTTGAGTATTCCTGACGTTCGTGAGGATGTTTACAGAAACGAAAGAATAACTATTGAGTACTGTGAAGAGGATTTTGTAGTGAAAACAGAAGTTTTTGAAGGTTTGATAGCGAGAGTTATTCAACATGAATACGACCATATTGAGGGAATCTTGTTTACAGATAAAATTTCTTCACTTAAAAAACGTTTGATTCAAAAGAAACTAAAGAATATTACTGAAGGCAAGACATTCCAAGATTATAGAATGCGTTTTATTGCTAAAAAAGGAAGGTAATACATTTCCATATGATATGTTTAGGCATGGATTTTTTGGGGGCGGGGTTAATAAAAAATATATACAAATCGAATTCTTAATAATAATTAAAATAATATGAATTTAGAAAAAATACTAGCCATTTCTGGGAAACCAGGTTTATATGTACTTAAAGTGCAAACGCGTACTGGTTTTGTTGCAGAATCATTATCGGATGGAAAGAAAATCACGGTAAATTTAAAAAGCAATGTAAGTTTATTATCTGAAATTTCAGTTTACACTTATGAAGGTGAAAAACCATTAGCAGAAATAATGGACAAAATCGCTGCCAAAGAAAGCAATGGTCCTGCAATTTCGCATAAAGAAGACAATGCTACATTAGCTGCTTACTTTAAAGAAGTTTTAGCTGACTATGATGAGGAAAGAGTATATCCATCTGATATTAAAAAAATATTGAATTGGTACAATATGCTTGAGGCTAAAGGTTTGGTTGTTGATGCAGAACCAGCTGCAGCCGTTGCAGAAGAAACTCCTGCTGTTGCAGAAGTAGAAGCTGTTGCTGAAAAACCAAAAAAAGAAAAAAAAGTTAAGGAATAATTCATTCTGAATTTTATAAAAAATCCTGTCTTCTCTAATTTTAGAAGACAGGATTTCTTATTTTTACGCACCCGAGGTCAAAGACTGAACTGACAAGGAAAAACCAATGCTATGAATACTAGAGAAACTCAACTTAAGGCTTTTGATCGATTATTAACTATCATGGAGGAGTTGCGCGAGCAATGTCCTTGGGATAAAAAGCAAACACTTCAAACCTTGCGCCATCTTACCATTGAAGAAACCTATGAGCTCGGTGATGCTATCCTGGATAATAATCTAAACGAAGTCAAGAAAGAATTGGGAGACTTAATGTTGCATATTGTCTTTTATGCTAAAATAGGAAGCGAAACAAATGATTTTGATATAGCCGATGTTTGCAATGAAATTTGTGATAAATTAATTCACCGTCATCCCCATATTTACTCAGATACTGTTGTTGCCAATGAAGAAGAAGTAAAACAAAATTGGGAAAAGCTAAAACTCAAAGAAGGAAGAAGTTCTGTTCTTGAAGGCGTTCCTAAAAGTTTGCCTGCTTTAGTGAAGGCAAGCCGAATCCAAGATAAAGTAAAGGCAGTGGGATTTGATTGGGATGAACCACATCAAGTTTGGGACAAAGTACAAGAAGAATTAGAAGAGCTGCAAGTTGAGGTGGAAGCTGGCGATCAAGATAAAATGGAATCCGAGTTTGGTGATGTTTTATTTTCGATGATTAACTACGCCCGTTTTCTAAACATAAACCCCGAAGATGCTTTGGAGCGCACCAATAAAAAATTCATCAAGCGTTTTCAGTATTTAGAAAGCAAAGCTGGCGAATTAGGCAAACCCTTAATGGACATGACCTTGGCTGAAATGGATGTTTTTTGGGAAGAAGCGAAGCGGCTTCCGAAAAAATAGGAATTGGAAAATCTATGATTTTCAAATATTCTAGATTGGGAAGAAGCGAAGCGGCTTCCGAAAAATTAGGAATTGGAAAATCTATGATTTTCAAGTATTCCAGATTGGGAAGAAGCGAAGAAGTTATAATTTTTTTGAATTGATATAAATAGAATATGTCGGAAAATAAAACCGAGTTAAAACGCTCGTTAGGATTAGTTGATGCTACTAGTTTAGTAGCTGGTTCTATGATAGGTTCAGGGATTTTTATAGTAACATCAGCAATGGCGCGTGACATTGGTTCTGCTGCCTGGTTGTTGATAATATGGGTGGTTACGGGTTTAATTACTGTGGCTGCTGCATTAAGTTATGGTGAGTTGGCCGGAATGATGCCTAACGCTGGCGGACAATTTGTCTACATTCAGCGTGCTTACGGAAGATTAGTTTCCTTTTTATATGGATGGACGGTTTTTACCGTGATTCAAACAGGAGTAATTGCTGCAATAGCAGTGACTTTTGCAAGTTACGCCGCTATATTTTTTCCTTTTTTAGATGATACTTTGTTTAAAATTAGTAGTTCTATAACTTTTACAAACAGTAAGTTACTGGCTATTTTGAGTATTATTTTATTAACCTACATTAATACTAAAGGGGTTAAAACTGGAAAAGCGGTACAACTAATTCTAACTTCGGCTAAATTGATTGCTTTATTCGCTTTAATTATTTTAGGAATTTATGTGGGATTAAAAACGGATGTTTTGGTGAATAACTTCACTAATATGTGGGATGCTAGTAAAACGGTACTTAATTCGGACGGAACAGTAACGGTTACAAAATTGGCAGGAACAGCAATTCTAGGAGCAGCAGCAGCAACAATAATTAATTCATTGTTTTCTAGTGACGCTTGGAATAATGTGACTTTTATTGCAGGAGAAATTAAAGAGCCTAAAAAGAATATTCCACGTAGTTTATTCCTTGGTACTTTGATTGTTACTATTATTTATGTGTTGGCAAACGTAGCTTATTTAGCGTTACTACCAATGCAAGGAACACCTGGTGCTACAACTGTTTTTGATAGTGGAATCATGTTTGCAAGTAACGACAGAGTAGGAGCAGCGGCAGCTGGTATGATTATGGGTAATGTTAGTGTTTTTGTAATGGCTGCGCTTATTATGGTGTCTACCTTTGGCGCTAACAGTGGATTGATACTTTCGGGAGGTAGATTGTTTTATGCTATGGCAAAAGACGGTTTGTTTTTTAAACAAGCAACAGAATTAAATAAAAACCAAGTTCCAGCTAAGGCTTTGTGGGTACAATGTGTCTGGGCTTGTGTATTGGCAGTTTCAGGTAAGTTTGGTGACTTACTCACCTATGCGACTTTTGCGTCTTTACTCTTTTATATTTTAACTATTATTGGTGTATTTGTTCTTAGAAAAAAAGAACCAGATACTGAACGACCATATAAAGCTTTTGGCTATCCTTTTGTACCCGCTATTTATGTATTAATAACTTCGGCAATATGTATCACATTATTGGTCTATGATACTTTAAATACAGGTTTAGGACTTGGAATAGTGTTTTTAGGAATTCCTGTTTACTATTTTATGATGAATAAAAAAGAATAGTGAAGCTGTTTATTCGGAGATCTTTTTTAATTTACTAATGTCAATAATAGTAATTTTTTTACCTACTAATTTGATTAATCCCAATTTATTAAAATCAGACAGTAAACGAATACAGCTTTCAGTTGCTGTCCCTATCATACTGGCTAACTCGTCTCTTGATAGTTGAATTTTTAAGGAGTCATCTTCGTTTTTTCCAAAGGTTTCGTGTAAATAAAGCAGCGTTTCAGCTAATCGTTCTTTCACGGTTTTTTGAGCCATATTGACTGTGTGGCTATCGGCTTCTTTTAAGTCACCGCATATCGTTTTCATTACATTCATTGAAAACTGATTGTTTTTATCAAAGAATCCCATGACTTCGGTTTTTGGAATAAAACACACTTCCATGTCTTCAAGCGCAACGGCGCTTAAGTTAACGGGTTCTTCACTAATCATAGAGCGTTGGCCTAGTAATTCTCCTTTTGAGACTAGTTTGACAATATGATCTTTTCCATTGGGACTTAATTTAGTAAGTTTACAAACCCCGTCCTTAATACAGAATATTCCATTTACATTTTCTCCTTCTTCAAAAATGACTTCTCCTTTTCGGATAATGCGTGATGTTTTACAACCGGCAAGTTTTACCAGTTCATCTTTATTAAGAGCTTTCAGTGAGCTGAATTCTCTAACAATACATTGTTCGCATTTTGACATTATAAGAGGGGATTAGGTCGGTAAATTTACGAATTTATATGACATATATCATATTTTTATTAACATTCGTTTAAGAGCTTTGCATCAGGTAAAATGAGCAAAATTATGGACACACAAAATTGTTTCCATTGTGGTTTAGATGTTATTAAAGCAGATGAAATTATTTTTGACGATAAAAATTTTTGTTGCAACGGTTGCAAAACCGTGTACGAAATTTTCAGCGTCAATGATTTGACATGCTATTATGATTTTGAAAAATCCCCTGGAGCAACCCCACTTGATATTAAAGGCAAATATGATTTCTTAGAAAACGAAAGTATCGTTTCAAAGTTATTAGAATTTGAAGAACAGGCTACGGCTATTGTTTCACTTAGCATACCGCATATTCATTGTAGCTCCTGTATTTGGATTTTAGAAAACTTACAGCGACTTCAAAAAGGAATAAGCACTTCGCAGGTTAATTTTCCTGAGAAAAAGGTCCGAATTACGTATGATCCCCAAGCTGTTTCTCTAAGTAAAATTGTTTATTTACTGAGTTCCATTGGCTACGAGCCTTATATTAGTCTGGAAAATTACGAAACTGGAAAAAAGAATGTAGATAGAAGTTTGACGTATAAGTTAGGAGTTGCTTTTTTCTGCTTCGGTAATATTATGTTGCTTTCCTTTCCAGAATATTTTGATGTGAACGAATATTGGTTGGATACTTATAAACCGTTCTTTCGCTGGCTTATTTTTGTCATGTCCTTACCTTCATTTTTCTACTCCGCCTCCGATTATTATGTGTCGGCCTATAAAAGTATCAGGTCTAAAATGCTAAATATTGACATTCCTATTGCATTGGGAATTATTGTGATGTTTGTACGAAGTACGGTTGATATTGTTTTTGATTATGGGTCTGGTTTTTTTGATAGTCTTACTGGCTTGATATTCTTTATGTTGTTAGGAAAGATGTTTCAAATAAAAACCTATAGTTTCTTGAGTTTCGAAAGGGATTTTAAGTCTTATTTTCCAATTGCTATTACTCGAATTAATAGTGATTCTTCGGAGGAAAGTATTCCTGTTTATGATATTGAAAAAGGAGATCGACTACTTATCAGGAACCAGGAATTGATTCCGGTTGATGGGATATTAATTAGTGAAAAAGCCGCCATCGATTATAGTTTTGTCACCGGTGAAGCGGTTCCTATCACTAAGAATTCAGGTGACAAAGTATTTGCAGGTGGAAAACAGATTGGGAAAGTTATAGAAATGGAAGTGTTGTTTTCTGTTTCTCAAAGTTACCTCACCCAATTATGGAGTAATGATGTTTTTCAGAAAACTGTTGCCCAAAGACATAAAAGTATAACCGATACCATAAGCAGGTATTTTACCCCTGTGTTACTATTGATTGCTTTTGTGGCATTTGGTTATTGGATTTTTATCGACACAAATACTGCTTTTAATGTTTTTACTGCAATCTTAATTGTGGCCTGTCCTTGTGCTTTGGCATTAACTGCTCCATTTACGATGGGTAATGTCTTGCGTATCGTTGGTAAACAGAAATTTTATCTTAAAAATGCACTAGTTATTGAACAATTGGCTAAAGTTGATACCATTGTTTTTGATAAAACAGGAACGATAACCACTAATAAAAAAGCGCAAATTTCTTATGAAGGTAAGTCATTATCTAGTGAGAGTCTAACTAATATTAAAACAGTACTTCGTGCATCTAATCATCCGTTAAGTAGGATGTTGTATGACTTTCTTCCAGAAATGAAAAGTGTTGCCATTACTGATTTTGAAGAAATAACTGGCAAAGGGATTCGGGCTAAGATTCAAGGAATAGAGGTGATAATAGGATCGGCTGTATTTGCAGGTAGTCCAGACGAGAATACTGTGTTGCAAACGGCGGTTCATATTACTATTAATGAGCAGTACTTTGGGAAGTATGTTTTTAATAATCAATATAGAGAAGGATTAGAAAGTCTGTTTAAGAGTTTGAAGGATACATATCAAATCAAAGTGTTGTCCGGTGATAACGAGGGGGAGAAATCTTCTTTAGAAACACTGTTACCTTACGGAACTGAATTGATTTTTGACCAGAAGCCGGAGCAAAAACTGGAATTTATCAAGCAATTGCAAGAACAAGGAAGAAATGTAATGATGGTGGGCGATGGTTTGAATGATGCAGGGGCATTGGCGCAAAGCAATGTCGGAATTTCTATTTCAGAAAATGTCAATGTTTTCTCACCAGCTTGCGACGGGATTTTAGAGGCAAACGAATTCCAAAAATTACATTACTTTTTAAAGTTGTCTAAAAAGGCAATGACAACGATTAGGATGAGTTTTGGATTGTCTTTACTCTATAACGTAGTGGGTTTGTCGTTTGCGATTACCGGACATCTGCAGCCTTTGGTCGCAGCTATTATTATGCCACTGAGTACGATAACGATTGTTAGTTTTGTTACAATAATGAGCAATTTTTACGCTAAGAAATTAAGATAATTTTAGATAAATATTAACAAATAATAAGTAAGTATGATAATTGTCATACTTTATAAAAAAGGTGCAGGTTACCTTTGTAAACACAAATTGTAGGTATGAGTGTCATTTATTTATTAATCTCCATCAGTATAGTTGTTGCTGTGGCATTTTTTATTGCATTTTTAATTGCAGTAAGAAGTGGTCAGTATGATGATGACTATACGCCATCAGTCCGAATGCTATTCGACGACGAACTCAAGATTACCCCCAAAAAGGAAATACAAACAACAGAAGAAAAACACAATTAATTATGGAAATGCAGCAGTTTTATTATGACAACAAAATTGTAAAGAAGTTCATTTACGCTACCATCGTTTTTGGAATAGTCGGAATGACCGTCGGACTTTTATTAGCAACATTATTTTTATTCCCTAACCTTACAGATGGCGTTTCGTGGTTGAGTTTTGGTCGATTAAGACCACTACATACCAATGCTGTTATTTTTGCTTTCGTTGGAAATGCAATGTTTGCTGGGGTTTATTATTCCTTACAGCGACTGCTGAAGGCGAGAATGTTTAGTGATTTCCTGAGTAATCTGAATTTCTGGGGTTGGCAACTAATTATTGTTGCTGCCGCAATTTCGTTACCAATGGGGTATTCATCATCTAAGGAATATGCGGAACTAGAATGGCCAATTGATATTGCGATTGCATTGATTTGGGTTGTTTTTGGTATCAATATGATCGGGACGATTTTAAAAAGAAGAGAACGTCATTTATATGTTGCGATATGGTTTTATTTGGCCACTTTCGTTACTGTAGCGGTGTTACATATTTTCAATAGCTTGGCAATACCGGTATCGCCAATGAAAAGTTACTCAGTTTATGCAGGAGTTCAAGATGCTTTAGTTCAATGGTGGTACGGTCATAACGCCGTAGCTTTTTTCTTGACGACACCTTATTTAGGATTGATGTACTACTTTGTTCCAAAAGCTGCAAATCGTCCAGTATATTCTTATCGATTGTCTATTGTTCACTTTTGGTCGTTAATATTTTTATACATCTGGGCAGGACCACACCATTTATTATATTCGGCATTGCCAAACTGGGCACAAAATTTAGGGGTTGTATTTTCAATTATGTTATTGGCGCCTTCTTGGGGAGGAATGATCAATGGTTTACTAACTTTAAGAGGTGCTTGGGATAAAGTACGTGTAGATCCAGTATTAAAATTCTTCGTAGTTGCGATTACTGGTTATGGAATGGCCACTTTTGAAGGACCTATGTTATCTCTTAAAAATGTAAATGCAATTGCGCATTTCACGGATTGGATTATTGCACACGTTCACGTGGGAGCATTAGCTTGGAATGGATTTATGGCTTTTGGTATGATTTATTGGTTGATTCCAAGAATGACAAAAGGACCTTTGTTTTCTCTTAAATTGGCAAATTTCCACTTTTGGATTGGAACCTTAGGAATTATCCTTTATACGATTCCTATGTATGTTGCTGGTTTCTTGCAAGCTTCTATGTGGAAACAGTTTAATCCTGACGGTACATTAACGTATGGTAATTTTCTTGAAACAGTAACGCAAATTATGCCAATGTATTGGATGCGTGCTATAGGAGGTACTTTATATATTATTGGGATGTTTGTTTTGACTTATAATGTTATAAGAACAGTTAGAGCGAATGCAAAAGTCGAAGATGAATTAGCTGAAGCTCCAGAATTACAAAAAATTAGCAGTAGTAGAATTAAAGGAGAGAAGTTCCACCCTTGGTTAGAGAGAAAACCAATTCAGTTGACCATATTGGCTACAATTGCTATTTTAATTGGAGGGGTTATCCAAATTGTTCCTACTATAATGGTAAAATCTAATATTCCAACTATTGCAAGTGTTAAGCCATATACGCCATTAGAGTTAGAGGGTCGTGATTTATACATCCGTGAAGGTTGTGTGGGTTGTCACTCACAAATGGTACGTCCTTTCCGTAGTGAAGTTGAACGTTATGGGCCACAATCTAAAGCAGGTGAATTTGTGTATGATCACCCATTTCTTTGGGGATCAAAACGTACAGGTCCAGATTTGTTAAGAGTAGGTGGTAAATACAATGACAACTGGCATTTTAACCATATGTGGAGTCCGCAAAGTACTTCGGCAGGTTCTATTATGCCTGGTTATAAATGGTTGTTCGATAATAGCGCATTAGATATCTCAGATATTGAAGGAAAAATGAAAGTGATGCAAACGTTAGGAGTTCCTTATACAGATGCTGAAGTTGCAAATGCTAAAAATGCCATTAAAGAACAATCACAAAAGATTGAAGACAACCTTCATGCAGATCCTGACTTTGTAAAAAGTTATGAAGACAGTAAGAAGAAAGCAGCTGCAAGAGGAGAAGAATTTGTACCGATGCATCAAAGAGAAATTGTTGCTTTAATCGCATACATTCAAAGGCTTGGAACAGATATTAAAGTAAAAGATAACGCTAAAAACTAAAAATCATGTTTGAACAAATAAAACACAACATGGAAACCATCGCAGGAGTTGAGATCTATCCGATACTGTCTTTATTGATTTTCTTTTGCTTCTTTGTGGGACTGGGTTTATGGGTTGTATCCTATAAAAAGGATAAAATTGATGAATTGAGCCAAATGCCGTTGAACGATAATTAATAGTATAATTTCAAAATAATTAAAATGAAAAAATTAATTCCAGCATATGTCAGAGTACCGGTAATTTTCTTCATCATTCTTGGTGCAATGGAATATTTTATCGACTCAGGTGATCGCGCAGCATTTCTAAAATACCCTATGGTTTCGGTGTTTTTGTTAGTATTCCTATTTCTTTTAATAGCGATAGAAATTACAATAAAAGCGATTGATAATATTACTTATCAGTTGCTTACGGAGGAACAGAAAGCGGAAATGGCTGAAGTGAGTACCTCAAGTATTCAAGATAGCGAATGGTATAAAAAATTGATGAAAAGGCTTACTAAGACAGAGCCAATAGAAAATGAGGGGAGTTTATTGCTGAATCATGATTATGATGGTATCAAGGAGCTAGATAATAATTTACCACCGTGGTGGGTGTATTTATTCTACGGTTGTATTGTTTTCGCCGCAGTTTATCTAGTTCGTTTTGAAGTTATGGATGGTGACAACCAGGAAACGGAACTTAAAAAAGAATTGGCTCAAGCTAAAATTGATGTCGCAGAATATATGAAAACCGCTCCAGATTTAATGGATGAGAAGACCGTGGTTTTACTAACTGAACCAGCTGATTTGGCAGAAGGAAAAGTAATTTTCACAACTAATTGTGCTGCTTGTCATAGAGCTGATGCAGGAGGGCAAATTGGTCCAAACTTGACAGATGATAAATGGATTTTAGGTGGCGGAATTAAAAATGTATTCCATACTTTAGTTAATGGAGGTCGTGATGGAAAAGGAATGATTTCTTGGAAAGGAACGCTGAAACCAAAGGAAATGCAGAAAGTAGCAAGTTATATATTGTCTTTAAAAGATAGCAACCCTAAAGATCCAAAAGCACCGGAAGGTGAGGTTTGGGTTGACGATAACGCTACGGTTGTTAAATAAAGAATAGTTCAAATAAAACACACAAAATGTCAAAGTTACCGGATGAAGCTTTTAGAGATACCATAGGTACCATCGATGATGAAGGAAACAGAAAGTTTATATTCCCTAAAAGGCCTTCGGGTAAATTTTGGGAATATAGAAAGTGGGTTAGTTATTTTTTATTGATTATTCTGATTGCAAATCCTTTTATAAAGGTGAATGGCAATCAGTTCATGATGTTTAATATCTTAGAACGCCGATTTAATATTTTTGGATTTCCGTTTTGGCCGCAGGATATTTATTTATTCGTGCTATTTATGATTGTGGGAGTGGTGTTTGTTATCTTGTTTACGGTTATTTTTGGAAGAATATTTTGTGGATGGATTTGTCCGCAAACCATATTCTTAGAAATGGTTTTCCGTAGAATTGAATTTTGGATAGAAGGAGATAGAGGAGCTCAAATTAGACTTTCTAAACAGGAATGGAATGCAGAGAAAATCAGAAAGAAGGGTTTTAAATGGACTATCTTTTTATTAATATCTTTTGGTATTGCTAATGTTTTCTTAGCCTACCTTATCAGTAGTGATGAGTTGATCAAGATGATTGAAGAAGGACCATCTAGTCATTTGAGTACATTGATAGCGCTTTCTATTTTTACCGGAGTTTTCTATTTTATTTTTGTTTGGTTTAGAGAACAGGTTTGTATTATAGCATGTCCTTATGGTAGATTACAAGGAGTTCTTTTAGATAATAAATCAATAAATGTCGCTTATGATTTTGTTCGTGGCGAAAAAGAAGTAGGCCGGGCAAAATTTAATAAACAAGAAGATAGAGCAGTTACTGGGAAAGGGGATTGTATTGATTGTAAACAATGTGTAAATGTATGTCCAACTGGAATAGATATTCGTAACGGGACTCAACTGGAATGCGTTAATTGTACTGCCTGTATCGATGAATGTGATGTAATAATGGAGAGTGTAGGATTGCCTAAAGGGTTGATTCGCTATGCATCTGAAGATGAAATAGAGAAAAAAGAGCCTTTCAAATTCACAGCAAGAATGAAAGGATATACCGCTATTTTGGCCATTTTAGTCGGAATATTAATTGGTTTATTATTTCTACGTAATGACGTTGAAGCAAATATCCTAAGACTACCGGGACAATTGTTTCAACACAAAGGAGAAAATATCAGTAATATTTATACTTATAAAATCATTAATAAAACAAACAATGATTTTAATGATGTTCATTTCAAATTAGTAGGCATTAAAGGATCATTAAAACTAGTAGGAAATCAATCCATCAAAGTGCCAAAACAAGGAATGAAGAACGGGACTTTGTTTGTAGAGATTAATCAGTATTTATTGGAAAGTGATAAGACGACGCTTAAAATTGAGGTTTATGAGGGAAGTAAAAAAGTGGTGACTAGTTCAACAAGTTTTCTAAGCCCTAGGACTTTTGATTAGGTAATTGTTCTTTTATGGTTTTTGTATTGAATATATTTTATATCAAGAAATAAATAGTAATAAACATTCTCATTTGCCATCGGGAATTACCCTTCAGGGGTTAGCTGGCTTTGTATTATGAAAATAAATTGGGGAACAGGAATTGCCATCGCTATAGCATTATTCATGGCTTTTATTTTATATTTTGTTATTAAAGTACAGTCCAATTCGAAATATGACAATGAATTGGTTGTCGAAGAATACTATAAGCATGATGCTGTTTTTGAGCAAGAAATGGAGAGGATTCAAAATGCACATGATTTAGCTGAAAAACCTGTTTTTACAAAAACAGAAGCCGGAGTAACTGTCGTTTTTCCAGCTGTTTTTATTCCAAATAAGATTAAAGGAAAAGTGTCCCTTTATAGACCGTCTAACAAAAAATTAGATTTTGAAATTCCAATTTCGTCATCTAATCCAACTTTGCTCATACCTAAATCAAAATTGGTAGGCGGTCAATGGGACATTAATATGGAGTGGCAATATGAAGGCACAGAATATTTATCGAAGGAAGCAATTTACATTAATTAGTCACAAAGGTTGATTATCAATACTATTAATAATCAACTTTCAAACATTCGAGTCAAATGTTATATACAGCATTTTTTTTCGGTCTGATCAGTAGTTTTCATTGTATAGGCATGTGCGGTCCGATTGCTATGATGTTGCCTGTCGACAGAAATAATCCTACCAAAAAAGTGACTCAAATTATCACCTATCATATTGGGAGATTGACTGCTTATGGTACTATTGGACTTGTATTCGGATTGGTTGGTAAAGGTTTTTTTATGGCAGGAATTCAACAGAATTTATCAATATTTATAGGGATTGCGATGATAGCCGTAATTTTGATTCCAGAGAAGATATTCGCAAAATATAATTTTTCTAAACCTGTTTTCGTTTTGATTTCTAAAATAAAAACAACTTTAGGAAGTCAGTTTAGAAACAAGAGTTATAAATCACTATTCACCATAGGTTTATTAAATGGGTTTCTACCTTGCGGTATGGTTTACGTAGCTTTGTTTGGTGCAATAGCCATGCAGAATGCTGGTTTTGGAGTATTGTACATGGTTCTATTCGGGTTGGGAACTGTACCCATGATGAGTAGTGTGATTTACATCAATTCGTATTTGACCATTCCTATTCGAAACAGAATTCAAAAAGTCATTCCTTATGTTGCAGTTATTATTGGGGTACTTTTTATTTTAAGAGGGTTAGGTCTAGGGATACCTTATGTTTCTCCTTCAAATATGAGCCTTTTTGTACAAGAAAATCCGCAATGTCATTAAAATACTATTATTAATTATTTAAAATAAATATAATGGAAAGACACGATTTATTACACGAATTCCCAGAATTTCATGACAAAATTCATCAACTAAAAACGGATGACAGTCATTTTAAAAAATTATTTGACGAATACAATGAATTAGAACATCAAGTTCATCGTATTAATACAGATGTTGAGGTCGTAACTGATGAATATGCACACGAAGTAAAAGCTAAAATAACGAACTATATTCTATGTTGACTAAGGAAGAATAATTGAATTTAGTGAACTAACAAAAAGAAAACCATTTAAGGCTATAAGTTGCAATAATTGCAGTGTATAGTCTTAAATGGTTTTTATGTTTTATTATATCGGCATTATACCAAAACACTTTGAACTAAAATATAAATTAATTTGGTTCAACTTTATGACGACTTGTTTTAAATCGTCATCGAGAATAATTGGGTGTCTGGGGCTTTTCGTTTTAAATGCAAGTCAAAAGCCATGCATATGTTGCGAATATAGGGCTTGCCACTTTCTGTTACTTTTAGGCTGTCTTTATTCATTTCTAGTAGTCCGTCTTTTTCCATTTCTTTTAGTTGAATAAGAACCTCGGGGATTTCTTTGAAATAAGTAGATGTATCCGTCCAGCGAGTTGAAAATTCACACATTAAATTTAAAATGTGTTTTCTTATGATGAGGTCTTCGTCAGTCAACAAATGACCTCTGAAAACAGGTAATTTATCCCATTCTAAGATTTGGTAATAGTCTTCTATTTTTTTCTCGTTTTGAGCAAAGCTGTACCAGCTATCACTTATTGAAGATACCCCTAGACCAATCATTAGTTGTGTTTTTGAAGAACTATAGCCCATGAAATTACGGTGGAGTTTGCCGTTTTCGTATGCTTCATACAAACTATCTGTTTTTAAGGCAAAATGATCCATTCCTATTTCATTATATCCATTCTCTTGAAGTAATTCCTTTCCTATTTGATACAGCTTTCTCTTTTCACTATCTTTTGGTAAGTCCTCATCTTTAAAACCACGTTGACCGTTACCTTTAATCCACGGCACATGAGCATAACTATAAAATGCCAATCGATCCGGCTGCAATGATTTTGTTTTTTCAACGGTATCAATTACATCTTCAATTTGTTGAAATGGTAATCCAAATATAATATCGTGCCCTATAGAAGTGTAGCCTATCTCCCTAGCCCAGAAAGTTACTTTAGCCACATTGTGAAAGGGCTGCTCGCGGTGTATTGCCTTTTGAACTTTTTCAGAGTAATCCTGAACACCAAAACTAACTCTTCTAAACCCTAAGTCATATAACTTTTGTAAGTGCTCGTGCGTAGTGTTATTTGGGTGTCCTTCGAAACTAAATTCGTAATCTTTTGCCTTTGTGGCATAACAAAAAATACCGTTGATTAAATCTTCTAAATTTTTTGGAGAGAAAAATGTTGGTGTTCCTCCGCCTAAATGAATTTCTTTGATTATTGGTTTTTCGCCTAGAATTTTACAATATAAAGACCATTCTTTTAAAACGGCATCTATGTATGGGCTTTCTAATGTATGGTTTTTTGTGATTCGTTTATTACAGCCACAAAAGGTGCACAAACTCTCGCAAAAGGGTAGGTGTATATAAAGACTGATGCCTTCTTTGGAGTTACTTTCTGTAAACGATTTTTGTAATGTATCAATCCAGTTTTGATATGCGAAGTCCGCTTCATTCCAGTAAGGAACGGTAGGGTAGCTAGTATATCGTGGGCCGGGAACATTATATTTTTGGATTAGAGAGTTTTTCATGAGATATCAATTTTCAGTAATCAAAAATAGATGGATTTTTGAAAAATTAAAATGATAATTATCATACTCAAGTCGGAGAAATAAAAAAGGCCTCATTCTACTTCTAGAATGAGGCCTTTATCTACAATATTTTATTATTTTATTCTTGCTTTAGGTTTCTTAGCTGTTTTAGTTTTTCTTTCCAAACGTCTAAGCTTTCTTTATGAATAGCGATGTTTTTTCTAACTTCTAAAACAATTGAATTTTCTTTTTTTGCATTTCTCGTGTTTGTAAAAAATTGAATGTTGTTTTCCAATTGTAAAATTTCGTTTTGAACTTCATCAATTTTACGCATCAAGAAAATCTTTTCGTTTTCTATTTTTCGAGTATCATTATTTTCTGATAAATGATCCATTCGATTAGCAAAACGCAACATATCTGTATCTTTTTTGCTCAAACTCAATTTGTCAAATAGGGCATCCAGGATTTTATTAAATTTCCCTTCGATATGCCTTCTAGGAAAAGGAACTTTTCCAAAATTTTTCCAAGTTTCGATATGCAATTTTATAGCATCCAAATCAGTTTTATGATCTCCCGTCAATTGGTATTCACGCAATGTTTCTAAATAGGCTTTCTTCTTGTCAAAGGCTTCTATTTCTTCAATGCTATGTTCGTCTTTTTGCTCTTTTAGCTTGTTAAAATAATGATTACAAGCATCTTTGAACTCTTTCCAGATTTTATCTGAATATTTTCTTGGAACATGACCTATTTGTTTCCACTCGTCCTGAATTTTCTTCATGATTGGAGTAGTAGCAGCAAAATCAGTGCTTTCTTGTAGCTCTTGTGCTTTTGCTACTAGTGCGTTTTTCTTGGCTAAATTCTCATTTTGTTCTCTTTTAATTTCTTTATAAAATGAATTTTTAAAAGAATTAAAATTTCTAACGGCTAATTTAAATGCACCCCAAGTTTCTTCGTTAACATCTGAAGGTACTTTTCCTGCAGAGAAAAAAGAAGTTCTTAACGCTTCCACTTTTTCAATTTGACCAAGCCATTGCGAATGAGCATTTACTTTTACAGTTGCCAAAACTTCAATTGCAGCTATAATTTCTTTTTTCTTTTCTAGGTTTTCCAGCTCTGTACCTCTTAGTTTTTCAAATAAAACCTCACGCTTATCGTGCATTTGTTTTGTCAAATCACTAAATTGGTTCCAGATCTCATCACGATGTTCTTTAGAAACAGGACCTATATCCTCTTTCCAGATTCTATGTAAGTCTTGTAATTCTCTAAAGGCTTTATTTACATCGGCTTCGTTCACAAGTTCCTCAACACGAGCCACAATCTTTTGCTTTTGCTCTAAATTATGTTTAAAGTCAAGGTCTCTGGCCTCGCGATCAAGATGTAAATAGTCATAGAAATTCTCTACATGAAAATGGTAGTTATTCCATACGTGGTTGTATTTGTCTTTTGGAATCGAACCCGCATTTTTCCATCTGTCTCTTAACTCATTAAAATGCTTTAAGGTGTCTTTGATGTTTTCCTGTGGATTGATTAGCTCTTTCAGTTCTTCAACAATGGCTAATCTATTTTCTAAATTGGACTTCAAGTTCGTTTGTAAACTCTTGAAATGGGTGTTTTTATTGTCTCTATAAGTAGAGTAAGATTGATCAAACTTTGTTTTTAAAGGGAAATGGTATTGAAAATCTTCTGTTGTATCAGGGTTTTCATTATGATACTCCTCCTTTTTCTCTTCGATAAAATGGTTGTATTTTGCTAAAAATGCCTTTTTAATTTCTTCAACATGATCCTTAACTGACATTACCTTGTCGTTTGCAACAAGAATTTGTAGTTCATCTACAAGCTGTTCCATCGACAATGTATCATAATCTTGCATAGGGATATGATGACGGTCTTTTAAAGTTTCGTCCTCACTTTCCTCGGCATTAGAATCATCTATTGAGTTTAATGCTTTTTGATTTACATGTTCAGTTACAGCATCTGTGTTAACCACTTCTTCTTCAGGAGCCGCGACAATATTCTCTTCTACAACCTCTGTTGTTTCAGTAGCGGTCACTTCGGTTTCTGCAATTGTGGTCTCAACTTGAACAGATTCATTTGAATCATTAGCTACATTTCCATCTGCGTCTGGCAGGTTGTCATTCTTTTCTTCTAACATTTTTTCAATGTTTAAGGTTCCTATTTTATCGAAAACGAAAGATAGTAAAGGAATATTGAAATACAAAATAATTACCTTATTTATAGTGGTTTTAGGTTGATGAGCAGGCTTTTTTGTAGCAATTTCCTGCTATTCGCTATATCTTTTTATCTTTAATTTAGTTCAGAATCCTGAACTAAATTAAAGATAAAAAGGATGCCGCTGCTATCAGGGCTAGGGATTAGTGGGTTGATAATGAGTAGTTTATTTATATAAATAAAAAATCCCGCATTAAATGGCTATACCTCGGTACAGTTATTTAATGCAGGATTATATGTAAGAAAGGAATACTTTATTTATTCCAAATCTTCCACGCTTTTTCGGCCTGGAAAACGAGCATCTCATAGCCGTTTTTAATTTGTGCGCCTTTCTCTTTTGCCTTTTTTAGAAATTGCGTTTCTGCAGGATTATAAATCAAATCAAAAGCAATATGCTTATCTGTAAAATATTCATATGGAATTAATGGAAACGCTTCGATATCAGGACTTGTTCCCACAGGTGTAGAGTTGATTACGATTTGATTTTTTTTAAATGTAGCGGCATCAATTTCTTCATAAGAAATCGTGTTTTCTTTCCCATTTCTTGAGACGAAAGTATATTTAATCTCCAACTCATCTAAAGCAAAAGCGATACCCTTTGAGGCTCCACCTGTTCCCAGGATTAGTGCTTTCTTGTGATGCTTTTGCAACAATGGCTTTAATGCTTTCTTGAAACCATAGTAATCGGTGTTGTATCCTTTTAACTTGCCTTTTTTAGTAAATTTGATTGTATTTACAGCGCCAATTAATGCTGCTTTTTTTGATAATTTATCTAAAAAAGGCATTACAGCTTCCTTATAGGGAATGGTAACATTCATTCCTTCTAATTCCTGATGGTTGTTTTTTATGATGTCTTCAAATTCAGCAATATGCTGAATGTCAAAATTTTCATAAGTATACTCTTTATAGTTCTCGTCCTTGAATTTATCGGTAAAATACCCTTTCGAAAACGAATAGCTAATATTTCGACCCAATAAACCAAAGCGTTTTTTAATGATATCCTGCATTTTTATTTTTTATGTTTTGCAATGTAATTCTGAACCATTTTTTTTGTCCAAACTACTGGAAACATATCTTCAAGAATAATATAGTTGTCAAAGTTTAAACGCAAGCCATTACTCAAATGAAATTTTGCTTTCGTGTTATCTTGAATCATAAAGTACAATCCGGCTAAACGGTATTCTACTTCATTTTCTTCGGGATAATATTCAGATGCTTGTAATAAGGTTTGAATAGCACTTTCAAATTCACCTAAGAATTGTAGGATGTCAACCCAGAATAACCAAGTGTCTAATTCATGATCGCCAAATTCCACTGCTTTTCTAAAGCCAAATTCAGCTTCTTCAAAGAAGTTTATGTGTTTGTTTATCGTAGCATAACGCTTCCAGTACAAGCGATTTTGATTGTCTATTGCTAAGGCTTTATTTACATAAAATAACGCTTTTTGATAGTTTTTTTGACGAACATAAAAATCGGTGATGGCAATCCATCCTTTATCTAAAAGAGGATCTTCATGCACGGTTTCATTGTAAAATTTAAGTGCTAAAACTTTGTTGCCTAATTTCTCATGACATTTACCTATTCGAAGCAAAGCATAACTAGTCGCATCGTCTAATTCGATGGTACGGCTGTAGCTTTCTATCGCCTCTTCGTATTTGTTTAATCGTTCAAAAGCCTTTGCTCTTTCCATGAAAGCACCAAGGAATTCATCATCGATTAAGGTAGCGTAATCAAAGGCACGAATTGCATTTTCATAATCTTTTACACCATAATACAAACGACCCATTTGATGCCAAGCTATTTCGCTGTACGGATTTTTATCAATGTATTTATTTAAATAGGCAATCGCCTCTAAATTTTGATCTAAAAATTCAAAACAATACACCACATTATAAAGTGCAGATTGATCATCAAGGTCTTCTTCGAGACATTTAATAAAACTCTGTTTTGCCATTTCGAGATTATCCATAAACAGATATTCCATACCAATTAAATTATACACATCGGCATAATCATCAGTATATTCTAAAGCAGTATTTAGTAATTCCACCGCCTTCTCATGTTGGTCTCTTTTGGAGTAGATATTGGCTTTTTGAATGAAAATTTCTTCATTCGTAGGTTCGATGGCATATAGCTCATTGAGTAATTTCTCAGCTATATCCAGTTTGTCGTCAAATACGAGCATTTCTACTTGAACTAGTTTTAAACCAGTTGATTTAGGGTGTTGATCCAGTGCAAGTTTAAGTGCTTTTTTTGCCAGTGCGGCCTTACCCATATCGAGATAATGAAGAATAATTTCTTCAAATTCTTCCGAATCAAAAAAGAGTACTTTGTTGGTTTTCAACATGGACTCAAATTTCTTAAGGGATAAGTTATAGTCTTCTTCTTCGTTGCTTAATTGCATACTTTTATTTTTAGAATTTGGCCTACTTAAAATTAGGCATCCTTCGTTGTTATTGGAAGAAAAATCAGAATTGTTGTGAACAATTTAATTAACAAAAAGAAAACAATTTATTTATTTAGCTATTATTATATGTTAATCAACTGTAGTCGACAAAAGTATCTCATTCATTACCTCCAGCATTATTGCGCAACCTTCACGTATTTCATCGTCTGAAATTGTAAGTGGCGGCGTAATTCTTATCGCGCATCCTTCAAATAGTAACCAGAATAAAATAAGGCCTTTGTCTTGACATTTTAAAATCACTTCATTAGTTATTGCTGCGCTAGCTGTCATAGCGGCCAGCATTAACCCTTTTCCTCGGACTTCTTGTATCAAAGGGTGTACCAAAAGTGATTTAAATAGTTTTTCTTTCTCTAAGGTTCTAGGCATTAGGTCGGTTTCAGTAATTTCCTGCAAAGTGGCCAGGCAGGCTGACGCAATGACAGGATGACCACCAAAAGTGGTGATATGCCCCAGTTTTGGATTATCACTCAATAGATCCATCATTGCCGTTGCTGCGGTAAAAGCACCCACTGGCATGCCGCCTCCCATTCCTTTGCCCATTACAACAACATCGGGAACAACGTCATAATTCTGGAAACCAAATAGTTTTCCAGTTCTTCCAAAACCCGGTTGGATTTCGTCTAGAATCATAAGTGCACCAACTTCGGTACAACGTGCGCGTACTTTTTTTAGAAAATCATTATGAGGTTGAATAAAACCAGCACCACCTTGGATTGTTTCTAAAACTATACCTGCGGTTTTTGTCGTTATTTTAGCTAAATCGGCTTCATTGTTAAAAGTAATGAAATCGACATCAGGAATCAAAGGGCGAAAAATTTGTTTGCGCTCTTCAAAACCCATTATACTCATCGAGCCCATCGTATTTCCATGGTAGGCATTGTGACAAGAAATCAACTGACTGCGACCTGTAACGCGTCGAGCCAACTTAAGCGCTCCTTCAATGGCTTCCGTTCCTGAGTTAACGAGGTAGGTTTTGTCTAAAGGAGCAGGTAAGAGCGAAGCTAAAAGCTTGCAGTATTCGACCGCCGGACTTTGGGAATATTCCCCGTAAACCATTACATGTGAGTATTTGTCTAATTGATCTTTAATAGCTTGGTTTACTCTTGCGGGTTGGTGTCCTAGAGTACATGCCGAAACCCCTGCCACAAAATCAAGGTATTTTTTATTATTGGTATCGTAGATATAAGAACCTTTTGCATAGGATACTTCCATACCTAATGGATAGGGAGAAGTTTGTGCCTGATATTTTAAGAAATCTTGATTCACGTTTTTTGCTTAAAGTTTTAAAAAGGATAAAGAATAGTTTTTACACTATCGGGTTTACTTGTCGGGTTTTGAGTCTCCATAGAATTATCAGTACGCCAAAAATAATAAAGGGAATACTTAATATTTGTCCCATGTTTAAAGGCATCTGATTTTCAAAAGCCTCTTGGTTTTCTTTGAAAAATTCGATTACTAATCGTGCTGAAAATAATAATACTAGGAAAATACCAAATAGTAAACCGTCTCCTCTTTTTGTAAGGTTGGATTTATATAAAAATTGTAAGATTATAAAAATTAAAAAATAAGCGAAAGCCTCATATAGCTGCGTTGGATGTCTCGGAATTAAATCATCTTTTTGAAAAACAACACCCCAATTGCCATTGGTAGGTTTTCCATAAATCTCCGAATTCATAAAATTGCCTAATCTGATAAAAATAGCGGTTACAGGTACTGCAATTGCAATTCGGTCCAAAAGCCACAACAGATTTATTTTGTTTTTTCTATAAAACAATAAGATAGCAATCAAAACCCCAATTGTTCCGCCGTGGCTTGCCAGCCCTTGAAAACCAATGAATTTATAAACTCCTCCAATTTTTTTTATTGGTAAAAGAATTTCCATTGGATGTTGAAAAAAATAAGCGGGTTCATAAAACAGACAATGCCCTAATCTGGCTCCTAAAATTGTTCCGACAACAACATATACGAAAAGCGTATCTAATGTTTCTACTGGAACACTTTCTTTTATAAATATTCTCTTGACTATGCTATAGCCGAGTAAAACTCCAATGGCAAATAGCAACCCATAATATTTTAACGGAAAACTATCCGTTAACCATATAATTGTTGAGTCAGTATTCCAATAAATAATCTTGTCAGTCATATTTTAGGCTATTTATCTTTGAGCAGCATTTAACATTTCTTATTCTGAAAACTACTTATTCCCCTTCTTTCCATTTTTTGGAGGTGGTGGGCTTTTCTTTTTATCGTAGTTCAAGGTTTCCTTTCTGATTTTCATTGGGACATTTTCTTTTGCATCTTCTGTTGCGCCCTCTTTTATCATTTTATCGTTGAGTTCGTTGTCTTCATCCGAAAAGATATCTTCTTTTGATTTTATCCGTTCATCCCCTCGCCAGACAAGGCCTCTAAGTTTTCTTGCGTTTTCTGGTAAATCTTTGTCAGGATAAATGTCTCCATCAACTTGTTTGAAAAAAGTAATCGTTTCTACAGCATTATTTTCAAAAATAAGGTTGATTTTGCTGCTCAAATTTTTATTGATACCAATGAGTTCTTGTGCATCATTCCGCATATAGTAGATTACCTCTGCATTTTTTACGATATCGACATCATGTAGTTTGCCTTCTTCGAACTTTCCATATAGATTTTGCCCTTTTACCTGATTATAGCCAGTTCCCAGGGTGTCTTTCGAGACCAGAAAAGTGTTGTTGAGCACCTTGAGTGAATCAAGTTCTTGAGTAGCGTTGTTTCCTATAAGATGCATTATATCTCCTGTGATTTGGTTTTCACCGTTCCATAGTACCGGGTTTCCGATTAGTTTTGTTAAGGCTGTTTTTGAACTTGAATGTATCGAATCACATTTTCCGCTCATGTCTGTTTTAAAAAAGCGCACATTAGTGAAGGCTCGAATAATTTGATTGCCCTCTTTACCGGTCACCATCAATTTTTTACCGTGAATATAGACAGAGTCATTTTCGACAAAATTCACAGCTACCGCTCTTTTAGTGACAAACAGGGAATCTTGTTTTTTATATATTTCGGCATAATGTCCCTTTACAATTCCTCGATTAATGGAATCAGTTATTTTTACATTACGTGTTGCCGAAGCGAATTCTTTATTTCGATCATAATACAAACTGTCTCCTTCAATAAGTCGGTCTTCATATTTTATATAGGATTTTCTAAGAAAATGGCCCAAGTTTCTTTTGGTGTCATAAAACCCTTTTTCAGTATAGATGTAATTTTTCTTACTTGTAATTGTCGAAGGCCCAAAAAGATAGGAGTGACCAGAATTTGTAAAATAATCTACATGATTAGATTTTATTACATAAGTAGGATTAGTGATTGTAACAGCTGTCAGGAACTGGAATTTTTTTTGATTTACATAGTATTTCCCGGATTTACTTACTAATGTGTTGTCTTTATTGATAATTGTTCCTTTTGTATTGTAATATACTTCTTGAGAATTTCGATCGAAGTTTATCGTATCCGTTGCTAAAGTAGCATCTGGAGAACTCATGAAAGCTTCACCAGTTGCAAAAGCTTTCTTGGCGTTACCACTATACTCCGCATATTTACTGTTAAGGTATAGAGTATCACCTTGAACCAATTGCACATTTCCAAAAGCTTTAATGTAATTCTCTTTTTGAAAATAGTAGGCCTTATTACAAGTGAGTACTACACCATCATGGTTAACTCGCACGTTTCCAGTAAGTAAAAAGGCGTCAGGCATCTCTGCTTGATTAACATCTGCAAAATCAGAATGTTCAACAATAATTTTTTTTGGTGCTTGTGCCAAAACGGATTTTGAACTTAATATTGCCAAACAACAACAGATGAAAAATAAGGACTTCTTCAATGGATTTATTTTTTTTCAAATTTAAGAAAAAGGAAACAATCCTAATCTATATTAGCATTTATTTATAAGTTCAAAACCATTACTGATTAATAGTGTTTTAGTACGATCGTTAAGTTATGAACAAATAGACCAACTCTCACGTTGTAGTTCTTTTTTCAGGAGGTTTATTGGTCCTAATTGATCAAGGGGAACTGCAAATTTTAAAAAAATAGATTAAATTTAGAAACTAATTATCTAAGTCTTTACTTTTGTGAAAAAGAAGGGACATAGGCAGTAATACTAACTATAAATGATTAAAAAATCGATTCTTATTACAGGGATAAGTTTAATTCTTGTCACCGCAGCTTGTAAGACTACAGCATTACCTATGAATACAGAAAAAGAAAATACCACCGCAGAAAATAAAATAGTTGTCTATCAGGTTTTTACCCGTTTATTCGGAAATAAAAATACCAATAATAAGCCCTGGGGAACAATTGAAGAAAATGGAGTAGGGAAGTTTAATGACTTTACTGAAAAAGCTCTTAATGAAATCAAGGATTTAGGAGTGAACTATATTTGGTACACCGGAGTTCCTCACCATGCTTTGATAAGAGATTATACTGCGATTGGAATTTCAAATGACGACCCGGATGTTGTAAAGGGTAGGGCGGGTTCACCTTATGCAGTAAAAGATTATTACAATGTTAATCCTGATTTGGCCGTTAATCCAGCACATCGGTTAGATGAATTTGAAGCGCTAGTTGCAAGAACACATAAAGCAGGGTTGAAGCTGATAATTGATATTGTACCCAATCATATTGCAAGAAAATACGAAGGAAAAAATAATCCTGAAGGAGTTAGAGATTTTGGTGCTGACGATGATAGAACGGTTGAATATGCAAAAGACAATAACTTCTATTATATTCCAAATTCCCATTTTGAAGTGCCGGATACCGCTGCGCCTTTAAATGGAGAAGTAAATCCATTAAGCGATGGTAGATTTACGGAAGTTCCAGCTAAATGGACAGGGAACGGTTCTAGGATGGCAAAACCAGATAAAAATGACTGGTATGAAACTGTAAAAGTAAATTACGGGATTCGTCCAGACGGTTCAAAAGATTTTCCAGAAATTCCAGCTGACTATGATACAAAATCAGTTACAGCACATTTTGAGTTTTGGAAAGGCAAAGACGTACCTGATTCCTGGAAGAAATTCAAGGATATTGCATTGTTTTGGACAGCTAAAGGAGTAGATGGATTTCGATATGATATGGCCGAAATGGTTCCTTATGAGTTTTGGAGTTATATGAACTCAGCGATTAAGATGCAAAATGCAGATGCTTTTTTATTGGCAGAAGTATACAATCCTAGCGAGTACCGCAATTACATTCGCCTTGGAAAAATGGATTACTTATATGATAAGGTAGAAACCTACGATAAATTAAAAGATGTAATTCAAGGAAACTCGTTACCCGATGGGCTTTCTGACATTCAACGAGGAATGAAAGATATTGAACATCATATGTTGCAGTTTTTGGATAACCATGACGAGCAACGTTTGGCTAGTCCAGAATTTGCAGGTACTCCAGAAAAAGGAAAACCTTTAATGGTTGTTTCCACAACGATTAGTTCAGCGCCCACAATGATTTATTTTGGTCAGGAATTGGGAGAGGCTGGTAATGAAAATGGAGGTTTCGGAACGCATTCTAGAACTTCTATTTTTGATTACGTTGGAGTGCCAAGTCATCAACGCTGGATGAATAATGGTAAATTCGACGGAGGTCAACTTACGGATAGCGAAAAGTCACTTAGAGATTTCTATAAGAGATTGCTTAATTTCTCTACTAGGAGTTCAGCATTAATGGGTGATTTTCAAGAAATTCAAACTTTGAACAGACAATCAACTTTGGGCTTTGACCCGGGTATTTATGCGTTTACACGCTGGTCAGATACTCAAAAACTAATTGTGGTCACTAATTTTTCGTGGCTTACAACTAGTAACTTCGAACTTAAAATCCCTGAAGATGTTATAACTAAATGGAATTTAAAAGACGGTGAATATACGATTACAGACCAACTTTATAATAAGAGCGTAATTCAGTTAGAAGTGAGCAATGGAGAGGGAAGGGTACAAGTTGAAATTGGTCCTTCGGAGTCTTTTATTTACCAATTGTAAAACACTTTTTATTAGATTAGTTCTACAGAATACAGGGTTAAACTAAAAAATGCTGATGCATACTACTTTGGTAGTGCATCAGCATTTTTTAATTAGTGTTGACTTTTAGTATTTTCGCCTTAAGGCAGCCTCGTAATTTTCGCTAACCTTAGTCCAATTAATTACATTGAAAAAAGAATCAATGTAGTTTCTTCTTCGGTATTGATATCCTAGGTAGTATGCATGTTCCCATAAATCCAAAGCTAATATAGGAGTTCCAGGAACAACTGCGTTTTTCATTAATGGATTGTCTTGATTTTGAGTGCTTGTTACCTTTAGTTTTCCAGATTTGTCAATAACCAGCCAAACCCAAGCAGAGCCAAATTGTTTAGTTGCTTCACTTTTAAAAGTCGTGACAAAGTTTTCGTACGATCCAAAATCTCTTGATATTACGCTTGCTAGTGTGTCTTTAGGTGCGCCTCCTGTGTTTGGAGCCATTGATTTCCAATACAAGGTATGGTTATAATAACCTCCGGCATTGTTTCTTAAATCAGCATTGTTCAGGTCTAACTTGGCTAAAATATTTTCGATGGGTTGGTTTTGATATTCAGTCCCAGCAATAGCATTGTTAAGATTATTGGTATACGTTAGATAATGTTTCGAATAATGCATCTCTAATGTCAAAGGAGATATTGTAGGCGCCAATGCATCATAAGGATAAGGTAGTTTTTCCAATTGAAACGAACCTTTATTTGCTTTTACATCGTCAGGAAAGCCGATAGTCACTTTTTCTTGGGCAGTTGGCAATGGAACTTCCACTACTTCTGTTAGTTTTTTGTTGTTACAAGAAACTAAAAAGCTAAGCATAAGAAAGCAAGATATTAAAACAGATATTTTTTTCATTGATAGTATTATTTTTTCACAATAGAATTGATTATTTCAATGTACTGCTCTTTTGCTTCATCAGAGGATAGATGACTGATTTGCATCCAAGCATTAGTTTTAAAAGCATCCCTTAAATGATACGTTGATGTTTGTCTAGGTTCTAAAGTGCCAAAAGTAGCCTGTTTGTAACAAGCATAAAGACGTAGCTGTACATCTTGTGGTAAAGATGCCTGAGTCATTTTGGAAGCAATATCTACAGCTTCCTGAAACCTAGTATCTAATTCTTTTTCATTCATTATCCTTTTGTTGCAATAATCGTTTTTCCTCCAATTGCTTTTTGATTAAGCACAACATCGATTGGAGTTCCAATAGGTAAAAACAAATCGACTCTGGAACCAAATTTAATGAAGCCAGCATCAGTCCCTTGGACAATTTGCATACCTTCTTCAGCATAATTTACGATTCTACGGGCTAAAGCACCAGCAATTTGTCTGTATAGAATAGCACCGAATGTATTGTTTTCAACTACAATAGTTGTTCTCTCGTTTTCTTCACTAGCTTTTGGATGCCATGCAACAAGAAATTTTCCTGGATGGTATTTACTGAATTTTACAATTCCGCTTATTGGGTAGCGCGTTACATGCACATTTATAGGTGACATGAATATAGAGACTTGCAAACGCTTGTCTTTGAAATATTCACCTTCGTATACCTCTTCTATTACAACTACTTTCCCGTCCACTGGAGCTAGTATTTGGCTATCATTTAGCATAACAGACCTCTTAGGGTTTCTGAAAAATTGTAAGATGATTAATAATATCAAAAAAGCACCAATTTGAGCTAGCTTCTTAAGCCGCATAGTGTCAATAAAATTGTCAGATAATAATAATACAGTTGCTGTAAAAATAATACCTAGTAAAATAGTCTTGGTTCCTTCTTTATGAAACATAATTTAAAATTTGATAAAATAAAAATACAATTGGTGCTACAAATATAACACTATCTAGTCGATCTAGCACGCCACCATGGCCCGGCATTATTTTTCCGCTGTCTTTAACACCTGCAAAACGTTTGAATTTTGATTCAATTAAATCACCGATGGTTCCAAAAACACCCACAATTACGGCAATAATAATCCAAATAAAAATTTTCCCTTCAGCAATCTGGATGTAATATTTTGAAATTAAGTAACTGGCAATAACGCAAAATACAACTCCGCCAATAAAACCTTCTATGGTTTTCTTTGGGGATATGCGTTCGAACAATTTTGTTTTTCCGATCGACTTTCCTACGATATAAGCAAAGCTGTCATTGGTCCATATAAGTACAAAGATACTGATAAGGATTTTTGGGTTGTAGCCGTTTATCCCAAACGGAATTTTTGTCATGATTACAAAGGGAAGTATGATGTAACCTATTAGGTAAATGTATTTTGAAAAAGAATCGATTTTGACCGTTTTACTATCAAAAAGAAAATGAATGCATTTTAGAAAAACAAACAGCGTGACAGATAGCACGATTAGATCAAATGTATTATTAAACCTTAATTGATAAAGTACGCCAGTTGTGGCAATTGTTATTTTATAAAAGAGTAGATAAGTCGCAGCGGCAAGTATGAAAGGAATTACTTTATGGATGTGTACCAAGTTGCAAAACTCTACTGTAGCGATAAGCAGAAATACACCAAACAGAATGAAAAAACTTTCTGTTGAAAATAGGATGGAAGCTATTAGTAAAATAACATAAACAGCACCGGAAATAGATCTCTTAAGGGTTTCATTCATGTTATAGATCTTCTAAAAGCAGCAAATAAAGATTTTTTGCAGAACTACCGTATTGGGTAAAGTCTTCTTCTTTTGCTTTTTCAAAATATTTTATAGCAGTAATGTTCGTTGGGATATCTCCTTCGTACTTCTTTTTTATAGCACTAAGACCATCGCTTTTTATGGAGAGAATTTGCGATGTTGTTGCAAAAACGACAATGTTAATAGGCAACTCATTTGGTTTGTGTTGTTTTATCTGTTTTGAACAAAACAAGATAGAACCTTCTTCGGCTATCAGATTTTCGCAATTGGAAAAAAGGAACTTAGGATTAGGTGCCTTTTCATAGGTGAGTTTGTTTTCATCCAGTATATTGAAAAGTTTGGGTTCATAACATAGTACGTTACTTTCGTACCAATCATTTTCTTCAAGTATATTTTCGAAATGTTCTTTAACCTCTTCTAAATTTTCACAGTATAGAAATTTACCACCGTTTTTTTTGAAGTTATAAATAAATTGTTCATCGATAGACATACTGTTCGTGTCGGGAAGAAAACTGCTGTTTTCTTTCTCTTTTTCCTCATCTGAAGATGAAATACTAGAACCAAAAATTTTTCTGAAAAGACTCATATTATGTTAAGGTACTTTTTATATTAAGTTGAAACCGTTCAAAGATAAAAAAATCTTAATTCAAAAGGTGATTTTGAATTAAGATTTTAAAAATAATTAAATTAGTGTCTTATTTAAGATACTGTTTCTTCAAGGTTTTTATCAAATGTCCTCTTTCCGAAAATGGCTTCTAAATCATCTTTAAAGATTACTTCTTTTTCGATTAGTATATCTGCCAGTTGATTCAACTTGTCTTTATTCTCTTCTAAGATATCGATAGCTCTTTGGTACTGTCCTTCAATAAGTAATGAAATTTCAGTATCAATGATTTTTGCAGTTTCTTCAGAATAGGGTTTAGAGAAATTATATTCACTTTGCCCTGTTGAATCATAATAGGTTACATTTCCTATTTTATCATTCAATCCGTAGATTGTTACCATTGCACGTGCTTGCTTGGTTACTTTTTCTAAATCGCTTAAAGCGCCTGTAGAAATTCTACCAAAAGTAACTTTTTCAGCTGCTCTTCCTCCCATAGTAGCGCACATTTCGTCTAACATTTGGTCAGGACGAACAATTAAACGCTCCTCAGGTAAGTACCAAGCTGCTCCAAGACTTTGTCCTCTAGGAACAATAGTTACTTTGATTAGTGGTGCTGCATGCTCTAACATCCAACTTACTGTTGCATGTCCTGCTTCATGAATAGCAATTGCTTTCTTTTCTCCAGGAGTTACAATTTTGTTTTTCTTTTCTAAACCACCAACTATTCTATCAACAGCGTCCAAGAAATCTTGTTTGTCAACAGCAGTTTTGTTGTATCTGGCAGCAATTAATGCCGCTTCATTACAAACGTTAGCTATATCGGCTCCTGAGAATCCTGGAGTTTGTTTAGCTAAAAATTCAGTGTCAAGGCCTTCCACTTTTTTCAATGGTGCAAGATGTACTTTGAATATTTCAGCACGTTCACGAATATCTGGTAAGTCTACAAATATTTGTCTGTCAAAACGACCAGCACGCATCAATGCTTTATCTAAAACGTCTGCTCTGTTCGTTGCTGCTAATACAATTACATTTGAATTGGTACCAAAACCATCCATCTCAGTAAGTAATTGATTTAGCGTATTTTCTCTTTCGTCATTTCCACCTGACATATTGCTTTTTCCTCTTGCTCTACCTACAGCATCAATTTCATCGATGAAAATGATTGCAGGAGACTTTTCTTTAGCTTGTTTGAATAGGTCACGTACACGTGATGCTCCTACACCTACAAACATTTCAACAAAATCAGAACCTGACAAAGAGAAGAAAGGTACTTGTGCTTCTCCAGCCACTGCTTTTGCTAATAAAGTTTTTCCTGTTCCAGGAGGCCCTACAAGTAAAGCTCCTTTAGGGATTTTACCACCAAGATTAGTGTATTTCTCCGGATTTTTCAAGAATTCTACAATTTCTTGTATCTCTTCTTTTGCTCCTTCGAGTCCAGCAACATCTTTAAATGTGGTTTTTACGTCTGTTTTTTCGTCAAAAAGTTTTGCTTTTGATTTTCCAATATTGAAAATTTGTCCGCCGCCGCCACCGCCGCCGCCTGACATTTTTCTCATTATAAAAATCCAAACACCAATGATAATGATGATAGGCAGTAAACTGATGAAGATATCAGACCAATTGCTTTTTGACAAGAAATTGAAATCTTGTAATTTACCTTCGCTAACTGCTTTCTCTAACTTGGTTTGTAATATTTCATCATTACCTATAATAAAGGTATAATGCGGTCCTTTGTTAGGACTGTCAAATATATCCTTTGCTACTTTTTTGTTTTCAGTTAATTTTAATGCGCTAGCAGTTAGGAAAACTTCTGCATCCGCTTTATTGTAAACGATTACTTTTTGAATTTCACCTTTATCTAAAAGCTCATTAAATTTAGATGATGTTATTTGTGCAGGTTCTTGTAAACTGGAGCTACCAGTCACGAAACTAATAAATAAGAAAATAAGTAGGATGGCTGTATAAACTAGCCAAGGGCTTACTTTAAATTTATTAGGAGTTGGATTGTTATCTTTAGCCATTCTTCTGTTTTTCTTTCTTTAGTATTTGTTTTCTATTGTAGTTATTTTTGCATCTCCCCACAAACTCTCGATATTATAATATTCGCGTATTTGTTTTTGGAAAACATGAACTACTATATTAACATAATCCATAAGTACCCATTCTGCATTGTCAGATCCCTCAACATGCCATGGTTTGTCTTTTAATTCTTTTGAAACAGTTTTTTGAATGGAGTTAACAATCGCGTTAACCTGTGTGTTTGAGTTTCCGTTGCATACAACAAAATAGTCGCAAACTGCGGTGTCAATATCTCTTAAGTCGAGAATATCTATGTCATTTCCTTTTACTTCTTCGATTCCCTTAATAATGTTTGCCAGAAGGTCATCATTATTTATAGTCTTTTTTGCCATGAATTATTTTTATATAAGTTTGTAAAGTTACCATTTTTTGTGATTATTTTTGGCTCTTAACATAATATTAAATTCTGTTCGATAAATAATTACAAAATGAAACTAATCAAACTCGATGCCATAGATTCAACAAATGAGTTTCTTAAGGGATTATCAAATAAGCAGGAGCTGGATAACTTTACCGTTGTAATTACTGAAAAACAAACCAAAGGAAAGGGGCAAATGGGTTCCGTATGGGACTCTGAGGGTGGTAAGAATCTAATAGTGAGCGTTTTTATTAAAGATCCATTGTTAAAAGTAGATCAGATTTATAATCTCAATATCGCTATTGCTGTGGCTGTTGTTAACGTTTTAGAAAGCTATAATATTCCTCAATTAAGTATTAAATGGCCAAACGACATTATGTCATATAATTTTAAGATAGGTGGCATTTTGATAGAAAACAGCCTCAAAAGTGACGGAACTATTTCTTCGGTCGTGGGTTTAGGACTGAATATTAATCAAACAAATTTTGAAAATTTGCCTAAAGCGTCTTCATTAGCGGTAATTTGCAAATCTCAATTCGACAAAGAACTGTTGCTTTTTGATATTATTGAAAAGGTTAAACAAAACATTGATTTAGTAAAGGAACATCCGGAGGTGTTATGGTTAAAGTATGCCGACAAACTATTCAAAAAAGGAATTCCAATGCCGTTCAAAAACAATTCTGATAAGAATTTTATGGGGATTATTCAGGGTGTTTCTGCATTGGGAAAGCTTCAGGTACTTTTAGAAGATGATTCCGTTTCAGAATTTGGTATTAAAGAAATTCAAATGCTGTATTGATTAGCATAAAGATTGTAGTTGGTTGTTTTTAATTTAATTTCTGATTGTTTTAGTGACTTTAGATTCTGTTTTTATATTCCAATAAAGGCTCCTGTCAATTTTTTATGATGAGTTGTGGTTTGTCCGTTTCATTTAGCAAAAAAAAAGTCCGATTAGAATTTCTAATCGGACTTTTAAATTTCATTTAATTTGAAAACTATAGTTTAGTCATGTTTGTGGCTAAGGTTTCGATAAACTTACCAATAGGTCCTTTTATCATCATCGCCATCATAGGGTTGAAATCACCTTCAAAATCAAGTTTTACAGCACTTGAACTATCTGAAACAGCATCAATGTTTGCTACTAAAGTGAAAGGTAGTTTGTCGCTTGCAGCTCCAAGTACCACTTTGCTTGGTGCTACTTTTTCTTTCATTTTTAATTTGATCTCTGGCATCCCTTTTAATCCAAAAATAAAAGCATCTTCTCCGATTACCTCAAATTTAGCGATGTTATCCGGCATTAATTTTTCAAAGCTTTTTACATCAGTCAATAAATCGAATAATTCCTGGGCTGATTTTTGAACAGTAACTTTTGGACTTTCTAAGTTCATATTGTGTTAATTTTATTTATTTTCAATATCCCAAGTAGATGGAGTAACACTCCATTCTCTCAATGTTTTTTCTTCTTTTTCTGAGATATAACTTTTGGCTACAGCCAGATTCAACAAGTTTTGATAATTACTCAAAGTGTATAAATCAATATTGGCGTTTTTAAAGTTTTGTTCAGCTACATCAAAACCGTAGGTAAAGATGGCTGCCATCCCTTTGATGTTAGCGCCAGCTGCGCGCAAGGCTTCCACAGCATTCAAGCTACTACTTCCTGTACTAATTAAATCTTCTACAACGACAACATTTTGTCCTTTTTGCAAGAAACCTTCTACTTGGTTTTGACGTCCGTGTTTCTTTGCCTCTGGGCGAACATATACGAACGGAAGCCCCATACTCTCGGCTACAAGCATCCCAATTCCTATTGCTCCAGTGGCAACACCGGCAATAACATCTGGTTTTCCAAATTGTTTTTCAATATTTTTAGAAAATTCATCTCGGACGTAATTTCTTATCGTTGGAAATGAGAGGATTAGGCGGTTATCACAATAAATAGGTGATTTCCATCCGGAAGCCCATGTAAAAGGATTTCCTGGATTCAATTTAATTGCATTTATTTGTAAAAGCAATTCGGCTGTTTTTTCGGCAGTATCTTTATTAAAAATCATAATACAAATGTATAAAGTTTTTGTTAACGACAAACCACTTTTTTTGACAAATAAAATTTCAAAAGAAACAGATTTTCAATTGTTCTTACTGGAAAGTATAGACATTGAGCAACTTATCGTAAAAATATTTCAAAATAAAATTCAAAAAGCCTATCTCTATCATCCCGATGAAAAGGAAATAATGAAGACTTTGAAAGCTAAAATTCCTGTTTGTAAGGCAGGAGGAGGCTTTGTCTATAATAAAAAAGGTGAGATTTTATTCATTTTTAGGAATGGAAAATGGGATTTACCGAAGGGTGGTATCGAAAAAGGAGAGGGAATAGAAGATACTGCGATGCGTGAAGTCGAAGAAGAAACGGGAGTGAATCAATTGCGAATTACAAAAAAACTCCAAAAAACATATCATGTTTTCAAACGCAATGGGAAATACAAGCTTAAAATAACCCACTGGTTTGAAATGCAATCTGATTTTGACGGTGTACCACAAGGTCAACTAGAAGAAGGAATTGAAAAAGTAGCCTGGTTGAAGCCAGAGGAAATTCCAATGGCTTTAAAAAATTCGTACGAAAATATCAAATTATTGTTTGAAGAAGAAGCAGTTGTTAAATAGTACTTTTTATAAGACACGATAGATTGGGTACTGTAAATGCGCTTTTTCATAATAGACTGAGTGTTTGTATACCCAGTCTAATTGAGCTTCGGGACTTTTAGCAAAAAGGAGGTCATCGTTTTTTTTCTGTTCGAATTCCGCTTTCAGTTTTGGGTTGTCTTTCAAGATTTGGGCTGCAGTATCCTCAAAAACATATTCAGAGTATCCTTCTTTTTGTTGTAACATAGTATCGAAAAAATTCCAATTAAAAAAAGAATCTATTCCCTCTGGTTCTAGCGTTTCCAATAAATATTTCACTCCTTTTTGCTGTGCATCAACGATGTAATCACCTTTGGCGAAGGCCTTAGTCTCCTTTTTAGTGACGATTTTAGTGTCTCTATGGATGTAGTGTCCTTCGTAAGCGGCTCCCGAAGTTTTATAATCGGCAATCTTATAACTTTCTACTTCGATTAAGGTGTCGTTTTTTAACTGTGTAAACGCAATGTTATTACTTTTTAATAAATCAATGATATTCCAAAACGCCTTTGGAATAATATACGCTTTAGGGATAGTGATTTCTTTTACAGATTTGTATTCTTTTAGATAGCGGATGTCTTTCTTGAATGGTTTGCTTCTATCATAGAACAGCCTATTTCCATTAGTAACTTCACTTTGTTTATGCCCGGCTTCGAAACCTAAAAACGAAAATTTGGAGACTTTTGTAGTGTCAATTTCCCATTTGATAGAGTAGGAGTTTCTAGGCGTATATTGCTCTTCGTTTTTTAAGCGCATTTGTTTGATTTTTTGGTAATTGGTATCCATAAAATCAATTGTGGAGCTCATATAATCGTAGGTTGCTTTTACCCGATCTGCATATTTTTTAAGCATGTGCGTTTCTACAACAAATCCAATAGTATTAAATAGCGATGTGTAGCCTGTTGAATATCTAGGGCTGTCAAAAAATTGCATAAATCCATTGTCTGGTGTTTCGCTGAAAGCATTTACATAGGGAGTAGTAGGAACGTTTTTTCTCAGTAGATCAAGGACAATCGAAGGCATCATTTCTTTATCCAAGTAGTTGCCTAAAACAGTTCCTAACTGGTTCTGTTGTGTCATGATATACGTTAGTTTGTATTGATAGTCGGCGCCATTGCTAACGTGGTTGTCAATAAAAACATCTGGATTTAGTTTATGAAAGAGTTCCGAAAAACTTTTGGTATTTCTAGTGTCTGATTTAATGAAATCCCGATTCAAATCATAATTTCGACCATTGCCTCTAAAACCATAGATTTCTGGGCCGTCCTGATTGGCTCTTGTAGTCGAATTTCTATTCAGCGCCCCTCCGATATTATAAACCGGAATAGTGGATACAATCGTATTCTTTGGAATTTTGATTTTTCCTAAAGCCAAATCTCGAAATAATTGCATTGTGGCATCAATACCATCGGGTTCTCCAGCATGAATACCGTTATTAATTAATAGAACTGCTTTGTTTTTTTGAATTTCGGCAAGGTTAAAAGATTTTTCAGGATTGAAAATTACTAGATGTAAGGATTCTCCACTGTCGGTAGCGCCCATTTCAATCATTTTTATGGTGGAGAAATCAGTTGCTAGTAGTGTATAATAATCGATAGTTTCTTGATAGGTTGCCGATTGATTTCCGTTTCCTTTTTCGAAAAAAGTACTGTATTTAGAATCTTTTTGGGCAAAACTTGCCAACGAGAATAATAGGAATGCAACAGTTAAGAATCTCATGTCTGGTTGTTTTATGGTGTAAGCCAAATGTAATATTTTTTTAAGGGTAATTTAAAAGATCGAATTCATAAAAATGAAAATGATGTAGGAACACTAAAAACTGACCACTTTTTTTAATTACTTTTGCAAAATGAATCAGAGACACCATTCCAACAATATACTTTTGAATTTAGGCATCGAAAACCTAAATGAAATGCAAGAAGCAGCACAAGAAACAATCTTAAATGATAACAATGTTTTGTTACTTTCACCTACAGGTTCAGGGAAAACCCTGGCTTTTTTATTGCCTATACTAGAAATGTTACAACCCGAAATTCTTTCGGTTCAATGTTTAATTCTAGTTCCTTCAAGAGAATTAGGATTGCAAATTGAGCAAGTTTGGAAAAAAATGGGTACCGATTATAAAGTAAATGTTTGCTATGGCGGACACTCTATTGACACCGAAATCAAGAATTTAAGCAATCCGCCAGCTGTTTTAATAGGAACTCCGGGACGTATTGCGGATCATATTGACAGAGGTACTTTTAGAATAGATAAAATACAAACCTTGATTTTGGATGAATTTGACAAATCATTGCAATTGGGTTTCCATGAGCAAATGTCATTTATCATTGGTAAATTAACTAAACTAAACAAACGCGTATTAGTTTCGGCTACTTCAGATATTGAGATTCCAAAATACACCAGAGTTGTCAATCCGACGATTTTAGACTTTATTCCAGAAAACGAGCAAGAAACTAATCTTTCTACAAAATTGGTTGTTTCTAAGGAAAGAGATAAGATAGGAAGTTTGTTTAATTTGATTTGTTCGTTAAAATCACAGTCGGCCATTGTTTTTTGTAATCATAGAGATGCTGCAGAGCGTATCAGCGACACTTTAAACGAAAAAGGCATCTATTCTACTTATTATCATGGCGGAATGGATCAAGACGAGAGAGAACGCGCTTTAATCCAATTTAGAAACGGAAGTGTGAGTTATTTAATCACTACTGATTTAGCAGCTCGTGGTCTTGATATTCCTGAAATGAATCATGTTATCCATTATCACTTACCTTCAAAAGAGGATGAGTTCACGCATAGAAACGGTAGAACAGCACGTATGCTAGCTACGGGAACGGCCTATGTTATTGCTCATGAGAGTGAGAAAAAAGTAGATTATATCAACTACGGAATGGAAGTTTTTAAAGTGGAAGAGACGGTTTCATTGCCAAAACCTCCTCAGTACCAAACGATCTATATCAGTGGTGGAAAGAAAAATAAATTAAATAAAATCGACATTGTAGGTTTCTTTTCTCAGAAAGGAAAGCTGGAAAAAGGTGATTTAGGATTAATTGAAGTAAAAGATTTTATTTCTTTTGCGGCAGTAAAATTTAATAAAGTAAAAGACTTACTTCATAACATCCGGGATGAAAAAATGAAAGGCAAAAAATTCAAAATTGAAGTGGCTAGGAAAGTGATTAAGAAAGAAGAGGAGTCTTAGTTTGCAGTATTCAGTTTTGAAAAAGTGATTAGTCGTCCGTTTTTTAGTATTCAGTTATTAATTGCGCTGAAATGAAAATACTCACTTGAATTGATCGGAAAAGTATAAAAAAAACGTTAGCAGAAAATGTACTGCTAACGTTTTTTTGTTTTAAATAGGTGACTGATTACTATATTTTCTTCACGTATTGTGTAATGATTACGATCGTTTGTCCGTCTACTTTACCTTCAATGAATTCGGCATTTTCATGATCTAGTCTGATGTTACGCACTGCAGTTCCTTGTTTTGCAACCATACTCGAACCTTTTACTTTTAAATCCTTGATCAAAACTACTGAGTCACCAATTTCTAGAATAACTCCGTTGCTGTCTCTGTGAATGACTTTATTTTCATCTTCTTCTCCTTCACCTGTTGCTTGAGCCCAGGCTAAAGTATCTTCGTCAAAATACATTTGGTCGATTAACTCTTGAGGCCACCCTGCAGAACGCAAACGGCTCAACATTCTCCAAGACGCCACTTGTACTGCAGTATGCTCGCTCCACATGCTGTCGTTAAGACATCTCCAATGGTTTAGATCTTCATTACCGGGAGTTTCGATTTGGTCAATACAGGTACTGCAAGCCATGATACTTTCGTCCAATCCACCTTTTTTGGTAGGTAGTACTTCGTATACTTTTAGGTTTTCAGTTGCTGCACAAAGTTCACATTTCGATCCGCTTCTTTTGTTTAATTCTCTTTCTATACTCATTGTTGAAATTTGTTATGATTTGGCGAAAATACGGTTATTTAAGTACTTCCTACACGTTTATGATATTTAGTGTCTGTTTACTGCAAACTGAAGACTACTTAACTCTCACGGCTTTTGGGACTAACATTTGGTATTCTCCGCCATTACGGATGACGTCTCTTACAATACTCGAACTGATGTACGAAGTACGTGCTGCAGTTAATAGAAACACCGTTTCTATTTTTGATAAATGTCGGTTCGTGTGTGCGATTGCTTTTTCGAATTCAAAATCGGCAGGATTACGCAAACCACGCAGAATGAAATCCGCTTTGATTCTATGGCATAAATCAATGGTCAAACCTTCATAAGTTATCACCGTAACCTTTGGTTCATCTTTAAAAGTTTCCTCGATAAAACGTTTTCGCTCTTCTAGGGAAAACATGTACTTTTTTTCGGCATTGACCCCAATTGCAATAACTATTTCGTCAAAAAGAGAAACCCCTCTTTTTATGATGTCTTCGTGTCCTAATGTTATAGGATCAAAGGATCCAGGAAATATGGCTTTTCTCATTTTACTTTTTTCTAGTTGGTTATTTCGATGTAAAATATATCTCTTTGAGAGTTTTTTTATGTCGAAATGCCAAGTTTGTATTGGAATTTTTGAGGACATTGTCCCTTATTGATAACTTAGCGTAACGCCAGCTCTATTGCATTTGCAAACAAATCTTCCAGTGAAATCCCTGCCGCTAAGGCTTGTTGTGGTAGTAAACTTTCATTGGTCATTCCAGGAACAGTGTTCATTTCTAGCATAAAGGGTTCATCGTTTACAATGATAAACTCGCTTCTAGAGAATCCTTTCATTTTTAGTAATTCGTAGGCTCGTTTTGCAATAGCACCTACTTTTGCTGTCATTTCATCAGAAATTCTCGCTGGGGTGATTTCTTGTGATTTACCAAGATATTTAGCTTCATAGTCGAAAAAATCATTCTCAGAAACAATTTCAGTAATAGGTAAAACGGTTATAACTCCTTTGTAGTTGATAACTCCTACTGATACTTCAGTACCGTCAAGAAAGCTTTCTATAATGATTTCATTGTCTTCTTGATAGGCCACTTCAATGGCGATAGGTAGCTCAGCTTCCGTTTTTACTTTTGAAATTCCAAAACTAGAACCTGCTTTATTGGGTTTTACGAAACAAGGCAATCCCACTTTTTTTACAATTTCGTCCGTATAGATTTTGTCTCCTTTATTTAAGTAGTAAGAAACGGCGCTTTTAATACCATAGGGTTTCAATACAGAAAGCGTATCTCTTTTATTGAAGGTAAGTGCAGCTTGGTAATAATCACATGAGGTTTGTGGAATTTCTAGTAATTCAAGATAGGCTTGCATGAGTCCGTCTTCCCCTGGAGTTCCATGGATTGCATTGAAAACGCAATCAAAATTGATCTTAGTTCCGTCAACAGTTACTGAAAAATCATTTTTATCGATTGGGAATTCGGTTTCAGTATCATCTACATAAACCCATTTTTCTTTGAATATGTGGATGCAATATCCGTTGTATTTTGTTTTATCTAGATATTGGCGTACAAGATTCCCGCTAATTAATGATATTTTATATTCACTGGAATAACCGCCCATGATAATGGCAATGTTTTTCATTCTTTTTTGTTTAAGGTTTCAGGTTTAAAGTTTTAGATTTAAACTCAAATTTAGGATTTGTTGTTTTGATTACGAATTGAACTAGCCCCGATAAAAGCGGCATCCTTTTCTTGTTCTCGTTTTCTAACGAGAGCAGGAAAAGATATAGCGAATAGCGGGAAATAGCTCCTAATTAATGTCTGCTCTACACAAGTTACACTTTTCTTTGAACTAGTACCACATTAATTAAAATGCAGGGTATTAATCTCGATTTCTTAATGGTTCAAAAGTAGAAATGTTTTTTTACTTTCTCTAAAGACTAACGTTAAATAGTATTAAACAAAATTATCATTTTTTTTGAAACGAATAAGGTATATCTTTGCCGTATTATAAAAATAAATTTATGAGTTTACGTAAATATCTTACTAGCCGTGTGTTTCTTGTTCAAGTATTTCTAGCCGTTTTGATAATTGCCGTACTGGGATTTCTCTTTATGCACTGGTTGACTTTTACTACAGATCACGGAAATGAAATTACAGTTCCTAATTTGAGTAAATTAACAGAGGAGCAAGTCGAGGAAAAACTGGATGAGTTAGATCTTGATTATGTATTGCTGGATAGCGTAAATTATAAAAGCGATTACCCTAAGTTTTCTGTGGTACAGCAGGATCCTTTACCTGGTGCTAAAGTAAAAGTAGGAAGAAAAGTCTATATTAAAATTAATAGCTCTGGATTTTCATCAGTGAAAATTCCGGATTTAGTCAATAAAACCTATCGTGAAGCGGTTCCTACTTTAAAAGCATTGGGACTGGAAGAAGGAACAATTACCTATGTGCCAAATCTTGGAAAAGACATGGTTCTGGAAATGCGTTTCCAAGGAAGAAACATAAAACCGGGGGACAAAGTCTTGAAGTCTTCTAAAATCGATTTGGTTTTAGGTGACGGGAAAGCGAGTTATGAAGAAGATTTAGGAACGGATGAGAATGCAAATCCAACAGAAGAATTACCAAATGAACAATAATGTAGAGTCAGTTGACTTAGAAGAAGAATTATACGAACACTTTAAATTTGAAGTTCCTAAAGGGCAAGCGCCTTTGCGAATTGACAAATACTTGATGAGTTTGATTCAAAATGCAACCCGAAACAAAATTCAAATTGCAGCTACGGAAGGGAATATTTTTGTAAACGACGCCACAGTAAAGTCGAATTACAAAGTAAAAGCTTTTGATGTAGTACGTGTGATGCTAACGCATCCGCCTTATGAAAATCATATTGTACCAGAAAATATTCCACTGGATATTGTTTTTGAAGATGACAGCTTGTTGTTGATTAACAAAAAGCCAGGAATGGTTGTTCATCCTGGGCACGGAAATTATACTGGAACTTTAGTACATGCCTTGGCTTATCATTTTGATAATTTGCCAATGAACAGTAGCGAAAGACCTGGACTAGTACACCGAATTGATAAAGACACTTCAGGATTATTAGTTATCGCTAAAACAGAAGCTGCAATGTCACATTTGGCCAAACAATTTGAAGCTAAAACATCCGAAAGGGAGTATGTGGCTCTTGTATGGGGGAATGTAGTTGCCGATGAAGGAACAATTGAGGGTAATGTAGCTCGTCACGTAAAAGACCGTATGCAAATGGCTGTTTTTGCTGACCCTGAAATAGGGAAGCCAGCAGTTACACATTACAAGGTGTTGGAGCGTTTTGGTTATGTGACATTGATTTCATGCCAACTGGAAACAGGGAGAACACATCAAATTCGTGTTCATTTAAAGCACATTGGTCATACTTTATTTAATGACGAGCGTTATGGCGGTCATTTGATTTTGAAAGGAACAACGTTCACGAAATACAAACAGTTTATAGACAATTGTTTTAAAATATTACCGAGACAGGCTTTGCATGCCAAAACGCTTGGCTTTGTTCATCCTACAACTGGTGAGATGATGCGTTTTGATACTGAACTGCCTCAGGATTTCCAGGACTGTATTGAGAAATGGAGAGGATATTCTAAAACTAATTTATCCGAAGAAGGAGAGTAATAATCTCACTCTACAATAAAACTGTCTGAGATACTGACATAAATGAAAATCCCTCTTGATTTTAATCGAGAGGGATTTCTTATTTTTTTTCTTTTGTTATGGGAATCAGTAAAATAGTTGGCTGAGGCAGGAGTTTAAATCCTGGCTGCCAGTTGCTTATTGTTAAAGGTATTGTATATTTACAGATTAGAAATAGCGTTTAATAATAGCAATTGTTAAAGAGCATGAAAGAAGATAAGCCAACTTACGAAGCCTTACTCAAAAAAATAGAAGATCAAGAAATTGAAAATCGACGACTTCTTGAAAATGAGGGGTTCAGAAACGGTTTTGAATTTTATTTTAAAGAATCAGCGGATTTAGTATGTTTCGCCGGGACTGATGGATATTATAAAAAGGTAAATCCTGCATTTATAAATACTCTAGGCTATACTAAAGAAGAGATTTTAAGTTCTCCAATAACCTCATTTATACATCCCGAAGATTTAGAGAAATCTATTACAGAGCTTGCAGTTTTGTCAAATGGTGTTACCTCAATAAATTTTGAGAATAGAATAATTAAAAAAAATGGAGAAGCTGTATTAATCCAATGGACTACTACTGTCGATGAATCAAAAGAGTTTATATATATCATTGGTAGAGATAATACCGATCTGGAAAATTCAAAAGACTTACTCAATAAGACATTTGATCGTATAACTGATGCATTTATAGCGCTTGATACTAACTTGTGTTATACTTATATGAATAAAAAAGCTGGAGAAACTTTTAAAGTAAATTCGGCTGAAATGATTGGTGAAAGCCATAGAAAGATATGCCCAGAAGAGACAAATCTCCCTTTTTATAAGGCATGTCTTGATGCTATGGACAACCAAAAGTATTTGTACTTTGAAAATTATTATGAGGCTGATGAATTATGGTTTGAAAACCATATTTATCCATCATCTGATGGGTTGTCTGTATTTTTTAGGGATGTAACGGATGAAAAAAAATCAGAGATAAAATTACAACAAAGCGAAAAACGTTTTCACGCTCTAGTAGAAAACAATGAAGCTATTATCTCATTGATTGATAGAGATAAAAGGAGTTTGTTTAGAAGTTCTTCCTCTTCTAAGTTAACTGGATGGACCGATGAAGAATTTGACGAAATCCCCGAAAACGAATTTTTTCACCCAGATGAGTTAGCATATATTCAAGAGTTAAAACAAAAGACATTTACTAGTCCAGGAGTTTTAATACCGGCTTTATTTCGAGTGAAACATAAAGAAGGGCATTATATTTGGCTAGAGGGCACTTTAAACAACATGTTTGAAGATAAGGACCTTAATGGTATAGTTGCAAACCTAAGGGATGTGACAGAAAGAATTGAAGCAAATCGAAAAGTCATTAAAACAAATCGTCTTTATTTATTTATCAGCCAAATCAACCAAATGCTTGTTCGTACCACTGACGAACAAACTCTTTTCATGGAGGTCTGTGACATAGCTGTAAACATTGGTGGTTTTAAAATGGCATGGGTTGGAATTATTGATGAAGTTAATAAAAAAGTTGTTCCCGTGATGGTTGCAGGAGAAGACCAGGGGTATTTGTCAATAATTACTTCTATCCCAATTGATAGTGGACCGGAGAGTAAAGGCCCCGTTGGGACTGCTGTTAGAGAAGAAAAGTATATTGTTTGTAACGACATTCAAAATGCGTCTTTTATGGATCCATGGAAAGATCCAGCTTCTAAAAGGGGGTACGCTTCGTTAGTTTCGGTTCCTATAATAAAATTTGGAAAAGTAATTGGCGTTGTTTCCTTTTATTCTAAAGAGAAAAACTTTTTTGATGAGGAAGAGGTTGCATTATTGGAAGAGGCAACCAGCGATGTCGCTTTTGCACTTGAGAATTTTGAAAAAGAAGAGATAAGGAAGAAAGCAGAAGACGCAATCTATGAAAGTGAGAAGAAGTATCAAACCCTTACGGAAGTATCTCCTGTAGGGATATATAGAACAGATGTGTTTGGAAATACTACTTTTGTGAATTCACGTTGGTGTAAAATTTCCGGGTTGACTTATGATGAATGTATAGGTTTAGGTTGGCAAAATGGGATTCATCCTGAGGATCGAGAGTCAATAATAAAAGAGTTTGATCAGGCATTAGAAGATCAGGCAAAAGTTAATTTGTCTGAATATCGTTTTCTTCGTCCAGACGGTAGCACTTCATGGGTAATCGACCAAGCTATACCGGAGCGAAATGTTACTAATGAGATTGTGGGATATATTGGTACCGTAACAGATATTACTGAAAGGAAACTTGCCGAAGAAGAGATTAGAAAGATCAACAAAAAAATCGAGGCGGTCATTGATGCCATTCCTGATTTAATGTTCGAAGTTGATATTGAGGGTAGAATTTACAACTATCATGCTAGAACGGATGATTTATTAGCCGCCCCAGCAGAAATGTTTTTAGGAAAAAAAATTGTAGAAATATTGCCTCGGGAAGCGGCCAATATTTGTCTGGCAGCAATACAAGAAGCCGCAAGAAAAGGATTTTCTTCGGGTACTCACTATAAATTAGATTTACCGCAAGGTCAGTTGTGGTTTGAACTTTCTATAGCGCCAATGGAACGATCTGAGGAGCATGATCTTCATTATATATGCCTTTCACGTGACGTTACAGCCGTTAAGCTTGCTGATGAGATCGTTCATAAAAGTGAAGAAAGGTATCGTGGACTTTTAAATAATCTCGATGCCGCAATTATCGTTTTTGCAAAAGATGGGTCAATAATTGCCCATAATCCAAAATCCAATCAAATATTTAATTTACAAGAAGAAAAATTAATAAGTAAAAAAGATATCTATTCAAACGGCGAATTTTACAGTGAAGAAGGTGATTTAGTAGGAGAAATAAATTCTCCATTTATGAGGATACGTTCTCATCAACAACCTATTAAAAATTTAACGTTAGGATTTAAAAATTTAACAGCAAATAAATTATTTTGGATTTTAGTAAATGGATACCCCATTTTTGATAAAAAGGGGAATGTTATTGAGATTGTTATTAGTTATATTGATATCACCGAAAGGAAATCGATGGAAATCGAAATCATTAATAGTAAGAAACAAGCCGAAGCAGCAAACAAAGCTAAGTCAGATTTTCTGGCAAATATGAGCCACGAAATTAGGACTCCTTTAAATGGTATAATTGGTTTTACTCATTTGCTGTTGCAATCAAATCTGGATAAGAATCAATCGGAGTATATGACTACCATTAACGAGTCTGCATTTTCATTAATGCAGATTATTAATGATGTTTTGGATTTTTCTAAAATTGAATCTGGAAAATTAGAATTGAATACTGAAGAACTTGATTTGTATAAATTGACGAACCAAGTTATTGATTTATTTATATACCAGGCAGATCTAAAAAAAATAGAATTACTACTTAATGTAGATAAAAATGTACCGCAATTTATCATAGTAGATTCTGTCAGATTAAAACAAGTGCTAGTAAATCTAATAGGCAACGCCTTGAAGTTTACAGATTTTGGGCAAATACGATTGGATATTAGTGAAGTAGCTGTTGCAGATGAAAATTGGTCAACCTTGAGGTTTTCAGTTAAAGATAGCGGTATTGGGATCAAGGACGAGAACAAGGAAAAGATATTTCATTCTTTTGTTCAAGAAGATACTTCTACGAATCGAAAATTTGGAGGAACTGGTTTAGGCTTGGCAATTTCAGATCAGCTATTGACTTTAATGGACAGTAAGTTGCAATTGATGAGTATTTATGGAAAAGGAAGCGATTTTTTCTTTGAAATTAAAGTCCAAAAAACAGAACTTAAAGAAAACGTAGAGCCTGAAATCGCTATTGCAAATGATAACGAAATTGTTGTTCCGGAGTTTCTCAGTAATTTAAAAATTTTAATAGTTGAGGACAATAAAATTAATATGCTTTTGGCAAAAACACTAGTGAAAAAATTAATGCAAAATTGTACGATTTTTGAAGCAGAAGGTGGAAATGAGGCAGTAGCAATTTGTAAAAAAGAAAAGTTGGATGTCATTTTGATGGATATTCAAATGCCTAATAAAAATGGTTACGAAGCAGCCCTAGAAATAAGAGGATTAGAGGGAGGAAGTAAAATTCCAATTATAGCAATCACAGCAGGAATAATGCCTGAAGACAAACAGAAATGTTTTGAATCTGGAATGAATGATTATTTGTCGAAGCCAATTGTTGTTTCTGATTTAAAGGACATGTTAATTAAGTGGCTGAAAAAATAAAGAAGTAATTAGATAAATGTCAAAAGACAAAAAATCAAACATGGTGTTTTTTGTCATTTGACATAAATCTATAAAATAGCTGCGCTCGCCTTACTCTATTTATAAGGTTGAATTTAACTATTCTAGTGTTAGATGTTATTACATTTAATGGTACTGTAAATAGTATCTAAGAGCTTGAACAACATTCTAACGACTCCAGTTTGAATGCTGAAAATGGATTTTTCGACAGTATTATTTTATGCTAAAAAGCTTATTTAGTTTGTTGCAATTCAACTTTTTTATTGTCAACGAACAGTCTACAACTTACGGAGAAAAAACCCGAGAGATTGGTTTTGATATTTAGTTCTGCTCCATTTTTGGTCTTTAATTTTCCGGTCATTTGACTTGGAGTTATAAAGTTTAATTGCTCATCCTGCAATTCATTATTTATAAATAGTTTTTCGCCAGTAAACCAGCCATTTGTTACTTTTATTTCAGAACCTTCATAGGTTGCAATCCATTCACTTTTCATAGTTTTTTTGTTTGTTGAGGTTGTAGTAAAGACACAAATTTAAATAGTAATTTACAATACCCACTTTTAGTGATATTGTCTATTTATTCTTACAACATGTAGTTGCTTATTTCAACTCAATTGTTCGAAAAGTAAGGTTCACTCTAGGAGTAGTGACGCGAGTAGTAGGAGGTAAGCGGTGCAACCAATGAGTCTGAGTCTCGTCTTTCATTAGCAGTAAGCTTCCGTGGGCTAAAATTTTTGATATCGTTTCCTTGCTGTCTTTGTGTTTGAAGGCAAATTTTCTTTCGGCTCCAAAGCTTACTGAAGCAATGGCTCCGTTTTTCTTTAAATCTTTCTCACCATCACTGTGCCAAGACATACCCTCGTTGCCGTTGTGGTATAAATTGAGCAGGCAGGAATTGTAGGTTTCGCCCGTTTTTTCTTCAACGAGGTTTTTTAATTTTAGTAACTCCGGAGTCCAGATTAAAGCTTGCTTGGTGGTATTGGAATAGGTATAGTTGAAATTTGTGTCGCCGTACCACGCCACTTTTCTTTTGGTAATAATAAGTTTACCAAAGATGATGGCTTGGTCGTTTTTCCAGGCAATGATTTCCAGTAAATTTTGTAGATAAAAGTTGGCTTCCTGCAACGGCATAATATGGCCATAATAGAGTACGGTTCCGTCTTTGGGGAGCAAGTTTTGGTTTTCGTCTAGTTCGGTGCTGAATAAATCCATTGTTTGTATGCTGTTTTCATGCAATGACCACAAGGTCGGAAATTGTTTTGAATTGCTTCTGCCTCAGAGGTGAAAAATACTCGATTTTCTTTTTTCATTCGCTTGCCTGATTTGCAGTGCAGGGTTCCATAAATTTTGAGTTTACTGTTTCCTGCGAAGAGAATCTCCTGGTGTTTGATTTTGGATTTTAGTGAGGCGGCTGTTATTTGTTTATGTGCTATCATTGTTTTTGTTTTGCGTGAGGGGTTGCAGTGGAAATCCTCTCTTGTCTCGTTTGTAAAACGAGACAAGAGAGATTGAAACAAAAGACCCGACCCGCAGGGGCACGCCCAACTTATGCTTACAATTTGATTTCAAACAAACAACAACCTTTGGTCGTTTGATAGTGTGCAGGCAATCCCGCTGTGGATTGTAAATCGAATATCCCTAGAAAATTAAAGCCGGCATTGGTATAATGTTCAATAAGTTTGATATTATTGCCCAAGGTGTCTAAACGAACAAAACCTTTCTCGATACTTTGTGCATATTCTTTTGCCCATTCCACTAGAATTCCAACAAAATTATGGCCTCTAAAGTCAGGGTTTGTTGCAATGCGATGAATGTATATTGCGGCATCCTGATCTCGTTCTTCCCAGATTTCGGGATCATTGAAAGTTACGGCCCATACACAAGCAATTTGGCCGTCGATAAGGAGTTTCCATTGACGGTTTTCGGCTAGTTCTGTTTCGACAAGTTGGCGGTCAAAGTCAGGCCAAACTACGACATTTTTTGTTTTTTGGTATGCCGATGCGATGGCGTACAATTTGAATATTTCATCGATATCCGTAGCAATGGAGTTTTCTATTTTCATAGTTTAAAGTTTGGTTTTTTGTGCGGATTCCCATCCAATAATTGCTGTTTTTCGGGTTGTTCCCCACATGTAGCCACCCAGAGCGCCTGTCGCTTGGATAACACGATGGCAGGGAATTAGAAAAGCTACGGGGTTTTTACCTATTGCGGTACCTACAGCTCTTGAGGCATTGGGTTTTTCTATTTGTTGTGCAATAGCTCCGTAGGTTGCTAACTGTCCCATTGGAATTCTAAGCAACGTTTCCCACACTTTAAGCTGAAAGCCAGTGCCTTTTAAATGTAGTTTAATTTGGGGCAGTTGAGCCCCTTTTTGATTAAAAATAAGAAGTGCGGCCTGTTGCAGTGAATCGGTTATTTGTAGAAATTGGGCATTGGGGTAGTGGTATTTCATCTCTAGGAAAGCGGTTTCCTCGTTAGTATAAAAGGCCATATGGCAGATTCCTTTTTTGGTAGAAGCCACAATGATATCCCCAAACGGACTTTCGGAAAAGCTGTAATTAATAATCAGGTTTTTGGCGCCATTTTTATATTCGGCAGGAGTCATTCCTTCGATGTTGACAAATAGATCATGCAATCTGCTGGTGCCGGAAAGTCCCGTTTCATGCGCTGTTGCAAAAAGTGTGGTTTGACTCTCTTTTAATAATTGTTTAGCGTGTGCTACACTAATGTATTGTAGAAATTTTTTCGGACTTGTTCCAGCCCATTCCGTAAAAAGGCGTTGAAAATGAAAGGGGCTAAGACTCACTTTGGCAGCGACTATATCAAGATCGGGTTGATCCTTGAAATTTTGCGCGATGTAGGCTATTGCTGCGGCAATGCGGTTGTAATTAATAGTTTGCTGTGGATTCATTGCATTTCATTTTATAAAGCAAATATCGTAAGTATTTTGTCTTTATAAAATCCGAAACTTGCTCTATTGTGTTTTTGAATAAAATATAATCTGTAATATATATTTTGGCTACGATAAACTTATTCATGTACAATTGTTAATTCTAAGTTAAATACAGTTATAAAAACGATTAAAGAAAGGGTTACAATTATTTTTGATGCTGATTAATCATTAAACAACCATTAAATGAAGAAAATATTCATTTTGACTACTTTGGCTGCTTTTATTTTTGCGCCAAGTCTAACATTCGCCCAAAAACAGTGGCACAAGGATGAGAAAAAGAATAAAAAGACTGAAGTAGCGCCAGCAGTTACTCCACCAGAAAAAAAGCCAGAGGCAACAATTAAACCCTACGATAAGGTAATTACTAAAGGTGCCATCTCAGATGATGGTCTGTTTACAGTTCATAAGGTAGATAAAAAATATTATTTTGAAATCCCCAATAAATTATTGAACAAGGATATGCTTTTGGTCAGCAGACTATCAAAGCTGCCTTCTAATTTGGGAGGAGGATATGTTAATGCGGGTTCGGAAACAAACGAGCAGTTGGTTATTTGGCAACGTTTTCAAGATAAAATTTTAATCAAATTAAAGTCTTACACTGCGGTGGCCAATGATAGTTTGCCAATCAGTATCTCTGTGAAGAATAACAATTACGAGCCTACTTTGTATGCCTTTGATATTGCGGCTTTTAGCAAAGATTCAGCCAATACGGTAATCGATGTAACTAAGTTTTACGGAAGTGATGTTAAGGCTATTAGTGGATTATCGGCCAATATGAGAGAGGCTTATAAAGTTAAAGGCATGGATGACTCGCGTAGTTTTATCACGGCGATGAAAAGTTTTCCAATGAATATAGAGGTGATTCAGGATTTTACTTATAATGCGGGCAAACCACCAGTACTTGAAGATACGGAAACGATTAGTATCCAGATGAACCAATCGATGATTTTGCTTCCTGAAAAAATGATGCAGCCTCGTCTTGCTGATCCAAGGGTAGGTTGGTTTACCATGAGTCAATATGATTATGGAAGTGAGGAATTGAAATCTGATAGTAAAACCTACATTCGCAGATGGAGATTAGAGCCAAAAGATCCTGTGGCTTACGCCAATGGGGAACTTGTTGAGCCAATTAAACCTATCGTATATTATATTGATCCGGCGACACCAGAGAAACTACGTAAATACATTAAACAAGGTATTGAAGAATGGCAAAAACCATTTGAAACAGCAGGTTTCAAGAATGCCATTATTGCAAAAGACCCGCCAACAAAGGAAGAAGATCCTGATTTTAGTCCGGAGGATATGCGTTATTCTGTAATACGTTATGTAGCAAGTACGACACGTAATGCAGTTGGTCCTAGTGTTTCTGATCCTAGAACAGGAGAAATAATCGAGAGTGATGTAATCTGGTACCACAACCACCTACGTTCGTACCGAAACCGCTATTTATTAGAAACAGGTGCCGCTAATCCTTCTGCAAGAACACTAAATACTAGTGAAGAGGAAATGGGAGAGATGATGCGTTTTGTAATTGCTCATGAAGTGGGACATGCTTTAGGTTTTCCACACAATATGGGAGCGAGTTGCGCTTATGATACCGAGAGTTATAGAAATGCAGCTTTTACACAAAAAAACGGAATAGCAGCGAGTTTAATGGATTATGCTCGTTTCAATTATATAGCGCAACCAGGAGACAAAGGAGTACGTTTTATCAGACAAATGGGACCTTACGACCATTATGCAGTAAATTGGGGGTACAGAGTAATTCCAAATTCAGTTTCTCCAGAATCTGAAGTACCTACATTAGATAAATGGATTCTTGAAAAAGCTGGAGACCCAATGTATAAGTTTGGTAAACAAAGCAGTAGTTTTGATCCTACTTCTCAAACAGAAGATATCGGGAATAGTTCGATGAAAGCCAGTAGCTACGGACTTAAAAACTTGAAATTTGTTGCGGAACATTTGTCAGAATGGACTAGTGATGTGACTAATAGTTATGAGGATTTAGATGAATTGTATAAAGAAATGTTAGACGCATGGAGTAGGTATGTAGGCCATGTTGTGACCAATGTGGGTGGTGTTTATGAAGATACTAAGAAGCCTAATCAAAAAGGAGTAATTTATACGGTTGTTTCTAAATTACAACAGCAAGAAGCCATGCAATGGTTGCAAACCAATGCTTTTTCTTCGCCAACTTGGCTGGTTAATGTAAAGACTTTAAGAAATACAGATTATTCTGGTTATACAGAGCGTTTTAGAAACTTACAGGCTAGACATTTGAATAATGTGTTGAGTTTTGATCGTATTGGTCGATTAATGGATGCCGAAATTTTGGGGACGGCTAATTATACTGCTTTAGATTTACTACGTGATATGCGAAAAGGAATTTGGAAAGAAGCCAATACCGCCACAACAGTGTCTATTTATCGTAGAAACTTACAACGGGCCTATATTGAAAGAATGGAATATCTTATGAAAGAAGAAATTAAACCTAGCCGTTCCGGAGATTATTACAATGTATCACAATCTGATGTACGCGCTTTGGTAAGAGGTGAGTTAGTAACCTTAAAGTCGGTATTAGGAACAGCAAAGAATAGTGCTGTAAATACAGAAACTAAATACCATTATGCAGATTGTATTGAGCGAATCGCTTTGATATTAGATCCTAAATAAAGGTAAGTATTAAGTAAAAAAAGGTCCGCTCATGAGCGGACCTTTTTTTATATGGCGTTAACTGGATAGGTTTCAGGGCTCTTTGTACGTATCGATTCTGTCACTGGACTTACTACTTTATATTCTTTGGTTGGAAATTCAAAAGTGTAACTTTTACCTGTGAGGTATATTAATCCGTGGACTATTGATTCAGGCAGAAAACTGAGTTTATCCAAAAAGTAATCATAGGTTTTATTACAATAATTGGTAATCAGAAAAGGGAATGAGTTAGGGATAAGATAAATATCCTCGATATATTGTTTATCTACAGTAACTTTTTTGTTGAATTCAAAATAATGAATTTCTTTGTTTTCTTTTTTTAATTGTATTAAATCGAAAACAGATAAAGGTATTTTGGAATTGGTATGGTAAAAAAATATGGATTTTGACACATCAATTATAACCCACTTTTTAAATTCTTTAGAGTATACCTCGTTAAAGGAATGTCCGCCAAGGATACTGTGGTTGTCTGTTATTATTTTCAACCCCCATTCTTTTACTTTTAAATCGTTGATGACACAGAAATTATTATAGACCTGTGACATGTCACTACAAACGCCTCCTTCGCCTCTTATCATTTTCCGAAGCGCTTTGTTAGAGGATTTTCCAAGTCCTGGTCCTCCTTTGATATGGTTTCTGAGCCATTTTGCTATTTTTTTGGCTTTTTCAATATCACTTAAATCGGCTTCTGGTTTTGCCAAAATCATGTTGTTCAGCTGAAAATAGATAGGAGGAATATCATACTTAGGATTGATAGCATTGTAGCAAAAATTCTCAATACGATCCAACGACGATTTCCGAGAAACCATTTTGAATCTTATTTTAAACAAAAGAGAATGTCTCCTAAAATACCAAAGTAAGGGTTTACTCATAATTTATTTTATTTGAGAATTACACATTCTAAATATAGGGCATTAAATAGCTAAAGCAAAGAACTAATCGTTGAGTATCAGATATACACGATGAACAGCTTGTGTTGTAGTAAATTTATTAACTACGATGTTTGGTTAACAGCTATAAATATCAAAACAAGAAACTCCCAATCTTCAAGTGCTTAGATTGGGAGTTTCTTGCTTATTTACGCATAGAAAAGGACGTTGAATAGCCGTGTTTTTATACAAGTGGACTAAGAGTAAGGGAGACTAAATACCAATTTTAATTAGTATTTAAATAATGTTATTTTTTCACGACTCCTTTTGGTTCTATTTTATTGACCGCTTTGATAGGTTGTCTGTATACTTCGACATCATCTTTAACTAAGCGTTTTTGTAACCACTTAGACAATTTTTCTACGGAGTTTTCAGGAAGGCCTTTTGTACTTTTATATATCAATACAGGTACTGTTTTGGTACTGTCAGTACTTTCATTGAAGGTATGATTAGACATTGAAATATTATCTACCTCAGGAAACAAAATTTTTATTTCAGCTAATAAGGCTTTGTTATCATACTTATTTGCGACAAGTTGTTTTTTTAGACTTAAAATTGAAACATCTTTTTTACTTAGCTGTGATTTGTTAAAGCTAATTTCGTTAAGAATATCGCTTTTAAGATCTGTTGTGTCCTGTATTACAGATAGGACGGTATTGTTTATATCATAGGCTTTAAGCCTTAGATTTAGTTTCTTAATTTCATCTGCACTATATCTTTTTGAAAGAAACCCGAGCTCCAGTTTTTTTGGGTTTTGATTGAATTTAGTTTTCTTATACAAAATGGCAATTCCTTTGTTTGAAAACTCATTGTCTGTAAAAAGATCAATCTGGTGTTGGTATTTTTTTTCTTCAATTAAGATGTAGGCAAAATAGATACTAGGTAGGATTAACACTGTGATCAAGCCTGAAATAATATATTTCACCTGTTTTTGGGCTTTCTCGTCTAGTTGTTTTTTGGTAGGATACTTTAAATATTTTACGATGAAAAAAGTAGAAATACAAATGAACACGCAGTTGATAGAATACAAATACATGGCTCCAAAAAAGAATTTAAAACTCCCTAATGCTAAGCCATATCCTGCGGTACAAAGTGGCGGCATAAGCGCCGTTGCTATGGCAACACCGGGTATTGGATTTCCTTTTTCTACTCTTGTAATGGCTATTGCACCAACCAAACCACCAAAAAAGGCAATAAGAATATCGTAGATATTAGGTGAAGTTCGAGATAGTAATTCAGGCTGCGCTTCTTTAAACGGGCTGACATAAAAATAGAGGGTAGAAACAACGAGGCCAACAAGAGTGGCTATCAGTAAATTTTTTAACGATTTTTTCAGTAAATTGAAATCATAAACACCCAACCCAAAACCAGCTCCTATAATCGGACCCATTAATGGAGATATTAACATCGCGCCTATTATAACTGCGGTGGAATTTACGTTTAATCCTATAGATGCAACTACTATAGCACAAGCTAAAATCCATAAATTAGAACCCCTGAAGGAAATATTGGACTTTACGAAATCCAATACTTTCTTCTTTTCTTCCTCTCCTTTGCTTAAATTGATGTAAGCAAAAAGACTATTTACTATTGTTTTCATCAATGCCTTCTTTTAAAGTTTTTTTCAAAAAGATAAAGCCTACTAATCCTGCTATTAACGACGAAAGTAGAATGATAAATTTTGCGTTGCTAATTATAGTTTGGTCATCAAAAGCGAGTAAAGTTATGAAGATCGACATTGTAAACCCAATACCTCCCAAAAATCCAACTCCAATGATTGTTCTCCAATTCAAATCAGAGGGGAGTTTACAAATTCCTAAAGAAACAGCCGCAAGTGAAAAGACAAAAATACCTAATGGCTTCCCTACGATTAACCCTAAAGCGATTCCTATACTGTAATGCTGAGCAATAGTTTCTCCAATATTTGAACTGATAACAATTGCTGTATTGGCTAGTGCGAAGAGCGGGAGTATAAAAAAACCAACTGGTTTATGGAGAAAATGCTGTAAAATAGATGAGGTAGATTCTTTATCTCCATTTCCAAACGGAATAACAAAAGCTAATAGTACTCCGGTAACAGTAGCGTGAATACCTGAATGAAGCATGAACCACCACATTATTACCCCACCAATAAGGTAAGGAATCAGGTTTTTAACTTTCATACGGTTAAGTACAAACAACACTAACATTGTACCTAAAGCATAAAACAGGTTAGACCAAAGAATAGTTTTAGTATAAAATATGGCAATAACCATAATAGCTCCTAAATCATCTATTACCGCTAATGCTGTTAAGAATATTTTTAAAGAAAGTGGCACTCGATTCCCTAATAAAGACAGAATTCCCAATGCAAAAGCAATATCAGTTGCCATAGGCACACCTGCTCCAGCTTGCGCAATAGTTCCGTAGTTGAGCATTAAGTACAGTCCCGCAGGAACTAGCATTCCTCCTAAGGCTGCAAATATGGGTAATAGAGCATCTTTTATGTTTGATAACTCACCTTTGTAGATTTCTCTTTCTAATTCTAAACCAATTAATAAAAAGAATATGGTCATTAAGCCATCATTAATCCAGTATTCCAGACTTTCTCCTCCCAGTTTCATATGCCAGGTGTTGATGTATTGTGCCCCAAATATTGAATTTGCCATAAACAAAGAAAATATGGTGCACGCTATAAGGATAAGACCTGTTGATTTTTCGCTTTCAAAAAATTCATTAAATAAATCTGAATTGTAAATGCGCTTTATTGTTTTTTTCATTTTTGTCTTCATGTATTCTTTTTACCCTAAAACCGGAAGAATTCCCGTTTTGTTACTAATTTAAACGACTAATTCGTAGATTCACAAAAATAGCTAAATAGTTACGAATCTCCTCCTAGAAATTGATAATATTATCAGAGGTTACTGTATTAAAAATTGTAAAACAGGAATTTAAATTCTGTTTTTTTGATAATCCGATACTAATAGAAAGGGGTTGATATACGATTTAGTTGATAGGTTTCTTAAAATGAAACTAACAACGTGGTTGTTTATGATTACTTTAATACTGAAAGTGAATGCGGGTTCAATATGATGAAAGATGTTTGTTAAGAGTTATTTTTTTATTTGATGCTTTAATAATAGGTCGGTTTGTATGTCATCGCCTAATGTAAAAACATGTTTGTCAAATGCGACAAATCCATTTTTAGTATAAAATCCAAGCGCTCGGTAATTCTCTTCCCAAACTCCCAACCAAATATATTCAACTTGAGTTTGCTGAGCTATTTCCCATACGTGATCAAGAAATAACTGTCCCACTTTTTTACCGTGGTATTCCTGTACAACATAAATACGATGAATCTCCATTGCATTCTCGTTCATTAACTCAGTTTGTGCTTTACCAAAATTGATCTTTAAATAGCCAATAATTTTAGCGTCTAATAGGGCTAAGTAAAAGGAAGATTCTGGATTAGTCAATTCCTCTGTTATTTGTCCTGTATTAAAGCTTTGTGCGATGTAATTTGAAAGGTTTTCAGGAGTATTTACCGATGCAAATGTTTCGGTGAAGGTTTGCTTGCCAATAATTTGCAGCGATTCTAAATCGGATAGAGTCGCTTTTTTAATTTCAATTTTGCTCATGATAAAAAAATAGAAGGTCGTGTCATAAAATTCAGAATCAAAAATAGCATAATTAAAATTTGCAGCAATTTTTATTTTCTATTTCGTCATTAAACAAATCGATTTGTATATGTGTGTTTATTGTTTTTCAATTAGTACTTTTGATTTTATATTAAAAAGAACCTGAAATAGGATTATTTATGAAAATTGTTATATCGCCAGCCAAATCTTTAAACTTCGAAAAGGAACTACCTACTTCACAATATACGGAACCTGCTTTTCTAAAAGAATCAAGACAAATCCAGAAAGTGTTGAAGCAACAATCCCCAAAAGATCTATCTGCATTAATGGATATTTCAGATAAATTAGCGGACTTGAACTGGCAACGCAATAAAGATTGGAAAACTCCTTTTACGCCTGAGAACGCACGTCCTGCCGTCTATGCTTTTGATGGCGACGTTTATACTGGTTTAGACGGTTATTCGATTCCAATAGAAAAAATAGAAAATTTACAAGATAGTTTACGCATACTTTCGGGTTTATATGGAGTACTGAAACCATTGGATTTAATTCAGGCGTACCGATTAGAAATGGGGACAAAGCTGCCCATTGGAGAAGATAAGAACTTATATGAATTTTGGAAAACTAAAGTAACAAAATCGTTAAATAAAGAATTAGAAAAAGGGGAGCTGTTTGTCAATTTGGCAAGTATTGAATATTTTTCGGCGGTAGATAGTAAAGCATTGAAAGTTCCGGTAATCACTCCAGACTTTAAGGATTATAAAGATGGAAAGCTTAAAATAATTAGTTTTTTTGCTAAGAAAGCAAGGGGGATGATGGTGAGGTATATTATAGATACGGAAGCAAAAACAATAGAAGATTTAAAAGGCTTCAATTACGATGGCTATCAATTTGATGCTAATCTTTCAAAAGGAGATCATTTAGTATTTACTAGATAGTACTTTTAAAATAATCCATAAAAAAACTCCGACTTAAATCGGAGTTTTTTTATGGGTTTAATGCATTGCATCGGCTGGATTGATTTTGTTTTTTCCTTTTTTGATGAAGAATATAATTGGAATACAACAGAGAAACATAATACCCAGATACATGAAAATATCCATATACGATAAAACAGTGCTTTGCTTTAAAACGGAATAATCAATTGCCTGATAGGCTTTTTTCATAGATTCATTTGCAGTGAAGCCTTTTGACATAAAACCCTTTTGCAACAGCAGCAATCGTTGTTGTACTTCAAACTTACTGCTATCTAAATGCGCAATTAAATTGACGCGGTGTTCCTGACTGAATCGTGTGATAAAAGTAGTAATTATGGCAATACCAAAAGAACCTCCCAATTGTCTCATCATACCGGTAAATGCAGCTCCTTCACCAATGTTTTTACCGGATAAAGTAGATAGCGATAAAGTAGTAATTGGGACGAAAAGTAATCCTAGGCCAACTCCTCTTAGAATTAATGCCCAATACATATGTTCTTCCCCCGTATCTGGTGTCATGCTATTGTGCATCATTAAGGTAAATAGAAAGAAAACTAAGAACCCAATACCAATCATGTAGCCTTGAGGAACTCCTTTTTGTATCAATTTACCAATAATAGGCATCATAAAAGCTGTAGTTATAGAACCAGGAATCAACAATAAGCCAGCATCAGTAGCAGTCCATCCTAAAATGGATTGTGTATATATTGGAATTATCAATGTGGAACCATATAAACCAAAACCTAGTATGAAAGCCATAAGAGTACCAATTCTCAAGTTCCCGTCTTTTAGAACGCTTAAATTTACAATTGGATACTTATAGGTTAACTCCCTCCAGATAAACAGTATTAATCCAAATAATGAAACGACACTTAATAAAACAATTAAGTTGTTGTTAAACCAGTCATCTTGTTGTCCATGTTCCAGTACGAATTGTAGTGAACCAATGAAAGATGCCAAAAGAATGATTCCAATCCAATCGACTTGATTCGATTTCAGTTTTTCTCCATATTTTGGGCTTCTTACAAAACTTAAAGTCAAAAGGGTAGCTATAATACCTAAAGGAATATTGATGTAAAAAATGTAAGGCCATGAAAAATGATCCACAAGATATCCACCTAATGGCGGACCTAGTGTAGGACCTACAATTACACCCATTCCATAAATAGCTTGCGCCATTCCTCTTTTTGCAATAGGGTAACTCTCGGTGATAATCGTTTGTGCAGTTACCAATAAGGCACCACCTCCAAGACCTTGAATAAATCGGAAGGCCACTAATTCCCATATATTGGTAGCGTTACCACATAAAAAGGAAGCAACGGTAAAAATAATGATCGAAACAGCAAAGTAATTTCTTCTTCCAAATTGTTGTGAAAGCCAACTGGTCATAGGAATTACAATCACATTTGCAATCGCATAGGCAGTAATAACCCAGGCAACATCAGTTAATGTTGCGCCAAGGCTTCCTCTCATGTTTGTTAGTGCAACATTGACAATAGTGGTATCTACAATTTCTAGCAAAGCACAAAGTACTGCCGTTATTGTAATGATAACCCGTCTAAAGCCGTATTCGACTAAATCGTCGTCTCCTTGTCCTATTACCATTTTATTTTATATGTACGTCTACATCCACATTCATTCCCGGACGTAATAATTTTATTTTCTCAATATCGTTGTTTGCATCAATGCTAATTTTTACTGGTAAACGTTGAATCGTTTTTACAAAATTACCAGTGGCATTATCTGGAGGCAAAATAGAAAAACGCGCTCCAGTTGCAGGAGAAAAGGAAGTAACCGTTCCATTAAAATCATAATCAGGATACGCATCTACTTTGATAGTCACTTTTTGTCCAGTCACCATTTTATTTAATTGCGTTTCTTTAAAATTAGCTACAACCCATGCTTCATTGTTGTTGATAATATAAAAAAGAGACTGTCCTGGTTGAACTAATTGTCCTGGTTGAATGTCAATTTTAGAAACCTGCCCGTCAATTGCAGCAGTGATCGCCGTATAACTTAAATTTAAAATTGCAGAGTCAAGTAATGCTTTCGCTCTTTTAATATTGGCTGAAGCCACATCTGTTTGTTTGTCCGTTGCTTTTGATTTTGCCACAACAACTGATTTTTGAAAAGCAGTTGCTTTTTCTTGCTGTTGCAAAATGCGTACTTGATTTTCAGCTTCTAATTTAGCTGCTAATGCCTGCTCGTATTGTTGTTTTGTAATCGTATGGCTTTTATATAAATTGTTATATCTGTTGTAATCACTGTTGACACGATCCAATCTGATTTTAGCGCTTTCAATGTTTCCACCCGCTGATTTTACATTAGCTTCTGATACAGAAATACTGGCCAAAATACTACCGATGTCGGCTTTTGTAACTTCTAAATTTCCTTCGGCTGCAGCCAAATTTGCTGTTGCTTCGTCAATTTTTAATTGGTAATCTTTCTTGTCAATCGTAAACAAAGTATCTCCCTTTTTTACAAAATCGTTGTCTTTTATAAACACCTTACTTACATATCCCGATACTCTTGGAATAATTGGGTTCATGTTTTTCTCAATCTGCGCATCATCAGTTCCTTCGTGAGAAAGGGAATGAACATACTTATAGGTTCCATAAATAACACCTAGTAGTACTAATGAAGTGATTATAATGATAAACTTGGTATTGGTTTTTTTCTTAGTCATTTTAGGTGTCGATTATATTTTTGAAAGATTGAAAGTTTGGTTTAATTGCCCACTTACAGAAAGCAACTCATAGTATTTTTGGATCACATTAGCTCGAGCTAGTGTTTTATTGATATTGGAACCCAGTTGTTCCACATCAGCCTCAAGAAGATCATTGGTATCAGATAAACCGTTATCGTATTTGTCTTTTATAATTCTGTAGTTCTCTGATGCTTGTTCCACTGCCTGATTGTAAACTAAATCTTGTTTTAAAGCTAGATCATAATCTTCAATGGCTTTCTGTACTTGTATTTTAATATAGTCAGTAAGCATCATTTCTGAATTTTGTATTTCAAGTGCTTTGCTTTCCGCTATTTTAACATTGGTACCGTTTTTCAGAATACCGCTTAAATCATATGAGACACCAACACCTATATTCATAGCGTTTTGTACCGTGATAACATTTTTTAAATCTAATGCCGTATACCCGCCAATGATTGAAATAGAAGGATAATAACCGCTTTTGGCCATTTGAACATTAGCTAAACTTGCTTTTTCTTGTAGTCGAATGGATTCTAAATCTTTACGGTTTCCCAATGCTAGTTCGTCATTCGTTGGAATATTCGTCATTAGGAAGTCGGCAAAATCACTTTCTTTGATTTCTAATTTTGTCTTGGCGTCCATTTTTAGCAGACTCACAAGCTCAAAATTCACCGTGTTTAATTCACTGATGGCTCTGTCTAATGAAAGCTGTACTTTTGAAACCTGAAGTTGTGATTTTAATAAATCGTTTCTTGGAATAATTCCGTTTTTTTCTAATTCAAGAAAATCACTAACACGTTGTTTTGCACTTTTTTGATTTTCTTTTAAAAGTTCAACCGTTTTTTGTGCTTTGTACAAACTTGCATAGTAATTAACGACCATCATCGCCACTTCTTCTTTGGTTTGCATGGCAGCGGCCGTTTCAGCCTGATACATATTATCGTAGGCTTTAATGGTATTTTGAATTTTAAAACCTGAAAATACGGGAAGACTAGCACTTACCTGTCCTATCATTAATTGATCTACGACAGGAAGCGGTTGCGCGTCGCTACTTTTATTTATTTTGAAATCAATGGATGCCTGCGTTAAGCGCTGGTATTGACCTGATATTTTCAAATCAGGATACTGACTGTTTTTAACCGACTGTAATTCGTGTTTTTTGGTACTTACTTTAGTGTTTGCCAAAGAAACTTCATTGCTTTTGGCCCAAGCCAAATGAATGGCTTCACCGAGCGTTAAACTCGTTTTTTCTTGCGCTTCTATTGACGAAATTCCGATAAAGAATATCCCAAAGAGCATGAGTTGACTAACTTTCATATATCAGAAGTGCTTTTATGGTTTGTTGAATGTGTTTTGTCAGATTGACATTTATATAATTATTGTATACGTCTTCAGTATTTATATTTAATAAATCCATGAAATACTCTTTATTCATATGGAAATGAAAAAAAGTACCCAGAATAGTAGGGGTTATCAGCGGAATTGAAATGTCTTTTCTAAATACGCCTTTATCCTGACCTTCGGTGATGATGGCTTCAAGCGATTTTAAATTGCTTTTTCGCAAGTCGTAAAAGGATTTAATATTTAGTTCCTTTTTTTTGGTGGCCATCTCAAAATGAAGAATTCTAAAAATCCCTTTATTGGAATTAATCCTATTGATGTAAATGGCAATCAGCTTGTTGATCTTGGCAATGGGTTCTAGATCTTCAACCAACAAATTTTCTATTTGAATCTTTAAATCTTTGGTTCTATAGAATATCAGCGATTCCAGCAAACGTTCTTTCGAACCAAAATAATAAGAAACCATGGCGATATTAATCTTGGCTTCTTTTGCGATATTTCGAATGGAAGTTCCATCAAATCCTTTTTCGGCAAATAAGGTTTCTGCCACCAAGAGAATTTGAATTTGTTTTTCGTTAAAATCGGGATTACTAGACATAGTTGTTTATTACAATACGAAATTAAACAACTGTTTAAATTAAACAGCTGTTTAATTTTTATTTAACATAATATTAACAAAAACAAAAAAGGTTTTGTAAAGATGATAAGTGATTTTGTTTAGTTCTGGAATTTTAAATCGTGTAAGAAAAGAATTACGATGTTTCTATTTTGTCTTTGGTTTTTTAATACATTAGCGGTAATTATTAGCAATAAAAATTCATTATGGAAAAGACTAAATTTAACAATACTACTTATTATTGGGCTGTAATGACGATTTTTATTTTGCTCTTGGCGAATAATTTATTTGTAGCAATCGTAGGTTTTAGGGTAATGGTTTTACTACCCGTAGTAATTTTGTCTACTTTGCTTTTTCTAACCATTACCAAGAATAAATTGGCGAAAAGTGGAATTAAAATTTGGGCCATGATTTTTTTAATTATTGCATCAGGATTACAATTTTTCGGACAATTTCTTAAAGATATCGCTGACGGATTTGGTAATATCGATTTTGGGTACTACATGAAAACTAGCCTCTCAGTGTGTTTAGGAATACTAATTTATATCTATGCAAATAAAACAATTGATATTGTAGCTGTTGATATTAATGAAGAAGAAACAATTCACTAAAATTTAAAATTGTACTTAAACATCCATCTTAACGAAGGTTGAGCGGGGTTATATATTTGTACAGTTAAAATTCTGATAATAAATGTGATACATTCTCTATCGAAAATTGTGAATATCTATTTTATGAATACCCTATTTTTTTTTCTTTAAAATCTATCTTTGACATCCTAAAAAATAAAGAGATGAGCACAACTTGGTACGAATGCAAAGTAAAATATAGAAAAACAGATGAAACTGGCGGACAAAAGATTACGACTGAACCTTATTTGGTAGATGCTTTATCGTATACTGAAGCCGAAAGTAGAATCAATGAAGAGATGGCGGCTTACATCAGTGAAGAGTTTAAAATCACGAACATAAAAGTAGCTAATTATGCAGAGATTCATCCTTTTGAAAATTGTGATCGTTGGTTTAAATCAAAAATTTCTTTATTGGCTTATGACGAAGAAAGTGGTAAAGAACGTAAAACCAATATGTATTTTTTAGTACAGGCAAACGATGTAAAAGAAGCTTTTGATAATACAATGGGTATCATGCAAAGCACTATGGGTGAGTATAGCATTCCAGCTGTTTCAGAATCTCCTATTATGGATGTGTTTCCTTATTTCTCTGGTGAGGAAGAAGATTTGGAAAAAATAGAAAAGTTTAATGCACTGAAGGCGTCTAGACCTGAAGTTGTAGCAGACGCTGAGGATACTATGGAATTTGCTGTAGAAGAAGAAGCGGCTTCCTAAGAGTTTTGTTTTTTTTTAAAATACCGCAAATTCGCAATTTATGAAGTCCAGTAAGGTCTTTAAAATTGCGAATTTGCGGTTTATATAGTAGTTGGTAGTAGTTGAATCTGTTTATCGAATCGCTCTTACAAAATCTGCAATTTTAGCTGTTCCGTTTTCGGTTAGGTGCTGGATAAAAGCACTCCCTATAATGGCGCCTTTTGCAAATTGTGTCGCTTGGTTAAACGTTTCTTTGTTGTTGATTCCAAACCCGATTACTTGAGGGTTTTTTAGGTTCATGTCGGCAATTCGTTTGAAATAAGCTTCTTGTGTACTTCCAAAACCAGATTGTGATCCAGTTACACTTGCGGAGCTTACCATATAAATAAAACCGTTTGAAACGCTGTCGATAAAAGCGATGCGTTCGTCAGAAGTTTGTGGTGTAATCAATAACACGTTGATTAGGCCGTATTTTTCAAAAATGGCTTTGTATTCATCAGCATAAACGTCAACTGGAAGATCAGGAATGATTAATCCATCGATACCGATTTCAGCACATTTCTTGCAGAAATTCTCTACTCCGTATTGCAACATTGGGTTAAAATAGCCCATGATTATCAACGGAATCGATACTGATTTGCGAATGTCTTTTAGTTGTTCAAATAATTTTTGGGTAGTCATTCCGTTATGCAACGCCTGGGTAGAGCTAGCTTGTATGGTTGGACCATCGGCTAATGGATCAGAAAACGGCAATCCGATTTCAATCATGTCTACACCATTTTTTTCTAAATCCTGAATGATTTGTACAGTGTCGTTTAGGTTAGGATATCCAGCAGAAAAATAGATGGAAAGGATCTTTTTGTCTGCCTGTAATTGTTGATTTATTCTGTTCATTTTTGTTGTTTTATCAGATCTTGAATCTGTTTTGCAGCCTGTTTTTTAATCGTTTATACTTTGGCGCTGTAAGCCCATACCATTTGTTTGGATTGCAATGGCACTTCAATTCTGGTATAAGAGTTTCCTTCGTAAGTATCAGAAAGGGAGAGTTCTTCTAACGTTAGTTCATACACTATGCCATGAATTGAGTCTTCATTATCTTCGGTAGGGACGATAATTGGATACGTTTCTATTCCGAATTCTTCTTCAATTTGTATTTCTTTTACTGCATATCCTGATAATTTTTCTGGAACCCCTTTTAGGATCCGTCCAAAAACTGTTTTTTGTACTTCTTCTTCTCTTAGGGAACCGTAGGCAAATAAATTTTCCATTTTTTTCTATTTATAATTTATTTTTAAATCTGATCTTCTTGTGTGGATAGCGAGCGCCCTGAAAATGATTCAGGGTTAACCCTTTTTACAATTTAAAGTAGTCAATATACGTATTTAAATCTTTGTCGCCACGTCCAGACAAATTAATCACAACAATATCCTCTGGTTTGAATTTCATTTCGTCCAGAACAGCAAAGGCATGAGCGCTTTCAATCGCCGGAATAAGTCCTTCCATTTTAGAAAGTTTTAATCCCCATTGCATCGCTTGTTCATCAGTAATCGAGATAAACTGTGCTCTTCCCGTTGCATAAAGATTAGCGTGCATAGGACCAACGCCTGGGTAATCCAATCCTGCCGAAATGGAATACGGTTCGGTAATCTGACCATCTGTAGATTGCATCAATAAGGTCTTGCTACCATGAATCACACCTACTTTTCCTAATACGGAGGTAGCTGCACTTTCTCCAGAATCTACTCCTAGACCTGCCGCTTCGACAGCGATGATCTTTACGTCTTCATCATCCAAAAAATGGTAATACGTACCGGCAGCATTGCTTCCGCCACCAACGCAGGCAATGACATAATCAGGTTTTTCTGTTCCTTCTTTTTCCAGCAATTGTGTTTTTATTTCTTGAGAGATGACACTTTGAAAACGAGCCACCATATCAGGATATGGATGGGGTCCTACTACAGAACCGATGATGTAATAAGTGTCTACTGGATTGTTGATCCAGTCGCGAATAGCTTCGTTTGTCGCATCTTTTAATGTTTTGGATCCTGAAAGTGCCGGACGCACTTCGGCCCCTAGCATTTTCATACGCGCTACATTTGGCGCCTGGCGCTTGATGTCAATTTCGCCCATATAGACGATGCATTGCAATCCCATTAAAGCACAAACAGTTGCTGTCGCAACGCCATGTTGACCTGCACCAGTTTCGGCAATAATACGGGTTTTACCCAAACGTTTGGCAAGTAAAATTTGGCCAATTGTATTGTTGATTTTATGTGCTCCAGTGTGACATAAATCTTCTCTTTTAAGGTATATTTTTGTATTGTATTCTTGAGATAAGCGTTCTGCAAAATATAGAGGAGTTGGTCGCCCTACATAGTCTTTTAAAAGTGCATCAAACTCTGCTTGAAAGCTTGGTTCTGCAGTGATTTTTAAATATTGTTGGCGTAATTCTTCAACATTTGGATATAACATTTCAGGAATGTAGGCTCCTCCAAATTCACCGTAATAGCCTTTTTCGTTTACGTGGTATGACATTGTTTTTATGTTTAAGGTTAAAGTTTCAAGTTTTGTTGAAGCTCTCTAACTAGTTTTATGTTTTTTAATCCCGGCGCTGTTTCAAATTTACTATTTACATCGATAGCATAAACGGGTAAATTCGTTTTTATGATTTGTTCAACTGCATCTAATTCTTCGAGTCCTATACCACCACTTAGAAAAAATGGTTTTGTGGAAGGATAATTTTCTAATACTTTCCAATCGAAAGTTGTTCCGTTTCCTCCAGGTAATTTCCCCTTAGTATCAAAAAGGAAATAATCACAGACAGCTTCAAATGGTTCTAAAATACTAAAGTCAAATTCATCTTGTATAGAAAATACCTTGATGATTTCGATGTCTTTTGGAAGTTGGTTTCGCAACGCTTCACAAAACGCTACTGATTCTTTTCCGTGTAACTGAACTGCCAGTAAATCATGTTTCAATACTTTTTCGGCAATAATAGCTGCGGTTTCATTTACAAAAACGCCAACTTTTTTAATAGAGTTTGGTAAATCTGGAATCATACCGTCAAAATACCTTGCCGATTTTTCCCAAAAGATAAAACCCATATAATCGGGCAGGAGTGATCCCACTTCTAGTATGTTATCGGGGTATTTCATTCCGCAGATTTTGATCCCCACCCCAGTCCTCCCTGATGGGGAGGGAGAAGTTGTGTTGTACTTGTTTGGGTTTATCATTGTCTTAATTTTTAATCACAAAGTTCACGAAGAATGCGCTAAGTTCACTCAGGGTTTAACAATTCTTTTTGTTCTCAGCCTTAATTTAGTTTCATAATAAATTCCTTAGCCGCTTTTCCCGCATTTTCTGTTTTCATGAAGTTTTCACCTATTAGAAACCCTTTGTAACCAAAGGGTTTTAATTCAGTTATCGCTTCAATCGATGAAATACCACTTTCAGAAATTTTCACAAACTCATCCGGTATTTGTGAAGCCAATTGTTTGCTGAAATCTAAACTTACTTCAAAAGTTTTTAGGTTTCTATTGTTCACCCCAATCATGTCGAGAGTTGGCATAATCGATTTCTCCAATTCTTCTTGATTGTGTACTTCTAATAGTACTTCCAGTCCTAAACTCTTTGCAAATTGAGATAAAGATTTGATTTCTTCTCGGGTTAATACCGCTGCTATGAGCAAAATCAAATCGGCTCCATAGGCTTTGGCTTCGAGGATTTGGTATTCATCCACAATGAATTCTTTTCGCAGTAATGGAATGTTTACCGAGGCTCTTGCCAAAAGTAAATCATCTAAAGAACCGCCAAAATATTTCCCATCAGTCAATACCGAAATTCCACATGCACCCGCATCTTCGTACCCTTTTACCACTTCTTCCACCGTGAAACTATAATTTATCTCCGCTTTTGAGGGAGAACGTCGTTTGTGCTCGGCAATAATTCCAGAAGTGCTATTTCTTAAATTTTCACTTAATGAAATAATCTTTTTTGAGAAAAAAACGGAAGCTTCTAATTGTGAAGCTGGTATGATTGATTTTTTGAGAATAACTTCTCTTCTTTTATCAATTATTATTTTATCTAGGATGTTCATCTTCTTTTTGTTTAAAGTTTTCTTTGTTTAAGGTTTAAAGTTGCTGAACGTTCCTCCAACTTTAAACCCTAAACTTTAAACTATTTTATTTACTTAACTCTTGTAATTTATTCAAGGCTTTCAATCCTTTTCCGGACAACAAACTTTCTTTAGCTAATTGAAATCCTTCGAGCGGCGTACATTTTGTTACTGTTGCAATTGCCATTCCTGCATTGGCACAAACCACATTATTTTGGGCTTCTGTTCCTTTTCCTGAAATGATGTCAGTAAACATTTGGGCTGATTCTTCAATTGTTTTCCCTCCTTCGATTTCACTTTGTGCTAAGAGACTAACACCAAAATCTTCTGGATTTAGAACTCCTTCCATCGAACTGGTGATAATCTTTGTGGGACCAGTCAATGAAACTTCATCGTAGCCATCTAATGAATGTAGGATGGTGACATTCACATCCGTATTTTGATATAAGTAAGAATATATTCGAGCCAGTTCCAGATTAAAAACGCCTACCAATTGATTCTTAGGGAATGATGGATTTACCATCGGCCCCAGCATATTAAAAAAAGTTTTTACTGCTAGTTCCTTTCGAATTGGACCTGCGTTTTTCATAGCGGGGTGAAATAAAGGAGCGTGTAAAACACAAATACCCGCTTTGTCAATACTTCGTTCTAAGAAATCGGCATCATTACTGAATTTGATTCCCAGTTTTTCCATCACATTACTAGAGCCAGAAATAGACGAAACTCCGTAGTTCCCATGTTTGGCAACTTTTATTCCTGCTCCTGCAGAGATAAAAGAGGCTAGAGTAGATATATTGAAAGTATCTTTTCCGTCACCACCTGTCCCACATAAATCAATTGTATTGTAATCTGATAAATCAACACGGATACATAAGTCTAATAAGGCTTCTCTAAAACCAGAAAGTTCTTCAATGCTAATACTACGCATCATAAAAACCGTCAAAAAAGCGGAGATTTGACTTGGGTTGTAACTGCCGTTTGATATATTGACCAAGACCTCTTTTGCTTCCGCTGCGGAAAGCATTTCATGATTGATCAATCTGTTTAATATGTTTTTCATTTTGATTTTATTGTTTAAAGTTTGAGGTTTAAAGTTTTATTGCTTGACCTCAAAACTGTAATCTAAGTATCTGTTTTGGCTCCCTCTCCTTCGAATGGGGCTGTTGGAGAATCTAAGCTTTCAACCAATTCTCTAATATCTTTTTTCCGTTTGGCGTCAACACGCTTTCGGGGTGAAATTGTACCCCGCGTACATCAAACGTTCTGTGACGCAACGACATTACTTGGCCATTTTCATCAAAGGAAGTAGCTTCCAGCATTTCAGGTAAAGTCGCATCGACAACCCAAGAGTGGTAGCGTCCCACTTCAAACTCTTTTCCAAGTCCTTCGAATAATAGCTCATCCTCAACCACTGTTTTTACCATTGTAGCAACCCCGTGATACACTTTGTCCAAATTAGACAATGTTCCTCCAAAGACTTCACCAATAGCTTGCTGCCCAAGACAAACACCAAGAATGCTTTTGGTAGGGCCATATTTCCGAATCACATCTTTCAATAATCCGGCCTCATCAGGAACTCCAGGACCAGGAGAAAGTAGAATTTTATCAAATCCTGCAATCTCATCAATATCAAACTCATCGTTTCTGTACACTGTCACTTCGCACTCTAGATCTTCCAGATAATGGACTAGATTGTAAGTGAAACTATCGTAATTATCTATAACTAATACTTTTTTCATTTTGTTTTTTTGTTTAAAGTCTAAAGTTTCAGGTTCTGCCAACTGATACTAAAAACTGACCACTTATTTTTTATATTGTCTCCGCTAAATCCAAAGCTTTATTCAACGCAAGGAGTTTATTGTACACTTCTTGCATTTCGCTTTCTTCGTCTGAACCAGAAACAATTCCGGCTCCCGCTTGGGAGTGCAACTGATGATTTTTGCTCAGGAAAGTTCGAATCATAATAGCATGGTTAAAATTCCCTTCAAAATCCATAAAACCTATGGCGCCGCCATAAAAATTACGGTTTGTTTTTTCATATTCTTCGATGAGTTGCATCGCTCTGTGTTTTGGAGCGCCGCTTAATGTCCCAGCTGGAAAAGTATCGGCGACTACTTGCATAGTTGTTGCTTTTTCATGTAAATGACCAGTTACTTTGGAAACCAAATGGATTACGTGCGAGAAAAACTGTACTTCTCTGTATTTCTCTACATTTACGTTATGACCGTTGCGACTCAAATCATTTCGAGCTAAGTCGACTAACATGACGTGCTCACTATTTTCTTTTTTGTCTTCGGATAATTGTTTAGCCAGTATCGCGTCTTTTTCATCATCACCTGTTCGTTTAAAAGTTCCGGCGATAGGGTGTATTTCGGCTTTACGATCTTTGACAATAATTTGTGCTTCGGGTGAAGAACCAAATATTTTGAAGTCTCCGTAATCAAAAAAGAATAAATAGGGAGAAGGGTTGATGCTTCGCAACGCTCTGTATACATTGAACTCATCACCTTTGAAACCTTGGGTAAACCTTCTGGATAAAACCAATTGGAACACATCCCCACGGAAACAATGCTTTTTGGCCAAAGCCACATTGTGTTTGAACTCGTCGTCGGTTAAATTTGAAAAGCCTTCGCCTTCTTTCAAAAATTTATAGGAAGCAATATTTCTAGATTGCAATAATTGTTCAATTTCAGAAATGTTATTTTTTCCGTCCAAACTATGGCAGAAAATATACGCTTGATTTTTAAAATGATTGATGGCAATTATGTTTTGATACACCGCATAATAGACATCTGGTATTGAAATACTATTGTCTTTTTTGGCAATAGTTACTTTTTCAAAATAGCGAACGGCATCATAAGAAATGTAGCCAAACAAACCATTATTGATGAATTTAAAGTCATTTTTTTCGGATTTAAACTGTGCGGAAAACTCTTGGATTACTTCAGGAATACTCGTGTTAGCATCGATAGCTATTTTTTCAGAAGTACCGTCTGGGAAGGTTTTGTAAATCGTTTCGTTTTCTATTTTTATAGAAGCAATCGGATTGCAACATATATAGGAAAAGCTGTTGTCACTCCCGTGATAGTCGCTACTTTCTAACAAAAGACTGTTCGGAAATTTGTCACGTATTTTTAAATACACACTAACAGGAGTTATGGTGTCTGCGAGAATTTGTTTGTATTTTGTATTAAATATAAAAGATTTCAAGTTGTTTAAAGTTTAAGGTTTAAAGTCTTAAGTGATGTTGAAAATAAAATAAGCATAAAAAAAAGGCTTGTCGTGATGACAAGCCTTTTTTTTATAGTTGATAATACCATAGGAGCTTAGTTCACGACGTTTGACGTAAATTGTTCCACCACCAAGTATTGTTCATTGTTATTTTCATACTACAAATATATAAAGGTAATTTGGTTTAACAATCGGAAAGGAATAAAAAAAAACTAAAATATCAGTCTTTTTTGTTAGATTACTATTCTGATTGCAATAAAAAGCCCCAACAATTGCTTGTTGAGGCTTATGTATTTATATTGAAAAATATTAGAACTTTAAGGCTACAGCTAATTCAAATTCATTTGAAATTGCTTTGTCTCCTAAATTGTCAAAGAAACTTCCTGAACCATATTTAATGTCATATTTAGTTCTGTCAACATTGAAAGCTGTTGTAGCAGTATTTCCGTTTACAGTAATATCAAACGTTACTGGATTTGTTTTGTCCTTGATAGTCAAGTCTGCAGTTACAGTATATAGAGTTTTAGATTTTGCTGCGATAGTTTTGAATACTAAAGTAGCAGTTGGGAATTTTTCAGTTCCAAAAAAATCTTCTGATTTCAAGTGACCGTTTAATTTTCCTTGGTATTCACCAGAAAGATCTGTAGCAGTTAATGAAGTCATATCAACAGTGAAAGTTCCTCCAGCTAATTTGTCTCCTTTGAAGATTAAAGTTCCCGCTTTTAGATTTACAGTACCATTATGTTGTCCTGTTACTTTTTTCCCAACCCAGTTGATTGTACTTGCAGTTGCGTCTACTTTTTTAGTTTGTGCTGATGCAGTTGCTGTTGCGAAAACTACTACTAATGCTAATGCAATTGATTTTAAATTTTTCATGTGTTTAATTTTTTTGTTTGTATTGAAATTTGATTGTTATTATAATGTGATAAATAAATCTTCGTTTGATTTTCTAACTTTCTTGTAATGTTGAGAGGCATCTTCATCATGTCTGTAACCCAAAGTTGCTATTAAAGAAGCATTAAGACCTAGTTTTTCTAATCCTAATATTTCGTTTACCTGCTCAGGAACAAAACCTTCCATAGGAGTAACGTCAATTTTTAATTCGGCAGCCGCATTTAATAAGTTACCCATGGCTAAATAGGTTTGTTTTGAAGCCCAAATGTTTTTTGAATCTTTATCAAGAGTTACTATTTTTGACTTCATGAAGTCTGAGTATCCATTTAATGAATCAATAGGTACGTTTCTTGTAGTACTTATATTTTTAACATAACTATCAATAGATTGTTCCGCAATTTGAGTTTCATTTGCAAAAACGATAAGATGTGAAGCTTCCACTATTTGAGATTGACCCCAGGCAGCAGGTTGGATTTTAGCTCTTAATTCTGGGTTTTCAACAAGGATAATTTTGTAAGGTTGTAATCCATAAGAAGAAGAACTTAAACGAATAGCTTCTTTTAAAGTATTTAAATCTTCTTTGTTTATTATTTTGCTGGCATCAAATTTCTTTGTTGCGTATCTCCAATTTTGGTGTTCTAAGAAAGTACTCATAATTTATATTTTATTGATTTCTGTATTTTTCTAATAATGTATTTAATTGCTCTAATTCCTCTTCATTTAAATTTTTTGAGAAGTAATTGCCATGCTCAGTTACTTTAGGGTCTAGTTCATGTAAAACGTCCAATCCTTTTTGCGTAATCAAAACCTCTATTTTTCTTCTGTTTTCCGGACAGACTTTTCGGGTAACCAGCTCTTTTAATAATAATTTATCTACCAGACGGGTGGTGTTACTCGTTTTGGCAATCATGCGTTCCTGAATGACACTCATATTAGCGGGATTTCCTTTTTGTCCTCTTAGTATGCGTAACACATTGTATTGTTCTCCAGATAATTCATACGGTTTCAAAACTTCATTGAATTTCTCACTGATTACGTTTTCGCTATACATTACATTCAAAATAATTCGATTTGAATTATTCAAAATGGCTGTAGTCTTTATGATGTCTTCAATTTTCATACCAATACGTTGTTTATTTGTTGGTACAAATGTAACACTTATTTTATTTGTATATACAAATGTTTTCTTGTTTTTTTGTTAAAATTTTAATTGAGTGTTTCAAAACAATTCGTATTTTCAGGTTTAACTAGCTGTAAATTAGTGTTTTACAAGGTGTTTTGAAGACTAGGTGTAGTTGCTTTTTTAGAGGTGCTGATAGGAGTTGTAAAAAACGAACCTCTTTTAAATCATTTTTAAAGAGGTTTGTTTAGATTGTTTCATGAAAAACTAAATAGGATTTATATGTTTTTATGGCTGCCAATGAGAGTAGGTAGCTACTGACTTTATCGTCTAGTTTTTATTTTTTTGTTACCAATTCTATAAATCTAAACTACTACAGCCAAAATTTAGACTCGCAGTACCCCGCGGAATCCTCTGGCTGCATAATACGAATCGGCACCATTGTGATACACAAAAACGGTGTTGTATCTAAAATCACAAAAGAGCGTGCCTCCGAGTTTTCGAATTGCTGCCGGTGTTTTTATCCAACTTGACGTTTTGGTGTCAAAATTACCTAGTTGCTGTAATTCTTTATACTCTGCTTCGGTTAAAAGGGAAATTCCCATGGCTGCTGCCACATCGAGGGCATTGTTTTCTGGTTTGAATTTTTTTCTTGACTCTAATGCTTCTTGGTCATAACAATAGCTTCTTCGTCCCTGCGGACTTTCAGTAGCGCAATCATAAAAAAGAAATTCGTCTGTTTTTTTATCATGACTTACAACATCTGGTTCGCCACCAGTATTTTCCATTTCATTGAGGGACCAAAGTTTTTCTGGATTGATTTCCAGCTTTGTCTGTATCGTTGTCCACTCCAGATTTTCATGACGGTTTTTGTTTTTCTCAAAACGGGTTTGTAGTACCATCAGTAGTTCTTGACTTTGGTCTGGTGCTAACTCTTTTTTAGTACTCTTTGTCATAAGGTGTTATTTAAAGTGGCAGAAAGATCTTGCAATTAGTTAACTCTGACTATTTAGAAGTTCATAGATACTGTTGGAATCATTGTCTTGATCTTTTCGGTTTTCCATAAAATGAAAACCAGTTTTTTCTAGTAGTTTTTTAGAGCTCTCATTTTTATAATGGGTGAATGCCTCGATCTTGATTAGTTTTAGTTCTTTGAATCCATAATCAATAACACACATTAGTGCTTCGGTCATAATTCCTTTATTTTGGAATGCAGGATTAAGACCGTAACCCACTTCGGCAATAGTATTGTTCTCGGAAATGTTCCACAAACAAATTGTTCCAATAAGATGCGGTTCGTTTTTATAAATAATGCCCCAAGTTACCGATTTATTATTGTGGTAGTCCTGGGTTATTTCATTAATAAATTGGAGTGCTTGCGCAATAGTCTTCGTCTTTCTGTTTTCTGGTCTTTCGATATATTGATTAATCGTTTCGTCAGAGCGCAGGTATAGGATTACGGCATCATCAGATTCTTCAATTTTTCTTAATAAAAGACGTTCTGATTTTATTTTTGGAAAAGATTTGAAGTTCATTTTTGTATCGTTTTGTGCAGAACGAATATAAGAAATAAACAGGTATAATTAAAATTTTGGTTGTGGGGAGTGACAGCGTATTTATTCACAAACTTGTGTTTGTCACAAAGGAGAAATCTACGCTAGCTTTCGGTTTACGCTTCCTATATTTAAGGAATCGTTCATGAGTAGCGTAGTTATAAGATATAAGATAGAGAAAAAAAAGCGGTTTGAGTATAAACCCAAACCACTTTTTATTCTATAAAATCAGTAACTTTTTTATTACTAATCAATTAAAGTAACTAAATCTTCTTTGCTTTTTCTTACTTTGGTAAGATTA